>Ga0315903_10000041_pt1 | contig 194755 bp, 197 predicted proteins | sample LakEriMetagenome_7_FD_203524 | JGI IMG/M metagenome (GOLD analysis project Ga0315903, IMG submission 203524) | Freshwater fungal communities from buoy surface, Lake Erie, Ohio, United States - Buoy 2 MA119 | ecosystem: Environmental > Aquatic > Freshwater > Lake | place: USA: Lake Erie, Ohio...
TTCGACCGGCAGGCCTTTCTGGAGGGCCATCTCACGCCGCTCTACTGGGGCTCCGCGCTGCGCACTTTCGGCGTGCGCGACCTGATCGACGCGCTGGGCGCCTATGCGCCCCCGCCCCGCGCGCAGGCCTCAGCCCAGCGCATGGTGGACGCCCGCGAGCCGAAGATGACCGGCTTCGTGTTCAAGATTCAGGCGAACATGGACCCCAACCACCGCGACCGCATCGCCTTCATGCGCGTGTGTTCGGGTCGGCTCACCCGCGGCATGAAGGCCAAACTGGTGCGCACCGGCAAGACGATGGCGATCACCGCGCCGCAATTCTTCTTCGCGCAGGAGCGCGCCATCGCCGACGAGGCCTGGGCCGGCGACGTGGTGGGCATTCCCAACCACGGCACGCTGCGCATCGGCGACACGCTGACCGAGGGCGAGCAGATCGTCTTCCGCGGCGTGCCGAGCTTCGCCCCGGAAATCCTGCGCCGCGTGAAGCTGAACGACGCCATGAAGGCCAAGAAACTGCGCGAAGCCTTGCAGCAGATGGCCGAGGAAGGCGTGGTGCAGACCTTCATTCCCAACGACGGCTCCGGCGCCATCGTCGGCGTGGTGGGTGCGCTCCAGCTCGACGTGCTGCAGGAGCGCCTGCAGGCGGAATACGGCCTGCCGGTCTCCTTCGAGCAGAGCCGTTTCGAGCTCGCGCGCTGGATCTCAAGCGAGGACAAGGCGGAACTGGAGAAATTCACCCGCGCTTATCCCGCCTCCATCGCCGCCGATCTCGACGAGGCGCCCGTCTTCATGGCGCAATCGGCGTGGGCGTTGAAATACGAACAGGAGAAATGGCCGCAGATCGTCTTCTCCGACGTGAAGGACTATCAGAAGAAAGCGGATTGAAACGGCGCCGCTTATGAACACTTGACCCTCGGCGCGCGTCCGCGCATCGTCGCTCGTCTCCACGACGACGCAGGAGCGCGACATGGCGATGGGCACGATGCGGACGGGTCTGGCTCTGGCGGGCGCCATCGCGGCGGCCGCGGCTCTCTGGAGCGACGCCTCGCTGGCGCGCCCGCTCACGCCGGCCGAACAGCGCCACCACGCCTATTCGGGCTGGTTGCCCGCGTGCCATGACCCCGCGGTGCTCGACAAGATCGCCGCGCGCTTCCATCAGCGCGAACGCGCCTATTGGAGCTCGGGCCTTCAGGTGGTCGCCTTCGAGGGCGTGCGCGAGACGGGGCTGCGCAGCGCGGGGCTTGATTACATTCCCCGCCGCCAGTGCGAGGCGGCGGCTGTGATGAGCGACGGCAAGGCCCGCAGGGCCGTCTATGTCGTGGGCGAGAAACTGGGCGTGATCGGCTGGGGCTGGGGGGTGGAATGGTGCATCACGGGACTCGACCGCAATCTGGCGTGGGGCGCGGATTGCCGATCAGGGCGCTGAGCGCGATCGCCGCGCTGCTTCTCTCCAGCGTCGGCGCGCTGGCGCAAAACCGCAGCGGCGATTTCGATTTCTACGTGCTCGCGCTTTCATGGTCGTCGAGCTTCTGCGCGCTCGAAGGCGCGCAGAAAGGCCGCGAGCAATGCGCGCCGGGCGCCGGCCACGGCTTCGTCCTGCACGGCCTGTGGCCGCAATACGAGCGCGGCTATCCAAGTTTCTGCGACGCCAACCGCACGCCTCCGCGCGCCGCCCTCGATCAGGCGCGCGACATCTTCCCCTCCGAGGGACTCGCCCGCCACCAATGGCGCAAGCATGGAAGCTGCGCGGGCCGCTCACCGTCGGAATATTTCGCCGACGCCCGCCGCGCGCGCGAGATGGTGACGATCCCCGAGGAGCTCAAGGCGCCGCGGCAGGCCAGCGCCTTCGAACCCATGGAGGTGCAGCGCGCCTTCATCGCGGCCAACCGCGGCCTGCGCCCGGGCATGATGGCCGTCACCTGCCAGCGCGGCCTGCTTGAGGAAGTGCGCGTGTGCATGAGCAAGGATCTGCGCGAGTTCCGCCCCTGCCCGGACGTCGTGCGCCAATCCTGCCGGGCGCGCGAGATCACCGCGCCGCCGGTTCTCTAGAGCGCGCACGAAAGCCATGAAACACCTGTCATGAAACACCTGTCATGAATTATCGTCACGCGTTTCATGCGGGCAATTTCGCCGACGTGTTCAAGCATCTCCTGCTGGCGCGCATCCTCGCCTACATGACGCTCAAGGACGCGCCGCTGCGCTACGTCGACACCCATGCGGGGATCGGCCGCTACGATCTGAGCGGCGAGGAGGCGCAGCGCACGCTCGAATGGCGCGAGGGCGTCGGGCGCATTCCGCTGCGCGACCTTCCCGGCCCGCTCGCGGAGCTTGTCGCGCCCTGGTTCCACGCGCTGGGGGAACGCGACCCTCAGGGCCGACCCGCCTCCTACCCCGGCTCGCCCGCGCTCGCGCAGGCGCTTCTGCGCCCACAGGACAAGCTCATCCTGTGCGAATTGCATCCGCAGGACTTTCGCGCCCTGCGCGCCAATATGGGCCGGGACGGCCGCGTGAAATGCATCGAGATCGACGGCTATACGGGCCTGCGCGCCTTTGTGCCGCCGCCTGAGCGGCGCGGGCTTGTCGTCATCGATCCGCCCTTCGAGGCGACGGACGAATTCGACCGCATGGCGCAGGCCTTTCTCGACGCCTGGCGCAAATGGCCCACCGGCGTCTATGCGCTCTGGCATCCGGTGAAGGACGAGCGCGCGGCGAACGCCTTTTACAAAAACCTGCGCGCGGCGGGCGTCGACAAACTGTTGCGGCTGGAGCTGCGGCTCGCGCCCCCGTCAGCCGAAGGCCGGCTTGCGGGCACGGGGCTCGCGGTCGTCAATCCGCCCCACGTGCTCGCGCAGGAAGCGCGCGCGCTGCTGCCATGGCTTGCAAGCCGCATGGGCGGGCCGCAGGCGAGCGTGCGCATCGACGAGACCGCGTGAGCCGGACGCGCCAAAGAAAAGGGGCCCGCAGGCGGCGGCCTGCGGACCCCTCTCCCTGCCTTGTTCAGGATCAGAAGCGGTAGTTGGCGCCCATGCGCACCAGCGAGATCGAAGGATCGATCTTGGTGGCGTAGCTGCTCGGGAACAGCGCCTTCTCGGCGAGGTTGACGTAGAGATATTCGCCCTTCAGCGACACCTTGTTCGTCACGGCGTATTCGAGGCCCGCGCCCAACGTCCAGCCATGACGGAAACCGTCAACGGCGCCAGAGCTCGCCGGAACGACAGGCTGAGCGCTGCCGGGGTTGGAATAGGTCGTCTCGATGCTGGCGCCCGCATAGCCGGCGGTCACATAGAGCAGCGCGCGGTCCAGCGCATAGCCGGCGCGACCGCTAACGGTCCACAGCCAACCCATGTCCATGCCATAGGTCGTATAAGGCGCAGCGGAGCCCACGACCTTGGAGGTGTCGATCTTCGTCCAGCTGAGGTCGCCCTCGACGCCGACGACGATGCTGTTCGCAAGCTGGTGGTTGTAGCCCAGCGTCGCGCCGAAGGCGTAGCCGCTCGGCTTGCCGAAAGACGCATCGCCGAGATCGCCGAGGCCGGCCGACGCATAGCCGCCCGTGACGCCGGCGTAGAAGCCCGTCCAGGTGAACAGCGCGGGCTGCGCATAGACAGGCTGGGGAAAGGCCGAAGGCGTGCTGCGCGGAAGGTCCGCCGCCATGGCGGTGGAAACGAACAGGGCCGGCGCGAGCGCCGGAAGAAGCAATTTACGCATGACTCAAACTCCACACGGAACGGGCCCAATCAACGCGGCCGCCCATGGCTAACGAATAGCCGCCAAAGGTAACCGAATTGGAACTTCCGCTTTCATCTTCGCGCAAGGAATGCGGCGTCCCTGTGTCGAGCGAAGTCGAATTGCTTTCTTCGCGTTCACCTTTCCCCGCGCGCAAGAAGATCGTGGTTAAACAGGCGTGAATAGCGGCCGCGCGCTTGCATCAGTCTGGTTAATCCTTGCTTGCGGCGCAGGGGTTTGCTTGCGGGCGGCTCCCGCGTCTATTGTGGGCGAGGCCAGATGGATGACGAGAATGGATGACCCCGGCGCGCCGCGCCTTGAGATCGCAGACGCGCCAATGCGCGACATGATGCGCGAGATTCTTTTGCGCGAGACCGCGCAGGGTCGCGCGCGTGCGCGCCTGCTCGTGATCGACGCCGCCGCGCAGACGGATGGGGAGACGGGCGCGCAGACCAGCCCGGCGCTCAGTTTGAGCGCGCAGGCGCTCGCGCGCGCGCAAGCTTTCGCCGCACAAGCTCTCGCCGCGCAATCAGGCGCGAAGCAGGATGACGTCTGCATCGTTCTGGTGGCGGGACCCGCCGGGCCGGACAAGGACGCCCTCGCCGGCCTCGTGCGCGCTCTGGCCCGCGCGCTGGCGCCCGCGCGCGTCAATGCGCTTGCGCCCCTTGTGGCGGGCGCGCGCCTCGACCCTGCGCAGGCGGCGCAGGCGCTCGCTTATCTCGCGGGCGCCCCGGTCGTCACAGGACAGACGATGGAGATCGGCGCGCCGCGCTGAGCGCGCATCGCGCTCAGTCCGCGCTGGGCAGACGACGGATCGTGAATTCGATGATGTCGTCGTCGAGTTCGCGCCAGAACTCGATCTCCGTCATATAAGCGGCTTTCGGGAAACGCTCGAACCATTCGCGCGCCTTGTCACGCGCGGCCTCGCGCGGCAGGCGGAAGCTCTCGCGCCGCCACGATCCGCCCTCGCCCATGCGCAGGCGCTTTCCCCTGTCCGCCATCCGACGAACGACGTCGCGGGGGGATTTGTTCTTGCCGGCGGCACTCATACGCAACTCCCGATCAGCGCCCCCACCTTACGGCGCCAAGCGGAGCATTGCGAGTCGAAGCGTCGCCGCGCAGGCCCCCGCGGCTCAGATCGGGATCACCATGAGCGTGTCGATCTGGCGGGAATCCAGCGCCACAAGCCGCTGGCGAAAGCGCAGGACGCCCTGTTCCTCAACGATCTCATCGAATGTGCGCCCGCAGGCGAAGACCGACATGTCCCCGCCGTTAACCGTACGCAGAATTGAGAAATTGCTGCGGGCGCGGATCGTTCCCTTCCCGTTCTCCAGAACGCGGATGGCGCTCACCGCATGATTATAGACATGCGGCTCGTAGATATTGGCCGTGCGCATGGCCGCGATGCGATCCTCCATCATGCCGCGCCCGTCGCAATAGATGAGGCTGAGGGGCAAGCCGAGGTCGAGGTTTTCGCGCGTGACGACCCGATAGACGCCCTGCGCGGTGAAGAAGCCGGGCCAGTCCTCAAGCCGATCGTCATCAATGGCGTGCGCATAATCGGCGTAGAGATCGGCCACGCGCAGGCGCAAGGCGATGTCGGCGTCCATCAGAGCTGCGGTCATGTCGTCGCCTCCCTCAAACGCCCATCAGGCTGCGCCAGGCTCGCCAGAAGCCGCGCACCGCCGCCTCAGTGACGCGCGAACCCTCGCTCGCCTCCACGCCGCGCCCGCCCATGGGCATGACGGTGGCCGCATGCGGATCGGCTTTCGCCGCCTGCTGCACCCATCCGCCCACGCAGCCGTCCTCCATGGAGATGAGGCCGGCGGGGCCGACGAGATTGTTCACCTTGAGACGCAGCTCCTGCATCTGCGCGTCGTCGTCCTCAAATCCGAGCACGGTCCACACGAGCTCCGTGCGGTCCACGCCCTTGGGAACGATCTGGCGCACCGCCAGCGCATTGAGGATCTGCTGCACGACGAGCGAGGGGAACACGGTCTGGATCGCGTTCGTGGTGAGGTCTCCCAGTTCGAGCTTGTGCTCCATCATGCGCGCGTCGTTGAGCTTGTAGGAATCCTTGAGCGAGCGCACTTTCTCGCGCCCCACGGCGTCGTTGGAATCCGCGTTGCGCACCGTGTAGCTGAGATGATGCCAGCCGCTGGGGGAAATCTTCACGCCGCCGCCCATATTGGGGCGCACGACGCCGAACGTGTTGTGGAATACGTGCAGCAGGCTCGCGTGATAGGAGTCCTTGTTGTTCTCCGCGTAGAGCTTCCAATTGTTGGGAAGGATCTGCGAATGATAGCCGAGCACCTTGAGCGGCTTCACGAACACGCGGTCGATATTGGCGCATAATTCCGCGCCGATGTAGTCGCGAAAGGCCGGCGTCTCCTGCGAGAACGTGCCGAAGATCATCTGCCCGTAGATCTCCACGCGCAGCCGTTCGAGCCCATGGGCCGAGAGATCGAAATCCGCGTCCAGCCCGCCCTTGCCGCCCACCCCCTTGCGGAAGGCCACGCCCGTGAGCCCGCCTTTCAGGTCATAGGTCCAGTTGTGGTAGACGCAGTTGAATTCCTGCACATTGCCGCGCTGCTTGTAGCAGACGAGCGCACCCTTGTGCGCGCAGCGGTTCACGAGCGCGCTCACCGTGCCGTCCTGCGCGCGCGCGACGATGATGGGCGTGTCGCCCACGAAGGTCGTCTTGTAGTCGCCGGGCTTGGGGATTTCGCACTCGAGGCAGAGGAAGTTCCACACCGGCCCGCGGAACACGCGCTCCTGCTCGCGCGCGTAGATTTCAGCGTCGGTGTAGACCTGGAACGGAGCGCGCGACACGTCCTCGAAAGGCCAGACGAATGGGGCGGCGGCTTCCTGCGTCTGCACGTTTCTCTCCCTTGATCGTTTCGCGCGGCGTGCGCATGCGCTGCGACGCCTGAACATAACGCGTCCAGGACGCGCGCCAAAGAAAAACCCGACCGATCGCTCGGCCGGGTTTCCGCTTCCTGGACGACGTCGCGCCGCAAGCCCCCCAGCACGCGGGCCACAGGCCGTCCAATGTCAGCGGCGGGAGATAATCACGCAGCGCGCGCAGAGTCCATGGCCTCCCGCCTTCTCAGCGCGCGGGCGCGACGGCGTCCAATAATCTTGCAAGCTCGACCGGGTCTTGCGGAAAGTCGGCCTCCGCCCACGCCGCCTCCAGCCGCTTCAAGGCCGCGCCCATGGCGGGGCCCCGCGGCACGCCGCGCGCGATCAGATCGGCGCCGGAGAAAGGCGTGGCGAAAGGCGCGCTCGCGCGCGCCGCGCTCACGGCCTGCGCCCACAAGCCGGCGGAATCCTGGGCGCGGCTTTCCGCGCAGGCGAGCGCCAGCGCGTCCGCGGACGCCTGCGGCCCGTGCGCGTGGATGAGCCGGCGCAGGGCGCGCGCATCGGGCGGCGCCTCGCGTCCATGCAGGACGACGAGCGCGCGGGCGGCGCGCGCGAGACGCTCGCTTTCAGCGTTGGACAGGCGCAGACGTTCGCGCAGGCGCTGCGCGTCCTCCTCCACCTGCACGGCGAGCGCGGCGAGCCGCAACACTGCGTCAGGCGCAGCGCCGCAGGCCGCCTCGAGCCGCTTCACCTGCGCAAGCCGCGCCGGATTCGGCGCGCCGGCGAGCACAGGCGCGAGCACGCCCGCCTCGCTCATCGCACGGCACACTTCGCTCGCCCGCCGCGCGACGAGAAGCTTGATCAATTCAGCGCGCACGCGCTCGCGCGACAGCGCGGCGAGGCCGTCACGCGCGGCGATGGAAGCGTGCAGCGCCTCCTCGTCCATCTCGCCTTCGCCATAGGCCGCATGGAAGCGGAAGAAGCGCAGCACGCGCAGATAATCCTCCGCGATGCGCGTCGCCGCGTCGCCGATGAAGCGCACGCGCCGGCGCGCGACGTCGGCGAGCCCGCCCACATGGTCATGCAGCGCGCCCTGCGCGTCCACGAACAGGGCGTTCATGGTGAAATCGCGCCGCAACGCATCCATGCGGAAATCGCGCCCGAAGCGCACCGTCGCATGGCGCCCGTGCGTCTCCACGTCCTCGCGCAGCGTCGTGACCTCGAAGGGCTCGCCCTCGACGACGATCGTGACCGTGCCGTGCTCGACGCCGGTGGGCACGCATTTGAAACCGGCAGCGGCCGCGCGCTCCATCGTGCGTTGCGGCGCCATGGTGGTGGCGAGATCCACCTCGCGCACAGGCTCGCCCAGCAGCGCGTTGCGCACCGCGCCGCCGACGATGCGCGTCTCCTCGCCGGCGCCGTTGAGCGCGTCCATCACCGCGCGCAGGCGCGGCTCGCGCAGGAAAGGCGCATCCGCCAGCGCGCCGTCGATCACCCGCGCGCTCACAGATAGAGCCTTTCATAAAGATTGCGTACCATGCCCGCGGTCGCGCCCCAGATGTAACGCTCGCCGAACGGCATGGCGTAGAACGTGCGCAGGCGTCCGCCCCGCTCGCGCTCGACGATGGCGTGGTTCTCCGGCGACATCAGGAAGGAGAGCGGCGCCTCGAAAGCGTCCGCCACCTCCAGCGCGCACAGGCGCTGCTCGAACGGGCGTTCGACCACGGCCACCACGGGCACGATGCGATAGCCCGTGCCGGTCTGATAGGCGTCGAGGAAGCCCAGCGGCCGCACAGCCTCGGGCGGCAGGCCGATCTCCTCCTCCGTCTCCCGCAAGGCGGTGGCGAGCGGGCTTTCGTCGCCCGCCTCCATGCGCCCGCCGGGAAAGGCGATCTGCCCCGCATGAGCGCGCAGCCCGCTCGCCCGCTCGATGAACAGGAGCCGCGCGCCCTCCGGCCCCGGAACGGCGGCCACCAGCACTGCCGCCGGCTTGGGCGCGGCCGCGTCCGGAGTGGGCGTCAGGCCGGGGTCGAGCGAGTGGTCGCCCAGACCCGGCGCGCCGGCGCAAAGCGCCTCGGCGGGAAGGTCAAGGCGAAGCCGCGCATGCGCGCGGGCGGCGAAATCCTGCAGCGAGAAAGCGTCCGGGGATCGGCTCACGGCGATGGCTCCAGCGCCCCGGCGTCGGCCATGGGGAAAAACGCGCCCCCCGAGGCGACGCCGAACAAGGTCCGGCCTTCCACCTCGCGCACCTCGCCGGCTTCCGCAAGCGCGACCGCCAGCGCCCGGCTGACCCGCGCCCACAATTCGTCGCGCACGCGCACATAGGGCTTCACCCCCTCCGCCGCGCCGGTCTCGAAGCGCAGCTCATGCCCGGGGCCGACCGCCAGTTCCTCGTCCAGATTGGTGCGCATGACGATGCGCCGCCCGGCGCCCTCCCCCTCCACGCGCATGTCGCGGACCACGAAGGGGGCGTCCGCCACCTCCACGGGCGACATTTCCACCGGCGTCACAAGGAAGTGACCGTCCGGGTCCTTGCGCAGGAGCGCCGCGAACAGCTTGACCGTCTTGGGGCGGGCGATCTCGCGCCCCTCATGCAGCCAGCGGCCCTCGGAATCGATGCGCAGGCCGATGTCGCGCCGCACGGAGGGGTTCCACAGGCGCACGGGCGCCGGCCCCTCGCCGGGGATCCATTTGCGCGCCGCCTGCTCCAAATCCGCGTCCGCCATAATCGCAACATAACCTGCGGCCAGCTTTTTCGCCGCGCGCCCGGCGAAACGCCCCGGAAAGCTTTCCGGGGAATGTGGAGCCCTGCGCATCGACAAGCGCGCGCCGGCCTCTAAACTGGCCTTGAGAGACATGCGCGCCTCCGGGAGCATACCGGGCGCGCGGGCGAACGGGAACTGCGTCCCGCCAAAGGCGCAGCAGTGGAGGTCCGCATGAGCGCGGTTGAGGATTTTGCGACGGCGAGCGATGCGGACGTGCGGCGGATCGCGGAAAGCGCGATGGAGAAGGCCGGCGCGGCCCGCGCGGCCGTGGGCCAGGTCATTTTCGGCCAGTCGCAGGTGGTGGAGGAAACGCTCGTCACGCTTCTGGCGGGCGGCCACGGCCTGCTCGTGGGCGTGCCGGGCCTCGCCAAAACCAAGCTCGTCGAGACGCTGGGCGCCGTGCTGGGGCTCGACGCGCGCCGCGTGCAGTTCACGCCCGACCTGATGCCCTCCGACATTCTCGGCTCGGAGATCATGGAGGAGAGCGGCGAAGGAAAGCGCGTCTTCCGCTTCGTGCGCGGGCCGATCTTCGCGCAATTGCTGATGGCCGACGAAATCAACCGCGCGAGCCCGCGCACGCAATCGGCGCTGCTGCAATCCATGCAGGAGCATCACGTCACCGTGACGGGCGAACGCCATGACCTGCCCCAGCCCTTCCATGTGCTCGCGACCCAGAACCCGCTGGAGCAGGAAGGCACCTATCCGCTGCCGGAAGCGCAGCTCGACCGCTTCCTGATGCAGATCGACGTCGTCTATCCCGACCGCGCGGCGGAGCGGCGCATCCTGATCGAGACGACCGGCGACCGACAGAGCGCGCCACGGCAGGCGATGACCGCCGCCGACCTGATGGAGATCCAGCGCTTCGTGCGGCGCATGCCCGTGGGCGACAGCGTCGTGGACGGCATTCTCGATCTCGTGCGCGCCGCCCGCCCCGGCGAAGGCGACCCGGAGATCACGCGCCATGTGACATGGGGCCCCGGCCCGCGCGCCGCGCAGGCGCTGATGCTGGCGAGCCGCGCGCGCGCGCTCATCGACGGGCGCCTCTCGCCCTCGCTCGACGACGTGGCGGCGCTCGCGCTGCCTGTCCTCAAGCACCGCATGGCGCTGACCTTCGCCGCGCGCGCAGAAGGCGAGACCATCGCCGGACTCGTCGCCCGCCTCGTCCAGCGTCTCGACTGATAAAGGCACATCCCATGGCGGACGCCCGGCTCCTTGACCAAGGCGAACGCGCCGTCGGCGTCGCGCACAGCAATGGCGCGCTGGAGCTGGCGCGCCGCCTGCCGAGCCTCGTCGTCGCGGCGAAGGACGTCGCCGCCACCGCCATTCATGGCGTGCATGGACGCCGGCGCGCGGGCGTCGGCGAGACGTTCTGGCAGTTCCGTCCCTTCGTCTGGGGCGAGCCGACGACGCGCATCGACTGGCGGCGCTCCGCGCGCGACGACCGCGTCTATGTGCGCGAGCGCGAATGGGAGTCCGCGCATACGATCTGGATCTGGATCGATCGTTCGCCCTCCATGGCCTATGTGTCGAACCTCGCGCTGCAATCGAAACTCGACCGCGCCCTCGTGCTGGGCCTCGCCGCCGCCGACCTTCTGGTGCGCGGGGGCGAACGCGTTGGCTTTCCCGGCCTGCTGCGCCCGCTGGCCGCACGCAACGTGGTCGATCGCGCCGCCGAGGCGATGATGCGCGCCGCGCTCGATGACGAGCCGGAGGAATTGCCGCCCGCCGAGGCGCTCGCCCCGCGCGCGCAGGCGCTTCTGATCGGCGACTTCCTCAGCGAGCCTGCGCAGATCGAGCGCGTGATCCACGCGATGGCGAGCCGCGGCGCCTTCGGCCATGTGGCGATGATCGCCGATCCGATCGAGGAGACATTCCCCTTCAGCGGCCACATGGAGCTGCGCGACGTGGACAGCGACGCGCGCCTGCGGCTGGGAGAGGCTGCGAGCGTGCGCGCCGATTACGTCGCGCGCCTGGCGGCCCATCGCGAGCGCGTGCGCGCCGCCTGCGCCTCGCGCGGATGGAGCTTCATGATCCACCGCACCGACAGGCCGACCTCGGAGGCGCTGCTGACCTTGCGCATGCGCCTCGAAAGCGCCGGAGCGGGAGGCGTGGGCTGATGCTGGGCCTGCCGCTCGCCTTCACCGCGCCCCTCGTGCTCGTCGCGCTCGCGCTGCTGCCCGCGCTGTGGCGGCTGTTGCGCGTGACCCCGCCGCGTCCGCGCCAGATGGCCTTTCCGCCGCTGCGCCTCATCCTCGACGTCGAGCCGCGCGAGCAAACTCCGGCGCGCACGCCCCTGTGGCTGCTGCTCATGCGCATGGCGCTCGTCGCCGCGCTGATCCTCGCCATGGCCGGCCCGATCTGGAACCCGCCCGCGAAAGGCCTTGCGGGCAAGGGCCCGCTGCTTGTCGTGATCGACAACGGATGGCCTGCGGCAATCGACTGGGAGCGGCGCGTCGCGCTCGCCGGCGAAGTGCTCGCAGGCGCCGCGCGCGAAGGACGCACCGGCGCGATCCTCGCCACATCGGAAGGCGCGCGCGACGTGACGACCGCCGACCCCAGCCGTCTCGTCGAACGGCTGCGCGCGATCAAGCCCGTCTCCTATGCGCCTGAACGGCTCGCGAGCCTCGCGCCGATCCGCAAGTTCGCCGCCGCCCATCCCGATCTCGACGTGCTGTGGATCGCCGACGGCATGGCGATGAACGAGGCCGCCGCCTTCGCCGAAGGATTGAAGGACGCCGCGCGCGCAGGCGGCCTGCGCGTGACGAGCGCGCCGCGCACGCCCGCCGCGATCGTGCAGGCGAGCCATGGCGCCGGCGGGCTCGAGGCCCAGCTCGCACGCGCTGACGCGCGCGCGCGCGCGGACGGCGTGTTGCGCGCCTACGACTTGAAGGGCCTGCTGATGGGCGAGGCGCGCTTCGCCTTCGGGCCGGAGCGCGCGACGACGGCCCGCCTCGACCTGCCGACGGAATTGCGCAACGAAATCGCGCGGCTCGAAATCGACGGCGAGCGCACGGCGGGCGCGGTGGCGCTGCTCGACTCGCGCTGGAAGCGCCGGCGCGTCGCCATCGTCTCCGGCGCGCCCGCCGACCTCGCCCAGCCGCTGCTGTCGCCCACCTATTACGTGACGCGCGCGCTCGCGCCTTTCGCGGAAGTGCGCGAGACGCGCGTTGCGGGCGACCGCGATCCCATTCTCGCAGCGCTCGAGGAACGCCCCTCCCTCGTGGCGCTCGCCGACGTGGGCGTGCTGTCGGGCCCCGCAAAAGAGCGGCTCACGCGTTTCGTTGAGGAAGGCGGCGTGCTCCTGCGCTTCGCCGGCCCACGGCTTGCGGCCGCGGCGGACGATCTCACGCCGGTGCGCCTGCGCCGCGGCGGACGCGTGCTGGGCGGCGCGCTGTCGTGGGAGACGCCGCGCAAACTTGCGCCCTTCGATCCCGCCTCGCCCTTCCATGGGCTGTCGGCGAACGCGGAAGTGACCGTCACGCGGCAAGTTCTCGCGGAGCCGGAGGCGGGCCTTTCCGGCAAGACATGGGCGGCGCTTGAAGACGGCACGCCGCTCGTCACCGGTGCGCGGCGCGGAAAGGGCCTCGTGGCGCTGGTGCATGTGACGGCCGACGCCACATGGTCGAACCTGCCGCTCTCAGGCCTGTTCGTGGACATGCTCCGGCGCACGCTCGCCCTCTCGGCGGAAAGCGCGGAGGGCGCAGCCGGCGGCACGGCGAACGAACCCGCAGCGCGCGCGCAGACGCTCGCGCCTACGCGCACGCTCGACGGATTCGGCAATCTGGGCGAACCGCCTGCGACCGCGCGCCCGGTTCCCGCAGGTTTCGCAGGGCTCGCCTCAAGCGACCATCCCGCAGGCTATTACGGGCCTGCGGAATCGATGATCGCGGTCAACGCGCTCGACGCGCGCGTGGACCTTTCGCCGGCCGATTACGCAGCGTTCGGCCTCGCCGAACAGCCCCTGCGCGCGAATGAGCCCACCGATCTGCGCCTGCCTCTGATGCTGCTCGCCTTCGCGCTTCTTCTGGCCGACGCGCTCGCCACGCTCCATCTGAACGGCGGGTTGCGCTGGCGTCGCGCGCAGGCGCGCGGCGGAGCGCCGCTCGCGCAGGGCGCCGCTAGAACGCGCGCGCCGCTCGCAGCCTTCGCCGCGCTCGCGCTCATCGCCTCCCTCGCGGCGCAAGATGCGCAAGCCCAGTCCGTGCAAGCCCAGTCCGCGCCACGGCCGCAAACGAACACTCAAGCGAACCCTCAAGCGGGCGGGCAGCCGGCGCGCGATTTCGACTCCGCCCTGCGCACGCGCCTCGCCTATGTGATCACCGGCGACGCGCGGGTGGACGAGGCCAGCCGGCTCGGCCTTGCAACGCTCACGCGCTCGCTCACCGCGCGCACCGCGCTCTCGCCGGGCGAGCCCGCGGGCATCGATCCGGCGCGCGACGAGCTTGCGTTCTTTCCGCTGATCTACTGGCCCGTAGTGACGGAGCGGCCACAACCAGGACAGGCGGCGGCGACGCGCATCGGCGAGTTCATGCGCCATGGCGGCACGGTTCTGTTCGACACGCGCGATGCGTTGAACCAGCGCCCCGGCGGACCTGCGACGCCGGAATCGCTCTGGCTGCGCCGCCTGCTCGCCGACGTGGACGTGCCGGAGCTTGAGCCCGTGCCGCGCGACCACGTGGTGACGAAAACGTTTTACCTGCTGGACTCCTTCGTCGGCCGCACCACCGTGGGCCAGACATGGATCGAAGCGCTTCCGCCAGCGGGCGAGGACGGCGGCCAGCGTCCCGCGCGCTCCGGCGACAGCGTGTCGCCGATCCTCATCACCTCCAACGATCTCGCCGCCGCATGGGCGGCGGACGCATCCGGCAAGCCGCTCTATCCGCTCACCCCCGGCGCGCCGCGCCAGCGCGAAATGGCGATCCGCGGCGGCGTCAACATCGTGATGTACACGCTCACCGGCAATTACAAGGCCGATCAGGTGCACGTGCGCGATCTCCTCGAACGGCTTGGCCTGTGAGGCGCGCGCGATGACCGATTTCAGCCTCGCCTTCTCGCCTCTCGTGCCGCCGCTGCTGCTCGCCGCCTTCGCGCTCGTCGCGCTGGCGGTGGCCGCGCTCAGCCTGTGGCGCGGGGGCGTCGCGGGCGCCTTGCGCGCGCTGGGCCTCGCGCTCATTCTCATCGCGCTCGCCGATCCCGCGCTCATGCGCGAGGAGCGCCAACCGCTGAAGGACATCGTCGCCGTCGTCGTTGACCGCAGCGCGAGCCAGTCGATCGGCGCGCGCACGAGCCAGACCGACCGCGCGAAAGCGGAGATCGAGAAAGCGCTGGCCGCGCTCGGCGATGTGGAGACGCGCATCGTGGAGGCGGGCGCCGGCGACAGCCAGGGCGACGGCACGCGCCTGTTCGAGGCTTTGTCGCAGGCGCTGGCGGACGCGCCGCCCGAACGCGTGGGCGCCGCCATCCTCATCACCGACGGCGTGGTGCATGACGCGCCCGCCCGCGCCGCCGAACTCGGTTTCCGCGGCCCGGTGCACGCGCTCGTCACCGGCCGGCCCGGCGAGCGCGATCGGCGCATCGAGCTTGTGGAGGCGCCGCGCTTCGGCCTCGTGGGCAAGGATCAGGTCATCGTGCTGCGCGTGCACGACAGCGCGGGGCGCGACGAGATCATCGATCTCGTTGTGCGCCGCGACGGGCAACAGGTGAGCAGGCTGCGCACGCGCGCGGGCGTGCTCACGCGGGTGGCCGTGCGCATCGAACATGGCGGCCCCAATGTGGTGGAGCTGGAGGTTCCGCCTGCGCAGGATGAGCTCACCACGCTCAACAACAAGGCGGTGGCGACCATCGAGGGCGTGCGCGACAAGCTGAAAGTGCTGCTCGTCTCCGGCGAGCCGCATTCGGGCGAGCGCACCTGGCGCAATCTCCTGAAGGCCGACGCCAATGTGGACCTCGTGCATTTCACCATCCTGCGTCCGCCGGAGAAACAGGACGGTACGCCGATCAGCGAATTGTCGCTGATCGCCTTTCCGACCGCAGATCTGTTCGGCCGCAAGATCCGCGAGTTCGACCTCATCATCTTCGACCGCTATTCGAACCAGACGGTGCTGCCGCCGATCTATTTCGAAAACATCGTGCGCTATGTGCGCGAAGGCGGCGCGCTTCTGATCGCGGCGGGGCCGGACTTTTCTGGCCCCGAAGGGCTGTTCTATTCGCCGCTGGGCAAGATCGCGCCCGCGCGGCCGGACGGACGCATCATCGAACGCGCCTTCCGCGCGAGCGTGACGGAGATCGGCGGTCGCCATCCCGTGACGCGGGCGCTGCCGGGCGGCGAGAAATCCCCGCCGGCGTGGAGCGAATGGTTCCGCCAGGTTGGGGCCGAGCCCATGCGCGGCCATGCGGTCATGGCGGGCGCGGAGGAGCGGCCGCTCGTTCTGCTTTCGCGCGAGGAGAAGGGCCGCGTCGCTCTTCTCCTGTCGGACCAGATCTGGCTGTGGGCGCGCAATTTTCAGGGCGGCGGACCGCATCTCGAACTGCTGCGCCGCATGGCGCACTGGCTGATGAAAGAGCCCGAGCTTGAGGAGGAGGCGCTGCGCGCCAGCGCGCGCGGGCAGGAGATTTTGATCGAGCGCCAGAGCCTGTCGGGCGAGCCGGCGCGCGTGAACGTGCGCGCGCCGTCGGGCGCCGAAACGCAGGCGAGCCTCGCGCCCGCCGAGCCGGGCGTCTCGCGCGGGCGGCTGCGCGCCGAGGAACTCGGCCTGCATACCGTCTCCGACGGCGAGCATGTGGCGCTCGTCAATGTGGGCCCGGAGAATCCGCGCGAGTTCCGCGACGTCGTCTCCACCCTCGACCGTCTGCGCCCCATCGTCGACGCGACGGGCGGCACGGTGCGCAGGCTCTCCATGCAGGGGGAGGCCGACGTCGCCATGCCGCGCGTCGCCGCGCTGCGCGATAGCGTCGTCTATGGCGGTCCTGATTATCTGGCGATCCGACGCACCGGCGCGAGCGTGGTGACGGGCGTGGGCGTCGCGCCGCTGGCGACGGGCTTCCTCGGCCTCATCGCCCTGCTCGCAGGCGTTCTGGCGGGCTGGCTGTGGGAGAGCAGGCGCAAGGCTTAGCCCTTGCGCGCCATGCGCCTCACACCGCCTTGCGCACAGAGCCGCTGACGCCTTCAAAGGCGCCGGGCTCAAGTTCGCACACAAGCACGCGCGCGGGGTCTACAGGGCCCGGCAGGCTGATGCGCCCGGGCGGCGCGCGACGGAAGCCCAGACGCGCGTAATAAGGCTCATCGCCCACGAGGATCACGAGCTTGCAGCCATTGGCGCGCGCGGCCTCCAGCGAGCGCTGCGCGAGCGCCTCGCCGATTCCGCGCGAGCGGAAGGCCGGCTCCACCGTCAGCGGCCCGAGCAGCACCATCTCGGTCTGCCCGCAGCGCACGCGCGTCATGATGTTGGAGCCCACGAGCAGCGTGCCGACATGGGCGACGTAGGACATGCCGAAATCCGGCGCGACGCCCTCGCGCAGCCGATAGGCGGTGCGCGCGAACCGGCCCGGGCCGAAGGCGCGCTCGTCCAGCTTCTCGATCTGCGGCAGGTCGGAGGCGAGCAGCGGGCGCAGGCCGAGCGCCGGCAGGCCGGGGCCGGAAGGGGCCTGCGACGGGGAGGAGGACTGGGACGGGGTCTGGCTCATGAAGCTTCGATAGGGCGGCGCGCGGCGTCTGGCAAATCCTGCCTGCGGGCCGCGCGATCACCAATAGGGATCGACCGGGGCGCCGCCGAAAACCTCGCCCAGCCGCGCGCGGGTGGCCTGCGAGACGCCCTCGGGCAAAACGTCGAGGGGGAAGAAGGCGGCCTCCGCGATCTCAATGTCCGGCGCGCGGCGCCCCAGAACCTCGAAATCCAGCGCCACATAGACAAGCACATGGTCGCGCGGCGAGGCCCGCCGGTTGAAGAACAGGCCGTGCAGGGCCGGCGTCCCGGTCAGGCGTACGGCGCCCTCCTCCTCCACCTCGCGGGCGAGGGCCTGCGCGGCCGTCTCGCCCTTCTCCACGCCCCCGCCCGGCAAATGCCAGCCGGAGACATAGGTGTGGCGCACCAGCAGCACCCGGCCCTCGCGCGCGACGACGGCGCGCACGCCCAGCGTCATCGGCCGGGCGAACCGAAACCACACATGCATCGCCCGCGCCCGCGCCCGCTCGAAGCCCGCCATTCCGCGCCGTCCCCTGTTCGCCGCGCCCCAAAAGGCGCGCCGGGGCCGGGCTTGTCAAACCCGCAAGGACACGCAGGGGCGCGCAGGGAACGCGCAGCCGACACGCGCTTGCCCGAGACGATTGGACGCGGGCTAAAGCGCAGGCTCAGGCGCCGCGAGGGGTGGAAAAGCGCGCGGCGCTCCCTTAGAAGGATTCTAAACAAACGCCGCGGTCCCCCCCGGAGCCCTCCTTGAAAACCTTCGCCGAACTCACCGAGCGCGAGATCCTCGCCGTCGCCATCTCCTCCGAGGAGGAGGACGCGCGCATTTACATGGCCTTCGCGGAGGACCTGGCGGAGCGCTATCCGGCCTCCGCGAAAGTCTTCGAGGAAATGGCGGAGGAGGAGACGCGCCACCGCCACGAATTGCTCTCCATGTATGAGCAGCGCTTCGGCCCCAACCTGCCGCCGATCCGCCGCGAGGACGTGAAGGGCTTCCTGAAGCGCCGGCCTGTGTGGCTGTCAAAGAACCTGCCGCTCGACACGATCCGCAAGGAAGCGGAGAACATGGAGTTTCAGGCGCAGCGCTTTTATATGAAGGCCGCCGAACAGACCCTCGACGTCAATATCCGCAAATTGCTGGGCGACCTTGCGGAAGTGGAGCGCTCCCACGCCGGCGCCGCCGGCCGGCTGGAGGCCGCCCATCTCACCGATTCCGCCCGCGACGAGGAGAACGCCACCCGCCACCGCATGTTCGTGCTGCAATATGTGCAGCCGGGCCTCGCGGGGCTTATGGACGGCTCGGTCTCCACGCTTGCGCCGCTGTTCGCCGCCGCCTTCGCCACGCACAACAATTGGCAGACCTTCCTCGTGGGCCTCGCCGCCTCCATCGGCGCGGGCATCAGCATGGGCTTTGCGGAGGCTTTGTCGGACGACGGCTCGCTCACCGGGCGCGGTTCGCCATGGCTGCGCGGCTTCATCTCGGGCCTGATGACGACGCTGGGCGGCATATTCCACACCCTGCCCTATCTCGTGCCCGACAGCTGGCCCAACGCCTTCTGGATCGCGACCGGCTTCGCCTCGCTGATCGTGATCGTGGAATTGTGGGTCATCGCCTGGGTGCGCGCGACCTATATGGACACGCCCTTCCTGCAAGCCGCCTTCCAGGTGGTGCTGGGCGGCGTGATCGTGCTCATGGCGGGCATATTGATCGGCGGGGCCTAGCCCCGCCCGCGCCTGAGGCGCCCGGCTTGACCCGCCACGCGCAAGCGGCCAAACCTGCCGAGTGACCGAGTTTCTCCTCGCCCATCTGTCCGACGCGCATATCGGGCCGCTGCCGCAATTCCTGCGGCGCGAGCTCATGAACAAGCGCCTCACGGGCTACATGAACTGGAAGCGCCGCGCGCAGATCCACGACATGGACGTGCTCGCCGCCCTCGTCGCGGACATGAAGGCGCAGGCGCCCGATCACGTGGCCATGACCGGCGACGTGATGAACATCGGCCTGCCCGGCGAATTCCCAGTGGCGCGCGCCTGGCTCGAGACGCTGGGCGACCCGCGGCATGTGAGCTTCACGCCCGGCAATCATGACGCCTATGTGCGCGCGACCCTGCCCTGGATCGAACAGACCTTCGCGCCATGGTGCTCAAGCGACGGCGAGGCGCACACGCGCTTTCCCTTCCTGCGCCTGCGCGGCGAGGTGGCGCTGATCGGCCTGTCGTCGGGCGTGCCGACCGCGCCCTTCCTCGCCTCGGGCCGGCTCGGACTTGAACAGCGCGAGGCGCTCGCGGCCCTTCTCGACGAGACAGGCAAACGCGGCCTCATGCGCGTCGTGATGATCCATCATCCGCCCACGCGCGGCGGGGCGGGCTTCGGGCGCGGCCTCACCGATGCGCGCCAGTTCGAAGCCGTGCTCGCGCGCCATGGCGCGGAGCTGGTGCTGCACGGCCACAACCATCGTCTGCAGGTGCGCCATGTGGACCGCAGCGAGGCGGCGAAAATCCCCTGCGTGGGCGTGGCGTCCTGCTCGGCCGTGCCCGGCACGCCGCTGCATCGCGCCGCCTATCATCTCTATCGCATCACGCGTGCGGGAAACGGCTGGAGCGTGGAGGCGCGCGCGCGCGGCATGGCCGCCGAATCAAGCGCCGGCGCGCTGCATGTGCGCGACCTCGGGCCCGTCGCTCTCTAGATCAGACGATCTTGCCGAAATGCGAGACCCACCACGCCTCGCCCGCGCGCCAGGCGAGATAGGACGCGCCTGCGAGCAGCACGAACAGCACGATCGAGCCGAGCAATTCGATGACGAACAAAAGCGCGCCGGCGAAGCCCGGCCACAGGCGCGCGCGCGGCTTCGTTTGCGGCGCGGCTTGGTGCGCAGGCGCAGTCACAGGCGCGGCTGCGGCCGCCTTTTGCGCATCTTGCTGCGCGAGATGCGGCGCGAGCGCGGCGAGCGCGAGCTGGCGCTCCACCAGCCTGCGCGCCACATAATCCGTCATCGCCTCGACCATGGGCGGGATGCGCTCGTTCTCCGCCAGAACGATGCGCCCGTGGCGCGTCTCCTGCACGAGACGATAGACGCGCCGGTCGTGCGCCATTTCGACGAAGGCGATCATGTCGATGAACAGGCGCGGCCGCTCGCCGTAAGAAAAGCCGGCGTCGAAAAGGTCGATCTCGGCGGGAACCTGAGCGAGGATGGGCTTGAAGGCTTCAAACAACATGTCGAGGCGCGCGAACTCGGCGCCGCGCAGCTCCGCCGTCACGTCGGAGCGTTCCGCCTGCTCCACGCGCGCGCGCCGCACCGCCGATCGCAGGGCGCCGGGCTCATCAGCCGTCCCGCCCTTCACCTGTTCCACGCCAGCTCCATCTTCGCTGTTAACCTGCGATTGAGTATACAATCGCGCCTTACCGGCGCGAGTCGAAGGCCGGAATATGGTGACTCATTATGGCTAAAGAGGCGGCGCAGGCGCGGCCGGGGTGGCGTTTCTGGATCGATCGCGGCGGCACGTTCACCGATGTGGTGGGCCGCAGTCCCGACGGGCGACTGAGCCTGCGCAAGACGCTTTCCGAAAATCCCGGCGCCTATTCCGACGCCGCCGTCGCAGGCATGCGCGACATTCTCGGCCTCGAGCCAAACGCGCCCTTCCCGCCCGGCCTCGTGGAAAGCGTGAAGATGGGCTCCACCGTCGCCACCAATGCGCTGCTCGAGCGCAAGGGCGAACGCACGCTGCTGGTGGCGACGAAAGGCTTCCGCGACGCGCTGGAGATTGGCGATCAGGCGCGCGACGACATTTTCGCCCGCCGCATCGTGAAGCCGGAGCAGCTTTACGCGGAAGCGATCGAGATCGACGAACGCATGCGCGCGGACGGCTCCCTCGAACGCGCGCTCGACGAGGAACAGGCGCGCGACGCCCTCGCGCAGGCGCGTGCACGCGGCTTCGACAGCCTCGCCATCGTCCTCATGCACGCCTGGCGCGCGCCCGCCCACGAGAAAGCGCTGGCGCGCATCGCCCGCGAGATCGGCTTCGCGCAGGTGTCCACGAGCCATGAGACCATCGCGCTCGCCAAATATATCGGACGCGGCGACACGACGGTGGCGGACGCCTATCTCACGCCGGTTCTGCGCCGGCACATCGAGCGCGTCGCGCGAGAGATCGGCGCCGACGCGCCGGGCGGGCCGCGCCTCCTGTTCATGACATCGGCGGGCGGCCTCGCCGCGCCCTCAGCCTTTCACGGCAAGGACGCGATCCTCTCCGGCCCCGCAGGCGGCGTGGTCGCCATGGCGAAAACCGCGCAGGCCGCAGGCTTCGACCGCGTGATCGGTTTCGACATGGGCGGCACGTCAACCGACGTCGCGCATTTCGCAGGCGGTCTCGAGCGCGCCTTCGACACGCGGGTGGCGGGCGTGCGCCTGCGCGCGCCGATGCTCGACATCCACACCATCGCCGCCGGCGGCGGCTCGATCATCGCGTGGGACGGCGTGCGCCTGCGCGTTGGCCCCCATTCCGCCGGCGCCGATCCCGGCCCCCTCGCCTATCGCCGTGGCGGGCCGCTCACCGTCACCGACGCGAATGTGATGACGGGCCGCATCGCGCCCGATTGCTTTCCGGCGATCTTCGGCCCCGCGCGCGACCAGCGCCTCGACGCGCAGGGCGTGCGCGCCGCTTTCGCCGATCTCGCCGCGCGCATTGGCGACGGACGCAGCGCCGAGGAACTGGCGGACGGCTGCCTCGACATCGCGGTGGCCCATATGGCCGCCGCCATCAAGACGATCTCGGTCGCGCGCGGTCGCGACGTCACCCGCTATGCGCTGAATTGTTTCGGCGGCGCCGGCGGGCAACACGCCTGCCGCGTCGCCGACGCGCTGGGCATGACGCGCGTGCTCATCCATCCGCTCTCCTCGCTCCTGTCCGCCTATGGCATGGGGCTCGCCGACCAGCGCAGCCTGCGCACGCAAGGGCTCGACGTCGCGCTCGACGACGCCGGCTTCGACGCGCTGCAACGCCTCGCCGCGCGGCTTGCAGACCAGGCGCTCGACGATCTCGAGGCGCAGGGCGCGCCGCGCGCGCAGGCGAGCGCGACCGCCTGCTGCCATCTGCGTTACGAAGGATCGGACACAGCGCTTGAGACGCCGCTGCCCGCGGCGGATGCGCAGGCCCTGCGCGCGGCCTTTGAACGCGCCCATGAGGCGCGCTTCGGCTTCATCGATCCCACGCGCGGGCTCGTCATCGCCTCCGTGCAGGCGGAGGCCGCAGGCGGCGGCGAGCCCATGGCCGAGCCGCTCGCGGACCTGTGCGCCGGCGATGCCGCCAAACCTGCGCGCGGCGTGCGTTTCTTCGCGCAGGGCGCATGGCGCGAGGCGCCGCTCTACATGCGCGAGGACCTGGCGCCGGGCTGCGCCTTCGACGGCCCCGCCCTGCTCATCGAACCGCACCAGACCATCGTCGTCGAGCCGGGCTGGCGCTGCGAGATCACCGCGCGCGATCACGTCGTCCTCTCGCGCGCGGGCGCGCCGGCGCGGCGCAGGGCGGCGGGCGCGAAGGCTGATCCCGTTCTGCTGGAAGTGTTCAACAAGCGCTTCATGTCCATCGCCGAACAGATGGGCGCCGCGCTGCAGAACACGGCGAGCTCCGTGAACATCAAGGAGCGGCTCGATTTCTCCTGCGCGGTGTTCGACGCGCAAGGCGCGCTCGTCGCCAATGCGCCCCACATGCCCGTGCATCTGGGCTCCATGGATCGTTCGGTGGAGGCGATCGCGCGCGCCAATGCGGGCCGCATGGCGCCGGGCGATTCCTTCGCCATCAACGCGCCCTATAGCGGCGGCACCCATCTGCCCGACATCACCGTCTGTACGCCCGTGTTCGATGCGGACGGCGCGCGGCTGTTGTTCTGGGTCGCTGCGCGCGGACACCATGCCGACATCGGCGGCCTGTCGCCGGGCTCCATGTCGCCTCTGGCGACGCGCATCGAGCAGGAGGGAATCTATCTTGAGAACGTGAAACTCGTCTCGCGCGGGCGCTTTTGCGAGGAGGAGATCGCGCGGCTGCTGTCGCAAGGGCCATGGCCTGCGCGCAATGTGGCGCAGAACATCGCGGACCTGATGGCGCAAGTCGCGGCGAACGCGAGAGGCGCCGCTCTTCTGCGCGATATGGTGGAGGAGTTCTCCCTCGACGTCGTGCGCGCCTATATGGGCCATGTTCAGGACAACGCCGAGGAGAGCGTGCGCCGCGCCATCGCGCGGCTGAAGGATTGCGCCTTCGAGATCGAGATGGATCAGGGCGCGCGGATTTGCGCGCGCGTGAGCGTTGATCGCGAAAGACGCGCGGCGCGCATCGATTTCGCCGGCACGTCGCCGCAGCAGCCCGACAATTTCAACGCGCCCGAACCCGTCACCCGCGCGGCCTGTCTTTACGTCTTCCGCATGCTTGTGGACGAGGACATTCCGATGAACGCGGGCTGTCTGCGCCCGCTTGAGATCATCGCGCCAGAAGGCTCGATGCTCGCGCCGCGCTGGCCTGCGGCGGTCGTCGCCGGCAATGTGGAGACGAGTCAGGCGGTCACAGATTGCCTGTTCGCCGCGCTCGGCGTTCTCGGCTCGACGCAGGGCACGATGAACAATCTCACCTTCGGCGACGAACGGCGCCAATATTACGAGACGATCTGTTCAGGCGCGCCGGCGGGCGAAGGTTTCCATGGCGCTGCCGCCGTGCACACGCACATGACCAATTCGCGCCTCACCGATCCGGAGATTCTGGAGGCGCGCTATCCCGTTCTGCTGGAGGACTTCCACATCCGTCGCGGCTCTGGCGGGCGCGGCGCATGGCGCGCGGGCGACGGCGTGTCGCGCACGATCCGCTTTCTCGAACCCATGCAGCTCGCCGTTCTCTCCGGGCGCCGGCGCGTGCGCGCGCCCGGCGCGCAGGGCGGCGAGCCGGGCGAGCTGGGGCGCAATCTCGTGCGCCGCAAGGACGCAACGCTGGAGGAGCTGGGCGGCTGCGCCTCGACCCGGCTGGTCGCGGGCGAGGCGATCACCATCGTGACGCCGACGGGCGGCGGCTGGGGGCGGCCTCCCGCCTGATCCAGCGCGCCGCGGCGCGCGGCCCGATCTTCAATCGCCGATCTCGCCCGGCGGCACGAAAGCGCCGTCGTCGCGCAACATGCCGCGCGCGGCCGGCTCACGCAGAGGCTGGGGCGGCGCGCCGAGCGCAAGCCCGCTCCCGCGCCCATAGGCGCCGTTGGAGGCCGCAGGCTGTCCGCCGCCATAGGCGCCCGCAAGGCTCGCCACCGTGAGGTTGCGCGCGGGCTGCGGCGCCGCCGCGCCGATCAGGCCGAGCGGTCGCGCGGGCGGCTGCGCCGAGGCGGCCTGCGCAAGCGTCTGGCCGCCGCGCATCTTGGCGCGCGCGATCTCCCATTCCGGCTCAAGAGCCGGCGGATCCGGCAGGTCGTCGCGGCGCGGCGCGGGCGCGATGTCCCGGATGACAGGCCGGCAATAGCGGCGCAGGCCCTGCGAGGTCGCACCGTGCATCGCAAGGTCCACGTGGAAATGATCGTAGTGGAACACGTTGGAGCCCGGCCCCAGCACGGTCGTGAAATGGTCGCACGCGCCCTGATGCGCCTCGCGCAGGAAGGCCTTCTCCTGCTCCTCGCCTTTCGTCCAATCCTTGCGGATCACGATCCTGCGCCCGTCGGCGAGTTCGAAGGCGCCGATGTCGAGCGCATTGCCGAAGGCGTGTTCGGAGAGTTTGGCGCCGCGCTGGTTGTTGATCGCGCGGCAGGCGTAGGAGCCCATGGAATCGATCTGCGTCACGGGCTGGCCGAAACGCGCGAGCGCCGCAGGCTGCACGACGCCCTCAAGCCAGTTCTCCAGCGCCTCGGTCACGGGACAGCCCAGCGTCGCCTGCGTGTTGAGCTGCACGGTTCCGCCCACCAGGCCTGCGATCTTGTAAGGCTGGGTCAGCCCGCAAATGCCGGGCCCGTTGATGGCGCGGGCCGGCTGGATATAGGCGGAGGGGCGCACGCTCTTGCGGGCGAGGCAGGCCTTCTCCGCCGCGTCACGCCATGCCGGGCGCTGCTGGAATCCGAAGAATCCGCAGCCCGGAAGGATCGCAAGCAAGCCGGCGATGACGGCGAATTGGAGAACGCGACGCGCCATGCGCAAGCAAAGCGCTCAATTCGTTAAGCCGCTTTAAAGGATAACGGTTAACGGCGCTTGCGCGTGCGTCTGGCGCATCGAATCAGGCGGACGCCTTCAGGCGCTTGCCCCACTTCACCAGTTCCTCGACGTGCTTTTGCAGAAGCTCGCGGCCCGTCTCGTCGGTGAAGCGGCCGGCCTCGTCGAATTTCGAGGCGGCGAAAGTGATCATCACCTGCGGATTGTTGATGGGGAAAGCGTTGAGCGACACCAGCATGTGACGCAGGGCGAATTGCGCGCGCACGCCGCCCATCGGGCCTGTCGCGGCGCTCACCATGCCCACAGCCTTGCCCGCGAAGGGCGGCTCGGGCGGACGCGAGGCCCAGTCGATGGCGTTCTTGAGCGCGGTCGAGACGGAATAATTATATTCCGGCGTGGCGAAGAGGATGGCGTCGGCCTCCTTCACCTGCTGGCGGAAACGCTGCGTGGCGGGCGGATAGCCGGCGAGCCGCAGGTCCTCGTGGTAGAGGGGCAGGTCCGACACGTCGGCGAGTTCGATGACCACGCCCGCCGGCGCGAGCTCCTGCGCCGCCCGCAGGGCGAGCGTGTTGTAGGAGCCCTTGCGGGTGCCGCCCGAGACGCCGAGAATCTTGAAGTCAGCCATGATGTTCATTCCGGTTGCGCTGGATCGCCGGAACCTAGTCAGCTTGCGCGCGCCCTGCAACGCGGCGCGGGCGCAGGCCCGGCGAAAGGCGCGCGAAAGGCGCCCCAAAGCAAAAGGCTCCCCGTCTTGCGACGGGGAGCCCCGGAAATTGCGTCAGGCCTCGATCAGGCGGCCTGTTCGACCTGCTGAATGGCCGAGAGCGCCCAGCCGCGCGGGCCCGAACCGTGCGGACGCACGAAGGTCCACAATTCGGTGATTTCCTGCGGCTTGTGCAGATCGCCCTCGACGACCTTGCCGGTCGCCTCCTCCACCAGCGCGTCGATCATCTCGTAGCGCATGGCGACGGTGGCGTATTCGCCGGACTGCTCGCCCCAGGCCTCCGACAGGTCGCCCTGCAGGAGGTTCACCGAGCCGCTCTTGGCCACGAGGCCCTTGGCGCGCTGTTCGGCGAGATCGTCGGCGAAATAGCCGGCCATTTCCGCCGTAGCGATGCGGCGCAGATAGCCCACGTCCTCATTGGCGTAGGCCTGCTGGACCTGCGCGAGCAGCGATTCGAAGGCCTCGAAATCGGCGCCGTCGAGCTGCAGCGGCGTGGTCTGCTGGCTGAAGGCCGAACCGCCGCCAAAGGAAGCGCCCGCGCCGCCGCCAAAGCCGGACATGCCGCTCAGACGATCGAGGGGGCTGCGCGCCTGCGCGCCGCCGACAGGGGGAATCTCCGCCTGCGGCGGGGTCGCCTGACGGTCATAGCCGGGCGCCGCAGCGGCCGCCGCCGGCTGCTGGCGACGACGCCACCAGGAGACCGCGAGCCAGGCGAGGCCGCCGATCAGCGCGAGCTGCAGCAGAAGGCCAAAGAAGCCCGCAAGCCCGTTGAGGCCGGAGAACAGGCCGGAGCCCGCCAGCAGGCCGAAAATGCCAGCGCCGATCAGGCCGCCCAGAATGCCCTTGGCGAGGGGCGAGCTGAACATGCCGCCGGCCGCCGGCTGCGGGGCCGCGGGGCGGTTCATCGCCGCGCCGGGGGCGGGGGCCGCCTGGCTCGGGCCGGCGGAACGCTGGAAAGATTGCGCGGCGCCCGGCGCCGTCGTGGTGGCGGCCGGCGCGCTGTCCGTGCGCGAACCGCGGCTGCCGGAGCTGCTTCCCTTGCCGCTGCGCGCCTCCGCCAGCGCGGGCGCAAGCGCAAGAACGAGCGCCGCGGCGATCGCAAGCGCGCGGCCACTGGTCGGCGTGTTCCGAATGATCATGAACTCCCTCCATCAGCGGGATCGGCTTTTTCAGGCGCATCTCCCGCCCGACCAATATCATGTCTGCGCCGGCGAACCGCAAGAACGTGGAACTACGGAGTCGCGCCGAAGCCAGGGCCATTCCGCTGAAAGGATCGAGACGGAAGCTGCGCATGGAACTTACCGGCCAGATCGTCATTTCATTGAAAGCGGCGCCACGCTTGTCGGCTTGGCGGCCGGGCTTTTCGCCGGCAGTCCGAAGCCCGAGAGGATGGTCGCGTGCGAGTATTGATCGTCGAAGATGACCCATTTGTCGCGCTCGATCTGGAGAGCATCGTTCAGGACGCGACTCAGGCCGAGGTGGACGTGGCGCTGACCGTGGCGGAGGCCCGCCGGATTCTGGAGGGCGCCGATTTCGCTTTTCTGGACGTGGACCTGATCGACGGACGCGTGTTCGAAGTGGCGCGCATGCTGAGGGCGCGACGCATTCCCTTCGTCTTCGTCACCGCCTCCCCGCGCGCGGAGATTCCGCCGCAGCTGCGCGACACCCCCTTCATCCCCAAACCCTACAAGATCTGGCAGATCGCCGACTCCCTGCGCGGAGCGGGCGAGGCCGCGCGCTCCGCCTGAGCCGCCGACGCTCGCAAAAAAGCCGGGCGCAAGCCCGGCCTTTTCACATCCACCGCAAGCTTCGCGAAATCGCGCGGCCTCACACGAGGCTCGACGTGAAGCGCTGGATGCGCTCGCAGGCGTCGATGAGCTGTTTGGTGGAGGCCGCATAGGAGATACGGAAGTTCGGGCCCTGCCCGAAAGCGGTGCCATGCACGACGGCCACGCCTTCCTGCTCCAGAAGCTCGTTGATGAAATCTTCGTCGGTCTCGATCACCTTGCCCTTCTGCGTCTTCTTGCCGAGCGCCTGCGAGCAGTCGGGATAGACGTAGAAGGCGCCTTCCGGCATCGGGCACTTGATGAGCTTCGCCTGATTGAGCATCGACACCACGAGGTCGCGACGCTCCTGGAAGGCTTTCTTGAACACCGGCAGATGATCCTGCGGGCCGTTGAGCGCTTCCACGGACGCCCATTGCGCGATCGTGCAGGCGCCCGAAGTCTGCTGACCCTGCAACAGATCAAGCGCCTTGATGAGCGAGTCGGGCGCCGCCGCATAGCCAATGCGCCAGCCCGTCATCGCATAGGACTTCGACACGCCGTTGAGCGTGAGCGTGCGGTCCATGAGGTTCGGCTCCACCTGCACCGGCGTGGTGAATTTGAAATCGCCGTAGGTGAGGTGTTCGTAGATGTCGTCGGTGAGCACCCACACATGCTTGTTCTTCGGGCGCATCAGCACGTCGGTGATGGCCTTCAGCTCGTCGCGCGTATAGGCGGCGCCGGTGGGATTCGACGGCGAGTTAAGCAGGAGCCACTTGGTGCGCGGCGTGATCGCGCGCTCAAGATCCTCCGGCTGCAGTTTGAAGCCGCTCTCCAGCGTCGTCTTGACGATCACGGGCGTGCCGCCGGCGATCGTCACCATGTCGGGATAGCTCACCCAATAGGGCGCGGGAATGATCACCTCGTCGCCGACGTCGCAGGTGGCGAGGAAAGTGTTGAACAGGATCTGCTTGCCGCCAGTGCCTACGATGGTCTGCGAGGGCTTGTAGTCGAGCCCGTTCTCGCGCTTGAATTTCGCGGCGATGGCTTCGCGCAGCGGCACGATGCCCAGCACGGGCGGATACTTCGTCTCGCCGCGCTCGATGGCCGCGATTGCGGCCTTCTTGATGTTGTCAGGCGTGTCGAAGTCCGGCTCGCCGACGGAAAGCGAAATGATGTCGCGGCCCGCGTTTTTGAGGTCGCGCGCCTTTTGCGTGGCCACCATGGTGGCGGACGGCTTCACGCGGGTCACGGCGCCGGCGAGGAACGACATCTTCTGCTCCAAGAGATGAGAAAACGAGAAAGGCCGTCGCCCGCGGAAGGGGCGGCGGCCGCGGCGCAAAATACTGGCCTCGCGCAGGCTCGGCAACAGCAAAACGGGTCCGGCTTGATCGGAGCCGGCGGGAACCGGCTCGCGCGGGCTCGCGTTGACCGCTCCGAGAGGACAGCACGCCATGACGCCCATCTTCGATCCGCCCCGCCGCCGCTCTGTCGAGGATTCCGCGCCCCATCAAGACGCCTTCGCGGCCTCGGTCAGCCCGCAGGACGCGCGCCGGCAATTGCGCGTGTCGCTGGGCCTCATGGCCGTGATGGCCGCGGGCGCGCTCGTCGCGCTGGCGAGCCATGGCCTGCCGCGCCCGCACCCCGCGCAACCAGCCGCGGCGCGGGTTGCGGTGGAGCAGCCGCAATTCGTGCGCGCCGCCGCCCTGACGCAGTGAGCGGGCCCCGCGAATCTGAACGCCGGATAAAGACGCGCTTCAGGCCCCGTTCAGCCCGCCGCCGCTAACGTCTCACCATGACGCCGCAAACACCACGCGCCGTCATGACAGGAGATGAAAGCAATGCACACCCGTCGCATTCTCGCCGCTCTCGCGCTCACCGCCTCCTTCGCTGGCGCCGCGCTGGCCCAGCAAGCCGGCGCCGGCGCGCCCGCAACGCCAGCCGCCCCCGCCGCGCCCGCCGCCCCCACGGTGCAGCCGGTCAAGCCGCCGGCGCCTCCCGTGACCGCCACGGCGCCTGCGCCTGCCCCCGCCGCGCAGCTCGTGGACATCAACACCGCCGACAAGGCGACCCTCGAAAAGCTGAAAGGCGTGGGCTCCGCGCGCGCCGAAGCGATCATCAAGGGCCGTCCCTTCAAGGGCAAGGACGAGCTGGTGCAGAAGAACATTCTGCCGAAGGACGTCTATGACGGCGTGAAGGACCAGATCGTCGCCCGCCAGAAAGGCTGATCGGGATCACGGTCCGGCCACACCAAAAAAGAGAGCCGCGCGATGCGCGGCTCTCACCTTTTTTGAACCCGTGGAACGAAGGTTCAGCCCAGATCGATCATGCGCTGCACGGAGCGGCGCGCGCGCTCAGCGAGCGCGGGATCGATCGTCACCTCCTCGCGCATGGTGAGCAGGCTGTCGAGGATCTTCGGCAGGGTGATGCGCTTCATATGCGGGCAGAGATTGCAGGGGCGCACGAATTCCGTGACGCCCTGCGTCTCCGCCGCCACATTGTCGGCCATCGAACATTCGGTGACGAGAAGCACGCGCCGCGGCCGCTTCGTCTTGACGTAATCGATCATGGCGGCGGTGGAGCCGGCGAAATCGCTCACCTCCACCACTTCGGGCGGGCATTCCGGATGGGCGATGATGGTGATCGAGGGATCGTCCGCGCGGTAGCGCAGCATTTCCTCCGCCGTGAAGCGCTCATGCACCTCGCAGGCGCCGGCCCAGGCGATGATCTTCACCTTCGTCTGCGCCTGAACGTTCTTCGCCAGATATTGATCGGGCAGGAAGATCACCTGATCGGCGCCGAGGCTCTCCACCACTTTCAGCGCGTTGGAGGACGTGCAGCAAATGTCCACCTCCGCCTTCACCTCCGCGGACGTGTTGACATAGGCGACCACCGGCACGCCCGGATATTTCGCGCGCAGCGCGCGCACGTCCGCGCCCGTGATCGATTCGGCCAGCGAACATCCCGCTTTCGAGTCGGGAATGAGCACGGTCTTCTCGGGGCTGAGCAGTTTCGACGTCTCGGCCATGAAATGCACGCCGCCCTGCACGATCACGTCGGCGTCGGTCTGCGCGGCCAACTTGGCGAGCTGAAGGGAATCGCCGACCACGTCGGCCACGCAATTGTAGATCTCCGGCGTCTGGTAATTATGCGCGAGGATGACCGCGTTGCGCTCTTTCTTGAGCTCGTTGATCGCCTTCACGTAAGGCGCATGGAAAGGCCATTCCACCGGGGGAACGATGGCCTTCACCCGCTCATAGAGATGCGCGGTCGCCCGCTCGACTTCGGGCGTCCAGGCGAGATTGGGCGTCGGCAAAGCGCCGAACCGCCGCGCGGCCGGCGCAAGAGAGCCCCCAACGCCCTGCGCAGGGCGGATCTGGATCGAGGCTGCGCCGGAAAGGGACTGTGCCATGGCCGCTCCTTTTACTCACTATGAGCATAAGGGAGGCCCGAAAATTCCGGCCGAAGTTCGGCCGGGCCCTCTTATACTCTGCGGGAGCATATAGAGCGCGCCCGCGCCGGGTAAAGGGGGCCGCGCGGGGAACGCCAAGGTTGCGATGGCGTTGTCGCTCAGCAGGACGGCCCCGTGCGCCGATCCGCAGACGGTCGGACCCGCCCGATGTCGAGCCCTCCAGACGCGCAACCCGCAGCCAGCGCCGCAGGAACCGGGGCGGACGCCGCCGCCTCTTCCGGCCACGCCAACCACGCCGCGCCGCTCGTCGTCCGCAGCCCGGGCCGGGCGCTCCGCTTCCTGAAATTCTCACGCGGCTTCTGGCGCGGGCCCACGCGGCGGCGAGCATGGCTGCTCACATTGGCCTTGCTCGCCTTCCTGTTCGCGAACGTCGGCGCGGCGCTGGCGGTGAACCGCTGGAACAAGTTTTTCTTCGATGCGCTTGACGCGCGCGACCTCGCCGCGATCTGGCTCAGCCTCGCCCTGATCTTCGCGCTGGCCCTTTTGTCCGGCGCGACGGCTGTCGGCCTTTTGCACATGCGCATGCGTTTGCAGGTGCGCTGGCGCGAATGGCTGGCGCAGGCCCTGTTCGCGCGCTGGCTGTCGGAGCGACGCTTCTACCAGCTCAGCATCGTGGGCGGCGACGCCGACAATCCCGAGGCGCGCATGTCCGACGACGCGCGCCTTGCGGTGGAATTGCTCGTCGACTTCTCGCTTGGCGTGCTCAACGCCGCGCTCGCCGCGGTCTCCTTCATCAGCGTGCTGTGGTTCGTGGGCGGCGGCGTCACCATCGGCGAGGTCCATGTGCCGGGCTATATGGTGATCGCCTGCGTGGCCTATTCAGCGATCACCAGCGGCGCGATGTTCCTGATCGGGCGCCCGCTCGTGCGCCGGGTGGAGGAAAAGGCAGCCGGAGAGGCGCAATTGCGCTATGAGCTCACCCGCGTGCGCGACAGCGCGGAAACCATCGCGCTCATCGGCGGCGACGAGGACGAACGCCAGCGCCTCAACGAAACCCTCGCCGACCTGGTGCGGCGCTGGTACGCGGTGATGACGCAGCAAGGCCGCATGACCTGGATCTTCGGCTCCAACAACGTTCTCGCGCCTGTCGTGCCGCTGCTGCTGGGCGCGCCCAAATATCTTTCAGGCGAAATGTCGCTGGGCTCGCTCATGCAGGCGGCTGCCGCCTTCGTGCAGGTGATGACCGCGCTCAACTGGCTCGCCGACAATTCCCTGCGCCTCGCCGACTGGTTCGCCTCCGCCCAGCGCGTGAGCGAGCTCAACGACGCGCTCGACAGGCTCGACGCCACCATCGGCGCGCATGGACGCAGCCAGACCATATCCATCGGGGAGAGCCCCGACGCCTGCGTGCACCTGCGCGGACTGCACATCGCCCAGCATGACGGCAAACTGATGATCGAGGAGGCGGACGCGGTGATCCATCCCGGCGAGAAGGTTCTCGTGCGCGGCGAATCCGGCTCCGGCAAGAGCACGCTCATCCGCGCCATCGCCGGCCTTTGGCCGTGGGGTGGCGGCGAAATCCTCATCCCGAAGGACGCGCGCGTCTCCTTCATTCCGCAGAAGCCGTATTTTCCGCTGGGAACCCTGCGCGAGGCCCTGCTCTATCCCCATGCGCGCACCGACATACAGCGCGAGCGGATGGAGAACGTGCTGGTGCGCTGCGGCCTCAGCCATCTCGCGCCCCGGCTGGAGGAGGCGGACAATTGGTCCGGCGTTCTGTCGGGCGGCGAACAGCAGCGGGTCGCCTTCGCACGCGCCATGCTGTCTCCGCCCGACATCCTCATTCTCGACGAGCCCACCTCCGCGCTCGACGAATTGAGCCAGTTCAAACTGATGGAGTATTTGCGCGACGAAATGCCGGACACGATGGCGATCCATGTCGGCCACCGACCGGGCCTCGAGCCCTTCCATGACCGGCAGATCCATCTCGTGCGCGTGGCCGGCGGGCCGGCGGTGGCGCAGGAGCGCCCGATCCGCCTGCGCGACCGGCTGATCGGCCGTCTGCGGCCCCAGCGTCCCGCCGGCGAGGAGCCGCCCGCCCCGCGGGCCTGAGCGGACGACGCGCGGCAAAGGCGACGCGCGGCAGGGGCGGCGCGCTGCGAGGCGTGACATCGGCAGCGGTTGCGACTAACAAGCCGCAAACACCAAGGCGACGCCCGATGCCCGACCTCCTTCTCGAATTGTTCAGCGAAGAAATTCCGGCCCGCATGCAGAAGCAGGCCGCAGAAGACCTCAAGCGCCTCGTCACCGACGCGCTGGTCGAGCGCGGGCTTGTCTATGAGGGCGCGGCCGCCTTCGCCACGCCGCGCCGCCTCGCGCTGCACGTCGCCGGCCTGCCTGCGCGCCAGCCCGACGTGCGCGAGGAGAAGAAGGGTCCGCGCGTGGGCGCGCCAGACGCCGCCGTGCAGGGCTTCCTGCGCGCCGCCGGCCTCGCCTCGCTCGATCAGGCCAAGATCGAAGCCGACCCGAAAGGCAAGGGCGAGTTCTACGTCGCCGTGGTCGAAAAGGCCGGCGCGCCCACGATCGACGTGCTGGCGCAGATCCTGCCCGCGATCGTGCGCGCCTTCCCCTGGCCCAAATCCATGCGCTGGGGCGCGGCCTCCACGCGCACGGACTCGCTGCGCTGGGTGCGCCCGCTCCATTCCATCGTCGCGACCTTCGGCCCCGAGACCGAAGACCCCGAAATCGTGCCCTTCGAAGTGGACGGCGTGCGCGCGGGCGACGTGACGCGCGGCCATCGCTTCCTCGCGCCAGGCGCCTTTCGCGTGCGCCGCCTCGACGATTACATGGCCGCGCTCGAAAAGGCGAAAGTGGTTCTCGACGCCGAACGACGCAAGCGCATCATCCTCGCCGACGCCAAGGATCTCGCGCTCGCGCAGGGGCTGGAGCTCGTCGAGGACGAAGGCTTGTTGGAGGAAGTCGCAGGCCTCGTTGAATGGCCGGTCACGCTGATGGGCGAATTCGACGAAGCCTTCCTCGACATTCCCGGCGAAGTCGTGCGCGCCACGATCCGCGCCAACCAGAAATGCTTCGTGCTGCGCAAGCCCGACGGCGGCCTTGCGAACAAATTCATCCTCGTCTCCAACATCGAGGCGAGCGATGGCGGCAAGGCCATCGCAGCCGGCAACGCCCGCGTGGTGCGCGCGCGCCTGTCCGACGCGCTCTATTTCTGGAAGACCGACCAGGCGCCCCTGCCCGATTACGCGAATGACGCCAATCGCGACAAGCCGCTCGACCAGCGGCTTGCGAAATTGCAGGCGCTCAACATCGTCTTCCATGAAAAGCTCGGCACGCAAGGCGAGCGCGTTAAGCGCATCCGCGCGCTGGCGCGCGAAATCGCGCCGCTGGTCGGCGCCGATCCTGCGCGCGCGGACCGCGCCGCCGAACTCGCCAAGGCCGATCTGCCGACGGAAGTCGTCGGCGAATTTCCCGAGACGCAAGGCCTGATGGGCCGGCGCTACGCGGCGCTGCAGGGCGAACACGCCGACGTGTGCGCCGCTGTCGAAGAGCATTACAAGCCGCAGGGCCCAAGCGACCGCACGCCGACCAACCCCGTCTCCATCGCCGTCGCGCTGGCCGACAAGATCGACACGCTCGTCGGCTTCTGGGCCATCGATGAAAAGCCCACCGGCTCGAAGGATCCTTTCGCGCTGCGCCGTGCGGCGCTGGGCGTGATCCGCCTCGCGCTTGAGAACGGCGTGCGCCTGCCGCTGTCGGGCGTCGCCCGCGCGCATCTGGCGAGCCTCGCCGGAAACGTCGCCGCCGCGCGCGAGGCCGACGCGCAGGCGCTGACGCAGGATCTGCTCTCCTTCTTCCACGATCGGCTGAAAGTCTACCTGCGCGACAAGGGCGCGCGCCACGACCTCATCGACGCCGCGCTCGGGGAGAACAGCGACGACCTGCTGATGGTGGTGCGCCGCGTGGAGGCGCTCGGCCGTTTCCTCGAGACCGACGACGGCGCCAATCTGCTCGCCGGCTACAAGCGCGCGGCCAATATCGTGCGCGCCGAGGAGAAGAAGGAGAAAGGCGCCGATTTCGGCGCGGCCTTCGATCCCGCCCTGTTCGCGCTGGAGGAGGAGAAGGCGCTCGCCGCCGCCCTCGCCACAGCGCAGGCGGGCGCGCAGAAAGCCCTCGCGGGAGAGGATTTCGAAGCCGCCATGTCCGCGCTCGCGCGCCTGCGCGGGCCCGTCGACGCTTTCTTCGACAAGGTGACGGTGAACGACGCCGACGATTCCCGGCGTCGCAACCGCCTCGCGCTGCTCAACGCCCTGCGTGACGCTGCGCGCGCGGTCGCGGATTTCTCGAAGATCGCGGGCTAGCGCGGGCGCTCGTCAGGCGCGACCGGCTCGCATATGCGCGGGCCGCGCCAGTCGCCCGCGCGCCAGGGCGCGTAAAAGGGCGCCTGCGCGCGTTCGGGCGCAGGATCATAGCCGGACGCGCCGCCCGGCCTGCAACGACACAGGCGCGCGACGCCCATCCATCCGCCGAGCCAGAGTCCGTGACGCTGGATCGCATCGTCCATATAGGTCGAGCACGAAGGCATGTAGCGGCATTGCCGGCCCATGAAAGCGGACAGCGTGAGCTGATAAAAACGGATCAGGACGTGAGCGAGAAAACGCGCGGCGGCGCTTACGGGACCCGGACGCGCGCAAGCCTCCTGCGGCGCGCTCACGCCGCGCCCGCGCGCGCCTCGATCTCGTCGAGCGCTTTCACCACTGCGTCGAACGTCAGCAGCGTCGAGGCGTGCCGCGCCTTATAGTCGCGCACGGGCTCAAGCACCGCCACGTCCGCCCATTTGCCCGCCGGCGGCGGCGCGTTCTCTTTCAGCATGCGGCGCACCTGCTCGCGCAGCGCGCGCAACTCCTCCGGCGTGGAGCCGACCACATGACGGGCCATGATGGAGGAGGACGCCTGCCCCAAGGCGCAGGCCTTCACGTCATGCGCGAAATCGCTGACGCGGCCTTGCGCGAGGCACACGTCCACCGTCACCGTCGATCCGCACAATTTCGAATGGGCGGTCGCGCTCGCCTGCGGCGCAGGCAAACGGCCGAGGCGGGGAATATCCGCCGCCAGTTCGAGAATGCGCGTGTTGTAGACGTCGTTGATCATCGCCTCAGCCTGAGCGCTCGCGATCCCGCGCGCGCTACCTATATAGGGCGGGGCGCCGGGCCGCCGCAATGCGGCCAGCGCTTCAGCTCGGCCAGAACGTCCGCCCCCGGCGACCCCGGTCCGGGCGCGCGCCTGGCGCGGCGTTGGGAACGGCCCCGAATCTTTTTGTGGTCTAAGCCCTGCCTGGGCGCGTAAGGTGAAGGCGCCAACATGGAGGCTCCACATGGATGCGGTGGTTAAGGCCTTGAATCCAGCCCAAAGCTCGGTTCAACACGATCATAACGAAGACCGGGCTATGCGTCCCAGCCGCGAGGAGGCCGAAGAGGCCGTCCGCACGCTGTTGCGCTGGATCGGCGAGAACCCCGGCCGCGAGGGCCTGCTGGACACGCCCAAACGCGTGGTTAAGGCCTACGAGCAATTCTTCGCGGGCTATCATCAGGACGCCGAAGAAATCCTCGGCACCGTGTTCGAGGAAGTCGAAGGCTATGACGACCTCGTTCTGGTGAAGGACATCGATTTCGCCGCCCATTGCGAGCACCATATGGTGCCGTTCATCGGCAAGGCGCATATCGCCTATTATCCGAATGGTGGCGTGGTGGGCCTGTCAAAGCTCGCCCGCCTCGTCGAGGTCTATGCGCGCCGCCTGCAGACGCAGGAGACGATGACCGCCCAGATCTGCGACGCCATGACCCAGGCGCTCGAACCCTTCGGCGTCGCCGTGATGGTCGAGGCGGAGCACATGTGCATGTCGATCCGCGGCGTCCAGAAGAACGGCGCCTCCACGGTGACGACCCGCTTCACCGGCCGCTTCCGCGAGCCGGCCGAACAGGTGCGCTTCCTCTCGCTCGTGCGCGGAAGATGAGCAGGCGATGATCGGAGCGGGCGATGATCCGCCCGCTGCGGGCCGCCGCGTGAAGCGCGCGGCCCTCGTCACCGGGGCCGGCCAGCGCGTCGGCGCGGCGATCGCCACGCGGCTCGCCGAACGCGGCTTCCATACGTTCATCCACGTGCGCAGCTCGCGCGCGCAGGGCGAAGCACTTGCGCAAGCGCTCGTCGCGCGCGGCCTGTCGGCGGAATGCCTCGCCTGCGACCTTGGCGACGCGCAGGCCGTCGCCGCCATGGCGCAGCGCGCGCTCGCGCGCCCGGCCGACCATTACATGCTCGTCAACAACGCCTCATGGTTCGGCCATGACCTGCCCGGCGGCGCGAGCGCCTCCAACCTCGAGGCGAGCCTTGACGTTCACGCGCGCGCGCCCTTCGCGCTGATGGAGGCTTTCGCGCGGGGGCGCGGGGACGCGCGGCTCGACGTCGTGAACGTGCTCGACCAGAAACTGGGCGCGCCCAATCCCGATTACTACAGCTACACGATCGGCAAGCATGCGCTGTGGGGCGCCAGCCGCACCTGGCGCGCCATGCAGGACGAGAAGGTCCGTGTCTTCGGCCTCTGTCCGGGTCTGATGCTGACGAGCGACGTGCTGGACGAAGCGAGTTTCCAGGCGCGGCGCGCGGCCAATCCGCTGCGCCGGGCGATCGGGCTTGAGGACCTGCTGCGCGCGCTCGATCTCGTGCTCGATGCGCCCGCTCTGCCCGGACAGGACCTGTTCGTCGACGCGGGCGAGAGCCTATACGCCCGCGCCCGCGACGTCGCCTTCGAGGGCGAACCGCTCAGAAGCGGCGGTTGACGCCCACTTTCATCAAGTTTCGCATGGAGGCGATCGACTTGATGCGCGTGAGGCCGGTCACGGGCGTCTCGGTCTTGGTCGCCACGCCATTCTCGTCGAACGTATAGGTCCAGGACACGCCACGCCCGGTCTGCGCGCCACTGGATTCGCCGCGCGGCGTGTAGAGCATGTTGTACTCCGCCTTCACGCTCTATTTCGGCGCGATGAGATATTCGACGCCGCGCCCATCAACAGGCCGAGCCGCTCCATCTGCGTGCGCGTGTTGTAGCCGATGTAAGGCGAGAAGAGCATGCCGGTTTGCGTGAACGTGCCGTTCTCATAGCTCTGGTCGATCCGCGTGGTGGAATAGGCGCCGCCGAGCTTCACGTAGTAGAGCGCGCGGTCGGCGACCACGCCCGTGCGCAGCGACAGGGCGAAACTGGGACGCTCCGCGCCGCGCAGCTCATTCTTGGTCATCTCCTGGGAGAAGACGACATGGCTCGCTTTCCCGCTCGAACGAAAACCTCCGAAGACCTCCGCCTCCACGCCGAACAGCATGTCCTCCTGCGCCCAGTCGCAGCCCGCCTGCGCGCCGGCGAGCACGGAGCTGAGTTTCATCTTCTGCTCAGGGACTGCGGCGAGGCTGGAATGAAGCTCGCGGCTGCGCAGATTGTTCCATGAGGCGCCGCCATGCAGGCCGGCGAAACAGCCCGCGAAGATGGCCGCGCCCGTCCTCGCAATCGGATCGCCGGCGCGCGGATCCTGCGCGGAGGGAACGGGCGTGGACGGATAGCCGTAAACCGGCGGCGCGGCGTAGAGCGCCTGATAGGGCGAACCCGCCGGCCGTGCGAGCGGCGCGCCCGCCGTCGCAGGCGCGGGAGCTGGCGCAGGCGCGAGAACCTGCGGCTGCTGGGGCGCGCGCGGATTGGCGAGCGCCTCGACGCTGGCGGCGCATGAGGCGCAAGCAAGGACTGCGGCGCCGATGTGTCTGGAATGGAAGCCCATGGGCGTGATCTTTCAAATCGAATTGGGGACGCGCGAAAAGCGGCGGTCAGAAGCGCTTGTTGACGCCGACCTTGACGAGGCCGCGGCTCAGATTGGCGACCTGACGCAGCACGTCGCCGTTGGTCACGCGGTAATTGGCGGGCGTGACGCTTTGGCCGTTCCAGCGCGCGCAGGTGTAGGGCTCCACGTTCGAGCAAAACTTGCCCTTCGTGATCGTGGCGTCGAACTCCTTGCGCGGCGTCGAGATGTGATTGAATTCGACCTTCGCCGACCAGCCTTCGTCGAACATGTATTCCGCGCCGAAGCCGAGCAGCACGCCATATTGCGACAATTCCGCCTTGCGCTCATGCACGTCTTCATATTGCCAGGGCGCGCCCGGCGTGACGCCGGTGTTGCGCGGCTTTGTGCGCTCATGTTCGAAGTGGAACTCCGTGTTCACGAGCGCGAGGCCGACCTTGCCGAAAAGCAGGAGATCGCCGTGGATGAAGCCGCCGCGCAGCGAGCCCGCAAGCGCGAAACGATCGCGCACCTGCAGGCATTCACGCGCGGGATCGATGCGCGTGACGCAATCAGCGGGGGGATCCGTGAGCAGGATATGGCCGTCGAACTCGAAGCCGACGAGCCAGGAGCGATGGATGGCGTTGCAGCCGATCTGCCCGCCCAGAAGCGGCGAGGTCTGGCGACCTTTGTGATCGGAGACGAAGCTGGGCTCGTTCATATAGCCCGGCACAGCGCGAAGATCGACCGCGAAGGCCATATGCTGCGCGCCGCCGCTCACGCCGGCGTAACACCAGCGCGCGCTTTGCGGGGCGGGCTGCTCCACTGGCGTGGGGGCCGGCACGGGGCGCGGAACGGCGACGTCGGCGGCCTGCGCAGGATTGAGGGAGAGGAAAGGCGCGGCCAGGGCGAGAAAAGCGACGCACGGCCATGGAGCCGGGGAAAAGCTGGCGCTCATTTAAAAATCTTTCGCTGCTCAAATGACGCCTGAAAATTATGCGAATATGGTTAATGGGCGCTGACCGCCTGCGCGCGCCTTGTCCCATTTCTGGACGAAACGAAAAAAACCTCAGCGGCCAGGAAGGACTAGCACCCGCGTGCGCAGCGGCAGACTGTCGCGCGTCAGCGTGACGACGGGAGAATCCGAGCGCACGATTTCGAATCGCTCGCGCGCCTGATCGAGAAATCGCTGCAAGGTCGACTGGCTGAAGAAGTGCATGGGAATGACGAGCTGAGCGCCGATCGACTGGATCGTCTGCAGCATGTCGGCGGTGGACATCGTATAGCCCCCGTCCACGGGCGCGAGCACCACGTCCACCCGCCCGAGCTCGCGAATGTTCTGCGGCTCAAGGGGATGATGCAGATGGCCGAGATGCGCCACGCAGATCTGCGCGGCCTCGAACACGAAGATGGAATTGGCCCCGCGTTCGGTCCCGCCCGCGAAGTCGCGAATGTTGGTCACCACATTGCGGATGCGCATGTCGTCGATGGTCACGTCGTGAGCGGCCGCGCCGCCCTCCGGGTTCCAGCCCCGCAGCACATGACGGATGCCGGGATCGGGCCGCAGGGTGAAGTGGGTGGCGTGGGCGCGGTTCATCGTCGCCACATGGGGCGGCTCTTGCGGCTTCACATAATCATTGTAATCGGTGGCGACGCGCAGCCCGGCGGGCGTCTCGATCAGGAAAGTCGCGTGGCCGACGAAGGTGAGGCGCAATTCGTCGCGCCGGAGCGCGACGGGCGCAGGCCTCGGCGCTGCGGCGAGCAGACGCGGGCAGCCCTCGGGCTGAAGCGCGGAGGGATCCGCGCCCTGCGCCAGCCGCAGCGCAGGCGGCGCAGCGAGGGCGGCGCCCACCCCCGCGCCCAAATTCGATATGGCGCAGATGGCGGCGCAGACGACGGCGGCAAGGCGCCGGACGCGCAGGGCGGCGAACCAGGCGCCGCCCGTCGGCGGCGAGAACGCGCTGCGACCCATGTAAGCCCCCGCCCCTTACGCGCCGCCCGCCGGCGCGAACCCTGCGATTTTGAGTCTTGGGCGCTGGGGCGGCGAAATCAAGCGGGCCGCTAGGAGCCTGCGAGCGCCTCTGCTAGAAGGCGCGAGGAGACCGGCATGACACAAAATCCGTTCACGGCCCGCGCCGCCGCGCAGCCCACCAAGGCGCAGATCGAGGAAGGCGACGCCTTCGCGCCCAAGTTCGGCGCCGACGGGCTGATCGTTTGCGTGACGACGGACGTGCGCGACGGCGAGGCGCTGATGGTCGCCTATATGAACGAGGAAGCCCTGCGCCTGACGCTGGAGACAGGGATCGCGCATTACTGGTCCCGCTCACGCAAGGCGCTCTGGCGCAAGGGCGACACGTCCGGCCAGGTGCAGCGGGTCGTCGACATGCGGGTGGACTGCGATCAGGACGCGATCCTGTTGCGCGTGGAGGCGGGCGGCGACGGCAAGGCCTGCCACACGGGCCGGCGCTCGTGTTTCTACCGGCGCGTGGAATGGCGCGACGGCGCCGCCCGGCTCGTCTTCACGCAGCAATGAGCGCAGACCCTCAGGCTGAGGCGATATATTCGCGCATGGCCTGTTGCTCCTGCTCCATCTCCGCGAGACGCTGTTTCACCACGTCGCCGATCGACACGATCCCCACGATCCGCTCGCCCTCCATCACCGGCAGGTGACGGAAACGACCCTCGGTCATCTGCGCCATGAGCGAATGCACGCTCGCGCGCTCGCATGTCGTGACCACGTTGAGCGTCATCCAGTCGCCCACCGGCTCCTGCAGCGCAGCCGGGCCTTTGGCGGCGAGCAGGCGCACAAGATCACGCTCGGAGAAGACGCCGCGCACGCGCGTTTCCGAATCCACCACGATCAGCGCGCCGATTCCCTTGCGCGCCATAAGCCCGGCGGCGTCCAAGACGCTGCGGTGGGGTTGAATCGTGACGACGTCGCGGCCTTTCGCTACGAGAATGCGACCAACGGTCATGCCAGCCTCCTGCGTCAGCTATGCGCTTCCCCAACGAAGCCGGAAACTTCGTCCGGGCTCCAGCATCATGCCAGACCCGCGCGCGGCGCCAACCGGAAGTTCGCGTCAAGCCTTCGCTTGCGCGTCGTCGCCTTCGTCCTGCGCGCTTTCGCGCACGGGATCGAACAGGCCGAAGATAAGAAATCCCACGATGAACCCGCCCGCATGCGCCTCCCAGGCGACGCCGCCCTCCGCGATGCCGAGGGGCTTGGCGAGCAGGCCGATCACGAAATTGATGATGAACCACAGTATCGCGAACTGCACGACGCGCCGGTCGCGCCATGCGCGCATGAGCGGCAGCGCAGGCGCGCGCATGCTGGGCTCAAGGGGGCCAGCAGGTGAGAACGCAGGCCGCCCCAAAGGCGCGCCAGGCTGAAAGACGAAACGCAACGCCGCCGCCATCAGGCCCGACACGGAAGCGGAGGCGCCGACCACCGGCGTCAGGTCCACCGGATGGATGACATGATGCGCCCAGGCGCCCGCCGCCGCCGTGACGAGGAAAAAGGCGATCGTGCGCCCGGCGCCGAAACGCTGCGCGACAGGCGCGCCGAAGGCCGCCAGCCACAGCACGTTCATGCCCAGATGGGTCCAGTCCGCGTGAAGAAAGGCGTAGCTGACCAGCGTGCGGTAATCCGCGCGGCCGTCGTCGAGGAAGAAGCGCGCCACCTCCAGCGCGTCGGAATCCCCCGTCGCCACAATGCGCGTCAGCTCCGCCGCCACGGCGTCGGGATTGGACTCGAAGGCGAAGCGGCCGGAGACGAAGGCGAGCGCGCGAACGAATTCGGCGTCGATGAGCGGAGAGAGGAAATACTCCCGCAGCCCATGCACCGCGGCCATGGCCAGGATGAGGAAGACCAGGCTGCCGGGCAGATTGAACATCGGTTGACGCGACCCGCCCGCCATGAAGGCTCCTTTCGCTACGCTCCGGCCTACATGCAGCCGCAGCGGCAAAAAGGAAAGGGGAGCCCTCATCGGGCTCCCCTGCCGGCGCCGGCGCGCTGGAGTCGCGGCGGCAACCCTTCAACGTCTGGAGACCGCGCCGCATGGGCGCAGGACCCCACGATGGGGAGCCCCGCAGGCCAAGGCAAGCGGAAGCCCGCCGCAAGATTAACACGCATGGCACGCGCTTCGCGCATTCCGAGCGAAACCGACGCATGACGGTGCGGCGCGCGCTCCATTTTGAAGCACGAACCGCCGCCCGCAGGACGCCGGGAAAGAAAGGAGACCCGGAATGGGACGCAATCTTTCAGAGGAAACGGCGCCGCTCGCTTCGCTCGAACAGGCCTGGAGGCACCTGCGGGCGGGGGAAGCCGCGCCAGACCCCGACGCGCTCGACCACGGCCTGCTGCTGGCGCGCGACGGGGCGCGCGCCTTCCGCGTGATCGCCGGAGGAGCGGCGGCGCGCCGGCTCACGGGCGCGGTTCTGGGCGCGGATTTCGCGAGCCTCCTGGCGCCTCCCGCACGCCGTCCGCAGGCCGCCCGCCTGCTGGCCCGCGCCGCGCGCAGGTCGCGGCCCACGCGCGCGCGGCTGCTCCTGCCCGAGCGCGCGGACCACGCCGCGCGGAGAATGCGCCTCCTGCTGCTGCCCATCCGCAACGCCGCCCATGGGGAGCCCTGCCTGATCGCGGGGCTCGCCGCCGAGCCCGCGCCGCCGCAGCCGCAGCCGCAGCCGCAGCCGCAGCCGAAGGTAATCAGGCTTTAACGCGGCCGCGTTAGGCTACGGCTCGTTTTGAGTGAGCGTATGGAGCGTAACTTGTCGCTTGAGGCAGCAGTGGCGACGCTTGGCGTCGCGGCGACGGCGCATCGTGAGCGGCGCAAGCACGCGCGCACGAAGCTCGAGCTTCTGGGTCGCTACATGATTCAGGGCCGGGCGGAATATCCGCTGCAGACCATCGACCTTTCCGCCGGCGGAGCGGCGCTGTTCGCGCCCGAGCCGGGCGAAGTGGGCCAGCGCGTCGTCGTCCATCTCGACGAGATCGGCCGCCTCGAGGGCCAGATCGTGCGCAAGATCGAGGGCGGTTTCGCGGTGAAGTTCGACATGACGGCGGCGCGGCGCGACAGGCTCGCCGACCGCATCACCTGGCTCGCCAACCGCGACATGTTCGAGCCGCAGGAGCTGCAGCGCGACGAGCGCGTCGTCCCGCTTCATCGCGAGACGAAGCTGGCCTTGCCCGACGGGCGCGAATTGATGGCGAACGTGCTGGAAATCTCACTGTCGGGCGCGGTGATCGAATCCGAAGTCCACCCCGCCGAGGGAGACATTGTGACGGTCGGCTCCACCCGGGCGCGCGTGGCGCGGGCGCAGGGCGAGTTCTTCGCCGTCGAATTCCTGCGCCTCCTGCCCGCCGACACGTTCGACGAGCACGTGCGGCTCTAGTCGGCGAGTTTGCGCAGGCCGCGCAGATAGCGCTGCGCATTGTCCACATAATGCTGCGCGCCGCGCCGCATGCGCGCGATGGACTCCGCATCGAGCGTGCGCACAGCCTTCGCCGGCGCGCCCATGATGAGGCTGCCGTCAGGGAAGGTCTTGCCTTCCGTGACGAGGGCGTTCGCGCCCACAAGGCAATTGCGGCCGATGCGCGCGCCGTTGAGGATGGTCGCGCCCATGCCGATCAGCGATCCCTCGCCGATGAAACAGCCATGCAGCACGCAGCCGTGGCCGATGGTGCAATCCGCCTCGACGGTGAGCGGGGAGCCCGGATCCGTATGCATGACGGTGAGGTCCTGCACGTTGGAGCGCGCGCCGATGCTGATCCAGTCGCGGTCTCCGCGCAGGACGCATCCAAACCACACGCTCGCGTCCTCATCCAGCCGCACCTTGCCGATGATCGTGGCGTCGGGCGCGATGAAATAGCGCCCCTGCGGCAATTGCGGTTCGAATTTGTCGATGGCGTAGATGGGCATGGCGGCTTTCCTGACATGAACGCCGCGCGACGGGCGCGCGGCGTCTTTGTTGTCCTGTGGATCCTCTCTTGAGAAGCGCCTCACTTGGCGGGGCGCGTGGGATCCTTGGTGGCGGGGATCGTGGCGAACTCCACATTGTACACTTCGCCGTCGCTCATGCGTTCGGCGCGGCGCACATAGACGTTCTGCACCAGATCGCGGGTTTCGGGATCGACCTTCACAGGCCCGCGCGGGCTCTCCCATTCCATGCCCTTCATGGCGCCGACCATCTTTTCGCCGTCCGCGCTTCCGCCCGTCTTTTTGAGCGCCTCATAGACGAGATGCATTCCGTCATAGCCATAGGCGGCGACGATGTTGGGCCTGCGGCCGTTCAGCTTCCTGTAGCCTTCCACGAAGGCCTTGTTCTTCGCGCTGGGGTGGGCGGCCGAATAGGTGTGGGAGCTGACCATGCCGAGCGCGGAATCGCCCATGCCGTTGAGCGAGTCGTCGTCGAGCATGCTGCCTTCCGCATAGATCTTCATGCCCGATTGCGCGACGCCGCGCTCCTTGAGCTGGTTCATCAGCGCCACGCCGACGCCGCCGGAGGGCACGAAGACGAAGACTGCGTCCGGCTTCAGGTCCACGAGCCTTTGCAGGAAGGGCGCGAATTCCGGATTGGCGAGCGGCACGCGGATTTTCTGCGCGATCTTGCCGCCCTTGGCCTCGAAAGCAGCGGAGACGTAATTCTCGTAATCGATGCCCGGCCCGTAGTCGGAGACGAAAGTGACGAGCGATTTCGCGCCCTGCCCGTGAATCCATTCCGCATAGGGATAGGCGAGCTGGGGCACCGAAAGGCTCGTGCGCACGATGAAGGGCGAACGATCGGGAATGATGGAGGTCGCGCCGAGCATCACGATCATCGGCGTCTTGGCCTGCGTGGCGACGGGCGCGGTGGCGAGCGCGCCTGGCGTGAGCGTGAAGCCCGCCAGCACGTGAACGCGGTCATTGGTCACAAGCTCCTGCGCAAGCCGGCGCGTCTGGTCAGCCACGCCGCCGTCGTCCTTCACGATGAGCTCGATGCGCTTGCCGGCGACGCGGTCGCCGTGCTCCTGCATATAGAGGCGCACCCCGCCTTCCATCTGGCGACCAACCGCCGCGAAGGGCCCGGTCTGCGACGAAAGAAGGCCGACCTTCACCACGTCCTGCGCGAAGGCGCCCCCGCCCGCCATCAGCGCGAATGCGGCCGCGAAGGCGGATGATCTCCTGATGCTCCTAACCATGTGAATCCCTCCCGCGCCCAAAAAAGCGGCGCAGCGCGAGCCTAGGGCGAAGGCGCGCCGGCGCGCAATCCGCTTGGCGCCCGGATATGGGCAAGAAACGAGCAAGAAAAGGCGATGAAGCCTACATGGGCTTGGCTGGACGAATCATCTAGTCTGGCCCCATGCTTCGCCCGCCCCGTCCGCCCGCGCGTCCCGCCCGGCCCCGCGCCCCCTCAACGCGCGCCGCCCGCGTCCGCCGGGCGCTTGTCGTGATCGCGCTCGCCGCAGCCGCGGGCGCCGCCGTCTATTCGCTCACCCCCTGGACGAACGGCGGGCGGCGCGCCCAGCCCGCCGGCGAGGCGCGCATTCTCCTTGGGGACGCCGCCCTGCAGGTGGACCCCGCCTTCCTGCTGCGCCCGGACGACCGCATCGGCGGGCGCATGGCCGAGCTTCATCTGGGCTTCGACGCGCGCCATTTCGGGCCGGCGCCGACGCCCGCGCCGCTCGCGCCCGACATGCGGCACGCCAGCCCCGATCTGGTGCGCCTCATCCTGAAGCCGCCGGACACGCGCCTCTCCCCCGCCGAACGCACGGAGCGGCTCTATCTGCGCCATCTCGATCCGGAGTCCGCGCCCTCGGTCGCCGGGCTGAGCCTGCGCCGCTTCACCCCGGAAAGTCCCTATGCGGGCGAGGAGCTGCATTTCACGCCGCCCGACGGCGCCCTGTTCGCGGCGCGCTGCGAGCGCATGGCGGAGGGCGAGACCCTGCCGCCCTCCTGCATCGCCGATCTGCGCGTGGACGGGCTCGACGCAAGGCTCGAGTTCAAGGCCGAATGGCTGGAGGACTGGGAGACGCTCGCCCGCGTGACGCGCGAGGCTGTGGCGGGAATGAAGAAAGCGGCGGCGGCTGCGGCGGCCGGACCAGAAGCGCCCGCCTCGCCTGTTTCGCCTGTTTCGCCTGCCTCGCCCGCCGAGCGCGGCCCGAAGCCGGGCGCGCCGGGCGGCTAGAAATCCTCGAGGTCGAAGTCGAGGATCGCCATCTGCAATGTGTAGGACGATCCGCGCGGATCGTCCGCCGAAATCACGCCGAGAAAATCCTCGCCGTGGTTCAGTTCAACGGAATCGGTCTTCTTCGCGCGCCCGATGATCTTGAGTTCGTCGTTCTCGAACAGGCGGCGCAGATAATCCTGCAGGACCTCGCGGCCCACGGGGATCTTCATCTCAAAGGCGAAGGAGCGGTCGCCGTCCTCGTCGTCCACGGACAGGGTCGCGATGCGCCGCTCGCCGAGCTGAACGGCCGCCTGATCGACGTTCTTGGGATCGAGGCCAACGCGAATGTCCTCATTGCCGAACGAGCGGCGCAGAAACTCTTGCAGTTTACGCAGTTCCGACTTGTCCAACGCGCCTCTCCCCAATTCCGGGCCGGAGCCTTGCCAGAAAAGCCGCGGCGCGGCAAGGCGGCGGCGGGCGCCGCCCTCAGGCGTCGAACTTGTCGGCCAGAATCTGGTCCATGGAGCGCGAGGGCTCCGCGCAGCCCGCCTCGCCGACCATGCGCGCCGGCACGCCGGCCACCGTGGTGCGCGCGGCCACCGGCGCCAGCACGACGGAGCCCGCCGCAACGCGCGCGCATTCGCCCACCTCGATATTGCCGATGATCTTCGCGCCCGCGCCGATCAAAACCCCGCGTCGGATCTTCGGATGGCGGTCGCCGCCCTCCTTGCCCGTTCCGCCGAGGGTGACGCTGTGCAGGATCGACACATCGTCCCCCACCACGGCGGTGGAGCCCACGACGAGCCCGGTCGCATGGTCGAGGAACACGCCCTTGCCGACGCTGGCCGCAGGATGGATGTCGCACTGGAACACTTCCGACGAGCGGCTCTGCAGATAGAGCGCGAAATCGCGCCGGCCCACCTTCCAAAGCGCATGGGCGAGCCGATGCGTCTGCAGGGCGTGGAAGCCCTTGAAATAGAGCAGCGGCTCGATGAAGCGCGCGCAGGCGGGGTCGCGGTCGGCCACCGCCATGAGGTCGGCGCGGAAAGCCTCGCCGATGGAGGGATCGCGCGAAATGACGTCGAGATAGGTCTGGCGGATCAGGTCGCCCGGCACCTGCTGGTGGTCGAGCCGGTCGGCGAGGCGCTGGACGATCGCGCTCTCGAGCGTCGCCTGATTGAGCACGGTGCCGAGCACGAAGCCCGCGACCTCCGGCTCCCGGCGCACGATCTCCTCAGCCTCCACGCGGATGCGCGCGAACATCGGATCGACGTCGCCGAAACCCACGACCTTGGCGGATGAGCTGGTCGGCATGGGGCTCCTCTTAACCTTTCCGGGGCCCGCAGCCGGGTCCGCCCGCATTTATGCCTGTCCGCAAGGCGCGCGACAAGATCGCGGCCAGCGCCGCCGCCGGCTGGGCGCGGGCGCCGGCCCGGCCGCCCTCAAGCCTCAGACCGGCCGCGCCTCGGCGAGGAACTCAAGCACGCCCTGCTTATAAACCTTGTCTCCCACGGCGAGATTGTGGTCCCGGCCGGGAATGACCAGCGCGCGGCCCTGCGGCAGCAGCCGCGCGAGCGCCGGCCCGTCGCCGGACACCTCGTCGCGGTCGCCCACCGCCACCAGGGTGGGACAGGCGATGGCGGCGGCGCCGCGCTCGGTGAGGCTTTGCCGGTTGCCGCGTATGCAGGCGGCGAGCGCGCGCAGGTCGCTCTTCGTGGATTCCGCGAAGGCCCGGAACATGCGCTGCATGGGATCGCTCAGATCAGCGAGCGAGGCCGCCTCCATCGCCTCAGCGATATTGCTGGGCAGCGCCGCCGATTTCACCAGCCGGTCGCCAAGCCCGCCCAGAACCGCGCGCCGCACGCGCCCGGGATGTTCGAGCGCGAGAAAGGCGGTGATGCGCGCGCCCATGGAATAGCCCATCACATCCACCTGGCCGAGCCCCAGATGATCCAGAAGAGCCACCGCGTCGCGCGCCATGACGGAGGTGGTGTATTGCGCGGGATCATAGAGCTTGTCGCTCTGCCCGTGCCCGCGGTTATCGAGCGCGATCACGCGCCGGCCCGCATGGGCGAGCGTGCGCGTCCACATGGTGTTGACCCAGTTCACCGCGTGATTGGAGGCGAAGCCGTGGATCAGCAGGATCGGCTCGCCGAGATCCGCGCCAGTCGGCGCCAGGTCGATGAAGGCGATGCGCACGCCGCTTGAGTCAAAAAAGTGCATCTCGCCTCCTGCCGCCTTTCGCGGCGCCGCCGACGGCCAAACCAGGCGCCGCGGCGCGAGGCGCACATTAGCGAGGCGCCCGACCAAGACAAGCGCAGACGCAGCCCCATTTTTGGGCGCGCCTTCGGAAACCCCTGACAGGCGCCCGCCGCAAAGGCGCCCTCTTCGCACAGCGCATGGGCGCCTTAGGGCCCATCTGCGCAAAGACGCGCCGCAACGGCGCGCAAGTGCGCACTGGCACGCGCGATGCTTTGAGAGTCGCGACTGCGCCGCCGCGCGCATCGCCACACAGGAGGGAAAGTCATGTCAGCACCCGCGACCGTTCTCACCGGATGCCTCGCGCCCGATCCGGGCGTGGCGCCCACGGGATGCCTTACGCCGATCGACAAGTCCGGCCTTGAGAGCCTGATCGCCGCCGGCAAGGCCAATCCGCAGGTCATCAAGACGCTGAAGTGCAAGACCGTGGCTGAGGGCCGCTTCCGCCACGCCAATTACATCCGCAGCCTGCCGCCCTACATCGTGGACGAGCCGCCGGCGCTGCTGGGCGACGACACCGCGCCCAATCCGTCCGAAGCCTCGCTCGCCGCGCTTGGCTCCTGCCTCGCTGTCGGCCTGCACGCCAATGCGGTGCATCGCGGCTGGACGGTGCGCAAGCTCGAACTGCAATTGGAAGGCGACCTCAACATCACCGCCGTCTGGGGCACCGGCGACATGAGCGAGAAGCCGGTCGGCTTCACTGACGTGCGCGTGAAAGTGGACATGGAGTGCGACGGAATCCCCAAGGAGGAGATCGACGCGCTGATCGCCCACGTCAAGAAGTGGTCGCCGGTGGCGAACACCTTCACGCGCCCGGTCAATCTCGAAGTGGGATTGTGACGCCACGCGCGCCGGACTGAGCGCAGTCCGGCGCGCTTTTCCAAAAAACCAGCCGCTGGAGATGACGATGTCCCTCGCCTTCGCGCAACGCCTCGCCGGAAACGCGCCCTACGAAACGCTCGCCGACGTGCGCGCGGTCGTTCAGTCGCAATTGCCCGCTCTCGTCGACGCGATCGACAAGGGCGCGCTTTATCCGATCGACTTCATGCGCGCGCTCGGCGCCGCCGGCGCCTTCTCCTCCCATGCTGAGGCGAACGAGGACCTTGACCTCAATCTCGCCATCGACGCCATGAGCGAAGTGTCCGAAGTGTGCGGCGCGACAGCCTTCATGACATGGTGCCAGAGCACGCTCGTCTGGTATCTCGCCAATACGGACAATGAGGCGCTGAAGACGAAATATCTGGCGAATGCGGCCACCGGCGCGCAGCTCGGCGGCACCGGCCTTTCGAACCCCATGAAGAGCTTCTTCGGCATCGAAAAAATGAAGCTGAAGGGCCGGCGCGTGGAGGGCGGATACGTCGTGCGCGGCGCCCTGCCCTGGGTGTCCAACATCGGCCCCGGCCAGATTTTCGGCACGATCTTCGAATGCGAGGACGGCGGCCGGACGATGTTCATCGCCGATTGCGACAATCCTGACATCGAGCTTCTGGAATGCGACCCCTTCCTCGCCATGGACGGCACGGGCACATGGGGCGTGCAGTTCAAGGACGCCTTCATTCCCGACGACATGGTGCTCGCACACGGCGCAATGCCTTTCGTCAAAAAGATTCGCGCCGGCTTCGTCCTGCTGCAGACCGGCATGGCGATGGGCCTCATCCGCGACAGCATCGACACGATGAAGAAGACCGGCGCCTCGCTCGGCCATGTGAACAAGTTTCTCACCGCGCAGCAGCCGGAAGACTTCGAGGCCGTGCTCGACGAGCTGGACACGCGCGTGCGCGATCTCGCCTCCACGCCCTATGAGACCGAGGAGGGCTATTGGCGCGCGGTCGTGCAGGCGCGGCTCGACGCTGGCGAAGCGACTATGGCCGCCGCGCACGCCGCCATGCTGCACACCGGCGCGCGCGGGTATCACAAGAGCCACAAGGCGCAGCGGCGTATGCGCGAAGCCTATTTCGTTGGCATTGTGACGCCCGCTACGAAGCAATTGCGCAAGATGCTCGCAGAAATTGACGCGCAACCGGCGGTTTCGGCCGCCTGAACGCGGCATGATTCTTGAGTCTGGAAAGACGAGCGAACGCGCCTGCGTTCGCCGGACGTGAAGGAGAGCAAGCCATGAGCGAAGTGCTGATTTCCGCGAAAGAGCTTGAAGCATTGATGACGAGCGAGCCCGTGGTCGTGATCGACACGCGCAATCCGGACGCCTACGCCGCCGGCCATATAGCCGGCGCTGTGAACCTGCATGAGATCTTCACCTTCCTCTCCACCTCCACGCCCGAAGGATTGGCGGAGCTGAAAGCGAAATTCGCCGAGGCGTTCGGCAAGGCCGGCCTGTCCGGCAAGGAGACGGCGGTCGTCTATGAGCAGTCGATGAACTCCGGCTTCGGCCAGTCCTGCCGCGGCTATTACCTGCTCGCCATGCTGGGCTATCCGAAGGCGAAAGTGCTTCACGGCGGACTCGACGCCTGGACGGGCGCCGGCCTGCCCGTGAGCATGACGCCAGCGACGCCCGCCCCTGTCGCCTTCCCCGTCGATCCCGCAGGCGCTTCGATCCTCGTGGACGCCAAGCAAATGCTCGCGGCGACGAAGACGCCGGGCGTCGCCATTCTCGACGTGCGCGACGTGGATGAGTGGATCGGCGACAGCTCCTCGCCCTATGGCAAGGAATTCTGCCCGCGCAAGGGCCGCATCCCCGGCGCGCGCTGGATCGAATGGTACCGCATGATGAAGCCGACGGCCGAAGGCCCGCGCTTCAAGTCTAAGGACGAGATCCTCGCCGAATGCGCCACGATCGGCGTGACGCAGGACACGCCGGTCTATCTCTATTGCTTCAAGGGCGCGCGCGCCTCCAACACGTTCCTGGCGTTGAAGAACGCGGGCGTGAAGGACGTGCGCATGTATTTCGGCTCGTGGAACGAATGGTCGCGCGACCCTTCGTTGCCGATCGAATGCGGCCCGGCGATGGCGCAGGCGGCCTGAGGCGGCTCAAAAGCGAGGGGCGGCGTTGCTTATCCTTCATTACTTCTCGCCGATGTCGGGATATTCCTATCTCGGCGTCGGCGCCCTCGACGACCTCGCCCGCCGGCGGGGCGCGACGGTCGAACATCGGCCGGTGGATGTGATGAAGGTCTTCGCCGCCGCCGGCGCCACGCCGCCCGCGCGGCAATCCCCGGCGCGTCTCGCCTGGCGACAGGCGGACATGGCGCGCTGGGCGGCGCGGCGCGGCCTGCCGGTCAATCTGAAGCCGCGCTTCTGGCCGGTGGACGCCGATCTTGCGGCCTGCGCCATCCTCGCCGCGCAAGACGCCGCGCAGGATGCGGATGCGTTCGCGCAGGCGATCCTCGCCGCCGTCTGGGCGCGCGACCTCAACATCGCCGATCCCGACGTGATCGGCGCGCTCGCGCGCGAATGCGGACTCGACGCGGACGGCCTGCTCGCTCGCGCGCGCAGCGAGGCGACGCGCGCGCGATACGACGCCTGCACGCAGCAGGCGATCGAGGCGGGCCTGTTCGGCGCGCCCACTTACGTGATCGATGGAGACATGTTTTTCGGCCAGGACAGGCTCGACTTCGTTGAAGAGCGCCTGTCGGAAGCCCTGACCGCGTGAGCGGAGCACGGCGCGCGCGTTGCGCACGCGCGCCTCACCAGTGACGGGAGAGCGTGATGTCAGACGACGCAAAAGCAAGCGCCTACGCCCTGAAACCCGGCTGCCCCTGCGGCGCGCACGCCTCGCAGGCGGAGCATGAACGCGCCTTCACCGCGGTCGCAGCCAGCGCCGCCGACGACGAGAAGCTCTATACGGGCTTCGTGGAGCGCGCGTTGTTGCGCGCCATCGCGCCGTACCCCGTGCATCGGCGCGCGCTGCTGCGCGGCGTGGGCGCGGGCACGCTCGCGGCGGCGCTGGGAAGCCTGTTCCCTGTGGGGGCGGCGACGGAAGCCTTCGCGCAGGCGGGCGCGCCGGAGAAAAAGAGCCTCAAGGTCGGCTTCATTCCCATCACCTGCGCCACGCCGATCATCATGGCCGACCCGATGGGCTTTTATAAAAAGCACGGGCTCGACGTGGAAGTGGTGAAGGCCGCCGGCTGGGCCATCGTGCGCGACCGCACGATCAACAAGGAGTTCGACGCCGCGCATATGCTGGCGCCCATGCCGCTCGCCATCACCCTCGGCCTCGGCTCGACCGCGCAGCCCTTCGCCGTCGCCGCCATCGAGAACGTGAACGGACAGGCGATCTGCCTTGCGCAGAAGCACAAGGACAATCGCGACCCGAAGAACTGGAAGGGCATGAAGCTCGCCATTCCGTTCGAATATTCGAACCACGCCTATCTTCTGCGCTATTACCTCGCCGAACACGGGCTTGATCCCGATCGCGACGTGCAATTGCGCTCCGTGCCGCCGCCGGAGATGGTCGCCAATCTGCGCGCCGACAACATCGACGGCTTCCTCGCGCCCGACAACATCGTCCAGCGCGCGGTCTACGACGGCGTGGGCTTCATCCATCTCCTGTCGAAGGAGATCTGGAACGGCCATCCCTGCTGCGCTTTCGCGGCGAGCCGCGATTTCATCGAGCAGACGCCCAATTCCTACGCGGCGCTGCTGCGCGCCATCGTGGAGGCGACGGCCTTCGCCTCCAAGGCCGAGAACCGCAAGCAGATCGCGGAGGCCATCGCGCCGCCCAATTACCTCAACGCGCCGCTGCCGGTGCTCGAACAGGTGCTGACCGGCGTCTATGCGGACGGACTGGGCGGGGTGAAGCGCGACCCCGATCGCGTGACCTTCGATCCCTTCCCCTATGAGAGCTTCGCCATCTGGATTCTCTCCCAGATGAAGCGCTGGGGACAGATCAAGGGCGACATGGATTACGCCAAGGTGGCGCGCGACGTGTTCCGCGCGACCGATGCGGCGAAAGCCATGAAGGAAGCGGGCCTTCCCGCCCCCGCCGCCACGCGCGAGATTTCGGTCATGGGCAAGCGCTTCGATCCTGCGAAGGTAGACGATTACGTGGCGAGCTTCGCGATCCGTCGCGCGTGAGCCTCGAAAAGCAAACGGCCGGGATCGCTCCCGGCCGCCCCAAAACGCATCGCTGCAAGGCGCCTCACTCGGCGGCGAGCGGCGCCGCCTTGTTCTCAAGGATGAGGTGGCCCACAGCGGTGTTGGAGGCCGGCACCGTGTAGAAACGGTGGACCGGCTTCACATCCTCGTCGAGCGCGCCGCGCGCGACGAGCCACATCACCATCTCAATGCCCTCGGCGCCCGCCTCGCGCATATATTCGATATGGCGGATGCCCACGGCCTTCGACGCATCGCCCGTCAGGCTGTCGAGGAAGGCGTTGTCGAACTCGCTGTTGATCAGGCCGGCGCGCGGACCGGAGATCTGGTGCGACATGCCGCCGGTGCCGAAGATCACCACGCGCAGATCCTCGGGGAAGGAGTCCACCGCCTTGCGGATCGCCTTGCCCAGATTGAAGCAGCGCTTGCCGCTCGGCGGCGGGAACAGCACGACGTTGACCGCGAGCGGAATGATCTTGCACGGCCATTCCTGCGGCTGGCCGAACATGAGGCTGAGCGGCACGGTGAGGCCGTGGTCCACTTCCATCTTGTTGACGACCGTGAGATCGAAATCGTCCTGGATCACCGACTGGGCGATATGGGCGGCGAGTTCGGGATGACCCTTCACCACCGGCACGGGACGCGGGCCCCAGCCCTCGTCGGCGGGCTGGAACTCGGAGGCGCAGCCCAGCGCGAAGGTCGGCACGACGTCCACCGAAAAGGCGGTCGCGTGATCGTTGAAGACGACGATGCACACGTCGGGCTTCACTTTCGCGATCCATTCCTTGGATTTCTCGTAGCCGCCGAAGACGCGCTGCCAATAGGGCTCGCCGGTCTTGCCGAGGTCGAGGGCCGCGCCGATGGCGGGCACGTGGGAGGTGAGGACTCCTGCGACGATCTTAGCCATTTTTGTTCGCCCATTCAGACTTGCTGCGATTGCCGTTCGGCGAGCGACCGCCCGCCAGCATCATGTCGGCGTATTCCTGCTGGGTGGAGCCGGTCATGATCGCCGCCACCTGCTGGAAGGAGAGGCCGTCTGTGGCCGCGAGCTTCGCGGTGAAATAAATGTTTCCGCCGAGCTCCAGCATGCGGTTCCACTGCCGCTTGAGGATCGCCTCGGTCTGGTCCGGCGTGAGGTTGAACTGCTTGAGATAGGCCGGTTCGTCCGCCTTGAAAGCGGCGCGGTTCTCCGCCTTCAGCAGCGACATGCAGAACATGTTGACGCCATAGCCCTTGCGGCACTGGTCGGCGTCGAAGATCGTCGTGCCCGGTATGTCCTGATATTCCTTGACCGGCTGGCCCATGACCGCCTCCCTCCTCACGCTCGTCGCTCTGTTTGAGATTATATGCATGAACGCGCCGCGACCGAACAAGACCCGGCTTTCGGAAGGTTTGGCGCTGATTGTGACATGAATCAAGGTTAGGCCTCGCCGCGGGCCAGCGCGAGAGCGGCCCGTTCGGCCTCCTGCGGCGCCACGAAGCGGAAATCAGGCAATTGGTGGCGAGCGAAGGTCGCCTGCCGCTTGGCGTAATGACGCGTATCGGCCTGTCCGCGCGCGATCGCCTCCTCCAGGCTGGCGCGGCCGGCGAGCCAGTCGATCAGGCCGGGAACGCCATGGGCGCGCATGGCCGGCAGGGCCGGATCGAGCCCGCGCGCCATCAGCGCCCGCGCCTCCTCGACGGCGCCCTGATCGACCATGGCGCGGAAGCGGGCGTCGATGCGCGCATAGAGCCAGTCACGCGGCGCGTCGAGGAACAGGCCGGCCCAGGCGCCCCGCGGCAGGAGCGGCGCCTGCCGCGCGCCCTGAAAGGCGGCGAGCGGACGCCCCGTGGCGGCGAAAATCTCAAGCGCCCGCAGGATGCGTTGCGGATCGCTGGGGCGCAGGCGCGCAGCCGTCATCGGATCGCAGGCGGCCAGGCGCGCGTGCAATTGCGGCGGGGAAAGGCCCTGCGCCTGCGCGCGCACCTGCGCCCGCACCTCCTCCGGCACGGCGGGGATGTCGGAAAGCCCCTGCGTGAGCGCCTTGAAATACATGCCCGTGCCCCCCGCCAGCACGGCGAGGCGGCCCTGCGCGCGCGCCTCATCAAGGACGGCCTGCGCGTCCGCCAGCCATTTGCCGACGGAATAATTCACCGCCGCGTCCACATGGCCGAACAGGCGATGGGGCGCGGCCGCCTCCTCGTCGGGCGACGGGCGGGCGGTGAGGACGCGCAGGTCTGCATAGACCTGCATGGAGTCCGCGTTGACCACGACCCCGCCCAGCGCCCGGGCGCAGGCGATCGCGAGAGCGGACTTGCCGCTCGCGGTCGGGCCTGCGATGAGGAGCGCCTGAACCATGTCCATCCTTCCGCCGGCCTGTGGGCCGGCGCGCCAGAAGCGGGTCGCACGTGCAAGACTTCATCGCAACCCTCATCAAAGCCCCCGACGCCGCCCCCCTGACCCCGGCGCTGGCCGAACAGGTCGCCGGCGTTCTGCCGGAGGGCCGCGTGGCGCGCTGGCTTTCGGCGGGCGAGGCCGTGGACGTCGCCTTCTCCGCCGCGGCCGGCCTTGAGGCGCACAACCCGCTTGAGCGCAGCTTTCTGGCCTCCGCCGCCCAGCGCGTGCGCGCCGCGCTCGCACAGGCGCGCGTGGACGCCGTCCTCCAGCGGGCCGCCGACAGGCGCCGCAAACTGCTGCTCGCCGACATGGACTCCACCATGATCGGTCAGGAGTGCATCGACGAGCTCGCCGATTTCGTCGGCATGAAGGCCCATGTGGCCGCGATCACCGAACGCGCGATGCGCGGCGAGATCGCCTTCGAACCCGCCTTGCGCGAGCGCGTGGCGCTGCTCAAGGGCCTTGAGGCCAGCGTGGTCGACAAGGTGATCGCCGAGCGCATCACGCTGACGCCGGGCGGGCGTGCGCTCATCCAGACCATGCGCGCGAACGGCGCCCATACCGCGCTGGTCTCAGGCGGCTTCACGCTGTTCACCGCGCAGATCGCGCAAAAGATCGGCTTCCACGAGAACCGCGCCAACATTCTCGAGATCGAAGCCGGAAAATTCGCGGGCCGCGTGCGCGAGCCCATCCTCGGCAAGGAGGCGAAGCTCGCCTCCCTGATCGAATTGCGCGAGGCGCACGGACTCAAGGCCCATGAGACGATGGCGGTGGGCGACGGCGCCAATGATCTCGCCATGCTGGGCGAGGCGGGGCTCGGCGTCGCCTTCCACGCCAAGCCGGCGGTGGCGGAAGCCGCCCATGCGCGCATCGACCATGGCGACCTCAGCGCGCTCCTGTTCGCGCAGGGCTATGCGCGCGAAGAATTCGCAGGCTGAGGGGCTGCGCCATGGTCCTCCTCAAACGCCTGCCGCTTCTGATCTACGGACCGCTGGTCTTCGTGTTTCTCGGCGTCGCGCCGCTGTTTTTCAAACACACGCCCGAATTCCGCGAGCGCTATTGGGGCTGGATCAAGCGGGCGCTGCGCATATTGCTGCGCGCGCTCTCCATCGAGGTGCGCATCTCGCAGCAATCCCTGCAGCGGCTGATGGAGGACCAGAACAGCGTCATCGCTGCCAATCACAAGAGCCATCTCGACGTCGTGGCCCTGCTCTCCGTCATGCCCGACGAGAAATGGGTGACGTTCTCGCCCAAGGTGGAATTGTACAAAGTGCCCTTCTTCGCGCGCGGCTTCGAGGCGGCGGGCTGCATTCCCATCGACCGCGCCAATCCGCGCACGGCGCTGCGCACGCTCATCAAGGCGGTCTCCGAAAAGCCGGCGCGCGAATCCCTCATCCTCTTTCCCGAAGGCACGCGCTGGCGCGGGCCGGGGATCGGCCCCTTCAAGGCCGGCGTGATGCTGGTGGCGAAGGCGCAAAAGCTCACCGTGCGCCCGATCTGCATTGAAGGCAGCGAGAAACTCCTGCCGCCCGGCTCCGCATGGCCAAAGGCCGGCGTCATAACGATCGAGGTCCTGCCGTCCTTCACGCCCGACGCGGCGTCGACCGACGAGAATCTCGCGCGCCTGCAACAGGAGGTCGCCCAGGTCCACGCGCGCCTTCAGGCGCAATCGGCCGCGCGCGAGGACGCGGCGGGCTGAGCCGCGTCAGGCGGCGACTTTCGCCTCATATCCGCCGGCCGAAACAGCGGCGGCGAGATCCTGCGCAGGGATGTTCGTGCGCGCGTCGAGGCGGCCGGAGGCGAGATCCACCTTCACCTCCGCCTCCGCGTCCTTGCGCTTCACGAGCCGCGTGACGGCGTTCACGCATCCCATGCATGTCATGCCCTTCACATCGAGCGCCACGTTCTTGCGATCGTCCATGGGCAGGCCTCCTTCAGTCTTCGCGCGCCGCCTCGCCCTCGATCTCGATCAGGAAACCGGGGTTGGCGAGGGCGGGAACGATGAGAAACGTGCTCGCCGGCGTATGGCTCCCGAGCTTGCGGGCGCGCACCTCGCGTACGATCGCGGTCTCCTGCGGGCGCGTGCAATAGACGACGAGCTTCACGAGATCGCGCATCTCCATGCCCGCGGCGGCGAGCACGGCGGCGATATTGTCGAACACCTGTTCGGTCTGCGCCTCCATGCCCTCGCGCAGAACGCCGTCGGCGCCCATGCCGACCTGGCCGGAGATGATGAGCCGGCGCGCGCCGGCGGGCACGAGCACGCCCTGCGCGTAATTGGAGGAGGGCTTCGGGGTCTGCGGCGGATTGAGGAACGTGGGCATGAGCCTTCCCGGTGAGGACGTCCAAGGGTTGGCGACAGTATATTTTTCGCCCCCTCGGCGCGCCAGCCCCGGCTTGAGCGCCGGCTACGCTTGACTCGGCCTGCGCCGCCCCTTAGCGCCACGCCATGAGCCCTGCTGCGCAAAACCTCCCCCTCCTCTCCGGCCTTGGCGAGATCGCCGATCGCTACGACGTGATCCTTTCCGACGTCTGGGGGGTGGTTCACAACGGCAAGGCCGCCTTCCCAAAGGCCTGCGACGCGCTGTCGCGTTTTCGCGCCCGCGGCGGGACGGTGGTGCTGGTCACCAACGCGCCCCGGCCCTATCCGCCGATCCTTGAGCAATTGCGTCTGCTGGGCGCGCCCGACTCCGCCTTCGACGCAGTCGTGACCTCAGGCGACGTGACGCTGAACTATGTGATCGAGCGCGGCGGCGCGCCGCTGCACCATATCGGCCCGCCGCGCGACCTCACCTTCTTCGACATTCTGGCCGAACGCACGGGCGTGCGTCCGCCGCTGGCCTCCGCCGAGGAGGCGGATTACGTGCTGTGCACGGGCCTGTTCGACGACGCCCACACGCCCGACGATTATGCGCGCGCGCTTGAGATCATGCGCCGGCGCAAGCTCGATTTCATCTGCGCCAATCCCGATCTCATCGTCCATGTGGGCGAGACCATGCTCTATTGCGCAGGCGCCATCGCGCAGCGCTATGAGGAGATGGGCGGGCGCGTGCTGCAGGCCGGAAAGCCCTTCGCGCCGATCTACGACCGCGCGCTCGCCATGGCGCAGGACAAGCGCGGCGCGCCTGTGGACCTGCGCCGCGTGCTCGCCATCGGCGACGCGCTGCGCACGGATGTGAAAGGCGCCTGCGACCGGGGGCTCGACTGCCTGTTCGTCACCCGCGGCATCCATCGCGACGAATTGCACCCTGAAGCCGCCGGCGGCGCGCTCGACGAGGCGGCGATGAACGCGATGGTGGACGCGGCCGGCCTGAAGCCCGTGGCGGCGATTTCAGAACTCGCCTGGTGAGGCGAGCCGCGCCGGACAGACCGCGGCGAGCTTCGCCTTCAGGTCGTCCTCCGTATACGGCTTGACGAGATAATCGCTGACGCCCGCCTCGCGCGCCGCCTCCACGCTCGCCGCCCCCGATTCCGCCGTCACCATCAGGAAAGGCACGTCGGGATTATGCGCGCCGCCGCGCACCCGCTTAAGAAGTTCGAAACCCGTCATCGGCACCATGTTCCAGTCGCTGATCACGAGCCCGTAGCGGCGCGCGGCGAGCCGCTCGAGCGCGCTCGCCCCGTCGGCGGCGTCGTCTACGTCGTCATATCCCAGCCGATGCAGCATGTTGCGCTGAATGCGGCGCATCGTGTTGAAATCCTCGACGATCAGGATCGGCGTGTCGAAAGGGAAAGTCATTGGGCAATCCATGGATCAAACGCGCCTATCCTGCCGGACGCCGATTGCGCGGCGGTTAACGCGTCAGATCGAAAGCCAGGCCCAACCGAAATCCGCGACGCAATCGGCGTCGGGCGCGCGCTCGGCGCGCAGGATCAGGCCGCGTGCGCGAAAGACGCGCGCGGGATCGGGCGCGCCCGCGTCCGCGGGAGCCGCGCCGCCGTCATGCAGCGCGATGAAGCGCACGGCGCCCAGCGCCTGCGCGCTGAACCGCAACGGAAGCGCCGGGGTCAGCCGCCGCACGAGCAGCGCCGCCTCGCCATGGGGCGCGTAACGCCAGGGAAACAGGAGCCGCCCGCCGGGCGCCAGCGCCTCCACCCATGCCCGCTCGGGCGCGGGCGCCGAGGCGTTCACATACACGACGTCGCTGAACGCCATCCGCGCCAGCGCGCCGCTCTGGGCGCGCACGCGCACATTGGCGCGCCCGGCAAGCGCGCGCTCGGCCAGACGCGCGACCTCGGGATCGACCTCATAGGCGTCGACGTGGCCTGCGGGGCCCACGAGCTCGGCGAGAACGGCCGTGTAATAACCACCGCCGCAGCCCACATGGACCACGCGCTCGCCCCGCTTCGGCGCCGCCGCCGCCAGCCATTGCGCATGGAGCGCCGGCTGTCCGTTGTTGATCCCCTTCGCGAGGTCGATGACCACGAGCGCGTCGGGATCGTAGAGCGCGGAGGGGTCATTGGTGACGAGGCGGGCGCCGCCGGGCTGCAGCAGCGTCCATGGCGGGGGCGGCAGAAAAGCCTCCCGCCGCACGCTGGCGAAAGCGGCCTCGAGCGCCGGCGCGTCCGGCCCCGCCAGGCGAGCGGCGTAGCGGGCGCGAATGCGGGCGAGTTCGATGTCTTCAGGCGTCATCTTGAGAATCTTCGGCAAAAGTTCCTGCGGCAAGCGTTCTTGCGCAAGTTTCGCCGCCGCAGCCCGACGTCGCGAGAACGCAAAAGTCTGATCTTCCGTTGCGTCTGGCCGCCCCGCGCTTGACGCTGGGGGCGCCCCCATGCAGTTTGCGGCCGCGCTGGCCCCACCGCGCCGGCGCGCCCCAGCCCAACGAGGCCGCCCGCACGATCGCCGGCGCGCCGCCTCTGGAGCAGCCCTTGTCCGCCGACCGCCCTTTCCTCATCGCCCGCGACCCCGCGAGCCCGCCAGCGGGCCTTGCCGGCGCCGTCGTGGCGATCGGCAATTTCGACGGCGTGCACCGCGGCCACGCGGCCGTGATCGCGCGGGCGAAGGAGCTCGCCCGCAAGCTCGGGCGGCCCTGCGCCGTGCTCACCTTCGAGCCGCATCCGGCGGATTTCTTCGCAGGCCGCCGGGTGGTGCACCGCCTCACCCCGCCCGACGCCAAGGCGCGCGCGCTCGCCCGGCTTGGCGTGGACGGCATGATCGTGCTCACCTTCGACGCGGGCCTCGCGGGCATCGACGCGCGCGCCTTCGTGGAGAACGTGCTCGCGGCGCGGCTGGGCGTGGCGGGCGTGGTGGCGGGCTACGACTTCCATTTCGGCAAGGGCCGCGCCGGCACGCCCGCGCTGCTCGCGCAGGAATGCGCGCGCCTGGGGCTCGCCGTCGAGATCGTCGACAAGATCGCCGCCGACGCGCGCGGCAGTCTCGACGCGGTGCATTCAAGCGGCGTGCGCGACGCGCTGGAGCGCGGCGACGTCGCCCTCGCGCGCGAATTGCTGGGCCGCGACTATTTCGTGGCCGGCGAAGTCGTCCACGGCCAGAAGCTCGGACGCACGATCGGCTTTCCCACCGCCAATCTGCGCCTGCACGAGAGCTGCGCCCTCGCCCACGGCATCTACGCCGTGCGGCTCAAGGTCGACGACGCCCTCCATGACGCGGTGGCGAGCTGGGGCCGGCGGCCGACCGTGGACAATGGCGCGCCGCTGCTCGAGGTCTATGTGTTCGACTTCTCGGGCGACCTCTACGGCAAGACGGTGGAGGCGCATTTCGTGGAATGGATCCGCCCCGAGCTGAAGTTCGACGGGCTCGAGGCCCTCACCGCCCAGATCGAGAAAGATTGCGCGCAGGCCCGCGCCCTGCTGAAGGCGCGCCCCGCCTGAACAGGCCAAGGCCACGCCGGCCCGGCGCGCGCGCCGCCCCCTGTGCGCGCCCGCCGCTTCCTGCTATGTCGTGGACATGGCTTCGCACCGCGACCTGTTTCGAATTATCGGCCCGGCCCGCCCCTGAGCGCGCCGGGACCCCTGCCCGTTCGCCGCCAAGCGGCGTTTGGCGCCCCGTTCCAAATCCCTTAATCACCTGCACAGCCGCGCCGCCGCGCCGGCCGACCAGATTGGCCAAAGACCGATGACCGACACGCCCGCCAAAGGCCCCGATTACGCGCAGACCCTCTACCTGCCGCAGACAGATTTTCCCATGCGCGCAGGCCTGCCGCAGAAGGAGCCCGAAATTCTGGCGCGGTGGAAGGAGATCGACCTTTACGGCAAGCTGCGCGCGGCCTCCGCCGGCAAGCCGAAATTCGTGCTGCACGACGGCCCGCCCTACGCCAACGGCAACATCCACATCGGCCACGCGCTCAACAAGATCCTCAAGGACATCGTCACGCGCAGCCAGCAGATGCTCGGCAAAGACTCCAATTACGTGCCGGGCTGGGACTGCCACGGCCTGCCGATCGAATGGAAGATCGAGGAGGATAATTACCGCGCGAAGGGCAAGCAGAAGCCCGACTTCTCGGACTCCGCCGCCATGATCGCCTTCCGTCAGGAATGCCGCGCCTATGCGCAGCGCTGGCTCGACGTGCAGCGCGAGGAGTTCATCCGCCTCGGCGTCACCGGCGACTGGTCGAACCCCTATTCGACCATGGCTTTCGCCGCCGAGGCGCAGATCGCGCGCGAGATCATGAAATTCGCCGCCAACGGCCTGCTCTATCGCGGCTCGAAGCCCGTGATGTGGAGCGTGGTTGAGAAAACCGCTCTGGCGGAAGCGGAAGTCGAATATGAGGACCACCAGAGCGACACGATCTTTGTGGCGTTTCCCATCCGCGCGCTGCGCGAGGGCGCGCAGGCTTCGCAAGAAATCGCCGCCGCCAGCGTCCTGATCTGGACGACGACTCCCTGGACCATTCCCGGCAATCGCGCCGTCGCCTTTTCATCGCGCATCGCCTACGGCCTCTATCGCGTGAGCGAGGCGGCCGACGACAATTGGGCGAAGAAGGGCGCGCTTTACGTGATCGCCGACCGGCTCGCGCCCGACGTGTTCAAGGCGGCGCGCGTGGAGGCGTTCGAGCGCCTGGGCGCGGTCGATCCGCGCGACGTGCTCGCCTGCGCCCATCCCCTCGCCGGACGCGTGGCGGGCTATGATTTCATCGTGCCCCTGCTCGACGGCGACCATGTGACGGACGAGACCGGCACAGGCTTCGTGCACACCGCGCCCAGCCACGGCCGCGAGGACTTCGACGCGTGGATGTCGAACCAGCGCCTTCTCATCGAGCGCGGGATCGACGTGAAGATTCCCCATCCGGTGGATGCGGACGGCTTTTACACGAAGGACGCGCCCGGCTTCGTCGGCAAGCGCGTGATCGACGACAAGGGCAAGAAGGGCGACGCCAACGACGCAGTGATCGCCGAGCTGATCGGCGCCGGCCGGCTTGTCGCGCGCGGCAAGCTCAAGCACCAATATCCCCATTCCTGGCGCTCGAAGAAGCCGATCATCTTCCGCAACACGCCGCAATGGTTCATCGCCATGGACCGTCCGCTGCCGCAGGCGGGCGACGCGACCTTGCGCGACCTTGCGCTCAAAGCGATCCGCGAGACCCGCTGGGCGCCTGCGGCTGGCGAGAACCGCATCACCGGCATGATCGCCAACCGCCCCGACTGGGTGGTCTCGCGCCAGCGCGCCTGGGGCGTGCCGATCGCGGTCTTTGTGAAGAAGGGCTCCGACGAGATCCTCGTCGACGAAGTGGTGAACGCGCGCATCGCGCAGGCCTTCGACAAGGAGGGCGCGGACGCATGGTTCGCGCAGGGCGCGGCCGCGCGCTTCCTCGCGCCCGAATATGATCCCGCGCAATACGACAAAATCGACGACGTGCTCGACGTGTGGTTCGATTCCGGCTCCACGCACGCCTTCACGCTGGAGGACGACGAACATTTCCCTGGCCTTGCAGGCGTGCGGCGCCGGCGCGACGGCGGCGCCGACGAGGTGATGTATCTGGAAGGCTCGGACCAGCATCGCGGCTGGTTCCATTCCTCGCTTCTGGAGAGCTGCGGCACGCGCGGGCGCGCGCCTTACGACGTCGTGCTCACGCATGGCTTCGTGCTCGACGAGAAGGGCCAGAAGATGTCGAAGTCGCTGGGCAATGTCGTCGCCCCGCAGACGGTCATCAAGGATTCGGGCGCCGATATTCTGCGCCTGTGGGTCGCGGCTTCCGATTATTCCGACGACCTGCGCATCGGGCCCGAAATCCTCAAGACCTTCGTGGAGACCTATCGCAAGCTGCGCAACACGATGCGCTGGATGCTGGGCTCGCTCGCCCATTACGCGCCCGGACGCACAATGGCCTATTCGCAGATGCCGGAGCTTGAACGCCTCATGCTCCACCGCCTGTGCGAACTCGACGCGCAGGTGCGCGAATCCTACGCCAATTTCGACTACAAGCGCGTCATCTCCGCGCTGTCGGCCTTCATGACGAGCGATCTCTCCGCCTTCTATTTCGACGTGCGCAAGGACACGCTCTATTGCGATCCGCCGACCAGCCATGCGCGACTGGCCGCGCTCAGCGCTATCGACCACATCTTCAACCGCGTCGTGACCTGGTTTTCGCCCATCCTCGCCTTCTCCTGCGAGGAGGCGTGGCTCGCGCGCACCGGCTCGAGCGACGGCTCCGTGCATCTGCTCACCTTCCCGCCCACGCCCGAGGACTGGCGCGACGACGAACTGGCCGCCAAATGGCGCATCTTGCGTCAGGCGCGGCGCGTGGTCACGGGCGCGCTGGAGATCGAGCGCGCGCAAAAGCGCATCGGCTCGTCGCTGGAGGCCGCGCCGGTCGTCTATGTGTCGGACGCGCAGACGCTCGAGACGCTGCGCAGCGTGGACTTCGCGGACGTCTGCATCACCTCCGGCCTGACGCTCGAGGCCGGCGAAGGCCCCGCCGACGCCTTCCGCCTCGATGACGCGCCGGGCCTTGCGGTCGTCCCCGTGCGCGCGTCCGGCGTGAAATGCGCGCGCTCCTGGCGCTATTTCGACCCCGCGACGGCCGACCCCGAATATCCCGACGTGACGCCGCGCGACGCGCGCGCGCTGCGCGAGATGAAGGCGCAGGGCCGCATCGCGTGAGCGCGCCCGACGACGACGCGCGCGGCTCAGGGGGCGACGTCTCGCCGACGAACGCCGCGCGCCTCTCGTCGCGCGGGCTTGGGAGCGGCCTTGCGCTGGCGGCGCTCACGATCGATAAGGCGCACAAGATCTGGATGCTGGAGGTCTACGACATCGCCGCCCGCCAGCCGGTGCGCGTGACCTCATTCTTCGACCTCGTGCTCGCCTGGAACCCGGGCGTCTCCTATTCCCTGCTGGCGGCGAGCACGCAGACCGGGCGCTGGCTTCTGCTGGGCTTCACGCTGGCGGTGACGGCGGGGCTTGCGGTGTGGATGTGGCGCACGCCCGACCGGCTCAGCGCGAGCGGGCTTGGCCTTGTGGTTGGCGGGGCGCTCGGCAACGCGTGGGACCGCTACGCTTACGGCGCCGTGGCCGATTTCTTCTATTTCTACCTCGAAACGGAGCGTTTCGGCCGCTTGTCCTGGTATGTGTTCAATCTGGCGGACATGGCGATCGTTGCTGGCGTAGCGCTTCTCCTGTATGAAAGCTTCCGGCCGGCCCGCCCATCCGGGCCGGACAAGACCGCGGCCTGACGGCCCGCCCCGCCTCGAATCCGCCGCGAAGGGCGCACACGATGCGGGCCTGTCACGTCCCGGTCCGCCCAGGGGAGTTCTCATGACGTCTCGCCAGCCCCTCCAGCCCGCCTCGCCCGCCCGCCCGGGTGCGCGTGCATCCCTTGCGCGCGCCGCCCTCGCCGCCGTGGGCGCAGCACTCCTCGCGAGCGCCGCCGCGACCCCCGCGCAGGCGCTGGACGACGGGTCGGAGAACATTTTCAAGAGCCTGACGAACGCCATCGGCTTCGGCCTGTTCAGCGTCGAGGACGACGACAAGCCCCGGATCAATTATCGCGAGCGCGCGCCGCTCGTCGTCCCGCCGAACCTGTCTCAATTGCCCGCGCCCGCCCCCCGCGCGGCCGAGCGCAATCAGGCCTGGCCGCAGGACGCCGACGTGACCCGCCGCCAGCAGGCGCAGGAGCGCAACCGGCGCCCGCGCGACACCGCCGACCAGCCCATGTCAGTGGAGGAGCAGCGCCGCGGCCGCACCCTCGCCGCCCGACAGGCGGAGCCCGGCCAGGCTGGCTGCGGCGACGCAGGCCTCGAGCGCCTCTGCGACCCGACGAGCTTCTGGGGCAAGCTGCGCGACACCCGCTCCAGCAACGCGGACAACCCGCGCGACCTCGTCGCCGGCGAGGAGCCCGCCCGCCGCGCCCTCACCGACCCGCCGCGCGGCCTGCGCACGCCGACGCAAGCGGTGAAATACACGTTCGAGGCCCGCCGCGAGGTGGACGCCTCCGACCCGCGCGCCCAGCTGCGCGAGGAAGTGCGCCGCCGCGACGCCATGCAGCGCGGCGAGAACGTGGACTGATCATTCCGCTGCGGCGGCGCCTGACGCGCCGCCGGATCGTGCTTATATAGGGGCGAGGCGCGCGAGCGCGCGCAAATGGAGGTTCGCCCCAGATGTCCATCGGTTCAGGTCCCGGCTCCGGCCACGGTCAAGCGCATGCGATGGCCGCCAGCCCCGCCCCGCTCTCCCTGACCCCTGCCTCAGGCGGCCAGGCGGCGCCCGCCCCGGGCGCGCAAATCTCCCACCATCGACTCGACAATGGCATGGAGGTGGTCGTCATCCCCGACCACCGCGCCCCCGTGGTCACGCATATGGTGTGGTACCGCAACGGCTCCGCCGACGACCCGCTCGGCAAATCTGGCATCGCGCATTTTCTCGAACATCTGATGTTCAAGGGCACGCGCAATCATCCGCAGGGCGCGTTCTCGGAAATCGTCGCCGAACTCGGCGGGCAGGAGAACGCCTTCACCTCGAACGATTACACGGCTTATTTCCAGCGCGTGCCGAAAGATTGCCTGCGCGTGATGATGGAGTTCGAGGCCGACCGCATGACCAATCTCGTCCTCACCGACGAGATCGTCGCCCCCGAGCGCGATGTGGTTCTCGAAGAACGCCGCATGCGCACCGACGGCGATCCCGGCGCGCAATTGAACGAGGCCGTGCAGGCCGCGCTCTATACGCACCATCCCTACGGCAAGCCGATCATCGGCTGGCAGCACGAGATCGAATCCCTCTCGCGCGAGGACGCGCTCGCCTATTACCAGCGCTTCTACACGCCGGAGAACGCGATCCTGATCGTCGCCGGCGACATCGAGGCGGAGGAGGCGCTGGCGCTCGCGCGCGACACCTATGGCGCCATTCCCGCGCGCGGCGAAGCGCCCCGGCGCGAGCGTCCGCGCGAGCCCGGCCCGCGCGCCCATCGCACCGTCACGCTGGCCGACAGCAAGGTCGAACAGCCCACGCATCAGCGCGTCTATCTCGTGCCCTCTTACCGCACGGCGGAGGCGGGCGAAGCGGAGGCGCTGGAGATCGCCGCCCATCTGATTGGCGGCGGCCCCACGAGCCTGCTCTACCGCAAGCTCGTGATGGAGGAGCGCGTCGCCGTCTCCGCAGGCGCCTATTACTACGGGACTGCGCTCGACGATTCCGGCTTCTATCTGTGGACCGTGCCGGCTCCCGGCGTGTCGCTCGAAACGCTCGACGCGAAGGTGGAGTCCATTCTCGCCGACATGGCGCGCGCGCCCGTGGACGAGGCCGATCTCGCCCGCGCCAAGACGCGCCTGATCGCCGACGCCGTCTATGCGCAGGACAATCAGTCCATGCTTGCGCGCTGGTACGGCGCGGCTTTGACGACGGGCGAGAGCGTCGAGGCCGTGCGCACCTGGCCCGACCGCATCGATGCGGTGAGCGCGCAGGACGTGCGCGCGGCGGTTGCGAAATGGCTGACGCGCAAGCGCTGCGTCACCGGCTTCCTTATGCCGGAAGACGCGCCCGAAACCGATCAGGCGGCCTGAGGCCGCCTTTCAACACAAGCGCCCGCGGTCTCGCGCGGGCCGCAGAACCGGACGCATCATGACCGCGCTGAAAGAACGCCCCGCCTCCTCCTACGCCGCCCGCGTGCAGAAAGTCGTCACGCCGCTCGGCCTCGAGGTCTGGCTCGTCGAGGATTACACCGTGCCGATGCTGGCGTTCGACTTCGCCTTCAAGGCCGGAGCGAACCAGGATCCAGCGGGCAAGGCGGGCGTCGCGCATATGCTGTCGGGCCTGCTCGACGAGGGCGCGGGACCGTATGATTCCGAAGCTTTCCACCGCGCGCTCGACGACAAAGCGGTGGAGATTTCGTTCCATGAAAGCCACGACAATTTTCAGGGCCAGCTGAAAACGCTTTCGCGCCATCTGGACGCCGCCTTCGAACTCGCGCGGCTCGCGCTGTGCGAACCTCGCTTCGACGAAGACGCCATCGAGCGCGTGCGCGCGCAGGTCATGGCCGGCCATCGCCACGACGCGCAGGACCCCAACGCGCTCGCCGCGAAAGCCTTCCGCGAGGCTGCGTTCGGCGACCATCCCTACGGCCGCCCGACCAAGGGCGACCTTGAGACGATTCCCGCGATCACGCGCGAGGACGTCGTAGCCTTTCACCGCGCCGCGCTCGCCCGCGACAATCTGAAGATCGCCGCCGTGGGTGCGATCGACGCCGCGCGCCTCGCCGCCCTCGTGGACAAGACATTCGCGGCGCTGCCCGCTACGAGCGCCGTCGCCGCGCCCGCCGCCGTTGAGCCGAAATTCGGCGGCGCGCCACACGTGATCGACGTGGACGTGCCGCAGACCACGATCCGCTTCGGCCTGCCGGGCGTGCCGCGCCACGATCCCGACCACATGGCGGGCGTCGTGCTCAACCACATTCTGGGCGGCGGCTCTTTCTCCGCGCGCCTGTTCAAGGAAGTGCGCGAGAAGCGCGGCCTCGCCTATTCCGTGCACTCGCAATTGATGAATCGCGATTTCGCGGCGCAATTCACTGGCGGCACATCGACGAAGAACGAGCGCGCAGCCGAATCCCTCGCGGTGATCCAGGAGGAGATCGACAAGCTGCGCACCGACGGCCCGACCGCGGAGGAGCTGGAGAAGGCCAAGAAATATCTGATCGGCTCTTATGCGCTGCGCTTCGACACATCCACCAAGATCGCGGGCCATCTCGTCGCGATGCAGACGGACGGCTATCCGGTCGATTTCCTCGACCGCCGCAATGGACTCGTGGCCGCCGTCGAGCTCGACGACGTGAAGCGCGTGGCGCGGCGCCTGTTCGAAGGCAAGGCGCTGCTGGTGGCCGCCGCAGGCCGCCCGCAGGGCTTTTGAGAAAGCCGCCGCATGGCCCTTCCGCCCCGCTCCGGCAAAGACCGCGTCTTCGCCAAGCCGCTGCGGGATTTCGTGTCGCGCACGCTCGATCCCGTCGCCGCGAAACAAGGGTTCAGCGAGAGCGACGTGATCCTGCACTGGCCCGACGTGGCCGGGCCGCGGCTCGCCGCCGTCAGCGAGCCCATCCGCCTGCAATGGCCGCCGCGCGCCCCCAACCGGGCGCCCGACGCGCCGACTGAACCCGCCACCCTCCATGTGCGCGTGGAGAGCGCCTTCGCGCTGGAGCTGCAACACGCGGCTCCGCTCGTGGTGGAACGCGCCAATGCGCGGCTGGGCTGGCGCGCCATCGGCCGGCTCGCCCTGCGGCAGGGGCCCGTGGGGCGCGACCGGCCCACCCGCCGCCAGCCGCTCGCCATCGACCCGGAGGCCGCCCGCGCGGCCGGGGCGGCGGCCGAACCCATCGCCGACGAAAACCTGCGCGCGGCGGTCGCGCGGCTGGGCGCGGCCGCGCTGTCGGCGGGGCGGGCCGGGCGCAAGGGCTGAGCCTCTCCCTCGACTCGCCACATTGTGGGGTTTAGTTTTCGCCTCATCGCGGGTCCGGATTCGCCGTCAGCGAAACCAGCGCCGCGCAACGCCCCGACACGATGGACGCCCGATGCCCGCAAGAACCGCCCTCTCCCGCCGCGACGTCCTGAAGTCGAGCGCCGCCGCCCTCGCGCTGAGCGCGCTCCTTCCGGCCGCGCCGGCCCTTGCGCAGACCGCCGTGTCCATGGAGGCGCTGCTGGAGGACGGCCCGCTGCCCGACATCTGGCTCGGCGACCCCAAGGCGCCCGTCACCGTGATCGAATACGCCTCGACCACCTGCTCCCATTGCGCGAATTTCCACGCGACCACGTTCAAGGAGCTGAAGACGAAATATATCGACACGGGCAAGGTGCGCTTCGTGCTGCGCGAGTTCCCGCTCAACAACGTGGACCTCGGCGCCTATATGATCGCGCGCTGCGCGGGCGACGACAAACGTTACGCGATCGTCGATCTTCTCTTCGCCCAGCAGAAGTCCTGGATGAACGACAAGCCGCTCGCCAGCCTCGTCTCGCTGATGCGCCAGGCCGGCGTCTCCGAACAGCAGGTCGAGGCCTGCCTCAAGGACAAGGTCCTCTACGACAATATGGTGAAGGCGCGCGACCTCGCGACGAGCAAGTTCGGCGTGAACTCGACGCCCACCTTCTTCATCAACGGCCAGCGCCAGGTGGGCGCGCTGTCGCTTGAAGAGATGGAGAAGGTGATTCTCCCCTTCATCAAGGGCTGAAACCGCGCGATTTTCGCCCGTTTCGCACAGGATTCTGAGCGGTCTGGCTTGCGTGGGGCGGGCGTTTGTGACGCCTTAAGGGTCAGGGAAAGACCCCGGGATTCCCCATCCGCAGGCAGGAGGAGGCCGGCCCTGCGCGGCGTCGTCGCCGTCCGGCCCTCACGCCGCTGGAGCGGATCCAACGGGCGTCGCCCTCCGGGGCTGTGGCGCAGCCTCTGGTCGCGTTAAGGAAACAGGCATGAAGTTCAATCGATTGCGGCTCGTAGGCTTCAAAAGCTTCTGCGAGCCCACGGATTTTCAGATCGAGCCCGGCCTGACCGGCGTCGTCGGCCCCAACGGGTGCGGCAAGTCCAATCTCGTGGAAGCCCTGCGCTGGGTGATGGGCGAGAACTCCTACAAATCCATGCGCGCCTCCGGCATGGACGACGTGATTTTCTCGGGCTCCGGCAACCGGCCCGCGCGCAACGTGGCCGAAGTGGGCCTGCTGCTCGACAACACCGACCGCACCGCGCCCGCCGCCTTCAACGACGCGGAACTGCTGGAGGTCACGCGCCGCATCGAGCGCGAACAGGGTTCGGTCTATCGCATCAACGGCAAGGAAGTGCGCGCGCGCGACGTGCAGCTCCTGTTCGCCGACGCCTCCACCGGCGCGCGCTCGCCCGCCATGGTGCGCCAGGGCATGATCGGCGAGATCATCTCCGCCAAGCCGCAGCAGCGCCGCCGCATTCTCGAAGAAGCCGCCGGCGTCGCCGGCCTGCATTCGCGCCGCCATGAGGCGGAGCTGCGTCTGAAGGCCGCAGAGGACAATCTCAACCGGCTCGAAGACGTCATCAAACAGCTCGACTCGCAGGTCGACAGCTTGAAGCGTCAGGCGCGTCAGGCGAGCCGCTACAAGACGCTGGCCGCCGATATCCGCCGCAACGAGGCGCTGGTGCTCTATCTCTCCCACAAGGAGATCGGCGAGCAGCTCGCCGAAGCGCGCCAGAAATTCGCCGAACACGAACGCGAAGTCGAGGAGCGCACGCTCCATCAGGCGGAAGCCGCCAAACTGCAGGCGGTCGCCGCCTATGAACTGCCGCCCCTGCGCGACGCGGAGGCCAAGGCCGGCGCGACGCTGCAACGCCTCGTGCTCGCCCGCGAGCAGCTGGAAGGCGAGGAGGAGCGCGCCAAGCAGCGCGGCCTCGAGATCGAACGCCGCCTCGCGCAATTGGACCGCGACCTCGCGCGCGAGCGCGCGCTGATCGACGACGCCGCCAATGTGCTGGGTCGCCTCGACGCGGAGGAGGAGGAGCTTCAGGCCGCCTCCGAGGCCTCCGAGGAGACCGACTGGGCCGCGAAAGAAAAGCTCGCCGACGCGGAAGGCCGTCTCGCCGAATGCGAACAGGCGCTCGCGCAGGCGCAGGCCGCCCTTGCGGACCTGAACGCCCGCCGCTCAGCGCTCGAACAGGCCTTGCAGGGCGAAGATCAGCGGCTGCGCCGCTTCGAGGGCGAGCTCGCCAATGTCACGCGCGAACTGGAATCGCTGCGCGAACAGGCCGGCAGCGCGGAGGAATTCGCGGAAGTCGCCGAACGGCTGGAAGGCGCGCAGGCCGCGCTCGACATGGCTGAGGAAGCGGCCATGGCCGCCGAGGACGCCTATAACGCCGCGCGCGAACAGGAAGCGGGCCTGCGCGAACCCTTCGCGGAGGCCGACCGCAAGGCGCAGCGCCTCGAGACCGAAGTGCGCACGCTCTCCAAACTGCTCGCCACCGCGGAAAGCGACCTCTGGCCGCCGATCGTTGAGGAGATCGCCGTCGAGAAGGGCTATGAAGCCGCGCTCGGCGCAGCGCTCGGCGACGATCTGGACGCCTCCACCAATTCATCGGCCCCGGCCCATTGGGGCTATAGCGGCGACGCCTCCGCCGACCCCGCCCTGCCGCCGGGCGTCGCGCCGCTCGCGAGCCTCGTGCAGGCGCCGGCGCAGCTCGCCCGCCGCCTCAACCAGATCGGCGTCGTGGTGCGCTCCGACGGCGCGCAGTTCCAGAAACTGCTGAAGCCCGGCCAGCGCCTCGTCTCCAAGGAAGGCGACCTGTGGCGCTGGGACGGTTTCGCCGCCGCCGCCGAGGCCCCCACGCCCGCCGCCCGCCGCCTCGCCGAAAAGAACCGGCTCGGCGAACTCACCGGACAGGCCGACGCCGCCCGCACCGAGGCGGACGCGCTGAAGGCCCGCCACGAGGCCGCGCAGGAGGCCCTGCGCCTCGCCGCGCAGACCGAGGCCCAGAGCCGCGCCGAGGCGCGCAACGCCCAGAAGGCGCTGGCGGAAGCCCGCGAGGCCGCCGCCACCGTGGAGCGTCGCCGTGGACAGGTCGCCTCCCGCGTCTCCGCGCTGGAGGAGGCCGCCAGCCGCCTCGCCCAGAGCCGCGACGAGGCCGCCGCCTCCCATGCCCAGGCGCGCGAGGAGCTGGAGACGCTCGCCCCCACCCAGGCGCTGCAGACGAAGCTCGAAAAGGCCCGCGCCTCCGCCGCCCACGCGCGCGCGGAAGCCTCCGAGGCGCGCGCCGCCGTGCAGGGCCTCGCCCGCGAGGCGCAGATCCGCGACCAGCGCCGGCAGGCGATCGCCGCCGAACGCCAGTCCTGGGACGCGCGCCGCAGCGGCGCCACCCAGCAGATCGCCGATTTCGAGGAGCGCATCGCCGAGGCGCGCGAGGAACAGGCGGAACTCGCCGAGGCGCCCGACCTCTTCCTCGAGCGTCGTCGCGCGCTGATGAACGAGATCGAACAGGCGGAGGAAGCCCGCAAGCTCGCCTCCGACAAGCGCGCGGAAGCGGAGACCCGGCTCGCCGACAGCGACCGCATCGCCCGCATGGCGCTCGACGCCATGGCCCATGTGCGCGAGGAGCGCGCGCGCTCCGAACAGCGCGTGGAAGGCCTGAGCCAGCGCCTCGACGATCTCGTGCGCACCATCGCCAACGATCTCGAATGCGCGCCCGAAGGCCTGATGGCGCTCGCCGGCGTCTCGCCCGGCGACCAGTTGCCGGAAGCCGACACCATCGCGCGCAAGCTCGAGGAGCTGAAGAGCGACCGCGAACGTCTTGGCGCGGTCAACCTGCGCGCCGACGACGAGCTCGTGGAGATCGACGAACGCCGCACGGCGATGACCACCGAGCGCGACGATCTCGTGGAGGCGATCCGCAAGCTGCGCATCGCGATCCAGAACCTCAATAAGGAAGGCCGCGAGCGCCTGACCGCCGCTTTCGACGTGGTGAACGGCCATTTCAAGGAGCTGTTCACGACCCTGTTCGGCGGCGGCTCGGCGGAACTGCAGCTTGTGGAATCCGACGATCCGCTGGAGGCGGGCCTCGAAATCCTCGCGCGTCCGCCCGGCAAGAAGCCGCAGACCATGACCCTGCTGTCAGGCGGCGAACAGGCGCTCACCGCCATGTCGCTGATCTTCGCGGTGTTCCTGACGAACCCCTCGCCGATCTGCGTGCTCGACGAAGTGGACGCGTCGCTCGACGACGCGAACGTGGAGCGCTTCTGCGACCTGCTCGACGAAATGCGCAAGAAGACCGACACGCGCTTCGTCACCATCACCCACAACCCGATCACCATGGCGCGCATGGATCGCCTGTTCGGCGTGACGATGGCCGAGCGCGGCGTGTCGCAATTGGTGAGCGTGGACCTCAGCGCCGCCGAGCGCATGGTGGAGGCGGCCGAATAGGCCTGCGCCGCAAGCCTTTCCGAAATTGCAAAGGCCGGGCCCGCGCCCGGCCTTTCGCTTTTGGCGCGCCTGCGCCCGCGCGCTCAGACCACAAGCTTTAGCGGCTCAACTTTTTCGGCCGCGCACGATGAGATAGGCGCCTTCCAGCGCGCCGTCGGCGCCTTTGGCGAGTTCGCGATCAAGCCGGTCGATCGCCGCGCGCACCTTGTAGTCGCCCAGAACCTCATCCGGCAGGATCGCCGCGATCTGCGGAAAGCTCGACGCCTCCTCCACGACGAGCGCGCCCGGCAGGGCCGCGCGCACGTCGGCGAGCGCGTGGAGCTTCGCGTGAACCGGCACGCGCGCGTCGCCGATCTTCACGTCGAGGCAATCGGCGTAAGGATTGACGACCGCCTCAAGGCTCGCGACCCAGGGCAGGAAGCCCATTTTGTAGAGCAGCGCATCGGCGTTGTAGAAGGTGAGGAAGAAGCGCCCGCCGGGCTTGAGCACGCGGGCGATCTCGCCGGCCACGCGCGGAAAATCCGTCACGTCGCTCGCCGTGCCGAGATTCATCACGACGAAGGACACGCTCGCATCGGCGTGCGGCAGCGCCTGCGCATCGAGATCGAGCTGGCCGAAGACGACGCCCGGCAGGCCGGCGCCGCGCGCCTTCGCGCGGGCGGCCTCCACCATGGGCTGGGAAATGTCATAGCCTGCGACCTGCGCGAAGGAGCCCGCGAGATCGAGCGCGACGCCGCCTGTGGCGCAGCCCAGATCCAGCGCGAGGCCGCGGTCGAGAAGGTTCGCGCAATCGCGCGCGATCAGCTCGCGCTCATAGGCGGCGTAGGCCTGGGTGGCGAATTTATCGCTCGACTCGCGCGCGTCATAGGAGGCGGCGACGGCCTGCGTAAGGCGCAGCAGATTCTCCTTCAGCCGCTCGGCCTGCGGGCGCGATTCCTCTCCCGCCTGCGACTCGAGAAGGATCGTCTGCTCCTTGCAGGATTCGCCGATCAGGAAATAGAGCAGCGCGCGCGCCATATGCGGGTTGAGGCCGATGCGCTGCGCATGCTCGCCGATGGCCGCGATGCGCTGGTCCTCGATCTGCGGACGGTACATCACGCCGCCGGTGCGCTGCTTCTCCTGCGCGACGAGCTGGGCCACGTCCATGCGCCGCTTCACCAGATCCATGATGAGGCGGTCGATCTTCCGCAGGTCTTCGCCGAGCTGAACCAGATCCGGCATGGGGCCTCCTCGCGCATGGCATGGCTCGGGGGCCGGTTTGGTCTGGCCGCGCCCTCCGCTTCCGCTGTATAGCTGGAAGCGAGGACGCGCGCGAGGCGCGAGACGAAAGCGGGAGGGCTCCATGACCCAGGAAGAGCTTGTCGAGGAGGCGCTCCGGATCGCCCGCGAAAAGGCTTTCCCCGGCATGAGCGAGGAAGACCGCGAGGAGCTTATTGAGAAGGCCATGCTGTCGCTGATCGACCGCAAGGCCATGACCCCCTATTTCGCCAAAGTGGGCCTGACCGCCTGCGGCGGCTTCAACGCCTCCTCCGGCCTCTACCTGATGCATGAGGAGCCGCGCCTGCCGGCCATGCCCGAGAAGCCGACGCTGATCGATTTCTTCGAGCGGCGCATCCTGCTCAACCGGCGCGGCGGCACGCATCTGCTGCAGAGCGCGCGGCTCGCCATGCAAAAGGGCCTGTCCGACAATATCGTGCTCGCCTGCCTGCTGCACGACGTGGCGGTGGTCTCCCATGTGCGCTGCGACCACGGCTATTACGCCGCGCAGCTCATCGAGCCCTATGTGGATGAAGAAGTGACCTTCGCGGTGCGCTACCATCAGGCGCTGCGCTTCTATCCCGACCCGGAGATCGGCTACGAATATCCCGATCTCTACAAGCGCGCCTTCGGCGAGGACTACAAGCCGCCGAAATATATCGAGGAGGCGGCCGCCTACGCCCGCGCCCACAAGCATTACATGGCCGCGCGGCTTGTGACGGCCAACGATCTCTATTCCTTCGATCCCAACGTCGTCGTTGACGTGCGCGAGTTCGAGGACGTGATCGGCCGCAGCTTCCGCCAACCCGCCGAAGGTCTGGGTTTCGACGCAAGCCCCTCCGCGCATATGTGGCGCAGCATCATCTGGCCGAACAATTTCCTCTGACCACGCGCGCGCCTCATCCATGACCGGCAAGCAAGATCCAGCATCGGCGCAGGACGCGGGCGCCTCATTGTTCTACGCCGCGCTGCCGGCGACTTTCGTGCTGTTCTGGTCCACGGGATTCATCGCCGGCAAACAGGGCCTGCAGGACGCCGCGCCCTTCACCTTCCTGCTCTACCGCTTTCTCATCGTCGCCGCGCTGCTGACGCTCGTCGCATGGATCGCGCGGGCGCCATGGCCGCCGCTGCGCGCGCTCGCGCCGCTGGCGATCGGCGGCGTGTTCGTTCATGCGGGCTATCTGGGCGCCACGTTCGCCGCCATGTCGCTGGGCGTGGAGGCGGGCGTCTCCTCGCTGATGGCGGGGCTTCAACCCGTGCTCACCGCCGTTTTCGCGGCGCCTTTTCTGGGCGAGCGCGTGAGCGGACGCCAATGGGCGGGGCTCGCGCTAGGCATGGCTGGCGTGACGCTCGTCGTGTGGAACAAACTCGGACTGGGACTCGGCACGCCGGCGGGCATGGCGCTGTCCTTCATGTCCGCCGTGTTCATGACGGCGGGCACGCTGTGGCAGAAGCGCTTCGGCGGCGCGATGGACCTGCGCACGGGATCAGTGGCGCAATTCGCCGCCTCCGCCCTCGTCATGCTGCCGCTCGCCGCATGGGAAGGCTTCCGCGTGGAATGGACGGCTTCTTTCATCGGCGCGATGGGATGGCTCTGCCTCGTGCTGTCGGTGGGCACGATCAGCGTTCTCTTCGTGCTGATCCGCCGCGGCGCTGCGGCCGAAGTGGCGAGCCTGTTCTTCCTCGTGCCGCCCACCACCGCGATCCTCGCATGGCTGATGTTCGGCGAGACGCTGGGCCCGGTCGCGCTCGCCGGCATGGCGCTCGTCGTGGTGGCGGTGGCGATGGTGACCTGGAAGCCGCGCCCGCGCGCGGCCTAATCCGTTCCGCGCAGCCGGCGCCAACAGAAGACTGCGAACACACCAACCAGCGTCAGCGCGAGCCCATACCAGGTGAGCGCATAGGAGAGATGTTTGTTGGGGACGTTGCGCACGTTCGCCGGCGTGGGAAGCGGCCAGCCGCCGGGCGCGGGGCTTCCCTCCGCATCGATAAGGAAAGGCGCCGCCCCCTCCAGCCCGAGCGCTTGCGCCATGGCGAGCGGATCGCGCACATGCCATACGCGGCGCGCCGGCTCGTCGGCGGGCGTGAAGGCGTTGCGCGCCTCAGGCGCGCGCATGAGGCCGACGACCTCCGTTTCGCCCGCGACCTGCCCCTGCGCGCGGCGCGCAGGATCGGCGAGGGCTTGCGGGGCGAAGCCGCGGTTGACGAGGACATGGGCGCCTGACGCAAGGCGCAGCGGCGTCACCACCAGATAGCCGGGCTCGCGCGCGGGCCCGCCCGCCCCATGGAACACCAGCGCCTCACGCGCATGATCGAACGCGCCGCGCAGGCGCACGCGGCGGAACTCGTAATCCTGCGCAGACAGCGCCGCCCAGTCCTGCGGAGCGGGCGCCTCCTGCGCAGGCGCGCCCGCGCGCGCCTCCCATTGCGCGATCAGCCCCTCCTTCCAGGCGAGCCGGCGCATCTGCCAGTTTCCAAGCGAGACGAGGATCGCAAGCGCCGCGAGCGCGAGAAGGCCGGGCGCGATGAGACCGCGCCAGCGCGCGCGCGGGGCTGCGGGAGACGGCGTCTGGCTCGGCGTGACGTCCATCAGCGCTCCAGCCGCCCCTGCTCGGCCTTGTTGGAATATTGCCGGGCGATGAGAAGCCCCTTCAGCGGCCGCAGGACGCCAAGGCATACGATGAGCGTCAGCGGCGCGAAAATGACGATGTGCAGCCAGAACGGAGGCTCGTAGGCGAGTTCCAGCCACAGGGCTGCGCCAAGAACCAGAAAGCCCGCGATGAGCGTGACGAAAACCGCCGGCCCGTCGCCGGAATCGGCGAAGGCGAGATCGAGCCCGCACGCCTCGCAGCGCGGCGCCAGCGTGAGAAAGCCGCGAAACAGCCGCCCCGCGCCGCAGCGCGGGCAACGGCCGGCGAGGCCGGTCGCATAGGGAGATTGCGGAGCGTAATCGTGCTCAGTCATGGCGCGCCTCCACACAGGCCTCCAGAACGCGAAAGGGCGGCCGCAAGGCCGCCCCCCACGACGCGCGTTCGCGCGCGATCAGTGAACGGCGATGACGCCCTTCCAGTTGCCCCACACATAGATGGCGGCGAACAGGAACAGCCACACCACGTCGACGAAGTGCCAGTACCAGGCGGCGAACTCGAAGCCGAGATGCTGCTTGGGCGTGAAATGGCCCTTGTAGACGCGGATCAGGCAGACCAGCAGGAAGATGGTGCCGACGAGCACGTGGAAACCGTGGAAGCCCGTCGCCATGAAGAAGGTCGCGCCGTAGATCGAGTTTTTGAACGCGAACGGCGCGTGCATGTATTCATAGACCTGCACGGCGGTGAACAGCGCGCCAAGCAGCACGGTGGCGATGAGGCCCTTCTTCACGCCCTCGCGGTCGCCGTGCAGAAGCGCGTGATGCGCCCAGGTCACCGTGGTGCCGGAGGTGAGCAGGATGAGCGTGTTGAGCAGCGGCAGATGCCAGGGGTCGAACACCTCGATGCCCTTGGGCGGCCACAGGCCGCCGGTGTGCTCCACGCGGGCCTGCTGAATCGCCTCGTTGTAGAAGAGGCTCGCATCGAAGAAGGCCCAGAACCAGGCCACGAAGAACATGACTTCGGAGGCGATGAACAGGATCATGCCGTAGCGGTGATGCAGCTGCACCACGCGGGTGTGGTAGCCGGACTCGGCCTCGCGCACCACGTCGGCCCACCAGGCGGCCATTGTGTAGAGCACGCCCAGCATGCCCGCGCCGAACATATAGGCGCCCATCTTCAATCCGAAGATCGGCATGCCCTTCATCCAGGCCACGGCGCCCACGGCGGTGACGAAGGCCGAGATGGAGCCGATCAGCGGCCACGGGCTCGGGTCGACAAGGTGGTAGTCGTGGTTGGGTTTCGCGTGGCCGTCAGCCATGTTCTCTTCCTCGTCGTCCTCAAGCCGCCCCGAAAAGGCGGCTCCCATGGGCCCGTGGGGGCCGTTTCGCCATTCGCCGCCCCGAAGTCAAGACGGCTTTCAGAATCACTGCACCCGCCCGCCCGCTGCGGCGACCGGCGTCTTGGCCTTCACCGCCATGAACGTGTAGGACAGCGTCACGCTCTCCATCCGCTTCATGGTCTCCGCCGACTCCAGCGCGGGATCGAGGAAGAAGACGACCGGCACCTCCATGCTTTCGCCGGGGCCAAGCGTCTGCTCCGTGAAGCAGAAACAGGAAATCTTGTTGAACCAGGGCCCGAACGCGTCGGGCGTGACATTATAGGTCGCCATGCCCACCGCCTCGCGGTTCGACTTGTTGGTGACCTTGTAGAAGATCGTGGCGGTCTCGCCGGTGCGCAGCCGGATCGAATTGACCTCGGGCTCGAATTTCCAGCCCAGCGACGGATCCACATTCGCGTCGAACCGCACGGTCAGCGTGCGCTCGCCCAGCGCGCCGGGCGCATGCTGCGCCACCCGCGGCGTGCCGCCGAAGCCCGTCACGCGGCAGAACATGTCATAGAGCGGCACAGCGGCGAAGGACATGCCGAGCATGAAAACCGCCGTGCCCAGAACGGACCACGCGACCCGTGCGTTGCGCCGGCCGTCAGCCCGGTTCGTCGCTTCGACGCGCCCGCTCTCCATGGCTCACCAGACTCCCTTGTTGAGCACGCCAAGACCCAGTTTCGCGATCGTCACCACATAGAACAGCACCACCAGCGCGCAGACGGCCAGCGCGATTGCGACATTGCGCGCGCGACGGCTCTTGATCTGCTCCGGCGTGAGCTGGACGATCTCGGTGCGGGGCGCTTCACTGGCCATGGCGAACCTCACGACACAACGGCGCGCGCCAGACGCGCGAGCGCCTGAGCCGGGCCGTTTTCGACCACGATGACGATGAACAGCGCGAACAGATAGAGGATCGAGACGCCGAACAGCGACATGGACGCCTTGCGCGCCGCATCGCCTTCGCGCTCACGCCAGACGCGGATCGCGTAATGGATCATCGCCGCCCCGCCGATGATGGCGACGACGCCATAGACGAGGCTCGCGAAGCCCATCAGCCAGGGCGCGGAGCCCAGCGGCGCGAGCAGCACGGAATAGACGAGGATCTCCACGCGCGTGCGATCCGGGCCCAAAGCATTCGGCATCATCGGCACGCCGGCGCGCGCGTAATCCTCGCTCTTGACGAGCGCCAGCGCCCAGAAATGCGGCGGCGTCCACACGAAGATGATGGCGAACAGGACGAGGGATTCGATCGACACCGAACCCGTGACGGCGGCGTAGCCGACCACCGGAGGGAACGCGCCTGCCGCGCCGCCGATCACGATGTTCTGCGGCGTCCAGCGCTTCAGCCACATCGTGTAGACGACCGCATAGAAGAAGATGGTGAAGGCGAGCAGCGCCGCCGCAAGCCAGTTCGCCAGCACGCCCAGCGTGAAGACGGACAGGACCGAGAGAACGAGGCCGAACGCGAGCGCCTCGCCCGGCTGCACGCGGCCCGAGGGAATCGGACGCTGCGCGGTGCGGCCCATCAGCGCGTCGATGTCGGCGTCGTACCACATGTTCAGCGCGCCGGACGCGCCTGCGCCCACGGCGATGGCGAGCAGAGCCGCGAAACCGACGATGGGATGGGCGGGCTGGGGCGCGATCACCATGCCGGCGAGCGCGGTCAGCACGACAAGCGACATCACCCGCGGCTTGAGCAGCGCGAGGTAATCCGCAGGGCGCGCGTTGGAGACGCGCGCGGCGGACAGCCGGTCCTCATGGTCGCTGACGAAGCTCATGCACCATCCATTCGAGCGGCGCGCCGCTCCTGACTGTCGTTGACAAGCCCTCGTTGACAAGCCCTCGCTGAAACGCCGCCGCGCGGCGCTTCAAGGAAGGCTCCGGCGACGCGCGCAGCGCCGCCGGAGGCTCAGTCTTTAGTGATCCGCGCCGGTGATGCGCGGCAGGGTCTCGTATTGGTGGAACGGCGGCGGAGAGGGAAGGGTCCACTCCAGCGTCGTGGCGCCGGGGCCCCACGGATTGTCGCCGGCCACGCGCTTCTTCGCGAAGGCGTCCCACACGATGAAGAGGAAGAAGATCGCGCCGGCGCCCGAAATATAGGAGCCGTAGGACGAGATCTGGTTCCACAGCAGGAACGCGTCCGGATAGTCCACATAGCGGCGCGGCATGCCCGCCAGACCCAGGAAGTGCTGCGGGAAGAACGTCAGGTTCACGCTGACGAACATGATCCAGAAGTGCAGCTTGCCCATGGCTTCCGAATACATGTAGCCCGACATTTTCGGGAACCAGTAATAGAAGCCCGCGAACAGCGCGAAGACCGCGCCCAGCGAGAGCACGTAGTGGAAGTGCGCCACCACGTAATAGGTCTCGTGCAGCTGGCGGTCGATGCCCGCATTGGCGAGCACGACGCCCGTCACGCCGCCCACGGTGAACAGGAAGATGAAGCCCACCGCCCAGAGCATCGGCGTGCGGAACGAGATCGACCCGCCCCACATGGTCGCGATCCAGGAGAAGATCTTCACGCCCGTCGGCACCGCGATCACCATCGTCGCGAAGACGAAGTAGCGCTGCGTGTTGAGCGACAGGCCTACCGTGTACATGTGGTGCGCCCACACGATGAAGCCCACCACGCCGATGGCGACCATCGCGTAAGCCATGCCCAGATAGCCGAACACGGGCTTGCGCGAGAAGGTCGCCACAATGTGGCTGATCAGGCCGAACGCCGGCAGGATCAGGATGTAGACTTCAGGATGGCCGAAGAACCAAAACAAATGCTGGAACAGGATCGGATCGCCGCCGCCGGCCGGATCGAAGAAGGCCGTGCCGAAATTGCGGTCCGTCAGCAGCATCGTGATCGCGCCGGCGAGCACGGGCAGCGAGAGCACCAGCAGGAAGGCGGTGATCAGCACCGACCAGGCGAACAACGGCATGCGGTGCAGGGTCATGCCCGGCGCGCGCATGTTGAAGATCGTGGTGATGAAGTTGATCGCGCCCAGGATCGACGAGGCGCCCGCCACGTGCAGCGACAGGATCACGAAATCCATCGACGGGCCGGGATGGCCGGCGTTGGAGGAGAGCGGCGGATACATGACCCAGCCGCCGCCGAAGCCCTTCATGCCCGGCGCGCCTTCAACGAACATCGACATGACGAGCAGCGCGAACGAAGCCGGCAGCAGCCAGAACGAAATGTTGTTCATGCGCGGGAAGGCCATGTCGGGCGCGCCGATCATCAGCGGCACGAACCAATTGCCGAAGCCGCCGATCAGCGCCGGCATGACCATGAAGAAGATCATGATCACGCCATGGCCGGTGATGAACACATTGTACATGTGCTTGGCGGCGTCGGCCGAACCGTCGCCCGCCATGATCTGCGAGATCCACGGGAACACGCCGAGGCCGGTGCCCGCGAGCTCCGCGCGCATGGCCACCGACATGGCCGCGCCGATCAGCCCCGCGAAGATCGCGAAGATGATGTAGAGCGTGCCGATGTCCTTGTGGTTGGTCGAATAGAGATAACGGCGCCAGCCCGTGGGAATGCCATGGGCGTGGTCGTCGTGATGGGCCGCAGCGTTCGTAGCCATCTTTCGCTTCCTCTATCGAATGTTCAGCGCGCGACGCCCGCATCCGCGAGGCGGACGGGCGCGTCTTCCACGGCGGCGAATTCCTTGCGCGCCTTTTCGAGCCAGGCCTTGTACTCCTGCTCGCTCACCACGCGGATCACCGCGGGCATGTAGGCGTGGTCCTTGCCGCACAGTTTCGAGCACTGGCCGTAGTAGATTCCTTCCTTCTCCGCGCGGAACCACGTCTCGTTGAGGCGGCCCGGCACGGCGTCGATGCGCACGCCGAAGGAGGGAATGACGAAGGAATGGATGATGCCAACCACGTCGGCGGTGACCTGCAGGCGCACGGTCTTGTTCACCGGCACCACGGCCTCATTGTCGACGTCGAGGAGCTTCATCTTGCCAGCCGGCAGCTTGTCCTGATCGAGCAGGCGGGTCTGGAACTCAAAGCCGCCCTCTTCCTTCGGATAGGTCCAGGTCCAGGCCCACGAGGAATTGCCGGTGACCTTAATGGTCATGTCGGCTTCCGGCATGGTGAGCTGATGGTTCAGCAGGCGGAAGGAGGGCACGGCGATCACGACGAGGATGAGCACCGGAATGACGGTCCAGGCGACCTCGAGGCCGGTGTGGTGCGTCGTGCGCGAAGGCGTGGGGTTGGCGTTCTCGTTGTATTTCGCGACCACGATCACGAGCAGCGCCAGCACGAACAGGCAGATCACCGTGATGATCGGCAGCAGGATCGCGTCGTGGAAGAAGTTCATCTCGCGAGCGATCGGGGTGACGGGCTCGGGAAGGCCCATCTGGCCCGGGCGCGGGGCGCCCACCACGCCCTGCGCCGCAGCGGCGCCGGCGAACAGAACCAATCCGGTGAAGGCGGCGCCCGCAGCCGCGAAGGCCCGAGAGAGCTTTGCGCGCGCAGCGTCAGCGCCGGTCATTTGGAATTTCATTGGAATCGTAGCTCCCGCTCGGCTTTCCTCTCGGGACGCGCGACGTCCCGCGACGACAGACGCTTGCGCGCTCTCCCGCCGTCGCCGTTCCAACCATAAACGGGCTATGAGCGCAACACGACCTTTGAGCCGGACTGATGCGGCATAAGGGCGCGCATGGGCGGATTCCTCGCAAGGCCCCCGAAAAACGATGGTTTGCGGGTTGGCCTTGGCCGCAGCCGAGAGGGTTTGCCAAGGCCCGCGTCATTGCTTAATCCGGAGGTCCGATTCGGCGGGCCAGCGCGTCCGCCCGGGCGCCCTCGGGCGCCCCTTTGGCGACAGGAGCGGCGATGAGCGCGATGGAACGGGCGGACGCAGCACAGACGCGCCGGAGCGCCCGCGGGCGAGGCCTGGCGATCGTCCTCGCGGCGGCGGGCGCGCTGGCGGCGGGCGCAGCCTTCGCCCCGGCTGCGGCCCAGTCGGCGGTGCGCGGCAAGCATGGCGACTGGGAAATGCGCTGCGAGACCCCGCCCGGCGCCAGCCGCGAGCAATGCGCGATCATCCAGTCCGTTGCGGCCGAGGACAAGCCCAACATGAATCTGGTCGTGATCGTGCTGAAGACCGCCGACGGCAAGTCGCGGCTGCTGCGCGTCATCGCGCCGCTGGGCGTGCTCCTGCCGGCCGGGCTTGGCCTGAACATCGACGGCGCCGACAAGGGCCGTGCGGGCTTCGTGCGCTGCCTGCCCTCGGGCTGCGTGGCCGAGGTCGTGATGGACGACAAACTGCTGGACGAATTGCGCGCCGGCAAGAACGCGGTCTTCATCGTCTTCGAGACGCCTGAGCAGGGGATCGGCATTCCCCTCGCCCTCACCGGCTTCCGGGAAGGATTCGAGCGTCTGCCTTGAGCAACGCTTGCCTTAGCCCGCCCGCGTTTACCTGAGCCCGCCCGCGCTGGCGCGCGCTCGGGCGCTGGTGTAGTTTGCGCCGCGGCCGCTTACGGCCCCGATTTCAGGAGCGTCTCCCATGCGTCTGCGCGTCACCGCCGCCCTGCTCGCCGCCGGCCTTCTGTCGGGCTGTTCCGGCGGAGGCCTCGGCAGCGCGGGCTCGGCGCTGGGCAACCTCGTGGCCTTCAACTCCACCCGCGCGCCCGCGGCGGGCGCGGCCGCCCCGGAGGCGGACCCCAACGTCGATCTCGTCTGCCCGGAAGTGCATGTGCGCGAAGGCGCAGCCGCCCTGCGCGTGATGGCGGGCGGCGCGGTGCGCCACCAGTTCTCCATCGGCGAGCTCGCCCGCCAGTGCCGGGTCGTCAATAAGCAGCTCATCCTGAAAGTGGGCGTCGAAGGCAAGGCGCTGCTCGGCCCCGCAGGCTCCCCCTCCTCCTTCTCCGTGCCCATCACCATCGCGGTGCGGCGCGACGGCGAGGAGCGTGCGCTGGTCTCGCGCGCCTATCGCGCGCAGGCGGTCATTCCCGCCGGCCAGTCGCAAACCACGTTCACCGTGGTGTCGGACGAAATCGCGGTGCCCTTCATCAGCGAATCGGCCAACGAGGATTACGAAATCCTCGTGAGCGTGGACGGCGCGGCCCCCGCCGGCGAACCGCGCCGGCGCCGCTGAACGCGTCTTTCGCAGTGGAGGAAGCGCGCGCGAGCGCCGCCGCGGCTTGACTCGCGCCGGCGCCTCTCTACCTTCTCGAATCGTCAGTCCAAGATCCATCGCGGAAGAGTCCGGCGCGCGTCGCCGGCGCCGAAGGCGCAACCGCCCCGGAAACGCTCAGGCAAAAGGACCGCGCTGGGATGACACTCTGGAAAGCGGCGCATGTCGCAAGACATGCGCCCACCGACGGGCGTAACCGTCCTCGCAGCGCGTAGCGTCTGGCGGCGGGCGACGGGAAATCTCTCAGGTCACGGGACAGAGGGGGCGCGAAACCGTCATCCGGCGAAAGCCGGAGGCGGATCAGCGTCTCGAATCCCGGTGGCCCATGCCGACTGACGAAACCTCTGGCGTCGAAACCTCTGCGCTGTCGCATACGCCGCTGCATGCGCTCCACCGCGAGCTTGGCGCGCGCATGGCCGGCTTCGCCGGCTATGACATGCCGATCCAATATCCCGCCGGCGTGCTCGCCGAACACAGATGGACGCGCGAAAGCGCGGGCCTGTTCGACGTGTCGCACATGGGCCAGGCGATTCTGTCGGGCGCGGGCGCAGCGCAGGCGCTCGAAGGGCTCGTGGCGGCCGATCTTCTGGGCCTGCCGCAAAACCGCACGCGCTACACGCAATTGCTGAACGAGACGGGCGGCGTGCTGGACGACCTTATGGTCACGCGGCTCGCGCCGGACGCGGACGGCGCGGAGCGCTTGCTGCTCGTCGTCAACGCCGCGCGCAAACAGGCCGACTTCGCGCTGTTGCGCGCCAAACTGCCCCAGCTGCGCCTCGAGACGCTCGAGACGCGCGCCCTGCTCGCCTTGCAAGGCCCGCAGGCCGCGCAGGCGCTGGCCGACGCCCTGCCCGCGCGGGCCGCCGCCATCGCCGCGCAGCCCTTCATGTCCTTCGACGCCGGCGCGCGCGCGCACGACGTCTGGCTCTGGCGCTCCGGCTACACGGGCGAGGATGGATTCGAGATCTCGCTGCCCGACGGCGAGGCGGAGCGCTGGGCGCGCGCGCTGCTGGCGGATGCGCGCGTCAAGCCGATTGGCCTGGGCGCGCGCGATTCCCTGCGGCTGGAGGCGGGCCTGTGCCTCTACGGCCACGACCTCGACGAGACGACATCGCCCGTGGAAGGCGCGCTCGCCTGGTCGATCGGCAAGCGCCGGCGCGCGGAAGGCGGATTCGCCGGCGCGCAACGCATTCTGCGCGAACTTGGCGAAGGCCCTGCGCGCAGGCGCGTTGGCCTGCTGCTGGAAGGCCGCCAGCCCGCGCGCGAAGGCGCGCAGATCGCGGCCGAAAACGGCGAGATCGTCGGCGCGCTCACCTCCGGCGGTTTCGCGCCCTCGCTCGAAAAGCCCGTGGCCATGGGCTATGTCGCCGCCGCCCATGCGCGCGAGGGCGCAGCCCTCAACGTGATCGTGCGCGGCAAGCCGCTGCCCGCGCGCATCGTCCCTCTTCCCTTCGTCCCCCATCGTTTCGCCCGCTGAACGGAGCCTGTCATGTCGAGCATCCGCTATACGAAAGACCACGAATACATCCGCGTCGAGGGCGACGTCGGCGAGATCGGCATCAGCGATTACGCGCAAAAGCAATTGGGCGACGTCGTGTTCGTGGAGCTGCCGAAAGTCGGCGCCCGCGTCGAGCGCGGCGGCGAGGCGGCGGTCGTGGAGAGCGTGAAGGCGGCGAGCGAAGTCTATGCGCCGGTGTCGGGCGAAGTGGTCGCCGTCAACGAGGCGCTGGAAGGCGATCCCGCGACGATCAATTCCGATCCGCTCGGCGCCGGCTGGTTCATGAAAGTGCGCATCGCCGACGCCGCCGACCTCGACGGCCTCATGGACGAGGCCGCCTATCAGGCCTTCCTCAAGACGCTCGACTGACGAAAGGACGCCCCATGCGCTATCTGCCGCTGACGGACGAAGACCGCGCGAGCATGCTCGCCTGCGTCGGCGCGCCGACGATCGACGCCCTGTTCGCCGACGTGCCCGCCGACAAATTGCTCAAGGCGCCGCCCGACCTGCCGCGCAGGCAGGGCGAGCTTGCGGTGGAGCGCACGCTGGCGCGCATGGCCGCGCGCAACATCGCCGCCGGCTCCGCGCCCTTCTTCGTGGGCGCCGGCGCCTATCGCCACCATGTGCCCGCGAGCGTGGACCATCTGATCCAGCGCTCGGAGTTCCTCACGAGCTACACGCCCTACCAGCCCGAGATCACCCAGGGCACGCTGCAGATGCTGTTCGAGTTCCAGACGCAAGTCGCCAATCTCACCGGCATGGAGGTGGCGAACGCCTCCATGTACGACGGCTCGACGGGCTGCGGCGAAGCGGTTCTGATGGCCCATCGCGTCACGCGGCGCAAAAAGGCGGTGCTTTCGGGCGGCCTGCATCCCCATTATGCGGAAGTGGTGCGCACGCTCTCGCGCATGGCCGGCGATGAGACGACGACCCTGCCGCCGGACGTGGCGGGGCGCGAGGACCTGCTCTCGCAGATTGATTCCAGCGTCTCCTGCGTCGTCGTGCAGACGCCCGACGTGTTCGGCAATCTGCGCGATCTCACCGCGCTGGCGAAACGATGCCACGAGGCCGGCGCGCTGCTCATCGCCGTATTCACGGAAGCCGTTTCACTCGGCGCGGTCGAACCGCCCGGCGCCATGGGCGCCGACATCGTGGTGGGCGAGGGCCAGTCCATCGGCAATGCGCTCAATTTCGGCGGCCCCTATGTGGGCCTGTTCGCCACGCGGCAGAAATACGTGCGCCAGATGCCGGGGCGCCTTGCGGGCGAAACGCGCGACGCGGACGGCGAGCGCGGTTTCGTGCTGACGCTCTCCACCCGCGAGCAGCACATCCGCCGCGAGAAGGCGACGTCCAACATCTGCACCAATTCGGGCCTGTGCGCGCTCGCCTTCTCGATTCACATGACGCTTCTGGGCGAGCGCGGCCTGCGCACGCTGGCGCGGGTGAACCACGCCAATGCGGTGAAACTTGCCGACATGCTGGCCGCAACGCCCGGCGTGGACGTGCTCAACGAGACCTTCTTCAACGAGTTCACCGTGCGCGTGAAGACGGACGCGGCAGACCTTGTGGAACGTCTTGCGCGGCGCGGCGTGCTGGCGGGCGTGCCCGTCTCGCGTCTCTTGCCGGACGCCGGGCTCGACGACCTGCTGCTCATCGCCTCCACCGAAACCAACACGGACGAGGACCGCGCGGCGCTTGTCGCGGGCCTGCGCGCCGAACTCGCCCATTGAGGAGACCTTCGCCATGATGAACGATCAGGGACGCCCCACGGGCGCAGGCGCAGGCGGGAACAGCGCATCGCGCAAGACCTTCTCCGGCCATCGCGGACTCGAGACCCGCGAAGGGCTGATCTTCGAACTGGGCCGCGTGGAGTCCACGGGCGTCGACATCGACGAGCCGGAGGATTTCACGCCGCGCCTGGGCGCGCTAGCGCGCAAGGCGCCCATCGACCTGCCGGGCCTGTCGGAGCCGGAGACCGTGCGCCATTACGTGCGCCTGTCGCAGAAGAACTATGCGATCGACGCCGGCCTCTATCCGCTCGGCTCCTGCACGATGAAGCACAATCCCCGCCTCAACGAGCGCCTCGCGCGCCTGCCGGGCTTTGCGGACGTGCATCCGCTGCAGCCCGTCTCCACCGTGCAGGGCGCGCTCGAACTGATGCAGGAATTGTCGCGCTGGCTGATGGAGCTGACGGGCGCCGCCGCCGTGGCCCTGTCGCCCAAGGCGGGCGCCCATGGCGAATTGTGCGGTATGATGGCGATCAAGGCCGCGCTGGCCGCGCGCGGCGAAGGCGCGACGCGGCGCGTCGTGCTGGTGCCCGACAGCGCCCATGGCACGAACCCCGCCACCGCCGCGCTGATCGGCTTTGAAGTGCGCTCGATCCCCGCGCGCGAGGACGGCACGGTGAGCGCGCAGGCCGTGCGCGACGCCTGCGGGCCCGACGTGGCGGCGCTGATGCTCACCAATCCCAACACCTGCGGCCTGTTCGAGCCGGAAGTGGTGGAGATCGCCGCAGCCGTGCATGAGGCGGGCGCGTACTTCTATTGCGACGGCGCGAATTTCAACGCCATCGTCGGCAAGGTGCGCCCGGTCGATCTCGGCGTCGACGCCATGCACATCAACCTGCACAAGACCTTCTCGACGCCGCATGGCGGCGGCGGGCCGGGCGCGGGTCCGGTGGTGCTGTCGGAGGCGCTCGCGCCTTTCGCGCCGGCGCCTTTCCTGCGCCTGACGGGACGCGACGGCGAGACCCTCTCGCTCGTGGAGGAGACGGGCGCCGGCGGCGCCTTCGGCAGGCTCACGGCCTTCCACGGCCAGATGGGCATGTTCGTGCGCGCGCTCGCCTACATGCTCTCCCACGGCGCGGACGGCCTGCGGCAGGCCTCGGAAGACGCGGTGCTCAACGCCAATTACGTGCGCGTTCGCCTGAAGGACGTGATGAGCGCGCCCTATGGCGAGCGGCCCTGCATGCATGAGGCGCTGTTCGACGACCGCTGGATGAAGGGCAGCGGCGTGACCACGCTCGATTTCGCCAAGGCGATGATCGACGAGGGCTACCATCCCATGACGATGTATTTCCCGCTCGTCGTGCCCGGAGCCATGCTGATCGAGCCGACCGAGTCTGAATCGCGGGCCGCCATCGACCTGTTCGTGATGACCCTGCGCGACCTCGCCTTCAGCGTGCGGCGCGGCGAGACCGATCGTTTCCTCGGCGCGCCCTATCATGCCCCGCGCCGCCGGCTCGACGAAACGCGCGCCGCGCGTCAGCCCATCTTGCGCTGGACGAAGCCCGCGCCCTGGGCGGAGCAAGAGCAGGCGGCGGAATAGGCGGCGAACGAGACCGCGCGCGGGTTTCTTGGACCGCGCGCGTCCTCGCGCGCCTGTGGGACCGCGCGCCTGCTGGGCCCACCACCGGCATGCAGGCGCATGCGCGCGGGGACGCGCGCGGTCCGTGATGCTGCGCGCGGGGACGCGCGCGGTTCATGATCGCTGCGCGCGTTCCAAAACAGCCAAACAAAAAACCCCGGAGCGAGCTCCGGGGTTTCAAATGTTCGGGAGGCGCGGCTTAGTGCGCGAAACCCTTGCGCACGTCGGCGAGGCCGCGCTGCACGAGGTCGCCGGCAAGCCCGTCCTTCATCTGTGCGCGCAGCACCGTTTCGGCGGCCTGCACGGCGGCGTCGGCGGCGGCCGCGCGCACAGCGCTCGCCGCCTGCGATTCCGCGATCGCGATCTTGGATTCGGCCTGCTGCGTGCGGCGGGCGACGAATTCGTTCATGCGCGCGGCGGATTCAGCGGCCAGCGCCTCGGCCTCTTCCTTCGCGGCGCGCAGGATGGCGTCGGCCTCAGCCTGCGCCTGCGCCGCCTTGCTCTGGTAGGAGGCGAGCACGGCTTCCGCCTCCTCGCGCAGACGGCGCGCCTCGGCCAGTTCGTCGGCGATCAGCTTGGCGCGACCGTCGAGCGCGCCAGCGATCTTGGTGTGGACGCCCACATAGCCGAGCAGGAGCACGAACAGGACGAAGCCCAGCGCGACGAAGAAACTCGCGTCGAAATGCATGGCTCTCTCCTCAGACCTTCGCGCCGGCGACGGCCTGCGCCACCGCCTTGGGATCAGCCTCGCGGCCGGTGATCTGGCGCACGATGGCGCCGGCGGCGTCCGCAGCGATGGCGGAGACATTGCTCATCGCCTGCGCCTTCGACGCGGCGATCTTCTCCTCGGCGGCGGCGATGCGGGCGTTCAGCTCGCTCTCGAGCGCCTTGCGCTTGGAATCGGTGTCGGCGGCGAGACGCTCGCGCAGCACCTGCACATCCTTCTGGACGGCGGCTTTCGCGTCGGCGAGGGTCTTCTCGTAATGGGCGACGGCGTCCTCAGCCGACTTCTGGGCGGCGGACGCGGCTTCAAGGTCGCCCTCGATGCGCAGGCGGCGCACCTCGAGGATCTTCTCCACGCGCGGCAGCGCCACACGCGACATGATCCAGTAGAGCGCCCCGAAGGTGATCGCGAGCCAGAACAATTGCCCCGCGAAGGTCGAGACGTCGAACGGCGGGAAAGGCCCCTTGGCGGCGGCGTTGGCGCCGGGCTGGGCCGCGGTGGCGGCGATGGCTTCAGTGATGAACATCGTGCAGTCCTGGGCGCAAGAGCCAGACAAGAGCCGAAAACGTGAGAGGCTGAACGCGGCTCCCGACCTGCGGGAGCCGCGCAGAAAAGTTCGTCAGACCACGAACAGCAGCAGGATCGCCACGAGGAACGCGAAGATGCCGAGACCTTCCGCGAGCGCGGCGCCGATGAACGCGCGGCCGAACTGACCGTCAGCGGCCGACGGGTTGCGCAGCGCGCCGGAGAGGAAGTTGCCGAAAATCGCGCCGACGCCGATAGCGGCGGCGCCCATGCCGATGGCGGCCAGACCGGCGCCGATATACTTAGCTGCTACGGGATCCATGTCGAACTCCTGTTCGATTGTGAGAGGGCGACCGTCTGTTGTTCAATATTTATCAGTGGCCCGGGTGGATTGCGTCGTTGAGATAGACGCAAGTGAGGATGGCGAACACGTAAGCCTGCAGCACCGCCACGAGCAGTTCGAGAGCGGTGAGCGCGACGACGCCCAGAAGGGGCAGCGGCGCAAGAGCCGCCCAGGCGCCAGCGCCGAGCAGCATGGCGACGAACCCGCCAAAGACCTTAAGCGTGATGTGGCCCGCCAGCATGTTGGCGAACAGACGAACCGACAGCGAGATCGGGCGCGAGAGGAAGGAGATCACCTCGATCAGCACCACGAACCACAACAGCGCGGGCGACACGCCCGACGGCACGAACAGATGCAGGAAATGCATGCCGTGGCGCGCGAAGCCGTAAAGCAGCACGGTGAGGATGACGAGCGCCGCGAAGGCGAAGGTCACAACGATCTGGCTGGTCACGGTGAACGTGTAGGGCACGAGGCCGATCAGGTTCGAGAACAGCACGAACATGAACAGCGAGAAGACGAAGGGGAAGAAGCGCATCCCCTCGTTGCCGGCCGCCCCGCGCACGGTGGAGGCGACGAATTCATAGGCCATTTCGGCGGCGGCCTGCAGCCGGCCCGGCACCAGCGCCTGCGTGCGCGTGCCGTAGACCATGAGGCCGAGCACCGCGAGCGTCACGATGACCATGAACAGCGATGCGTTGGTGAAGGAGACGTCCTGACCGAACAACTGGATCGGAACGATCTTCTGCACTTCGAATTGATGGATCGGATCGATTGCGTTTCCGGCGGAAGCAGCCACGTCTTCATCCTCGATTAGCCGCGCAAGGCGCGAGCGCGAAAACCCTCACGAGCCGCCGCGGCGCGGCCCTTGCGGGCCTGCGGCGATCCGATACACGTTCCAAAACCCGGCCGCGGTTCCGAGCGCCAGGAAGACGATCAGGAACAACGGCTTTGTCGAGAGCCACCCGTCGAGCGCGAGCCCGATGGCCACGCCGACGATCAGTCCCGCCACGAATTCAGACAACACGCGCACGCCCAGATTGAACGCGCGCCCCGTGGCGCCTGCAGAGACTTCGTCCAGCGGAGACCGTTTCGGCTCTTCAGCCCGCTTGTGCTCAAGCGCGCCTTTCAGCCGTTCGAGACGCGCTTTCAGCGCCTCGTCATCATCCGTATGGCGTCCGGAATCCGTCATTGCGCTCTCCTGTGCGACGGGCGCAGCCGCGCCCTGGCCGAAAGCGCCCGACGAGCTGATCCGAACCCAAACGAAGAATGTTGGGAATCCGTCAGACTTAACCCCTGCGAGCGCGCGCAACATAGGAGCGAGGCCGGAAAGTGTCAAGCGCGGACGGATAACAATAAGTATCTGATTTAAATGATTAAATTGGTCCTGATCGCGCGCTGGTCCAAACGTCGCACGCCCGCTCCCGCCTCAGATCACCCAATCGTCGGCGCCCGGCGCGGATTCGGCCGCGATGTCGCGCTTGACCTGAGCCGCAAGCTCTTGAGCCGCCAGCGACCCGCGCCGGCGCGGCCGCTCGATCTCGACCTTGCGCACCGCGCGCACCTCGCCGGGCTTGCCGCCCAGCGCGACGATACGGTCGGCGAGATAGACGGCCTCGTCGATGTCATGGGTGACGAAGATCACCGTCTTGCCCATCTGGCGCCACACGCGCAGCAATTCGTCCTGCAGGGATTCGCGGGTCGCCACGTCGAGGGCGGAGAAGGGTTCGTCCATCAGCAGGATCGAAGGACGCACGGCGAGCGCGCGGGCGAGCGCCACGCGCTGGCGCTGTCCGCCCGACAATTGCCAGGGCCAGCGATCCGCAAGATCGGCGAGGCCGACGACGGCGAGCGATTGCATGGCGCGCGCCTTGCGCGCGGCGCGGTCGAGCGGCGTCTTCTCAAGGCCGAAGGCGACATTGGAGACGACCCGCCGCCAGGGCAGCAGACGCGCGTCCTGAAAGACAAGCGCCATGGGCCGCTCCGCCGCCGGATCGGGCGCCACGCGCACCTTGCCCGCCGTGGGCTGCGCGAGACCAATGAGCACGCGCAGCAGCGTGGATTTGCCGACGCCCGACGCGCCCACGAGCGCGACGAACTCACCGGGCGCCACCTGCAGGTCGAGCCCGCGCAAAACGTCCGTGCGCCGGCCGTCCTGATCGAAGGACAGCGCCAGCCCTTCGATGTCGATCACATGGGCGGCGGGCTTCGCGCTCACGGCTTCCATTGCATCAGCCTTCCCTGCGCCGCCATGAAGATCGCGTCCATCAGGCCGTAGAGCGCCGCCATGGTGAGCATGTAGACGACGACGATGTCGGTGGCGAGCAGGCTCGAGGCCTGCATCATGCGGCTACCAAGACCGCTCACGCCGAACAATTCCGCGGCCACCACCGCCATCCACGCCTGCCCGAGCGCGGTGCGCAGGCCGACGAGAACGCCGGGCGTCGCTGCGGGCAGAAGCACTTTCACAAGCCGCTCAAGCGGACTTGTGAATCCGAACGCCTTGGCGACCTCGACGAGATCGCGATCGACGCCGCGGATCGCGCCGTGGGTCGCGAAATAGACGATCCAGAACACGCCGATCGCGATGATGAACACGGCGCCCGACGGATTGACGCCGAACCAGATGATCGCGAACGGCACCCATGCGAGGCCCGGGATCGGCCGCAGCACGCGGCTCACCCATGCGAACAGGCCCTCGGCGACGCCCGACATGCCGGTGAGGATTCCAAGCCCCACGCCGGCGCCGGCGCCCACCAGCAGGCCGAGCATGTAATGGGAGAGGCTGAGCCCGACGGACTTCAGCCAGATTCCGCTGGAGAGTTCGCGCATGAACGCCGCCGGCAGATCCGACGGCGTGGGCAGCAACATGCGCGAGGCGAGACCCAGCCGCGGCGCGGCCTCCCAGACAGCGAGGAAGGCCAGAAGACCGAGCAGCGGCAGGAAGGCGCGCAGCCACGAATGGCGGGCCGACAGGGCCATGGACGATATCTCCGCGAACGGGGCCCGCTTACTTCGAAGCCGCCTTCAGGAAATAAGACGCATCGAACAGGCCGTCGAGCGGGACGTCCTTGTCAAGCGTGCCGATGGAGACCTGATAGGTCTGCATCTTCTGCGTCGCCTCGGTGATGGTGCGCGGATCGGCCACGAATTTCGTGGCGGGCGAGGCCAGCGCCTTCAGGATCGTGGCGTTGTCCACGATGCCCTTGCCGAGCGCCGCCTCGATATGCGGCGCGACGCGCGCGGGATTCTTCTGGATCAGGTCGATCGCTTTCACCACCGCGTCCACGATGGCCTGCGTCGCCTGCGGATTCTTCTGAGCGAAAGCGCCCGAGACCGCCACCACCGTGCCAGGCTGGTTGGGGAACATCGCGCCGCCAAGCGCCACGATCTTGATGCGCGGATCACGCCCCTGAACGATGGCGACGGTGGGCTCGCGAATGGTGGCGCCGTCGACCGCGCCGGCGAGCAGCGCCTGCTGGGTCGCGTCAATGCCCATCGGCACGACCTCCACGTCCGCCTTCGCGGTTTTCGTGACCTCGTTCAGCCAATGGGTGAGCGTGGTGTGCGGCACCGATCCCGGCGGCTGGGTGGCGAGCTTTGCGGGCCGGCCAGTCTTGGCGCGAAACGCCTTGAAGGCCTCCGCGGGCGCCACGCCATCGGCGAAGAAGGCGGCGAGCGGACCGCCGGCGGCCACCGTCATCTCCTCCACCGCCGTGGCGGTGACGACGCGCACGTCCACGCCGCGCGAACGCGCGACGCCCAAAGGCGCCACGCCGGCGATGTAGACGTCGAGCGTGCCGGAGGCGAGCGCCTGAATCATGTTCGGGCCGGACTCGAAAGTCGTGAAGCGGAACTCGACGCCGCCCGCTTTCAGAAATCCTTCCTTGTCGGCCACGAAGGCGGGCGCTGCGCCCAGAATCGGAATGTAGCCCACGCGAGCGGTGACCGTCTGGGCGCGCGCGGGAGCCAGAGCCAGCGCGAAGACGAAGGCCATCGCGGCGAGCGCGAGAACAGCGCGCAGGGCGCGCGAAAAGAATGACGGAAAAGCGAACATGACGGCGGGCTCCGAATTGATCCCCGGAAGCTAGCGGATATTTTCTGTTTCGAAAATGTGTTTTTTAATAAAGTACATTTTTGAAACGTAATAAACTCGTCTGGACAGGTCGCCCGCGCGCTTCTACGGTCGCCCGACCCGCGGAGACACGCGGGAAGGGAGGCATGGCCCCATGGGCCGACTGGACCGTTGCTATAACATCGCGGACCTGCGCGAGGTCGCCCGGCGGCGCCTGCCCAAAGGCGTTTTCGAATACATCGACAAGGGCGCGGAGGATCAGATCGCGCTTGGCGGCAATCGCGCAGCGCTCGACGCCTGCAAATTGCTCAACCGCGTGCTGATGGACGTCTCCGACGTGCGGCTTGAGACGCAGGTTCTCGGCGCCCCCGCCGCCCTGCCCCTCGTGATCGCGCCCACCGGCATCGCCGGGCTCACATGGCATGAGGGCGAGTTCGAACTCGCCAAGGCGGCCGGGCGCGCGGGCGTTCCCTTCACGCTCGCCACCGGCTCCAACACGCCGATGGAGAAAGTGGCGCAGGAATCTGGCGCGCGCGCCTGGTTCCAGCTCTACATGTGGCGCGAGAAGGAATTGTCCTATGAGCTCGTGCGCCGCGCCGCGAAAGCAGGCTTCGAGGCGCTGATCTGGACGGTGGACATCGGCCACGGCGCCAATCGCGAACACAACGCCCGCAACGGCTTCTCCACGCCCTACAAGCTCAACGCGCGCTCCATCGCCGACATGCTGAGCCATCCCGAATGGCTTGCGACCGTGATGGGCCGGTATCTTCTGGCCGGCGGCATGCCGGAACATGTGAACTATCCCGAGCAATACCAGTCGCGGTTCACCGGCGGCGCCTCGCGCAAGGGCGGCCACGCCACCTCGCTGCGCGCGGATAAAGTGTCGTGGGAGGACGTGGATCGCCTGCGCGACATCTGGCCGGGCAAGCTCATCGTCAAGGGGATCATGCGCGCCGACGACGCCGAGCGCGCGATCGCCCATGGCGCGGACGCCATCGTCGTGTCGAACCATGGCGGACGCAATCTCGACAGCGCCCCCGCGACCATCGACGTGCTGCCGGGCGTCGTCGCCGCCGTGGGCGGCAAGGCGGAGGTGATCGTGGATTCAGGCGTGCGCCGCGGCGCGGACGTCGTGAAATGCCTCGCGCTCGGCGCCAGCGCCGTGCTCACGGGCCGCGCGACCCTCTATGGCGTGGCGGCCGGCGGGCAGGCGGGCGCGGAAAAGGCGCTCGCCATCCTGAAGGACGAGATGAAACGCACCATGGCCTATATCGGCGTGCAGCGCACGCACGAGATCAACGCGGACGCAATCTGGCGCGGATGAACGCGCCGTCGGGAGGGAGACCCATGAAGACAACGATGAGACACGCACGACGCATCGCCGCCCTCGCGGCGCTCGCAGCGACGACAGCAGGAGGAGCCATGGCGCAGACGCAAACCATCGAGGCCGTGATTTTCGCCGGCGCCAGCGCGACCCCCATCTATGTCGCGCAGGCCAAGGGCTTCTTCGCGCGCGAAGGGATTGAGGTGAAAGTGACGCCGACGCCCAATTCGGGCTTCCAGATGTCCGGCCTCATCAACGGCAAGTTCCAGGTCGCAAGCACCGCGCTCGACAATCTCATCGCCTATCAGGAAGGTCAGGGCACGGCGAAGACCGAGCGCCCGGCCGACCTCATCACCATCATGGGCGGCGCCTCCACCGAGCTCGCGCTGATGGCCCTGCCCTCCATCAAGAGCGTCGCCGAATTGCGCGGCAAGGAATTCGCGCTCGACTCGCTCTCCACGGGCTACGCCTTCGTGCTGCGCAAAATGCTCGAGAAGAACGGGCTCATGCCGTCCGACTACAAGTTCGTCTCGGTGGGCGGCACCCGCGAGCGCCTCGAGGCGCTGCGCGCGGGCACGATGGCGGCGGGGCTCATCAGCGAGCCTTTCACCACGCAGGCCAAGAAGGAAGGCCTCTCCTTCCTCGGCGAGGCGGTGAGCAGCGTGGGGCGCTATCAGGCCACCGTGCAGATCGCCAACCGCTGGTGGGCGAAGGAAAACGAGAAGGCCATGGTCGGCTATATCCGCGCCATGATCTCCGCCGTGGACTGGATCTACGAGCCCGCCAACAGGCAGGAGACGATCAAGATCCTCGCCGAAGCGGTGAAGATCAGCGAGGCGGCCGCGACGCCAAGCGTGATCGGCCTCACTGAAGGTCAGGGCCGGCTTTCGCCGAAAGCCGCGCTGGACGTGGAAGGCGTGAAGACCGTGCTGCAATTGCGCGAGCAATATGGCGAGCCGCAAAAGAAGATGGGCGCGCCCGAGAAATATTACGACCTGACCTATTACAATAAGGCGCTCGGCAAATAAGCCAGCCTTAGCCGACGCGAGAACGCCCCGCCCAGCGGGGCGTTTTCATTTTCAGCTCATACGCGCGCTCACGCCTCCACACGCATGACGCGGCCTTCGCGCGCCGAGCGCGCGATCGTCTCCAGCGCGCACACGCCGTGCACGGCGTCGGCGAGCGGCACGGGAAACGCGCGCGCGCCTGTCACCGCATCCGCGAAAGCCTCCATCTCAAGACGCTGGGCGTCCACGCCCGGCAGCGTCTCGTCCGCCTCGCGCCCGTCGACCGTGCGCAGGCGAAAGCCGCGCGAGCCGCGCGCTTCCGCCCAGCCCTTCGAGCCGAACACCTGGAAACGATGATCCTGCGCCGTCTCGCCCACGCCCGCCAGCGACGCGCTGGCGCCGTTGCGCATGCGCAGCAGGACCGCCGTGCAATCGGCGAGATCATTGTCGGTGACGTCGCTGCGCGCGACGGCGAAGGCCTCCTCCACCGCGCCCAGCGTTTCGATGGAGAGATAGAGCATATGGTCGGCCAGCCCGCCCGGCGGCGCGCTCGCCGGATCGCCCTTCCAGTCGCCGCGTTTGAAGCGGTGATAGCGATGCACGCAGAAACTGCCCTGCGCATGCAGGAGTTCGCCCAGCGCGCCGGCGGCGATCTCCTCGCGCAGCCGCGCCACATTGGGCATGAAGCAGCGGTCGTAGCCGAGCGCCATCACAAGGCCGCGCGCCTGCGCGGCCGCCTGCAGGGCGCGCGCGTCGGCGCCCGCAAGCGCCATCGGCTTCACGCCCAGCACATGCTTGCCCGCCTCCAGCGCCTGCAGGGAATGGAGCGCATGCAGATGCGCGGGCCCGCAGGAGACGACGCCAGCGATCGAGGGATCGGCGAGCACGGCGGCGTAATCGCTCGTCAGGCTCACGCCCATGGCGGCGGCGAAATCGCGCGCCTTCTCCGGACGCGGCGCGACGGCATGGGTCACGCGCACGCGCTGCGAGACGCCGTTGACGGATTCCACGAGTCGCTGACCGTAATGGCCGAGCCCGACCATGGCGACGTTGAGCATTTGAACTCCCCCTTTTCGCCGCAGTCTACGCGCGTGCAGGCGCGCTGCATACTGACCCCTGCCCCCGCGCATGGTATGGAACGGCGGGGGCGCCCACGGGAGCCACGCCCATGACTCAGAAGACGACGCGCAACATGGCGACAGAGGCGACGGGCGAGCGGGAGACGACGCAAGCGGCGCGCGCGCAGCCCGCCGGCTGGAGCGCCCGCACGATCGAATGCGCCGGCTTCGCCATGCAGGCGCATGAAAGCGGAGCGGGAGACGACGCGCTGTGTCTGGGCTTCGCCGATCCGCCCGCCTGCCGGATGCTGGAGGACCTTGCCGCGCGCCTGCGCCTGAGCGCGCTCGCGCCCGCCTGCGCGCCGCTGGAGGGTCCGCCGGATTTGGACTCGACGGCGCTGGCCGCCTGCGCGCTCGCCTGCGCGCATGACCTCGGCCTCAAGGAATTCGCGGTTCTGGCGCGCGGCGACGCCGACCACGCCGCTTTGCGGCTCGCCTTGCGCGCGCCTGAGCGCGTGCGCGCGCTTTGCCTCCTCTCGCCCGACCTGCATTCCGGCGACGGCGCGGCGGGCGATGCGGAGCTGCTTGAATCGCTCGCGCAGGTGCGCGCTCCCACGCTCGCCGCTTTCGGCGCGCTCGACCGCGCCGCGCCCCGCAACGCGCGCCTCATGCGCGAGCGCCTGCCCGATTGTCGCGTCACCCTGCTGCACGACGCAGCCGACGATCCCGAAGCCGTGCGCCCCCATGCGCTCGCGCGCATGATCTGCGCCTTTCTGGGCGCTCCGCATTCTTTCTCCGCAACGCAAGATCCAGCCTGGACCCACGGACCCCACACATGAGCTCCCTTCTTTCCGGCGTGCGCGTGCTCGACCTCACCAATGTGCTCGCCGGCCCCTTCTGCTGCTATCAGCTTGCGCTCATGGGCGCGGACGTCATCAAGGTCGAGGCGCCTGGCGCAGGCGACCTCGCCCGACAGCTTGGCGCCGATCCCGCGCTCAACAAGAAGCTGATGGGCGCGTCCTTCCTCGCGCAGAACGCGGCCAAGCGCTCCATCGCGCTCGATCTGAAAAGCGCGCGCGGCAAAGAGATCTTCAAACGGCTCGTCGCCACCGCCGATGTGGTGGTGGAGAATTTCCGCCCCGGCGTGATGGAGCGCCTCGGGCTGGGCGCGGCCGAATTGCGCGCGCTGCGTCCGGGGCTCGTCTATTGCGCCATCTCCGGTTTCGGACAGGACGGGCCGCTGCGCGACAATCCCGCCTACGACCAGATCGTGCAGGGTCTTTCAGGCGCGATGAGCGTGACGGGCGACGCGCAATCCGCGCCGCTGCGCGTGGGCTATCCTGTCGCCGACACTTTGGGCGGGCTCACGGCGGCCCTTGCGATCTGCGGCGCGCTCGTGCGGCGCGCGCGCGGCGGCGAGGGCGAGACGATCGACGTGTCCATGCTGGAGGCGACCCTCGTCGCGATGGGCTGGCAGGTGTCGAACTGGCTCATCGCGGGCGTGGAGCCCAAGCCCCTCGGCAATGAGAACATGACGGCTGCGCCCTCCGGCACGTTCGTCACCGCGCAAGGCGCGCTCAACATCGCCGCCAACAAGCAGGAGCAGTTCGAGAAACTGTGCGCGCTGATCGGCCGGCCGGAGCTCGCCCGCGACCCGCGCTTCGCCGAACGCGAGGAGCGCAAGCGCCGACGCTATGAGCTGAAGGCGGAACTCGAGATCGCGCTCGCCGACAAGCCCGCCGACGAATGGGCGCGGCTGATGAACGCGCAAGGCGTGCCCGCCGGCGAAGTGCTCAGCGTGCCGCAGGCGCTCGCCCATCCGCAGGTCGTCTCACGCGGCCTTGTGCGGCGGTTTGAGAACGCGCCGGGGCTCGACGACGCGCTCGAAGTCGTGCGCGCGGGCTTTCGCCTGCAAAGCGGCGACCCCGCGCCCGCCGCGCCGCCGCCGCGTCTTGGCGAACATGCGGCCGAGATTCTGCGCGAGCTTGGATGTTCGCCCGCCGAGATCGCGGATTTCCTCGGCGGGTGAACGCGCGCGCGCCTTACTGCATGGGATCGAGCTTGCCGTCCTTCTGCACCTGACGCCAGCTCACCAGCGCCTCCTGCAGTTTCTTCTTCATGAAGGCGCTGTCGCCCACCACCGGGCTCGCGCCCTGCGGAATGAGAAAGTCCGCGGTGGCCTTGGAGGCGGAGACCTCCTTCGCCCATGCGCCGAGCTTGTCGAGAATGGGCTGCGGCGTGCCGGAAGGCGCCCACAGCGCCCACAGCGCGGTCGTGTCGGACGTCTTGAACCCCTGCTCGTTCATGGTCGGCAGATCGGGCCGGCCCGGCACGCGCGCCTCCGTCGTCACCGCGATCAGGCGCACGCGCCCGGCCTTCTCCTGACCCACGGCGAAGGGCACGTCAGCGAAAGCGAAATCAAGCTGTCCCGCCGAAAGATCTGAAATCGCCTGCGGCGTGATCTTGTAGGCGACCGGCGTCACGTCGAGCTTCGCGCCGCCGACATAGATCACCGAACTCGCGAGCGCCACCGTCGTCGCCCAGCCATAGGTCGACTTGGCGCCTTTGGCTTTCAGCATCGCGGTGAGGCCCGCCACGTCCTTCGCCGGCGAATCCGGATGAACCGCCAGCGCGAAACCATTCTCATGCAGCGCGGCGACAGGCACGAGATCCTTCTCCACGTTGAAAGGCACGTCCTTGTAGAGCGCGGTGTTGCCGCCCGTCGTCGCAGTGGAGGCGAGCAGCAGCGTGTAGCCGTCAGGCTTCGCCTTCGCGGCGCCCTCCACCGAGAGATTGCCCGAGGCGCCCGGCCTGTTGTCGATGATGAACGTGGCGCCGCCGGAGACCTTGCGCAGCTCCTCCGCATAGAAGCGCGCGGGAATGTCCGCGCCCGAGCCTGCGGCGAAGCCCAGCAGAACCCGGATCGGCCTGTCGGGATATTGCTGGGCGCGCGCCTCGCCGACGCCAAGCCCTGCAAAAACGCCAAGCCCTGCGACGACGCCAAGCCCCGCGAGAACGCCAAACCCTGCAAGAACGCGCGCGCCGACCCGCCGCGCTGCGGCAAGCAGATGACCTGGCGCTTGGCCGATGATTGCTGCCCTCATGATGGTCTCCTTCCCGAGCGCCGTCTTTTCCCTGACGGCTTGCGGAAAGACTGGCCCAGCTTCACGCCTCTGGCAAGGCGCTCGCGCGCGCTTTATGACCGGGCCCGAGAAACCCACGCCAAGGAGGCACAGCCCATGGACATCCGCCCCGCGCAGGCCGGCGACGCCGAGGCCGCGATAGATCTGGTGCGCCGCTCGATCACGCAATTGTGCCGCGAGGACCATTACGGCGATCCGCTGACGCTGGAGGGCTGGCTCGCCAACAAGAGCGTGAAGAACATGCGGGCGTGGATCGAGACGCCCGGCTCCAACGTCTTCATCGCCGAGCGCGTGGGCGCGCTGGCGGGCGTGGGCGGCTTCACGGGCGCGGGCGACGTGATCCTGCTCTATGTCGAGCCCGCCCTGCGCTTCAACGGCGTAAGCGCGGGCCTGCTGGCGCGCATTGAAGAGCGCGCGCGCGAGATCGGCCTTCCGCGCCTGCGCCTGACGTCGAGCCTGACTGCGCGCCGCTTCTTTCTCGAGCGCGGCTATGTTGAGGAAGAAGACGAAGGCGACATTTTCGCCTCCGATGAGAATTGCGAGCTCACGAAGGAATTGTGAGCCTCACTCGGCCGCGACCGCCGAACCCAGCCCCGCCGCGCTCGCCCCCACGGGAACCTTGCGCGGCAGGCCGAGGCGCTGCCACACGTCGCTCATCGCCGCCACAAGCGCGTCGATATGCGCCTGCGTGTGCGCGGGCGTGGGCGTGATGCGCAGGCGCTCCGTGCCGCGCGCCACCGTGGGATAATTGATCGGCTGAATGTAGATGTGATGACGCTCGAGCAGCATGTCGCTCGCCATCTTGCACAGCTCCGCATCGCCCACGAACACGGGCACGATGTGCGAGGGATTCTCCATCACCGGCACGCCCGCGGCCGCAAGCGCCGCCTTCGTGCGCGCGACCTGACGCTGCTGGCCCTCGCGCTCGACATTGGACGTCTTCAGCCTGCGCACGGCGGCATGCGCAGCGGCGGCGACCGCCGGCGGCAGAGCCGTGGTGAAGATGAACGAAGGCGCATAGCTGCGGATCGCGTCGACGATCACCTGATCGGCGGCGACATAGCCGCCCAGCGTGCCGAAGCCCTTGGCGAGCGTGCCCTCGATCACGTCGATGCGGTCCATCACGCCTTCGCGCTCGCAGATGCCGCCGCCATGCGCGCCGTACATGCCCACCGCATGGACCTCGTCCACATAGGTCATGGCGCCGTAACGCTCGGCGAGATCGGCGATGCGCGCGACCGGCGCGATGTCGCCGTCCATCGAGTAAAGGCTCTCGAACACGATCAGCTTGGCGCGCTCGCGCCCCGCCTGTTTCAAGAGCTCTTCAAGATGCGCCATGTCGTTGTGGCGGAAGATCTGCTTCTCCGCGCCAGAACGCTTCACGCCCTCGATCATGGAATTGTGATTGAGCGCGTCCGACAGGATGAGGCAGTTCGGCAGCAATTGCGCGATGGTGGAGATCGCCGCGAGGTTCGAGACCCAGCCCGAGGTGAACGCGAGCGCCGCCTCCTTGTGATGCAGGTCGGCGAGCTCGGACTCAAGCTTCACAAGCGGATGATTGTTGCCGGAAATATTGCGCGTGCCGCCAGCGCCGGCGCCGAAGGCCTGCGCAGCCGAGGTCATGGCGCCGATCACGTCAGGATGCTGGCCCATGGCGAGATAATCGTTGGAGCACCAGATCACGACGTCGCGTGCGGGACCGTCCGCCCCTTCGGGACGCCAGAGCGCATGCGGAAAGCGCGCGACGTCACGCTCGAGATCCGCGAAGACGCGGTAGCGTCGTTCGTCCCGAAGGCGCTCGATCGCCTGACCGAAACACCGCCTGTAATCCACCATCGTCGGACCGTCCTTGGGGCCGCCCTCGCCCGCTCCCGCCCGCCCCGGCGCGCGCCGGCGGAGGTGGGCATCGGGCTCGGTCTGGGCCGGGGACGAAACGCGCCCATCCAGCCTGTTTAGAATGGCCATAAAATCACATTCCCGTCACAGCGTCGAGCGACCCAATGCCTCACCCTAAGGACTGCGGGCGGCGTTTCTTTGCGCTGGATCAGGTTTCTGGAGCCTGCGACCGCCAAGACAAGGGCCGCGCCTGCGGCAAGGCGCCCTAAAGCGCGGGTCAAGCTTTAGCGCGGCCCGGATATGTGCCATTCTTCCCTTGGGCTTGGGAGCTTCGCCGCCTGCGCGCTCCCAACGGCGCGGGGGCCGCCGGGGGAGTGAAGCGGGGCGGCGCGGAGAGCTCCCCATGTCGCGTTTGCTCCAGACCTTTCTTCAGACCTGCCTGCGCCGCGGACGCCTCGACGTGCGCTTGGCCGACGGCTCGTCCTTCTCCTGCGGCGACGGCGAGGGCCCGTGCGCCGCCGTCGTCCTCACCGACCCCGCCGCGCCCCTGCGCATCCTGCGCGACCCCACCCTGGCGCTGGGCGAGCTTTACATGGAAGGCGGGCTCACGATGGAGCGCGGGGGGATCTACGACGTGCTGGAGATCGGCCTGCGCAATCTGGAGCCGGGCGCCGCCCATGGCTGGATCCGCGCGCAGGACGCCCTGCGCTTCGCATTGCGCCGCCTGCATCAATCCAACGACGCGCGCAAGGCGCGCCGCAACGTCGCCCACCATTACGATCTCGGCAACGCGCTCTACGAGCTCTTTCTCGACCCGGACATGCAATATTCCTGCGCCTATTTCGAACGTCCGGGCCAGAGCCTCGAAGACGCGCAGCGCGCGAAAAAGCGGCGCATCGCGGCCAAACTCAACCTGCAGGCCGGCGACAGCGTGCTCGACATCGGCTGCGGCTGGGGCGGAATGGCGCTTTACCTCGCTGAAATCTGCGGGGCGAAGCCGGTGGGCGTCACCCTGTCGCGCGAACAATTGGAGCGCGCCCGCGCCCGCGCGCTGGCGGCCGGCGTAGACGCCCAGTTCCGCCTGCAGGATTATCGCGCCGTGCCCGAGACCTTCGACCGGATCGTGTCGGTGGGCATGCTCGAACATGTGGGCGCGCCTTATCTCGACGCCTTCTTCGCGCAAGTGGCGCGCCTTCTGAAGAAGGACGGCTCCGCGCTCATCCATACGATCGGGCGCCCCGAAGGCCCCGGCGTCACCAATCCCTGGATCACGAAATACATCTTTCCCGGCGGCTATATTCCCGCCCTGTCCGAACTGGCCCGCGCGATCGAGCGCTCAGGCCTCATCGTGTGCGACGTGGAGGTGCTGCGCCTGCACTACGCAGACACGCTGCGCGCCTGGCGCGAGCGCTTCATGGCCCGGCGCGCGGAGGCGGCCGCCATGTACGACGAGCGCTTCTGCCGCATGTGGGAGTTCTACCTCGCCGGCAGCGAGGCCTGTTTCCGGCTCGGCCAGCAGGTCGTCTTCCAGATCCAGCTCGCCCATGACGTCGCCGCCCTGCCCATCACGCGCGACTATATGCACGAGGGCGAACGGCGGCTGCGGGCCCGCGAAACCGCGCCGCTCGTGCGGCTGGCGGGCGAATGAACCCGGGTTATCCCCACCGCAATTTCGCTGGCGCGCCGCCCCAAAGCCGCTAATCTAACCGGGAGCCCGCCTTCAAGACGGGCCACGGGGCGCAAGCCCCGCGGGACGGAATCCGAAGGGAGAGACACCAATGAGAGCGCACCTCCACCTGCGCGCGGCCGCCAGCGCCGTCGCCTTCGCCGCCGCGCTGGGCGCAGCCTCGCTCGCCGGCGCGCCGGCGCACGCCCAGCAACAAGCGCGGGCGACCCTGCAATCCATCGCCATCGACTCGGACGACATCGGCGGCATCGTGACCGGCCCGAAGGGGCCTGAAGCCGGCGTCTGGGTGATCGCCGAGACGCGCGACCTGCCTGTGCGCTTCATCCGCATCGTCGTCACCGACGATCAGGGCCGCTTCGTCGTGCCCGACCTGCCGAAGGCGAGCTACGACGTGTGGGTGCGCGGCTACGGCCTCGTCGACTCGCCGAAAGTGAAATCCGAGCCCGGCAAGCGGCTCGAGCTGAAAGCGGTCGCAGCGCCCAACGCGGCAGCGGCGGCGCATTACTATCCGGCGATCTACTGGTACTCGATGCTGAAGATCCCCGGCGCCGACCAATTCGGCGGCAAGAGCGACATTCCGCAGAACATCAAGCAATCCGACTGGCTGAACCTGATGAAGAACAACGGCTGCGTGGGTTGCCACCAGCTCGGCCAGCTCTCCACGCGCACGATTCCGAAAGAGTTCGGAACCTTCGCGAGCCATGAAGAGGCCTGGCTGCGCCGCATTCAGGCGGGACAGTCGGGCGAGTCGATGGTGAACATCGTCGCAGGCCAGCTCAATTCCGTGCCGGCGAAATATTTCGGCGAATGGACCGAACGCGTCGCGAAGGGCGAATTGCCGAAGGTGAAGCCGCTGCGCCCGCAGGGCGAGGAGCGCAACATCGTCGTCACCCTGCGCGACTGGATGAACGAGAAGCAATATCTGCACGACCTCATCGCCAGCGATCGCCGCAATCCGACCGTGAACGCCTATGGGCCGCTTTACGGCTCGCCGGAATATTCTTCCGACGACATGCCGATCCTCGATCCCGTGAAGAACACGGCGACGACCTTCCGCATGCCCGTGACGCCCGACACGCCCGAAGCGCTCGGCCCCGGCCATGCCGCCTCGAAGGATCCGCTGATGCCCTCCGCCTATTGGGGCGAGGAGAAGATCTGGAACTCCAAGGCCAACAACCACAACGCCATGCTCGACCAGAAAGGCCGCGTGTGGATGTCGGCCACGGGCCACGGACCGAACAATCCGGATTTCTGCAAGAAGGGTTCGGATCATCCCTCCGCGAAAGTGGTTCCGCTCGATCGCACGAACCGTCGCGTGACCATGTATGATCCCAAGACCGGCGCCTATACCGGCCTCCAGACCTGTTTCTCCTCGCACCATCCGCAATTCGGCTACGACAAGGACAACACTTTGTGGCTGTCGGGCGGCGGGCCGGTGCTGGGCTGGGTGAACACGCGCATCTGGGACGAGACCGGCGACGTGCAGAAGGCGCAGGGCTGGACGCCCATCGTCCTCGACACCAACGGCAACGGCAAGCGCGACGAATACACCGAGATCGGCAAGCCGCAGGAGGAAGGCAAGGACCGCCGCATCATGGCGAGCTTCTACGCCGTGATGCCCCATCCCACCGACGGTTCGATCTGGGGCTCGATCCGCTCCAATCCGGGCTCGGTGGTGCGCGTCGTCCCCGGCGCCAATCCGTCAGAGACGGCGCTCGCCGAAATCTACAACGTGCCGGCGCCGGGCTTCGGCGTGCGCGGCGGCGACATCGACAAGAAGGGCGTCGTCTGGGTGTCGCTCGCCAGCGGCCATCTGGGCGCCTTCGACCGCTCCAAGTGCAAGGGCCCGCTGAACGGCCCGAAAGCCACCGGCGATCACTGCCCCGAAGGCTGGACCTTCCACAAATATCCCGGTCCCGGCTTCGATGGCCTCGGCGACAACAGCGCGGAGTCGAGCTATTACTCGTGGGTCGACCAGCACAACATCTTCGGCCTCGGCGAGGACGTGCCCATGTCCACGGGCAATCTGAACGACGGCCTCGTCGCGCTGAAAAAGGACGGCAAGATGATGGTGCTGCGCGTGCCTTATCCGCTGGGCTTCTACGCCAAGGGATTTGACGGGCGCATCGACGATCCCAAGGCGGGATGGAAAGGCCGCGGCCTGTGGGCCGCCAACGGCGACCGCACGCCCTGGCTCATCGAAGGCGGCAAGGGCACGAAGCCGCTCGCGGCGCATTTCCAGCTGCGCCCGAACCCGCTCGCCAAGTAAGGCGAACGCGAAGGAACCTCAGGGGGACGCATGAACGATGCGTCCCCCTGTCATTGTGAGCCAGGCGCGTATCGCGCCAATGCGCTCCACCGGAACTTCGAAATAATCCTCTGACAGGATCGCAAGATCGGCCCAGCGGCCGGGCGCGATCGCGCCAGCCGCCTCGTCGGCGAAAGCGAACCAGGCGGAGCCTTGCGTCCACAGGCGCAGAGCTTGTTCGCGCGTCAGCAATTCATCCGCAGCGCGCGTGGGCGCGCCCTCCACCGTCAACCCGTCGAGCATCCATTGCAGCGCGATGAAGGGCTTGTAGCTCATCACGCGCGTGGCGTCCGTGCCTGCGCCCACGCGCGCACCCATCGCGATGGCGCTCGCCAGAGGCGGAGCCGCCGCGCGCTGAGCCGCCGGCAGCGCGCGCATGAAAGCCGGCGCGGCGAAATGCAACGCATTCTGCGAGAGCCACCCCAGACCCAGGGCATGCAAGCGCGCGATCGCCGCCGGCTCGGCGTCATGCAGATGGGCCACCGACCAGCGCAGGCCTGCGAGATCATGCGCGCGCGCGACGTCCTCCATCGCGGCGACGAGGGGCGCGAGATTGCGCTGGCTGTTCCAGTGCACGGTGAGCGATAGCTGATTGCGCGCGGCGAGCTGCGCAACGCGGACGAAATCCGCCACGTCCTGCGCGCTTGGCGCTTCGACATTATACATGCCGAAGGTGACGCGCTCGCCAAAACCCAACCAGCGCAGCCAGGGGTCGTCGCTGCGTCCGCTGCGCTCCGCCGCGAGCCGCGCGAAAAAGGCTTCCTCGCGCCCCGCTTCAGGCGCGCTCATGAAATAGCTGACGCGCAGGCTCATCTCGCCCGCCGCGCGCAACGCATGCAGCGGCGCATAATCCTGGGGCGCAAGATTATGCCCGCCCGGATCGATCACGCCCGTCACGCCATGGGCGTTCAGCTCGGCGAAGAAAGCGCGCAGGCTCGCGCGCGCAGCCTCTGCGCCAGGTTTCGGCAGCCGTTCCCACAAGGCGGCGATGGCCTCGACCCCTCCTGTGATCCAGCCATTGGGCGCGCCGGCGGCGTCGCGTTCGAACGTGAGGCCCGGCGGCGGCGCCTGCGGGTCCAGCCCCAGCGCCGCGCGCCCTTCCGGCGAGACATAAGCGGCGCGATAGAACAATTGCGCATAGAGCGGACGCCCCGGCGCCGCCGCTTCGAACTCGGCCGCTGAGGGCCGACGGCCTTCGACGAATTGCTCCGGCGTCCAGCCGCCGCCGATGACGATCCACGGCTCCGTCGGCGTGCGCGCCGCCGCAGCCCGCACGCGCGCCATCGCCTCGTCTATGCTGCGCGCGCCCTCAAGCCGCGCCTCATGAGCAAAGCTGAGGCCGCCGCGAATGGCGTGAATATGGGAATCGATGAGGCCGGGGATGAGCCGGCGCCCGCCAGCGTCGATCAGACGCGCGCCCGCGCCATGGACGCGCAAAACATCCTCGTTCGCGCCGACGGCTTCAATGCGTTCGCCGGAAATCGCGAGCGCCTGCGCCTGCGGCCGCGCAGGATCAAGCGTCGTGACGCGCGCATTGTGGATCACATAATCAGCGGCGTGCGCGGCGAATGCCCCTGCGACGACGAGCCCGGCCGCAAGAGCCGCGGCTAACGCTTTTCGAACAGGCACTCGACGACCGTGGGCGCTTCCGGCGCCGAGGAGACGCGCCTGCGCGACAAGTCGATGAGGGAGAATCCTTCCGCGTCGCATTGCACGTCCACCTGCGCAGGATCCACGCCCTTTCCAAAGCCGCGGATGCTGAACCGGCCCTCATCATTGGTGTATGCGAAGACCGGCAGCGGCTGACCCTTGGCCTGCGCGCGAATGCGCACGTTCGCCATGGGTTTCATGCCCTTCACATCCGTGGCCTCGCCGAAAAACGGCGCTCCGTTTTCGGTGTCGCCCTCAATCGCCTCGAGGTCCGCGCCCCCGGCCAGCGTCGGCCCGGCCGCAAGGCTCACGAAACCCAATATGAGCGCCGCCCGCGCGCCGCGCTTGTTCATGGCCTGCTGTCTCCTGTCACGACCGGACCCATCCTAGCCCAGAACCGCCGCGCGCGTCATCAGGCCTTGCCAGCGCGCCCGCGCCGAGGGATGATCGCCGCAAAGGCGCGCGCAGCCGATCGGCGCGAACGCGCAGACGAGGAGAGGGAACGCCGCCAGGTGACGACGACCTTATTGATCCTGCACGGCCTGCTGGCGAGCGCGCTTCTGGGGACCATGACCCATCAGGCGGCGGCCGTCGTGTGGCCTTCGCGCGGCGGCGACGGCTTTTTCGACGCCTATCGCGCGGTCAAGGCGGCGCGCTTCACGCGCGTCAATGTGGCGCTCTATCTGGCGGTCTTCATTCTCGGCGCGGTCATCTATCCGGCCTATCGCATCGGCGTGCGCACATGGATCGAACGCGCCCGCCTGTGGGACATCTCCGGCCTGTTCGAACTGAAAGAGCAGACCCTCGCCATAGGGCTCGCGATGCTGCCTCTCTTCTGGCTCCTCTGGCGAGACCCGAAAGACGAGGAGACGCGGCTTGCGCGCGCGGTCGTCACCGCCTTTCTCTGCGCGCTCATCTGGTACGCCTTCATCGCCGGCCACATCGTCAACAATGTGCGAGGCTTGTTCGGACAATGACAGCTTTGCGCATGAGCGGCCTGTTCGCCGCGGTCTTCGCCATCGCCTATACGATCGCGTTTGAAGGCCATTACGAGCTGTTCAGCTACCATCCAAAACTCGGCGCCTTCGGCTGGGGACAAGACGCCGTGCGCGACGGGCCCGTGATGCATTGGTATGGAGCCATCGCGACCGGCGGGCTTGCGGGACTCGCCGCGCTCGTGCTGGCGTGGCCTCTGCGCCAACGCTTTCTTCCCCCTCTGTGGATCGGCTGGGCGGTTCCGCTGGGCTGCGTCGCCGCATGGGGCTGGCTGCTGCGCGGCTTCTTCCTGCGCTAGGAGAGGCGCGTCACATGCGACCGGTCAGCCATTCCATGCCCAGCAATCCGGGCGCGAGCGTCGTCGTCGCCCAGGCGAAGGCCGACGTCCAATTGGCGAGTTGAAACGGCGCGCGCGGCATTTCGCACGCGCCGGCCGCCAGCGGCACGGCGGCGCGCAGCGGCCCCACGAAGCGTCCGGCGAACACGCCAAGCGCGCCCCATTTGTCGAAGAAGCGACGCCCGCGCGGCAGCAGATCAGGATAATTGCGGATCGGCCACATGCGCGCGATCTGCTCATGATAATGCAGGCCGAGCCAATAGGAGACCCAATCTCCCAGCGCAGCGCCGATGGCGGCGGCGAACCAGATCGGCCAGAAATCAAGGCCCGCAGCGCCGATCAGCGCGCCCACGCCCCACAGGATGACGGTGGCGGGCACGAGCAGCGCGACGAAGGCGAGCGATTCCGCAAAGGCGAGCGCGAACACGATGGGCGCGGCCCAGACCTGATGGACGCGGATGAAATCGAGCACGACCTGCGCGAAGGCGGGAAGCTGGACGGACTCCATGTCAGACCACCACCGTCAGGCGCTTGGCCGCGCGCGTGACGCCTGTATAGAGCCAGCGGTGGCGATGTTCGCGAAAGGCGTAGGATTCGTCGAACAGCACCACATCGTCCCATTGCGAACCCTGCGCCTTGTGCACGGTGAGCGCATAGCCGAAATCGAACTCGTCGGAATTGCGCCGCAGCGAGAACGGCACTTCCTCCTCGCCTTCGAAAAAGGCTGGCGTCACCGCGATGCGCTGCGGCTTGCGGGAAGGATCCTCATCCGGCGTCACCGACATGCGCAGCCGTCCGTTGCGCAGGCCCGTGGCGGTCTGCACGCGCCACACGCCGCCGTTGAGCAGGCCCTTCTTGCGGTCGTTCTTCAGGCACACGAGCTTGTCGCCGGGCTCCGGCGTCGCGCTCGTGCGGTTCAGCAATTGGCGAATGCGCTTGTTGTAGAGCCGGCGCGTCTTGTTGAGGCCCACCAGAACCTGATCCGCCGAAAGCACCGCGCCCGCCTCGATGTCGTCGCGGCGGATGACGCGCGTGTCGCCGTAATCGCCGGGCTGCAGACGTCCGCCCTCGCGCACGATCATCGACAGGCGCACGATCGGATCGCCCTCCGCCTGACGATGCACCTGAGTGAGCATGGCGTCGGGCTCGGCCTCGGTGAAGAAGCCGCCGCCCTTCACCGGCGGCAATTGCGCCGGATCGCCCAGCACGAGAACGGGACGGCCGAAGGAGAGAAGATCGCGCCCCAGCTCCTCGTCCACCATGGAGCATTCATCGATCACGATCAGCTTCGCGTTCGCCGCGTCGCTGTCGCCGTTCAGCTCGAAGGAAGGCTCCTCGCTCTCGAGGTCCTTCGGCCGGTAGATGAGCGAATGGATGGTGCGCGCGTCCGGGCAGCCGCGCGAGCGCATGACGAGCGCGGCCTTGCCGGTGTAGGCGGCGAAGACCACGTCACCGTCCACGCCCTCGGCCACATGGCGGGCGAGCGTCGTCTTGCCCGTGCCTGCGAAGCCGAACAGGCGGAACACCTGATCCTGCCGGCTGCGGGGGCCGGCTTTCAGCCAGCGCCCCACCTGATCGAGGGCGCGTTCCTGGTCGGGCGACCAATCTGTGCTCAAGGACTGATTCCGGCGTGCGAAGTGCGAGGCCGCTTTCCTACAGGAAAGCGCGCGCCGGCGCGATCCCCGCTCTCAGGCGGCGGCCCTGTCCACCGCCAGCGAGGAGGCGGCGTCCACGAGCGTCATCGTATAGCCATAGGCGACCTGCGGAGAGCGCTGGAAACGGGTGAGAACGCATTGCAGCACCTCAAGCAAAACCTCGCGGTCAGCCTCAAGCAGGTGGTCCTCGTCGAGGCCGGCGGCGCTGGCGAGCGCGCGCAGGCCCTCGCGCTCCCCCATGGCGGCGTCGCAGTCGCCTGACAGCAAATGACGCCAGACCCGGTAATGCGCCTGGGTGACGGATCGCGCATGTCGCGGCTGGCCGGCCAGCCACCGGCCGTAGGCGGCGCTGATCACGTCAATGACGATCGGAGCCGTCCATTCGGCGAGATCGCGGCTCGCTTCGCTGGAAATCATACGCATCACGAGCGTCCTCAGGTCGCAGCCAATAACTAAGGCGTAACCATAAAGGCGCGTGGTTAACGCTTCGTTAACAGTGCGGACGCAAAGCGGCCGCGCGTATGGCTCACGCGCGGCCCTGCGAAGCGCGCGAGGCGCTTACTTGATGAGCTCGCCGATCTTGTCGACGATCGGCTTGGGCGTCGCGTAAATCTCGCGGATCAGCTTTTCGAGCTGTTCGCCCGTGCGCGGATCGAGATCGAGATTCTGCTTCTGCACTTCCGCGATGAATTCGGAATCCTTCATCGTCGCGTTGAAGGCGTCGCGCAGCATTTTCAGCCGCGCCGGCGGCAGGTCCGGCGGCGCGACGAAGGGACGGCCGATCCCCTGCCCCGCATAGAGGAAGGTGATCTCCGCGCGCTGCTGATCGTTCTTGGCGAATTGCAGGATGTGCGGAACGTCTTTGATCTCCGGGTTGATCTGGTCGCCGCCCTGGAACAGCACGTTGACGACGCGCTTGGGAATCCAGTCCGGCTTCTTGCCATGCACGCTGTCGAGGCTTTCGCAAATGCCGTCCACCTCGCCGCGCTCCATGGCGAGGAACACGTCGGAGGAGGAGGGGAAACCCGCGATCAGCTTGAACTTCATGCCCAGGATCGCCGACAGCGCCTTGGGATAGGAGCGCGTGCCGGTGCCCGCGCCCGTCTCGCCGAGGATCAGCTCTTTCGTCTGCAGGTCGGCGACGGTCTTCACGTCCGCCTGCGCGCGCGCGATGCACACATTGGTCTCGGTGGTAGGCGTGCCGATCCACGAGATTTTCAGCGGATCGAAACGCGCGCCCGTCTGCCCCGTCAGCGGGCCGAGCGGCGCGTCGCGCGCGATGATGCCCATCACCGTGCCGTCCTTCGGCGCGACGGAGAAAATATTGTTGGCGGCGTTGTAGCTGCCGGCGCCGGGCATGTTCTGCGACACCGCGTTGGGCTTGCCGGGCAGATGCTTGCCGATGTGGCGCGCGACCGTGCGGCCCCAACGGTCGTAGCCGCCGCCCGGACCGAAGCCGATCAGCATGGTCAGGTTCTTGCCGTCGCGGAACGGGCCCGCATCGGCCTGCTGCGCGAAGGCCGCGCCAGACGCGCCGGCCAGAGCGGCTGCGAAAGCGCCCGCGAGCGTGGCGGATGTGCTGCGAAAGGCCATGGATTCCTCCCTCTGGTTTCCGACGCCTTTGATTATCCCGGCGATGGTCTGCGCTCGGGGGCGTCGTGTCAACGTGCGTTCCTGCGGACGCTAGATCCTGTGTCCGCCGCGCTTGCGGCCCTGCCCCACGTCCACGAACAGGTCCTCCAGCGTGAGCCGCTTCTTGATGAGCCCATGCTCGAAGGAATAGCCCACCAGCGTGTCGAGGTTCTTCCTGTTGGCGTCGGTGAGGCCGTATTCCCACGGATCGGCGCCGAAGATCTCCTCCTGCTCCTCCCACGCCTCGCGATACCACACGAGCGGGACGATGCGCGGGTTCTCCATGCGCTTCATCGCGATGTCCTTGGCGGCCTCGAAGGCCTTCTGCAATTCAACCGGAACCCAGGGGTGGCGCTCCACCACTTCGCGCTTGAGGCCCATCACATGCATGATGGGGAAAATCCCCGTCTTCTCGAAATAGCGCCGCTCCTCCGCCTTGTAGTCCGGCCACAGGCGGCCGACGGCGGGATGTTTCTGCGTGATCGGCCAGATCAGGTCGGGATGCAGCACGGCGTCGAGTTCGCCGGCCACCAGCATATCCTCGCAATTCTGATCGTCGCGCATGCGCGTGAGCCGCAGGCCCGGCGGCGGCTCGAACTCCACGTCCTCGTCATATTCCGCGTACCAGTCGATCGACTTGTGCGGCACGCCGTATTCCTGTTCGAGAATGCCGCGCAGCCACAGGACGGCTGTGACCTGAAAGGATTTCACGCCCACCTTCTTGCCGATGAGGTCCTTGGGCTCCTTGATCCCCTTCGACGTATTGACGAAGGCGAAGCCGTGGCGCAGGCGCCGGTGCAGGAAGACGGGAATGGCCTCGAAGGGCAGGCCCTGATCGCGCGCGATGATGTAGGAGGAGCTCGACACTTCCGCGACGTCGAACTCGCGATTGCGCAGGAAGCGCCAGTGGCGCGTGGTGGAGTCCATGTCGGTGAGGATGGTGAGCTCGATCCCGTCGGGCGAGACGGCGCCTTCCTTGAGCGCGCGGACGATCTCGTAATCGCCGCAGGCGAGGGTGAGTTGCAGCTTGGCGGCCATGGTCCTGACGTTCCCCCTGCGCAGGCGCGCGCCCGCAGGCGGCGCGCCGGATGTCTTGACGCGCATAGAAGCCCGCGCTCCGGGCCTGTCAAGAAGCGGCGCCTAATAGGCGATCTTGTCCGCCTTGCGCATCCACGCCTCGAAGGCCTCGCGCGAGGCCGCGTCGGGCAGACGCAGGGTCGGCAGGCGGCGCGCGTCGACGGGCTTGGGCACTTCCTCGTAGATCAGCGCGTCGTCGAAGCCGATGGCGGCGGCCTCCTCGCGCGTGTTGGCGAAGACCAAGCGGTCGAGCCGCGCCCAGTAAATGGCCGCAAGGCACATGGGACAGGGCTCGCAGCTCGAATAGATCGTCGCGCCGGCGAGCGAGAAATCGCCCGCTGCGGCGCAGGCGCGGCGAATGGCGACGATCTCGGCATGCGCCGTGGGGTCGTGGGCGGAGGTCACTTCGTTCCAGCCGCGCGCGATCACGGCGCCGTCGCGCACGATCAGCGCGCCAAACGGCCCGCCCGCGCCCGCCTCCATGCGCGCGCGCGCCAGAAGCCCCGCCTCGCGCAGGAACAGACGGTCGAGCCGCGCCTGTTCGTCGTCTGGCTGGTCGATCCCGGTCTCTCCGCTCATTCCGAAGCCCTCCGCGCTCGCGCCATGCTGACGCAAGCGCGGCCTGACGCAAAGCCCTTTCAGCGCCGCAGCCGCGCGAACGCCCGCCCGTCGATCAGCGCAAGCCCGAAGGCGATGAGCGCCATGCCCAGCGCATGGCCGGGGCGCAGGCTTTCGCCCAGCGCCAGCGCGCCGAGCAGGATCGCCGTCACCGGCATCAGGAAGGTGACGAGCATAAGATTGGTGGAGCCCGAGCGCGCGAGAATGCGGTAGTAGAGAATATAGCCGAGCGTGGTGGACAGGAGCGCGAGGCCCGCGACCGCGCCCAGAACGGCGGGGCTTGCATGCAGCACGTCGAGCGGCTGCTCGAACGCGAAGGCGAGCGGCAGCAGAAGCAGCCCGCCCGCGCTTGTGGTCGCCGCCGCCGAGGCCATGGGCGCCACGCCCTGACGCACGAAACGGCGGCTGTAAACGCTCGCGCAGGCGTAGCAGAACGCCGCCAGCACGCCGGCCAGATGCGCGGCCAGACTCGCCTCGCTGCGCCCGAGCGCGGCGGGACCCACCAGCGCCACGACGCCAGCAAAGCCCACCAGCACGCCGGCGAGGCGCAGCCGCGTGAGCCGTTCGTCGCCCCAGACATGCGCCACCACCACGGTGAACAGGGGCGTGGCGGCGTTGAGGATGGAGGCGAGCCCGCTCGAGATCTGCGTCTGGCCCCACACGATCAGCAGGAACGGCGCCACGATGTTGAGCGACGCCATGACGAGGAATTCGCCCGCCGCTTTCAGCGTGAAGGGCGGAAGCGCGCGCAGCAGCAGCGCCAGCGCGACGAGCGGCAGAGCGGCGAGGCCGACGCGCAACAGGACCACCGTGACCGGACCCAGTTCGCGCAGCGCGACGCTGGCGAAGAAAAAGGACGAGCCCCACAGGAGCGACAGGAAGACCAGCATCGCCCATTCGGACGCGTTCATCGCGCCGCCGGCGCCGGGACCTCGTTGCATGGCTGCATCCATTCGCTGGAGCCGCGCGCTTGGCGCCCCGCCCCCTTATGCTATGGCTTGTTAGCAGGACGCGCGCGGCGGAACGAGACATCCTTGCGCAGGGCGCGCAAGATGACGCACGAGAGACAACGACGCGCGAGAGGATGCGCAAGAGGACGCGCAAGCCTCCCCACCGATCGCAGCGGCGCGCGCGAGAGACGGGAGAAGAGAGAGAGAGGCGGGAGAAGAAAGAGACGGGAAACACCGGCCCTGGAGAAGGGCGAAGTGGCGAAGGCGGGCGCCTGAATTCCCGCCCTCGCCGGGCCATGGAAGCCTTAGAGGGGACCTCATAGCCGCCCCTTTCATACCCTCTGCGCAGGCCGGAAAGCACGTCCAAAATGAGCTTGGGCTGAACATTTCGGATGCGGTTTGGACCCGAACGCCAGCCCCCGCCAAGCTTAATCATCTGTTTGGACTGGAGTAATACTCATGAAGCACCGAACGGCCGTCGCCGCTAAGATTTTCACAGGTCGAGCTGAAGGCGTCCTTTGAGCTGGTTTTCCGCACTCACGCCCGAGGAATGGGACGCGCTCAGGTTAAGCCTGCGGGTCGCTTTTGCGGCCTCGCTCGCGTCCCTGCCGGTCGCGCTCGCGCTGGCCTTCCTGCTGGCGCGCGGCCGATTCGCCGGCAAAGCGCTGCTCGACGGAATCGTGCTTCTGCCGCTCATCCTGCCGCCGGTGGTGACGGGTTACGCGCTGCTCATCCTGTTTGGACGGCGCGGGCCCATCGGCGCGTTTCTCGAAGAGCATTTCGGCCTCGTCTTCGCTTTCCGCTGGACCGGCGCGGCGCTGGCCTGCGCGATCATGGGCCTGCCGCTCATGGTGCGCACCATGCGGCTTGCGATCGAAGCCGTGGACCGGCGGCTTGAGGCTGCGGCGGGCACGCTGGGCGCGAGCCCTACGCAGGTCTTCCTGCGCGTCACCCTGCCGCTGATCTGGCCCGGCGCGCTCGCCGGCTTCGTGCTGGGCTTCGCCAAAGCGATGGGCGAGTTCGGCGCCACCATCACCTTCGTCGCCAACATTCCCGGCGAGACGCAAACTCTGCCCTCCGCCATTTATGCGCTGACGCAGACGCCCGGCGGAGAGGCGGCCGCGCTGCGCCTCGCGCTCGCCTCCGTGATCGTCTCGCTCGGCGCGGTCCTTGTCTCCGAATGGCTGGCGCGCCGCGCCGTGCGCCGCGGTGGAGGCTGACGTGCTGACGCTCGACCTGCGCAAACGCCTTGGCGCGCTGTCGCTTGACGCAGCCTTCGAAGCCGGGCCCGGCGTGACGGTGCTGTTCGGCCGGTCGGGCTGCGGCAAGACCTCGCTCCTCAACATGATCGCGGGATTGATGCGGCCGGATTCCGGACGCATCGCCTTCGCGGGCGAGACGCTGGACGATCCGCAGGCGGGGCGCTTCGTTCCGCCCCATCGCCGGCGCATCGGCTACGTGTTCCAGGACTCGCTCCTCTTCCCCCATCTCGACGTGCGCGAGAACCTGCTATTCGCCCGCCGCTATCTTGACGGCGGCGGCGACCCCGGCGCCTTCGGGCGCGTGGTGGACATGCTGGGGATCGGCGACCTGCTCGCGCGCGCGCCGGCGAGCCTTTCAGGCGGCGAACGCCAGCGCGTCGCCATCGGCCGCGCGCTGCTGGCGGAGCCGCGCCTGCTCTTGTGCGACGAGCCGCTCGCCTCGCTCGACGAGGAGCGCAAGGGCGAGATCCTGCCCTATCTCGACAGGCTGCGGCGCGAAACAAGCGCGCCCATCGTTTACGTCACCCATTCCATGGCCGAAGTGGCGCGGCTCGCCGACCGGATCGTTTTATTGCGCGACGGCGCCGTGATCGCCTGCGGCGCGCCGCAGGACGTGCTGCACCGCGCGGACCTGCTCGACCCGCAGGACGCGAGCGAAAGCGCCGCGCTGCTTGAGGCGCGCGTGGTCGCGCTCGAACCCGACGGGCTCGCGCGCCTCGACACGCCGATCGGCGAAATCCTCGCCGCCGCCGGCCGGCTTGCGCCGGGCGCGCGGCTGCGGCTGCGCATTTTCGCGCGCGACGTGCTGATCGCGCGCACGCGGCCGCAGGATCTGAGCGCGCTGAACATGTTTGAAGGCGAGGTGCGCGCGGTGCGCCGCGACGCGCAGGGCGCCGCCGACGTGGAGATCGCCTGCGGCGGCGCGCTTCTTTGGGCGCGGGTGACCGCCCGTTCGGCGGACGCGCTCGCCCTTGCGCCGGGCGCGCGCGTTCACGCCATCGTGAAAAGCGTCGCGCTCGATCCCGAGGGCTGAGCGCGACGCGCACGAATTACGGCGTGGTGAGGACCTTGGCGCGCTCCACCAGCGCCGCAGGCGTCGAGGTGAACTCCGCCCACATCTTGTCGACCACCTCGCCGTCCATCGGCTCGATGTCGATGCCGGTCTTCTCCGCGTCCGCGAGGAAGTCCTTATCCTTCATCGTGTCCATGAAGGCCTTGCGCATCGCGCGCACGCGGTCCATCGGCGTGTCGGGCGGCGAGGCGTAGGCCCGGCCCAGCGCCTGCACGCCAAACAGCAGGCCGAACAGTTTGCGGTCCTCATCCGACTTGATGAAGTCGGTGTAGTGCGGAAGCTTCGCGAAATCTGGATGACGGTCGCCGGAGAGCTGGATCAGAGGACGGAACTCGCCCGTCTCCAGCTCCTGACGCCAGAAGGATTTCACCGTGGACCAGGGCAGGCCGCAGATGCCGGCCACTTCGCCGCGCGACATGGCGAGCTTCACGTCCGCCGAACCCTTGTAGCCGGTGATGACCTTGAGATTGGCGCCCATGGTGTTCTTCACCGCCAGCGCGGATTTCACCAGCGGGCCCGTGGGGCCGGTGGCGCCCATCAGCGTCTCGCGCTTCTGCAGGTCTGCGAAAGTCTGCACGCCGGAGGCGCGCGACACGCCGCACAGGGCGACGCTCGACTCCATATTGCCGATCCAGATGAACTTCGACGCATCGAAGCGCGCCTGCTGATTGCCGAACATCGGCTCGAGCGGCACGGTCTGCGCGAACGTGCCCATCACGGAGCCGTCCTTCGGCGCGACCGCGAACAGCCAATTGCCCGCCACCACGCCGCTTGCGCCCAGCATGTTCTGCACGATCATCGTCGGCTGGCCAGGCATGTAGCGCGGCATGTGCCGGATGAGCACGCGCGAATAGACGTCGAAACCCGTTCCCGGCTCATGGCCGACCACGATGCTGAGCGTCTTCCCCTTGTAGAAGTCAGCAACAACGTCCGCGCGCGCGCCGGAAGGCGCGAAGGACGCAAGGGTCAATGCGCCGGCGGCGAGCGTGGCGAGAATGCGAGTCACGTTTCTCTCCCTGTTTGGCGGACGATGTCCGGCGGCCTGCGCGAACCCTCAAGGGAGCGCGGCCATGCTCTCCCTAGCACTTCCCGGGCCCCGCGCTCAATGCGGAACCGCAAACCCCGGCGCGACTTGTCACGGCGCGACAACAGATCGGGAGACTTGCATGGCTGACCGCATCGAACGGAACCAGGGCGGCTCGATGGGCGTGATCGGCGTGATCGTCGGCGCGATCCTCGTGATCGCGATCGCGTTCTTCCTCATCAACGGCGACTACTTCCGCTCCGGCGGCTCCTCGACCGCCAACCTGGACGGCGCCAAAACGTCGGCCCCCGCGCCGGCGCCAGGCCCAGCCACCACAGGCTCGACGCCCGCGGCCCCAGCAGCGCCCGCAGCGCCCGCGCGCTGACCCGGACAAAAGCTAAGGACAAGGCGCGCGCATCGCGCGCGCCCCGTCGGCTGACGCCGATCCTAGCAACGTTACCTAGGTGAAGTGAGGGCTATACTTTCCCGGATCACGCGTTCAAAAACGGATCTTTCGCTCAAACTCTCGAACTTTTCCGAGACGGATCTTGCACCGAAAGACACGACGCGCGTTCGCCGGCGGGCTTCCAATGGCGCCGGCCGATTACTTTGACGCCCTTAAGCGCCGCCAGCCGGGCGCGCATGGTTTTCAGCCGCGTGGCGGCGAAAGTTGGTCGGCGCGGGTCCATGCGCTGGAATTCTCCAATCTGCGCATCATCGTCTCACGCACGGACGCCCATTTAATTCAGGGCGGCGAAGACGGTTTCCGCCGCATCTTCATGCCGCTCAGCGCGCCCATGACGCTGGAAGGCGCAGGCGTCGCGCTGAGGTCGAATCCCTTCACGCCGATCCTGCTGCCAACCGGGCTATGGCGTGCGGAATATGGCGCGGGCGTCGGCCTCTACTTCAGCTGCACCGATGACGCGCTCGCGCATGCGCTGTCGCAATCGGGCGCGCAGAAAAGCCTCGACGACCTGTGGAGGGCGCGGAGCATGCGCCCGCTTGCGCGCCTTGGCGCCTTCGTGCGCGAGTTATGGGACTTCACCTGTCGTTTCAGCGCCGATCCGCGGCTGGCCGCCACGACATGCGGCGACGCCAAGGCCATTCGCGACAATCTGCTCGCGCTCCTTGTTGAGGCGTTGCGCGCGGCCCCGTCTGCGCGCAGCCATGAAGCCGCACGCGCGGCCGCCATAGGGCGCGCCTATACCTATGCGCTGGGGCGCATTGGCGGGCAGGTCCGCCTCAGGGACGTCGCCGCCGCAGCCGGATGTCCGCCGCGCACCCTGCAAAACATCCTTCACGATCAGGCGCAGACGACACTATCCGAACACCTCGCCATGATCCGGCTTGCGCTCGCGCAGGTGAGACTCGCCGATCCGCAGCCGGGCGCGAGCGTCACCAGCGTGGCGATGGAATGCGGCTTCACGCATATGGGCGAGTTCAGCAGCGCCTACCAGCGCCGCTTCCTCGAACTGCCCTCCGAGACGCTGGCGCGCGCGCGGCGCGATCCTCACAGGTCCGCCGCCACCGCCGCAAAGAAAACGCTCGTCTCGCCGCTTCTGCAATGATAATCGGCTCGGCGACCGTCAGGACGCCCCGCCTTGGACATCCGCGCCGCCTTCTCGCAAGCGTTCGATCTGATCGTCGGGCTCGACCCCGGCTTTCTCAACGTCGTCGCCCTGTCGCTGCAGGTGACGCTGAGCGCCCTCGTCTGCGCCACGCTGATCGGCCTGCCTCTGGGCGCGCTGCTGGGCCTTGCGCGTTTTCCCGGACGCGCGGCGACCATCGTCATGGTGAACGCGCTGATGGGCCTGCCGCCTGTCGTGGCGGGGCTCATGGTTTTCCTTTTGCTTTCGCGCTCGGGACCGCTTGGCGGACTGGGCCTGCTCTTCACGCCCACGGCGATGATCGTGGCGCAGACGATACTCGCTGCGCCCATCATCGTGGCGATCACGCGCCAGATCGTCGAGGACCTGTGGGGCGAATATCGCGAGCATATGACGTCGCTGGGGCTTGAGGGCCCGCGCGCGATTCCCACGCTTCTCTGGGATGGCCGCTTCTCGCTGGCGATCGGCCTCATCGCAGGCTTTGGCCGCGCGAGCGCGGAGGTTGGCGCCGTGCTGATCGTGGGCGGCAATATCGCCGGCTACACGCGCACGATGACGACGACAATCTCGCTTGAAACCTCCAAAGGCGACCTGCCCCTCGCGCTCGCGCTCGGCCTTGTGCTGATCGCGCTCACCTTCGCGATCAACGCGGCCGCCTTCGCCGCAAGCCGCATCGGCGCAAGGCGCGGAGGATTGACATGACGCCGCCAGCTCTTCTGCCGCTGCGCGCGCAGGCGCTCACCTTCGAGGCGGGCGGCGAGACGCTGCTCGCCGACGTCTCTTTCAGCATGCGCGCCGGCGAGTTCGTAGCGGTGATCGGCCCCAACGGCGCCGGCAAGTCTCTGCTGCTGCGCCTGTGCCATGGATTGCTTGCGCCAAGCCGCGGGCATGCGCGCTGGGCGGACGGCGCGCCGGCGCAGGCCCATCGTCTGCGACATGCCCTCGTATTCCAGAAGCCGGTGATGCTGCGGCGCTCGGCGCGCGCGAACGTGCTCCATGCGCTCTCCGCCGCGGGACTTCCGCGACGCGAACGCGAGGCGCGCGCCGAGGCGGCGCTGGAGCGCTTCGGCCTCCAACCTCTGGCGCAACGCCCGGCGCGCCTGCTGTCGGGCGGCGAGCAGCAAAGGCTCGCCATCGCGCGCGCCGTCGCGCTGCGGCCCGACGCGCTGTTCCTCGACGAGCCGACCTCCGCGCTCGATCCCGGCGCCACCCGGCAGGTGGAGGAGATGCTGCGCGCGCTGAAAGCCGACGGGCTGACGATGATGATGGCGACGCATGATCTCGCGCAGGCACGCCGGCTCGCCGACCGTGTTTTCTTTCTGCACCGCGGCAGGCTGGTCGAAGACGCACCCGCGCGCGACTTTTTCGCCGGCCCGGCCTCATCTCACGCACAAGCCTTTCTACAAGGAGAACTCCTATGGTGAACGCAAACGACCCCGCCCGCCCGCAGCGGCGCCTTTTCGCATTCTCGATCGCCCTGGCCGCGCTCGCGGCCGGCGCTGGTCTCGCGCATGTGTCGTCCGCCAGCGCCCAGCCGGCCACGCGCACGCTGATCGTCGCCTCCACCACGTCGACCGTGGACACGGGGCTTTTCCACGCGATCCTGCCGCAGTTTCGCACCGACAGCGGCATTGAGGCGCGCGTCATCAGCCAGGGCACCGGACAGGCGATCGACACCGGCCGTCGCGGCGACGCCGACGTCGTGTTCGTGCACGCCCGCAAAGCGGAGGAGGACTTCGTCGCCAGCGGCATGGGCGTGAAGCGCTATGCGGTGATGTACAATGATTTCGTCATCGTCGGCCCGCGCAGCGATCCCGCGAAAATCGCTGGAACACGCGACGCAGGCGCCGCCCTGCGCGCCATTCTCGCGGCCGGAGCGCCTTTCGTCTCGCGCGGCGACCGTTCCGGAACCCATCAGGCGGAGCTCGCCCTGTGGTCGGGCGCGAGCGTCGATCTCGCGGCGCGCCGCGGTCCCTGGTATCGCGAGGTGGGACAGGGCATGGGCGCCACGCTGAACATCGCGGGCGCGCTCGAAGCCTACGCACTCGCCGACCGCGGCACGTGGATCGCGTTCAAAAACCGCGGCTCGCTTACGCTGCTGACGGAAGGCGACCGCGCGCTGTTCAACCAATATGGCGTGATCCTCGTCAATCCGGCGAAACATCCCCATGTGCGCGCGCAGGAGGGACAGGCTTTCATCGACTGGCTCATCGGCCCGAAAGGGCAGAAGGCCATCGCCGACTTCAAAATCGACGGCCAGCAGATCTTCTTTCCGAACGCTGACGAGCCCGGCGCCTGATCTGTAAAGCTCAAGCCGTTTGCCAATCTCCTGCGCGGCTGCGAAAATCCTCGCGCCCGCGCTCGCGGGCGTCTGTCGCATAAGAAACGGGCCTGTCGCGATGCGCGCCGCAGCCATGATCCCTCCACGCCGTTTCCGCCTCGCCGCCCTGGCGGCGGCCTGCGCGCTCAGGCTCGCGGCGGACCCGGCGATGGCGCAGATCGCGCCTGAGCGGGTGGAAATGACCTGCCGCAATTTCGAAGGCGCGCCCTATCGCGCCGCTTACGAAGTCACGCAAAAGAAATTCGTCTTCACCAATCCGCGCATGAGCAACGACGCGCGCGTGCAGCAGGTGCGGACGGATGATTCCGGCGTGCTGGTCTGGGTGAGCGTGCCGGTGTTCGGCGGCGAGCGCGACATTCTCGCGCAATTCGGCCGCGAGAAATGGATCAAATATTTTTATGGCAACGGCTCCGTCGTCACTGACGTCTGTCGCTGAGAGCAAAACAAGCCAGAGCGGCGCCATTGCGTTGGCGTTTGGCGTCCAACGGCGCCGCCACAGCTTGCCGCGCGGCTTCATTGCTGCAAATCTGGCGTCGGCGATTCGAGAAGTAAGACAGCTGCGCAAACGGCCATGAAAACGCCTTGATGCAGGCGTCTTCTTCCCAAGTTCCCGTTGGATCGACCCATGAAGCGCGACGTTCTCACTGACGAGGAAATGCGGGCGCTGCTGGCCGCCCATCTCGATGCGCGCCCTGACCGTCGCGAGCTCTGGTTCGCGCTGCGCACGAGTTTCGTCTTCTGCTACGTCGTCGGCGCGCTCGGGACGCTTCTGCTCTATCCTGACGCGGTTCTGGGCAAGTTCGATCTGCCGGCGGAATTGTATGTCTTCGTCAAATCGCATTACGTACCCGCGCGCGTCTTCGTGGCCTGCGTCGCCACCGCGGCTTATCTCTTTTCCTGGTTCAGGGGATTTTATTTCTCTTATGTGGCGCTCGCCGCCACGCTCATCGCCGCCGCCAATCTGGTGAACGATTATTCGACCATCTACGTCTTCGTGAAGCCGGAGGCGGAGCGCATGGTGCAGATGATCTTGTTCGTGCGGCTTCTTGTGGTGGGCATGCTGGCGGCCAATTTCTTCGCCGCCCGCGACGACCGGCGCTGAGCCGGAGCCCGCCCAGCCGGGGCGCGCCGCCTCGCCTGCCGCTCCCCTCCCCCGCCGCCTTCCCCGCTTCTCCCTGCCCCTTGCGCCCGCTTGATCGGCCGCCCGCTCTGGGCGATACCGGAGGAAAGCCGCCGGCCAAGGGCGGACGCGCATAGCGGAGGACGACATGAACATCGCGGCCAGAACCCCGGCGCAGGGCGCGGGCAAACCCGAGAACGGCAAGTCCGAGAACGGCAAACCCGAGAACGGCAAGTCCGAAAACGGCAAGCTCGAGAACGGCAAATACGACGTCGGCGGCGTGGTCATGGACCGCCCCTTCAAGATCCGCCGTCTCGGCCATTTCGGCTTCAGCGCGAAAAATCTGAAGGCCTGCCTTGAGTTCTACACCAAGGACATCGGCTTCAAGGTGACCGACCCGATGAATTTCGCGGCCAATCCGGCCAATCGCGACAAATTCGCCGGCATCGAGGACACGCATCAATATTTCATGCGCCACGGCACCGACCACCATTCCTTCGTCATGGCGGACCGGCGCATCATCGACATCAATTACGCCGACAAGCCGCACAAGCCCAACCATTCCATCAATCAGATGACCTGGCAGGTGGGCAGCCTGCGCGAGGTGGTGAACGCCATTCCCTATTTCGAGAGCACGGGCACGCCCATCAACCGCGCGGGCCGCGACATGCCGGGCTCCAACTGGCACGTCTATCCCTTCGACCCGGAGTTCCACCGCAACGAGCTCTATTACGGCATCGAGCAGATCGGCTGGAACGGCAAGGCGAAGCCCAAAGAGCTTTACGCGCGCGGCTTCCACCATGCGCCCGACCTGCCGCAAATCTCTGAAGAAGAGGAGATCGCCCGCGCGGAAGCCGCTGGCGTGAACATGGAGACCGGCTATCGCCAGCGCGAGGACATGCCGGAGATCTTTGACGTGGACGGCGTGCTGCTCGCCCGCCCCTTCAAGGTCGTGAAGATCGGGCCGATCGGCCTCTACGTGGACGACGTGGACGCGGTGAGCCGCTTCTATGAACAGGTGATGGGCTTCACCTTCACCCGCGAGACCAATGTGCAGGGCGCGCGCGTGCGCTATCTGCGCTGCAACACCGAGCACCATTCGCTCGCCATCGCGGACAAGAGCCTGCGCGCGAAACTCGGCGCGCCTGACGACACCACCTGCATGAGCTTCGGCCTGCAGCTCGCCAATTACCGGCAATTGCGCGACGCGGTGGATTTCCTGAAATCACGCGGGCGCGAAATGGCGGACATGCCCGGCGAATTGTTCCCCGGCATGGATTACGCCGCCTGTTTCGTGGACCCCGACGGCGTGCGCGTGATCCTCTATTGCTACATGGAGCAGGTGGCCGCCGGCGCCGTGCCCGCGCAGCCGGGCGTGATCGCCAACATGAAGCCTGCGACCTGGCCCGAGCGCATCGCGCCGCGCGCGGACGTCTACGACGGCGAGGCCTATCTCGGCCCGTGGGGATGAGGGCGCCTGCGCGCGGGGACGCGCGCGGTCCAGCATATGCGCGCGGGGACGCGCGCGGTCCGGCATGTGGGCGCGAGGACGCGCGGCCGATCATAAGCGCGCGGCCTGTCTAGGGCGTCAGCATGGACCGCGCGCGTCCTCGCGCGCCGCCAATCTCGTCTCAATCGTGAATGGTGCTGCGAGAGAGGATTGAACTCTCGACCTCTCCATTACCAATGGAGTGCTCTACCACTGAGCTACCGCAGCTGAGGTCGTCGGCGGCGATGCGCGCGCGACGCTGCGGCTTCTGCCACACGCCCCGGCCCGGCGCAAGGCCCGCAGGGCGCGCGGGCGCGGCCCCCGCGGCCGGCCGCTTGAGCATGACCTGTGCGGCGCGGTTTGATTCGAGCGTGGTGAATCCGCCCCCACGCGCCGGCGACTGCTTCGAAAAACCGGCTTTCTGCGAAGCTTGCGGACCGTTTTCGCGGCCGCGCGCGGGTTGCGGAGCGCTCCGCCGGCGCCTAAAAGGGCGCGTCGGGCGTCGCCCGTTCGCCGAATCCCCCGCTCGCTGGCGCATGTCACATGCATGATGAGACCTCCCACGCAGCCGCGCCCGGCGCCGCCGCGCCGGACAAGCCCGCAAAGGCGCAGCAAAAGACGCGCGAGCAACGCCTCGCCGAGGAATTGCGCATGAACCTGCGCCGCCGCAAGGCGCAGGCGCGCGGCTGGGCCCGCCAGGAAACAGGCGCAGGCGCGCAGCCGGCCCCCGCGAACCCCGGGACCGCCGATCGCGGCTGAGGCCGCCGCCCGAACTTTGGCGCGGGCGAGCCCCGCAGGAGACGTGAAACATGGATCGCATCCGCATCGTCGGCGGAGCCAGATTATCTGGCGTCATTCCGATCTCCGGCGCCAAAAACGCCGCCTTGCCGCTGATGATCGCCTCGCTGCTGACGCCCGAGACGCTGACGCTCGAGAACATGCCGCGTCTGGCCGACGTGCGCCTGCTCAACCGCATTCTCGGCAATCATGGCGTCGACCATGCGGTGGAGGGCAAGCGCCCCGGCGACGGCCCGCATGTGGGCGAGCGCGTGCATTATTCCGCGCGCCGCATCGTCGACACCACCGCGCCCTATGAGCTCGTCTCGAAAATGCGCGCGAGCTTCTGGGTGCTGGCGCCGCTGCTGGCGCGCATGGGCGAGGCGCGCGTGTCGCTGCCGGGCGGCTGCGCCATCGGCACGCGGCCGGTGGACTTCCTCATCAACGCGCTGGAAAGCCTTGGCGCACGCATCGAAATCGAAAGCGGCTATGTGGTGGCGAGCGCGCGCGAAGGCCTGCGCGGCGGGCTGGTCGACTTTCCGAAAGTCACCGTGGGCGGCACACATACGGCGCTGATGGGCGCCGTCACCGCGCGCGGCGACACCACCATCCGCAACGCCGCCTGCGAGCCCGAAGTGGTCGATCTCGCCAATTGCCTGATCGCCATGGGCGCGAAAATCTCCGGCGCCGGCACGCCCGTCATCGAAGTCTCCGGCGTGACCTCGCTGCATGGCGCGCGCCATTCCGTCCTGCCCGACCGCATCGAGACGGGCACTTACGCGATGGCGGCGGCGATGGCCGGCGGCGACGTGCTGCTGCAAGGCGCCCGCGCGGACCTTTTGCAAAGCGCGCTCGACGCGCTCGCCCTCGCCGGCGCGCAGGTGACGAGCGAGGCGGAAGGCGTGCGCGTGCGCCGCAACGGCGGGCCGATCCGCCCGGTGGACGTGCGCACCGATCCCTTCCCCGGCTTCCCCACCGACCTGCAGGCGCAATTCATGGCGCTGATGACGCGGGCGGACGGCGTCTCGCGCATCACAGAGACGATCTTCGAGAACCGCTTCATGCATGTGCAGGAGCTGGCGCGGCTGGGCGCGCGCATCCGGCTGGAGGGCGACACCGCTGTGGTGGAGGGCCGCCCGCAGCTCAAGGGCGCCCCCGTCATGGCCACGGACCTGCGCGCCTCCGTCTCGCTGGTGATCGCGGCGCTGGCCGCCGAGGGCGAGACCATGGTGCACCGGGTCTACCATCTCGACCGCGGCTTCGAGCGGCTGGAGGAGAAGCTGGGGGCCTGCGGAGCGCAGGTGGAGCGCGTCTCGGAAGGCGGCTGACCCCGCCCCGCTCGCAATCGCGCCAATGGAGCCTATGTGAGAGGCGGGCCCGCAGGGGGCGCGCGGCCCGCGGGACGCGCAAGCCCATTCGCCTTGCCCATTTGCCTTGCCGCGCCCCGGCGCGCTATGGCTCGAACAAGGTTTCCGCCCATGACACAGACCCCCTCCCAGAAGCCCGGCGAGCCCTCCGCCCCGACGCCCGCTCAGGCGTCCGCGCCCGTGCCGGCCGCCGACCCCGCGTCCTGCGGGCAGACGCCGCCGCTGCGCCTGCTCGCGGTGGACGCGGAGGATCTCGACGTGCTCGCCGCCCACCTGCAGGACGCGCTCGTGCGCGTGGGCGACATGGCCTGGCTGCCCGGCGCGCGGCGCTTCGCTCTGGTGGGCTCGCGTTTCGACTGGTGCGCGCTCGAGGAAGGCCACAAGGCCGAGCGCGCCCGCGTGGGCCTGCACTTCGACTACGTGACCCGCGTCGCGCGCACGGGCGTCGACCAGACAGCCGCGGAGGCGGTGCTCAACGTGCTGCATATCGCCTTCGAGCAGACCGATGCGCCTGCCGGCGTGGTGACCATTCATTTTTCGGGCGGCGGCGCGCTGCGCCTTGAGGTGGAATGTCTCGAAGCCCATCTGCGCGACCTCGGCGAACGCTGGGCGGCGAGCGCGCCCGCACATCCGGTGGAAGACGCCAAAGACTGACGGGCCAAGCGCCCCCTGGAGCATGAAATGCCTTTACGCCTGAATACGCGTGATCCTGGATTTCCCGCGGCCTTCGACGCCTTCCTCGCCATGAAGCGGGAGGCCTCGCAGGACGTCGACGATTCCGTGCGCGACATCATCGCCGACGTGCGCGCGCGCGGCGACGACGCGCTCGTCGACCTGTCGCGCAAGTTCGACCGCGTCGATCTTGCGACGCTGGGCCTGCGGGTGAGCGCGCAGGAGCTCGAACAAGCGGAATCACGCTGCGAGGCCCGCGCGCTCGACGCGCTGCGCTTCGCCCATGCGCGCATCCGCCGCTTCCATGAGGAGCAAAAGCCGCAGGACAAGCGCTTCACCGACGCGCTGGGCGTCGATCTCGGCTGGCGCTGGACGGCGCTGGAATCCGTCGGCCTCTATGTGCCCGGCGGCACGGCGAGCTATCCCTCCTCCGTGCTCATGAACGCCGTGCCCGCCAAGGTCGCGGGCGTGGAGCGACTCGTGATGGTGGCGCCTGCGCCCGACGGGCGCATCAATCCGCTGGTGCTCGCCGCCGCGCGCATCGCGGGCGTGGACGAGGTCTATCGCGTGGGCGGCGCGCAGGCGGTGGCCGCCCTCGCCTATGGCACCAAGACCATCGCCCCCGTCGCCAAGATCGTGGGGCCCGGCAACGCCTATGTGGCCGCCGCCAAGCGCCGCGTGTTCGGAACCGTGGGCATCGACATGATCGCCGGCCCCTCGGAAGTGCTGGTGATGGCGGATTCCACCGCCAACCCGGACTGGATCGCCGCCGACCTTCTGGCGCAGGCCGAACATGACACGGCCGCCCAGTCCATTCTCCTCACCGACGACGCGAGCCTTGCGGACTCGGTGGTCGCCGCGCTGGAGCGTCAGCTCGCCACGCTGCCGCGCAAGGAGATCGCCGGCGCGAGCTGGCGCGACTTCGGCTGCGTGATCCTGTGCGACAAACTGTCCGCGGCGCTGCCTCTGGTGGATCGCATCGCGCCAGAACATCTCGAGATCATGAGCGCGGACGCCGATGCGCTGACCGGCCGCGTGCGCAACGCAGGCGCGATTTTCGTGGGCGGCCACACGCCGGAGGCCATCGGCGATTACGTGGGCGGCTCCAACCATGTCCTGCCCACCGCGCGCTCAGCGCGCTTCTCCTCGGGCCTTGGCGTGCTCGATTTCATGAAGCGCACCTCCATCCTCAAATGCTCGCCCGACGCGCTGCGCGAGCTTGGGCCTGCGGCCATCGCGCTGGGAGAGGCCGAAAGCCTCGACGCCCATGCGCGCTCGGTCGCCACTCGCATGAACCTTCGCTGACATGGACGGGGCGGCGGACGACAATTCGCTGGCGGAGCGCCGCAAGCTGATCTCCGTCGTTCTCGACGAAGCCTCCATCGGCCGCGGCAATCCCGATCAGGAGCATGAACGCCTGATCGCGATCTACGATCTCGTGGAATGCAATTGCTTCGGCCTGCCGGGCCATGACGGCGGCCCCTATGCGCTCGTAATCGCGCTTGAGGAAAACAAGCTCGCTCTCGCCGTACGCGACAGCGAGGGCACGCCGCTTATCAAGCACATCCTGTCGCTGACGCCGTTCAAGCGGCTTCTGAAAGATTATTTCCTCGTTTGCGAGAGCTATTACGCGGCGATCCGCACCGCCACGCCGGCGCAGATCGAGGCGATCGACATGGGACGGCGCGGATTGCACAACGAAGGCGCCACGCTGCTCGCCGAACGGCTCGCCGGCAAGATCGAATGCGACTTCGACACCGCGCGACGCCTCTTCACGCTCGTCACCGCGCTTCACTGGAAGGGCTGATCCATGATCAGGCTCGAGGAGGGCGCGTGAGCGAGGAAGGCAAGCGGCCGCAATCGGTGCTCTTCGCCTGCACGTTCAACACCGTGCGCTCGCCGATGGCGGAAGGCGTGGCGCGCCATCTGTTCGGGCGTGAGATCTACGTGGCCTCCGCAGGCGTGCGGCCGGGCGAGCCCGACCCTTTCGCCATCTCCGCCATGGATGAGATCGGCGTCGACATCGCCAAGCACAAGCCCCATTCCTTCGATGAGCTCGAGGACGATAATTTCGACCTGATCGTCAGTCTCTCGCCCGAGGCCCACCACCGCGCGCTCGAATACACCCGCACCAGCGCCGTGGAAGTGGTCTATTGGCCCACCATCGACCCCACCGCCGTCCAGGGCTCCCGCGAGCAGATGCTGGACGCCTACCGCAACGTGCGCGACGACCTGCAGAAACGCATCAAGGAGGCCCTCGGCTGGCGCCCCATGATGCCTGCGCGCCGGGACGACAAGGGCTGACGCGCCGGCGACGCGGCGCTGGACCCGGCGCGGCGAAGCGCGCTATGCAAACGCCATGAACGACAGGGCCAGCCGCACCGCGATCACGCACCCCGACGGGCTCGCCCGCTGCCCATGGCCGGGCGAGGATCCGCTTTACGTCGCCTATCACGACACCGAATGGGGCGTGCCCGAGACCAGTTCGCGCGCGCTTTACGAAAAGCTCGTGCTTGATGGATTTCAGGCTGGCCTGTCCTGGATCACGATCCTGCGCAAGCGCGAGGCCTTCCGCAAAGCCTTCGACGGATTCGATCCGCACAAGATCGCCCGCTATACGCCCGCGAAGGTGGAGCGGCTGATGGGAAACGCCGGCATCGTGCGCAACCGCGCCAAGATCGAAGGCGCGATCCTGTCCGCGCGCGTCTGGATCGACATCGAGAGCAAGCAGGGCTTCGCCAATTACCTGTGGGATTTCGTCGACGGGCGCCCGGCGCAGGGAAAGCTCAGGCGCATGGGCGACATGCCGACCGAATCCGACATGTCGCGTCGCCTGTCGAAAGACCTCAAGGCGCGCGGCTTCAAGTTTTGCGGGCCCACGATCGTCTACGCCTTCGCGCAGGCGGTGGGCATGGTCAACGATCATCTGGCGGACTGTCATCGCTGCGCGGCCTGCGCGCAACTGGGCGCCAGGCCCGTGGAGACGCGCCCATGAAGTCGAAGACGCCTGCCGCCGGCGCGACGAAGGCGGCCAGCGCCCGGCGCGCGAAACAGCAGCCGCGCGCCTTCCAGCGCATGCTGTCAGGCCGCCGGCTCGACCTGCTCGATCCTTCGCCGCTCGACGTCGAGATCGAGGACATTGCGCATGGGCTTGCGCGCGTGGCGCGCTGGAACGGCCAGACGCAGGGGCCGCATATCTTCTCCGTCGCGCAGCATTCCGTGCTCGTCGAGCGCATCGTCTGCGCGATCGATCCGGGCCTGCCGGCGCGCTGGCGCATGGTGGCGCTTCTGCACGATGCGCCGGAATATGTGATCGGCGACATGATCTCGCCCTTCAAGGCGGTGATCGGCGAAACATACAAGGACGTGGAGGCGCGCCTGACGGCGGCCATCCACATGCGTTTCTCCCTGCCCGCCGCCCCGCCCGCCTCGCTTGCGCGCATCGTCAAACAGGCCGACAGCGGCGCGGCCTATGTGGAGGCGATACGCGTCGCAGGCTTTTCGGTGGAGGAGGCCGAGCAATTCTTCGGCCGGCCCAACGTCAGCCTGCGCCATCTCGAAAACCTCACCGCGCCCATGGATTCAGCGCATGCGGAGGAGGCGTTCCTGCGCCGCTTCCGCGAGCTCGCCGAAGAGATGGAGCAACCCGCCCGATGAGCGCCTGATGCCCGCGATCCACGTCTGCGCGCTTTCGCGCATCGAGGCGACGGCGCATGCGATCGGCGCGCGCGACATGGTGTCGATCATCAACGCCCGTACGCCCGTGCCGCGCCCGGCCTGCGTGCCGGCGGAGCGCCATCTCTTTCTCGGCGTGTCGGACATCGTGGAGCCGCTTGAAGGCCACGTCCTGCCGGACGAAGAGCACGTCAATCAATTGCTCGCTTTCGTGCGCGCATGGGACCGCGCCCAGCCCTTGCTCATCCATTGCTACGCAGGCGTGAGCCGCTCGACGGCCGCCGCCTATGCGGCCGCCTGCGCGCTGCGCCCCGAGCTCGACGAACGCGCGCTCGCCCGCCTGCTGCGCGAGCGCTCGCCCACCGCCACGCCCAACATCCGCCTCGTGGAGATCGCCGACCGCCTGCTGCGTCGCGGCGGACGCATGACGATGGCGGTCGCCGAGATCGGCCGGGGCGCGGATTGTTTCGAAGGCGCGCCCTTCGCCTTCTCCATGGAGGGCGAACCGTGAAACGCCCCGTCCCTCTTCCGCTGGAGGTCAATCTGACGGCGGCCATCGTGGCCATCGCGGGCGAGGAGCCGATGATCCTCGTCGCGGGCGCGGACGCGGCGGGGCAGGCCGTGCTGCCGTCCGGCCCCTTCGATCCGCTGGCGCACCGCACGTTCGAAATGGGGCTGCGCGCCTGGGTGCGCGAACAGGCGAACGTGCCGCTGGGCTATGTGGAGCAGCTCTACACATTCGGCGATCGCGGACGCCATGCGCAGGCCGACGACCGCGACCCGCATGTGGTCTCCGTCGGCTATCTCGCGCTCACCCATCTGGACCCCGCCGCCGGCGGCCTCGACAGCGCGCAGTTCCGCCCCTGGTACGCGTTCCTCCCATGGGAGGACCGGCGGGATTCGAAGCCCGCGATCATCGAGGCGAAAATCCTGCCCGCGCTCGCCAAATGGACCGCGCGCGATCCCGACACGCCCAACGCCTACGGCCTCACGCGCACGGAGCGCGTGCGCATGCTGTTCGGCGACGACCAGCGCTACAGCGACGAAGCCGCGCTCGACCGCTATCAATTGCTCTACGAGGCGGGGCTTGTGGAGGAGGCGCGGCGCGACGGACGCGCGAGCCCGCTGATCGACGAGGCCGCGCCGTTGGGCGAGCCCATGCGCCACGATCACCGCCGCATCCTCGCCACCGCCATCGCGCGGCTGCGCGCCAAGATGAAATACCGCCCGGTCATTTTCGAAATGATGCCGCCCGTCTTCACGCTCACAGCGCTCCAGCGCGCCGCGGAGGCGATCAGCGGGCGCAGGCTGCACAAGCAGAACTTCCGCCGCTTCGTGGAGACCTCCGCCGTGGTGGAGCCGACGGGCGGATTCTCCAACCGCACGGGCGGCCGGCCTGCGGCGCTGTTCCGTTTCCGCCGCGAAGTGCTGCAAGAGCGCCCCTCGCCCGGGCTGCGCGTGGGCGTGCGCGGCTAACGCTTCTTGTCGGAGGGCTCGATCCGCTCGACGTAGATCACGAGCCGGTGGTCGAGGATGCGATAGCCATGGCGGGCGGCGACCTCGGCCTGCAGCGCCTCGATCTCGGGCGCGTGGAACTCGATCACCTCGCCGCTCTTCACGTCGACGAAATGGTCGTGGTGCTCCTCCCCGCCGTGCTCGTAGCGCGCACGGCCCGCGCTGAAGGCGTGGCGCTCCACGATGCCCAATTGCTCGAACAGGCGCATGGTGCGGTAGACGGTGGCCAGCGAAATGCCCGGATCGATCGCCTGGGCGCGGCGGTGCAATTCCTCGACGTCGGGGTGGTCGGCCGCCTCGCCCAGCACGCGCGCGATCACCCGGCGCGGGGCGGTCAGGCGCGCGCCGCTATCCTTAAGCTTCGCTTCCAGCTTGGAAACCGCGGTTTTCGTCGCGACCGTCTCGGGCATGAGCCGTTTCTAGCCAAACCGGCGGCTTCCGTCCAATGCCAAAGCCGCGCTAAAGGCGTTCCAACCGGCCCGCCTTTTGGCTATGCTATCGGGAGGAATCGCAAGGAGTCCCCCGTGGCACGCACCGCCCCAGCGCCTGAAGACCTCACCTTCGAACAGGCGCTCGCCGAACTGGAGGAGATCGTCAGCCAGCTTGAGAGCGGGCAGACGGCGCTGGACCGCTCCATCGAGCTCTATGCGCGCGGCGACGCGCTCAAGCGGCGTTGCGAGAATCTGCTGAAATCCGCCGAGGCGCGCATCGAGAAGATCGCGCTGTCCGCCGACGGCCAGCCCAAGGGCGTTGAGCCGCTCGACGTCGAGAAGTGAGCCCGCCTTGCTTCGGCTCGCGGCGAGTCTATCTCGGCTCGCGGCGAGTCTATCTCGGCTCGCGGCGCATGGGATCGAAATGTTTGCGCAGGCCCGCCCAGCAATCCACGTAGCCTTCCTCTAGCGTCGGCGATTGCGCCGCGTAGCGCGTAAGCCTTTGGGGCAGGCGCGACTCGAACATGAAGGCCATGGTGCCCGATTGCTTCACGGGCTTCAGCTCGCAGCCGCTCGCATGTTCGAACGACGCCTCGTCAGGCCCATGGGCGAGCATGGAATTGTGCAGGCTCGCGCCGCCGGGACGAAAGCCCTCCGGCTTTGCGTCATAGACGCCGTAGATGAGCCCCATGAACTCCGACATGATGTTGCGGTGATACCAGGGCGGGCGGAACGTGTTCTCCGCCACCATCCAGCGTTCGGGAAAGATCACGAAATCGACGTTCGCCGTCCCCGGCGTCTCCGAGGGCGAGGTGAGGACCGTGAAGATCGACGGGTCAGGATGGTCGAACAGCACCGATCCAACCGGCGAAAAACGTCGCAGGTCATATTTGTAGGGCGCGTAGTTTCCATGCCAGGCGACGACGTCGAGCGGCGAGCGCCCGGTGATCGTTCGGAACAGGTCGCCGCCCCATTTCACGTAAATCTCGCTGCGCGCCTCGCGGTCCTCCCACCAGGCGACGGGCGTGAGAAAATCGCGCGGATTGGCGAGGCAATTGGCGCCGATCGGCCCACGATCCGGCAGCACGAAGGCGCCGCCGTAATTCTCGCAGATGTAAGCGCGCGCGGGCCCGTCGATCAGCTCGACGCGGAACACGACGCCGCGCGGAATGACGCAGATCTCGCCCGGCGCGATTTCGATCACGCCGAACTCGGTGACGAAGCGCAAGCCGCCTTCTTGCGCGACGATCAGGAATTCGCCGTCCGCATTGGTGAAATATTCGTCGCGCATGGAGGCGGTGACGAACAGGTAATGGGCCGCCATGCCCGAGCGCGCGTCCACGTCGCCGGCGGTGGTCATGGTGCGCAGGCCTGTGACGAAGGTCAGCGCCTCGCTGGGAATCTCCGGCGCCCCCCAGCGCAGCTGGCCGATCGGCAGCGTCGATTCCTCGCGCGCGGCGGGCGCGCTGCGCAGAAAGCCCGGCGCGACGCGCTCATAGCGGCCGGAATGTTTCACGCTGGGAAAGATGCGATAGAGCCAGGAGCGCCGATTGCTCGCCGGCGGCATCGTGAAGGCCGTGCCGGACAATTGCTCCGCATATAATCCGTAAGGACATTTCTGCGGCGAATTGAGCCCCACCGGCAGCGCGCCCGGCAGCGACTCCGTCTCGAAGGAATTGCCGAACCCGGACATATAGGCGAAAGCTGCGGCGGGGGCGCGTGGCGCTTCAGACATCGGCGTTTCCCAAACCCGTTCTTGATGGGAAAATGTCTGGCGCCTCAATGCAGGCGCGTCAACCGGCGCGCCTCGCCCTGGCGCGACGCGCAGCCACGTCCAGTTCAACGATGCAGAGCAGGCCGTCCGGCAGGAAGCGCCGGTCAACCCGCGCGCCCGGAAGGCCGCGTTCGATCAGCGTCGAACCGAAACCCGTGGTGGCGGGCTCGGCGATGCGCGGGCCGCCGCTCTCGCGCCATTCAAGCCGCAGCCGTTCGCTGCGCGCCCCCACCAGCGCCCAGGCGAGTTCGACACGTCCGTCCGGCGCGCTAAGCGATCCATGTTTGGCGGCGTTGGTGGCGAGTTCATGCAGCGCCAGCGCCAGCGGCACCGCGTAATGCTGCGGCAAGCGCACGCGCGGACCGCTCATGCGCACGCGCGGCGAGGGCCCGACGAGATAGGCGGCGAGCTGTTTGGCGACAAGCTCGCCGAGATCGGCGCCGCGCCAGTGCATGTCCGTGAGCAAATCATGCGCCGCCGCCATGGCCGACAATCGCCCGCTGAGCGAGGCCACGAATTCATCAAGGCTGTTCACCCGCGGCGCTGTGAGGCGCACGAGCGACTGGATGACAGCGACCGAGTTTTTCACCCGATGCAAAAGCTCGCGCGTCATCAGCCGCTGCACGCGCGCCCATTCCTTGCGCTCGGAAATGTCGCGGATCAGGCTGAGCACCAGCTTTTCCCCGTCGATCACCGTGCTGACCGCGCTCACTTCTACGGGAAACCGCACGCCGTCGGCGCGCATATGCGTCGTCTCGAACAAGACCCCTTGCGACGCGCGCTCAAAATCGCGCGAGACGTTCTCGCGGGTCTCCGGCGCGCGCAGATCCTTGATCGTCTTCGTCGCCAGCTCAGCGCGCGTATAGCCATAGGCCTTCAGGGCGGCGGCGTTGCTCTCAACCACCGCGCCGTCGCTGACCCGCAAGATGAGCATGATGTCGCGCGCATGTTCCGACAGCAGGCGATAGCGCTCCAGAACGCGCTGGGCCTGTTTGCGCGGCGTGATTTCATGGACGAGGGACGACACCGCCACCACACGGCCCTGCGCGTCGCGGATCGGCGAGGCGTTGAGCGAGACTTCAACGATCGATCCGTCCTTGCGGCGGCGAAGCGTCTCCACGCGCACGATTTCGCCACGCTGCACGCTCGCGAGCTTGTGGACGAGCTCGCCGCGCCTGTCCTCGGGCACGAGCATGTCGATGCGCTGGCCGACGGCCTCCTCCGCCGTATATCCGAAAAGCCGCTCCGCCGCAGGGTTCCATGACAGGATGCGCCCTTGGAAGTCATAGCTCTTGATCGCCTCGCCGGAGGAGGCGACGATGGCGGCGAGATGGGAATTGCCCATCATCGTCGCGAAGCGCTCGGTGATGTCCTGCGCCACGCCGGTGATGCGGCGCACGCGGCCCGCCTCGTCATATTCATAGCGCAAACGCGCGGAGATCCAGCGCGTCTCCTCGCCCCGCAGGATGCGGTGCTCGATGCGCTGGTCCGGCAGGCGCCGCGCGATCACGTCGTCGCGCGCGCTCTCGATGCGCGCCCGGTCTTCAGGATGCACGCAGTCGAGCCATTCCGCGATCGGCAGGTTCTCGTCGGGCAATCCGTAGATCTTGCGCAATTGCGCGCTGGCGCGCAGGCGCCCCGCATCGCAATCCAGTTCGAAGCGGCCAAGACTGGCCGCCTCCTCCGCAAGCTCCCACAAGTCGCGGGAGGCGAGCGAACGATCACACGGCTCCAGGCGTTCGACGAGAGCGGGAAGCGGGCGCAGGGCGAGATGCTGGGTCATGCATGGCCTCATCTCCGCGTTCCGAATCGCTTCGGGCCCCGCCAGCGGATCGCATGAATATGCGCTCGCGGCGTGCTCGAACCAAGTCCCCAGCGCACGATCAGTTCCTGTAAATTGTGGAAAATCAAAGACTAACTGCTTAGTCTGCGCTTAATTGCGGCCTTCGCCAGGCTGGGTCGCGGTCACGGACGCATATCCACGTCCACGCGCGCAAGGTCGCAGGCGCGCGCGCTCGAGCCCACATGCAACTGAATGACGCCCGCATCCAGGCGCGGCTTGCGGTCCTCGTCGAGATAGCTGAAGGCGCGCGCGGGCAGCACGAAGCGCACCGTGCGCGTCTCCCCGCCCTGCAAGCGCACTTTCGTGAAATCACGCAGCTCGAGCAGCGGCCGCGTCACGGTGGCCACGGGGTCGCGCGAAAACAGGAACAAGGTCTGCGCGGCTGCATGCGCGCTCTCGTTCGTCACGTCCACGCTGACGGTGAGAAGGTCGTCCGCGCCGAGTTCCTGCTTGTCAACGCGCGGCGCGCTCTGGCGGAAGCGCGCATAGGAAAGCCCCTGGCCGAAGCTCCAGCGCGGCGCGAAGGGCGCGTCGGAAAAGCCGGTGGACCAGCCGTTGGCGGGATCGTGCGGACGCCCCGTCGGGCGCACGCCATAATAGATCGGCGCCTGGCCCGCGTTCACGGGCCAGGAGACCGCGAGCCGCGCGGAGGGATCGCAGGCGCCTGTGAGAATGTCCATCAGCGCAGGCCCCGCCTCCGTTCCCGCATGCCAGCAGGCGAGAATGGCGCGCGCGCCCTCCACAAGCCAGTCAGGCAAAGCGAGCGGGCGCCCGCAATTGAGCGCAAGCGCGACGGGGGCGCCGGAGGCAAGCGCCAGGCGCGCGAGTTCAAGCTGCGCCGCAGGGATTTCCGGCTTCGTGCGCGAGGTCGCCTCGCCGCTCATGAGGCGGGATTCGCCGATGCACAGGATGATCGCGTCGGCGCCGGCGCAGGCTTCGCGCGCCTGCGCGAGCAAAGCGGAGTCGGCGTCTTCGAAGCCGCAGCCCTTGGCGAAGCGCACCTGCGCATCGCCGAACGCAGCGCGCGCGGCTGCGAGAAAAGTCGTCGCGTCTTCGCCCGCGCCCGCCGAGGCCCAGGGGCCGAGCTGATCGTTGGGCGCGTCGGCGAGCGGGCCGACAAGCGCGACGGCGCGCGGGCGCGCGAGCGGCAGAAAGCCGTCGCGGTTCTCCAACAGCACGATGGAGCGGCGCGCAGCCTCGCGCGACAGCGCGCGGCGCTCCGGCGCGAGCCCCTTGGCGGGCTCAGGCGCCATGTTGCGATAAGGATCGTCGAACAGGCCGAAGGCTTCCTTGAAGGTGAGCACGCGGCGCACGGCGGCGTCCACCTCCTCCATGCGCACGAGCCCGCGCTCCAGCGCCTGCGGCAAGCCCAGCGCATAGGCGTCGCCCATCATGTCGATGTCGACGCCCGCCTGCAGCGCGAGCGCGGCGGCTTCCGCAAGATCGGCGGCCACGCCGTGGTCGATCAATTCCGCCACCGCGTGATAATCGCTCACCACGAGTCCGTCGAACCGCCAGCGCGCGCGCAACATGTCGTGCAACAAGCGCTTGTGCGCCGTCATCGCCACGCCGGCGACATCGGTGAACGCGGGCATGATGGCGGCCACGCCCTCCTCCACCGCCGCGCGGAACGGCGGCAGATAAATCTCCTCGAGCCCGCGCCATGAGACGTCGGCCTCCGCGTAATCGCGCCCGGCGAGCACCGCGCCATAAGCGCAGAAATGCTTGGCGCAGGCGGCGAGCCGCATGCGGCCCTTCTCGTCGCGCGATTGATAGCCGCGCACGCGCGCGCGTCCGAACTCCGCGTTCACAAGCGGGTCTTCGCCGGCGCACTCCACGATGCGGCCCCAGCGCATGTCGCGCGCGACGTCAACCATGGGCGCGAAGGTCATGTGCACGCCGTCTGCGATCGCCTCGATGGCGGAATCGCGCGCGGTCGCCTCCCACAATTCACGATCGAACGCGCCCGCCTCGCCAAGCGGCACGGGATGGATGGAGCGATGGCCGTGCACCACGTCGAGGCCGAAGAACAGCGGCACGCCGAGCCGGCTTTCCTCCACCGCCTTGCGCTGCGCCTCGCGCACGAGATGCGGGCCCCATACGTTGAGCAGGCTGCCGACCCGGCCTTCCTCGATCATGGTGAAAGGATTGTGCGGGCCGGGCGGGCCGGTCTCCACAAGGCCGTCGGCGAGCATGGTGAGCTGACCGAGCTTCTCGGCCAGCGTCATGCGCTCCATCAGCGCGGCGACGCGCGCGCTTCCTCCGCTCAGCCTCATTCCGACGCCCCCGTCTTTCGCGCGGGTTGTGACGTTGATTTTGTATCCGTGCCAGCGACGTTCGGAGAACCGGCTGGAAAAGTCGGCGGATCAGGCCAGCGCGCTCGCCCGCGCCCACCAATGGGGCCGCGCGCGACGGATGGCGGCGGCCGCGCGCAAGGCCGCGCGACGGTCTGCGAACAGGGCGAAACAGGTGGAGCCCGAGCCCGACATGCGCGCCAGCCTTGCGCCCGGCGCGGCGGCGAGCACGGCGAGGGCGGCGCTGACGGCGGGCGCAAGCGCGCAGGCCGCGTCCTCCATGTCGTTGCGCCCGCGCCGCAGCGCGGCGACCAGCTCCTCGAAGCCGCCGCCGTCTGAAATCTCAGGATGCGGACCGAAGGGCGACGCCTCGCCCGGCGCATAGCCCATGGCGCGGAAAACCTGCGCGGTGTCGAGCCCCACGCCGGGGCGCACCAGCGCGACATAGAGCGGGGGCAGGCGCAAGCGCGGCCCAAGCTCCTCGCCCCGCCCGCGCATCATGCGCGCGCGCGGCTCAAGGCAGACCGCGACATCCGCGCCCAGCCCGGCGGCGAGCTCATGGAGCGCGGGATCATCGAGGCGCATGTCGTTCAAGCGGGCGAGCAGCCGCAGCGCCGCAGCCGCATCCGACGAGCCGCCGCCCACGCCCGCCTGCGCCGGCAGGCGTTTCACCAAATCGAAACGGCCGGCGCGCGCGGCGGGAAAGCGCGCGAGAAAGGCGCGCGCGGCGCGCAGCACGAGATTGTCGTCGTCAGGCCCTGCGTCCTGCGCGGTCGGCCCGCTCACGCGCAGCGCAAGCGCGGCCTGCGGCTCAAGCCGCAGGACATCCGCGACGCCGGCGAACGCGACGAGGCTTTCAAGATCGTGCCAGCCGTCGGCGCGCCGCCCGCGCACATGCAGGGTGAGATTGATCTTGGCGCGGGCCTTTTCGAGAAGCGCGGGCAAGCCGGATCAGCCGCCGTTCTTCGCCGGCTCCGCCTCGGCGGGCGCCTCAAGCGCGGGAGCCTCGGCTTTCGGCTTGGGCGCCTCCTCCTCAAGCCCGACCTCGATCTTGCGCAGGATCTTGGGAAGATCCTCGGGCTCGGGGTTGAGATCGCGCGCATGGTTCCACTGGAAGCGCGCCTCCAGCCGGCGGCCGACTTTCCAGTACACGTCGCCGAGATGATCGTTGATGACCGGATCGGACGGCTTCAGCTCGATGGCGCGCTCGAGCTCGCGCAAGGCGTCCTCATAGCGCCCGAGGCGGTAGAAAGCCCAGCCAAGGCTGTCGACGATATAGCCGTCGTCAGGCCGCAGATCGACCGCGCGGCGCAGCATCTTGAACGCCTCGTCGAGATTCACGCCCTGATCGACCCATGAATAGCCGAGATAGTTCAAAACGAGCGGCTGATCGGGATAAAGCTCCAGCGCTTTCTTGAAATCGGCCTCGGCGAGCGGCCATTGCTTCGAGCGCTCATGGGAGACGCCGCGGAAGTAATAGGTCGTCCAGTCGCCGCGTCCCGGCGCCTTGGAGAGGGCGAGCGCGCGCGTATAGGTCTGCGCCGCATCGGCGAACAATTTGCGCGAGCGCTGCAGATTGGCGAGCGCAAGCAGCGGCTCGGGATCGCCGGGCGCGCGCTTGATGATGGCTTCGAGATGCTGCTGCGCCTCTTCCTTGCGCTCGAGCGTTTCAAGCACGAGCCCGATCTGCAGATCGGCGCTGGCGCGCAGCGGCGAGGCCTCCGGCACGCTCTCGTAAACCTCGATCGCGCGTTCGCCCTGTTTGATGCGCTCATAGAGATCGCCAAGGCTGATGGCGGCGAGCGCATGATCGGGCGCGAGATGCAGCGCAAGGCGCAGATAGATGATGGCGGCGAGCTCGTCGCCCTGACGCACGCCCGCGGCGCCGAGGCCGTAAAGCACTTCGCCCGCCCCCGCGATGGGCGAGCGCACGAGCGGCTCGAGCTGTTCGCCCGCCTCGATGCGGCGCATCGCCTCCACCACCACCGGATGACGCGGCAAGGCCTCCTCGAAGGCGCGATAGGCGCGCAGGGCTTCCTCGCGCCGCCCCTGCCGCGCCTCCATGCGCGCGAAGGCGTCGACAAGACGCAGCGTCGCGCGTTCAGCCTCATAGGCCGCGCGCATGCGCCGCGCCGCTTCCTGCGGGCGCTTCGCCGCCTCAAGGATCAGCGCGGCGTGATAATCGCGAAACAGCGCGAAGGGGCGGTCGGTGAGCCGGTCCGTCGCCTCCAGCGCCTTGTTGAACTCGCCCGAGCCCGCCCAGCTCCACGCGGTGAGCAGGATGGCGGTGATGTCGCCGCGGCGTGTGTTGCCGCCCTTGGCGAGATGATTGCGCGCCTGCGCGAAATTGCGCGCGCGGATCGCCCGCACGCCGAGCGCCAGATGGGCGAGCCCGTTCTTGGCGTCCTGCCGCACCAGCCGGTCGGCGAGTTCGAAGGCCTGCGCCATGTCGCCATTGGCGAGCGAGGCGACGAAGGCGCGTTCGATGAGCACGGCGTTGCGCGGATCGGCGCGCAGCGCCTCGCGGAAATAAGCGGAGGCGGCCATCGTGTCGCGGGAGGCGCCGGCGACGAGCGCGGCGAGATAATTGCCCGACGGGCTCGCGCTCACCTCGATGACCTGCTGGGACGCGCGGCTCTCGCGCGCCTGCGCGGCGGCGATCGGGGCGCCGGCGGAGACGCTCAGCGTCGCGACCAGCGCGCCCGCGCTGACGGCGCGCAAGCAAGCGGCTCGATTGAACGAACCCGACCCGAAAAGCGAAGCGAAGAACGGACGCCACGCGCGGCGCGCCCGCCGCTCCAACGCGATTTGATCAGTGAGATGCACGAATCGTCTCTCTCGCTGGCTCATAATGGAGCCGTGTGTCCGATGATCGTCAGCCGACGCCGATTCGCAGCCCGATCCGGCGAAGGCGAACCCGATGCGACAGGAACATGGCCCTTTTGCGTTGGCAAGAGGAAGCCGCCGCCCGCCGCCGACGCGAAAGGCGAGACCCGCGCGCTCCCGCCGCGCCCACGGCCGGCGGGCTGCTTGCCGGGCTGCTTGCCGGGCGCCGCCGGGTGCGCTAGCCTTTTGGCCAGCCAGGGGTGTCGCCGGATGGCCGGCGGCTGAGATCATACCCTTAGAACCTGATCTGGGTCACGCCAGCGAAGGGACGGCGCCAAGCCCGGCTCAGGCCGCGGCGAAGTCTCCGAACCCGCCCAGCGCATCCAGCTCAGGTTGACGCAAAGACGCCCGAAGGGCGCAGGAGGAGGCCTGTCATGAACGTGCAGCCCAAGCGCGGATCCATCGTTCCCGAAACCGTCACCACCGGGCCGCTGCCCGGCTCCCGCAAGGTCTACGCCACGCCGGAAGGCTGGAGCGACGTGCATGTGCCTTTCCGCGAGATCAAGCTGACGGACCCCAACGAGCCCACCCTGCGCGTCTATGACGCCTCCGGTCCCTACACCGAGACGGACGCGCGCATCGACCTCGCCAAGGGCCTGGCGCGCATCCGCGAGCCCTGGATCGCCCGGCGCGGCTTCAAGCCCTACGCGGGCCGCGCGATCAAGGACGAGGACAACGGCGGCGCCGCCGGCGACAAGCTCGTGCCCGCCTGCCCCGCCAACACGAACCCGCTGACGGGCGAGGGCGCGCAATACGTCACGCAATACGAATTCGCCCGCGCCGGACTCATCACCGAAGAAATGGTCTATGTGGCCCATCGCGAGAATCTCGGCCGCGCGAAGGCGGTGGAGCGCGCGCAGGAGGCGCTGGAGAACGGCGAGAGCTTCGGCGCCGTCATTCCCGATTTCGTGACGCCGGAATTCGTGCGCGACGAAATCGCGCGCGGCCGCGGGATCATTCCCGCCAACATCAACCATCGCGAGCTTGAGCCGATGATCATCGGCCGCAACTTCCTCGTGAAGGTGAACGCCAACATCGGCAATTCCGCCGTCACCTCCTCGGTGGCGGAGGAAGTGGAGAAGCTCGTCTGGTCGATCCGCTGGGGCGCGGACACCGTGATGGACCTCTCCACCGGCCGCAACATCCACAACATCCGCGACTGGATCATCCGCAATTCGCCGGTGCCGATCGGCACGGTGCCGATCTATCAGGCGCTCGAGAAAGTGGGCGGCGATCCGCTGAAGCTCGATTGGGAAGTGTTCAAGGACACGCTGATCGAACAGGCCGAACAGGGCGTCGACTATTTCACCATCCACGCCGGCGTGCGCCTCGCCCATGTGCCGCTCACCGCGCGCCGCACCACCGGCATCGTCTCGCGCGGCGGCTCGATCATGGCGCGCTGGTGCCTTGCGGGCCACCGCGAGAGCTTCCTCTATGAGCGCTTCGACGAGATCTGCGATCTCATGCGCAAATACGACGTGTCCTTCTCGCTGGGCGACGGCCTGCGTCCCGGCTCCATCGCGGACGCCAACGACGCCGCACAATTCGCGGAGCTCAAGACGCTGGGCGAGCTCACCAAGGTCGCCTGGGAGAAGGGCTGTCAGGTGATGATCGAGGGACCCGGCCACGTGCCGATGAACAAGATCAAGGTCAATATGGACAAGCAGCTGCGCGAATGCGGCGAGGCGCCCTTCTACACGCTCGGGCCGCTGACGACCGACATCGCGCCGGGCTATGACCACATCACGTCGGGCATCGGCGCGGCGATGATCGGCTGGTTCGGCACCGCAATGCTCTGCTACGTGACGCCCAAGGAGCACCTCGGCCTGCCTGACCGCGACGACGTGAAGACCGGCGTCATCACCTATCGCATCGCCGCTCACGCCGCCGATCTCGCCAAGGGCCATCCGGCCGCGCAGATCCGCGACGACGCGATGAGCCGCGCGCGCTTCGAGTTCCGCTGGGAAGACCAGTTCAACATCGGCCTCGATCCCGACACCGCGCGCGAATACCACGACGAGACCCTGCCCAAGGAAGCGCACAAGACGGCGCATTTCTGCTCCATGTGCGGGCCTAAGTTCTGCTCGATGAAGATCACGCAGGATTTGCGCGTGGAAGCCGCCGCCATGCTCGACAACGAGAAGGCCGCGCTCGAAGGCATGGCGGAGAAGAGCCGCGAATTCCTCGAAAAGGGCGGCCAGCTCTATCTGAAGACCTGACCGACGCGGGCGGGCGGCGGCCTCGCCGCCCGCAACCTTTCCCTCATCGCACGCGAAGTCTCCCCTCAGGGAGCCCGGAGCCTGACGCCATGTCCACGCATATGTCGGCGCCCACGCGCCGCACGCTCATCGCCGGCGCCGCAAGCGCCCCGCTCGCCGCACCCGCCGTCCTGCGCGCGCAGGATCAGCCGATCGTCTGGCGCATGGCGACGTCATGGACCAAGAGCCTGCCCGGCCCCGGCGTGTCGGCCGACCGGCTCGCGCAGCGCATCCAGTCGATGAGCGGCGGACGCATGCGCATCGACGTCTTTCCCGCCGGCCATATCGTCTCCGCCTTCGGCGTGATGGAGGCGGTCTCGACCGGCGTGGTGGAGATGGGCCACACGGCCTCCTTCTTCTGGGACGGACAATTGCCGGGCGCGGCCTTCTTCACCACGGCGCCGTTCGGCATGGGCCCGCTTGGACACCAGACCTGGATCGAACAGCGCGGCGGGCAGGAATTGTGGGACGAATTGTACCGCCCGCGCGGCGTGCGCGGCCTGCTTGCGGGCAACACCGGCCCGTCCATGGGCGGCTGGTTCCGCAAGCCCGTGGAGAGCCTGAAGGACATCGCCGGCCTGCGCATCCGCGTGCAGGGCATGGGCGGGGAGGTCTACGCCGCGCTGGGCGCGACGCCGCAATCCATTCCGCCGGGCGACATCTATTCAGCGCTTGAGAAAGGCGCCATTGACGCGGTGGAGATCCTCGCGCCCGTGAACGATCTGCCGCTCGGGCTGCATCGCATCGCGCCCTATTACTACATGCCGGGCTTCAACAAGCCCAATGGCGCAGGCGAGGCGCTGATCTCGCTCGCCGCCTTCGGCAAACTGCCCGCCGACCTGCAACGCATCATCGAAACGGCCTGCCAGGCGGAGCATTCCGCAGCCCTCGCGGAAGCCGAGCGCCAGAACGCGGTCGCGCTTTTGGAGCTGGCGCGCGGCGGCGCGAAAGTCACCGCCTTCCCCGCGGATGTGGTGAAGGCGGCGCGCGAGAAGACGCAGGACGTGCTCGACGCGAAGGCCAAGGCCTCCCCTGTCGCGGGACGCATCGTGACCTCATGGCGCGAGGCGCTCGCCGCGGGCGGCGCATGGGCGCGCGTGGGCGCCTATATGGAGAATGCGTTGCGCGGCGCGTGAGCGCAGGGGGCGACCTGAGCCATTGGACGCAGGTCGAATGAACACGCCGCCCCGCTGTGCTATCATGGCGCCATGCAGCATCCCGACCGCTATCTCCTCGCCGGCGTCATGGGCTCGCCCATCATGCATTCGCGCTCGCCGCGGATTCACAACCGCTGGCTTGCCGAATATGGACTCGCCGGACATTACGCGCCGCTTCTGGTGAAGCCGGAGGGGCTCGAAAAGGCCCTGCGCGCGCTGCATCCGCTGGGCTTCAGCGGCGTGAACCTCACGATCCCGCTGAAGGAGAAAGCGCTGACGCTCGTCGACAGCGTGGATCCGCTCGCGCGGCGCATCGGCGCGATCAATTGCGTCGTCGTGACGGACGAAGGACGTCTCGAAGGCTATAATTTCGACGCCTTCGGCTTCATCGCCGCGCTGCAGGAGCGCGCGCCCGATTTCGATCCCGCCGCCGGGCCCGCCGTCATTCTGGGCGCGGGTGGCGCGTCGCGCGCGCTCATCGCCGGCCTGCTCGAGGCGCGCTGTCCGCAGGTGCGCCTCGCCAACCGCACGCTGGAGCGCGCGCAGGCGCTGGCGGCGGAGTTCGGCGCAGCCGTGACGCCTGTGCGCTGGGAGGAACGGGCGGACGCGCTGGCGGGCGCGGCCCTGCTCGTCAACGCCACCTCCATGGGCATGGTGGGCGAGCCAGCGCTCGACATCGCCCTCGACGCGCTGCCGCAGGACGCGCTCGTCAACGACATCGTCTATGCGCCGCTGGAGACGGACCTGCTCGCCCGCGCCCGGGCGCGTGGCCTGCGCGCGGTGGACGGGCTGGGCATGCTGCTGCATCAGGCGCGGCCGGCGTTCGAAAAATGGTTCGGCCCGCGCCCCGACGTCACGCCGCAGCTGCGCCGCGAGATCGAGGCGACGCTGGAGCGTGGCTAAGCGGCGCGCGCCGCGCCGGCCGCCCCTGTGCGCCTTGCCTCGCCCGCCCCGATCCGGTAGAGGATCGGCGCAATGAGCCCGGCCGGCGCCGTCAGGATTGCCGCCGGGTTTTTTTGCGCCAGAACCATCCGCGCAGGGGCCTGTCGCCCCCAACAGAGCGAACTCATCATGGCCAATGTTGTGGTTGTCGGCGCCCAGTGGGGCGACGAGGGCAAGGGCAAGATCGTCGACTGGCTCTCGATCGAGGCCGACGTGGTCGTGCGCTTCCAGGGCGGACACAACGCGGGCCATACGCTCGTCATCGACGGCGTCACCTATAAATTGTCGCTCCTGCCCTCGGGCATCGTGCGGCCGGGCAAGCTCTCGGTGATCGGCAACGGCGTCGTGCTCGATCCCCACCATCTGGTGAAGGAGATCGCCGCGCTGCGCGAAAAGGGCGTCACGGTGAACCGCGACAACCTGCGCATCGCGGAGAACGCGCCGCTCATCCTCTCCGTCCATCGCGAGCTCGACGCGCTGCGCGAGAACAACGCCGCCGCCGGCACGAAGATCGGCACTACGATGCGCGGCATCGGCCCCGCCTATGAGGACAAGGTGGGCCGGCGCGCGATCCGCGTGATGGATCTCGCCGATCTCTCCACGCTCGACGGCAAGATCGAGCGCCTGCTCGCCCATCACAACGCGCTGCGCCGCGGCTTCGGCCTGCCGGAAATCTCCAAACAGGCGATCCGCGACGAACTCGCCCCCGTCGCGCAGGAGACGCTGTCCTACATGGACCGCACATGGTCGCTGCTGGAGGATCTGCGCCGCGACGGCAAGCGCATCCTGTTCGAAGGCGCGCAGGGCGCGCTGCTCGACATCGACCACGGCACCTATCCGTTCGTGACCTCCTCCAACACGGTCGCCGCGAACGCGGCCACCGGCGCGGGGCTTGGCCCCAAGGCGCTGCAATATGTGCTGGGCATCGCGAAGGCCTACACCACGCGCGTTGGCGAAGGCCCGTTCCCGGCGGAGCTGAAAGATTCCATCGGCCAGCTCATCGGCGAACGCGGACATGAGTTCGGCACCGTCACGGGCCGCGCGCGCCGCTGCGGCTGGTTCGACGCCGTGCTCGTGCGCCAGACGGTGAAGACCTGCGGCATCGACGGCATCGCCTTCACCAAGCTCGACGTGCTCGACGGCTTCGACGAACTGAAGGTCTGCGTGGCCTATAAGCTCGACGGCGAGACCATCGATTATCTGCCCGCCTCGCAGGCCGCGCAGGCGCGCGTGGAGCCCGTCTATGAGACGATCGAGGGCTGGAAGGAGACGACGCGGGGCGCGCGCTCCTGGGCGGACCTTCCCGCAGCCGCCGTCAAATACGTGCGGCGCGTGGAGGAATTGATCGGCGCCCCGGTCTCTCTCCTGTCCACGAGCCCGGAACGGTCGGATACGATCCTCGTCCACAATCCGTTCCGCGACTGAGCGGCGACCGTTGGCGCGACATTTTCCGTCGCGAGCCCCGGCCTCACACATGCCGCTGCAAGAGGTCGCAGAACCGGGATTGACGCGCGCGCGCTGGAATGGTCTGAAAAACGACGATGGCCGATTACTTCCCGCTCCTTTCGAGAGCCGTGTCCGCCCTGCCCGACTCGACGCCGGATTCCCGGCGCGCGGTCTATGAGCGCGCGCGCAAGGCGCTGATCGGCCAGTTGCGCGCCGTGCAGCCGCCGATGGCGGAGGCGGACATCAAGACAGAAAGCGACGCGCTCGACGACGCCATCGCCCGCATCGAGGCCGACATCGCCCTGGCGGACCTGAACCTCCTGTCCGGCGGCGGCGCCGAAACGACCGCGCCCCCGCCCCCGCCCGCGCCCGCGCCCACGCCCCCGCCCCCGCTGTCCACGCGGCCGCCGCCGCCCGCTCCGCCGCCCTCCGCTCCGCCCGCTCCGCCGCCCTCCGGCCCGCCCATGCCGCCCGTGCGCCCGCTGCCGCCCCAGCAGCCGCTGCGGCCGCTGCCCCTGCCGGAAGCCGCCAAACCTGACGCCAAACCTGAGGCGGCGCAGACGAGCGCTCCGCCTGCCGCTCCCGCAGCCTCCGCCGCCGGGCCGGAGGGGACCGTGCGGCCGCAGACCCATGTCGAGGACGACGACGACGGCGGCGCCCCCGCCGTGGCGTTTCGCGCTCCCGGCGCGCCGCGCGTCGACGCGCCCGCCCTGTCGCGCGAACAGGCGCGCCCGGCCGCCCCCGGCGAGGCCGCCGAAGGCCGGTTTGACCGCCGCATCATCTGGCTGCCGATCGTCCTGCTGCTCTGCGTCGCCGTGGGCGCCCTCGCCTGGAAGTTGCGGGTGCCTCAGGAGGAGTTCGCCCGTCCGCGCTCCGCGCAGACGCAGGCCGAGCGGCCCGGATCGCCGAAAGTTGAGCAGCGCGCCGCCGGCGGCGAAACCGGCGAGCCTGCGGCCCCGCAGCCCCAGAGCCGCGTGCGCGTGGAGCCCCAGCGCCCCGCCCAGCAGCAGCCGGCGCCCGCGCCCCAGCAGCCTGCGGCGGCGCCGACGAGCCAGCGCGCCGCCATGCTGGTGCAGGCCTCCGCCAGCGACCCGCAGAACATTCTCACCTATGTGGGCGCGACCGTCTGGCGCATCGAGCCAAGCCAACGGCCCGGCGCCAACGATCTGCCGGCCCTGCGCGCCGACGTGGACCTTCCGGAAATCCGCCTGCGCCTGACGATGACCATCGAGAAGAACGTGGACCCCACGTTCCGCGCGTCGCATATCATGACGCTGCGCTTCACCCCCGATCCCGAAAGCCGCTTTCCCGCGGTCGCCGAACTCGGCTCGCCGCAGATGCGCAACGAGGCCGCCCCCGCCGTCGATCCGCTCGCCGGCGTGCAGGCGAAGGTCATCGAGAACATTTTCATCATCGCGCTCACCGCCGAACCCGCCTTCGTCGCGCGCAATCTTGAGACGATGCGCACGCGCGGCTGGTTTGACTTCCCCCTGCGCATCGCCGATGGGCGCATCGCCAAAATCACCATCGAGAAGGGCGCGGTGGGCGACAAGCTGATCGAGGAAGCGCTGAACGCCTGGCGCTAAAAATCTGGCGCTGAACGCTTGGCGCTAAAAATCTGGCGCTAAACGTTTGGCTCTGAGCGCGCGACGCGGGAGCCCAGAACGACAAAAAACCCGCGCACAGCGCGGGTTTTTCGCATCAGGACGCGCGGCGCGAAGACCGCTGCGGCGATGTCAATGGGCCGGGAGCGCCGGCGCCGACGCCGGCGGCGCGATCGCCTCGATGCGCGCGATGCCGGCCTTCACAGCCGCCTGCACCTTCTCGAAAGCGCGCACCTCGATCTGGCGCACGCGCTCGCGCGAGACGCCGAACTCCTCCGACAATTCCTCCAGCGTCACCGGATCGTCAGCGAGACGACGCGCCTCGAAAATGCGCCGCTCGCGCTCATTGAGCACGGAAAGCGCCTGACGCAGCGCGGCGAGCCGGTTGTCCGCCTCCTCCTGCTGCACGAGCACGGATTCCTGATCGGAGGATTCGTCCACCAGCCAGTCCTGCCATTCGCCCTCGCCCTCCTGCCGGATGGGCGCGTTGAGCGAGGCGTCGCCGCCAAGCCGGCGGTTCATGTCGACGACCTCCTGTTCGGAGACGCCGAGGCGCGTGGCGATGGTCTTCACCTGATCGGGCCTGAGATCGCCTTCCTCCAGCGCGGAGATCTGGCTCTTCGCCTTGCGCAGGTTGAAGAACAATTTCTTCTGGTTCGCCGTCGTGCCCATTTTCACGAGCGACCAGGAGCGCAGGATGTATTCCTGAATCGACGCCCTGATCCACCACATGGCGTAGGTGGCGAGACGGAAGCCCTTGTCGGGCTCAAATCTTTTCACGGCCTGCATGAGGCCGACGTTGCCCTCGGAGATGACCTCGCCGATGGGCAGGCCATAGCCCCGATAGCCCATGGAGATCTTCGCCACGAGCCGCAGATGGGACGTGATCAGCTTCTGAGCAGCCCCGCGGTCGCCGTGCTCGCGCCAGCGCTTCGCGAGCATGTACTCCTCTTCGGGCTGCAACATGGGAAACCGGCGTATTTCCGCCAGGTAGCGGGACAACCCGCCATCGGCCGACAGAGCCGGAAGCGCAGCGCTCATTCCATCCTCCTTTGGGCCCCCATGCGGGCGGACCCTATTGCGGCCGCGAAACGCCGGCCGCACGCGCCTCGATATAGGGAGGCGCAACCGTGGCCGAAAGAGGGCGCCGCCGAAAATCGCCTCAAACCGTCGGCCGGCGCGCCTCTCCTTCAAGGAACCCCGGCCGAGGGGTCGCGTTCCGCCTCCAAAGCGCGCCCAAAGGAGCCTCGCGACGCGCGAGACGGGACGGACGAGGCCCCAAGGCCAAGAGCAAGCCCGCCCCGCCCGACCCCCGCAACCGCGGCGGGGAGGCGGACCTCGCGTTTCGGAAACAAGGCTGGCTCGCCGCCTCGCATTGGCGCGAGCCTTGACAAGCCGGCCCTGCGGCCTCCATCGACGGCGTGTCAGCGCGCAAACGACGCAGCGCGCCGCAACGCATGCGCCTGAAGCTTCGCGGGCTGTTCTGAACGTCGATTGGGAGGCCAGTTTGAAGGCTGATGCGCCAACAGCCGCGGCTCCGCATGGACGCGCGAGCGTGCGGGCGAGGCCTGCCGGCGCGGCGGCCGCAGCGCTTCTGGCCGCCTGCGCGCTCGCCTCGGCCGCGCAGGCGCGCGAGGAAGTGCGCTTCGGCCTGTCGGTCGGCGACAATCCCGTCTTCGCGCCGGTCGCCGCAGCCGCGGAGCTCGGCTTTTTTGAAGAACGGGGGCTTGCGGTGCGCATCGTGCCGCTGCGCGGATCGGCGGCGGCGGAGGAAGCGCTGGCCGCCGGCCATGTGGACGTGATCGACCACACCATTCCCTATGCGGGCCGCGCGATCGCGGCGGGCGCGGATCTGCGGATCGTGGCCACCGCCACCCATGGCTTTTACGGCTGGAGCGTCATCGTGCGCACGGAGAGCCCGGCGCAAAAGGCGAGCGACCTCGCCGGCAAGCGGATCGGCGTGGGGCCGCGCCTGAGCGTTGCGGATATGGCGAGCCAGCGGCTCTCCGATTCGACGGGCGTGCGATATGATTTCCTGACGCGCGGCCCCGGAGCGCTGGTGCCGGACCTGCGCGCGGGCGAGCTCGACGCCGTGCTCTACTCGGCCGCCGTCGCCCAGCGCGAAGTGGCCAATGGCAACGCGCGCGTGCTCGTCGATCTCGCAGACGGGTCCGACCGGACGGCGATCTACGGCTATTCCGCGGGGGCCGACATACGCAACGCGCGCCCCACGCAATTGCGCGACTTTCTCGCAGCCACCCATCGCGCCGTCGCGCATATGAAGGCGGACCGGCCCTGGACCATCCGCTTTCTGCGCAGTTATGTGAACGCAAGCGACCAGGCGCTCACCGAACGTCTTTACGAACAGGTGATCGCACGCCTGTCCGAGACCGGGCTGAGCGATGCGGAGGCGGTGCGGCGCGGACTGGCGCTCGCCGCACGCGCATGGAACGCGCCCGCCCTGGCGGAGCTGGCGCCGACGGCGGTGTTCACCAACGCTTTCACGGAGCCGGCGCCATAAGCCCTTCCCGCTCGAAGGCGCACGTGAGCGCCTAGCGCTCGAAAGTGAATGTCCCGATGCGGCAGACGTTCACGCCCTGTTTGACGACCTCGACGCCGTTCTCGAACACGCCCTTGAAGTCGAAGATGCATTTGCCGGACCCGTCGTCGATGTTGATGTCGACGCTGTCGCCCGCCTCCAGCTCCTCGTCGCCCAGGATGTCTTCTTCCCAGGAATTGGTGTTGCTGACGGAGGCGTAGAACTCCACCATCGTCATCCCGGTGGCGTTGATGATCTCGACCACGCGATTGGCCGCAGCCGCCGAGTTGACCGAAGCGCCGAGCAGGGCAAGCGAAAGCGCGCCAAACAGCGCGCCGTTGAAAAAGCGACGCATGAAAAGAATCTCCAAATCGAGTCGTGATTATAACGTCACGACTCTACCAGCGCCGCAATCGCCCGCAAGGAAAAAAACAAACGGCGCGCGCCTCAGGGCAGCAGGACGATGGAGCCCGCGCGCAAGCCCGCCTCAAGGTCGCGATGGGCCTGAGCTGCGTCTTCAAGACGATAGCGCGCGGAGATCTCCACGCGCAGCACGCCGCGCGCCACAAGATCGAACAGCCGCTGCGCCGTGGCGCGCAGAGCTGAATCCTTCAGATAGAAAGACACCGCCGGCCGGCAGATCGAGAGCGAGCCCTTCTGCGCCAGATCGATCATGTCGATGGGCGGCACATGGCCGGACGCGTTGCCGTAATTGACCAGCGTGCCGAACGGGCGCACGCAATCGAACGAACGCACGAATGTGTCCTTGCCCACCCCGTCATAGACCGCGTCGACGCCTTCAGGGGCGATCTCTTTCACGGCGGCGACGAAATCGCGCTCGCGATAGAGAATGGCGTGGGCCGCTCCATGCGCCCGCGCGACGTCGGCCTTCGCCTGCGAGCCCACCGTGCCGATCACCTGCGCGCCCAGATGCGCGGCCCATTGCGTCAACAACAGACCGACCCCGCTCGCCGCCGCATGAACGAGGATCACATGGCCCGCGCGCGGCGGAAAAACGCGTTCCACGATCGTGGCCGCAGTCGCCCCTTTCAACAGAAGCGCGCAGGCCTGTTCGTCAGTGACGTCGGCGGGCACATGGACGAGACGGCTCGCCGGCACATTGCGCGCCTGCGCATAGGCGCCGGTGTCGCGATAGAACGGGCCATGCATGCCCACATAGGCGACACGGTCCCCCGGCTTCACGTCCGCCACGTCCGGGCCCACGGCCTCGACGACGCCCGCGGCCTCATTGCCGGGGATGAGCGGCATAGGCATGGGTTCAGACTGGTAGAAGCCGCCACGCCGCACGTTGACGTCGGAGAAATTGAGCGCGATCGCGGTGTGGCGCACCTGCGCCTGTCCGGGCCCGGGCGGGGCGAGCTCCACATCCTCGTAACGCAGCGCGTCCGGCCCGCCATGGGCGTGAATGCGTACAGCCTTCATAACTGCCCCCTGTCGCGCGCCGCCGCCTAGCGCTTGAACGGCTTCGTTGGATCGAACCCGTAGTCGAAGGTCAGCTCCTCGCCCTTGCGGATGGTCCGCAGAGAATGGAACCACACGCCGCCGCGCCGCACGCGCGCCTCGAGATTGGGACGCAGCGAATGGTTGATGTAGATCGATTCATTGCCGCCGATCAGCCCGTCAAGATAGCAATCGTCGAGATCGAACAGGAGCGAATAGCCGATCGAATTGTAATAGCGCTCGCGTCGCGCGCCTTCGCGCCGGCTGACCTTCTGGCCTGTGTATTCGATCACCCATTCGCCTTCCGCGATCGCCTGCGCCGCGAAAAGCCCCCTGCCCTGAATACGGGAGGGGCGAATGATGAATTTAAAGCCTTGCTTGACGAGAGTCGGCGCGTTCCGCATCGATCACGCTGCTAACGGATCGGCGCACGCGGCGCAAGGCTCATGAATGGCCGCTCTTGCGCGCAAGCGGCGCAGGGATCACTGCGTTCGCGTCCACGCCACCGTCTTGCAGAAGACCTTGAGCATGCAGCCGCTCGTCGTCATCCGATAGCCGTCATATGTGATGCGGCTCGAAAAGCGCAGGTTCCTCTTGGGGTCGAAAGCCGAGCCTTCCCACACGCCCTCGCCCGTGGGCCGCACCTCAAGCACGAGACGGTCGCCCACGTTCTCGTCGCCGGGATCCCGGATCCATACATTGATCGCGCACAGGGCCGATCCGCACGGCGCGATGCGCACGTGAGCCTTGCCATCCTCGCGCCGCCACACGCCCTTGGTGATGTCGGCCTGCGCCGCCGGCGCGAAGGCCAGCGCGCCAGCGAGGGCCGCGACGCCCGCAAATGCGCCCGCCAACGTCCTGCGCACGATCCGCATGAGGAAAAAGCGGCGACGGAAGGATGAGGCGGAAGCCGCTGCGTGACGCATGTCAAAATTGTCGCGCATCTCAAATCCATTTCGCAAAGCGTCTCGCCGAGAATACGCGCAGGCTCGCCGAATGGATCGCTCCGCGACTGACAGCCCTGATCACAGCCGCAAAAGACAGCGCGGCGGCGGGACTTGCCCGACGCGCTCGAACCGACGACGCCGCGCCCGGCGGCGCGGCGAGGAGGTTCTCCGGCGGCGGACGCCGCGCTATCGCATGCGCGGCCGCCGAAAGCGCGGCCGCTTATTGCGAGCCTTCGATGCCCGCCTTGCGCACCACTTCGCCCCAGCGCGCGATCTCGCTGCCCACGAAGCCTTGCAGTTCGGCGAGCGAGGGCGAGCTGACAGGAACCATGCCGGCCTTTTCGATCTGCCCGCGCACGGCGGGGTCCTCCATGGCCTGCGCGATGTCGCGGTGCAGCTTCTCGACGATCGGGCGCGGCGTGCCCGCCGGCGCGACGATCATCTGCCAGGAGGCGACGTCGAAGCCGGGCACGGAATCATTGACTGGCGGCACATTGGGCAGCGAGGCGAGGCGCGCGGCGGTGGAGACGCCAAGCGCGCGCACCGCGCCCGCCTGCACCTGCGCGATCGCCGGCCCCAGATCGACGAACATGGCGGGCACATGGCCCGCGATCACGTCGTTGAGCGCCGGCAGACTGCCCTTGTAGGCCACAGGCTGCATGTCGATGCCGGCGAGGCTCTTGAGAAGCTCGGCGAAGAGATGATGCGGCACGCCAGGCCCCGCCGTCGCGTAGAACAGCGGCTTTGGCGGCGCCTTCGCATATTTCACGAAGTCGGCGACGGAGGCGACCGGCAGCGAAGGATGCGCGACAAGCACGAAAGGCGTGCGCGCAGGCAGGGCGAGCGGGATGAAATCCTTCGCCGGATCGTAGGGAAGGGTTTTGAACAGCGTGACGTTGACGGCCATCGTCGCGCTTGGCGCGATCATCAGCGTATAACCGTCCGCCGGCGCCTTCTGCGTGGCCACAGCGCCCACGACGCCGCCCGCGCCCACGCGGTTCTCCACCACGAAGCCGCGGCCCCAGCTTTGCTCCAGCTTCTGGCTGAGCGTGCGCGCGAGAATGTCGCCGGCGCCGCCGGCGGTGAACGGCACGATCATCGTGATCGGCTTGGCGGGAAACTCCTGCGCCTGAGACTGCGCTGCGAAACATGCGGCGGCGACGGCGAGCGCGCCGGACATAAGCCCGCGCAGGCTGCGCGGCCGAAGGCGTGCGGGCGTGGACGAAACCATGAAAACCCTCCCCTGATTTATTGGCATGAAAGTGTCGCGTTTCGCGTCAGGCGGCAAGCCCCGATCCCGCTCCCGACAAGGCGGCGCGCCAGACCCGCGCTGGCCAAGGCAGCGGTTGAGCCTGCGGCCGATAAGGCGCTTGCGGCGCAGCCTGCGCCGGCGTCAGATGGCGCATGGTTCCACGCGCCGCTCCCCGCCTTGCGGTTCGCATCACGCTGCTGACGGCGCTGTTCGCGCCGCTGGCGGGCGGACCCGTTCACGCGCAGTCTCGCGCCTCATGCGAAGCGAGCGCGCGCGATTACGCGAATATGGTGGCGCCGCGCTCCGGCGCGCCGGCGATCGCAGGGACCTCGCAAGGCCTGCCCAACCCCCTCGCCGGCGAGGCGCCGCGACGCCGCGCCATGAACGATCAGGAGCGCATGGGCGGCGGGCTCGCCGCGCATCAAAACGCCTATGCGGCGGCGCTCGCCCGATGCCGCGCGCGCGGCGGCTGAGAATGGGCGCGGCTCGACAGCGCGAGGCTTTCGCGCGAACATAGCGTCACAAAACCGATCAACGGAACGGGAGGACGACCTGCGCGACGCAAGGCTTATCAAGCTCGGCCTGTTTCTGCGCCCGTGCGGCCATCACATCGCCGCCTGGCGCCATCCGCAGGGCGCGCCGGACGCCGGCGAAAATCCACGCCATTTCGTGCGCATCGCGCAGACCGCCGAACGCGGCTTGTTCGACATGCTGTTCTCGGCGGATTCGCCCACCGCCTACACCGCGCAGATGCGCGGCCTCAACCGCTCCCATTATGTCGCATGGATCGAGCCTTTCACGCTGCTCTCCATGCTGGCGGCCGTCACGCGCAACATCGGCCTTGTCTGCACCGCCAGCACCAGTTTCGAGCAGCCCTACGCCATCGCGCGCCGTTTCGCCTCGCTCGACATCGTGAGCGAAGGTCGCGCGGGCTGGAACGTGGTGACGACGGGCAATCCGATCGCAGCGGAGAATTTCGGCGGCGAGCCGCATCTGCCCAAGGCCGAGCGCTACCGCAAGGCGCGCGAATTTCTCGACGTCGTTCTGGGCCTGTGGAACTCGTGGGACACCGACGCCTTCGTGCGCGACCGCGAGAGCGGGCTCTTCTTCGACTGGGCGAAAATGCGCGAGCTCAACCACCATGGCGCGCATTATCAGGTGCGCGGGCCGCTGAACACGCCACGCACGCCTCAAGGCCGCCCCGTCATCGTGCAGGCAGGCGCCTCCGACGAGGGGCGCGAACTCGCGGCCGAGACGGCGGAAGTCGTCTTCACCGCCCATGAGACCATGGCGGGCGCGCAAGCCTTCTATGCGGACGTGAAGGGGCGCATGGCGCGCTTTGGCCGCACGCCCGACGAGCTGAAAATCATGCCCGGCCTTTTTGTCGTCGTCGCGCCCAGCGAGTCGGAGGCGCATGCGAAGTTTCAGGCGTTGCAGGATCTCATCCATCCCGAGATCGGCGTCGCGCTACTTGAGCGCAAGATGGGCGTGGATCTCTCCGGCTGCGACGTGGACGGGCCTTTGCCGAAAATCCCGGCCAACGCCGTGCTCTCAAGCCGGGTCGACCAGATGGTGGAGGCGGCCCAGCGCGAGCGGCTCACCATCCGCCAGCTCTACCAGCGCTTCGCGGCGTCGCGCGGCCATTTCGCCGTGGTGGGAACGCCCACGCAGGTCGCCGATCAGATGGAGCGCTGGTTCAAGGAAGGCGCTGCGGACGGGTTCAACTTCATGGCGCCCGTCTTTCCCGGCGGCCTCGATGATTTCGTGTCGCTCGTCATCCCGCAATTGCAGCAGCGCGGCCTCTATCGAACCGCCTATGAAGGGGCGACGCTGCGCGACAATCTCGGCCTGAAGAAGGTCTAGCGCTTCGCGTTCTCGCGCAAGGCCTCAAAGATGCGCACGACGCGCACATGGCGAAAGATCGCGTAGTTCATCGCCGCGAGAAAACCCGGCGCGCCGCGCAGCGCATAGCGACGCAGCACATAGGCCTTGAAGAAAGCCACCGGAAACTCGGTCGCAAGCCGCAGGCGCGAGAAAGCTCGGCCGCGATCCGCGTAATCCTGCGCCTGCAGCCGCGTATAGGCGAGCAGCTTGTCGATCTGCCGGCCGAAGCTCTCGATGGAGTAATGATGCAGCGCGCCTGACAAAGCGCCGATGCGCGCCTGCGGAGGAAAGCGCACGCGGTCATGCACGGTCGAGTCCGCATAGCGCCCCACGCTGCGGCGATAGAGCCGCACCGGACTCAGGCGATAGGCGAACCGGCCCGGCCGCTCCTCGCCGGGCAGCACGTCCACGATGGGCGTGCGCCAGCCGTCTTGCGCATTCACGCCGCCCGCGCGCAAGAGCGCGAGGATCTCCGCGCGCAAATCGTCTGAGACCACTTCGTCGGCGTCCACGTTCAGCACCCAGTCATGGCGACAGGCGTCCTCTGCGAAACGCTTTTGCGGCCCATAGCCGGGAAAGGGCGCGTTCACGATGAATGTGGCGCCATGGGCGCGGGCGATGTCGGGCGTTTCGTCGGTCGAGCCCGAGTCAACGATCACGATCTCGTCGGCGAGCCCCTTCAGCGCCTCAAGCGTCCGGCCGAGCCGGGCGGCCTCGTTATGCGTGATGAGAAAGGCTGAAAGGGGAACGGAGCTCACAACATCCACCATGGCCGGGACGGCGGCCGGAGCTTACAGGAAGCGCGCCCGCTTTGCAGCCCCCCGGCGCAGGATGCTATAACGCGCGGCGAACGAGACCTTCCTTTCTCGTTTCGCGTCGGGCTTACCCCAATTCTTCCGGACAAAGGCACGCGATGATCTCCGCGCCGAAACTATGGTTCGATCTCCTGCGCCGCGTCGAGCGCAAAGCCGCACGGCTGCAGGGAAAGGGCTTTGGCGCCTTCTCCATCGCCGAGGAAGTCGAGGCCGCATGTGCGCTCCTGCGACGCAAGCCTGAGCTCGCCGTCGATATCGGCGGCAATGTGGGCCATTACGCAGCGGCCCTGCGCGCGCGCTTTCCGGCTCTGGAGATCCATGTTTTCGAACCCGCAAGCGTCAATGTCGCAGCCCTGCGCGCGCGTTTCGAAAGCGACCCGGCCATCCGCATCAATGCGATGGCCGTTGGCAGGGAAGCGGGAAACGCGACCCTCTTTTCCGACCAGCCGGGTTCTGGCCTGGGCAGTCTGACCAAGAGAAACCTCGACCACATGAACATTCCCTTCGATGCGAGCGAGGGCGTTCAGGTGATCCGTTTCGACGCCTATTGGCGCGACGTCTTGCAGGAACGGCCCATTGATCTCATCAAACTGGACATCGAGGGACATGAACTGGATGCGCTCGCCGGCATGGGCGCAGCGCTTGGCGCCACGCAAGCGGTTCAGTTCGAATTCGGCGGCGCGAACATCGACACGCGCACTTTCCTGCGCGACTTCTTCGCGCTCTTCGGGGACGCGGGGTTCGACATTCATCGCATCACGCCTGTCGGCGCGCAGCGCCTGACGTCTTATCGGGAAAGCGACGAAGCCTTCACCACGACGAATTTCATCGCCCTTCGGCGTTCGTGACGTGATCCATGCGCATCGCCGTCTTCGTCATTAATCTCGATCGCGACAAGGACCGGCTCGCCTTCATGACGCGCCAGCTTGACGCCCTCGGCCTTGCATGGGAGCGCTTTCCCGCCGTGCTCGGCCTTGCGGTTCCCGACGAATTGCGCGCGTGGTTCTTCACGCCGGAGGGCGCGCCGAGCCCGACACTCACCCCCGGCGAGATCGGCGTCTACGCCAGCCATCTGAACGCGCACCGCCGCCTTCTGGCAAGCGATTTCGACGCAGCCCTCGTGTTCGAGGATGATGTCGAGATCAGCGCGCGCCTGCCCGCCTTTCTCGCGCAGGTCGACGCTCTGCCGCAGGGCTTCGACCTTGTGCGTCTCTCCAATCCCTCGAAATCAGCCTATGTCGCATGGGCGGATTTGGGCGCTGCGGGCGAACTCGTCGCCTATGCGCGCGTGCCCAACAATCTGGGCTGCTATCTCATCTCACGCGCCGGCGCTGCGAAAACCACGGCGCCGCGCGGCCTGCGCATGTGGGCCATTGATGAGGACATGCGCCGCCCGTGGGACTGGGGCCTCGCGACCTATGGCGTTCTGCCGCCGCCCACCAAGGCCAACGTGCTCAACGCATCGTCGATTGACGCTCTCAGCCCGCGCGCGCTTGGGCGCGAAAGCGCGTGGGATAAATTGCGCCGCCGCAGGTGGATCAGCCCCCTTGCGGCTGCGCGCCGCATCCGCTGGCAGATCGCCTTTCTCGGGAGTGCGCCATGGCTGCGCTGCCTCGCGCGCGACATGCTGAAATCTTTCATGCCCAAGCGGTCGCGCGCATCGATTCTGCGCGTGCGGCGCTGATCACATCCGCAGCCAGTGCGGCGGATAGACGTCCTCCACCCGCGTCTTCGCCATCATCGCCGGCGCGAACCATTGCACGGGCGCGATGACCATGGCGTCAGGCCGCGGATCAAGAAAAGCGCTCCACCAGGAGAAGGACGAATTGGCGATGACATGGCGCCGGCACAGGCTCATGAGCCAGAGATCGTCGAGCGCGCTTGCGCCGGCCATGGACTCGCCGCCCCAGCGCGCTGCGCAGGAGGCCGCGAAAGCAGGATCGTCGGAGAAAACGAACACGCGCGCGTGAGGCGCCTGCGCGCGCACATGGTCCAAGGCGCGCAGGTAATAATCCTCCGTCAGCGCGCCATGGACGGCGGCCGCGCGCGGATCGTTGACGTAATCGCCGCGCCGGATATGGACCGCGACGCTGTCTTCGCCCGCAAGCAGCGCCGCACAGGCGCGAGCGTGATCGCTCACCGCGCCGCTGGCGTCGAACCGCGCGCGCACCAAAGCCTCGCGGCCTGCGAAATAACGCGCGCTTTGAAAGAAACCTGCGATGAGCACATCGCCCGAGAGATCGCCCGAGAGGGCCTCGAAGGCGGGGTCATAATGATAATGCGGCTCCGCATGCACCTTTCCCCGCCAGCCCGGCGGGCGCCGCACGCCCTTGCCGCCGCGCGCCTTGTCGAAGCGCGCGCGCAGCCGCTCGATCATTCCCGGCCCCCCGCCCGGCCAGATTTGCGCGCCCACAGGCAAAGGCGCGAGCGCATAGCCGCGCAGGCTTCTGTCGCGAAACCGCGCAAGATCGACCATGAGCCGCGCGCCCATACGATCGGCAAGCGCAAGCCCTGCGGCGGCCTGAAACAATTGATTGCCGAGACCGCCATGAAGCTGCACGAGAACCGTGGGCGCGGAGGAGCCGTCCATCGCGCGCCCTAGCTCGCCGCGTCGGCGGGCTTGCGGAAAACCCAGCAGCCGCAGGCGTATTTCTGCTGCGCCACGAGCGCGGGATCGGCGTTCTGCAGAAAGCGCGAGCCATGCCGCCCGTCGGTGACGAGCGAGAAATGCTCCACCGTGAGCCCTGAAAAGGCGGCGACGATCTCCTCATAAGCATAGATGCGATGCGCGTTGAAGACGACGCGCGGACGCCCGACAGGAACCGCGAACAGAAGCACGCCGCCCGGCGCAAGCACGCGCGCGAGCTCGTCCATCGCCTTGCGGTCGCCGGCCGCGTCGATCGCGTCGCCGTAGCGGCCGAGCCCCACATGCTCCACCACATGCATGCAGGAGATCGAGGCGAGCGCGCCGTCCTCAAACGGCAGACGCTTCAGGTCGCACGCGCCCACGCGCACGCCGTCGAGTTCGAGCGCCGGCGGCCGATAATCGTAATGCTCGATGGGGACGATCGCGGAGGCGAGGCCCACGAACCAGAGCGCGGATGAGAAATCGACATGACGCTCAGGCTTGCGCGCCGCAAGCTCCCGCGCGGCCCAGGAGCAATGATAGAGATATTGCGCGTCGAACCCGGTCTGGGCGGTTGCGTCCTCCATGCGCGGGCGCCAGTCACGCCACAGCGGCGGGCGCAGGCTGGCGGCCAGAGCCTGCGCGCGATAGGCCTGAAAGTCGCGCAGGAAACCCGGCAGGCGAAGCCATTGGCTGACTGGAGGCAAGTGCATAGAAAGCCCTTGTCGAAGAATCACGCGGAGACGCAACCCGCCCATATCGCGCAGGCCGGCGGCCAAGCGCAAGCGCGAGGCCAAGCGGGAGACCAAATGCGCCAGACAGGCGCGCCGTCTCAATCCCCGCGCGCGGCCTTGGTGAGCCTCGCCACCTCCGGCGGCGTCGCCATGGTCTCCATGACGAGCGCCTGCAATTCCTTGCCCGTGAGAATGGGGCCGATGTCGATCCGGCGTTCGCGGGTGAAGGCGACGAGCTCCTCGTCCTTCATCGTGCTCACGAAGGCGTCCTGCAGCGCGGCGAGACGATCGGCCGCGATGTCGGGCGTCGCCATGACGGAGCGGCCCATGGCGTTGCCCATCGCGAACAGATTGAGCGCGCGCCGCTCGGCGTCCGTGCGTCCGAGCTCCATCATCAGCGGCACGTCGGGCAGGTCAGGATCGCGCGACGTGGCGTATTGCACGAGAATGTTCACTTTCTTGTCGCGCAGCCAGTCGGCGTTGTCGACTTTCATCGAGGCCCAGGCCTTGCTGCCGCCCTCCACCTCGCCGCGCTGCATGGCGAGATTCGTCTCGGCGTTGCTGGGATAGGCGGAGATGACGTTGAACTTCGTGCCGGCCAGCTGATTGAGCGCCTTCAGATAGAACACGGTGGGCGAGGCCGCGCCCGATCCGCCCATCACCGTTTCGCGCTGCGTGGCGTCGGCGAGCGTGCGCGTCTGCGACGTGTGCCAGGTGTAGGTGACCTCGACGACGGGCGCGACGCGACCGATCCAGCTGAAACGCCGCGCGTCATATTGCACGCCTGCGGTGCCCAGCAATTGCTCGATGGCGATGGATTGCGGCGCCATGGCGAGCACGGTTCCGTCACGCGGCGCGGCGCTGTACACCCAATTGGCCATGCGCAGATGGCCGGCGCCGGGCATGTTCTTCACGATCAGCGCAGGCGCGCCGGGAATATGCTTGCCGATATAGCGCGCCACCAGCCGGCCATAGAGATCATATCCGCCGCCGGGATCCGTGCCGACATAGAGCTCGACCGTCCGGCCGCGATAGAAGGCTTCAGGGCTTTGCGCCAGGGCGCCGCCGGCGCCCAGAGCGACCCACCCGGCCGCCGCGAAAGCCACGCCTGCTGTCATGCTGCGCATGCGCTCCTCCCTCTGGTCCGCGCTTGTCTTGGTCGCGCGATTGACGGGGAGTATGAGGGAAAGAGCGCGCGCTTGTCACGCGCGCGAGCGGCGGCCGCGGGCGGACGGGCGTCGGGAAACGAGGCTAAATTACTGATTTAATTGGCGCTCCCTAGGGGACTCGAACCCCTGTTTTCGCCGTGAGAGGGCGACGTCCTAGACCGCTAGACGAAGGGAGCGCGGGGTCGCCTTGCAGCGAACGCCCTTCTCATAACGGCGCCCGGGACGCCCCGCAAGCAAAAGAGCGTCACTCCCCCGCAGCCATACGCTCTGGCGGCTGGCTCGCCCCGGCGGCGGCGGGAAGCGCGGCCGGCGGCAGGGAAACGGGCGCTTCGGCCGGGAAGGGCGCCGGCGCCTCGGGCGCGGGAGACACGAGCGTGGGAGCCTCGAGCACGGGAGAGTCGGGCGCGGGAGCCTCGAGCGCGGGAGTGTCGGGCGCGATATGCCCCGCCGCCGCCCCCTCCTGACCCTTGACCTCTTGCCCATTGGCCTCTTGGCCATTGACCTCTTGGCCATTGGCCTCTTGGCCATTGGCCTCCTGTCGCGCGGCCAGTTCGCGCGACAGGGCGAGGCGCGCGGAGAGCCGCGTCACGTCTTCCCCCACCGTCGCGATGGCCTCGCGCAGGGCCGCGTCGGCGGCCTCCTGCGCGTCACGCTCCTGCGCGAGCTTCTTGCCCCGCGTGCGCGCATGCGTAAGCCGTCGCTCCAGCGCCTCGATGCGCCGGCGCGCCTGCGCCAGTTCGGCTTGCGCCTCCTCCAGCCGCGCCTCCGCTGCAGCGCGGGCGACGGCGCGCCGGCCCAGCTCCGCCATGTCGCGCGCGCGCGTCGCCTCCACGGCCTCCTTGGCCTGTTCGAGGCATCGCCGCTCGACCGCGAATTGCGCGCGCAAGAGATCGCGCTCGGCACGTATCTCGTCCATTGAGAGGGGCGTCAGCGTTTCAAGACGCCGGCGCGACAGGCGCACCGCGCGCCGCCAGACGGCAGGCAGCAGAAGCAAGGCCAGGAGTCCTGCGCACAGGAAGCCTAGGCTGAACACCATCGCCTGTTCGATCACGCGCGCCGCCAGAAAACTACGTCGATGCGCAAGCATCGCACGCAAGACCGCCGAACGCAAAACGGCGCCGCGTGATTATTGCGGCGCCGCTGCGGAAAGCTTAACGCGCGAAAGCGTCTAGAAAGGATTCCAGGTCGAGCTTTCGGTGAACTTCAGATAACCGAGGTTCACGCCAAGCCGCGCGCCCACGCCCGCGCGGATGGGCGCGACCACGATGTCGTCGGCCGTGAGCGCGGTGAAGCCGAACCCGCCGACGAAGTAAGCCGAGCCGTCCACCCCGCCGAAGCGCCGGTAAATCGCATTGCGCGAGGGCAGGTTGTAGACGAGCATCATCGTGCGCGCGCCGTCCGCGCCGGCGTCGAAGCCGATCGAGGGGCCCTGCCAGTAAAGACGCATGTCGCCGGCGTTGCGCGTGTACATGACGCCCTCGCCGAAGCGCGCGCCGGCCACGAAGGCGCCGGCGGCTTCCTGGCCCAGGATATAGGCGTTGGGCTGGCCCCAGCGCCGCGTGGCCTCCTCGACGACCGAGGCGAGGCCGCGCGACACGGCCCCGAAGAATTGATGGCCGCTGTCGAGCAGCTCGCGGCTCGTGAAGCGCTGCGGCCGGCCGGCCTGCGCCAGCGCGGGCGCAACGGCGAGATCCGCGGCACCGGCGGCGGCGGCGGCGGAAGTGAGAACCTTGATCGCGTCGCGGCGCGAATACGAACGCATGCTGGTCTCCCGAAAACCCCGAGCCCGAAAACCCTGAGCCCACGCCTTCTAGGCGGCGGGCTTTGGCGAAACAGGGGACGAAACGTGACCTTCCCATGGCGCGGGACGCCCGCATCGCCTGTGCGGGCACAGTGCACAAAGAGGGTTAACGATCCGTGGACGCAGGCTGCGCCGCCCGGCGAAAGCGGAAGGCTGCGAAAGGTTTGCGGCTTGGCTTCGCCGCCGCGCGGGGCGCGGACGCGCCTCTCGCCCGGACTGGTCAATCCGCGCGCCGGCGTCTAGACCCTTGCGAGCAGGCCGCCGCCGCTGATTCGCGCCCGCCTCCGCACAGTTTGCGTTCGAAACAAGACCCGCCTTTCGGACAATCCACCCGGACCACGCCCATGCCCGCCATCGAACTCGACGCCCTCGATCTCGCCGCCCTGCTCTGCTCGCGCGTCTGCCACGACGTCATCAGCCCTGTCGGCGCCATCGTGAACGGGCTTGAGGTGCTGGAGGAGGAGAAGGACGCAGAAATGCGCGCCATCGCCACCGACCTCATCCGCAAGAGCGCGCGCACGGCCTCCGCCAAATTGCAGTTCTGCCGCCTCGCCTTCGGCGCAGCCGGCTCGGCCGGCGCCTCCATCGACACCGGCGACGCCGAACAGGTGGCGCGCAACCTGTTCGAGGACGACCGCACGCGGCTTGAATGGAACGCGCCGCGCGCGCTGATGCCGAAGAACAAGGTGAAACTGCTCCTCAACATGTGCCTCATCGCCGGCGCCTGCATTCCGCGCGGCGGGCTGATGAAGGTGGAGGTGGAGGGCGCGGACGAAAAGACCGTGCTCACCGTCACAGTCGCCGGCCCCAATCTGCGGCTGGCGAGCTCCGTCTCGCCCTTGCTCGCCGGCGAGCCTGAAAGCGGCTCGGTCGACGCCCATGGCGTGCAGGCCTATTACACGGGCCTGGTGGCGCGCGAGAGCGGTCTGCGCATCGAGGCGCAGACGCTGGAGGCCAGCGTGGTCGTGCGCGCGGCGCCCGCGCAGGCAGACGAGGCGCAGGCGCAGGGCGCTTCGAGCGGCGACGAACAGGCCGCCCCGCGACCCGACGAAGCGTAAGCCGGCCGCCAACGACCTTTTAACGTTCCTGCTTCATCCTGCCTTCGCCGCATTGCGTTTTAAGCGGCGGAGTTTGTTTTCATGGATGAGTTGCTGCAGGAGTTTCTCGTCGAAAGCGCGGAGAACATGGAGGCGGTGGCGCCCCAGCTCCTCGAATTCGAGAGCGACCCATCCAACCGCGACGCCGTCGCGGACATTTTTCGTCTCCTCCACACCATCAAGGGCGCCTGCGGCTTTCTGGACCTTCCCCGGCTGGAGAAGCTCGCCCACGCGGCCGAGACGCTCATGGGCCGCGTGCGCGACGACGGCGGCGCATCCCCCGAGACGGTCGGCCTCGCCGTTCTCGCCGTGGAGCGCGTGCGCAACATGCTCGGCGCCATCCAGTCGCAGGGGCGCGAACCTGAAGAGGCGGACGAGGCCCTGATCGCCCGTCTCGAGGCCGCCGCCAAAGCGCCTCTCGCCGCCCCCGCGCCCGCAGCGCAAGACGCGCCCGAGACGCAAGACAAGCAGGCTGCGCAAGAGGAGCGGCCCGCGCAAGACGCGCCAGTCCCCGCGCGCCCGCTGGGCGATCCCGGCGACATCCTGCGCTCGGAGGCCGCCGGGATCCGGGTGTCGCTTGCGTCCATGGAACGCATCATGGACCTCGTCTCCGAGCTGGTGCTCACCCGCAATCAATTGCTGGAGGTGACGCGCAACCGCCCGGACGCCGAGGTGATGGGCCCGCTGCAGCGTCTTTCCGCCCTCACAAGCGACCTGCAGGACGGGGTGATGCGCGCGCGCATGCAGCCGGCGCGCCGCGTGTTCTCGAAACTGCCCCGCCTCGTGCGCGACCTGGGGGTTGAGCTGGACAAGCCCATCCGCCTGATCGTGGAGGGCGCGGACGCCGAGCTCGACCGACAATTGCTCGAAGCGCTCAATGATCCGCTCACGCATATCGTGCGCAATTGCGCCGACCATGGACTGGAAGGGGCTGGCGAACGCATAGCCGCCGGAAAGCCCGCGACGGGCAGCATCCGCGTGCGCGCATGGCATGAGGCGGGCTCCATCATCGTTTGCGTGGAGGACGACGGACGCGGGCTCGACGTGCGCAAGATCCGCCGCGTCGCGGCCCAGCGCGGGCTCGCCACCGAAGACGAACTCGCCGCCATGAACGATCAGGAGATCTTTCGGTTCATCTTCGCGCCGGGCTTCTCCACCGCAGGCCATGTGACGAACGTCTCCGGCCGCGGCGTGGGCATGGACGTAGTCCTGCACAAGATCACGCGCGCGGGTGGCTCAGTGGAAGTGGCGAGCGAAGCCGGACGGGGCGCGCGCTTCACCCTGCGGCTGCCGCTGACGCTGGCGATCGCGCCGGCGCTTGTGGTGCGCTGCGCGCATGTGCGTTTCGCGCTGCCCCAGCAATCGGTGGTCGAGGCCATATCCACCCACGCCAGCGAGAGCGAAGACAGCCGCCTGCGCCGCGCAGGCGGCGCGCTGTTCGCGGATCTGCGCGGCTCCATCATCCCCATCGTCGATCTGCGCGCAGCCCTGGGCCTGCCTGCGCTGACGGACCCGCTCGCCTTTCGCGGCCTCATCGTCGTCATCTCCACCGCGCGCGCCACGTTCGGACTGCTGGTGGATGCGGTCGCAGACGTGCAGGAAATCGTGGTGAAGCCCATCGGCCGAACCCTGCTCACAGCGGGCGCCTATGCGGGAGCGACGATTCTGGGCGATGGCTCCGTCGTGCTGATCCTCGACCCCAACGGACTCGCCGACATGTGCGGCGTGGAAAGCGCAGCGGAGGAGGCGAAAGAACGAGAGCCCGCGCGCCCGGCGTCAAGCGCGGCCCTGCTCCTGTTTCGCACGGACGACGGCCCGCAAAAGGCCATTCCGCTGTCCCTTGTCAGCCGCATCGTCATGGCGCCCGCCGAACAAATCGTTCGGGTGGAAGGCGGCCTCGCCTTCCCGCATGAAGGCAAGCTCATTCCCATCGCGCCGCTCTGCGACTTCTCGCGCAGCAGGAAGGGCGAGGAGTTGCCGATCCTGATCTCAAGCCTCGAGGGCGAAACCGTAGGCCTGCTCATTCGCGACATCGTGGACATGGTGCACGAATCGCTCGAAGTGGACATGGCCCACCACAACGCCTCCAGCGCAGGCGTGATCGGCTCCGCGCTGGTGCGCGGCGCGCCGACGGAGTTCGTCGACATCGGCGTCTTCTTCGAACGCGCGCGCCCGCGCGCGCTGGCTTCGCAAAACAGGCGCAAGCCGCGCGTGCTGCTCGCCTGCGACGGCGATTTCCATTCTGAGCTTCTGCGGCCTGTGATCGCAGCCGCCGGTTTCGAGATCATGCCCGCCGTCGGCGCGCGCCAAGCGCTCGCTCTCGTGCGGGAGGGACATTCCTTCGAGGCCGCGCTCGCCGACCTGCGCATGAGCGAGATGGACGGCGCGGCTTTCGCGCGCGTGTTGCGCGGCGAATTGCGTTTCTCCGCGCCCGTTCTGGGGCTGGCGGAGCGTGACGCGCCCGAGCTTCCACGCGACGAGGCGGCGGCCTTCGACGAAATAATCTGCAAGGCGGATCGAAGGCTTGTGACTCAGGCGCTCGTTGCCCACGTCTCCCGCGCCCAGCAGCGCGCGCGCCGCGCCCCGCAGGGAGAACTCGTCGCATGACGCGGGTGGAGCTGAAGCGACGCGCGCCTGCGCGCCTGTCGGACGGCCGTATGCGGCGCGAGCCCGCGGAACACGCGGCTGAGCGCGTCTTCGTCGTCCATGTGGGCGCGGAGACCATGGGTCTGCCGATCGACCGCGTGCGCACCGTATTCTTCGTGGGCGACGTGGCGCGGGTTCCGCTCACGCCTCCATGGGTTCTCGGATTGATAAACCTGCGCGGCGCGATCGTCACCGCGATCAGCCTGCGCTCGCGCCTTGGCCTGCCAGACGCGCCGCGCTCAACGGGCGGTCTCCATTCAGGCCTCGCCATCGCCGTGGACGTGGATGGCGATTCCTTCGCGATCGTGGTGGACAAGGTCGGCGAAGTGATCGACGTCGCATCCGGCGCGGCCGCCACCATCGCTCCGGTCGGCATGTCGAATACGATGCGCCGGCTCACTTCGCGCGTCTATGCGCGCGCCTCGGGCTTATTGCCCATCATCGATTTGCGCGCCGTCGTGCTCGACGACGGCCCATCCGTGGATTTCATCACAAAAAATTAGGAGCAGGCTATGAAACAGATTCTTGTCGTGGATGATTCCAGCGTCATCCGAAAAGTCGCCCGCCGCATTCTCGAGGGCATGAGCTTCGAAATCGCGGAAGCGGAGAACGGCCAGGAGGCTCTGGTCGCCTGCAACCGGCGCATGCCCGACGCGATCCTGCTCGACTGGAACATGCCGATCATGGGCGGGCTCCAGTTCCTGCGTGAATTGCGCAGGCGCCCGGACGGCGGCGCGCCCAAGGTGATCTTCTGCACGACCGAGAACGACGTCGCCCATATCGCGCGCGCCGTCAACGCGGGCGCGGACGAATACATCATGAAGCCGTTCGACCGCGAAATCATGCATTCGAAACTGCAGGAAATCGGGTTGTGCTGAACAGACACGCGACGCAGGCGCCAAACCTGCGCGCGCCTCGCCGCGCGCAAAGCGTGCGCGCCATCGCGTTCGGCGCCTCCACAGGCGGGCTGCAATCTCTGACCACGATCCTGCGCGCCCTCGCCGGCCGGCGCCTCGGCGCGCCGCTGTTTGTGGCCTTGCACACGCCGGGTCGCTTTTGCGACGCGGTGGCTAACGCCCTTCGGCGCGAAAGCGGGCGCGAGGTGATCGCTCCGCGCAGCGTCGCGAGCCTGACCGCCGATGCGATCTATCTCGCCGCGCCCGACACGCATCTGCGCGTGTCGCGACGGCTTGGCCTGCCACAGGCGGAAAGCGCGCCCGCAACCCCGCGCGACAGCCACAGGCCGTCCGTGGACATCCTGTTCGCCAGCGCCGCCGAAGTCTACGGGCCGAGCCTGCTCGCCCTCGTCCTCACGGGCATGGGCGAGGACGGGCTTGCGGGCGCGCGCGCCGTGGTCGCGCGGGGCGGGCGCGTGCTGACGCAATCGCCCCAGACCTGCGCCGCCGAATCCATGCCCCTCAGCATGACCGCCGCGGGCCTCAGCCGCGCCAGCATGTCGCCGGAGGAGCTTGCCGCCTCCATTCTCATCCGCGTCGAGGCCGTCCATGTCTGATGGCCCGCTCTCCTGGTTCGAGATTTTGCGCCGCGAAGTGAAGCGCGCGACCGGGGTCATTCTCGAGCCCGACCGCGCGGCCTTCGCCGCCTCGCGCCTGTCCGGCCTTGCGCGTGACATGGGCTTTGCGGACGCGCAGCAATTGTGCAGGGCGCTGATCGGGCCGCGCCATGCGGAGGTCCAGGGGCCGATCATCGACGCGATGGTGGTGAACGAGACCTCCTTCTTCCGGGACCGCACGCCTTTTGAGATCTTCCGCGCGAAAGTGCTGCCCGACTTGCTGGCCGCGCGGTCGCGGGCGCGCAGCCTGCGCATCTGGTGCGCCGCCTGTTCGACGGGCCAGGAGGCCTATTCGATCGCGATGACGCTCGACGAGGAGGCGCGCGCGCTGTCGGGCTGGAGCATCGAGATTCTCGCCGGCGACGTGTCGCAGACCGCGATCGATGTGGCGAAATCAGGCATGTACAACCAGTTTCAGGTGCAGCGCGGGCTCTCGGTCGCCCATCTGCTGCGCTATTTCAACCGCAAGCAGGAGATGTGGACGATTTCCGAACACCTGCGCACGCGGGTGCGGTTCGAGCGCATGAACGTGCTGGAGCGCGCCTTCCGGCCCGGCGAGTTCGACGTGATCTTCTGCCGCAACCTGATGCTCTATTTCGATTCGACCGGCAGGCGCACGCTGCTCGGCCGGCTGTCGCAGGCCCTCGCGCAGGACGGTCATCTGTTCGTGGGGGCGACTGAGAACGCGAGCGGCGAGGAGTTCAGGGCTGACCCGCACCATCCCTGGCTGGCGACCCAGCGCAAGGGCGAGACGGGCGGGCTCCAGCGCCCGCGCCTGCGCCTCGTGGGCGCGTGAGCGCAAAAAAAACGCGCCCCGCCGGTCGGGCGAGGCGCGTCGCAGGCCGCGGGCAGGCGGCTCAGGCGGTGATTCGCTCGTCGGACTCGGATGGCTCGCGCAGCACATAGCCGCGGCCCCAGACGGTCTCGATGTAATTGCGCCCCTGGCTCGCGTTGGCGAGCTTCTTGCGCAATTTGCAGATGAACACGTCGATGATCTTGAGTTCCGGCTCGTCCATGCCGCCATAGAGATGGTTGAGGAACATCTCCTTGGTGAGCGTGGTTCCCTTTCTCAGGGAGAGCAACTCGAGCATCTGATATTCCTTGCCGGTCAGATGCACCCGGTTGCCGCTCACCTCCACCGTCTTCTGGTCGAGATTGACGACGAGATCGCCGGTCGTGATGACCGACTGGGCGTGTCCCTTCGAACGGCGCACGATCGCATGGATGCGAGCGACGAGTTCGTCCTTGTGGAAGGGCTTGGTGAGATAGTCGTCCGCGCCGAAGCCGAGGCCCTTCACCTTGTCCTCGATGCCGGCGAGGCCGGAGAGAATCAGGATCGGAGTCTTGACCTTCGCGACCCGCAGCGTCCGCAGGACCTCATAGCCGGACATGTCCGGCAGATTCAGGTCGAGAAGGATGATGTCGTAGTCGTAGAGCTTGCCGAGGTCGATGCCCTCTTCGCCAAGGTCCGTCGTGTAGACATTGAAGTTCTCGGACTTCAGCATCAATTCGATGCTTTGGGCCGTTGCGCTGTCGTCCTCGATCAACAATACCCGCATGTCAGGTCCCCACCCTTGCCCCGTGAATACGACCGTCGGCCATTCATGCGTCCGTCCGCGCCCCATCGGGCGATTCAAATCATCAGCGACGAGACGTTAACGCGTAATGGTTAACAAACCGTGATTCCCCATGGCAAGCGCCGCATTCGTCGGCCGCTCGAAAAAAGATGCGTCAGACGAAAGACGCAAGGCAGAGCCCTGATAATCCTTCGCCTCATCGACTCCGGTTCGGTCCGTTCGCGCGCCTTAACGCAATGAAGGAGGGTCCGTCCGGTGGTCGACACATCCTTAACCGAACCGGTTAACAGACGATTAACCGGCGCCCGCGGGCCCATGCGAATCATGAGCATGGCTTTTGCAGGGCGAAGTCGTCTTCCCTCAGTAACGAAAGAGCAACTTTGCTCCGTCATCCTTAATTCGTCTCGCGGAAAGCCGCTCGCCGCGTCAGCGCGGCGAGTCCTTGGAATGTGTTTGCGTTGGAGTGTCGCGTATGAAGTCGCGGGATAGCCTTGTCCGCCTCAAGAGATTCCAGGCAGAGGAGAAGCGCCGGCGCGTGGCGCAGATCGAAGCCATGATCGCCGAGTTCTCGCGCATGGTCGCCGACCTTGATCGCGAGATCGCCGCCGAGGAGCAACGCTCCGGCATCGCCGACGCGGCCCATTTCGCTTATTCCACCTATGCGCGCGCTGCGCGCACGCGCCGCGACAATCTCGCGCAATCGGCGAACGAACTTCGCCAGCAGCTCGAAGAGGCGCGCGCCGCCCTCGACGAGGCGCTGGAGGACGTCGCCCGCGCCCAGAGCCTCGAAGGCCGCGAAAAGGGCGGGGAGCGCGCCGGAGACCTGCGCGACATGGAATCCGCCGGCTTGCGGGCCGCGGGAGCCTGAACGAGACCTTTGCGCGGTTGTTTTTTGCGCTGCGGGCCTGCAGCGCACTTGAATCTTGCGCTTGTCCGTGCACGTGATGAATTGCGTCGGCGACGCCCGCAAAACGGTGCGCCGCGCAATGAGGCCTTTTCCCCGCCGCCGTAAGACGCGGCGTGGGCGCAGGCCGCCGCGAGGGGACCTGCCGCGAGGGGAACGTGAAGCGCATTCGGGATTTCTTCTGGCCGGCGATCGGTCTGGTCGCCGTCGTGTGGTCGGTTCGCCTTCTCTACGTAAAAATGCAGGCGGAGGTCTCCGCGGACCCGGCCGTGAAGGCGCGGCTCGACGCGCTCGGCCTGTGGGGCGACGTGCAGGTGATCTCCTCCGTGATCGCGGAGAAGCTCACGGGCATTCCGCCCACCGCTTATCTGCTCGCCTTCGCCTCCACCCTGCTCGCCTACGCCGCGCTGGCCTGGTACGACCGCATCGCGCTGATCCATCTCAACCGGCAGCGGGGCATCTCGTTCATCTATGTGGCGGTGTGCTCTTTCGTCACCTACGCGCTCTCGCACAATATCGGCGCCTCGGTCTTCTCCGGCGGCATGGTGCGTTTTCGCGCTTATACCGCCAAGGGACTTTCGGCCGCCGAGGTCGCGGTTCTGGTGGGCCTGTGCTCCTACACGTTCGCGTTCGGCGTGATCATTCTGCTTGGCCTCGTGCTTGTGTGGGAGCCGGGCATTCTTGCGCCGCTGAGCGAATTGTCCGCCTCGTTCGGCTTGAGCGAAATGGCCGCGCGCGGCTTCGGCGTCGCCCTGCTCGCCTTCTGCGCCCTCTACACGATCGGCTCATGGCGGCATTTTCCGCCGCTCAAGATCGGCGGCTTCGAACTTGTCTATCCGCGCCTTCCCATCGTCGCGCGCCAATATATCGCCGCGCCCCTTGAGCTGATCGGCGCGGCCGGCATCATCTATTTCGCGCTGCCGCACGAGAACACCACGTTCATGCTGGTGCTGGGCGCCTTCCTCCTGTCCTTCTCCGCCGGCCTTCTTTCGCAGGTGCCCGGCGGCGTGGGCGTGATGGAGGCCGTGTTCCTGGCGATCATGCCGCAGGTGCCCGCGACCTCGGTGTTCGCAGCGCTGCTGGTGTGGCGGCTGTTTTATCTCATCCTGCCGCTGGTGGCCTCGATCCCCGTCGTGCTGCTGTTCGAACGCTCGCAGCTCGGCAAGGCGACCCGCAACATCGACCCGCCCACAGCCCTTCACCGCTGAGGCGCGCGGGCGGACCTGCCCTGAAAAAGCGAAAGCCGGCCCCGGGGGGCCGGCTTCGAGAACGCGTTGAGGCGCGCGCCTTACTGGCGGTAGTGCTGGATGCGCGTGGTGCGCAATCCCGCGAGTCCGTGCTGGTCGATGGACATCTGCCAGCTGAGGAACTCGTCCACCGTGAGGGTGTAGCGGTTACAGGCCTCCTCAAGCGACAAAAGTCCGCCGCGCACCGCCGCGACGACTTCCGCCTTTCGCCTGATGACCCACCGCTTCGTGTCGGCGGGGGGCAGGTCGGCGATCGTGAGGGGACTTCCGTCGGGCCCGATGACGTACTTGACCCTCGGGCGATAGGGCTCGGTCATGGTTTACTCAAACTCCAGCACCACTCCACTGAAGCCACATTAGCGCGCCACCCTTTAAGAAAGGTCTAAGCGGAAGCTCCGCGTAGGGGCCAAAAAACGCTGCAAAACCATTGTTTTATTGGGAATGCGTTAGGAATTGGCCGCTCTCCGTGCCCTTTTGGGGCGCCTTGGGAAGGGACCGTTAACCATAAGCCGGGGAGCCCCCGCCGCGCCGCTTTCGCCGAATCGCCCGCGCCCGGGCCAAGGCTCGCCTTGCAATTCGCGCGCGGCGTGCTTTTCTCTGCCCCCACGAGACCCATGTAGAGGCGGCTTCCCCGCTCTCCCATCGCCGCCGCATCCATGACGACGACCCTGACGCCCGCCAAGCCCGAGCCAGCCCCGGCGCCCGCCTCCCCGGCGGCGCTGAATTCGCTCGGCCTGCCCAAGCCCCCGGCGCAGACCCGGGTGGTGGTGGCCATGTCGGGCGGCGTCGATTCCTCCGTCGTCGCCACCCTGCTCGCGCGCGAGGGCTATGACGTGATCGGCGTCACGCTGCAGCTCTACGATCATGGGGCGGCGACCAAGCGCAAGGGCGCCTGCTGCGCGGGCCAGGACATTCTGGACGCGCGCCGCGTCGCCGAACGAGTCGGCTTTCCCCATTACGTGCTCGATTACGAGAGCCGCTTCCGCGAGAAGGTGATCGACCCCTTCGCGCAATCCTATGCGGCGGGCGAGACGCCCATTCCCTGCGTCGCCTGCAACCAGCACATCAAGTTCGCGGATCTGTTCGAGACCGCGCGCGATCTGGGCGCCGATGCCCTCGCGACCGGCCATTACATTTCCTCCGCCGCCCTGCCCGACGGCGGGCGGGCGCTGTTCCGCGCCGCAGATCCCGAACGCGACCAGAGCTACTTCCTGTTCGCCACCACGCGCGCCCAGCTCGACCTGCTGCGCTTTCCGCTTGGCGACCTTCCCAAGTCGCAGGTGCGCGAGATCGCGCGCGAATGCGGCCTCGCCGTCGCCGAAAAGCCCGACAGCCAGGACATCTGCTTCGTGCCCACCGGCCGCTATACGGAAGTGATCGAGAAACTGCGGCCCGACGCCGCCGAGCCGGGCGAGATCGTGCATGTGGACGGGCGCGTTCTCGGCCAGCACCAGGGCATCATGCGCTACACGATCGGCCAGCGCCGCGGACTGGGCGTCAGCGACGCGGCGGCCACCGGCGGCGAGCCGCTGTTCGTGGTGCGGCTCGACGCCGCCGCGCGCCGCGTGATCGTGGGCCCGCGCGCCGCGCTCGCCACGCGCGTCGTGCGGTTGCGTGACGTGAACTGGATCGGCGAGGGCGAGTTGAGCGACCTGCCGCCCGGCGGGCGCGAGATCCATGCGCGCCTGCGCTCGACCCGCACGCCGGCGCCGGCGCTGCTGCTGCGGGACGAAGCGGGCGTGAAAGTGGAATTGCTCAACGGCGAGGAAGGCGTCTCGCCGGGACAGGCCTGCGTGTTCTATGACGGCCCCGGAGCGCGCGCGCGCGTTCTCGGCGGCGGCTACATCCGCGCGACGGAAGCCGCCATCTGACTCCATCATTCGTTTCCGCAACATTTCCGGGAGGGGAAATCGTGCACGGAGAAACCGCGGGCGAAGGCGGTCGACGCCTCGCCGACATCACCAACGAAAACGTGAAGGACGCATACGCACGCTGGGCGCCGATCTACGACGCCGTCTTCACCCTCGCGATGAAGCCCGGACGATTGGCCGCGGCGGCCGCGATCAACCGGCTGGGCGGACGCGTGCTCGACGTCGGCGTGGGCACCGGGCTTGAACTGCCCATGTTCGAACGCCACGTGCGCATCGTCGGCGTGGATCTCTCCGAACCAATGCTCGACATCGCGCGCCGCCGCGTGGCGGAGAAGGGCCTCGCTAATGTCGAGGACCTGCGCGTGATGGACGCGATGAATCTCGAATATCCCGACGCCGCATTCGACGCGGTGGTCGCGCCCTATGTCGTCACCGTCGTTCCCGATCCACGGCGCACGCTGGAGGAAATGGCGCGCGTGACGCGCCCGGGCGGCGAGATCGTGATCGTCAACCACATTGGCGCCGACCGCGGCCCGATCGCGGCGATCGAGGCCTTCATGGAGAAGCGCGCGGAGAAACTGGGCTGGCGCCCGCAGTTTCCGTGGGAGACCATCGGCGATTTCGTCGACTCCCGCCCCGACCTCACGCTGCTCGAACGCCGGCGTCTGGCGCCGCTCGGCCTGTTCACCCTCGCGCGCATTCAGAAAGCCGCCTGAGGACGCCCCCGGGCGCGCTCCCGCAGGCGGCGCGCGGACCTGCGCAAAAAGGCCCGCCGCAGCCCGCGGCGCGCCTTGACACCCCTCGCCCGGCCCTCCTATATGCGCCTCGTCTCGCGCGGCCCCCGGGCCTGCGCGCGGGGCGGAGTAGCTCAGCTGGCTAGAGCAGAGGAATCATAATCCTTGTGTCGGGGGTTCGAGTCCCTCCTCCGCTACCAACTTTCCCCATGACGTCGTCATAACTGCCGGCCCGCTCGTCTCAGGCGCGCATCGCTCAATCGCTCGTCTGGATGTGCTCGCGCACCCGCGGATAGATCGCGGTTTCCCATTTACGTCCGTTGAACACGCCGTAATGGCCGACGCCGGGCTGCAAATGGTGCGACTTCATGTAAGGGCGCAGGCCCGTGCACAGATCATGCGCCGCCATCGTCTGACCCGGCGCGCAAATGTCGTCCTTCTCGCCTTCCACCGTGAACAGGAACGTACGGCGGATCGCGCCGGGATCGACGCGGCGGCCCTTGAACGCAAGCCTGCCGCGCGGGAGGTCGCAGCGCTGGAAGATCGTCTCGATCGTCTGCAGATAGAACTCGGCGTCGAGATCCATGATCGCGAAATACTCCTGATAGAACGCACGGATCTGCTCGGCTTTGGCGTCGTCGCGGGCCAGGCGCGCGCGATAGAGCTCGCCAAAGGAGCGCGCGTGGCGCTCCGCGTTCATGCTCATGAAGGCGGTCAGCTGAAGGAAGCCGGGATAGACCTTGCGGCCCGCGCCCGGAAGGCCTGCGGGCACCGTCGAGATCATATTGTCGCGAAACCATTCGATGGGCTTCGACGTCGCAAGCTCGTTGACCTTGGTGGGCGAGACCCGCGTGTCGATGGGCCCCGCCATGAGCGTGAGGCTCGCGGGCGCGCAGGCGTCCCCATCCTCCGCCATGACGGCGACGGCGGCGAGCGCGGCGACGACCGGCTGACAGACCGCGACCACATGGCCCCCAGGCCCCATGAACCGCAGGAAATCGATGACGTGCTGCACATAGCCGTCGAGCGTCATCACGCCCTCGGCGAGAGGAATGTCGCGCGCGTTGCGCCAGTCCGTCACATAGACGTCGAAATCGCGCACGAGCGCGCCGATCGTGCCGCGCAGCAGGCTCGCGTAATGGCCGGACATCGGCGCGACCAGCAGGACGCGCGGCAGGCCCTGCGCATCCGCGCGGCGAAACCGCACAAGGTCGCAGAAAGGCGTGCCCATGGCGCGCGTCTCGCGCACAGGCGCCCCGCCGCCGTTATGGCCCACGACTTCATCGACGCCGAAGCCCGGATGGACATGGGTGAAGCCCGAAAGCTCCACCAGTTCGCAGGCCGCCGCCGCGTGATCCCAAAACCAGGAGGCGGGCCGCATGTCGCCCAGAACGCGCAACCGTCGCTCCAGTCCGGCGGCGCCAATGCGCGCGGGCGCGCAGACGTCGTCGACGAGTTTGTAGGCTTGATACAGCATGGCGCCCCGCTTCTCTGACGAATGGTTAAGCAAGCGATATGCCACGCCTCCCATGCGCTGGTACGCCGCTTGCTATGCTTGCGAAAGTCAGGGAAGCGCGCGTCATGTCCGAGATCACGCTCACGATCAGCAGCAGAACCTATTCCTCATGGTCGCTGCGCGGCTGGCTGATGATGAGGATGTCCGGCTTGCCTTTCAAAGAGATTCAGGCGCCTGCGAACGATCCGGACGCGCGCGCGGAGCTTCTGCTTTTGTCGCCGTCGATCCTCGTTCCTTCAATCACGCTCGACGGCGAGCGCGTCTGGGACACGCTGGCGATCGGCGAATTGCTCAACGAGCTTGCACCCGAAGCAGGCATGTTGCCCGCAAACATCATGCAACGTGCCCATTGCAGAGCCATATGCGGCGAGATGCATTCCGGCTTCTCGGCCCTGCGCTCGGCGCTGCCGATGAACCTCAAAGCCCATGCGCCCGGCTTCCGGATCTGGCCGAAAGCCCAGGCCGACATCGACCGCATCGCCCATATCTGGCGCGACTGCATCGCGCGTTACGGCGGCCCCTATCTTTTCGGCGGACTGACGATCGCCGACGCCATGTATGCGCCTGTCGCGACGCGGTTTCAGACCTATGGCGTCGCTCTCGATCCCATATGCGCAGCCTATCGGGATGCGATCTACGCATGGCCCGCCATGCAGGATTGGATCGCGCAGGCGCAATTGGAGCAGGAAGAGATCGAGGAGCTCGAAGTCGAGTTCTGATCCTGCAATGGAGGCGGAGCATGTTTGACGAAACGTCGACGAAATTCTCCCATGTGAAGCCCGACGACACGCAATATGTCTCCGGCGGCCTGCGCGACTTCTTCCTCTACCGCGACCTCGGCGTCGCCGACGCCACCAACGGCAAGGTGATCGCCCATCTCGTGAAAGCCAACGCGCCGCCCACCGGCGGCACGGGCTGGTACTATCACGTGGCCGATTTCCAGATCGTCATCATGATGAAGGGCTGGGCGCGCTTCATGTATGGGGACAAGGTGACATTGGTGAAGGCCGGCGATTGCGTTCACCAGCGTCCGGGCATCGTCCACTTCCTGTTCGATTACTCGCCCGACATGGAATATCTGGAGATCGTCGGGCCGGCGGATTTCAAGACAGTGCCGGTTGAGGGGCCTTGCCCGGTTCCCCCGCCAACGCCCTGGGCCGTTTGACGCGCAGCCTTCACCGGCTCTGCGACGTGACGCGGCACTCATCCGATTGTTTGCCGCCATTGCCGAAGGAATAGGTGATCGTCGCGCCCGATCCGCGCTGGACGAAGGAAAAGTCCGTGCCGCGTCCCGCCACATAGCCGCGCGCGTTGAGCGTGCCGCCGTCCTTCGTCAGGCCGCGCAGCACAAGCTGCGTCTGCGCGCCGCCCTGCGTGGAGACGAAGCGCCCCTGATCGTCGTCGAGCGTCAATTCATAAGGACCGCGCGCGCCCTGACAGGCGAGAACGAGAAAGCCCGCCTGCGACCCGCCCGCAACGCAGGACAACACAAGCGCGAGACCCAGAGCGGGCGCATGGACGCGAACAAGCGACGTCATCGGGACCTCCATTCACGCGAGGCAGCATGACCCCTATCGGGCGGCCGTCGCATGATTCTGATCAATTCAGACCGCTTTTCTTGCGCCAGGGACCTGGATTTTCGTGAATAATTTTGTCCGCCATTCGCTTACGAAGCTGAATGAAGCCCGCATGACCCATCGATTCAACATGTTGGGAATCGGCGCGCGAAGGGCGCGCCAGAGGGGTCTAATTGCGCGCATTCGCCATTGCGCTAGCATTTCCTTGCGAGGAGACGGACGGAGGGGGCGCCGTGTCTGGCAGCGGAATGGATGCGCTTGCAGTCGAGCTGCAGATCCATCTGGAGAACTCCGTTTCGGAGAGTCTCCGGCGCTCCTACAGCGCGCCCGACTTCGCCGATTGCGACGCGCTCACCATCGAAAAACTGCGCAAGACGCACCAGAACCTCATCAAGGCGGCGCAGACCCGCGGCTATTCGGCGCGCAGTTTCGCAGAACATGTGGTGCGTTACTTCCGCGTTATTGACCGACCGCCCGAGCTTGCGCGCCAGATCACCAACGCCTGCTTCGTAGAGATCGCGGAGGCGCTGCACTTCTCGATGGCGCGCACGCCGACGAAATTGCGCGCCGCCGTCTCATTGCAGCTCGACGCCTTCCAACGCGCGATAAAATTGCTCGACGTCGCCATCGAGGCCGGCTGAGGCGCAGGCCTCAATCGGCGCGCGCGGCCCCATCATTGCGCCGCAGGGCGGCGAGCGCGCGCGCAGCCAGCGGATCAAGCCCCGCGCCGCCAGCGTCGAGATGGGCGTAGACGTCGCGACGCATGGCGGGCGTCCAGAAGCTGCGGACATGTTCGGCCACGCCGGTCTCCCGCTCGCCCTCCGGCTGGCTGGCGAAAAAGGCGGCGACCTGATTGACCATGCGCACGAGCTTCTCCGCGTTCACGGCGTCTCCTCGCTCAAGACGTTCTCCGCCCCGTTGAAGACAAGCGCGCCGCCGTTGCGCGCGAGCGCGACGAGCGTCACGCCGTGCAGTTTCGCGCGCTCCACCGCAAGCGAGGTGGGGGCCGAGATCGCAACCACTGCACGCGCGCCGAAGGCTGCGACCTTCTCCAGCATTTCAAACGAACACCGGCTCGTGATGACGAAGAAGCCATCCGCCGGAGACGCTTTCTCGCGCAGCAAACAGCCGATCAGCTTGTCGAGCGCATTATGACGGCCGACGTCCTCGCGCACCGCGCGCACGTCCCCCTCCCGACCGCACCAGGCGGCGGCGTGGGTCGCGCCGGTGCGCGCGCCAAGGCTCTGGCGCGCCACCAGCTCATCAAGCGCGCGCTGCATGGCGCGGGTGGACAGCGTGAAGGCGGGCGCGTCGATCGCCCGCGCGCAGGGCATGGCGGACAGATCGTCGATCCCGCACACCCCGCAGCCCGTGCGCCCCGACAGGCTGCGCCCGCGGGCCAGATGGCGCTGCATCTTGTCGCCCACCAGCGATACGACGAGCCGCAAGCCTCTCTGCTCGGGGTCTTCCTCCACATGCACGGAACGCACGTCGTCGATGGAATCGATGACGCCTTCCGTGAAGGAGAAGCCGATGGCGAAATCTTCAAGATCCTGCGGCGTGCACATCATCACCGCGAAGGGGATCGGCGCATAAACGATATTGACCGGCGTTTCGACCGCAGTCTCGCGCGCCTGCGCCTCGCGCCCGCCCGCGAAGGACACGCGCTCGACCTGTTCCTCCACCGCCGGCGCGGGCGGTCTGGCGTCACTCGGCGGCATCGGTCCGCCCCGCGATGATGCGCATGAGATCAGCGCTGCGCCGATCCTCCTCCTGCCAGTCCGACCAGCGGTTCGTGCGCTGCGCCTGCACCGCCGTCACTTTGTATTCCGGGCAATTGGTGGCCCAGTCGGAGAGATCCGTCGTCACCACATTGGCGCCCGTCTTGGCGTGATGGAACGTGGTGTAGACCACGCCCGGCTGCATGCGCTCAGAGATATGCGCGCGCAGCGACACTTCGCCCGCCCGGCTTTGCAGGGCTACGAGATCGCCTTCGCGCAGGCCGCGCTGTTCGGCGTCAAAGGGATGAATCTCAAGCACGTCCTCAGCATGCCATGCGCTGTTGGCGGTGCGCTGCGTCTGAACGCCTACGTTATACTGCGAGAGAATGCGCCCCGTCGTGAGGATCAACGGGAAGCGTGCGCTTGTGCGCTCGTCGGTGGGCACATATTCCGTGACCATGAACTTGCCCTTGCCGCGCACGAAACGGTCGACATGCATGATGGGCGTGCCCTGCGGGGCCTGCGAATTGCAGGGCCATTGCACCGAGCCCATTTCGTCGAGCTTCGCATAGCTCACGCCTGCGAATGTGGGCGTCAGCGCGGCGATCTCGTCCATGATCTGCGCCGGATGGTCGTAGCGGAAATCGCAGCCAAGCGCGCGCGCGAAGCCAAGCGTCGCCTCCCAATCGGCGAGGCCGGCAAGCGGCGCCATCGCCTTGCGCACGCGGCTGATGCGCCGCTCCGCATTGGTGAAGGTGCCGTCCTTCTCAAGGAAGGAGGAGCCGGGGAAAAACACATGCGCGTATTTCGCCGTCTCGTTCAGGAACAGATCCTGCACGATCACGCATTCCATGTTGCGCAGCGCCTTCGTGACATGCTGGGTGTCGGGATCGGACTGAGCGATGTCCTCGCCCTGCACATAAAGCCCCTTGAAACGGCCTTCGATCGCCTCGTCCAGCATGTTTGGAATGCGCAGGCCCGGCTCCCGCGAAAGGCTCACGCCCCACATCGCCTCGAACATGTCGCGCGTAGCGTCATCCGACACATGGCGATAGCCGGAGAACTCATGCGGGAAAGAGCCCATGTCGCAGGCGCCCTGCACGTTGTTTTGTCCGCGCAGCGGATTCACGCCCACGCCCGGCCGCCCGAGATTGCCCGTGGCCATGGCGAGATTGGCCATGCCCATCACCATGGTGGAGCCCTGCGAATGCTCCGTCACGCCGAGCCCGTAATAAATCGCCGCGTTCCCGCCCGTCGCGTAGAGCCGCGCGGCGGCGCGCAGCTCGCCGGCGGGCACGCCGGTGATCGCCTCCGCCGCCTCGGGCGAATTGCGCTCATGCGCGACGAAGCGCGCCCAGGTCTCGAAATCCTGCAGGTCGCAACGCTCGCGCATGAAGTCTTCGTTGATCAGCCCTTCGGTCACGATGACATGGGCGAGCGCATTGATCGTCGCGACGTTCGAACCCGGCAAAAGCGCGAGATGATGGGCCGCCGCCACATGGGGCGAGCGCACGAGATCGATGCGACGCGGATCGATCACGATCAGCTTCGCGCCTTCGCGCAGCCGCTTCTTCATGCGCGCCGCGAAGACGGGATGGGCGTCGGTGGGGTTGGCGCCAATCACCATGATCACGTCGGCCTGTGCGACGGAGCGGAAATCCTGCGTGCCAGCCGACGTGCCGAAGGCCGTCTTCAGCCCATAGCCGGTGGGCGAATGGCAAACGCGCGCGCAGGTGTCCACATTATTGTTGCCAAAACCCGCGCGGATCAGCTTCTGCACGAGGAAGGTCTCCTCGTTGGTGCAGCGCGAGGAGGTGATCCCGCCGATCGCCTCGCGCCCATGGCGCGCCTGAATGTCGCGAAAGCGCTGCGCGGCGAAGGCGAAGGCCTCCTCCCAGCTCGTCTCGCGCCATGGATCGGTGATCGCGTCGCGGATCATCGGCTTCGTGATGCGGTCCTTGTGGGTGGCGTAGCCCCATGCGAAACGCCCCTTCACGCAGGAATGGCCCTCGTTCGCCTTGCCCGCTTTCGAGGGAACCATGCGCACGACCTTGTCACCCTGCATTTCGGCGCGAAAGCCGCAGCCAACGCCGCAATAGGCGCATGTGGTCTCGATCGCGCGCGTGGGCGCGCCCATCTCGATCACGCTTTTCTCGTTGAGCGTCGCGGTTGGGCAGGCCTGCACGCAGGCGCCGCAGGAGACGCATTCCGATGAGAAGAAATCCTGCCCGCCGGTGGCCACCATGGAGGCGAGGCCGCGCCCGTCGATGGTGAGCGCGAACGTGCCCTGCACCTCCTCGCAGGCGCGCACGCAACGCGAACAGACGATGCATTTCGAAGAATCGAACGTGAAATAAGGATTGCTGGCGTCAGGCGCCTGCGTGCGGTGGCGCGCACCGTCCTGCCCGTATCGCACCTCGCGCAGGCCCACGACGCCGGCCATGTCCTGCAATTCGCAATCGCCATTGGCGGAACAGGTGAGGCAATCGAGCGGATGATCGGAGATGTAGAGCTCCATCACGCCGCGGCGCAATTGGGCGAGGCGTGGCGTTTGCGTGCGCACGACCATGCCCTCCTCGACCAGCGTAGTGCATGAGGCGGGCGCGCCGCGACGCCCTTCAATCTCCACGAGGCAAAGCCGGCACGAGCCGAACGCCTCCAGCGAATCCGTGGCGCATAGCTTGGGGATCTGGAACCCGGCGCGCATCGCCGCCGCCATGACCGAGGTTCCGCGCGGCGCGCGCACCTCCTGCCCGTCGATCACAAGCAGCACGCTTTCGCCCTCCCGCGCAGGCGTGCCGAAATCTTCTTGTCTGGGCGCGGACATCGTCTGCTCCTATTCGGCGGCGGCGGCGCGAGAGCGCGCGCCCGGCTCGAAATCCTCCGGAAAATGCTTCATTGCGCTGCCGACGGGCAGATGCGTAAGCCCGCCAAGGGCGCAGAGCGAACCATGCTCCATCACATCCATCAAGTCCGCCAGAAGCGCGCGGTTCGTCTCGGGCTCCTCCCCGGCGAGCGCCTTGTCGAGCGTCTCAAGCCCGCGCGTCGAGCCGATGCGGCAGGGCGTGCATTTGCCGCAGCTTTCCAGCGCGCAGAAAGCGAAAGCGAAGCGCGCCTGGGCGGCCATGTCCACGCTGTCGTCGAACACGACGATTCCGCCATGGCCGAGAAGTCCGCCGGCCTGCGCCAAAGCCTCGTAATCGAAGGCGACGTCGAGCATGGAGGCGGGGAAATAGGCGCCGAGCGGCCCGCCCACCTGCACAGCGCGCACGGGCCGCCCGCTGGCGGTTCCCCCGCCGATCTCCTCGACGATCGTGCGCAGGCTCAGCCCGAAAGGCGCCTCGAAAAGCCCGCCGCGCTTCACATTGCCCGCGATCTGGATCGGCATGGCGCCGCGCGAGCGCCCCACGCCCATGGCCGCGTAAGCCGCGCCGCCCTGCGCGAGAATGAAGGGCGCGGCGGCGAGCGTGAGCACGTTGTGCACCACCGTCGGCTTGCCGAACAGGCCCGCGTGCACAGGCAGCGGCGGCTTGGCGCGCACCTGCCCGCGCCTGCCCTCGATGCTTTCCAGAAGCGCCGTCTCCTCGCCGCACACATAGGCGCCTGCGCCCACGCGCACCTCCACGTCGAAGGCCGGGCCCAGAAGGCCCGCGCGGCGCGCGCGCCACACGGCTTCGCCCAGCGTGCGGATGGCGTCGGGATATTCCGAGCGCACATAAATCACGCCCCGGTATGCGCCGACCGCAAGGGCGCAAATCATCATGCCTTCCAGCAGAAGGAAGGGATCGCCCTCCATCAGCATGCGGTCGGCGAATGTGCCGCTGTCGCCTTCGTCCGCGTTCACGACGACATATTTGCGCGCGCCCTGCGCCTTCGCCACCGCATCCCATTTGATTGCGGCGGGAAAGCCCGCGCCGCCGCGCCCGCGCAGGCCCGAGGCGGAGATTTGCGCGATGATCGCCTGCGCGCCGATCTCGCGCGCGCGTTCAAGGCCGACGAAACCGCCATGGGCGCGATAATCATCGAGCGAAAGCGGATCGATGACGCCGCAGCGCGCGAAGGTCGCGCGCATCTGCCGGCGCATCCAGTCGAGCGCGTCGATGCGGCCCAGCGCCAGAGCATGCGCGCCGCCCGCAAGAAAGCCTGCGTCGAACAGGTCTTTCACATCCGCCGCGCGCACAGGCCCATAGCCGATGCGCCCCTCAGGCCCATCGATCTCGACGAGCGGCTCAAGCCACAACATGCCGCGCGAACCGGTGCGCACGATCTCGCAGGGCATGGCGCGCGCCTGCAACTCCCGCGCGATGGCGACCGCCGTCGCATCCACGCCCACGGAGCGCGCCGCCGCGTCGCAAGGCACATAAATGCGCATCGCGCTCATCGGCGCGCCTCCGCAAGAATTGCGTCGAGGCGGGCGTTATCGAGGCGCCCGATCAGCGCGTCGTCCAGAAGCGCGGCGGGGCCGAGCGCGCAATCGCCGAGGCAATAGACGCTCTCAAGGCTGAATGCGCCATCCGGGCTCGTCTCGCCGGGCGCAAGGCCATGGGCCTTGGCGAGATGCGCGACGAGGCTTTCGCAGCCCTGCGCTTGGCAGGCTTCCGCGCGGCAGATTTTCAGCACGCGCCGGCCCGCGGGCGCACGGCGGAAATCGTGATAGAAGGAGACGACGCCGCGCACCTCCGCCTGCGACATGTTGAGCATGCGCGCGATGAGCGGCTGGGCCTCGTCATGGATGAACCCGAACGCATGCTGCAGGGCGTGCAGGATCGGCAGAAGCGGCGTCGCGCCTTCTCCGTCCGCGCCGAAGAAATCCCGCGCGCGCGCCATCTCCGCGACGATGATGCGCTCCGCCTCCGCGGAATCGAAGGCGGCGTCGTAAGTGCGGCTGGCCGTGGCGCCCAAGGCTTTCTCCCCGATCTTCTGAGGCGTTTTGTGCCACGCCCGCGCGGCAAAAGCGAGACGGCTAGGACGCGGCTGGGCCCGCGCCCGGCGCGCCGAAGACAAGGCTCTTCACGGTCACCGGAATCATGGCGGAAGGCATGCGGATGCGTCCCACGTCCACATAGTCGAAATCGCGCAGCACGATCCCATCAAGCGCGAGGACGTCATTCGACAGCCCCATCTCCTCGCGCAGCATGGCGCCGAGGCTGGCGGCGACGTCGCCCTCGAGCATGAAGTAAAGCGCAGTTCCAGCCTGCACGCGGTCCTGCAGCCCCTGCGCGAGCCCCTCCGCAAGCCCACGCACGCGCTCCCACGAGGCTTCGCCCCGCCAACGCAAGGCCACAACCACTTCGCGGGCGGCGTCCCAATCGTCGAACAGGGCGCGGCTGCGCGTGACCGCCTGCGCCAACGCGGCCGCGTCCACGGCGCCGGAGAAATCAAACGCGGGCTGCAGCACTGGCAGGTTGCGGCGCGGAAGCAGGACGGCGTGCGAGCTGACGTAGCTTGTGTGGCCGCTCATCTGCACGCTGTATTCCGAAGCCCCCAGCGCGGTGGCGCGAATGCATTCGCCCGCCTCCAGAAGCGGCCAGCGCGCGCGGCCCTGATCCCACCGCCAGCGGATCGCGCGGCCAAGCCGCCAGCCCATGTCGCCGAAATCGCGCGTCTCGCGATGATAGACATATTCCGCCACGCCGCCGGAGAACATGACGCCGTCGAGGGCGCCGAAATCCTCGATCGGCTCGGTCACGAACAGCGCGCGCACGGTGGCGGGCATGGGCCGCGTGAACAGGGCGTCGAACAAATCATCCGCCATGCGGTCGGCCAATGCGCGCAGCCCCTCCTTGTCCGCGCGCGCGCCCAGCGTCCAGTCGAGCCCCGCGCGGCGCAGGAATTGCGCGCCCGGAGGATCAAGCCGCGTGATGCGCCCCTCGAGATCCATCGCGATCTGGCGCCCGCCGATGTCGAGCGCAGCGGCGGCCAGCACGCGGCCGCTCTCGACGAGGGCGAGCTTCGTCGTCGCGCCGCCGATGTCGATGTTGAGGATGCGCGCCATCTCGCGGCGCGAGCGCTCCACCGCCCCCGATCCATAGGCGGCGAGCATCGCCTCCATATGGTCGCCCGCGGCGGCGGCGACGAGCTCGCCGCCCTCCTGCGCCAGCGCGTCGAGAATGGTCGCCGCATTGTCCTTGCGCGCGGCCGCGCCGGTCATGATGACGACGCCGGTCTCCACGTCGTCAGGCGTGACGCCGGAAACCACGAAAGCGCGGTCGAGAATGTCGCGCAGTTTCGCGCCGTCGATGAAATCGCCTTTGAACGGCGTGAGCGATACGGGCGAGACATAAAGCGTCTCGCGCGCCTTGGCCTGCCGTCGCATGGCGAGCGGCTCGCCGGGGCCGCGCATCAACAGGCGCGAGAAGACCACCTGCACGCCCGAGGAGCCGACGTCCACGCCCATGCTGATGAGCGGCGTCTCGACGTTCTCGCGCGGATCCAGCACGAGACCATCGTCGGCGTCATGATCGTGGTCGGCTTCTTCGCCGGGCGCATGGGCGTGGCGCGCAAGGGCGCCGAACGCGTGGTCCGCCAGCGTATGGGCGGCTGCTTTGCGGGGTGGAACGGGCGCGTCCGCCAAGACTGTCCCCGGGCTTGAAACGAATTGCGGTCAAAAGGGGCCCGGCGCCGCGACGCCGGGCCGCAAGGCTTACTTCTTCGGCTTGCGCTCGCCGCGCAGATATTCACGCACCACCTCGGCGGTGAGCGTGACATAGGGGTCGTACTCGGGCGCATCCTCGATCTGGTTGAGGTTGTTCAGCCCCATCTGGCGGAAGATGCGCGCCTGCGAGGAGATGAGCCGCACCGGCCGATCGGGATCGGCGTTGAAGTGCTGGTGGATCGTGTTCGGCGGAATGTAGATGTAATCGCCGGCTTCCCACTCGAGCTTCTTGACTTCGGCCTGCGGCTTCCACTCGAACGTGTCGGTGATCTCCACGTCGCAATCCTGATGCAGGTCGTAGCCGCGGCCTTCGAGCACATAGACGCATTCCTCGGCGAGGTGGCTGTGCTTGCCCGAACGCGAGCCCGGCGGAATGATCTGCATATAGGCGTCGACCGTCTCGATGCGCGTGTTCATCGATTCGTTCATGAGGTGCTTCAGCAGCCCCTGACGTGACATTTCCCACGGCATTTCGTGGGGCTTCACGATCTTCTTGCGGCGCGCGTTGCGCGTGGGCGCATCCTGCGCCTCGTCGAGCAGACGCTGATACAGGCGCTCGTTGGAGGCGCCTTCAAGCCATGCGGCGGTTTCGTCCCAGGCCATCAATAGCCTCCCTTCGGATGGTTGTAGTCTTCCTCGATCTCGCGGGCGACGAAGCCTTCGGCTTCCGGCGTCACCTCCACGGGGCGCTCCTTCACAGTCTTCTGGAAGAGCATGTTGAGGAAGAGATACATGGGCTTGGTCTTGATGACGAGCGCGCGGGCGGGCTCGGTCTTCGAGGCGTTGAAGTGCTGGTGCACGCAATTGTTGTGCACGATGGCGATGTCGCCGGCTTCCCAGTCGTAGCGCACGCCGTCGTGAATCTCGTAGCCCTTGCCGTCGAGAATGTAGAAGGCGGCCTCGTTCACGTGCCCGTGCTTCTGCGAGGAGGCGCCGGGCGCGTATTCCTCAAGATGCATGTGGAACGTCTGGGTGATGCCGTCCTTCGGCTCGACGTAATGGCGGCTGAAGCACAGCGGCCCGTCGATGAAGCCGAGCTCCTTGGCCTTGCGCACGCGCGGCACGGCGCGCAGGCGGTCAAGCTCCTGCTTGACGTTATACTCGCCCTGGATGCCGCGCACGAACACGCGGTCTTTCTTGTTGTGGTACATGGTGGCGCGCTTGTCATCGAGCGCCTCGGAATTGTGGCCCATGGCGCCCACGGGGGCGGCCTTGGTCACGCGAGCATCATCATCCATGTCGGATCCTCCGCTGAACGTCGTCCCACTTTTGGGGCCGTCGCGATGGCCCAGAAATACACGGCGGGGGCGGCGCTGTCATGTCCCGCGCCCCGGGGCGGCGGCCCATTTTCCGCTTTGCCCCCGTCCCCAAGCCGGGCTATGTGTCCCCGATAGCAAAACCATAGGTCCGCCGGAGGAACCCGCCGCATGCGCTACATCGACTGCTTCAACCATTTCTTCCCCAAGGCCCTCTGGGACAAGATGCTCGCCACCCCCGGCGCGGCGGCCGACATCGGCTCGCGCATGCGCGGCATTCCCTGCATTTACGACCTCGACGAGCGCAAGCGCGTCGTCGACATGTTCCGCACGAAACACAACTACACCCAGGTGATCTCGCTCGGCATGCCGCCGCTCGAGGCTCTGGGAACGCCCGAGCAGGTGGAGGAGTTCGCCAAACTCGCCAACGACGGCATGGCTGAGCTCGTGGCGAAGCACCCGGATTACTTCTGCGGCTGGCTCGCCGCCCTGCCGATGAACTCGAAGGCGCGCGAGAAGGAATATGAGCGCGCCATCTCCATGGGCGCCAACGGCGTGCAGATCCACACGAACATCAACGGCGTGCCGCTCGACGACGAGCAGTTCCGTCCGCTGTTCGCCATTTCCGAGAAGCACGAGAACCCGGTGTTCCTGCACCCCTCGCGCGGCGCCTTCGACCTGCCCGACTACAAGACGGAGAAGAAGTCGAAGTATGAAATCTGGTGGACCTTCGGCTGGCCCTACGAGACCTCGGCCGCCATGGCCCGCCTCGTGTTCGGCGGCGTGATGGACCAGTTCCCGAACCTGAAGGTCCTCGCCCACCACCTCGGCGCCATGGTGCCCTTCTTCGAAGGCCGCGTGGGCCCGGGCTGGGACCAGCTCGGCAACCGCACCACGGACGAGGACTACAAGACGCTGCTCAAGAACATGAAGCGTCGTCCGCTGGATTACTTCAAGGACTTCTACGCCGACAGCGCGGTCTTCGGCTCGAAGGCTGCGACCGAATGCGGCCTCGCCTTCTACGGCGCCGACCGCGTGCTCTTCGCCTCGGACTGCCCGTTCGATCCGGAGAAGGGCCCCGGCTATATCCGCGAGACGATCGCGATCCTGGAATCCCTGAACCTCAGCCAGGAAGAGCGCGAGAAGATCTGCTACAAGAACGCGCAGAAGCTTCTCAAGATCAAGTGAGGCGCAAGGCGCGCGCGGAAATCGCGCGCAGCCGACCCTCGCAAAACGAAAAAGCCGGGCGCAAGCCTGGCTTTTTTATGCGCGCTTTGCGCAGACTCACTTCTTCTTGTAGGGGCCAAGCTCTTTCAGCGTCGCCTCGATGAAGCTCAGGTCGATCACCTGCTCCACGTCCACATTGCCCTTCACGTCGCCCTGCGCCTTGAAGAAGGCGAGATCCTTCCTGAGGCTGTCCACGTTCATCGCGCCATCAGGATGGGCGCCGTGCACGGTGAGCGCGCGCAGCACGGCGGGATCCTTGACGTTTGAGTATTTGGCGAGGATCTGCACGATCTCCTCGCCGCCGGGGCCTGCGAGCTTGCCGCCTTCCACCGCGTCGTTGAAATCGCGCGTGGCCTTCACATAAGCGCGCATGAACTTCTGGGCGGTCGCGCGCTTCTTGGTCGCGAAATCCTCGCTGAACAGGATCACCGCCGTCTGGTGGTTGGGATAGAAACTGTCGTTGCCCATCAGCACATGGGCGGCGCCCAGTTTAACGATGTTGGAGACGGAGGGCTCGGTGGTGACGGAGCCGGCCACAGCGCCGTTCTGCAGCGCGGCCGCGTGCTGGGGAAATCCGAGATAAACCTTCTCCACGTCGTCATAGCTCAGGCCGACGCTCTTCATCGCCTCATTGAGCACGGAGGCGTCGCCGCCGCCCTGCCCGCTGATGGCGACCTTGCGCCCCTTGAGATCCTTGAGGCTCTTCACCTCACCCTTGTCCCACAGCGGTTTGCTGATGAGAAAGAACTGGAACGGCGCGCCCTGCTTGTTGTGCGCCTTGTCGGCCACCATGCGGATCTTGATGCCGCGCTCGATGGCGTTGTAGAGGCCCGCCGAGGGCGCGCCGCCGCCCACGTCGAGCTGGCCTGCGCCCAGCGGCGCGACCATTTTGGCGCCCGTGTCGAACGTCACGAACTCAGGCTCGATGCCCTCAGCCTTGAAATAGCCTCTGGCGTCGGCGATGAAAAAGCCCACGTCGCTCACCGCATTGACGATGGCGACGGAGACCTTCTCGGCCCGCGCGCCGCCCGCGAAGGCGGCGAGCGCAAGAGCGGCGCAGGCGGCGCCGAGGGCGTGACGTTTCACCATGGACGTTCTCCTCCTCAAGAAAGCGAAAGGCCGCGCTGTCG
>Ga0315903_10000043_pt1 | contig 191683 bp, 229 predicted proteins | sample LakEriMetagenome_7_FD_203524 | JGI IMG/M metagenome (GOLD analysis project Ga0315903, IMG submission 203524) | Freshwater fungal communities from buoy surface, Lake Erie, Ohio, United States - Buoy 2 MA119 | ecosystem: Environmental > Aquatic > Freshwater > Lake | place: USA: Lake Erie, Ohio...
TTGCTCTTCGACAGAACGCTATCCCGTTGATGGGAAAAACAATTTCCAAGAATTTAGAGTACGCACTTCTCCGTCATAGTGTAGAGAACATCGTCATCTTTCTTGACGCTGATGCTCGGATGGATGCATTGAAACTTGAACACCGATTGAAGCAGTATGAGATTGACACAAAACTCGTCTTGACCGATGGAAAAGATGCGAGTGAGATGGGATTCACAACTTCGTGGGATGCAATTGATTCCGCAAAAACAACGAATTTCAAGCAGTTTATTGAACAGAGGTTATCTATCGCATGAAAATAAAAGTTCCGTTTAAGAAATTACAGCACGTTATACATTTAGCCGATATCCATATTCGTTTGTTCCGTAGACACGATGAATATGAGCAGGCATTTAGTCGTTTATATCAAGACATTCGTGATAAGCAGTTGAAGAACTTTGTCATCGTATTAGCCGGTGACATCGTTCACGCTAAAACCGATATGAGTCCAGAAATGGTTGAGGTGACTTCTCGTTTCTTAAAGACTATTTCGGATATTGCACCGACCATTATGATTGCAGGTAACCACGATTGTAATCTTGCAAATACAAATCGTATGGATGCACTTACACCCATCGTAAACAACCTCCAACATCCCAATCTCTATTATGTAAGAGAAAGTGCATTGGTCGAGGTTGCTGATACCACGTTTGCGGTGTGTTCTATCTTTGACGAACAAGAGAACTGGCCAACCGCTGATGAGATTGACGAAGGAACAAAAATTGCTCTCTATCACGGGCCGGTGCACGGTTCTACTACCGACGCAAACTTTACCATTACTAATCGCCACGTACACGTTGATTCATTCAATGGGTATGATATCGTTATGCTCGGAGACATTCACAAGCATCAAGTTCTTAAGGAAGCTGACCCAATTATTGTCTATGCTTCAAGTCTTATTCAACAGAACCACGGAGAGACGCTCGAGAATCACGGTTGGTGTCTCTGGGATATTCCGTCAAAGAGTTTTGAATTTATCCCACTTGAAAATGACTACGGATATGTAACACTTGAAGTACATGATACAAAGATTACATACCCTGCGAATATGCCCAAGAACGCCAGAATGCGTCTGTTTACAGGTGATTTGGAAAACACACAAGTCAAGAAAATTATTACCACACTGCGAAACAACTACAACATCATCGAATTGAGTGTCAGTAAGAATCGATTTAACAAGACAGTTACTCGTCTCGCAAATGCGACACACGATGCGTTAGATTTAACAGACGTGCCGACACAGAATACACTCATCAATCAATGGTTAGGACGTAATTATTCTACATTGGATCCCGATGTGTTACGGGCAATTGAAAAGATTAACAAGGATTTGAACGGGAAGATTGCACACGATGATCATTCTCGTAATATCCATTGGCGTCCGCTGAAGTTTACCTTCTCCAATATGTTCTCGTATGGGGAAGATAACGAAATTGACTTCACCGACATGAAGGGTGTGTATGGTGTATTCGCACCAAACGCTTCTGGAAAAAGTTCTATTATGGATGCGTTGATGTTCTGTCTCTATGACAAGACTCCACGTGCGTTTAAGGGTGACCACATCATCAATAACCGAAAAGATAGCTTTGAATGTGAACTCACATTTGAAATTAACAACGAAGTGTTTGGTATTAAGCGGGTTGGTACCAGAAAGAAGAATGGTGATGTCAAGGTTGATGCCTCATTTTGGAAGGTGCAAGACAACGGAGACAAACTCAATCTCAACGGTGAGGACCGACGAGATACGAACGCTAGCATTCGTTCGTATGTGGGAACCTATGAAGATTTCGTGATGACAGCATTGAGTAGTCAAAACAGTAATGCCCTCTTCATCGACAAATCACACTCGGAACGAAAAGACTTACTTATTCAGTTTATGGGATTGAATGTATTTGATAAACTGTTTGATGCGGCTCACGGAGAGAGTAAAGAAATCTCCGGCGTCCTCAAGCGATTTAAAAAGTCTGATGTCACCGACCAGATTGCTGAAACGCAGAATAAATTAACTACCGAGTCAGTTGTAATGACAGAGGTGGAAGAAGAAAAAGAATACTATGAAAACTTTATACTTGGACTGAATGAAGAGTATAAAGTACAACATACATTAAAACGCCCCGTACCCGAAACATCGGGAGATATTGACGAACTAGAATCAACACTTAAAAAGCATCAGACCAAGTTGAAGAAGATTCAAGAAGATATGTCATACACCGATATGAAGGTACAATCGGAACGTAATGAATTAAAGATGGTAGAGGATGACTTTGAACAATATGATATTGCTAAACTAGAAGAGTCTATTGCAAACTGGAACAAGTTAAATGATTTGTTAAGTAAGGGAAATAGCGCCCTTCGTGTTGTTAACACCAAGATAGAAGAGAAGGACAAGTTTAAGACTAAACTATCGGGGTATAAGTACAATCCGAAGTGTGATGTTTGTGTTGCGAACAACGCTTCAGTTATCGAAGATTTAACGGCAGTAAACGCTGAGTTGGATGAGTTGAACGCCAAACGGTTAATTCAAGAAGATTCTATCACCAGAATTATTGAACAGATGGAACCGTTGGAAAATGACAAAAAGGAATATGAAGAAGCACAAGAGTTAAAGGATACAATCAATACGTGGAAGCAAAAATTGAACGAATCCGAGACAGCTCTTGCCACCCTAACACTTGCACAAGAAAAGACACAGAATGTAATTTCAGCCGTCGAATCGGATATCGTAACATATAAGACCAACGAAGAAAATATCTTATATAATGCAGATATTGATAGTAAGTTAGAAGAGATTCAACAGAAGATTGCGGAAAACAAAAAGGCTTTACAAAAAGTTGATAATAGACTTCGTGAAATCCACGGCACAATCTCTGTATTAAAGGCAAAAAAGGAAGAACTATTAGCAAAACTAAAGGAAGCCGAAGAATTGGAAACAACCTACGAAGCCTATAACCATTATATGATGGCAGTTGGTCGTGACGGGGTGCCGTATGAATTGATGAGTAAGGCTATTCCAAATATTGAAGCAGAGATTAATACGATTTTATCACAGATTGTAGACTTTACTGTGTCGCTAGAGGTGGATGGTAAGAACATCAGCGGAAAGCTAACGTATGATAATGACCGTATCTGGCCGCTGGAAAACTCGTCGGGGATGGAACGATTTGTCAGTAGCTTGGCAATCCGTGTCGCATTAATGAACGCTTCGAATCTCCCCAAGTCCAACTTTATGATTATTGACGAAGGATTCGGAGTATTGGACGCAGATAATCTTCATTCCATGCAAACATTGTTTAATATCCTCAAAACTCATTTTGATTTTATACTTATAGTAAGTCACTTGGAGAGTGCACGAGACATGGTAGATAACTTAATCGAAATTCGCAAGGAGGATGGGTACTCGCAAATTTCGGTGTAATTGGGGATATGAATGGCGCGTACACGAAAATCGATACAACCCCTTAATCTTATTAAATATAATGTATTAATTGAAGATAAAGGGACTCGATCAGAATACTTTAAAATATCACAATTTGATGGATATTTCTACGGCGGCCGCAATGCGTTTCTCATTGCGGGCGCCGGTGTTCTGCGACCAAATTCTAAAATTTTAGTAGAAATATTAAATTCAGATGGAGATACAGTATACAGCGTACCGGTTCAATCGTTTGTTGAAGGTAATTCACGATTAATTCAAGTAGAAATTTATTCAGATACGCCTATTGGACCTGGGAAGATTGTTATATTAGGATGTGCCGATACCTATATCGATGGAAAACCTATTCCATCTGAATGGTCTGATAAATTTAATGTTCGATGGATTTCTGATGTAGTAATTTCACCTTTAGTAGAAAATAGAACACCTATAAGATTTTTACGTTCGCCTGAACTTATAGTAGAGGAAAAATTTTATCTTGCACCAAGTTCTTCTGCTTTTACTCAATCCGCACAAGAACAAGTTGATTTACAAATCTCACCTAAATATTTTAGTGTGTTTCCAAACGGATATTTGTTAAAAATAAATGGACCGGATACTAGTACTAGATTTTTTTCTGATTATTTAGGCGGAGTTGTTACTGGGTCAATAAAATACGATGGACCTAATGGTGCAGAAACTGCTAGTATAAATCTACCAATAACTCGAATATATAATAGAAGTTTCGCTGAGTCAGAAGGTTCGTTGATATACACGGATAAAAATAATTTAATATTAAGTGGATTTATTAGTAGTAGTGGTCAATATTCCACTGCAATTAATAAATCAAATAATGTAAACTTGACAAGTAGTTTAAATATTGAATACAATCAATTACAAACTTTCTTAACAAAAGAAGCAATATCCTTCGCTAAAATACGACTAGTAAACTTAAATACTATATCAGGTGAAATTAACAAAATACGACTGTCGTATAAGCCAGCAACAGAACCAGGTGAGTTTGTCGTATTAGGTGATGTACGTTCAAATGTTAGTGAATTATTAGCAGTTGATAGTGGCAGTAAAATAGCAGAAGTTGGAAAATTTAGAGAAATTGATATAGACACATACTGGTATAGTGCTACTATGTCACTACAAAAATTTCCAGAAACCGATCACCCGGATTCTGTTCCAGATTATTATTTATCTTCTTCGTTAATAACAACGTCAAATTTTTTAAATCAATGTTGTATAAACTTACTAGATTCTGTAAACGCCAATCCACCAATTTCTAGTAGTAATACTACATTTGAAAATGATGTTTCGTACTTTATTGGAACTCGTGCTTCATCCTCTCTACAACTATTCCCACAAACAGAATATACTTTATCGTTTGAAGCGTTTGTATCCAGAACTTCCGGTTCAATTACACTAAATCAATCAGATTATTCTATGGAAGTTTATTTAATTCCATTGTCTGGTTCTAAAGTACTAGGTACAGATCCAAGAGGTCAAAGATTAGCGACAATAACACCATCGCAGACTTTTCAAAGACAAAATTTTGAAACATTAGAATATAATTTTATTCCAAAAACCAAGGAAGTTGGAACGTTTGCTTTACGATTTATAGTTTATGGGGGATTTTGGGATATAGCAAATGTATCCATCAAACCAGCAACAGAACCATTCTTTAGTCCAGATGAATTTGATACATTAATCCCTAACGTAAATTATAGAAATAAGTTTGTAACGTTTAAAGCAGAATATCTGGATATCAATAACAACTCTATAGGAATATCTACAGTATCATTGCCAACATACTTTGTAGGTTCAGACGCTGTATCTGGAAGTGGTGGCAGTTATCCATTTACAATTGAAACGGATACATTTGTTGGTGATGCTATTACAAATAATTTTGCTTTGTCAAAGCCATATGACTCTACATCAATTATAGTGTCAGTTGATGGCTTAACATATACAGAAACAATAGACTATAGTATATCTGGTACAACATTATCTTTCATTTCCGCACCACCAAGTCAATCTAATATTTTAGTACGAGCATTTCTAAACGTCACAGAAAATTTAACTGGTTCGTTTAGTGGATCATTTTTAGGAAACATAAGTAATGCTGTTACCGCAAGCTATGCAGAATTTGCTGAAAACGCATTTCCATACAGTGGATCTGCGTTGATAACGGGTTCTCTTACGGTGTCTGGAAGTGGATTAGATGTTACTGGAACAACAGCAATGCAGGCTATTTTAGAAAAAGCACAAATTCAAAATACTGCAGCCACGGGTACAATAAATTACGACATTGCTAAACAGGTGGTGTTATATTATACTTTAAATTCTACCAATAATTGGACCTTGAATTTTAGAGGAGATTCTACAACTTCATTAAATACTTTGATGGCAGTTGGACAAACGTTGACACTGGCGTTTTTAGTAACAAACGGTAGTACTGGATATTATCCAACATCTCACACTATAGATGGAAACGTTATAACACCAAAATGGCAAGGTGGTGCAGTTCCTTCGTCGGGAAACACTAATGCTGTAGACATTTACACCTACACCATCATAAAAACAGCAAATGCAACGTTTACAGTGTTTGCATCACAAGTAATGTTTTTGTAATTATGACTCCTATTGTAAACAATATCGGTGCTGCAGCAGCCCGTGGTTTTGGATTTATGATGGTAGTAACGCCTACGCCAACTCCATCAATAACACCTAGTGTAACAATAACTCCATCACTTACAAAAACTCCATCAATAACACCAACTGTAACACAAACAACTACTCCATCAAGATCAGTTACACCAACTATTACACCAACACCATCAATAACATCTACCCCTAGTGTTACCACAACACCATCAATTACACCTACTCCATCTATTACCACAACGCCAAGTATTACCAGAACACCATCTATTACCACAACACCAAGTATTACCCCTTCTATTACTACTACACCATCTGTTACTAAAACGCCGTCTATTACTACAACGCCATCAATTACTAGAACTCCATCTATTAGTATTACTCCAAGTATTACTATAACTCCAAGTATAACCCCATCCATTACAACAACTCCAAGTATTACCAGAACACCATCTATTACTACAACGCCATCAATTACTAGAACTCCATCTATTAGTATTACTCCAAGTATTACCACAACACCGTCTATTACCACAACACCGTCTATTACCACTACGCCATCAATTACTACCACCCCAAGTATTACCCCATCTATCACAACTACACCGTCTATCACAACTACACCAAGTATTACACCATCTATTACCACAACACCTAGTATTACTACAACGCCATCAATTACCACAACACCTAGTATTACTACAACGCCATCAATTACCACAACACCTAGTATTACGCCTTCTATAACTACAACGCCTTCCATTACTAAAACACCGAGTATTACTACTACGCCTTCTATTACTAGAACACCAAGTATCACTACTACACCATCAGTAACTACTACACCATCAATTACAATTACTCCAAGTATTACCACTACCCCAAGTATTACTATAACTCCAAGTATAACCCCATCCATTACAACAACTCCAAGTATTACCAGAACACCATCTATTACTACAACACCATCTATTACCAGAACTGCAAGTATTACACCATCTATTACGACTACACCAAGTATTACTACAACACCGTCTATTACTACAACGCCAAGTATTACACCTTCTGTTACCACAACGCCGTCTATTACTAGAACGCCAAGTATTACACCTTCTGTTACCACAACGCCGTCTATTACTAGAACGCCAAGTATTACACCTTCTGTTACCACAACACCGTCTATTACTAGAACGCCAAGTATTACTAAAACAGCAAGTATTACGCCATCAATAACTGTAACACCGTCTATTACTAGAACGCCAAGTATTACTAGAACAGTAACACCATCTGTAACAAAAACACCATCGCCAGTAACGCCGTCACCAACTCCATCACCAACGCCTTCGCCAGTGACGCCTTCGCCAACGCCATCACCAACACCTTCGCCGGTGACGCCTTCGCCGGTAACGCCTTCGCCGGTAACGCCTTCGCCGGTAACGCCTTCGCCGGTAACGCCTTCGCCGGTAACGCCTTCGCCGGTAACGCCTTCGCCGGTAACGCCTTCGCCGGTAACGCCTTCGCCGGTAACGCCTTCGCCAGTAGCATGTTCAGTTGGGTGTATAGGTTCACTTTATTGTAAAGATTTATATTTAGTAGGATGTACCACTTATCAATTTGCTAACTGTTCTACGGTAGCAAATTACACAGTACAAAATTGCGATTTAACTGATCAAATTTGTAGTGGAGGTTCTTGTGTAAATACGCCATCGCCAATAACTCCTTCGCCAATAACTCCTTCACCAATAACTCCATCACCAGAAACGCCATCACCAATAACTCCATCACCAGAAACGCCATCACCAATAACTCCATCACCAGAAACGCCATCACCTGAAACACCATCACCAATAACTCCATCACCAGAAACGCCATCACCAGAAGCACCTGCGCCTACACCTGCTCCGACATCTTCGTGTCAACACGACACATATGCCTGTTTTGGGGTAGATTTATATTATTGTTCGTTTGGAACCTATGTATTAGCATGCGTGGATTATGTAGACTGTGGTGGAAGTCAGTTTTTATGTACATAAAATTGTTATAACTACACAACAACTTTTAGTAGAATATTATGGAAGAAAACGTACTAGATTATACAATTCCTAAATTTACAGGTAAACACAAACATCCTGTAGATACTTTAAAAAAATCACTTACATTAAAATATGTGGACGATGAATCTGGTGTAGAACAGCGCAATGATGATGATTTAATTGAAGCTGATTCTAGTACAACCCGTATGCGTCGATATAATAAAAAAAATAGAGAAAAAGTACGTCAATATCTAAAAAAGACACAAGATGATCGTGTTGCTCGTAACAGAGACAGACGTAAAGCTGTCGCAAAACATGGAAAAACTAAAATGAAAAATCACGATGTCCATCATCCAAACGGTCCACATAACGGTAACGCACGTTTAACTAAAAAAGATCACGGTAGAGATAAAGTTAATGAAGTATTTCGTATGATTGTGGAAGGTGGTGCCGCTGGTCATATGGCACATCCATACGAAGATGACTCGTTGACGTTTGCCCAAGTAAAAGAAATGATTCATCGTGGATTGGTGGGGGCATTAGACGCAGAAGCTCCCGTTACCGAAAAATTAGATGGTCAAAATATTGCATTTACTATTCGTGACGGGGAAATTCGGTTTGCTCGTAACAAAGGACAAGTTAAGAACCGTGGTCAAAATGCATTAGATGTAGCTGGTATCCGAAATATGTTTGCGGGTAGAGGCAATATTGAACGAGCTTTTACTGGAGCCGCAGAAGATTTACGAGATGCAGTTGCTAAAATGCCACCTGAACAACGTGACGCTATTTTTGGTAACGGTAGTAAGTTTATGAATGTGGAAATCATTTTTCCAGATACAAAAAACGTTATACCATACGATAAATCAGTATTGGTATTTCACGGAACTATTGAATATGACGAATCGGGGGAAGAGATTGGTCGTTCACAAGATGATGCAAAGGCCGTACACGATGCATTAGTGAAGGCAAATGCGAGTAAGCAAAAAACATTCGGTATCTCTGGTCCAAAAACCATTACATTTAGTGATACAGATACCTCTCGCAACAAGAAAAAGATGCAAGAGTATATTCGTCGTATTCAGCGATTGCAAAATGAGTATAGATTAGATGACGATTCTACTGTTGAAGAGTACAAGCGTGAATGGTGGGGTCGTGAAATTGATGCAATGGGGTGGGATTTAACCGATGAACAGCGAGAAGGATTAATTGGTCGTTGGGCAATGGGTATCAAGAAGTTTGGCCCAAAAGATATTGAAGATAAAGAACTGAAAAAGAAAGTCAAAGAATTTGAAAGTGAACACGTTCCAAGTCTCCAACGTAAGGCAGCACAACCATTAGAACGTACCTTCTTGCAAGTAGGTACGGATGCAATGCGTCGAGTCACGGACTTCTTGGGTTCTAATAATCCACAACTAGCTGCTCAATTAAAGAAAGAAGTGTTAGATACTATCCGAGAACTTCAAAACACCGATGACCAGAACAAATTAGCTAAACTTCAACAGCAAGTAGAACGACTACAGGCGTTAGGGGTAGATAACATCGTTCCATCAGAAGGTATGGTGTTCGTCTATAACGGTAAACCTTATAAGTTTACAGGCACATTTGCCCCAGTTAACCAAATTTTAGGCACCTTGAAGTTTGCTGCTGGAAAAGCCGAAATAGTCGAACCAGCAGAATCACCAGAAAAGGCAGCAGAACGTAAAGCATCTCCTGCGGCACAACCAACTGTAGCAAATAAAACACAAGCACGAGGACCAAAACGTACTGTAGCTATCTTTGCTGGACGATTCCAACCATTTCACGCTGGACATTATAGTGTTTATGAGGCATTGGTAAAGAAATTTGGTAAGGACAACGTATATATTGCCTCATCAGATGTTACAGACCCAGTTCGTTCTCCGTTTGGGTTTGACGAAAAACACAAAATTATCACAACAATGTTTGATGTTCCAGAAGATCACGTAGTTCAAGTAGCAAATCCATATGCTCCAACGGAAGTATTAGAAAAATTACCACCGAACACAACTTACGTTACCGCTGTCAGTCAGAAGGATGCAGAACGATTGGGTTCAAAAGGTAAATACTTTAGACCATATGAAGATGGAAAATCAACAGAAGGGTTTGCTGACCGTGGGTACTTTATTGTAGCACCAGAATTTCAATTGTCAGTAGATGGTAAGAACATTAGTGGTACTCAACTTCGCCAAGTAATGGGCGACCCGAGAATTACTGAACGGGCTAAAAAGGAAATCTTTACAAAAGTATATGGTAGATTTAATCCTGAAATATTTAAGAAAATTGTCAAAACAACGACGGAATCGGAAGAGGCTCGTCAATTAACTGCACAATATGGTGATAGTGGTAAGAAAAGAAAAGCTAAAAAGGTAGCTAAAAAGACAACACCAAAAAAGACGGCACCAAAGAAACCAGATGCACAGCAAATGCAAAGCGCTCGAGATGTGTTACGTCAACGCATAAAAAATCCAAAGACCGGTCGTGAAATTTATGTTGCAACCGCATTAGGATATGATCTAACTGACCCAATGCGTAAACAAGCAGAAAAATTGGTTCGTCAAGCAATCGCAAGAAGTAAAAAGAAAAAGTAAGATAAATTTATAGACTATGTATATTAGTACTCTCGAAATGAGGTGGTTATGAATCACGACGCAATAAATGATGTTCGAAGAAAAATAAATGAAGTTATGAAAAAAAACGATGAACGCATTGTTGTCGGGTGGCGACCTGAATTAGAAGAAAAACATCAAGAGGGTGATGTTTGGGAAGCCCGTGACGGTACAAAATGGACAATGAAAAATGGTATTAAACAGAAGGTTACAAAACTAGATGCTGCAAAAACTCCGTGGTGGTGTCCAAAATGTAGTAAAGCACTTAATCATCGTTTAGATGTTAAATTTTGGCGCATTCGTGGACACTGTTTTGACTGTAATATTAAAGAAGAAATGGAAATTCGTAAACAAGGTAAATGGGAAGAATACGAACAGTCCTTAATGCGAGCTAATTTTATAGCAGAAATGAAAGACACATTGCAAAGATTAGAACACATCAAAGAAAATCTTTCTGCTCCAGAGGTTATGCATTTTGATGACCACGAAAAGAAAGTATTGATGGTGGAAAAGTGGGACGTTGATTTAAATAAAATACGTTCTGATTTAGAACAAGATATTACAATTCTCAAAAAGAGTATTGAAAAAGCTGAAGCCGGAGATTTCACCGATGAAGATATTAAATGAAGTAATTAAATTTGGTAAAGCGTTTGGTCAATTAACACAAATAAGCCAAATTGCTGTCGCCGTGATTTTAATAGTTGTTGCATTTTCTGTTGGTAATTGTAATGGTAAAACTGAACTGGATTCATTTTTAGTAGAATACAAAACGCTACAAGAAAATGCAAAAAAGACAACAGTATATGCGGACTCACTACAACGTGAAGTCACACAGCTAGTAGATAGTGCAAAACGTCAAGATGATAAGATTAAAAAATTAACTATTAGTATTTCGTTTAGAGAACAACAAAAAGTAGCACAAGTTCGACAACTTGCTCAACTTGAAAACAGAATTGAAGCGGCTAAGGCAGATTCTAACCTAATAGTCGTTGTTGCCACACAAGATACCGTAATTACAAATTTAAAAGAACAAGTAGTAACTACGGAAGCAATTGTTGATGACCAAAAACAAGTTATTCAGGCTCAGTCAACTCAAGTATTGGCGTTAAATCAAGCGTTAACATTATCGACGATGCGGGGAGACAGCCTGCAGACCGTTTTATCATCTTTACCAAAAGCTCCTTCTAACCCTAATAAGTTTTTCTTTGGATTAATACCAAAGCCAAGTAGAACTGTTGTCGGTGTTGTGGCACTTGCGGCTGGAGTTGTTGTAGGGAGTCAACTAGGACGGTAAAATGACACAACCAAATATAAAAGATATTATTAAAGCAGAGTTTAAAAAGTGTGCGGCGAGTCCAGAATACTTTTTAAAGAAATACTCATTTATTCAACACCCGATTCGCGGTCGGGTGTTGTTTGATTTATACACATACCAATTAAACGCGATGCAGGATTTTGAAGAAAATCGATATAATATTGTTCTTAAGGGACGCCAGCTCGGATTTTCTACATTGGTTGCAGGATATGCATTGTGGTTAATGTTATTTCATAAAGATAAAAACGTATTAGTTATCGCAACAAAACAAGATACTGCAAAAAACTTGGTAACAAAGGTAAGATTTATGCATGCCAATCTTCCCGTTTGGTTACGAGGAAGTATGGTAGAAGATAATAAGTTATCGATGAGATTTGCAAATGGATCGCAAATTAAAGCTGTAGCAAGTAGTAAAGATGCTGGTCGTTCTGAAGCATTGTCTCTTCTTATTCTTGACGAGTGTGCGTTTATCGATAACGCGGAAATTATCTGGACCGCAGCATCCAGTACGTTATCAACTGGTGGTAAAGCTATATTAATTTCTACTCCAAATGGTGTCGGTAACTTCTTCCACAAGATGTGGCAACAAGCAGAAGCAAAAACAAATGAATTTAATACAATATTATTAGATTGGAGAGTTCATCCAGAACGAGATCAGGCATGGAGAGATAGACAGACTGAAATTTTAGGTGAGATGCAAGCGGCACAAGAACACGATGCATCCTTCATATTTTCAGGTAACACAGTCGTCAGTCCAGATATAATTGAATTCTATAAAAGAACACATATCAAAGAACCAATATCAAAGCAGGGATTTGATAACAACCTATGGGTATGGGAGTATCCTATTCCAGGAAAGACGTATATCGTCGCTGCGGACGTTGCACGTGGTGATGGCGAAGACTTTTCTACATTTCATGTTATTGACGCAGAACGATCTTTACAGGTAGCAGAATATAAAGGTAAATTATCTACAAAAGAATTTGGTAATTTGATGATGTCTATCGCTACACAATATAATGACGCTTTATTAATACCTGATAATTCATCGATTGGATGGGCGGCAATTCAACAAGTAATTGACAGAGGATACCGAAATCTATTCTATATGTCAGCAGATATGCATTATGTAGATGTTGAACATCAAATTACTGACAAAAAATTTGTTACTGAACGAAATATGAAACCTGGATTTGTTGTTTCATCTCGAACGCGTCCGTTGATTATCGCTAAAATTGAAGAATATATGCGAGAAAATGCCATCACAGTCCAATCTGTAAGAACTATAACTGAATTTGAAACTTTTATTTGGAAAAATGGTAGAGCAGAGGCATTGCAAGGATATAATGATGACTTAATATTTGCATTAGGAATTGGTTTGTGGGTACGAGATACGGCACTACGATTGCGTCAACAAGGAATTGAATTAACAAAATTATCGTTAGAACGCACTGCGTATACAACTATGCCTTTTGCACTAAACGGAAATCAAGTAAAGAACCCATACCAGATGCAAATCGGGGATCGACAAACAGAAGATATTACTTGGTTACTTGGATAAATCCATAGATAATACAATTTTTCCTTATATTTATATAATGACATCGTTTTTGAGACATATATGAAACCTGATGAATTGAGAGAATTAGTTCGAACTGAATTACATAGTCTTATGAACGTTCAAGAAAAATCGGTTCCGCAACCTTACAATAGAAACGGTGCACGGGAAATGACTAGTGCTCAAGTTAAACGTAGGGATAAAGTTGGACAAAAGATGTTAGACAATCCCGGCGCAGTTAAATACTTTAAAAAAGAATTTGGCGACGAGTGGGAAGATTATTTGTGGGCAACAGCAACCAATATCGCCATCGATGGTGGAGAGTAATTATGATTCGTTTAACGGGATTAGTAAATTTAAGACCAGTTGTGACTTTAAAAGGGTCTGCATTAGAAGAAGCAGAACTTACTGATAAGCAAAAACAACTTGATGTTGATAAAGATGGTAAGATTGAAGGTGATGATCTTGCAAAACTTCGTGCTAAAAATGAAACTCACGGAGGTGATCACGAAGTATCAATGGCACAAGGATTATTAGACGATATTATTCGTAGTGCAACTGAACTCAAGGCAAAGATGGGCGCGGGGGAAAAGGATATTCCAGCGTGGATTCAAGACCACATTTCTCAAGCACAAAATTTTATTAATCAAGCATCTACTAACTATCATGAATATAATACACCTATGGAAAATATGCCGTGTGAGGGTGAAGGTTGTATGGATGCACCAGTAACCGAAAAAGCACCAGAGGGATGGGAAGGTACGGTTAAAGCAATGAAAGACGAACCTGGTATTGATAATCCGTGGGCATTAGCACATTGGATGAAGAACAAGGGATATAAATCACACAAAGGACAATAAAATGAATAACGCGTTTGATTTTAAAAAATTTGAAAAACGCTTATTAGAAGCTTTACAACGAAACGAGAAATTTATTAAAATTCTCGAAGAGCAAGAATCTGCTGCTGACCAAGCTAAAAAAATGGGTTTAAAAAGTATGGGATTCGGTCGTTGGGGTAAGGACGATAAAGTAACTCACAAAACCACAGATGGTAAACTCGAACCAGTAAAACAAGATGATGAGAAAGAAAAAGAAGCTCCATCTGGTGAGAAAAAACCACAAGATAATCAACCTAAAAAAGACACAGCCGCAGGTGAAACTAAACCAGAACAACCTAAAGAAGAACCAGACCCAGCTAAAGACAAAGCACAACAAGCAATGCCTAAAGCAAAATTGTCAGGTCGTCCATTAAGTAAAGTCCCATCAGAACAACTCCAGCAAGTTGCTACTCGTATTGATGATTTAGCAAAGATGGGCGAAGAAGCTAAAGCAAAGGGAGAAAAAGCACCAAACTTTAATTTGTGTCAAGTTGCCATTCCCGGCACTAACCTATTCTGTGGTGATAATAAAGGTATTCCTCGTGCCGAAATGCCTCAATTTAAAGGTACACCACGCGCGGGATCTCCAGCAGATAAACTTCCTAAAGATAAAGATGGAGAAGTAGATACCGAAGAATTCTTTAAGCAAATGTTGGAAAAGGATGGCATCAAGGTATCAGAACCAACCACCGTTCCACCTGACCGATTAAAGGCAACGCAATCTGAATTGGTTGGTGTGAAGGTAGCAGGTATGAGTAAGGTATTAGCAGATAAGAACCATCCTGCATATGGAAAGATTACCGCACCAATCTATGTCAGTCGTGATGGGTATGTATTAGACGGACATCATCGTTGGGCGGCAGTAGTTGCACACAACGCATCTAATCCAAACGATCAAATTGAAATGCAAGTTCGTGTTATTGATGATGATATTGAACCTTTAGTACAAAAATCTAATAAATTTGCAGAAGATATTGGTATTCGTGCTAAAGCAGCAGATACGGGATCGGCCGGTGATGGTAAATCTGCAGAAACTCCAAAAGAAGAACCAAAGAAAAAAGGATTTACTCGACGTATGTTGGATACGGTTAAATCGTGGGGTAAGAAGCAAAAAGAAGAAGCCAAAGCATTCTTTGAAGAAGAACTACACAAAGGTAAGACACCAGAACGCCGTTCTCTAGTTGAAAAAGTTCGTGATAAAGCAAAAGGTGCATGGAAAGATATTAAACACGAATTAAAACATGAAAAAGCAGTATTTCGTGATGCCGGTCGTGGACTTCGTGGATTCTTCCGTGGTAAAGGACCAAATGAACGTGAAAAGAAAGCAATGCAATCTGTTGCAACAAAAGTAGTTATGACTGCTGTAGTTGCTACGGGTCTTGGAGCTGCAGCAGGTGGTGCGGCCGCACTTGGTAAGGCAGTCTTAATTGAATTTATTCCACACGTTGTTGGTGAAAGTATCTTAAAGGGAGCAGGACGTGCGGCATTGTTCGCTGGTCCAGAAGATCAAACTGATGACGCAATGATGGAAAAATTTATTGAGTTAGTATTAAAAAATATGGAAGAGATGGATATCCCAGATGAAGTAATAGAAAAAGCATTTATGAATTATAAGGGAGAAGAATAATGGAAGAGATTGCAAAGTTTATCGCAACGTTGATGGCAAGTCGTAATCAAGCACATATATTTCATTTACAGACTACATCATTTGCCGCACATAAAGCATTAGATGATTATTATTCTGGAATAGTTGATCTTATTGATTCGTATGCGGAAATGGCACAAGGTCGTTATGGAATTATTACGGGATATTCTGCAACAAATATGGCATTGATTGAAGATGGTAACTTTCTTAAGTACTTTATGGGATTACAGAAGTTTGTAGACAATATTCGTCAAACTTTACCACAAGACGGGGAACTCAACAATACTGTTGATGAAATTTCTGGTTTAATTTCATCTACCGTGTACAAGTTGAAGTTTTTAAAATAATGGAATACAAAGATTTTTATCGTGATATATTAAACGAAAATTTACAACTTGCTGAAGAAGTGTTTAATTTACTAGAAAAAAACACGCCTACGGACCCCGATAAATGGTCAAAAGCAAAAGCAGCTGCACGTGCTAAATTTGATGTATATCCATCTGCATATGCTAACTTATGGGCAGCAAAGAAATATAAGAGTATGGGTGGTGGGTGGAAGAAGGGTAAAAATGATTAGTCTTACTGATATTTTAGAAGAAGTTGTTGACCAACTTGACGAAAAATACAAGACCAAAGGTAGTCTTGGTAAATGGCTTCGTCAAAAATGGGTAGACATTTCTCGTAAAAATAAAGACGGAAAACATCCACCATGTGGTGATTCAGCAGGTAAGAAAGAACGAAAAGGTGGATCAGCAAAGTATCCAAAGTGTAGACCGGCTCGTTCTGCGGCAGCAATGACCAAAGGTGAAAAACGATCGGCAGTTACTAGAAAACGAAAAGCAAAAAATACCGGTGGAAAACCAAAGATGGTATCAACATTTAAGAAGGAAGATTAACTATGGCTAATCTAGACAATGATATGTTTAACGCACAATTTCCAGTTGACGAAACACGACTAGAAGAAGCGTGCTGGGACGGATACAAACAAGTTGGGATGAAAGAAAAAAATGGTAAAATGGTTCCTAATTGTGTCCCCGTTAACGAAAATGATTTGTACGAAGGTGAGTTCTGTTCAGCATGTTTAGCAGAGTACATCAAAGAACATGCTAATTTAATGATGGAAGCAGAATATCAAGGTCGTAAAGTTAAACTTGGAAAGCCGATGCAAGGTGATGTCAAGAAGTTTAAGGTATATGTTAAAGACCCAAAAACCGGAAATGTTAAAAAAGTTAATTTTGGTGACAAATCTATGAGAATTAAAAAGTCCAATCCAGGCCGACGTAAGAATTTTAGAGCACGACATAATTGCGATAATCCTGGTCCAAGAACAAAAGCTCGGTATTGGTCTTGTCGTAAGTGGTAATGTTTACGACTAACGATTACCTTATTGAAACTCTTACCCCAGCAGAACAAGCTAAAAAATTAGGCTTGAAATATCTGGGGTTTGGTCGTTGGGGTAAAATTGTAAACAAAAAAGGAGTTACCACGCATAAAACCGAAGGTAGTAAACTTGTCCCTGTTGCAAAAAATAAAGGTGGTACAACACAAAAACCAAAAAGCACATCGCAACAAAAGAAAGTTAAAGTTCAAAGGGGTGAACCATTACTTCCGTGGCTTCTTCCTAATCCGTGGGCTGGAGCAGACGAAGAAACTTCAATAGAACGTTTAGAACGCCGACGAGAACGATATGCGGAGGGTCAAGGATTAAGTGCAGAATGGAGTCGTCCACCTGAAGTGGTTGAAGAAGCTAAATCACATTGGACACAAATTGATCAGTTAACACAAGGCCCTGCAGAAACACCAAACGAAAAGGCAATTCGACTACAAGTTAAAACATTAGGATTGAAACGAGCTAACTTGCCGGGTAGTTTGTTACGGGGTACATTGTTTATTGGTCCAAGTGGAAAGGTAACTCACGCTGCAGATTTTCGTACTGGAAAATTATATAAACTAAAAAAACCATTCAATCCCAAAACAGGAGAACCTTCTGAAGTAGATGTGGCTACTGGCATAATATGGACAACGCCGGTTGACCCCGCCCGTTCAGATAGACAACAAGTTCTAGCAAATATTCGAATGTGGACTGACGATAAAGTATTTGACAGAATTACAAGTCAAAGATTGCAAATTTACGAAACAATGGATAAGCTAATTGACCAAGCTAACCTTCGTGTAACTGAAGCAAAAGAACTATATCGTGGCGTTTATTTTACAAATAAAAATATAGACTACGCAAAATCATTTATAAAATTGATAACTTCTGGTGGTACCATTGAACTCCCACCGTCAGGATTTACCACAACACTTAAAGTGGCAATGGATTTTGCAAATATTGGTGACCCACAAGTATCTGTTATTCTTCGCGCTCTTCCTCCAAAAAAAGGATTTCGAGCAATGCATCTCGCTGGTATTCCACGAAACGCTCACGAAAAAGAATCTGAAGTGGTTACTCGGTCGTCAAAGTTCCAAATTATGAGTGTACTACAACAAGAAACCAGACGAGAAAAAACTATAACAGAACCAGACGGACGATTGATTAATGTCACATATACCGTTCAACTTCAACAGCTAGAAAAATAATATGAAAAAAATGACGATTGTAGATTTATTGATGGGTGATTCGATGCGGGGTACGAAAAAACTCCTTGACCGATTGGAAACAAAAAAGACCACTCCCACGGTAAATGAGAATACTTATATTAGTAAGGTTGACGCAAAGCGTATTTATGATAAGATGGGATATGACTTTGACTTCAACGAGTTTTTGTTGGGTATGAACACCGAATTAGAACATCAAGACGTTACTAAAGGCAATATCGTCAAGACGGCAAAGATAGCAGCGGCCCACTTGAAGGAGAAGCCAAATTATTATACTTTACTAAAAAAATATATTGAAACTAAAAACGAAGATATAAGTGGGACCGCAGGACCAACTTCAAGCGTATCAAGTTTAGTGGGTCCAGTTGGTTACATTAAAGGAGCACCAAAACCTAAAGATGTAAAAAAGATGCGTTCGCATCTCGACAAGGAGAAAAATTAATGATTCGCTTAAAAGATATATTAATAGAACACGGTAATAAAGAAAACCGTATCAACTTGATGAAATTAGAAGTGCTAATGGAGAAAATGTTGCCGGTGCTCGCTAAGAATAACGCAACAAAACTGACACAAATTTGCACAGAAATTCATCAAATGGCTACAAAACTTAATGAATTACCTTATACATTATGGAACGCATATCCAGAGTGGCCGGTGTTAAAGGTAGCATTAATATCTAAAATTGCTGAAGCTAAAGAAGAAGCTTCAAAATTATTAGAATCTGAAAAAGTCGATGTCCTTCCGTTTGTAAAAGCGTTGGACGAACTTATCGCAGACTAACATAAGTGAGGTTTTATGGCAGATAATACTGTATTTTCAAGACTTAAAAAATTATTTTCTACAAGTACCATCGTCAGAAATGTCGGTGGTAAAAAATTACGCATCGCTGACACAGACAACGTTCAGTCTTTTATCAATAGACGAGGTGTTGACAGATATACTCGCGTATATCAATCGGGAACTGGTGGATATGGTTCACATTACGGTAGAATGGAAACTGCAGCGGCATTTCAAGGCGCACGTCTCCAATTATTCCGTGATTACGATATGATGGATAATGATCCAATTATATCTTCTGTGTTGGACATTTACGCAGACGAATCTACAGTAAAAGACGAATTCAGTAAAATTCTTGCTATTAAAACTGATAACACACAAATTCAACAGATTCTAGAAAATTTATTTTATGATGTATTAAATGTGGAATTTAATCTCTGGCCGTGGATTCGCAATCTTACAAAATACGGGGATTTTTTCTTATATCTGGACATAGACCCAGAGTATGGTATCGTTAACGCTGTACCGTTATCAATTTACGAAACTACTAGAGTGGAAGGTGCGAATCCAGAAAATCCTTTTTCTGTAGAGTTTCACATACAAAATGATTTCTTGAATCTTGGAAAAAAGGAATTCGATAATTACGAAATTGCACACTTCCGTCTCCTTTCTGATACCAATTTCCTTCCATATGGTAAGGCAATGATTGAAGGCGGTCGTCGTGTCTGGAAGCAATTACAATTGATGGAAGACGCAATGTTAGTACATCGCATTATGCGTGCACCAGATAAACGTAAGTTTAAGATTGATATTGGTAATATTCCACCAAATGAAGTGGAAACATATATGCAGCGTATTATTGATCGCATGAAAAAGTCACCACTTATCGATCCAAAAACTGGTGATTATAATCTTCGTTATAACATGATGAACATTGTAGAAGATTTTTATATGCCCGTTCGTGGTAGAGATTCGGGTACTGACATTGAAACAATGCAAGGTCTACAATTTAATGCTATTGAAGATATTGAATACCTTCGTCAAAAGTTACTTGCAGCATTTAAAGTCCCTAAATCATTTATTGGATATGAAGAAGATATTAATGGAAAAGCTACATTGGCTGCACAAGACGTTCGCTTTGCTCGAACAGTTGAACGTATCCAACGTATCGTGGTATCGGAATTAACTAAAATTGCTATTATTCATCTATATGTTCAAGGATTTACTGACGAGGAATTGGTAAATTTTGAATTAGCATTAACAAATCCATCTACGCTTTACGAACAAGAAAAAATTAATATTTGGAAAGAAAAGTTTGCTTTGGCAAGAGATATGACCGGCGGACAAGCTCAAATTCTTTCACAAGATTGGGTATATAAGCATATTCTTGAAATGTCGCAAGAAGAAGTTGAAGATGAGCGTAAAAAAATAATGGACGATATTAAACGTGTTCAAGAACAACAAGCTGCGGCACAACCACAAGAATCGGGAACACAAGGTGGTGACGCTCCATCGGGTGAATTACAACCAGCAACTCCAGCAGATGCTGATGTTGAATTAGGACCAGACCCAGAAATGGGCCAAGAAGATGGTGTGGAACCAGAGGAACTCGACGATGTAAATGCTATTTTAAATTCGTTGGGGGAAGATATCGATGAAGATGAATCGATGGACGATGAACTGGAAGAAATTTTAGTGAAAAATAAAGTTGGTCGTCCCCGTGAAGGATTAAAATTTGGTACGGATAGACATCCGTTAGGTAGAGATCCTTTGGGGCATAAAGAAAATACCAAAACCTATAAAAGAAGTACACTTTCTACGGAAGCCAAGCAATTTCTAGACAAATTACCTAGAAAGGGTGTAAGTAAATACCGTCAGATGATTGCTGACAGCATTATTCCAGACACTAAATTGGACGGTTAGTATATGTCGATTATATTTACTTATATGATGGTTGTTTACTCGTTAAATACGGATAACATATGAGCCTCAAACACAATAAAATTAAGAATACCGGCATTTTGTTTGAATTGCTGGTTAGAAAAATCGCAACGGATGTATTAGATGGCAAACAAGATAGTTTTGCCATCAAATTGATGCGTGAGCACTTCCATCCAAAATCAGAACTTGGAAAGGAGTTGCAATTATATCGCACGTTTTTTAATACACCGAAGTTGACGGAAAGTAAAGCATTTAACATGCTTGATTTAATTGTTCAACGCCGCCGTAGTTTAAATGAAAAAGTACTTTCTGCACAAAAATTTCTTTTAATTAAAGAAATTAAACAAAATTGTGATTTAAAACAATTTCTAAACGGTCGTGTTCCTTCCTATAAAGTGTATGCATCAATTTATAAACTTTTTGAAAGTGGTTCTGATGATGTGATGCAATTGGAGGATGTGGTAAAATCACGCTTTTTGGTAGTGGAACATTTGCAAGGTATTTTTAAAGAAGAAGAAATTATTAAAGAAAGCTCATACGTTGAAGCACTTCGTGGTCAAGATGAAGAAATTCGTTATCTGTCATATAAATTTTTATTAGAACGATTTAATGAAAAATATAGTAATTTTAATGACAAACAAAAAGCATTACTTCGTGAATATATCAATAAAGGAACAGATGTTGAGCAGTTTAGAAAATATGCAATAGCTGAAGCAACGTTTTTAGAATCTCAAATTAAAAAACAAAGTGTAAAAATTAAAAACGAGGTAACTCGTATCAAACTACACGAAGTCGTTGCACAACTAAAAAATATACAAGCAAAACCAATCATTAAAGAAAACCACATCACAGCACTTCTTATTGCATATCAATTAGTACAAGATATGAATTCGTTGAGTTAATATATGGATAAAGAACAACGCCTCCGTGAATATATTCGAAAGATGGTTCGTGAATTAATGAATGAAATTTCAACTACTGCCGGTGTTCCTGGGTATTTAACTCCACATGCTTTTTCTGGGGAAAAAGATAGAACCGCATCAGTTGACCGTATGGCAAAACGCATCGGGTATACGCTGACAAATAAAGGTAAAAAAGACAATAAAGGTGATAAGTTAACCGAGTCTTATAATAAGTTAAAAGATGAGTTTAAGACTCTCACGGAAAACTATTACTATGAATATCGGAATGATACCAGTAAACTTCCTCATCAAAAGATTGGTACGGCTATCTCTGAATTAAACAAACAATTAAAGCTAGTAGAACGGGCTTTAAAAATGAATAGTCGTTTAAAGAAAGAGTACGGTATTTCAGACGACAAATTGTGGAAACGTACCAAACACCAAATGACCAAACTAGAAGGTAAGCTTGTAGAACTTGCCGGCCGCCTTCGTGAGATGAGAGGATAATATGAAAAAATCTCGTTTAATGGAAATTATTCGTGAAACAATCAACGAAGAATTGGAATTAGAATCACAAGCAAGTGATGATGCAAAGAAGCAAGGTTTAGTATATAGAGGATTTGGTCGTTGGGGTACAAAAGACAAAATAACCCATACAACCCAAAGTGGAAAACTTGTTCCATTAAAAGCTATGAATCCGTTAGCGGCTGATAAAGCAAAAAAAGCAAATCGTCCTATTGGTGCATCTACAATGGTAACTAAAACACCAGATCAACAACGACGACGAAACAGACCAGAACCAGAAAAGGATGCGGAATTTAACGCAATGGGAAAATACACCGGTACTGATGCGGGGAATAGAATTGCTGACAAAGTTATTAGTAAATTTTTTGATACTTCCGATGCATTATTAGGTAAGTACAAGTATTATGATGACATTCCTGCGGATGAATTTATTGCCGCAACGGGTATTCCAAGAAAGGCAGCAGTTTGGACAGCTCAAAATAACAATAGCTATGAACAACCATTTAGTTATGATTCTGAAACTGATACGTTTAGTATCAATGACCCATACGATATTTAATTATAGGAAAATATATGGCATTACTTTGTGAATATACTGAATTACAATACGACCGTAGTATTCTAACGGAAGCAATGGACAGTAACAAACCATTAGTTCTTCGTAATGTCGTATTACAACGTGCCGATGCCAAAAACCAAAACGGCCGAGTCTATCCAAAAGAAATTTTGATGCGTGAAGCGGCTATGTATAAGAAGAACTTTGTGGAAAGCCGCCGAGCATTAGGTGAACTCGACCATCCAGAAAGTCCAGTTGTCAACCTTAAGAATGTTTGCTGCAATATCGTCGGATTATGGACAGAAGGTGATGACGTTCGTGGAGACATTGAAATACTCACCACACCAACTGGTAATATTGTTCGTGAACTTATTAAGAACAATATCCGTCTAGGCGTATCGTCCCGAGGTATGGGTTCGGTAAAATCGCTTGGAGAAAACACCGTTGAAGTACAAGAAGATTTTTCGTTAATTTGTTTTGATATTGTTAGTAATCCATCAACTATTGGTGCATTTATCAACGAAAATGTTCAATCAAAAGTTGTTGCGCCTTATGACAATATTGACAAATTAATTCACGATTTCCTCAGCGAAATAAAATAAAAGGAGAAATATATGCTAGGATTTATACTTATACTCGCACTTTTTGTTGCAATTGCTTGGTATGTCATTAAGGATATGAATACTCCGTTAGTTAAGACCGTAAAGACAACTGCACAAAAAGTAGAAGATACCGTAGAAAAAGTAGTAGATGTCAATAAGGATGGTGTGGTAAATGTTGCTGACGTTAAAGCTGCAGCAACAAAAGTTAAAAGTGTAGCTAAAAAAGTAACTACAAGAAAGCCACGTAAAAAAAAGGACGTATAATATGATTGAAAACGTCGAACAGACGCTAAAACGTATTGTTGAAACGGATACACCAGACTTTGTAAAAGGTAAAATGGTAGATACGTTTACGGCAAATATGTTGATGACCGTGATTCGTAAATTAAACGAAGAAAACAAACAAAAACTGTTCGGTCGTTCAATTAATGAAATGGTAGCTGTTGCGTATAAAGTACTTACTTATTAAAAATGGCAAAGGGAAAGACTTTATTTGTAACAGATTTTGATGATACCTTGGCACGCACAGATGCCAAGGTTATTGTCGTTAGAAATGGTAATCGGATAGAAATGGATCCAGCTGAATATGCTACATATGAAGAACAGCCGGGCGATCAATTTGATTTTTCAGAATTTGAGCAATTAAAAAATCCACGACCAATTCAACGATTTGTTAAATTATTAAAAGCTGCAGTAGAGAGCGCAGATAAAGTTGTGGTTTTAACGGCCCGAGGGCATACTAGACCAGTTGCACAATTTTTAAAAATGATTGGAATTCGTTCGGGTAGTGTTGCAATTGCGGCACTGGGAGATTCCAACCCAGAAAAAAAAGCAAGATACATAGAAAAACAAATACAAGACGGATACACTAGAGTTGCATTTGTTGACGACTCACCAAAAAATATTGAAGCAGTCAATAAATTAAAAGCAAAATATCCAGACGTTAAGATGTTGGTGCATCAAGTAAAAGAACCTGAAGAACCTACAACATCTCCTAAAAAAGAAGTTGAACTTCGTCCTATTAAAAAAGGTGATGACGATTACGTACAAGCAGACGAGTGGATACGTACCCAACATTATCTCAAAAAATGGCCAAAGTCTGTTCAATCCACATTAGGCGTATATGTTGATGGTAAATTGTCGGGAACATTGGTCTATGGTATTGGGACAAGAGGGCAAGCGGCAACCGATATTTTTGGACCAGGTGTGATGGCAAACAATCAACTGTGGGAACTTCAACGGGCGTTCACTACTGACGAAGCAAAACAATTAGTACCAAATCTTGGGTCAATGGTAATATCGCGTGGTAATGAATACATTCGTACAAACGCAAAAACTAAAGACGGTAAACCAGTAAAAGCAATTGTATCCTACGCAGACAGCGCACAAGGTCACGCAGGGTCTGTGTATAAAGCAAGTAATGCAACATATCTTGGAGAACAACCACCTCGTACTGGTTGGGCAATTACGGATCCAAAAACAGGCGATACAGTAACTCGAACAACAATTAAATCTTCTGTACTAAAATCGTTAGCAGACAAAGGATTTTTTATTGAGAAATTAAAGCCGGAAACTGGTAAACATAAATTTTTATACGCATTGGGTAAAGACCAGAATGAAAGGGATCAGTTGTTAGCTCAAATTAAAAAACCTATATTTGATTATCCAAAGGACGGGCAACCTGCGAAAGAAATTGAAAACGCAGCAAAAAAACGTTTGGCTGTAAAGAAACCACAACCAGCACCACCAACTACCACACCAAAATCAAAAAGAGAAACAATAAAACAATTATTAAGAAGTAAAGTCACTAATCCAGATACGGGTGAGAAGATTTTTGTACAGACGGCATTACGTAAAGACAAAACACATTCAGCGTATAAACAAGCAATGGGTATGGTAAATGCGTACGCAAAAAGATTTGGAATAAGAGTTAAACCACGTTAAATAATTTCGGAGGAAGTATGGAAGTTACGGTAAGAGAAGGAAAAGATGAGTTGTCAAAGGCTTTAAAGGTTTTCAATAGTATGGTAAAAAAATCAGAACTAATCCCAGAACTTAAACGTAGAGAATTTTTTTTGAAGCCATCTAAAAAACGTATAGCAAAGCGCCAAGAAGCTCTTCGTAGACGAAAACGGGAAGAAAAAAGATTAGCTCGTCAAAAAAAGTATTAATTAATAAAATTGAATTTTTAGAAAATAACCTTATATTTATTATAGAAACACTAGTTTATTATTAGTGGGTTTAATTTCAAAGTAAAATAGCAGATACTAATATCTACTTAAATCCCTATAGGAGTAACATTTTATGGCAGAAATTACTAACAAGCTTTTAAAACAAGCTATTGCAGATGCAGAAGCAGTTCGTGAAACTGCTATTGCTAATGCTAAGCTCGTTTTGGAAGAATCAATCACCCCACAAATTAAGGGTATGATTGCACGCCGTCTCCGTGTTGAAGCAGAAGGTGCTACGGAAACACCAGAACTTAAGAAAGACGCACCAGAAATGGAAGAAGCAACAGAAACACCATTTGAAGATGGTGAAGCAGAAGGTTCTTCCGAAATGCCAGCTGACAGTTCAACTATCGGCACCGGCGACAACAAAGAACCATCAGATGATGCATTTGATGCATCAGAAATGGATATGAGTGGTGAAGCACCATCTGATAGTGAAACCGATTGGTATGATGATTGGGACGAAGCAGATTTCGATCTCGGTGAAATTATCAAAGAATTAGAAAACGATATCGCAGCTCTCTCTGGTTCGGAAGAAAATAAAGAAGAATCAGAAGAAGAAATGCCAGAAGCTCCAGTAGCTGAAGCAAAGGAAGAAGAAAAAGAAGCTCCAGTAGCTGAAGCAAAGGAAGAAGAAGAGAAGGAAGAATTAAAGGAAAGTGAAGAAAAAGAAGAAGAAGTTTCCCTTGAAGAAATTCTTGCAGAACTTGAAGCCGAAGACGACCTAGCCGGTGCTGAAGCACATGGTGGTGAGGACAAGACACACGCAATGGCTGCTAAACTTGCAGGACTCAAGCAAGAACTCGCACAATATAGAGAAGCAGTTAATGTTCTCCGTGGCCGTTTACAAGAAGTTAACTTGTTAAACGCTAAGTTACTCTTTACAAACAAGATTTTCCGTAAGGAAGGACTCAATAATGATCAAAAAGTTCGCATTGTCGAATCATTCGATCGAGCAACCACCGTTCGTGAAGTTAAGCTTGTTTACGCTGCACTTGTAGAAAATCTTTCAGTAGCAGCTAAAACTTTCAACGCATCACGCAAGAAAGTTGTAGTAGAAGGTTTAGCATCAAAAGCTACACCAAGTACAGCACCAAAGGCTGAAGTTATCGTTGAAAATACGATAGCAAAACGTTTACAACAACTCGCAGGCATTCTATAATCTAGGAGAAAATATACATGTCAGTACATGAACTTATTAGTGAAGCTAAGTCCGCTCACGATGTAATCATCAACCAAACACGCGGATTATCAGCAAAGTGGGAAAAGTCAGGTCTTCTTGAAGGCTTAAAGGGATATGAAAAGCAAGGTATGTCAGTTTTGCTTGAAAACCAAGCACAACAACTTATCAGTGAAGTAACAGTAACAAATCCACAAGGTGCAGGCACAGCTGGTGAAAACTGGGCAGGTGTTGCACTTCCATTAGTCCGTAAGGTCTTTGGTTCAATTGCATCAAAGAATTTCGTATCAGTTCAACCAATGAACCTCCCAGCAGGTTTGGTGTTCTATATGGACTTCAAGTACGGTAATACCGCAAACGGTCAAACCGCACAACAATCACTTTATGGTAGTACACTTTCTTCACCATTCACCACTTTCGGTAACCAAACTACCGGTGGTTTGTATGGTGCAGGACGTTATGGCTACTCAATCAATGACGCGTCAGTTGCAATCAATTCAGTAGCATCACAATCAGTAACATTTGCTGATGTAAACTACAATGATGAATTCCTTGTAACTGGTTCATTGACCAAGTACGTAGTACCAGCAGTTTCTGCATCAAACGGTGATTTCTTAGCATCACGTGCATTCGTAATTTCTGGTTCAACCGTTGATTTTGCAAGCAAATTGCTTCCAGAATTTACCAAGTATGATGGTACAAATCTTACCTTCATCGTAAACGCAACTACAAACGATGCAGCAACACATTTGTTCTTTGTCAAGCAACCAACGGACACAACCCGTGGTGACTTTGAAGATCGTACAGGCGGTCCAGTTGACGCAACAACTGATTTGGCAATTCCACAAATTGATTTGGAACTTAAGTCAGAAACTATCGTTGCTAAGACCCGTAAGTTGAAGGCAGTCTGGTCACCAGAACTTGCACAAGACTTGAACGCATACCACTCAATTGACGCAGAAGCAGAATTAACAGCAATGTTGAGTGACTATGTTGCAACTGAAATTGACCTTGAAATTCTTGATATGTTAATTGCAGCAGCACCAGCAGCTAACACCGAATACTGGTCAGCAGAAATTGGTACTGTATGGAACGGTTCAACCTTTGCAGCTAACTCTTTCCAAGGAACTGCATGGACCAATATGACCTGGTACCAAACACTTGGTCAAAAGATGCAAAAAGTATCAAACAAGATTCACCAAGCAACAATGCGTGGTGGTGCAAACTTCGCAGTTGTTTCGCCAACCGCAGCAACAATTCTTGAAACCATTCCTGGCTTCCAAGCTGGTACCGATGGTGACAAGATGGAATTCGCAGCTGGTGTAACCAAGATTGGTTCATTTGCTAACCGTTTCACCGTATACAAGAACCCATACATGAAGGAAAACGTAATGTTGATGGGCTTCCGTGGTTCACAATTCTTGGAAACTGGCGCAGTATATGCACCATACATTCCATTAATTATGACCCCACTTGTCTATGATCCAAACAACTTCACACCACGTCGCGGCGTAATGACCCGTTACGCGAAGAAGATTGTTCGTCCGGAATTCTTCGGTAAGATCTACCTCGACAAGCTCTCAAGAGTTTAATAAACTTTTGATTGTAGTAAAATGGGAACCAGAAATGGTTCCCATTTTTATGCCTATAACACAAGTTATCAAACAGTATTTGATATTTATATCTGTATCTATTTGGGGAGACACATGCAAAATCGTGAACCAATTACGTTTGAAGAAAGACCTGTAAACCCATATGGATTAACTCCATTTGGTTTCTATGATAACGATCCTCAATTTCAAATTGAAGCACCAAAAGCTGCAACATTCGTAGCACGCAGATTGGGATACCCAGTAGTTGATGTTGAGTTAACGCATAGACAAATTTATGCATGTTTTGAGGAAGCAATAACGACATATAGTAATCAAGTTAATCAATTTAATGCACGAGAACATATGTTGTCGTTGCAAGGAATGAGTACGTCTACAGAAATTACTCAACGTAATATTATTTCTACACCAATTCCACAATTGGTAAAATTATCAGCACAATATGGAACTGAAGCAGAAAGTGGTGGTAATGTATCAGTTAAATCTGCAGCAATTAGTGCATCAGCATACACTCAATCATATGATTTACGAAATTGGGTATTGCCAGAAGATACTGGAAAAGCAATAGAAGTTCGTCGTATCTATCACTACATGCCACCAGCCATTGCACGTTACTATGACCCATTTGCAACCACGGGTCTTGGTTTAACGAACTTGATGAGTGAATTTGGATTTGATGGATACTCACCACCAGTTACCTTCGTGATGATGCCGGCATACGAAGATTTACTCCGTATTCAAGCAATTGAAATCAATGATATGATTCGTAAAAGTCAATACAGCTTTAGTATAGCAAATAATATTGTTCATTTTCAACCAGTTTTTAAAGTAAATTCTGTTGTGTGGTTTGATTATATGGTTGTAGATGATAAGATGAGTGGAAATGCACTCTATCAATCTGGCTCAGAAAACTCTATTGTTTCTGATTTTTCAAATATTCCATATGATAATATCCAATACAAAAACATTAATAGTATTGGGCGTTTGTGGATTTACAAATACACATTAGCAACAGCAAAAGAATTATTAGGTAATATACGATCAAAGTATCAAAGAATACCTATTCCTGATGCTGAAATAACATTAGATGGTGAAACTTTGCGTAGAGAAGCTGCGGATGAAAAGAAGGGATTGGTTGAAGAACTTCGTGAAACGTTGGAACAAACGGGACACCAAGCTCAATTAAAAAAGAGTATGGAAAATGCCGAAGCTATGCAGCAAATATTCAAGCACATCCCAACGCCAATATACATTTATTAAGAGATAGTTAATGCCACGCTTTGTATCTGAAAGAGACTTTCAGTTCTTCCAACACATCAACAAAGAAATAGTAATTGAAGTAGTTGATGTACCGGTCGTGTTGTATAGAATAATTCCAGAAATTACTAGTGTAAACATTTACGGTGAATCTACGAGTAAAACTAGATACCGTGGAATTCAATTACATGGATTGGTTCAATATCCTAAAACTGAAGCAGTTTCAGAAGGATTTGGATTTGATACAACACAAACTGTCGAATTTAAATTTGTTAAAAAACTATTACAAGATGTTGATGTGTTTCCTGAAGTTGGTGATATTATTGGATATAATGACAATTTTTATGAAATTGATAATGTAAATGATGTACAATTGATAGCAAGTCGTCCACAATTTGATCATTCAATTATTTGCACAACTCACTTGACTCGTCGTAGTGCAATTAATATTGAGGAAACGCACATATGAGCATTCCAAGATTTAATAGAGCATTAAAAACTACACGAAGCAGAACAAGTCGTGGGGAAGAAAATAAACAAGAAAAAGAACAAATACTACCAACGTCAGTAGGACTGATGACAGTAGATACTTCTATTATCAAATATCTACAATCAAAAATAGTTCCAGTAGTTACACAAGACGGTAAACAAATTAAAGTTCCTGTTATTTACGGAAATCCAGAAAGATGGAAGTCTGTACAACGTGATGGTGCCATCCGTGACAAGAATGGTAAAATTCAGTTGCCAATCATAATGATACGGCGTACAAGCATAAAGAAAAATAGTATGAACTCACCGGTAAACAAATATCAAGAATATCTGTTTAAAACTGGTTGGAATTCTCGTAATATATACGATAAATTTACGGCATTAAATGGAATCACTCCATCGCAAACATTTCAATCTGTGATGGTTCCCGACTATTACGATATTACATATGAAACCATCATATGGACCGAGTATATGGAACAGATGAATAAAATAGTAGAGAGCGTATCTTTTGAAAGTGATGAATATTGGGGTGAAGATAACAATTATAAATTTATAACTAGAATCAATCAATTTGACCAAACAAATGATTTACCAAATGCAAATGACAGACTTGTAAGAAGCAGATGTACTATAGACGTTAAGGCATACATCGTTCCAGAATCGGCATTAAACCGTGATGGAAATAGAGTCAGCACATCCCGTATAAACTACACCGCAAAGAAAGTTGTATTCAATTCCGAAATCGTGACAGACGTAAACGACATATAAAAAAATATCAATGTTTCAGAAAAATTTCATATATTTATGATAGGTATATAATTTTTAAAAAGGATTCTATATGAAAAAGGTCACGCCAGAAGAGTTGAAAGAAGTACAAGATTTACGGGACACGTTATATGTTATTACTTCTACTATCGGTGAAATGCACCTTACAAAAGTGTTGTTACAAAAAGAAATCGAAACCGTAGAAAATAACATAAAAAACGAAGAACAAAAATTCACGGACTTCCAAGAAAGAGAAAAGGTTATTTATAATAAGTTGCAAGAAAAATATGGTACCGGTAACATCGATTTGAATACCGGAGAAATAACAGTATAATATAACCCATTTGGAGGATTCGTATGGCAGAACGCATTGTGTCACCAGGCGTTTTCACTAGAGAAAGAGATTTGAGTTTCTTGACTCAAGGTATTAGTGAAATCGGGGGTGCATTCATTGGACCGACACCAAAAGGTCCAGCATTTATTCCAACTATCGTTAGAAGTCAACAAGAGTATGTTACCCAATTTGGTGAAGCCGACGCAAATCACTATACGGGATTAACAGTAAAAAATTATCTACGTGAAGCAGGTGTAGCAACCATCGTTCGTGTTCTTGGATTAAACGGATACGATAATGATGAAGTTGTACCAGCATTAATCTACGCAAGTGGATCAACTGGTCAAAAATTGTTTGCAGTATTGCATCCAAGTAGTACTGGTAACACTATTTCAGATGTTACTATATTAGGAAATTCTGGAAGTTTTAATCTTTCAGTAAACGTTCCAGGAACCGCAGCTGATATTAGTGCAAGTGGATTAAGTGGCGACGCAGGTTCATCAGCATATCTAGGTGATTTTTTTGGATACACACCGGCAACTAGTAAGGGTGCGTATGTGTATGCAATCTTCCCAGAAGCAATAACATCTGTTGGAACCGCAGTCACTATGTCCGCAGTAACCTCAAGTACAGCATTGTTCTTCTCTGGTTCAGTATACGGTCGATACAGTAACGCATCAACTCCTTGGATTCAATCACAAACAGTTGGTGGTGATAACATTGACTTGTTTAAATTCTGGACATTGGGTGACGGTGTAGCATCAAATAAAGAAATTAAAGTATCATTCTTGAATATGAAAAAAGCATCTGATGAAGATGAGTGGGCAACATTTACTATGTTGATTCGTTCATATGATGATACGGATGCACGTATTGAAGTTCTTGAACAATATGATAATGTAACATTGGATCCAGATAGTCCACAATTTATCGCACGTGTTGTTGGTAATAGTGCTCCATATGACGATCCAAATACTGACGAACGTTATTATCAAGGTGATTTCCCAAATCGTTCAAAGTATGTATATGTTGAAATGAGCGATGCAGTAATTCCAAAAACAGCAGTACCATATGGATTTGCGGCACTACAATCACCAGTAAGTGTAACTTCAACAGCATTAGTATCACCAGATTATGTCACTTCACGTTGGTTGAGTGGTTCAACGGAAGGATATTCAATTGATGCAGTAGATAAGAAGTACTACTATGGTTGGAACTTTATGACCACAGAAGGTACAAATCCATCATATCTTGCACCAATTCCATCAGGCTCAGTAAGTGTTGGTTCAGCATTTAATCTTGAATCATTAAGTGATGTTCCAGATGGATTGACATCAAAGACTATTGATATTGATGATGATGACAGTCTCGCATATCGTAAATTCTCTGTTCCATTCCAAGGCGGATTTGACGGATTAAATCCAGCACGTGATATTAATCTCGGTGGTGACATTGTTGCTTCAAATTCACAAGGATTTAATTTAGCAAATTCAACAACCGATGGTTCAGTAGCATATAAGAAAGCTATCCAAGCTATCAGTAATCAAGACCAATGGGACTTCAACCTTCTTGTACTTCCAGGCGTTATTTACGAATATCATTCGTATATCGCAAACGAAGCATTAAGTTTGTGTGAAGAACGTGGTGATGCATTCTATTTGATGGATACTGTTGGATTGAACTCGACCATTGCAAACGCAACTGGTAAGGCTGCAGAAATTGATAGTAACTATGCAGCAACTTACTATCCTTGGTTAAGAGTCATTGATGTAAATACAAACAAATTGCTTTGGGTTCCACCTTCAGTCATTCTTCCAGAAATTTATGCATACAACGACAACGTTGCAGCAGAATGGTTTGCACCAGCTGGTTTGAATCGTGGTGGTATCGCAAGTGCAGTCGGTGTACGTGCAAGACTTCCACAAGCACTTCGTGACACATTGTACGAAGGTAAGGTAAACCCAATCGCACAGTTCCCAGGTCAAGGCATCTGTGTATGGGGTCAAAAGACCTTACAACGCCGTCCATCAGCACTTGACCGTGTAAATGTCCGTCGTTTGTTAATCGCTGTGAAGAAATATATTGCAAGTGTTTCACGTTACCTCGTATTCGAACAAAACGTGGAATCCACTCGTAACCGTTTCTTAAACATTGTCAATCCATATTTGGCAAGTGTCCAAGAACGTTCTGGTTTGTACGCATTCCGTGTTATTATGGATGAAACCAACAATACACCGGATATTATCGATAGAAACATCCTCTATGGACAACTCTATCTACAACCGACAAAGACCGCTGAATTCATTATTCTTGACTTCAACGTTCTTCCAACGGGCGCTACATTCCCAACAGCGTAAGCTGAAACTGTGGAGGGAACCTAAAAAATTCCCTCCACAAATTCAACTAATTTAATATTTATAGCTAGATATCCTTTCGGAGATTATACATGGCAAACCTAGTACAAGAACAAGAGCTATTCTTTACAGCATTTGAACCAAAAATGAAGAATCGCTTCATCCTTTATATGGATGGTATTCCTTCATACATCGTAAAGAAAATCAATCGTCCAAAGTTAACCCAAGACGCAAAAGCACTTGACCACATTAACGTTCAACGTTATGTTAAGGGCAAAACCAAGTGGGGCACAATGTCATTGACACTTTACGATCCAATTGTTCCATCAGGCGCACAAGCAGTAATGGAATGGGTTCGTTTACACCACGAATCAGTAACAGGCCGTGACGGCTATCTTGAATTCTACAAGAAAGATTTAACCCTCAACGTTCTTGGCCCAGTAGGTGACAAGGTTGAAGAGTGGATTATTAAGGGTGCACAAATTACTCAAGTAGACTTTGCAGAAATGGATTGGGGTGCAGATGACCAAGTTGAATTCACAATTGAAATTCAACCAGACTATTGCGTATTGAACTACTAATCGTAGTTACAATTTAATAATAACTCTCGCAGGTGTTCATTCATCTGCGAGAGTTATATTTTTATAAGTCAAAATCACTCTCTTAATATGGTTTTTGATATTTATACAAGAGTGCTTTTTTCGTGAGAATACTATGGCAGACATTACGGATTTTGATATAGGTCAAGGAGAAACTTTCAAAATTCTTGCACATATATACACCGATACATCTGGTAGTGTTCCTATAGACATTACCAATTACACGTTTGTTGGGCAAATGCGTGAAAACTACACAACAACAGAAGTTGCCGCCACATTTAATGTAGAAAAAATATTACCATATGCTAGTGGTAGTATTTTTGTTAGTTTAACGCCGGAACAAACAGATATGTTAGAACAACGTACATATGTGTACGATTTATTGATGATTACGGGATCTTCGGGCGAAGTTGTTCGTCGTTTATTAGAAGGGGCATTTACGATCAGACCAGCAGTTACTAGAGATTACTAATGGCACATATTGAATTAGATGTTCCAGATTTAAATGTCAATATAGAAAGTGAAATAAATAATACGCGTGTCATTTTACGACAACCTACAACTTTAGTATCCCAGACTTCTCCATACTTAAATGTAGCACAGAGCGCAATAACTGCGTCATACGCAGTAACTTCGTCGTATGCTATTTATGCATTATCGCTTAGTGGGTCTATTGAATCTGCGTCTTATTCTGCGTTTGCAGCGTCATCATCGTATGCATTAACTGCTTCATATGTAAGTGGAGCGGCCAGTACATGGGATACTATTTCAAACAAACCAATTGGATTGGTATCATCATCTACACAAATATCAAACTATAATATATTTGTAACAACTGGTTCAAATCAATTTAATGGAAATCAGTACATTACCGGTTCACTAAATGTAACACAAGGTATAACTAGTTCGTTATTTGGTACTAGTAGTTGGGCAAACTACGCAACCACTGCGTCTTATGTTAGTGGAATGTCAAGTGATTGGGACGATATAACAAATAAACCTAGTGGACTTGTATCCAGTTCGGTACAAATTAATACTGGGTCATTTAGTGGATCATTTACTGGTCAACTTATTGGTACCAGTAGTTGGGCAAATAATTCAATTTCAAGTAGTTACGCAGAAACTTCTAGTCTAACATTTAAAGTATCAGTATATACGGGAAGTGCAACGGTCGGCCAGGCATCGTACACCGGCTCATTTACTGGTTCTTTCAACGGTACAGCAAGTTTCGCAACTACAGCATCGTATGCATTAAATTCTTCGGCAATAACATCGTCAGCTACCGCACCGGCATATCCTGCTCAGAATGAACTATGGTATGATAACACAACTGGTAAAACATACATCTATTATGTTAGCGCAAGTCAAGGGCAGTGGGTATTACAATCAGACCCAACATACGATGTAGGTGCTGTTGTACAAGCAGCAAGTTCATCTATAACGTTTACTATTCCAAATTTTCAACCAACTACACCATTAACTGGATCAATTTATTTTTCTGGTAATTGGTTGTATATCTATAACGGCACTAAATATGTTAGTGCAAGTCTAAATTAATAGGAATGTGATATGTTAAGTTTTCCGACAAACCCAACGACGGGACAGCAATATACAGATGGAAATGGAAAAGTGTGGAAATACGATAGCGTGAAGTGGAATATATCCAACACGCCCGGCATCAAACAATTTTTCGGAACAAAAATTAGTTTAGCAAATGATGTATTTTTAAATGATACATTAAGTACAATACCATGGGATACAGAAGAATTTGATACCTCTGGGTTTTTTAATGCATCAGCTGCAACTATAATACGCATTCCAACTACCGGATACTATAGATTACATTTGTCAATATACACGGGACAAGAAGGTAACGGTGCGTCATATACTATCGAATTAAAAAGAAACTCATCGACATTAATACAAGAGTCGATGGCTGCTTATCAATCGGGTATATATGACGTAACTACATTATTAAATAGCGGTGATGAAATTATATTATATGCGTCCGAAGATAATAATATTGGTAGATTAGTTGAAGGTACATTCGTGGAAGTTCAGTTGGTGGGATATACATTCGGTAGTTCGTTAATTCCTGGATTTGAATTTAGCGGAATAAAAGCAGAATTGCAAAATCAATTATCGGTATCAAGTACAGAAACTGCTATAGAATGGTTAACATCTGATATTGTATTTAATACAAATGCTGATTCGGCAGGAAACGTATATTGGGATAACGGCGAACCTAGCAAATTTACAGTATCCACTGCTGGATATTATAGATTACGTGCATTTATTTTAACTGGTATAAATGGTTCATCTGATTCATATACGATTAATGTCAAAAAAAACAACACCACAGATATAGAAACAATAACGTTAGGCGCAAACGAATCGGCTGAATTAGACGAAACATATTATTTAGAATTAAATGATTATATAGAAATAACATATAGTAATACTGAAAATTTAGGTACTATAGAAGCAGACAATACATTTTTTGAATTAACACGGTTAGGAGTATAGTATGGCATTTATCAAATCGACAAATCTTATTACTGACGTTGCACTCACTGTAGATGGTTTGGTAGGTGGAACTAATGGTAAAATAGTACGAATAAGTGGAAACAATACTGTAACCAACGCAAGTTATAATGACACGGCATCTCAATTAAATGCAGTACTATTTAAACAGGCAGGCGTATATTACGCAGCAGGTGTAATACCGGAATTAAGTGGACTTGTAGCAGGCGCTCCATATTTTCTTGATGAGTTTGGTGGATTAACTTCATCACCACCAACACCATCTTCAACAATTCGAGTATTATATATTGGATTTGCAATTAATACTACTGATTTACTTTTCCGTCCTGGTATTCCTATCTCGGGTTAATTATGGCACAAATTTATAATTGGAACGTAGAAGGTTTTCGTAATTCCTATGAAAAATACGTATACAAACAAAAAGGATGTAAAGCTAAACACATAAAGAGTTGTGTGTGTACTGGAAAACTGGCAACATACTGTCGTCAGTATTTTACATCTATGAAAATGTTTGATATCCGTGCGCAACATATTGTCACACATTTTAATCTTGCCGCAGGTAGTCGGGTGTTGGTCGCAGGATGTGCATTAGGATTTTTGATGGAATCATTACAAAAGTTGGGTATGGTCGTATACGGATTTGATAATTCATCTTATATTCAATTACTAACCAAAGACCCCAAAAATCCAGAAAAAATACAATTTCCAATTCATAATATTGATATTACGTCAAGTAACTTTACTACCGAAATACAACAAGCAACGGGTCACACCGCATTTGATTGTATAGTGACTGAAGATGTACTCCCGTCATTTGATGACTTTACACAAATTATTTTTAATTGTAATAGTGTGTCACAGAAGGTATTTCATATTGTAGATTTAGATTGTGGTGAAGCATTTACTAATAAAACAGTAGAGCAATGGATCGATGTCAGTCCTTCACATACGTGGGCAAATTACGAAGGAGTAGTGTTAAATGCCAATAACTAATGTCACTAGAAGTGTAGACCTTAATAATACTAAATGGTATCTCCCACATCCCGCAGGTTGCGGGATGGACGAGGGATATTATATTATTTATTCAGCAAGTTCCACATCTAATCAGATCAATAACGGCTCTGGATTAATTAGAGCGTATAAATGGAATACATTACTATCTGGATCTCGTACTGATGGGTTTCACACGATAACAGGAACCGTACAATTAGTATCGGAAAGTTTAAGTGGGTCTAGCAATTGGGTCAATTATCACGGTAGTGATATTATTCATATTGGTCGTGGTGTAAACGATATTACTGGTGTTCGTGAAGATGATGCGTTTTTCTTTGCTCATTTAGGACAATATGGTACGACTAGTGCGACACTTGACGATTTCTTCTATTGGGATCGTTTGTATGTACCGACCGGATCATATACTTGGGATTTTTATCAATATCATGCACACAATCCTACGTCATATGCGACATTTAATAATGGTCGATTTGTAATGGGAGCAGAAGATAGACAAGGACCAACTGGAATTGAAGAATATGGGCATATGATTAACGTGTCTGTAAAATCTGGAGCAACAAATTATTTATCTGTTATGGCTCGCGTTCACACACCGTCCGTTGGTGGTGCACACAATTCTCATAACGATTTAGAACTTCCATCTGTCACAAATAAAAATTATATGATGGGTGGTATAATTAATGGATCATCTGATAGATTTCATGCATTTTACTTGACAGCAAATGGATCACAATGGGATGTATTTTCTCGTACATTTAATTATGTTAATCAAGTGTTTAATGCCGAAGTCAATCATGGGACATATGATTTAGCAGATGCACAGATTGCTAGAACACCAGGGTCGTCTAGTTTGTATCCATTTCGCGCAAGTGTAGGAAAACGTATAGGATCGGAAATATATATTCCTGCTATTTACAATAGCGGTTCTTCTGGAAAATTTGACTTAAAGGTGTGGAACTTTACATCCGCAAATAACCTATCAGAACTCCCAACAGTAACAACTATTATCAGCGGTTCGAATGTACGACCGGATTGTCATTTAGAAATTGCTAATAATACTTTATACGCAGCGGTCAGTAATACAAATGATGGTGGAGTAAATTTGTATAAATATAGTGCTAGTGTGTGGTACAATCAAGGACAAATTGTATCTAATAATCCTGGAAAATATTTACGTGTTCACGGATTGAACTTTAATGTAGAAGAATTCAAATTTTACACAATGATTTCCGGTGACGCTTCGGGGTCGGGTACGACATATTCTGGGTCAGGTGTGTACTCCTTTTCTCCAGACATCCCGTTTTTAGGTTATAAGCATTTAGATTACATCACAGGTAGTAATTCATTTATTGTACGAAATGCCTTAACAAATGGCTACGTGCAGTTTGATACATCAACGGGTACATTAAAACGTTCTGGATCTCAAGAACCACAAGGTCTTGATGTGACTATGCCCGTTTTACAATATGATGATAGCAGTACACAATTTTTTGATAAACGACAAGCTGTTTTGTCGGCCGACGAAAATTTTATACAAGGTATAGAATTACAGGACGGTCGCCAGTTATTTGTGGGTACTAAAGCAGCGATAGATGATGACTTTGATATTAATTATAACAACGGTCTTATCGCATTGTTTAGTCCAGGAGATACATCGCCACCAGAATATTACCAAGTTACTGGACGTTTTGATGACTTTATTACGGGCGTAACACAAGCATCAAATGGTAAAATTTATATTGTCGGATATACTAAAGATGAATTAGTACCGAAAAGTAGATTATTCGTACATGGTATTGGTCGTGGATTAGTAAAGTCAATGAACACTACAGAAAAAATTGAATTTATTGATATGGTAACGGACAGTACGGGGTCACAATACTATGCTGGGAACCATATTCAAAGTTCAAGTATTGTAGTTGCAAAATACGACAAGGATTTTGATCTTCAATGGCAACGAGATATATCTGGTGGGTCATTAGCAGATACCGCATATGCAATTACTCGGGACACCTTGGGATACCTATATGTCGCCGGTGGTACTACTAACAGTGGAAGTGGAAATCAAGATGCATTATTAATTAAGTTAGACTCTACTGGATCTATTGTGTGGACAAAAATGTACGGTACGTCTGACAATCAATATGCAAGCTCTGTTGCTCGGGTCACAAAAAATAACACAGATTATATTTTACTTTCCGTTGTTTCGGGTAGTACAACAACTCTTACAACGGTTGATACTGACGGTACTATTCAAGAACAAAACTCGTATCCTAATTTAGTAGTAAATAGAGTACGCAGACATGAAACCACATCAGACGGTAGGTTTACCTTTGCAGGAAAAATTACGGGAAGTGTCAGTACAGCATCATTTGGAGTAGGAACAATTATCAACACTCCAATGATAGAATGGATGCGCAGTCACAACAGCGCTTCTACAAATACGGAAGCAATGGACATGCGAAACACCGGTACGGGTTCTGGATATTTGGAATATGTAGTGGTGGGTACGGAAGGTACGAATGGATTTGCAACAGAAATTGTTAGTCAAAGTGGTGGACTAACAAGTCAATGGACAACTACTACGTCAGGTTCATATTGGAAAGCAGTCTCCGCATCTCCATCATCGGTCGCCACTTCATCACGACGATTTTTTGCTGTGGGGTATGCAAGTAGTTCTGGTACACAAGTAACTGGTGCTGAACATGGGGGTGGTGATGGTATTATTGCTGGATTTGATAACACGGGAAGTGTATTCTTTATTAATGGATTAGGTCACGATAAGGCAGAATCATTATATGCAATAGAACGTGATGTTACGACATTTAATTATATCACTGCAGGGTGGTCAGAATCACATACCAACGGACGCCGAGGATTGATATTTAGATTTGCTCGTACTGGTTTTGGAACTGGTAATCATCATTTACAAGATGAAACGGGAATGGATATGTGGTATGCTTCTGCTTCAGCACTAACTTCAACCGCAAGTTTAGGTACATCCAGTACATCAACAACACCAACTAATACTGCAGGAACATTATTAACAAGCGCGTCTATAACATTTACTTCAATATCTAGTTCATACATGAACGAAATTTACGAAGGTAGTAATGTGTTTGACGGATTTTTTGGCGTACTAGATTTAAACGATTTACAAGAATATAAAAATTCCGGCTCTTATATTGAAGGAGCAATTAATCCTATTAATAGTTTAGTTACATGGACACAAATTGGTGTAGCCGGTGACGGTGAAGCAGACGATGGTAATATCTTTGCGTACGATGTAATTGAATTAACCTCGGGTAGTAACGCAGGACGTATTGGAATTGCAGCGGTAGCATCTGGTGACGTAGTAGCATATAATACGGGTAACACGGGTGTGTACGATTATATGATTGCGTTTTATGATCCCGCTAATCCACTTTCTGATACCGGATTCTTAATTAATCAGATTGGTACAGAATTCGATGAAGAAATTTATTCGCTTACCGAATTATCAGATGGGCGGGTAGCATTCGTTGGTCGTACAGCGGGCGACCTTGGTGGTACGCCCGTAGGTGGATATGATATTTTCTTGGGTATCACCGATGTTCGTAACTTGACACAATTTGTCCCACCTGCCGGCGGTGCGGCACGATTTACCACCGACTATTATACTACTGGATCTGGGTTAGCTGACCGAGGATTTGTTGTGCATGATATAAATAACGTTATACCAAATACGTTAGCAATTACGTATGAAACTGCTGGTGACGTTGGTGGTAGTGCAAATCTTGGTGCAGAAGATATCGGTATTATTTTATTTAATTATAGTACTGATACTTGGGGCAATGTCTATCAGTTAGGTACCACACAAAACGATACATTAAATACTTTTGGCAAACCAAGCACGTATTTGAGAGATGGTCGTATTGCAATTGTAGGGTCTACTACAGGTGTATTTGCTGATGATGGAAATTCGTTTGGTTCTAGTGATGTGTTTGTGGCGATATTTGATATAACAACGGAAACGTGGAAAAAATATCAAATAGGAACTGGTGCGGCAGATTTTGGTAATTCCGTACAAGTTGGTGCAGGTAACAAACTAATTATAGCAGGCACTACTGCTGCATCATTTACCTCACCAAATGATGGAATTACGGTTAGTTTTAATGCGGCACGTGGAATTAAGGGACGAATAACAGAATAACGGAGTTATGTACTATGGCAAATTTAGTAGAAATTCTTACAAAACGATATCCAAATACGATATGGACATGTGGTAATGATGATTACAACACATTAGCTTGGTATCCAGAAAACACAATACCAAAACCCACAGAATTGGAGCTTCGTGGATTGGATGCGGAAGTATCATTAGAACTAAAGTGGGATGTGGTTCGTGCTGACCGAGATGAATTATTACAATCATCAGATTGGACGCAGTTATCTGACAGTCCGTTAGATGCTGGACAAAAAGCTGCGTGGGCATCTTATCGTCAAGAATTACGAAACGTTCCTCAACAACAAGTAGAACCTGAAAACATTATTTGGCCCACTCAACCGTAATATGAGGTAGTAGATGGCCAGAATATATTCACAAGCTGCACAAACAGCAGCTTCAGGATCCCCTCTAACTGCATACAGTAGTCGTACTTCCGTAAGTGTTAGTGTTACGGCGGGTAAACGCTATGCGATATTCTGGTCAGCAATAATGAGTCATAGTGCGTTAACTTCTCGTGCGCGCGTTCGACTACAAAACGTTACTAATGGAGTAACATTACAGCAATTTGAATTTGAACCACAAGACTTAACGGACAGAATGAGTGCAGTGGATGTAAACGTATTTACTGCTTCATCTACTACAACAATTGAATTTGCTATACAATGGAGTGCATCCGCCGGTACTGCTACCATTTCTGACGCGTATATTAATGTGTTAGAATTAGATGATGCTGACGTTTCTTCATATGATAGCACACAAATTGCTACAACAAATGCCGTAGCTACTCCAATAGATTCTATTAATATTCCTGCTGGCGAATGGTTTGTGTTTGGATCGTGTAACGTCAATACTCCACGAACGGCACAAGCAGCGGATGATATGGTTGTACAATTGTCTGACGGCACAAACACCTATATGGTACGAACACAGTATTATGCAAAAGATACATTAGGAATAACACCATATTTTGCAATCGTAACGGCTTCTCTTGGTGCAACAACAACGTTTTCACTAGAACATAGCTCACCAAACGGACAAAATATTGTCAATCAATATCGAACATTATTAGCATTAGACAGGTCTAAATTTGCAGAAACGTATGCCGCGGTCAGTGAATCTGCACAAATAGACTCTACAAGTGCCGGTGCACCAACCGCCATAATAACATATACGCCAACTATTGCAAACACAGGCAATCATTTAGTGGTGGGTACGTGGACGACAAAAATTAGCGCAACTAACTCATCAGTCTTTTCTCACTTTGGTACTTCAACTACGGAACCTGGTCAATATACAGCAACCCGCCAACCACTCCGTGAAGCATCCGTTAATAATATTGACGAATTTGCACACGGATGGACGGACGTTGAATCATTAACTGCGGGGTCGATTACAAAAGTCATCGCATGGCGTCCAGAAGCAAACGTAAATGCGACAATTTCTGATGCAGCCATTGTTATTATGGATTTGGATGGTGCCGTTGCTGCACCGAGTCCAACGCCAACTACAACACCAACACCAACACCAACACCGTCTATTACTGTAACACCATCTATTACCACTACACCAAGTATAACTGTTACCCCTAGTATTACTACAACGCCTAGTATTACAACAACGCCTAGTATTACCACCACCCCAAGTATTACGCCATCTATTACGACCACACCGTCTATTACTACTACACCGAGTGTTACTACAACGCCGAGTATTACTAGAACTCCAAGTATTACCACTACGCCTTCTATTACCACTACACCATCTATTACTGTAACACCGTCTATCACAACAACGCCGTCAATTACTATTACGCCAAGTATAACACCATCTATTACAGTCACACCATCTATTACCACAACGCCGAGTATTACTACCACGCCGAGTATTACGCCAAGTATTACTACAACACCGTCTATTACTACCACGCCTAGTATTACTACTACCCCAAGTGTCACACCTTCCATTACCACAACACCAAGTATTACGACTACTCCGAGTATTACTACAACACCCAGCGTTACTAATACACCGTCTATTACTAGAACTCCAAGTATTACTACTACGCCTTCTATTACCACTACTCCAAGTATTACGACTACCCCAAGTATTACTGTAACGCCATCTATTACTAGAACGCCATCTATTACTACAACGCCTAGTATTACTACTACACCAAGTGTCACACCTTCCATTACCACTACACCATCTATTACCACTACACCATCTATTACTACAACCCCAAGTATTACTACTACCCCAAGTATTACTACTACCCCAAGTATTACTACTACCCCAAGTATCACCACAACACCAAGTATTACACCCAGTATTACTACTACACCATCTATTACTACAACGCCAAGTATCACTACCACTCCTAGTGTCACGCCAAGTATTACCGTTACGCCATCTATTACCACTACACCAAGTATTACTACTACTCCGTCAATTACAACTACTCCGAGTATTACCACAACACCGTCTATTACGGTAACGCCTTCTATTACCACTACGCCGTCAATTACCACTACTCCAAGTGTCACGCCATCTATTACCACCACGCCTAGTATTACTACTACACCTAGCGTCACGCCTAGTATTACTACTACGCCAAGCGTTACAACTACTCCAAGCGTTACGCCATCAATAACCACTACGCCGAGTATTACTACTACACCATCTGTTACCACTACGCCGAGTATTACTACTACCCCAAGTATTACTACTACGCCGTCAATTACTACCACACCAAGTATAACACCATCGGTTACAGTTACACCATCTATTACAGTCACACCATCTATTACAACAACACCATCGGTCACTGCTACGCCATCGGTTACCGTTACGCCTTCTATTACTGCTACGCCATCTGTTACTAGAACACCTAGCGTTACACCATCAATAACGGTAACACCAAGTATAACAACTACGCCAAGTATTACTACTACGCCAAGTATCACGCCAAGTATTACTACTACACCATCTGTTACTACTACGCCGTCTATTACTACTACTCCAAGTATTACGCCGTCGGTTACAATTACGCCAAGTATTACTACAACACCGAGTATCACACCTTCTATTACTACAACACCATCTGTTACGGCTACGCCAAGTATTACTACAACGCCATCTATCACCACAACTCCAAGTGTAACAGTTACACCAAGTATTACAGCTTCACCTGGTGTATCTGTAACTCCATCAATAACTGTAACTCCATCAATAACCACAACACCTTCTATTACACCAAGTATTACAGTAAGTCCTAGTATTACAGCAACCCCTAGTGTTACTGTAACTCCTTCGGCTACAACAACACCATCTATTACAACAACGCCTTCTATTACCACTACGCCAAGTATTACTACTACCCCAAGTATTACTACTACGCCGTCAATTACTACCACACCAAGTATAACAACTACGCCATCTATTACTACTACGCCTAGTATAACTGTTACCCCAAGTATTACTACTACGCCTAGTATTACCACAACGCCTTCTATTACCGCAACACCATCTATTACTGTTACGCCAAGTATTACTACTACCCCAAGTATTACTACTACGCCGAGTATAACAACGACCCCAAGTGTCACACCTAGTATAACAACTACGCCAAGTATTACTACTACGCCAAGTATCACACCAAGTATTACAACTACGCCAAGCGTTACAACTACGCCAAGTATTACAACTACGCCAAGTATTACTAGAACTCCAAGTATTACAACTACGCCAAGCGTTACAACTACGCCAAGCGTTACAACTACGCCAAGCGTTACACCATCAATAACCACTACGCCATCTATTACCACTACCCCGAGTATTACTACTACCCCAAGTATTACTACTACCCCAAGTATTACTACAACGCCAAGTATTACTAGAACGCCGTCTATTACTACTACACCAAGTGTTACTCCATCTGTTACTACAACGCCTAGTGTTACACCATCCATCACCAATACGCCATCTATTACCACCACACCAAGTGTTACACCAAGTGTTACTATTACGCCAAGTATTACTACAACGCCTAGTGTTACACCATCCATCACCAATACGCCGTCTGTTACAACCACGCCTAGTATTACTACAACACCGTCTGTTACAACCACGCCTAGTATTACTACAACACCGTCTATCACGGCAACGCCATCTATTACCACAACGCCAAGTATTACCACAACGCCAAGTATTACAACTACGCCAAGTATTACTAGAACGCCGAGTATCACTACAACACCAGGATCAACACCATCTGTTACCGTTACACCGAGTATCACTACCACGCCGTCTATTACCACTACACCTAGTGTCACTAGAACACCTTCTATTACTACTACCCCAAGTATTACTACTACGCCGTCTATTACCACAACGCCAAGTATTACTAGAACGCCCAGTATCACGCCATCTATTACCACTACGCCGTCTGTTACTTCTACACCCAGTATCACTACTACACCGTCTGTTACCAGAACACCATCAATCACAACTACGCCAAGTATTACGCCAAGTATTACTACTACGCCGTCAATTACTACCACACCAAGTATTACTACTACGCCATCTATTACCACTACGCCGTCTATTACTACTACTCCAAGTATTACTAGAACGCCTAGTGTCACTAGAACGCCAAGTATCACGCCATCTATTACCACTACGCCGTCTATTACCACAACGCCAAGTATTACTAGAACGCCATCTATTACGACTACCCCAAGTATTACTAGAACAACAAGTGTTACACCTAGTATTACTACAACGCCTTCAATTACTACTACCCCAAGTATTACTACTACCCCAAGTATTACTACTACCCCAAGTATTACTAGAACGCCTTCTATCACAACTACACCAAGTATCACTAGAACATCAGGCGTTACACCTAGTGTTACTACAACTCCGTCTATTACACCATCAATTACCGTCAGTATTACCCCATCAATAACTAAAACCCCATCGATAACACCGACTCGTAGTGTAACAAAAACACCAACGGTTACGCCAACTATTACACCGACTCGTTCAACTACCCCTACAGTAACACCGAGTGTAACAATAACACCTTCTATAACTCCATCAATTACCCCGTCTGAAGTAAAAGTTAGTGATATAGCAATTTATGGTATAGAATTACGTTATAAAGTTGGAATGGTGGAACATTCATACATTGGTGGTGTAAATCAATCTTTACCTGTAAAAGACCAAGGTAATATTTGGGTGTACGGAGAACAATTATTATACAGTGATTATAGTGGGGTGACAAGAGTAATTACTGGTGCTAGAGTACAAATAACCAATCGTAAAGCAGGTGAAATATTTATCAAAAATGGACGTTTGTATTGGGTAATTGGTGATGATATTACAAATTATGAGTTCGCATTATCTAACGAATCTTCATTTAGTTATTAAAATTCATATTTATATGAAATGTATAACGTGAGGTGTATTCGTGGCTGAGACAAGACTTTCTGGCGCATTAATAAGAACTGGAACGAATATCGGACCTGTGAACAAACTATCAGTTGGAGATGTGACCACACCAAGTGGTTCTCTTCATGTTGGCGGTACGACAGTTCTACAACAAATATTAGAAAAAAATACTATTGCTGCGACTGCGGCAACGGGGACAATTAATTTTAATGTATTATCACAAGGGGTGTTGTATTATACAACCAACTCATCGGGTAATTGGACTCTAAACTTCACAGGTGACATTTCAACTACATTAAATAATATAATGTATATTGGGCAAAGTTTGAGTTTGGCGTTTTTAGTAACAAACGGTTCTCCCGCATTTTATGTCACATCTCATACAATTGATGGTGCTTCTGTAACACCAAAATGGCAAGGTGGTGCTGTTCCCTCAGCGGGTAACACAAATTGTATTGATGTGTATTCGTATGTTATAATAAAAACAGCAAATGCTACATTTACTGTGTTAGCATCAGTAATACCTTTCGTTTAATAAGATTGTATGACTCCGGTACTTGGTGCACGAGGTGGTGCTAGTGTTAGGTCGTTTGGTTTATTTGGGGCAATAACACCAACGCCTACGCCTTCAATTACTCGTACTCCATCGGTTACACCAAGTATTACTCCGTCGAGAAGCGTAACGCCTAGTATTACACCATCAATCACAATTACGCCAAGTATTACGCCTTCTATTACTAGAACGCCAAGTATTACTCCGTCAATAACAGTAACAACTACACCTAGTGTTACTAACACCCCTTCAATTACGATAACTCCGTCTATTACTGCTACTACTACGCCAAGTATTACAGTTACACCTTCTATTACTATTACACCATCTATTACAACTACGCCAAGTATTACTAGAACGCCATCTATTACGACTACGCCATCAATTACTATCACCCCAAGTATTACTAGAACGCCTTCTATTACGACTACACCAAGCGTAACTAAAACGCCAAGTATTACTACTACGCCGTCTATTACCACTACGCCGTCTATTACCACTACGCCAAGTATTACGCCAAGTATTACTGTTACACCATCTATTACTAAAACGCCAAGTATTACGCCAAGTATTACCATTACACCATCTATTACTAAAACACCTTCTATTACTACAACACCGAGTGTTACCAGAACGCCATCTATTACGGTAACCCCAAGTATCACACCTTCTATTACTACAACGCCAAGCGTAACAACTACGCCAAGTGTTACACCATCTATTACCACTACACCGTCTATCACAACTACTCCAAGTATTACTACAACGCCGTCTATTACAACTACCCCTAGTGTTACCACGACGCCAAGCGTTACGCCATCTATTACTACCACTCCTAGTATTACCAGAACACCAAGTATTACTACCACGCCTTCTATTACTACAACACCAAGTGTTACCAAAACACCATCTATTACTACTACGCCAAGTATTACTACCACGCCTTCTATTACGACTACACCATCTATTACTACTACGCCAAGTATTACTCCAAGTATTACACCGTCAATTACCACTACGCCGTCTATTACCACTACGCCGTCTATTACCACTACGCCGTCTATTACCACAACACCGTCAGTTACAACTACTCCAAGTATTACAGTTACACCATCTATTACTAAAACGCCAAGTATTACGCCAAGTATTACGTCTTCGCCGGGGATTAGTGTAACCCCAAGTATTACGGTAACACCGTCTATTACTACTACGCCTTCTATTACAAAAACACCGAGTGTTACGGTAACGCCTTCTATTACTACTACGCCGTCTATTACCACAACACCGAGTATTACTCCATCAATTACAACTACGCCTTCTATTACCACAACACCATCTGTTACAAATACACCAAGTATCACTACAACACCATCAGTAACTACTACACCGTCTATCACCACCACGCCTAGTGTTACTACCACACCAAGTATTACTCCATCTATTACCACTACACCATCTATTACTACCACACCAAGTATTACCAAAACGCCTTCTATTACAACTACGCCTTCTATTACTACAACGCCAAGTATTACCAAAACGCCTTCTATTACGACTACACCAAGTATTACGGTAACGCCGTCTATTACTACCACGCCATCAGTAACTACTACACCATCTATTACAACTACACCAAGTATTACGCCAAGTATTACGACAACGCCTTCTATTACTACTACACCATCTATTACAAGAACGCCAAGTATTACTACTACGCCTTCTATTACTAAAACGCCGAGTATTACGATAACGCCTTCTATTACAAGAACGCCTAGTGTTACGGTAACGCCTTCTATCACAACTACACCAAGCATTACACCATCCATTACGACTACTCCATCTATTACCACCACACCAAGTATTACCACTACGCCTTCTATTACTACTACGCCCAGTATTACGCCGTCTATTACCACTACGCCGTCTATTACCAGAACGCCGTCTATTACGACTACGCCAAGTATTACGCCAAGTATTACGATAACGCCTTCTGTCACTACAACACCAAGTATTACTACAACGCCTTCTGTTACTATTACGCCTAGTATTACACCATCTATTACCACTACGCCTTCTATTACTAGAACCCCGAGTATTACTACTACACCGTCTATTACTGTTACGCCAAGTATTACTCCATCAATTACAACTACGCCATCTATTACTAAAACGCCAAGTATTACTACCACACCGTCTATTACAACCACACCTTCCGTAACTAGAACGCCAAGTATTACCACTACGCCTTCTATTACCAGAACGCCGTCTATTACTACAACACCTAGCATTACACCTTCTATTACCATTACGCCAAGTATTACTACAACACCAAGTGTAACTCCGTCTATTACCACCACACCATCTATTACGACTACACCAAGTATTACTACAACACCGTCTATTACAACTACACCAAGTATTACTCCATCTATTACAACTACACCAAGTATTACAAAAACGCCTTCTATTACTAGAACCCCAAGTATTACCACTACACCAAGTATTACAACAACGCCAAGTATTACTAAAACGCCGTCAATTACTACTACACCTTCTATCACTACAACGCCAAGTATTACTACAACGCCAAGTATTACTCCAAGTATTACTAAAACGCCTTCTATTACTACAACGCCAAGTATTACTACAACGCCGAGTATTACCGTAACGCCAAGTATTACTCCATCAATTACAACTACGCCATCTATTACTAAAACGCCAAGTATTACCGTTACACCATCTGTTACCATCACACCATCTATTACTACTACTCCTAGTATTACCAGAACACCAAGTATTACGACAACGCCTTCTATTACTACAACGCCTTCTATTACTACAACGCCGAGTATTACTCCAAGTATTACGGTAACGCCTTCTATTACTACAACGCCTTCTATTACGAAAACGCCGAGTGTTACTACAACGCCAAGTATTACTACTACACCGTCTATTACTAGAACGCCAAGCGTAACAACTACGCCATCTATTACTACCACGCCTAGTATTACCAGAACACCAAGTATTACTCCTAGTATTACGCCGTCTATTACCACTACACCATCTATTACGACTACACCAAGTATTACCAGAACACCAAGTATTACGACAACGCCTTCTATTACTACAACACCATCTATTACTACTACGCCAAGTATTACTAGAACGCCGTCTATTACGACTACACCATCTATTACTACTACGCCAAGTATTACTCCAAGTATTACCATCACGCCAAGTATTACCAAAACACCGTCTATTACCACTACGCCAAGCATTACTACAACGCCTTCTATTACAAGAACGCCAAGTATCACGCCAAGTATTACAACAACGCCGTCTATTACTAGAACGCCAAGTATTACTACAACACCGTCTATTACTAGAACGCCGTCTATTACTAGAACGCCGAGTATTACCACTACGCCGTCTATTACCAGAACACCGTCTATTACGCCTTCTAACACACCGGGAACAATGGTTATTGAACTTGCTAGTGGGTCAGCAAGTAGTAATACAACAACGGGAGCATCTACAGGATCACATACATGGACCGTACAATCAAACGCTACAGCGTTAGTAGCACGTGTGGCTTCACAGGCAGAATTTCCAACATACGGTAAACCGACAGCAATGTGGTGGTCTGGAAGTTGGGGAAGAACCGCATTAACAATGCAACAAGAATCAGCTAATATTGGTGATGGTATTGCTCTAACAATCTGGACATTATTCAGTCCAAATTCTGGCACAGGTGCATTAGAAATTGCGTATAACGGTACTATGTATTATCGTATGTATCATACTAATTATAAAAATGCTGTAGCCGTGTGGGATAAAGATTTTACCAGTACAAACGGCACAAGTATGTTCGTTCCATTATACACAGATGCGGATAATAGTTCTTTAATGATTGGAATTGGTGTTGGAGTAAATGCATTCGGTTCACCAAGTACGTTGTCAGCGGCAGGAGGATCTACCTCGGAATGGACAACAACCAGTACGGCATTGACATATGATTTTGAAGTAAATATGTCCAAAAAATATGCATCAAGTACAGCTGGACAGTTAGATTGGACCCACAGCCAGACGTTAAATATTAAAGCAGCGGCAATTCAATTAGAAAATATTATACCATCAGTAACACCGACTATTACACCGACACCGACGATAACTCCATCTAAAACAAGAACGCCATCGCCAGTGACGCCTTCGCCAACGCCGTCACCGACGCCATCGCCAGTAACGCCGTCACCTGTAACGCCTTCACCTGTTACCCCATCACCAGTAACACCATCACCAGTAACGCCTTCGCCAACACCATCACCAACACCTTCGCCAGTAACACCATCACCGGTAACGCCTTCACCAACGCCGTCACCAACACCATCGCCAGTAACGCCTTCGCCAACACCATCACCAACACCTGCACCAGTAACGCCTTCGCCAACACCAGCACCAACACCTGCACCAGTAACACCTGCACCAACACCCGCACCAGTAACACCATCACCGACATCTTCGTGTCAAGACGGCACGTATGCGTGTATTGGAGTAAATCTATACTATTGTAATCTCGGAACTTATGAACTAGCATGTGTGGATTATGTAGACTGTGGTGGAAGTCAATTCCTTTGTACGTAAAAATAACGGTAACTTAAAATTTAGAGAATAAATATGAATACATTTCAAGATTTACAATTATTGGTTGATGCTAACGCAATAATCCAAAATTATAACTGTGTGGATAATACAACGTGTGATGCTTTAAAATCACTCACCACGGGAAACGGATTATATCGACAAATTCATTATTTAATTGATAAACAAACACCTTTTAGAGTGTTATGGTTGCAATACGACACCACAGATGATGAGTTTATATTAAATTTATCGTGTTTTGATAAAGATAAAAACGTTATAACTCCTTTAGATTTTACGAATAGGGTTGAAGGCCCATCAAAAACATTAGTACAATCGTATATTAATACCAATCCAATAAAATGGATAAAAACGGTACCAAATGAATATAGTCTCATGTATACGACTCAAAATGCTAATATAGGACAGAAACTACAAAATACTTTACCAATAATTAAAAAGCTGTAGTAAACCTTGACTTGTTAAGTCGAGTAGATTATATTTTTCTATTGACGTAAACTATTTATACTTGTGTACAGGTTATATAAATGAGGGTTTTATGACTACAAAAAAGAAAGTTGTTAAAAAGACTGTAAGAAATCAGAGTATAAAAAAGACTGCTGGACGAGTTAAAAAGAAAGTACCTACTATTTTCGTTCAAATTGCAGCATACCGTGATCCAGAATTATTACACACTCTTCGCAGTTTATTACAAAACGCAGATCATCCAGAAAATTTGACTATTGCCATTGGTTGGCAGCATTCTCCCTATGAGAAGTGGGATAATTTAGATGAGTTCAAAGATGACACAAGATTTAAGATAATAGATATAGATTATCGTAAATCTAAAGGTGTTTGCTGGATGCGTGAAAAAATACAGAAATTGTATAATGGCGAAACTTATACACTACAACTAGATTCACATCATAGATTTACCGAACATTGGGATACGCAAGTAATAGAAATGTTAGAAGGATTGCGTAGTAAAGGACACACAAAACCACTGCTGAGTTCATACTTACCAGATTTTAATCCAGTAACAGGACCTGAAGGTGAATTACCTGCTCCGTGGATTATGGAATTTGACAGATTTGGTCCAGAAGGGCCAGTACACTTCTTACCACATACAATAGACGATTGGAGAGAACTGACATCACCAGTTCCATCAAGATTCATGTCTGGTCATTTTATATTTGCTGACGGAATATTTGTTAAAGAAGTTCCGTATGACCCAAATTATTATTTTCACGGTGAAGAAATTGATTTATCTGTTCGTTCTTATATGGCGGGGTACGATCTATTCGCACCACACAGAACTATTGCTTGGCACGAATACTATAGAGAAGGAAAGAGTAAACATTGGGAGGACCATACAAATTGGGCATCAGAAGATAGAATCTCACACGCATATCATCGCAAAATGTACGGTATTGAATCGAAGAACAGAAAATTAAAAGATAATGTACGAACACTTCAGGAATATGAAATGTATGCTGGATTGGAGTTTTCTACAAAACGTGCTCATACGATGACCATACAAAAAATACGCCCTCCAGTTTCTTTAGATGTAGAATCCCATACACAAGGATTGGTTCCTTATCATAAAGTATGTATTGATGTGTATAAAGGATCATTACCAGAGAAGGATTATAATTTCTGGGTAGTTGCGTTTACAAATAAAGATGGAATAGAATTTCATAGACATGATGCTGATGAAAATGAAATAAATATGGCTATGAGTGTACCTTATGAAGCAGATAAGTTTGTGCATATATGGAGAGCATTCTATTCTGATCAACCAGCTGATGGGTGGATCGTGTGGCCTCATAGTAAGAGTAATGGGTGGTGTGAAAGATTAACTGGTAAATTTGGACGATAATATGAGAAAAAATAAAAATATTTTCGTTCAAATTGCAGCATACCGTGATCCAGAATTACTACCCACTATTCGTGATTGTATATCCAATGCGAAGAACCCGGAAAATCTTCGATTCTGTATTGCGTGGCAGCATTCTAACGAAGATGTCTGGGACAATTTAGATGAGTTTAAAAACGATTCACGATTTATAATTCTAGATATTCCACATCTACAGACAAAAGGAACGTGTTGGGCACGGTATCAAATCCAACAACATTGGAACGGAGAAGCATATACCCTACAATTAGATTCACATCATCGTTTTGCTAAAAATTGGGATAGTATGCTAATTAAGATGGTCAAAGATTTACAAAAAGCAGGATATAAAAAACCATTATTGACTGCATATATGTCAAGTTATGAACCACATAACGATCCCACGGGACGAGCACCAGACCCGTGGTTCTTAACATTTGACAGATTCACTCCAGCTGGAGCAGTATTTTTTATACCCGCTGTTATTCCTGATTGGAAAAATCGTAAATTACCATATCCAAGTAGATTTTATTCCGCTCATTTTGGATTCACACTTGGACAATTTTGTAAAGAAGTTCCTCACGATCCGAACTACTTGTTTCACGGTGAGGAAATTTCTATTGCCGCACGAGCGTATACGTGGGGATATGATTTGTTTGCGGCACATAAACCTGTAGTGTGGCACGAATATTCACGAAATCACCGCCCTCGTAAATCGTGGGACGACATATCAGATTGGACTAATTGGGATAATCAATCGTTGGCACGTAACAGAAGATTGTTAAACGTGGATAACGAGAATGACCCTAATGAAGATTTTGGAGAATTTGGATTTGGTACACAACGTACACTACAGCAGTACGAAGAATATGCGGGAATACAATTTTCTACAAGAAGTATACAAAAACATACGTTAGAACATCGTGAACCACCCAACCCGCCAAATCAACCATTCTTTAGAATTTTTAAACATTGTATTGATTTACCATATCAATATGTACCGTATAATGACTATGATTTTTGGGCGGTAGCATTTGAAGATGAATTTGGTAACGAGATATATAGACACGATGCTACAGAAGATGATATCATACAAATGAAGAATGATCCTGACGGATATTGTAAATTGTGGAGACAGTTTCACGCAACGGCAAAACCCGCCAGATGGATTGTTTGGCCACATTCTAAATCACACGGATGGTGTGATCGATTGGTTGGAGATATCTAAAATGCAGCACAAAACAAAATTACGTATTCATAATTCCTGCAACAAGTACACTAGGTATTATAGATATTATAATTTTTTTTGGGATGCTTTGACTTACGAGTTAGGTAAAACGTTTGAAATTGAAGAAAACAGATATTTCGAACATGCCCATACAATACCAATGCCAATAAAACTCAAAAAGGCAAAATGTGATTTAGAAATTTATGAATCAGACTACGTTATAGAAAACGTAGAATCGGGTGACTTCTATATATTGACAGCGTGTGATGTATTGACCGGACACGTAATAGCTGAAAGAGAGAATCCACACTTAAAAAAAGTATTGGTGGCACAGTACATAGACCAAATTATTAAACACAACGTAGAAAATCCACATACCAGTAAATATTCCCCATGGATTTATTTTCAAAGTGGATTGACTAATTTAGAAGAATATTTTTATAAAAGAAAGTTAATACTCAATTTTAATAAAAAATTATACTTTCGTGGTAAAATTGATGACCGTCCTATTTTAAAGTACTTTTCTCCATCTATCTTGGAATCAGGCCAAACAATTAATCAAAATGATTATTTCAACGAAGCAATTAATCACGAAATCGGATTATCCATAGGCGGTGTTGGTGAGTTGTGTTATAGAGATATTGAATATATGGGAATGGGTATACCGTTTTTGCGTTTTGAATTCGCTAGCAGTCTTAAAGAACCATTAATTCCAAATGTACACTATATTTCAGTAGATAGGCCGAATGACTTACCAACAGAACAACGTACTTGTGGTGTTGGATTAGATAGGATGGGATTAGAACATCACGCAAAGTTAATAGAGCAACGTTATTTAGAAGTAATAGATGACAAAGAATTTTTAAGATTTGTATCTACTAATGCAAGAGAGTATTATGAAAAATATCTTATGTATCCGAACAATGTAAGACACACAATTAATTGGTTGGGGTTAGAATAATATGAGAATTTTAGTAACAGGTGGAACTGGGTTGGTTGGAGAAAACTTGAAACAATCTCTTCCTGACGCATATTATGTTTCTTCAAAGGATTACGATTTAACTAGTTACGAAGATACTGCGGCGTTGTTTTATTACTATCGACCAACGCACGTTATCCATTTAGCTTCTAAAGTAGGTGGCATAACGTATAATATGAAATACCCAGTAGAGTTTTTTGAAGATAATGTGTTGATGAACGCAAATGTACTAAACTGTGCTCATAAATTTAAAGTGCAAAACTTAATTGGAATGTTGTCCACTTGTATATTCCCAGATGATGTGACGTATCCTCTAACGCCTGATAAAATTCATAAGGGTGAACCACATCATAGCAACTTTGGATATGCTTATGCAAAACGCATGTTAGAAGTTCAAATACGAACATATAATAAACAATACGGAACAGATTGGACCACGATTATCCCAACAAATATTTATGGCAAATATGATCAATTTAATCTTGAAAAATCTCATGTAATTCCTGCGTTAATTCATAAGATGTATTTGAATAAAATAAATAATCAACCATTGATGAATATGATGGGTACTGGATTGGCAGAACGGGAATTTATATACGCTGAAGATTTAGGGAAAATATTAGCGTGGGCTATAGAAAATTACACAACACCAACACCATTAATAGTTTCATCAGAAACATCATATAGTATAAAATCGGTAGCAGAGCTAATTTCTAATGCTATAGGTTATGAGGGACAATTACTATTTGACGGAGATGTGTCAAAAGACGGACAATACAGAAAGCCAAGCGATTCCAATGTGGTTAGAACACTTTGTCCAATAGAATATACTCCTCTAGATGTTGGTATAAAAAATACCGTAGAGTGGTTTGTAGAAAATTACACTAACTGTAGGAAGTAAAATATGAAAATACTAGTATCTACTATATGTTTTATTCAACCCAATAAAATTAAGGATGGTGCAGAGATATATGCAACGTTTGCCAATCGTTTGATAGATTCTACGATGGAAAAAACGAATTTTGATATTCGAGTAGCAACAAACAGACCAGAACTGTTTTCCGACGCATTATTAAAATATGGTGACAGAGTTTCTTTATTTGTAGACACGTTGGAAGATAAACAGGTTTGGGTTGGTGCATTCAATCAATTACTAAAATTTTTAGCACTAAAAGATGTACCATCGAAATACGATTATGTTCTGTATTTAGATTGCGATTCATCATTCTTTAAAACAGTTGATAATGAATTGGTAACAGAAACAATTACCAAACTAGAAGAAAACAACCAAAACGGCATGGTAAATAGATCTGGTACGGGATACTTCCTGCAACAGTTAACAGAACATTGTTCAGGCATAGCAAATATGTTTAGCGCCAAATTTAATTTTTATAACTTAAACTTGAATACCGTACCACCGGAGTGGGAAGATGCTCCAATGCCATGTGAACACATACTGTTCTTAAAGAATGAAGATAATAAATTACAGATTATGTCAGATAAAATTGCTGAATTTAATGAAAAATTAGAATCTCAAATTGGACAACCGTACATCGCATGTAGTCCTGATATGGAAGCATTCGAGTTGGGTATTGGGGTAAAAGTTGCTGGTTATAAATTAGCAGAAATTGATTCATATATTCACCACGATGTATTTTGTGTAAAATATAACGGTAGTAATTGGGAAAAAGCAAAATTATAAAATGAGATAAATTATGTTAAAAACCGATGGAAATGATTATTATGTAATCAAGGATGCATGTGTTGCTGTAAAGGAAATTGAAGGTTTGGTATGTGAATTAGGATCGTATCAAGGTGGTGGACTCAAATTACTTATGGAAACATTTTCGGAAATGAATCAACGAGATAGAATATTTCTTTCGGTTGATCCATACGGAGACATTCCATATCACGATATAAATGGTATACACAGTGCGGGATATACAAATAATGTAAAAAATATGTTTCTACGAGACATACATCAATTGTCTTATGAATTGAATACATACTTTTTGTTTTTCAATATGACAGACACACAGTTTTTCAAAAGATTTTCTGATGGTATTCCTGTATACATTAACGAAGAACGTATTTATAACAAATATGCGTTAGTAATTATTGACGGACCACATGAAGTGAATATCGTTAAGGATGAATTTGATTTCTTTAAAAGTAGAATAGCTACAAATGGTATAATAGTTTTTGATGATGTTGAACAGTACCCACATGAAACTATTCACGAATATATTTTGCAGAATGGATTTGAAACGTTCAAATCCACAGGATATAAGCACGCATATAAAAAAGTTGTATGAAAATTGCACTTCTGCTTTCAGGTCAACCACGATTATATGAGGAAGTTTTTCCACACATAAAAAAACATATATTAGACGTATATGATTGTGATGTATATGCACATGCGTGGTGGGACGAAGCGGAATCACACGATGTAGTACATCGTTCACCCTGGTCACAGTCTTATAAGTTTGACGTAGATAAACAATTTCCTATTAAGTTTAATAACTTATACAATCCCAAAAAGTTTCAAATAGATAAACCATTATTTGATAGCACGGAAGATTCGCAGAATATTTTCATTGAGTCATTGAAAAAATTGTATCCGACTACAAATGGGTGTGAAGTTTTTTATGAAGATAAAAGTATGTTAGGTCCAATTCATAAATTTATTTCAATCGAAAAAGTATTTAATATGGTGAATTGGGATGAAAATTATGATTGGATTGTTTTCTGGAGATATGATTTACAGCCAGATGTATTTCCCGATTTAACTATCTTAAATGAAGAAGTATTATACGCATATACCGATTATTGGTGTTCTTGGTGTGATAGAGATGATAGAGCGTGGCCAGATAATCATGGATTTATAGATACTGGATTTATACTACATCCTAATTGTAAACATGCTTTAAATATTAAAAATTTTTACTTTGATGAGTGTATGAAAAATAATTTATTGTGTAGTGAATCACACAAATGGAAGCACAAACCAATTCCAGAAACAGTCTGGTCGTTGAACGTGTGGTACAATAAAATAAAAACAGTTATGTTACCATCTAAAGACTTTTCAGCAAGTTTAATTCGACGAATTGATGAGTACGGAGACTTAAGACCATGAACGAACAATATATATTTTTTGATGTAGGAGCAAATAATGGTGATAGTTCTGTGCCAATTATACGCAAAAATCCAGATGCTAGAGTATATGCATTTGAACCTGTTCCTGCTTTAGTGAATTACATAAAACAACAAACAAAAGATTATCCTAACTATGTTGTAACACAAACTGCTGTTTCTGATTTTAATGGAACGGCATCATTTCGTATATCAGGCGAACCATCAAAAAAAGAAATTCAAACATTTGTAGATTTAGACTTTCATAAATTCGTGGAACATAATTGGCATGGATGTAGTTCTTTACTAGAATTGTCGGATAATGTATTGGATTCTTGGTACGGAAGAACGGATATGTTAGTTCTGGAAGAAATAGAAGTTAATGTCATTAGATTGGATTCTTTTATACAACAAAATAACATAGACCATATTGATTTTCTTTGGGTAGATACACAAGGATCAGATTTAAATGTATTGAAAGGTTTGGGAGACTACATTCATATAGTAAATTCTGGAACGGTAGAAGCTGCAAACAAACCAGACATTTTATATAAAAATCAAAATTCTAAAGAAGAAACAATTGAGTATTTAAAACAATGTGGATTTAACGATATACGAGTGTCCACGAATGACCCAGCAGATAATGAAGTAAATATTTCTTTTTATAGAGGATAAGTTGTGAAAATTAAATTTCTTCCAAACTGGTGTTCTTCTGAACAAGGTACAAAACGATTATTTGACCAATTTTATATAGGACAAGATTTAACAAATGTAGAATTTGTTCACGGTGATGAATTTGACGTTATTTTTTATTGCGGATATGAAACGCAAGTCGTACCGTCTGGAATAAAAAAATATATTTTTAATATGGAACCGTGTTGGTCGGGAAACGTACAAAGAAACAATTCGGGTATTGATGCTACAATCTTCGCTCAAGATAAAAACATATTTGATGATTCGACTAGAGTAGTTGAGTGTCCAACCTATATGTTCTACGGAGCTGGTGGCGAAAATTGGACTGTAGAAGATACCAAAATTGATTACGAAAAAACAAAAAATATCAGTTGTATATTGTCGGATAAAAGAAACATTTACAATATATCTTCATGTCTATACGATAAACGAGATGATGTAGCTCAATACTTGATGCGTTCGAGTGTATCGGTAGATGTATTCAGAGATTGTGATTCTCCAAATTGCGTTGGTGGACTCCCAAGAAAAATTGAAGGATTAAAACCATATCGATTTAGTATTGGTATAGAAAACAGTAGAGAACAAAACTACATTTCAGAAAAATTTTATGATGCAATTTTAACAAACACCATCCCAATATACTACGGTGCAAAAAATATCAAAGAGGTTTTTCCTGAAAATGGGTATTTTGTAATAGATGATTTAGAAGATTTAGATGGCATTGCCAACCTACTAAAACATATAAACGAAAACGCAGAAGAACTTTATCGACAAATGTTACCAGAAGCACTAAAAATTAAACAGAGATTTTTTAATGAATTTAATCTCATGACAAAAATTATAGAAGTAGCGGAGAGTGGTATATGAAAACTATAGGATTTTGGGATAACAATCTAGGATTGCGTGGTACTAGTGTTGCTATGTTTCTTTATGCAAAATATAACGAAGAAATTTTAGGAAATCGTAGTGTCATATATTCACACAGTGCTGTTAGAGAAGATATAGGGGATAAGTCTACACTAGATAAATTCGAAAAACAGTTTCCAGGTCGTGTACATCTAGTCGGTAGAGAATTGGGTGGATTGTACGATGTTCAGACGCATATGTTGAGAGAATATAACGCTGAATATTTTTATTATATTAAAGCCGGACAACGTGATGGTGGTATGTTAGATGAAAATTATATCAAAAATTTAATACACGCAGTATTTTTGTTTAATGAACCACACGGACATCGATATATGTATGTGTCTGATTGGTTGGCTGGGACGATGGGATATTCACCTAGAGAAAATCACGCGGTACCTCATATCGTTGAACCGTTGCCTGTAGTTGACGAAGATTTAAGAGATGAGCTAGGTATACCAAAAACAGCGACGGTGTTTGGGTGTTATGGTGGTCCAACTGAATTTAATATTGATTTTGTACATATGGTGATGGATAGAGTCTTGTCAGAACGTAATGACATTTATTTTATTTTTATGAATATACCAAGTACTCATCGTGGTATAACACACACGCATGAAAATTATAGATGGTTGCCTGGTACGTGGGATTTAACTCGAAAGGCTAAGTTTGTTAAAACATGCGATGCTATGTTACACGCCAGAGGAGGTGGAGAAACGTTCGGAATGGCTGTGGCAGAATTTAGTAGCGCAAATAAACCTGTAATAACATACGGATTATCGGGAGAACGATGTCATCTGGAAATTTTAGGAGACAAGGGATTAATTTATAACAGTTATGAAGAGCTTTATGACATTATTAATAACCTTGGTACATATTTAAAGTATGAGGATTGGAACTGCTACAGAAATTTCTCCGCAGAAATTATAATGGACAGATTCAATAAAAACTTTTTAAATTGAGATAATAGATATGACAAAGGTTATCGTAACAATGACAACGTTACCTCGAAGATTATTTGAGGTTGATTCTGAATGGGGAATTCGTCCGTCTTTAAAGACGATATTAGAACAATCAAACGCTGACTACGAAGTACATTTAAATGTTCCATACGAACACAGAGGTCAGCAAATAACAGTTCCCGATTGGTTAAGAGAATGGCAATCAACATACAAACATTTAAAAGTGTTTAGATGTAAAGATTACGGTCCAATAACAAAGATATATCCTACACTAAAACGTGTAACTGATCCGAATACTATTCTTATAACGGTAGACGATGATCTTGCATATAACGATGGATTTGTCCAAGCTCACATAGACGCTCAAACGAAGTATAAAGAATGTGCCATAGGATATGCTGGAATGGGTTCTATTAATGAATCACTTCCGGCTGACAATAGAGGCGTTCATCCAACCGGTGGACAACATTTCGTTACATCGTTAGCGGAAGATATAAGAGTGAGAATGTTAGAGGGATATAAAACTGTGTCTTATTTAAGATCATTTTTTTCTGAAGATTTAAAGGATTTAGAAAACTTTATGGCACAACATTGGAATGATGATATTGTGTTGTCTGCTTATATGGGATATAAAAATATAAAAAAGATAGTGTTGAAGTGTGAAAATTGTAATGGAGACAATTCACCACGCGTAGAAACATTCCCAGTAATAAGAATGGTTCCTATTACGTCCGATATTCACGGTTGTAATGCATTTAGAACCAATCAATCTATTCAAAAAAATATGGAAGATGTGAGTAATATGTGGTATAAACTTGGATATCTGGAGAGATAAAATATGTCTAATATTATTGAAGCATTAAATGTATACAATGTGTTTTCACCTAAAATGCGTTTGGGTGATAACAGAGATGGTGGTTATATAATTAACGAAACAATTGCAGAAGTTTCAAATAAACTTATTACTGTTGGATTGGGTTCTGATTACTCTTTTGAAAGAGATTGGTACAATAAATTCAAGACTCCAATTGAAGTATATGACGGAACGTGTTCTTGTGGCGGTCTGTGTCACGAATTTAAAGATAATATCAATAAAGATATTTTCTTTATAAAGAATAACGTGGGATATGATGAGGGTAATATGCCGATAAACGTATTACTAGATAGAAAATCAGATATTCTGTTGAAAGTTGACGCAGAAGGATCTGAATACACTATGTTTGATAATGTTAAATTGGGTTCAAATATTGCAGGATTTATCCTAGAAGTACACGATATACACGTTAGAGAGCATCAAGAAAAACTAATCAGTTTGATTGAAAATCAATTTTCTGATCTTTTGTTGTTTCATATTCACGGTAATTCTTGGGGAAACACCTTTACATTAAATTTGAGTAAAACGGGAAATCGTGGTTTGGAAATACAAAATTTTCCACATGTACTCGAATTATCTTTCGTAAACAAAAGACTGCTTGGTAATTTTGAGTTAGAAACGACATCATTCCCAATTCAAGGATTAGACTACAGTAATCACCCAGATAAACAAGATATTCAACTTCCGTGGATAAACGCATTATAATAAAGGTATTTTATGATAAACTTAAAGGATATATTACAGACTTTATCTGAAGATGGTAAATCTTTCGTTATAAATCTCGGAGATAAAGTTTTACGATTCACGATAGACGAGATTCCTAAAACTGAGCAAGAATCTTCACAACAAGTAGACAATACTGTTGAAGAATTCAAAACTTTAGAAAATTCTGATACGACCATAGTAACCGCTCTTTGGAATTTAGGTAGAGGGTCACTCGGTGATGATTTTAAACGTCCGTATTCTTATTATCTTGACAAATTTGCAGAGTTACTCAAAACTCCTTCAAATTTATACATTTATGTAGCAAAAGAAGATGAAGAATTTGTTTGGAAGCATAGATCAAGAAAAAATACTCATGTCAAAGTTATGGAGTTAGAAGAACTAAAAACTTGGTTTCCCTTCTACGAAAAAGTACAAGAAATTAGAAATACTGAAAATTGGAAGAAACAGGCAGCATGGTTAGAAAACTCTCCACAAGCAAATTTAGAGTTTTATAATCCGGTAGTTATGAGCAAGATGTTTTTACTGAACGATGCATCAATCAGTAATCCATTTAATACAAATTATTTTTATTGGTTAGATGCAGGCATCTCCACGACAGTACATCCAGGATATTTTCATCACGATGTCGTTTTAGAAAATCTACCAAAATTAACCGAAGAAGTTGATGCGTTTATATTCTTATCATATCCGTATGAGGATGGATATGAAGTTCATGGCTTTCCACGTACTGATATTGAAAGATATGCCAAAACACAACATTTAAAATATGTGTGTCGTGGTGGATTTTTTGGTGGTTCCAAAACTTCAATAGCAACGGCAAATAGTAATTATTATAATCTTTTACGACAAACCCTAGAAAGTAATTTTATGGGTACGGAAGAAAGTATATTTGCTGTAATGGCACATCTATATCCAGAAACAATATATAGATTTGAACTTTCAGGCGACGGTTTGGTATGGCCGTTTTTTGAAAAATTAAAGGACGTAGACGAACTTATAAAAAATTTACCGCCGAAAGAACTAACACCAAAAACTGCTAAAGTAAATCTGTATGTTCTTGGATTTAATTCTACAGAACAATTTGAATCTGTCGTGAAGTCCATACAATCGGCTGATGACACTATGTTTACACGATGTAGAAAAATATTAGTAAATAACTCTACGGATACTAGTTTATTTGAACAATACGATAAGTTATGTGAACTGTATGGGTTCGAGGAAATTCATAGAGAGAATTTAGGTGTATGTGGTGGTAGACAATTTATAGCAGAACATTTTAGCGAATCCGACGCTGATTTTTATATGTTTTTTGAAGACGATATGCATATTAACAACGAGTCTTTTATTGGTAAGAACTGTAGAAATGGATTTAGATCACATATACCAAACTTATATGAAAAGCTCGTTAAAATTATGGTAAAAGAAAAATTTGATTTCTTTAAAATGTCTTTTTCCGAATTTTACGGTGATAATAGTGTGCAGTGGGCTTGGTATAATGTACCACAATCAGTTAGAAATGAAGTTTGGCCTAACTATAATAAGTTACCTGAACACGGAACTGATCCAAATGCTCCAAAAACTGTTTTTGATACAATTCACATTGTGGATGAAACTCCTTATATTAAAGGGCAGATTTATTACAGTAATTGGCCACAAATAGTCAGTAAAGAAGGTAATCAAAAAATGTTTTTAAACACAAAGTGGGCTAGACCATACGAACAAACATGGATGAGTCATATATTCCAACAAACCAGAAAAAACGAATTAACTAGTGGAATTTTCCTTGCGTCACCTATAGAACACAATAGATTTAATTTTTATCAGAGTGAATTGAGGAAGGAATCCTAATGTAAAAGACATATAGTTTTATATTTATACTAGTGTATCTTTAACAACGTGGATTTATGGGATTAAAAGAACAGGTCCAAGCCGGGGCAAAAATTACCAGAGACGTTATTACAGTTACCGATACGGTCGGTAGTGGTTCGGTTGCCCTTGGGGGTTCTTTTCTTATATTAAGTATAGAATCTACACAACCTGCTAGATTACGAATCTATGACACAATTCAGAGTAGAGACGATTCTACTGAAATTTCCCGTATATTTGGTTCAACCGTACCACCAACCGTAGCACTTGTCGGTGACTACAGTATGAGTTTAAGTAATACAGTATATACGATAAACCCAGCGTCAATAGGACATACGAATTCGGCAACTACACCATTAACGTATTATAGATGCACGCCTTCGGGTTCCTCCTTTAAAATTAATAGGCTTTTAATAGAAGATACATCTATAACTCCTGCGATTAATACATCGTACACAGAAAATAATCGTAGATTAATACAAATAACACCTTCTTCGACTATTGCGGCGTTAGCGTATGCAAGTGGTACATTTACCAGTATTACGTCACCAACTGTACCAAAAACTTATATAATGGTAAGTGCTTCATTAGCAAACTCTAGCCACATGGTTAGATTTAGAATGTATAATAATAGCGGTAGTATATATAATGTTAGTGAAAGAAATAGATTATTTGCAACTGAACCATCGGAATCAATTGGATTAATAATAGATACTGTTATCTCTGGAAGTAATATAGTTTATTTTACTCCTAAAATCATAGGAGCTAATTTACAAAATATGGGAAACGACTTATCGGAATTAATCACAGATCCAACAAAAATGGAAGGAATAAATTCTGTTTATTATTATATGCAGAACGTATCATCTTCGGGTTCTCCTATAACTCCAACTGTAAACTTACATGTATTTTCACTAGAAGATTAAACTATGACTACTAGCTCAGCTTTTTATCCATACGCTTCTGGAAGTTTATACACCTCATCATTTGCCTTATCTTCGTCTTACGCAAATAATGCACAATACTTGATGTACGTATTTACAGCTTCTTTCGCAGAGTCGGGTACTTCTGGATCAAAAGGCGATCTTGGAGTTCCTGGAATTTGTAAAATAACCTATGAACAGTATTTACAGTTAAGAGCAAATCCTTCGTTAAAAGAAGTTTGCAATTTTAACTAGAGTCGGCATATGAGTATACAATTTATACCATTAGGATTACCAATTAGTACTTCTTTCGCAGTTTCGGCAAGTGTAACTATTGCATCGGCAAATACACCTACCACCGCGGCACTTGCCGCTTACGCTGAAAATTTACTAGGTTTGCCTGGTGACCCGTATAAAGAAGTAGATGCTTCACCAACGTTAATTGTTGTTCCAACATAATTAGGAGAATTTTGTGGCTGTATTTTTTCCATTCGGTATTCCTTCTACGGGTTCCTTCGCACAAACAGCTAGTTCTGCTTACGCATTAGTAAACAATCCATCTGTTGTAGCAGCACGTGCGTTGGTTGGTGTTATAGGACCAAAAGGTACTCCTGGAATTCAAGCTACAAGTTGTCCGCCTGGTTATTATAATGCGTTAACTACGGTCACGGATGCCTATGACACATACCCATCAGTACCGCCGCATTCTGGTAGAGAAAATTATTTTTTATGTTATCCAATTCCCTCTCCATCCATAACCCCAACAAAAACACCGACAGCTACCCCGACGATGACAGTAACACCGTCAGTAACAACTACGCCGTCGGTTACCCCAAGTGTAACTGTAACACCTTCTATAACAACTACACCATCAGTTACCAGAACGCCTTCTATCACTAGAACACCGAGTATCACAACTACGCCGTCTATTACGACCACACCTTCTGTTACTACTACGCCTAGTATTACTAGAACACCATCTATTACACCGTCTGTGACAGTAACACCTTCTATCACAACAACACCGTCAATAACGGTTACTCCAACTATAACATCTACACCTTCAATTACACCGTCAATAACTGTTACACCAAGTTTAACACGAACACCATCTATTACCACAACACCATCTATTACCACAACACCGTCTATAACTCCAACTAGAACAGTAACTCCATCAATAACACAAACAACAAATCAATCTGTAACACCAACGCCTACTCTTACACCTTCTATAACAACTACACCATCAATAACAGCAACTCCATCAATAACAGCAACTCCATCAATAACGCCGTCGATAACAACTACTAGAACTGTTACCCCAACGGTAACGCCCTCAATAACAACAACCCCATCGGTAACTACGACACCAACTAATACACCAACTCCATCGGTAACACCTTCTGCTACCACAATTAATTATGTATTTTGTGAGTGTACTACAGTTCCAAGCTGTAATAATTATCCAGATCCTACTGGTGGTGGATGTACAGCAGTTGCTGAAGCACTTACTCTCGGAACGTGTTGGCCGTGTACACAAGGAGTAGTAACGCCATCAGTAACACCGAGTGTCACTGCTACCCCTTCAATTACTAAAACACCAAGTACTACAGTAACTCCATCAATAACAACTACGCCAAGTATTACGCCAAGTATTACGACAACGCCGTCTATTACCACTACACCTTCTATTACTAGAACGCCAAGTATTACCGCTACGCCTTCTATTACTAGAACACCAAGTATTACTCCAAGTATTACCACTACGCCGTCTATTACTAGAACACCAAGTATTACTCCAAGTATTACCACTACGCCGTCTATTACTAGAACACCAAGTATTACTAGAACGCCTTCTATTACACCATCTATTACGCCAAGTATTACTACTACTCCAAGTATTACGCCGTCTGCAACAAAAACGCCTGCGCCCGTAACGCCTTCACCAGTAACACCTTCGCCGGTGACGCCTTCACCGGTGACGCCTTCGCCGGTGACGCCTTCACCAGTGACGCCTTCACCAGTAACACCTTCGCCAGTGACGCCTTCACCAGTAACACCTTCGCCAGTGACGCCTTCACCAGTAACACCTTCGCCAGTGACGCCTTCACCAGTAACACCTTCGCCAGTGACGCCTTCACCAGTAACACCTTCGCCAGTGACGCCTTCGCCGGAAACACCTTCGCCAGTGACGCCTTCGCCTGAAATACAATGTCCTACAATACCATGTGTTGATGCTCAAGATTGTTCACCGTGTGCATATTGCTGTGCTGGGCAATGTCAAAATACACCATGCCCACCCGTAGCACCAACGCCTTCACCGGTAACACCTTCACCGGTAACACCTTCACCAGAAACACCTTCACCAACACCATCACCAGCAACATGTACTTTTGGAGCTACTCAATGTGTGGGCCAAGATTTGTACACTTGTAATGGTACAGAATATGTATTATCGTGTACAAATTATATTGATTGCGGCGGATCGAACAGTTCGTGTGAGTAAAATCAATTGGTGAGGTAAAAACGTAAATATGTATTATAGTACAGTACGAATATACTAAATTGTAATACTGAAAAATAATTAAGAGGAAATGGTTATGAAAACAATATTGGTTACGGGAGCCGGTGGGTTTATTGCCGGACATATAGTAAAGAAATTAGCAGAAATATATACAGTACGAGCAATTGATAAAAAGCCGTTTGATAAATGGTATCAAATTACCGAGTCAGCAGAAAACATCGTCGGAGACTTAACGGATTACGATGTTGCTCTAAACGCCACGCAAGGTATTGATGAAGTCTATCATTTAGCGTGTGATATGGGTGGAATGGGATTTATCGAACACAATAAGACATTGTGTATGTTATCCATTATTCCAGACACCAATACATTAAAAGCAGCACACCTAAACGGAGCAAAGAAGTTTCTCTTCGCATCGACCGCTTGTGTCTATCCTGTGTATAAACAAAACACGACAGAACCAGAACCTTTAATTGAAGGTACAGAATACCCAGCCGATCCCGAAGATGGGTATGGTTGGGAAAAGCTGTTTATGGAACGCATGTGTCGTCATTTCACCGAAGATTTTGGAATTGAAACCCGTATTGTCCGATACCACAATGTCTACGGTCCAGTAGGTACGTGGCAAGGTGGACGAGAAAAAGCACCGGCCGCGCTCTGTAGAAAAGTCGCACATGCTTTACACACTAACTCTGATACGATTGAAGTGTGGGGTGATGGTGAGCAAACACGGTCGTTTTTGTATATTGATGATGCAGTCGAAGGAACAATTCGTGTAATGGATAGTCCACATCAATCGGCATTTAATATTGGATCAGACCGAATGGTGTCCGTTAATGAATTAATTACGATTATTGAAAATGCAGCTGGTGTCAAACTCCAACGTAAACATATTGAAGGACCGTTGGGAGTACGTGGAAGAAACTCACATAATGACAAAGTAAAGGCATTGTTAAATTGGGAACCTGCTATTACATTAGAAGAAGGAATGACTCGTACATTTAACTGGATACGGGAACAATATGGATTATATCATAGTACCAACTAGTAATAGTGAGTATCAATCGTGGCAGTGTCGTTTATTAAACTGGTCACGGAAGAAAGTAAAGCAATCAGGTAAACTTGTGTTATTACGATGTGCAGATCCGATGGGTAGAAATAGACCGTTGGATGAATACACAGACACGGATGTAGTAGTAATAGATTTACCAGATTATGCTACAGAATGGGAAAATCTAGAATCAGAATCAAAACGTGGTGAAAAATATTGGTGGGGAGCTATACCAAATAAATTCATGTCGATAAAATGGTTATGCGATAACTCTTCTTTTAAAGACGAAGATAATTTATTATTTCTAGACCCAGATATGATATTTTTACATCCAGTAGAATTTGTTCCTAAATATAACGAAATTATAGCACAAAGATTTATTCACTACGCACCGTTACAGAATTGGAAAATTGAAAATGATAGAGACGGGTTTGGTGTGATGTATCCATTTTGTATTAAGTTTGGTACATTAAAAAAAATAATAGACGATTATATTACCAGTTCAGAGCAAATTAAACGTGAAACGAAACGATGGGAATCTGAAATGTGGGGATTGGATTACGCAGTTAAAAAGAACAATTTAAAAATTCAATACGTAGAGGACTTTGGATTCTGTACGGCATGGAAAGAAAATGACAGTAATGAAGTCAGTCTTATCGCACATTTCCCGAATGAAATATTTGATGCGAATAATAATTCTTTATTTTTCAAACAAGATTACACACACAATCAGAATATGCAAATAGACGTAAATAGAGCAAGAAACAAATTAGATGAACTTTTGTTATCTAATATTGCACAAGAAAGAACGGATTATCTGTACCATTTAAAATGGAATTTTTCTAATATATTTAACAATTACACTGGTAAAACCGGATATATTATTTTAAAACCGTGGCCGGGTGGATTTAACAACATACGAATGTCATTAGAACTGGCGGTTTGTATAGCATATTTAACGAATAAGACATTAGTACTACCTCCAAAGTATAATATGTATTTGCTAAAAGATACGTTTGGGCTAGAAGATTTTTTTGATATGTCTGATTTAGGAATAAAAACAATGTCTTTTTTTGATTTCTGTAGACTGAAAAATATTACTCCTACGTTCGAAGCAGTTGCAGAAATTAGTAAAACCATAACAGAACCAGAATTTCACGTTTTAAATTTTACAGAATCACTACCAGACGAATCATTTAAACATGGACGTTCTGTAACTGATATGATTGAACTACTTGGTCACAATGAGTGTTTATTTTTTGATGGTAAATTGTTAGGAAATTTTTATCAAACCATATATACGACATTTGACGTAGAACTTAAAAAATTAATAGCACGGCACGTTCATTACACTCCTAAATTAATGGAATTGGGTTGGCGGGCAATAGAAGTGTTGGGAGACAGAAAATACTATGCAATCCACATAAGAAGAAATGATTTTCAGTATAAGCATTTGTTCATTACAGCGGAGCAAATCTATGATAATATCAAAGATATAATACCAGATGGTTCCACATTGTATATTGCAACAGACCATACCGATAAATCATTTTTTGACAAACTTGCCCAACACTATCAGTTACACTATTACGAAGATATTGCACATTTAGCAAAACTAGAAAATGTGCACTATAATTTTATTCCGATAATAGAACAACTCATATGTACAAGATCTATAAAGTTTATAGGTAACGATTATTCCACTCTTTCCTCGTATATATACAGACTTCGAGGATATATGAAAGATATAGAAGATAAAAACTTTTATATCAATACTAGTACGTTTAATCAAGATGAGCAATGTGATTCTACTGAAACAAAAAGATTCATAGGTAATTGGGCACGAGAATTTAAAGACGCCTGGGATTTTAAACCTAAAAAAATATTTGTTTCTGTAGCTAGCTATTGCGACCGCCAGTTATTAACTACATTAAGAAATTTATATGAAACGGCACAAGACTCATCACGAATTATGGTAGGTGTCCATCTTCAAGATAACGAAGAATATCATAAAGAATTACTTAATGAAAATTTTCCAAACATGAAAATATTATTTACTCCAGATGAAGATTCTCTGGGAGTTGTTTGGGCGCGTGAAAGAATAAAGCAAGAATTAATAACTGATGAGGATTTCTTTTTGCAGATTGACGCACACAGTAGATTTAAACAAAATTGGGATGGTATACTAATAAATCAATATAGAAGTATGCCAAACAAAAAAGTGGTATTCTCTACATATCCAAATGGATTCGAACTTACCGATACGGAAAAAAACTTTTTATCTATAAAAACTAATGCCCCATTAGTTATTAGTGGACATATGGATGTTGAAAATGTTAATCCAATAGATAACAGATTAGTTACAAAAAATTTAGTAGCAATGGATAAGTACGAAATATTCGACAACAAATGGATAGGTGCAGGATTTATATTTGCACCAATCGAATGGACTGGAGATATACAAGTACCTATGCAAATAAAATCTAAAGGTGAAGAAGAAGCACAAACGTTCTTATCTTATTTAAAAGGATGGGATATAAAATTACCCGCTGAGGCGACAGTATGGCATAATTATAATATACATGACTTGGACGGCACCGTATACAGAAAAACAAATCATAATGAAATAACAGACAAGTCTGTTGAAATTATAAATGATATACTTTTTAATACTTCCAATTCATATTCTCGTTCATTAGAAGAATTGGAGGATTACTTGTCAATTAAATTTAGACGGATCTAAAAATGGAAAAAATCTTTATAGCAATTGCAAGTTTTCGTGATTATGAACTACCACATACCATACTAGACCTAATTAGTAAAGCCGAAAATCCTCAAAGATTAGTATTTTCTGTAGTGCACCAATTTGATGAAGAGCCAGAGACGAATGAAAACTGCATCAATCATTTACTCGGCAAGTATCCAATACATTTAGAATTGCACCATTGGACAGAATCAAGAGGTGGTTGTTGGGCAAGAAATATAGCACAGAAATATTATGCAAATGAAAGATATGCATTACAAATAGATTCACACACTCGGGTTATAAAACATTGGGACTCCGTGTTAATACGAAATATAGAAAATTTAAGAAACATATCACCAAAACCTATAATTTCATATTTATCTCCATCATACTCTAGAAATGACGAATATGGTATAGACTATTTGTTTAGTAATATATTTGATATGGATAAAATACAAATACCTAAAATAAAAAATATAACTAGTCAATACTGGATTGAATACGGTGGATATGAAAATGAACAGCGTACTGGATATAAAAATGTAAGAGTCCCCGTACTATATGGTGGGTTTATATTTTCAGACGGCCAATGGGTAGTTGAAGTGGAACAAGATCCATTACATTATTATACTGGTGAAGAATTTGCTTTAGCCGTAAGATCGTATACAAAAGGATATGATATATACACGCCCGATAGAATAGTATCGTGGCATAGAGCACATAACGAACCAAACAAAAAACACTTTACCGTACTACCACCGGAATTTGGACAGTATAGACATAAAGTTGCGATGGAACGACTTCGAAGGTTATTTGAAGGTGGTGATCTGGGTAAATACGGTCTGGGTACACATCGAACTCTAGATGAGTACGAGCAATTTTCAGGAATAGATTTCAAAAATAAACAAATTAAGACTCTGTAACATAAAACGGTTATGTTTAATTTATCAATATACACAGGACACAATGCGTCATTTACGATAAGTCGAGATGATGAAATTCTAGAAGTTGTGGAATTGGAAAGATGGCTAAACGTTAAAAATATAAGTTTAACGTGGTATCTACCTACCACTCATAATCCTATACATGCTGTAAAAGAAATACTTCTATACTTCAAAATAAAATATGGTGCAGACAAATACCAAAATCTAATATGTAACCCTACAGATTTGGAAGTACTCACGGGTGGATATTGGTCTGCACACGGAAGTGTTTTAGATATTTTTAACGCAAAAAATTTAATAGAGATGGGTCACCAAGAAGGACACGCGTATAATGCATTTTATCAAACTAATTTAAAAGAAGCAACAATTATTAGTTTTGATGGTGGTGGTAATGATGGGTGTTTTAATTTTTATAAAGCAACTAGACAGAATGGAGTCACATTATATAGAACGGAACCTGATTATAATATCGGAGAAAAATATGCACAAATTGGATTTTATTGTAGTTCATTGAGCAAACAAGATAGATTTCAAGGATATCTGGTACATTCGGGTAAGTTGATGGGATTGTCAGCATACGGTAAAATTTTACACAATAACATAAATAATTTTTTAGAATACTACAAAGGACATCATTCTACTTACGAGGACAAGTATAACAATTATAAAAAATTAGGTTATCCAGATGAGTTAACTGGCCAGTTAGAAGTGGATGTAGTCAGAACTTCTCAATATGCGTTTGAGCAATTGTTTGAAAAGTTATCATACAAAGATATCATAGGTAGTGATGACAAATTATGTTTAACTGGTGGATGTGCTTTAAATGTACTGAATAACACACAAGTAAATAAATTAACAAAGACGCATGTAACGCCAAATCCAGACGATAGAGGATTGAGTTTAGGATTTATGTTAGGGTTTTTAAAGCCATCGGATGCATTTGATTCCACTTATATCGGACCTGAAGTTTGGGATAGACATTTATTACATGAGTACGTAAACAAATATAATGCAACCGAAGTAGATTTCACAAAATTAGCAGAAGATTTAATTTCTGGAAAAATTATTGGAATTGTTCGTGGTCGTTCTGAACACGGGGCTAGGGCATTGGGAAACAGAAGTATTCTTTGCATGCCAACTGTAGGTATGAAAGATATACTAAATGCAAAAGTCAAACATAGAGAATATTATCGTCCGTTTGCACCCGTAACTAGATTGGAAGATGCAAATACTTATTTTGATTGGGAAGGTGAAGCACGTTGGATGACATTTAGCCCAAGAGTAAAAACGGAATACCGATCAATTTTACCATCTGTCACACATATCGATAACACGGCTAGATTGCAAACAGTAACAGAAATGCAAAATTCTTTTCTGTATCACCTATTAGGTGAAGTAAAACGACTTTCAGGAGTCGGTGTATTAATAAATACATCCTTCAATATCGCAGGAAAACCAATTCTGAATACATACAGAGATGCTGTCTGGATGCTAGAAAATGTGGAAATGGATGGGTTGATTTTGGAAAATTATTATATAAAAAAGGATTAATATGACTAAAATTATAGTACTAAACCAATCAACGTGGCATTTTGAATATAATGCAATAGATGCGTTAGCAAAAAGTACATGGGCAAGAGTAAAACACCCAGACGTAACAGTTATTCATTATTACGGAGGTTATGATTTAGAAGATAAACCGTATTCACATTTAAGTGGAACGCCCGCCAAGGGTTCTGCGATTATGTATGATAACCACGGTAATAATATTCTTGTGTGTGGGGTACAAGATGTAGTAAGCAATCCTCTTACAGATCCACGTAATCAAAAACTTATCATAGCATATGAGTGGTGTCTTAATAATTTAGAATTTGATTATATAGTTCGAATTTGTAATACGACTTACCTTGATATTAAAAAGATGCACAAATTTCTAGATTCACTGGAAAGAAAAGATAAACAATATGATGGTGCACGAAATATGTACAACAATGAGTATTATTTTTGCGGAGGAAGTTTTAATTATCTATCAAAAGATTGTGTACAACAATTAGTAAACAATAAAGAAGAATATTTATCTTTACCGTATCCGTTATCTATGGAAGATCTTGGTGTGGGAGTAATACTATTTAATAAATTAAATTATGCCGTCTGGGACGAAGTACATCAAGATGTAAAAACATCCGCTACAAGTTTAGGCGATAACGGTGGCCCGTTAGTAGATTACGTCGATGACATAATAGCAAATGAAAAGTATTTTGCGTATAGATTTAGAATCAGTAGTACGGAAGAGTACATACAATTTCACAATAAGGTTTTACGAAAATATGTTTAATATAGGAATGTTTGGTTCTCATAATGCAACAATAGCTATATCAAAAGATGACAAACTTTTAGAAGTAGTGGAAGTAGAAAGATTTACTTCAATAAAAAATTGCGCATTATGGTTTTACTATAACATAAGAGAGCCATATAATATAGCAGTGATTCACGAAATAAAAAACTACTTTAATCAAAAATATGGAGTAACGGAATATGAAAGCGTAATATATAATTCCGTGCACCAAGAATACTATAAAATATTTCCCGCTAAAAAATACACATGGTTACCACACCACACAGCTCACGCATACTCTGGATTATACCAATCCCCATATAGTAATGCGTTAATAGTATCAGCTGATGGTGGTTCAGATGAAGGATTTTTCAATGTGTTTATAGGTGATAAGCGCGCGGGTATTACAAAAATATATTCTGGTAAAAGAGATTTAGCTGTTCCATATGGATTGGTTGCACATTATATTGAAGATATACGAAAGGAAGAACCGTTTTGGGGAAACTTGGTGTACGCCGGAAAAATTATGGGGTTTGCAAACTACGGAAACGCCACGGAAGAATTCGTCAATAAATTACATACTATATATAATAGCGGGGATGATGGGAAAATACCGGAAACGGTGACTACAATAAGGAAGGTTCTTGACATTCCAGAGGAATTTAGATTCACTGGCCAAGACGCTAAAGATTTAGCTGCTTCAAATCAATTTGTCTTTGAGCAACTTTTTGAAGAAGAGATAACGCCATTTTTAAAGGAATACCCTTCATTACCCTTAATTTTAGTTGGTGGGTGTGGGCTTAATATATTAAATAATACCAAACTTGCTAGAACTAGAAACGTATTTGTTCCACCTAATCCAAATGATTGTGGGTTGGCGGTTGGATTATTAGCATCTACTATCAAACCAACAGAACCAATTGATTGTACATATGCTGGGCCCGTAGTATGGGATAGACATGAATTAATAAGAATTGCACACGAACGATCGGCACAAGTACTTGACATCGCTAAATTAGCAGACTATATTATATCTGGTAAAATTGTAGGTGTGGTACGAGATAGATGTGAACATGGTCCAAGAGCACTAGGAAATAGAAGTATATTGTGTAATCCTGCTATTACTGGAATAAAAGATATATTGAATGCTAAAGTAAAAGGTAGAGAATATTATCGTCCCTTCGCTCCCGTGGTCCGTCTAGAAGATGTTAACAAATATTTTGAATGGAATACTGAAAGCCGTTGGATGAGTTTTTGTCCAAGAGTAAAAGATGAATATAAAAATAAACTAGAAGCAATAGTGCACGTGGATGGTACAGCGAGAGTACAAACTGTAACTAAAAAACAAAATGAATTTTTATATAATTTATTAACAGAAATGCATAATAAAACTGGAATAGGTGTATTATTAAATACTTCGTTCAATGTGGCAGGAAAACCAATTTTGAATACGTATAAAGAAGCACTCACAGTTCTAGATAGTAAAGAGATGGACGCCGTTATATTGGAAGATTATATTATACAAAAAAACAGAGGATCACAGTTATGAACAACCAATCAGAATTTTTTGCTCGACATGGGTATGCATACATTAAAGACGTACTGACACACCAGCAGTGCGACGACTTTGCTCAGTTGATGTATGACATGAAAGCTACAGATCGTTTAGTTTATGAAGGTGGTGACCAAAAGTTTTATGATAATTCGTATGGTGGAAACCATCCAGAGTTTGAGGCCGCATTGCGATCATTAACAGACAGATTGCAAGACGAGTTGGGAGTTAAAATGACTCCCGCTAATTCGTTTGGACGCATTTATTATAATGGTGGAACTTTACACAAACACGTTGATCGTCAAGGTCTTGATTACACTATGTCTATTACGCTATTTAATAGTTTAGATAAGGAATGGCCATTGTGGTGTATTGATAAGACAAATAATCAAGTTCCTTTGAATATTGGTCGAGGTGATGGTGGTATGATGTTAGGAACAACAATGACACATTGGCGTGATGATTTAATTTGCGAACCACACCAGCATGTTGTTCAACTATTCATGCATTGGAGTTTTGCATGAACGAAAAACTTAAACACGAATTTGAGATTATAATACACGCTGTACATGCTATGAATCCAACGGCAAATGGGTGGGGATGCATAGAAACTCGAAGTGGTGGTGGTAGTACATTAGAATCTACAAAACCTTTAAGAAATGCATTGCCAAAATTATTTGATACATTTAATATCAAATCAATTCTAGACATACCGTGTGGTGACTTTCATTGGATGAAAGAAGTCAATTTGACGGGAATCGAATACGTCGGAGCGGACATTGCCGAAGTATTCGTCAATGACAACAGACTAAATTATCCACAGCATGAATTTCTACATTTAGATATTACAGAAGATCCTTTACCTAAAAAGGATTTAGTTATAGTGCGAGATTGTTTTATACATCTTTCTTATGAGAATATAAAAAAGTCCCTAGAGAACATAAAAAATAGTGGAAGTACATACTTGCTAACCAGTAGTAGAAGGAATCTTATAGAAAATAAAGATATTTTAGACTCTGATTTTAGACAAATTAATATGGAAATAAATCCATTTTATTTAAACCCTATATATTGTATTGATGAAGATACGTCTGAACCATATCGATCTATGATATTAATCAAAATAGATGATTTAAAATAAACTTAAAATAAAGAGGTTACTATGAAAATGATAGCATATCCCGCATCCGACAGACCGTTTAGACTACAGCCTGCTGGATCTAAACGTCCTTGGATGGACGATGCAGTAAATAAAAACCCGTACAGATGTTTACCATTATCTATGGCTAATTCATTTGGGTGGGAAATATTGTCAGAGGCACACTTCACAGCAGAGTGGGATGGAAATAATGCGCCTTCTGGTGTAAAAATAAAACACCACGATGGTTATGGAACTCCATCGTCTCACTTTGGAGAAGGTACCTTAACTTGGCATGCTGGATGGTTATTCCAAATGGAATATCCATACGGACTATACGTTACTGGTGCACCGAACACACCTGTGCCAAACGTTATACCATTGTCTGGGGTAGTAGAAGCGCACTGGTTAAGATATTCCTTTACTCTAAATTGGAGATTTACACAACCTGGATCTTTTGAAGTAAAAATAGGAGATCCTATTGCGCTTATTTTCCCTATCGACTTGACGGTGTTTGATAATACGGAAGCAGAAATTCGTTCGCTCCACGATCCAGAATTCAAAGAATTTCACGATGATTACTGGAATTGGAATGTTTCGAGATTAAAATATATGTCCGAACAACGAGCGGGTCACCATTCAGCAGATGTATGGCAGAAACACTACTTTAGAGGAGTATATCCGGCTGAAGTAAAGGATGGATCGCTTATGGGTGATCCAACTGCTTCAAGTAAAAAGTGTCCATTTCATACTAACGCGGAAGGTAAACAACAGTCCACGCATAGAACCAAACCAAATGTACGGGAATTTGTTGATAAACGAATTGGTAAGTTTGAAACGCCGCCTATATACTGGGAACTGACAAAAAAGATTCAAGATCAACGTAATCTAGAATCTTCTCAAAACGCACAATCGACCAACCAGCAAGTTGCTGTAAATTCCAAAGAAATAGAAATGGAAAATAAAGTGAAGGAGTTAGAGTTGAAGTTGCGTATCGCTGAGACGCAATTAAAATTACAAAGTACTCAACTTCCAAAAGCTAATAAGAGTAAGACAGCAACAAAGAAAAAGAAGATTTCAGTTGAGGTAAAATAAATGAAAGAAGTAACGATGGACGTTCCTATCGCATTAGCGCAATTGATATTAAATAATAACGAAGCGTTAAAAAAATATCAATCACAATTAATGCAACAGATTAAACTTGCTAATGAACAAATGATGCAAATATTAAAATTAGATCCAGAGGAGGGTTGGCAATTGGACATGGAACGAATGGTATATGTTCGTGCAACAACTCCAGAAGAAATACTAGAGGTTGAGGCTTAATGCATCCTTCGTTGGATGAAGTGGTCTTTACGTGGGGAAAATACTCGGGGCATACGTTGGGTAGCGTTCGGCGTACTGCCCCGCAGTATTTACAATGGATAACCACAACTAAAACATTACCAGCAAAATGGATTGAAGCAGCACAACGAGCTTTGTTAGGTGATGATGTATCGGACTTACAACTACCCCGTGTCAAGCAATCCGATAAACCCAAAGAAGAACGAGAACAACAGACAGGTCCAATTGAAGTCCATTTGAAGGACACCAAGACGGCCTATATTGTCATGCCGTACAACAAACTCCTATTGGAACAATTCAAGTATGAGATTGACGGACGGAAATGGAATGGTGATGAAAAGCATTGGGAGTTTCCCGCAGTACATCTTCCAAAAGTCAAGAAGTTGTTTCCAAATTCCGTTTTATCATCGTCGGCTGAAAAATTATTAGGTAAGTTACAAGAACGTCGGGAAGATTTAGATGAAATTCGTCAAAAGGAAGATACGGATTTTGAAATTAAGGGATTGAAACTCAACCTCTATCCATACCAAAAAGTTGGTGTACAATTCGTCGATAGAGCTGGTGGTCGGTGTCTCATTGCGGATGCGCCGGGATTGGGTAAGACGGTGCAAGCTATTGCGTACGCACAACTTCATAATCTCAAAACGTTAATTGTTTGTCCTTTGTCCGTAGTCGTGAATTGGCAACGTGAAATTAAAAAGTTCACGGGCAAAGAGAGTACTGTTTGGGATAGTAAGGTGTACGATGGAAACCTTAAACACCAGTTTCATATTACCCATTACGATGCAGTTGCGAAAAATAATCATTGGCTTCGTGACCAAGGATTTGACTTATTGGTGTGTGATGAAGCAACCTATCTAAAGAATCGTCAGACTATTCGAGCAAAGAGCATTCTTGGGTCGTGGAAAGAACGCCGTAAGTATCCCGGCATCAAAACCAAGTATACGATTTTCTTGACGGGAACGCCGGTCATGTCTCGTCCGATTGAAGCATTTAGTTTATTGAACTTCTTGGATAAGGAACGCTTCAATAACTTCTTCCATTTCACGCAAAGATATGGTGGATGGAAAGGTCAAGCACCAATGAATCTTCAAGACCTCCACGACCGCACAAAAGATTTGGTAATTCGACGAAAGAAAGATCAAGTACTAACGGAATTACCGGCTAAACAACGGAATGATTTATATGTGGAATTGACGAAGGACGAAAGAAAAGAATACAACGAATTATTGAAAGAATTATTTGGTAAATGGAAAATGGATGGGAAACCTTCTATTAAACACATGCCAAAACTACAAAGCTTCCTAATTGAAAAGAAGTTACCTCGGTTGGTAGAAATGATTGATGAATTTCTGGATAACGACAAACCCATCCTCATCTTCAGTAATTATATTGCTCCATTGAAGTTCTTGCTGGAACATTATGGACATCACGCAGCACTATTGACAGGTGAAATGAATAAAAATGAACGCCAAGAAACTATTGACAAATTAGTTAGCGGGCAGGCTAAGATTGGATTATTCAGCCTGTTAGCAGCCGGTATGGGTATCGACGGATTGCAACACAAGATTGATACGGTTGTATTTCTGAATATGGATTGGGTTCCCGCAAATCACGAACAGGCAGAGGACAGAACCCATCGTATTGGCCAAAAGGCACAAGTACAGGTCTATTATATGGTCTGTGATGGTACGATGGACGAGTATATGCGTGATATTCTAAAAGAAAAACAATCGGTAGCCGATATGATTGTAGATGGTGCATTGGTTACGCCGGATAAACAAAAGTCTTATTTTAAGGAGTTTGTCAGAAGATTAAATAGCGCATATAATGAACGCTTTGACATAGAAAACGATTCTGACTGATATTTATTAATATCAGCAGTAAATATTTTATATTAATAAGGAGTTACATATGGAGCAAAAAACAGTTACAGAAAATCTATTTCCAACTGAAGTAATTGATTTACCTTCAAAGGGAGTCTTTTATGCAGAAGGAAGTCCGTTACGTTCTGGACAAATCGAAATTAAGTATATGACCGCAAAGGAAGAAGATATCCTTACGTCAACTAACTTAATTCAGAAAGGTGTTGTGTTGGATAAGTTGATGGATAGTTTAATCGTCACAAAGGGTGTAAAATCATCGGATCTATTAATTGGTGATTTAAATGCAGTGATGGTTGCTACCAGAATTCTTGGATATGGTAAAGATTATTCTGTAGGAATGACTTGTCCGAAGTGTGGCAAGACTATTGAAGAAACGGTTGATTTGACTACATTAAAAACAGAAAACGAACCAGACGGAAATAGTCCGACTGAAATTAAAATAGTTCTTCCGGTGTCTAAAGCAGAAGTAACATTAAAGTTGTTGACCCGTGGAGATGAATTGGCTATTGAGAAGGAAACGAAGGCTCTTAAGAAGGCAAATTCAGAAATAGAATCCGATACGACCGCAAGACTTCGAGCAATGATTTCGTCAGTAAACGGTGAAACAAACAAAGGAAAGATTTGGACATTTGTGGAAAACTTGTTAGTTAAGGATACAAGATTCTTACGTGAACAGTACAGACAGCTTATTCCAGATGTTGACTTCAATGTAAATGTTGATTGTGATTCATGTGGTTCTGACAACTTATCGGTGAGGTTGCCTATCGGCATCAACTTCTTTTGGCCTGACGCCGGAGTACAAGGCTGAAATCCATAAGTCGATGCTGATAACAGCACACTATTCAAAAGGGGCGCTTAGCGTCATAGAGTTATATCAAATGCCTGTTTATCTTCGAAATTTCTATATACGTGAGTTTGGTAAGTTGAAACAAGAAGAAGCAGACAGAATAGAAAAGGCATCTAAACGGTAATCCATATGATATTACTCAAAGAACTTTTAAGTGATTATGATAGAGGGTATAAAGGATGGGCACGAGCGGGTTCTCCAATGATAACGGTAGTGGACAACTTCCGAGTATTCGCTGGATCGGCAACTCGTTCTGCCACTCCTTTGTATACTATTAAAGGTAATAAATTATTTAAAGGTTTAGCAACAGCTGGAGCACCATTAGCTACATTGGTCGGGGATTTAATGTTTCCGGGGTGGCATGTTAATGGCGCACCAATGGCTCGATTAAAAAGAGATATTTCTATAAAAGGTGCAGCAACTATGGGACCAGCAATAGCAACTGCACCAAGTGGAAATGTTGCTACGTTGTTTGCGGCAACATATCACGCACTTCGAGGATAATGAATGGCGGAAGATACTACGGTAAACACCGAAGAATTATCTAGTACGATTGCTTCGCTTACAGCAAGTTTAAAAAAGTTATCTGAAGATGCCGGAAAGGTTAATCTTAAGGGTGCGTCAGATTCTGCTACAAAAACATCTTCCTCATTAAAAGAATTAAGTAGTACTGCAAATACTATTAAGAGCGCACTTAAGCAGTTCGGTGATGAGGTAGCCACGGCTACTAAACAGTTAGATGCAACTAAACAATCACTTCAAGAGCAATCGACGCAAGCAAGTAGACTCAAGCGTTCGATGGGTGCCGCGTCTAATGAATTTTTAAATGTAATTCAGACAACTAAAGCAGAATATGCCGTAGCAAAAGCTAAGGTATCAGTTGCACAAGCATCAGTTGCACAAGCACGAGAATTGTTGAATGCACAGAAACAACACACGGCTGCATTATTAAAAGAAGCAGATAGTACGTTTGCAACCCTAGAACAAAAAGTCCAAGAACAAGGTGGAGTGCAAGCATTAATTGATTCTAGAAACGAATCGTTAGGATACGTACAAGCTCAAATAAAAGCAGCACAAGGTGAAAAGCAAGCAACTGAAGAACGAATATCGCAAATAAAGAGCGCAAATCAAGCGTTACAGAGTCAAGCAGAATCTTCAAGAGATCTAGAAAGATTCATGCAATCTCAAATTAATGCTGCTAATGAAGATGTTGCAGCAAGTAACGATAGAATTAAATCATTACGAGGTAATGAAGAAGTTCAAAAATCTCAAATTGATGCGGTAAATGAAGAGATACGTCGAATTCAAAAACGTGGTGAATTCAAAGGTAGAGGAAAACAGAAGGAATTAACACAAGAAGAAGAACAACTTGTAAAAACTCTACAAGCTAGAAAAGAAAGTATCCTTGCTGCGTTTAATGAAACAAAAGAAATGCGAAAAGCAGAGATTCAGTACAGAGACAGTATTGCTGCTTCAATTCCTGGTATGGAAGCAGATATGCAGTCAGCAGCCGATGCCGCAGGTGCTTACGAATCCGCTATTGCACAAAACAATAATACTCTCACGCGAGAAAACTTACGTCGATTGGATTTAATTCAATCTATCGGTGGTATGGAATCTGAAGCACAACAAATAAGTGAAGGATTACAAGAATTAGAAGCAATAAATAACGATTATCAAAGTGAAATAGATAATTTAACAGACAAATTGCAACAGCAAGCTGGAGAGGTGCTACAGTCAACAGCCGCTGAAAATAATTTACAAAAAGCTTTAGAAGATAGAATCGCCGAAGAAGAAACCGTTAGAAAGGAAGCAGCAAATACATTGGCGTCTGGTATAGCAAAGAGTATGAATGCGCTTGCGGGTACATTACAAACATTAGGTAATGCTCTTGGTAATCTAGTAGCTACGGTACGTCAAACGCAACAACAGTTTGGATTGTCAGCGGGTTCTGCTGCAAAATTAAAATTTGAAAATCTTGTAGCTAGTGTTAAGAGTTTTGCTGGAACATTTACTTCGTTAGGTAAACAGGCTGGCGTTACTACGGAACAAATTCAAGAAGCACAAGCAGCATTCCAATCTGAATTTGGTGGCGTACTAACTTCTGGTGCCGCCGCTGATATAGCACGTCAAGCTAAAGAAATGGGTGTTGGTGCTGGTGAGTTGGCAAAAGCACGCCGTGTCTTTATGACCCAAACAATGGGTGATACTGGTGCTGCAAAGAAAGCACAAGATCAGTTCGTTAGTGAATTTGCTAAGAAGGGATTGACTTCTAAAGATGCAATGGCAGCAATTGGTCAAAATTCCGAATTGTTGGCTCGAAATGGAACACGATTTGCTGTTTCATTTGCACGCGCCGCAGCAGACGCAAAGAAGATTGGTGTAGATTTAGGTAAGATTGATCAAGTCGGTGATAATATTATTGGTGACTTTGAAGGCTTCCTAGAGAAACAGGCAGAACTTGGAGCAATGGGCTTCGGATTTGATAGTAGCAGACTGGCTGAAGTTGCGGAATCTGGAGACACCGGTGCGTTGATGGAAGAGTTGAGATCACAACTTGCATCGCAAGGTAAAGACCTAACTAAACTTCGTCGGTCAGAACAACTAGCTCTATCACAAGCGTTTGGTATTTCTATGGAAGAACTCCAACGTTTGGGAGCACCGAAAGGAACTGAAGGTTCTGGAGAAGCAACGTTATCACCGGAACAATTACAAAAAGATGCAAACGGATTCTTATCCAGATTAGTTAACCTTGGGGAAGCACAGGCATTAGTATTTACTGGAATTGCTACAACACTTGGATTTATAGCAAAGGGATTGGGAACTTCAACTGCCCAAAACATAATTTCTAAATTTATAAAATTGCCTGGAACCGGAGCAGCGGGAACTGCAGCGACATCCGCCGCAGGCACTGCAGCGACATCCGCTGCAGGTACTGCTGCAACACAAACTACTTTCCTACAAGGATTACGTACCGCTATAACATCACCGTTACAAAGTATTAGAACGGCTATAGCTGCGCCTGGTCGAGTTACTGGTTCTATTATGCAGGGTGCGGGGTCAGTAGCAAAATCTCTAATATCGCCTGTAAGTAAAGGTGTGAAGCTGGGTGGATCTGCATTATCTGGTATATTTGGAGCAGCCGAAGGATTTATGACGGCTAGACAGCAAGGCAAATCTGGAACAGAAGCTGCGGGTTCCGGTTTGGTTCAAGGTGGATTGGCTGCTGTGGGAACTGCTTTGGGAGCAATGGGAGGTCCACTTGGTATGATGGTCGGTGGATTTATAGGAAACACATTAGGTAAATCAATTAACAAATACTTCCCAGGCGTTGCACACGTATTCGGTCAACAAATATCAGGATTTATCAGTATGTTCACGCCAATTAAAGAAGCATTTGGTATGGTGTGGAAATCATTATCACCAGTAAAAGATGCGTTTATGTCAATGTTTGCAGTCTTTTCTGGTCCCGGTGGTGAAACAAGTGAAACCGCTAAGAAATTAGGTAAAGCATTTGAAGTGGTTGGGTCGGTCATTGGTATGATTGTACTACGTCCATTACAACTCTTGGCAGTAGTATTGAGAGTGTTTTCTGGTGGTTTGGAAATTACATTTCGTGGATTAGCCGTTATAACTAAATTACTTTCTGGAGATTTCTCTGGAGCAAAAGAAGCGGTGGGTAAACTGTGGGATTCAGTCAAGAGTCTATTTTCTGATATAGGTAAAATGATGGTAGATTTCTTCTTTGGTCCAATAAAGAAATTCTTCCCAGACTTCTGGGCACTGGTAACCGAGAAGTTCAATAGTGTGGTTGATTGGTTTGCAAGTTTACCAGAAAAAATAACGGCAGGTCTTTCATCAATAGGTGATTGGTTTACTTCATTACCAGAAAAAATATCTACAGCATTTGATACAGCAGTAACTTGGTTTACATCATTACCAGAGATGATTTGGAATGGTATAACTGGTGCGTTTACAAGAATATTTGATTGGATTAAGGAAAAGATTTCTTCCTTGAATCCGGTAAATGCTGTGAGAAGCGTGGCGAGTAAGTTGAACCCGATGAACTGGTTTGGTGATGACGTAGTATCTCGTTCAGGATATGGTGAACGTACTTTGGTTACACCGTCTGGTGCAATTGCATTGAATAATAGAGATAACGTTGTTGCATATGCTGATGATATGGTATCTGATGCAGTAAATACTGGTGTAAGATTCTTATCATTTGGTGCGTTGGGTAGAGATGCAAATAAACAAAAAACTGAAACTACACCATCTGTTTCGGTTGATTTGACCAAGTTAGAAGCAAAACTGGACCAAGTAGTAAACGCTATTGGTAGAATGAATGTAGAAGTAGACGGTCAAAAAATTGGTAAGATTTTGGTGGGCAGAACCGATGCCTCAACAACTGTCGGCTTAATGCGTAGAGGATAATTATGGCATTTACTAATCTAGAAAAACGGTATAATCAGACAGTCAATAAATTATATAAAGGCGCAACCACTAAATTCGAAAATGGAAAACCGAGTACCGGTAGAAATGACGACCCTCTTGTAGTTCGTCGCGTCGGTGATGGATATTTTGGTGGAGCAAGTAGAGCATTGGGACGCGCTCTACCAGTAACTAGTGCATTACAAGATGTAAAACGATTGACACTTTTTACATTTAGTGTTCGTGGAGTAACGTTTTTATTGAAACAGCAATTACTTCAAACTGGAAACACATTTGAGCAAACACGATTAATTAATCCTGTATTTGCTATTGGCAACGCCGTACCATTTCTGCATTTACGACGACACCTACGGCCATTAAACACTTTATTAAAAAAAACAGATACATCTTACTCAAACGTAAGAAAATTAGGACAGCTGCAAAAATCAACATATGATAGTTTTACAAAAAATGCAACTGGTGGTATAAAAGGACTACTGAAAAAAATAGCAGGACCAATTACCAGTACTATTTCTGCCTTCACTGCGAAGAAAAACGTTGGTGACGATTTTGGATATGATGCAGATGGTTGGAAAAAAACTAGACCGGAATTAGGAACAAAAGATAGTGATTACATATTATCTTTTGTTAACCCGACAGTCAGATTCAAATACGGCGGTGTATTAAATCCAGAAAACGAAACGTTTGTATTTTCGAATACGATTAGATATGGTGCAATACCTAATGGTGCTGGTAGGTGGGATGGATTATACAAAACGTATTTTTATATATCAAACGGATCATCAGATTGGTCATACAAGATATTCGATTCCGACTACACTAACGGTTCTTACACACGACCTGACCGTGGAGGTACTGCCGGAGGTGTTCCAAATGATGATGGTGTTAGCATAGGGGCCGATGTGTCCAGAACTGCATTGGTGTCCGACGTTGTAGAGGAATATGGACTGTTGGCGCTTTATAACAAAGAAGATATGCAAGCTAAGCAACAGCTCATAGATAATCAGCAAAAGTTTATCGATGCAGAAAATGCTTGGATAAGTGAAATTACAAAAAATAACGAAGAATCAATACCATTCTTGAAATACTTTGAGGGTGATGTAGAATCTATTACGGGTGATAAGCAGTTTGAAGATAGTGGAATGACTTCTCAAAATGCAAAATATATTGCAATAAACAGAACAACTCCGAATAAAAGAATTTCTTATATCAAAGACCCATCAAATGAAACGGGTTCAAGTGCAGCAAACATACTACGACCATACAGAAATATTAATAATGATTTTGATGATGCAATCACAATAGCAATAGCTATGGGTAATGATGACCCGATAAAATTCAGAGCGTTCATAAAAGACCTACAACAATCTGCATCACCTGAATACAAAAATTATCAATATATCGGTAGAACTGAAAAGTTTATCAGTTATGTTACTGTGCAAAGAGAAATTAGTTTTAAACTCGGTGTGTTGGCGTTTTCTAAAGACGAGTTAGACGTTGTGTGGAAACGTATTAATTATTTAACGGGATTGGTCTATCCTTATGGAATTAATAAGGGTATTCTTCAACCAAATATTATTCGATTGACGATCGGTAATATGTATGTAAACCAGCCGGGATATTTAACTTCACTGTCTACTAATTTCAATGAGATAACAGAATCGTGGGATATAGATAGAGGAGTTCCAATGGGAGCACAGGTTGATATGAAGTTCGTATTGATAGAAAAGAAATCACGTATTGCAAGTTCACCGTTCTATGGTATTACAGAACAAATGTCTGGTTCAGTTGGTCCATTTGAACAGACAATCACAACGAGATAACATATGCCGAAGTATATAAATCCAATACTTATTGACAGAGACGATAATGAAAAACGTCATTATACGTCTGCGATACCAGACGCATACGATTCTTCTGATACTGATTTTAAATACGTTGCTCGTATGGGTGACAGATGGGATTCAATCGCGTATAGATTTTTGGGATCTCCTAAATATTGGTACATTATAGCACGAGCTAACGGTGGTGCAAATGGGTCAATATTCATACAGCCAGGACAGCAAATAATAATACCACAACAGTTATAATATATGCCAGAGTCTAAACACAATTTCGGTTCATTTGACTATAAAATCACGAATCCAGAAATACGAAAAATCCTAAAGGCACGAAGTGTGTTGGATAACACAATTCAAGTAGCAATGCCATTCGTCAAAGCAACCACCACTATTCAAATACCAGAATATTTGGGAGCGGGTAATATTGGATTCACAATTGGATTACACGCTATTAATTCAGACGTTAGAGCAGAAGATATGTTATCTAACGCTGGAGGAACAGCGCCGTATGTAGGATACACATATACTGGTGATGGTACGAATCAAAAAATATATGCACAATATCCTGCCGATAATCTTTTAGCTAAATTTTTTGAAGATAACATTCAATTAGCCACCTCTGCCGAAGGTAAAGACTTTTTAAGAATACCACCGCCTGGTATAACCAAAATGACAATCGGTAGAAATAAGAATGGATTATTAGCAAGCGGACAGTTAGAAATTTCAGTACCATCGTTGGCTCAACTTGAAATATTGCATAGAACTTTTTTCATACCGGGTGTTGGTATGGTATTGGAGTGGGGGCAACAGTTTGCGGCAGAACTATCACCGTCGTTTGGAGAACGTGGTGATATTTCGGAACATTTATTTCCTTGGTACGACAGAGGTAGATTAACTTCGTTGTTAGATAGACTAGCGAAACGTGAAGTTGGCTTAGAAGAAATTTTAAATTGTTATGTGTATCCGACTCAAGGACAGTATATGTGGATGTTTGGTAGAGTAGCAAACTTTTCTACTAAAGCAAACTCTGATGGTTCATTCGACTGTTCTGTAAAAATAGTAGGTCCGTCTGAAGATGCGTGGGCATATTCTACTAAACAAACTGTTGTTCCACCAAAAGACAATTCCGGACAAATTTGTGCGGAAGGAGCTAATAGTGTCGAGTCGTTCTTTACTAAAACAGTCGGAGGCGGCCTTAATTTAAAGTCACTACTAGACGGTGTATATAAAGGAGAGTTATTACCAGAATGGAAAGACCATGTGGAATATTTTCAGAATGGTAATAAAAAGGAAGGGGAGCCTGGCGCAGATACGCAAAAACCAAACACATCAGAAAAAAGTTTTGCGGAATCCGATGATGCATATTTTATGACATGGCGATTCTTTGTTAATGTAGTAATTAATCATCCAGAACATGGTGTTAAAGCGATATTCGAAAAAGCAGGACTTCCTGAAAGTACAAAACAAAAAATAGCATTGATACGACCATATTTGGATGGACCAGCACGTTCTTCTGCTCCAACTGCAATTAATTCGCCTGGAGGAGAAAATATTGATGATCCTTTAGAAAATTATATTGGTTTTAATCAATTCTTACGTTCGGTTGACCCCGGTACAATGATTGTTGTCAATGAGGCAGCCGCAGTATTAGCTTCACAAGACAATAGCCCCAACCGTGCGGACCCAGAAGTTCGTAAATTATTAAACGAAACAGATAAATCTAAAGAATTTGCTAAGATAGGTAAGTTGGAAACGTCAACTAATGCAGCAGGAGACACGGCTCCAGCTAACTCTAGAGACAGAGCATTCTTAAGTACAGGTGTCTGGCTTAATCACAAAGCTGTTGCGGAAAGTATGGCAGGCGCAGATACGGTTTTAAGAGGTGTTGCTACGTTATTAGACCGTATGAACAGTGCAACCCGTGGATTCTGGGCACTTACACTAGACGTAGCGGAACCACAGACGTATACATGTCCAACAGTAGGAACCTCCACAGATTTTGGAACAGCTAAATATGAATATACGATTATTGACGCTAACTACCGACCAAACTCGGTTGCGGCAGTAGAAAGATTAAAAAACAATATTCATATTTTTAACAAGTACATAAGAAAAATTCCACGCGACGGTGGTGGTGTAGAATTAGTTGGGTCAGAATTAACAGATTGTACTGTAGACTTAGCATTACCGAAAAGATTATTCTCCCAAATTGCTACAATGGGATTGGTACAACCTAAAGATTTACAAGCAGCAGGTGGAGAAGTACAAGCTAATACAGATACCAACTGTAGTACAGCATTAATTTCGGATGCAAATGATTCTTTGAGAGAAATGTTTGCTATTACTACGTTGTCACCTAGTGCAAACGGTGGGCAAGGTCCAGATTTAACTATCAAGCCAATCATACCATCACCAACTGGAACGTGTGGACAAAATAATACACAAGTGACGGCTCAAGCGGCTGGTATCGGTAACCAGCCGGGACCAGCAAATGCAAGTTCCGCCGGTCAACCGCCAGCTAATAACGCAAATGCCGCAGAGAAAGCTGCAGCACAGTCAACTGTGGAAAGTGAAGAATGTAAGAAATGCCAACAATGTAATCCAACATCAACACCATCCGCCGCAGGTGTGGTTTCAATTCCAGGTAGTACACAAGAATTTGTGGTGTACGATAGTGTTCAAGGACCGTTTAATGTGCCAATTTCGTACACCAACAGAAGTACGAGATTAGCTGCAGCATCTCAACTGTATGACGCAGGATTCCGTAATGGTAGAATGCCCGCGAGTGCTATGGTAACTATTAATAAATATGCGGCATGTGGTAGCGCAAAAACATTTCCAGAAGCAGCAGATGCGCTTATTAGAATGTTGGATGCGGCGTGGGCCGCTGGGCATAAAATAAAATATTGTGAAGGATACCGGCCGATCGGTGTACAAATAAATTGTATAAAAGACAAAGGATGGACCGGTGGACCTGCTCATGTAAGATCCCCAACACAATTAAAATCTAGAAGAACGGGAAATTATATTGGATTGTGTGCACAACCTGGTACTTCAAATCACGGTTGGGCATTGGCATTTGACTTAAGTACCGAGGGAGGTGGTTCTATTTCAAACGGTAGTCCTGCCCACAATTGGTTAAAGGCAAACGCATCTAATTATCAATTCACACAAGACCCAGCGGAGGCGTGGCATTGGGAATTTAACGGTAGAGTTACATTCTCGGGCACCCCACCAACAAATCCAGCTGCTGCGCCCACGACTCCCACGCCACCAGCACAAAAACCAGCAATTTGTAATGACCCCAATACAGCTGCAGGTTCTGAAACATGTGCAAAATGCAATAGAGCTCAGGCACAATTGCAACAAATTCAAACCCAAGAAACTACAACGGCCGCCGCCGCGGCCGTAAAAGAAGGAATTATGAGAGAGTTTCCTGGATTAGAAGATATCTTCCGTTACGTCGAAGTATTCCCAGAACTTATGTTAGCTAATATTCGTTGTGACGCAAATGGAGATAAATCTAATGCGTTTGGATCTTCACCGGGAACATTGTCACTTACCGCTGATTTAAGAATGCCTGGTGTTAATGGAATGCGTATTGGAGAATTATTCTGGGTTGATCGTATTCCTGCGTTTTACAAAGCGTTTGGAGCATTTCAGATTATGAGTATTGAAGATACAATAGATATTAATGGTTGGCAAACTGGAATACATGCTCAATTTAATTATTTAGGCACCAAGTGGAAGGAAGCAATTGTCGCATTACTTGACAGAGATATGGTACGAGATTAATATATGTCTGACATTAATTTGATAAACAAGATATACCCAAAAGATAAGAAAAACATATTAGAACAGTTTGAAAAAAGTCCTGTAGTGACTCCTCCCATAGTCACATTACAAGACGTAGAAAATAAATATCTTAAACGATATTTTGTAAGACCGAGTAATCATATTGATTATGTATCGGAAATTGATGAACGCCAATATTCTGATTTTAAAACTAATCCACGATTTATAACAGCAATGGTAAAGTGGAGAATTGTCGGTAAAAAAGATAATACTATATTATCTAACGGGGTAACTTCTATGGGAGTACGGGATACTAACAAAGAGTCGGTTCGTAAAGCTGACTTGACATTTGGTGGTATCCACAAGTATATTACAGACTATACGGAGTATTGGCAGTCCGAGGGATAAATGGTTATTAATCATAAACAACAGTATGATGAATTGGTTGAACGAATGAATCGGGAAATGCATTTATGCACCCCGATTTTTCGTGATATCCATAAACATCCTGCGTCTAATCCGACGTTATGCATTGGGTATACATTTTTTAATGGCGACTTTTATACATTATCTATTACACATCAAGATGCACCAATATTCGATGTACCTAAAAATACATTTCTTACACTCCACACAGATCGTATAAATACTTTAGGTTATGTAGCAAATATGTCTTTTCCAGAGATTGAAGATGTATTTTCTTGGTATGTAAAAGAAACGCATATGATGTTTCAGAATACAAAGGATGTGAATAAAATAGTTCCTATTACAGTCTGGTCTAGTGTAATTAGAAAATATCATAACACTATATTACATAAACTAAATGGTGCAGATGATATAGCTGGTATGGAAAATACATTTATTAAAATTGCTGTATCGGTTTTACGAAAAATTGAATCGGCTGGTTTGGCTGTAGATGAAAAGCTATTGATTTCACATTTTGGTGATAAGGTAAGTCGGTTGATTACAGATGGGTTGGTATACTCACAATATCATCCATATACTATGACCGGTAGACCTAGTAACAGATTTGGAAAAATTAATTTTGCCGCGTTAAACAAAACGGATGGCAGTCGTGCAGCGTTTATAAGTAGATTCGCTGGTGGAAATCTAGTGCAGATGGATTTTGAAGCATATCACTTAAGATTGATTGGACATTATATGAATATCGATATGCCAATCGAACCAATTCACACGTATTTGGCGAAGCAGTATTATCAAAAAGACTTTCTCACAAAAGAAGAATATGAGGAAGGTAAACAAATCACGTTTAGTATCCTCTATGGTGCTGATGTAGAAACTGACATTCCACTACTAAAAAGTATTAAGGAACTGTCACGCCGTATTTATTCAGATTATCAAGAAAGAGGATTTGTTGCACCAATCAGTAAAAGACGAATTCACGTTCAAGACCAAGATGTTTCCGAACATAAGTTGTTTAATTATTTTGTCCAATGTTATGAATTTGAAAAAACAATTCCTAAACTAAAAAGTGTTTTGGAATATCTTGAAGATAAGAAATCTAAATTGATTCTTTACACTTATGATGCAATTCTGTTAGATTGCCATCCTGACGAGATAAGTACAATAAAACACGATATTCGGGAGATACTACAACAAGAAAACTTCCCAGTAAGATTGTATTCAGGAATCAATTATGATGTTCTAAAAGAGGAACTTTGACATATCTAAATTATATTTATTGGAAGTATTTCTCTTTCAATAGGTATAGATATGGAAGAACAAACCCAACTACTGTGTACGTTTACAACGGTAGACGGATTGGAAAAGACAATAGACGACATAAAAGCTACATATAAATTAATGTTTAATAAAGTCTATTTGTTGGAAAACGTTGAAGATGCTTCACAACTCATTCTAACGTATAACGTTGCAAAGAGTGATAGCTTGAAGTTAACACCACCACCGTCAACAATTTCAGTACACAGAAAAAAGCACACAAATACAATTTATACTATAAACGCAATCAACAAATTGATAGAACAAAAAAATGGTGGCGTTTTAGATACATCGTACAAAATTGATTGGACCGAGTTAAAAAATATGGTGTTAGTAACAGCTTACGGAAAACTTAAGGCTATTAATACAAAATTATCTAAAATTATTGACTGTTAAAACATATGAACACACCATCACATCTTGGGGAATGTATTGTAGCCGCATCTACAATCGGTTCTAATGTCATTATAGCAAAGAATCGTGATAGATCATACAACCCACAAGTTGAAATTGTTCGACGATTGGTGGATAATACCGAGGTGTGTTTATTTCATGATATGACAACTGGATGGGTTGAAGGTATGAATGAACACGGTATTGGTATTTTAAATACCGCATTGATGGTAGGATTTGACGAAAAAGAAAAACAATTAGTTAAAAAGTCTGGACAAAAATCCCAAGACGCTCCACGCGTTATGGCTGCGTTAGGTCACAAAGATTTAAAAGGAGCCATAAAGTCTGCGGCTGGATTTGACGGTGGCATCAAGGGACACACGATTGTAGCAAACGCTCGACAAGGAGCGGTCATAGAAAATACGTCAAGACATGCGGTGAGCATCAAACCATTGAATATGGAAGATATTACTGTTCGTACCAATCACGGGCACTTATATACCGACGCAGGATATACAGAAGGTATAAAATATTTATCTTCAAAGATTCGTAAGATAAGTGCAGAAAAACAGTTATCAGCAGTTAATGATTATCACGATATAGCGCGTGCTCTTCGACAACCGTTCTACCCAAAAAATTCTATGTTAAATATGGCACGTGATACAGCGGAAATGAGTACCACAAGCCAAATCGTATTAAATTTGAATACTAATGAAATGTTAGTATATTTATTTCGTAGTAAGATTGAAGAATTTCACGGTCTTAATAATCAATTACCAGAAGGCCGACAATCAAAAATTAAAGTAAGAGTATTTTGGATAAATAATCGCTAAACACACTTGACATATAAGCAGGGCCCTATTAATATTATTGATAGGGAGTTGTAAACTCACTAAACACTAAACATTAAGGAGAAGTAAAATGAGTCTAAACATTGCCGCACTAAAAGCTAAACTTAACCAGTTTAATCGCCAGGGTGAACGTTCAGAAGCACTTTGGAAGCCGACCGAAGGTAAGACGGTCGTTCGTATTGTTCCGTGGAAGGAAAACAAGGAAAATCCTTTTGCTGAACTGTATTTTCATTATCTAGGTAACAAGACCTATCTTTCCCCGACCTCGTATGGTAATCGCGATCCGATTATGGAATTCGCTGAGGAGATTGCGTCGGGAGGTACTAAAGACGATTACGCACAGGCTCGTCCTTTCCGTCCGAAGCTCCGTACCTTTGTTCCCATCGTCGTTCGTGGTGAGGAAGAGAAGGGTGTTCGATTTATGTCATTCGGTAAGACGGTTTATCAGGAACTTCTTTCTATCATCGCTGACCCCGATTACGGCGACATCACAGACGTAAAGAATGGTCGTGATATTGTGGTTGAGTATATCCCACAGGAGAAGTCCGACACGAACTTCGCCAAGACGATGGTTCGTCCAAAGCCGAACCAGACTCCGCTTTCGGATTCCGCTGACAAGATCAAGGGATGCCTTGAGAATCAGCCCGACCTTCGTGCAATCTTTAAGGAACCCACTTATGAGGAGCTTAAGGTCGCTCTCGAGCGTTATCTTGACCCTGATAGTAAGGCAACGGTATCGGCGCCTGTCGCTAAGGACGAACCAAAGTCCGTGACAGCAACAAAGTCTGCGACTACGCAGAAGTCAACGTCAGTCAAAGATATGATTGACGAATTCGACGAAGTATTTAACTAATACACTTGACAACGCAGGTGGTACCCTACTATATTTGTGGGGTACCCTTGCGTTTTCACATTTGAGGACATATATGGCAAAAGAAAAGAAGGTTATTCAAGAACCAGACCGCGACGAGTTGGCGTCTCTTATCGCAGAGTCACTAAACAAGTTAAACAAAGACAGCGACCAGATTGCATTCTTCCTTGATGGTCGTGAAGAAACGCCTACCGACTTTACAGATTTTATTTCTACCGGTGCTACGATGCTTGACGTTGCTATTAGTAATCGTCCGCATGGTGGTATCGCTGTTGGTCGTATTACCGAATTGACGGGATTGGAAGGTAGTGGTAAGTCTCTACTCGGTGCACAGCTCATTGCAAACACACAGAAACGCGGTGGTGTTGGTGTTCTGATTGACACAGAAACCGCAGTCAATCCAGAGTTCTTCCGTGCAGTTGGGATTGATACGAACAAGCTGGTTTATGTTCATCTCCAGACTGTTGAGGAAATCTTTGATGCAATTACTACAATTATTGAAAAAGTCCGTTCTGGAAAGGATAAGGACAAGTTGGTTACGATTGTCGTGGACTCTGTTGCCGCAGCTTCGACGAAGAAAGAAATGGAAGCCGACTTCGGTAAGGATGGGTATGCAACGGACAAGGCTATCATCATCAGTAAGGCGATGCGAAAGATTACCGGCCTACTTGGCAGAGAAAAGATTGCACTCGTCTTTACCAATCAACTCCGTCAGAAGCTCAACGCTATGGCATTCTCTGACCCGTGGACAACCTCGGGTGGTAAGGCGATTGCGTTCCATGCTTCGACTCGTCTCCGATTGAATTTGATGGGAAAGATTAATAACTCATCGGGTGATGTAATTGGTGTAAAGGTGAAAGCAAACATTGTGAAGAATCGTTTGGGACCGCCGCATCGTACTGCTGAGTTTGAGATTTACTTCAATCGTGGTATTGATGATACGGGTGCGTGGCTTAAGATGATGAAGGATTTGAAGCTTGTGAAGCAAGCTGGTGCGTGGTACACCTATGAAGATCCTGAAACGGGTGAAGAAACCAAATTCCAATCGAAGGAGTTCGCAGGATTCCTTGAATCAGATATGGAACGTAAGGAACTACTCTACAACGAGATTTGTGATTCGTTAATTATGAAGTATCAGAGTGAGTTTGATCCTGAAGCAGTGAGTATCGCAGATGCATCAGACGACGAATAATACACGGACCTATTCCAATTTCTCACATGCCGCTATTGTTCCAGCGTTGCATGTGGGACATTGGGATATCGGTGGTACACGATTTCCAGTATATAAGAAGCATCCAAATTGGTTTCATAAATTTATGGTAAGACTTTTGTTCGGATGGAAATATTCTCCTGAAACAAAAAGTACTACCACAAGGCAATTACTAAATGGTTAACTTACAAGATATATTTCAAAATATGAAGTTTGAAAACGACGAGCAGGGCATGGGATATAATTCCCATGTCCTGTTAATCGATGCGATGAATTTATTCATACGTTCTTATGCCGCTGTTCCTTCGATGGATGAAGATGGTAATCATATTGGTGGAATGATGGGATTTCTTAAGAGTCTTGGTCTTGCCATCCGTACCTTTAAACCGACACGTTGTGTTGTCGTGTTTGACGGGAAAGGTGGAAGTCAACGCAGACGTAAGATATACCCACAGTACAAGGCAAACCGAAAGCCACCAGTGCGTTTGAATCGTGCATATGATTTAACAACGGATGAGCAAGAAAAAGAAAATATGAAGTGGCAATTGGTCACTCTGATAGAAATGTTAGAATGTTTACCGTTGACAATTCTTGCGTTGGATAACGTGGAAGCAGACGATGTGATTGCATATCTTTCACAACTGGTTACACAAGAAGGTGGGAAGAGTATTATCTATTCAACGGATAAAGACTTCTTTCAGCTAGCAAGTGAAAACGTCAAGGTATATAATCCTGTTAAAAAGAAAACATTTGATGTGGATGTTATCTTGGAAGATTATGGTATTCATCCCGCACACTTTCACTTCTTCCGTGCATTAAACGGTGACAAGAGTGATAACATTGATGGAGTAAAAGGCGTTGGAGAAACTACATTAAAGAAGTATATTCCAGAAATCGCAGATCCATCGGCAACCATCTCTATTGATTTTATTGAACAAAAATATGCAAATGAAAAGAAAGTACCCAAGATGATACAAAACATTTTAGGTAATAAAGATATAGTTGAACGTAATATAGTATTAATGAACTTGCATGAAGGAATTATGTCAAACGATGCACGTTTAAAAGTTGCGAATATGTTTCATAATCATACTGTTGAGTTGCGTAAATACGACTTGACAAAGTTGATGATGAAGAATAAGTTACTAGGAGGTTTCCAACATTACGACAGTTGGATAGCTCAGAATTTTATACCATTAAATAGGTTCCACAATGACTCCACAGCATGATACGAACGTAGACAATCTAGCAAAGTTTGGTCCTTCATTTCAAGCAAAGGTAATGGCATGTATTTTGTCATCTACTGAATTTTTGCAGCAATCACTTGATGTGTTGAATCCAAACTTTTTTGAGAATGATGCTGGTAAATGGATTGTCGAAGAAACTATAAATTATTTTGGTAATTACAAGTCCCTTCCAACACTTGAGGTTTTTAAGCTTGAGTTAGAAAAGGAAAAGGATGAAGTTTTGAAGGTTGCTGTAAAAGAGCAACTTCGTACCGCATTCCAAAGAAAGAACGATGATGATTTGGAATACGTTAAGGATAGTTTCTTGGACTTTGCAAAGAATCAAGCATTAAAGTCTGCGATTGTAAAATCTGTTGATCTTTTGCAAGTTGGTCAATATGGTGAAATCAAAAATATTATTGATGGGGCACTCCGAGCAGGACAACCTCGTAATATCGGACATAATTGGAAAGAAGATATTGCGATGCGTCTTGCTGGCGTCTCTCGTATTTGTGTACCAACGGGTTGGGACGCTATTGATGCGTTCACGGGTGGTGGATTGGCTGCTGGAGAGCTTGGAGTCATTGCCGCACCTTCTGGTATTGGTAAGAGTTGGGCGCTTGCTACGATTGGAGCAAATGCTGCTAAAGCTGGAAAACGTGTTGTACACTATACACTTGAATTAAATGAAAATTACGTTGGGCTTCGATATGATACCATCTTTACGGGAATCGAACCTGGTAGTATCACAAGCCATCCAGATAAAGTGCGTGATATGGTAGATAACATACCTGGCGATATTATTATCAAGTATTATCCTGCACGTAGTGTAACTGTACACACACTTCGAGCACATCTTGAACACTTAATCGGTAATAAGATGAAGCCGGATATTATGTTGATTGACTACGCTGATTTGATGCGGTCTGTGGATAGAGCAGATGCCCGTTATCAAGAGTTGGGTGCCATCTATGAAGAAATTCGTGGAATGAGTGGTGAGTTGGGTATTCCGTGTTGGACGGCCTCACAAACTCAACGTTCTAGTATTCAGGATGACATCATTCAGGCCGATAAGATTTCCGAATCCTACAATAAGATTATGACCGCCGACCTCGTAATCTCCCTATCCCGTAAGCTAGAAGATAAAGCCAATCACACAGGTCGTGCACACTTAATGAAGAATCGATTTGGGGCTGACGGTATTACGCTTCCCGTATACATGAATACTAGCCTCGGTAAGATTGAAATATATGATGAAAACTCCTCAAAGGGTATTTTGTTGAAGAAGCAAATGCAGGCTGGAGAGAGTATGTTAAAGAAAACGTTGGCGAAGAAATTTAATGAATTACACAGCGATTTTTCTGACGAAGAGTGATATACTTATTAGAACCTATAAACTTTAACCGATGTGGAGAATAGCAAGATGTTGCTAGAATCAAAGATTTTGTCGGAAATCACGACATTTATGAAATACTCAAAATACCTTCCAAATAAGGAACGACGGGAAACGTGGAAGGAGCTTGTTGATCGAAACAAGAAGATGCATTTAGAAAAGTTCCCAAATTTAGAAAAAGAAATTGAAGAAGCTTACAAATTTGTATATGACAAAAAGATTCTCCCATCTATGCGTTCACTACAGTTTGCTGGTAAGCCAATTGAAATTAATAACGCTCGGTTGTACAACTGCTGTTTCCTACCAATCGACCACCCAGATGCATTTAGTGAAGTAATGTTCCTTCTACTTTCTGGTACCGGTGTAGGATATTCCGTACAACGTGCCCACGTAGAGAAGTTGCCAGAAATCAATAAACCCACCAAGACTCGTCGTTACCTTGTTGGTGACAGCATCGAAGGATGGGCGGATGCAGTCAAGGTACTTGTCTCCGCATACATGCGTGGTAAGGCAATGCCTGTTTATGATTTCTCTGACATTCGACCGAAGGGTGCGATGTTGATTACGAGTGGCGGAAAGGCACCTGGTCCAGAACCGCTCAAGGATGCGCTTCATAATATTCAAAAGATTTTCGACCGTAAGCAAAACGGTGAACAACTTACCACACTCGAAGTGCATGACATTCTTTGTTATATCGCTGATGCAGTATTGTCGGGTGGTATTCGTCGTTCCGCAATGATTTCGTTGTTTGATTTAGATGACGATGATATGTTGACCTGTAAGTTTGGTAACTGGTGGGAAACCAATCCACAACGTGGTCGTTCAAACAACAGTGCGGTTATCGTTCGTCATAAGGTAGAGAAGGAAGTATTCTTGGAACTTTGGAAGAAGATTGAAATGTCTGGTTCTGGTGAACCTGGCTTCTTCTTCACAAATGACCCATCGTGGGGATTGAATCCGTGTGCAGAAATTTCACTTCGTTCATTCCAATTCTGCAACCTCACTACGATTAATGCTGGGGACGTTAAAGACCAAGATGATTTTAACGCACGTGCGAAGGCAGCAGCATTCATTGGAACACTTCAAGCATCATATACTAACTTTCACTATTTGAGAGATATATGGAAGAGAACAACGGAAAAGGAAGCTCTCATCGGAGTGAGTATGACGGGTATTGCAGCGGGTGCTGTTCTGAACTTGGATATGAAGAGCGCGGCAAACATCGTGAAGGAGGAAAATGCCCGAGTTGCGGAGCTAATTGGAACGAACCGTGCATCCAGATGTACTACAGTAAAGCCGGAGGGAACTTCGTCGTTAGTTCTAGGGACATCATCTGGTATTCACGCATGGCATAACGATTTCTACATTCGTCGCATCCGTGTTGGTAAGAATGAAAGTATTTACAACTACTTGATTGAAAACCATCCAGAGATTCTTGAAGATGAATTCTTTAAGCCAAATCAACAGGCGGTTATCAGTATTCCACAACGTGCTCCAGAAGGCGCGGTAACACGCCAAGAAACGGCACTTGATCTTTTGAAGCGTGTATCAAAGGTTTGGAAGGAATGGGTGAAGCCTGGTCATCGTGGTGGAGCAAACAAGAATAACGTATCCGTTACCGTCACTATTAAGCCAGATGAGTGGGAAGGTGTTGGTGAGTGGATGTGGGAAAATCGTGAAAACTTTACGGCATTAAGTGTCCTCCCATTTGCAGACCATACTTATATGCAGGCACCCTTCGAAGATATTAGCGAAGCAGAATATAAAGAATTGGTGTCACATCTCCACAATATCGATTTACGGAAGGTTGTAGAAACAGCAGATAACACCAATCTACAAGGTGAAGTTGCTTGTGGTGGTGGTGGATGTGAAGTACAATAAAACAATTTAGAGGTTATGTATATGGGACATAAGAAAGTAGTAATTACCGGCGGGTTGGGATATATCGGGTCGGAACTGACAAAGTTATATTCCGGTGAAGCACGATTTAAGAAAATTGTAGTTACCGACAATAGATTCGTTTCAGAACGTGTTAAGCAATTACGTGATTGGGGAATCGACTTCGTTCAATGTAGTATTTTGGACGACGAAAAAATGTCTGAAATTTTAAAGGATGCAGATGTTGTTCACCATCTCGCCGGTATTACTGATGTAGCTTATACGAAAACCGAATCAAATACAGAAAAGGATAACGAGATTCAGCGTACTGCAATTCAGGGTACGCTGAATATTCTGAAACACATTCCTTCACATTGTAAGATTGTGTTCCCTTCCACACACGTTGTGTTCGAAGGATTCCCCGACGCAAAGTTTGATATTGAAGAAACAGAGCAACCTACTCCGGTATTAACATATTCTCGTAGTAAATACCAGAATGAACTTGATATTAAATCATCTGGCAAGGATTATGTTATCTTACGATTGGGTTCGGTATATGGATACTCTACGGATACAATGCGTATCGGTATCATGCCAAATCTCTTTTCAAAGATGGCATCGCAAAATGCTACATTGAAACTATTCGGCCGCGGCGTACAATTAAAGTCGTTGGTTTGTATTCACGATGTTGTGCGTTCTTTTAAGTTTATGGAAGAACGTAGTGACATCAAGAATGAAATCTTCCATCTAACTGATGAGAATATGACAGTTAAGCAGGTAGCAGAAATTGTCAAATCGATTGAACCAGATACCAATCTCATTGAAACGGATGATGAGATTCCAAACGTAGGATATACGTTATCAAACAAAAAGTTGCTATCAACGGGATTTACATTCCAAAATAAACTTACATCCGCTATTAAAGAGATGGTAACCAACTGGTCGGAACGTGAACAGCCTGAACGATTGGAATATATTCTTCGTGGTGGTGATGAATATGTTGATTCACGCGGAAAGATTAGTAACTACGAATTAACAGAACCTATTAATTTGATTGGATACATTGAATCAAAGGCAGGATCTGTTCGGGCAAATCACTATCATCCTGTACAAGAGCAGAAGTGCTTACTCATTAAGGGTCAGTACATTAGTGTCATCAAAGATTTGTCTGTACCAAACGCAAAGATTGAAACACAGGTAATTAATGAAGGTGACTTGTCTGTTATCCGTCCAAATGTTGCACATACAATGGTGTTTACTAAAGACTCTATCTTTTTAAATCTGGTTCGTGGTGAACGTAAGCATGAAAACTATGGCGTTACACACACGATTCCATACGTACTGGTAGACGAGAAGTTTAGAGATGAACTGTTACGGGATTACAAGACATCAGATAGAATTACGGGAAACGATAATATCAAGCCGGTATTATCGTTGGGACTGTCACCGTTAGCAAACAACCTACTAGACTCATCAGAAGAACCGTGTGAAATGTTTCCACTAGAGTTGATGTATAGTCCAGACAGTCATAACTGTCAGCTATCATATTCAGTACCATCAGAAAAAATGTTCAAGCATTATCTGTATGTGTCGTCAACATCAAAATCATTTAGAGAACATTTCGTACAAGCAGCCGATTCATACACGAAGCAGTTTAATTTGACAGAAGAGTCGTTGGTCGTTGATATTGGTTCGAACGATGGTATTGCTTTGAAGCCATTTATGGAAAAGAATGTAAGAGTTTTGGGTGTAGAACCTGCTGAAAATATTGTAGAGTTGGCACGAAACGCAGGAGTTCCTACAATATGTTCCTTCTTCAATACAGGAGTAGCAAATGAAATCGTTAGTACTCACGGTCATGCCGATGTAGTTACTGCATCAAATGTATTTGCTCATGCGAACGACTTGAAGGAAATGGCAAACGCCGCATTTACGTTACTTAAGCCAGATGGTTCGTTGATTATTGAAGTACAATACCTATTAAACACAATACAAGATTTGACGTTCGATAACATCTATCACGAACACTTCAATTATTGGAGTGTGTTGTCACTCAATAACTTCTTTAATATATTGGGTTATAAAGTCTATAAGGTTGAGCACGTGAATACTCACGGTGGTTCTATCCGAGTCTATATCGCAAAGAATCCAGAGAATGTGGATGCAAGTGTTTCATACTTTTTAGCACAAGAATTGGAATGTGGTCTTGACAAATATGAAACGTATGTTAACTTTGCCAAGAGAGTGGAATCGGCAAAAAACAACATCGTTAAAAATGTTAAGATGATGAAGAAGAACGGTTTAAAGATTGTTGGATATGGAGCACCAGCGAAAGCAACCACAGCTTTAAACTATTTCGGATTGACAAATGAAGAAATTTCTTACATCGTTGAGGACAACACACTAAAGCATGGAAAGTATGTTCCAGGTGTGAAGATTCCTATCTTCTCAAAGGATAAGATTAACGAGGATAAACCAGATATTATTTTAGTGTTGGCATGGAATTTCTTTGAAGAAATCAAAAAGAACAATCAGTCTTTAATTGATTCTGGAATTACCTTTGTTAACATAAAAGAATTGATGGGATGATATTTATACACAAGGGATTCAACACAAGGAAATATATTATATGATTTCTAGTATTCAGACTATTGATGAGTTAAAGGAAGCGGTTACTGCTGATGATGTAGTGGTGGTAGATTTATACGCTTCTTGGTGTCAACCGTGTCAAGAGATGCTACCAGTAATTGAAGAGTTATCGGAAGAGATTCCACTACAATTTTATAAGGTAGACATCGACACGGTGCCGGATGCAAAGACGTTCACAGGAGCAAAGGCGGTACCTATGTTGTTGGTGTACAAAGATGGACGTAAAAGAGAATTTGCTTTTGGTGTAACTCCAAAAGATAAAATTAAAAGTAAAATTGAACGTGCTATAAAATTTTGAGATACGTCAAATGAATTCTTGTAGAGTTTAACTATGGGCCGAAAGCCCAAACTTAAAAAACAGTCTATTAGTTCTCTCAACAACATAGAAACTAAAATTTATAATATGCTAAAAGAGATGAATGTCTCTTTTAAGATTCAAACTTCTATTGACAAATACAATGTTGACTTTTTAGTAGAAGATAAATATATTATAGAAGTATATGGAGATTTCTGGCATTGCAATCCACAGAAATACTCATATGATTTTTTCAATAGAGGTAAAAAGAAAACTGCAGCACAAATATGGAAGAGAGATGAGTGTAGAAAAACTCATTTTGAATCACTAGGGTTTAAGTTTTTATCGTTGTGGGAATCGGAAATAAACGGAAACACCAAATCAGTTAGAAACAAAATAAAGAAGTTGATAAACAAAAATGGAGACAGTTATGGTTACAGAAATAACAATGAAAGACATGCAGCCTGAATCAGGCGTTCCCGCAGATGATGCGATGCATGTTCTTATGTTCTTCGGAGCAACATGTGGTCCGTGTAAAGCTACAATGCCTCATTATGAATCAGCTGCGTCGTATTTTGATAAACTTAATGCCAACATAAAGTTTTACAGAATAAATGCATGGGAACCACAAGAACAAAAAGATTATTGCTTAGAAACTTGGGGAGTAAAAGGAGTTCCACATTTCAAAGTGTTCTATAAAGGTCAGCAAATACATACAAGAGAAGGTGGTGGTGATGAAACCGCAATGTTAGGTTTTATACAAGAAGCAGTGGACACAGCCTTCAGAAATCATAGTGAGATTATATAATGAAAGTAAAAAGGTTATCTAGAACTGCGACACTGCCGCAGAAAGCACATGCTGGTGATTTGGGATATGATTTGTTTTGTGATGAAGCCACGGCAATATTCCCAGCAGAAACGCGAGTTGTTAAAACGGGAATCGCTATTCAATTTCCAGAAGGATATGGTGGATTCATTAAAGACCGTTCTTCTGTTGCAACAAAGCGTGGACTCTTCACCGTTGCAGGAGTTATTGATAATGGATACATCGGTGAAATTTGTATCGCATTATATAATGGGACAGAGAGCTTAATCAATCTTACTCCTGGTGAAAAGATTGCACAACTTGTACTAATCCCTACAGTTAATTTTAGTGTAGAAGAAGTTACGGAAGTAATATCATCTGACCAACGTGGAGCTGGGGGATTCGGTTCAACGGGAGTGTAACTATGACAACTAGAGCTAAACTAATACTTGTTTTAACTGCTATTATATTAATAGTATTAATTGTTATTTTTGGCTCAAAACCATATCCAGAAATTACTCCAGAAGAAAATACTAAACTAGAAGTTATAAGGCGACGGGCTTATAATGATGCCGTGGAATGTAGTAATACAAAACAGCCTAAACTGAAATATGAAGATATATACTGGGTAGTTATTCCCTCTTCGAAATTACGAGTACAGGCAGTAGATGGTAGTATTGATTTGGCAGGATTTTTTAATCCAACTGATTCAGCTATTTATCTTCCTTACCCAAGTCGTAATAAACGCTGGATATTAGTACACGAAAGTTTACACGCTATTGGATATTTAGGACACCCCGATTTCCCATTCAGACAGCCGTGTGGAGTAATGTCAGACCAAAACTAAAACCCTTGACTTCGGTTGAGGGTTTTTGTATATTTAAGAGTGAAACTTAAAACGAGGTTATATGGCTTATAAAAACATATATGTTGATATGCACGGTGATGAATCACCTACTGTTTATATTTGGGACGATAAACAGGGGTTGATTATTTTGCCGTGGGCAGATTTCAATTATGCATATGTAAAAGACCCGAAGGGCAAGTTTATAAGTATGACGGGTGAACGTTTGAGTAAGACACGCCGATTTATGCGTGGACACCCAAACGTGTTTGAGAGTGACTTGCCAAAAGAAACACGGGTGTTGACGGATGTTTATCTAGACGAGGATACGCCGTCCGAAGGGAACATTGTGATGTTTTTCGATATTGAGGTGTCGATGGCAAATGGTATTCCAAATATTCATAAGCCTAATAATGAAATCACTTCAATTGCTGCATATGATCCAACAACAAACAAATACACGGTGTTCGTACTTGATACAACAAAGTTGTACGACAATAGAATGACGGAAGAAGTGGATACGATATTCTGTCCTACGGAAGTTGACTTACTCCATAAGTTCATCTCCTTGTACGAAGAAATTCAACCCACAATCATCACCGGTTGGAATAGTAACTATTTCGACGTACCATATTTGTATAATCGTATCCGACAAGTCTGCGGTCCCTCTGTTGCCAATCGGCTGTCCCCAATCGGTAAGGTAAAATATTCCGAACGACAGGAAAAATATAGAATTGCTGGAGTAAGTTCGCTGGACTATCTTGACCTATACAAGAAGTTTACTTATACACAGCAACCAAACTATCGACTTGATACAATTGGTCGCATTGAAGTCAATATGGGTAAGATTCCATATGAAGGTTCTCTCGATCAATTGTTTCGAGATGACCTTGATAAGTTTATTGAGTATAACCTACAAGACGTGCGTATCATTGTTGAGCTTGACAAGAAGTTGAAGCTCATCGAACTTGTGCGTGGTATTTGTCACATCGGACACGTGCCGTATGAGGACTATCCAATGTCGTCACGATTCCTCGAAGGCACCATCGTCACTTACCTTCATCGTAAGGGAATTATCGTGACGGATAAACCGCAAGATAGTCGTGAGAAGATGGAAGCACTTGACCGTGGAGAGGAAGGGTTTATCGGTGCATATGTGAAAGAGCCGGTACCTGGTTTGTATGATTGGGTATATTCTCTCGACTTGCAATCGCTGTATCCATCCATCATTATGAGTCTTAACATCAGCCCAGAAACGAAGATTGGATTTGTTCGGAACTGGAATATGGAACAACATTTCCGTAAAGAGATTACTGCTTATGTTGTTGAGGAAAAGGGTACAGACTCTTCTATGGAAATGGACTACGATACATTTATGGAATTCATTACGGATAATAATCTATCGGTAAGTTCGAATGGTGTACTGTATACGAACGATAAGAAGGGTATTATTCCAGAAGTTCTTGATACGTGGTTTAGTCAGCGTGTCGAATATAAGAACACGATGAAGAAGTATGTCAACGAAGGAAACAAGGAAATGGCAGACTATTATGACCGACGCCAACATATTCAGAAGATTTTCTTGAATTCGTTGTATGGTGTTCTTGGGTTGCCTGTGTTCCGTTTCTATGACGTTGACAACGCTGCTGCGGTTACAATTACAGGACAAGACGTTATTAAATCTAGTGCCAAATTAGTAAACAAGCAGTATGAAAAGTTGTTGGGAGAGGCGGGGGACTATGTAACGTATATCGACACCGACTCCATCTATGCTTCAGCAAAACCTATCCTTCCACCAGACGCTGATGCAAAGCAGTTTACGATTGAAAAAGCACGTGAGATGGAAGCATTGTTAAATAAATTTTATGACACGTTCGCAAAACGTGCTTTTAATTGCAATTCGCATCGTTTTTACATCAAGGGTGAATCCGTTGCATCTACGGGGTTCTGGGTATCAAAGAAGCGATATGCACTTGATAAGGTGTATGATTTGGAAACGAGTCAAGATGTCAGTAAGATGGTGGTTAAGGGATTGGATGTAGTTCGTTCAAGTTTCCCGAAAGCATTTGGTGACTTCATGCGTCAGATGTTGAAGGATATTTTGAAGGGTATGCATAAAGAGGAAATGGACACTAAAATCTTGGAGTTCAAGGCATCGTTGGATGATAGAAACTATCTAGATATTGCTCGAAATACTGCGGCAAATAACATCTCTGAATATGTAATGGATAACGTGGTGGGGTTGAAGGCGGCAAAGAAGTCTACTCCCGCCCACATTAAGTCGGCTATTATCTATAATCGATTGCTGGTACACTTTGGAATCGATGACCGATACGAACCGATTTCAGATGGTGAAAAGATTAAGTATGTTTATCTGAAAAAGAACCCGTTACAGATTGAAGCGGTAGCAGTTAAGGGATATCAAGATCCTCCACAAATCACCGACTTTATTCAACAGTATATCGATACCGATGCCTTGTTCGATAATGAATTAAGAAATAAATTGGATGATTTTTATTCCGCACTGAAATGGGGAAACATTCCCACCGAAGTCAATCAGAATGCGTCGGAGTGGTTTGCGTTTTGATATGTATATAAACACCCCCAATGAGGTGCGTATGAAAGATTTACTGACGATTGTTATCCCGTGTAAGAATGAAGAAAACTATATTGTCCCTTTATTGGAAGATTTGCTTCAACAGCACGATATTGGAGATGTCCGCATCATTATCGCAGATGCCGATAGTACCGATGCTACTGTCCCTCTTATAAACACGTACAAGGGTGACCTCAATATCGAAGTCATCAAAGGTGGAAATGTATCTGTTGGACGAAACAACGGTGCGAAATTAGTTACTACTCCGTATATACTGTTCTTGGATGCTGATGTCCGATTCTTTCATCCACGAGCGATTAGTGATACCTTATATCAGATGCGAACATTCAATCTGGATTTGATGACATTGAACATCAAAAATTATGGAAGTGATTTACGTGCTTCATTCTTTTTCTGGGCATTCAATATTATCAATAAGATTATGACCAAAAAAACTCCATTTGCGATTGGGGCATTCTTTCTCACTAGACGAGATGCATTTGAGTACTTCGGTGCATTTCCGAACAAGTATGAGACATCAGAAGATTATATATTGAGCAGAGAATATCATGCTAAATATTTTCAAATCGGTGACCACTACTTCGGTCAAGATGAACGTCGATTCAAGAAGTTAGGATACTTGGGGATGCTATGGTATATGACCGTCAACTTCTTCAATAGAAATAATCTCAAACACTTTGAAAAAGCCAAAGTAAATTACTGGAACTAGTATGAAACACCACAAAGCAATTATCATCTCTGATGTGCATTTAGGGACCGAGGCAAGTAAAGCAGCAGAGTTATTGGAATTCTTAAATGAAAATCACACCGATATCCTTATTATTAACGGAGACTTTGTTGACGGGTGGGCGTTGGCAAAGGGGTATAAGTGGAGAGCAAAACACACGAAGGTGATCTCAAAGATACTAGACATTTCCAGAAAGATACCTGTAGTCTGGATACGTGGAAATCACGATGAGTTCTTACACGAATTCATGCATATGCACTTGGGAAAACTCCAAGTAGAAGAAAACTATATCCTTGACTTGGGTGAAGGAAAGAAATACTTTATCTTCCACGGAGACATTCTGGACGTATTCGTTGCCAAGTGGAAGTGGATTGCAAAGATTGGAGCAAGTGGATATGAACTCGCCCTTCGTATTAATACCTTATATAATAAATGGAGAAAGTGGAGAAAACTTCCGTACTACTCTATTTCCAAGGATATTAAGAATGGAGTGAAAGCGGCAGTCAACTATATAACCGACTTTGAAGTAAGTGCTATAAAACTCGCTCGCCAGAATAATTGTTCTGGTGTTATATGCGGACATATCCATAAACCAGAGAATAGACAAATTGCAGGTGTTCATTATGTAAACTCTGGGGATTGGGTGGAGAATTTAACAGCAGTTATTATTGACCACAATAATAATATTATAATAAAAGAATTTCACAAATAATACTTTATAATAGATACACTTGACAAATTGGGGGATGAGTGATATATTTCATTCATCCCCTATTCTTTGGAGTATGCATGAAAAAGTTACTAACATCAATGTTACTGTTGGTGTCGTGTGTAGACCCAGATGCAGAAAAAACATATGTCGTTACTTGTAGATTCCCCCAAGAAACATTTACGGATACGATAGTAACCGGAGCTAATGTGTGGCATTTAAAAGAATCGTATCGTATCGACAACGCATATTATCCCACATCCTTTTGTACTATGAGGTTTACTATCAATGAACAACGTTAAATCTAGTGAGTGGCTGATTTCTGAAAACAAGAATGGTGGTGAGAAGTTCTGGCGTCTCCATGTCGTTCGGGACGGTGATGAGTATTATACACAAACCGAATGGTATCAAATTAGCAAGACGGGTCGTGAGACAAAGCGCCAGTTCTCTGATCCATATTTCGCAGCTCCTACTAACGTTGGTCGTGCGAATGAGCGCAACTCACGGGAGCAGGCTGACTTCGAGTTCGATGCTATTATTAAGAAGCAGCGTGACAAGGGATTTCGTGCCAAGGGTGAACGGAAGAACGTTCGTCCGATGCCGATGCTCGCCCACAAGTTCGCTGACCACAAGGGTAAGATGGATTTTCCCGTTTACGTCCAACCCAAGTTGAATGGTATGCGGATGCTGTTTGACGGGGAGAATGGATGGAGTCGTGGAAACAAGGAAGTCATTCCCGAAGTGATTGAACACTTGAAGTTTGATACGATGGGATACGTCTTGGACGGTGAATTGATGTTGCCCGATAATGTTCTCCTTCAAGAGAGCATGAAGGCTATCAAGAAGTATCGTCCAGACTTGTCTCCAAAACTTCTCTATCACGTTTATGACATTGTGGAACCAGACCTTCCGTATGGTGCCCGTAAGGAAATTCTAGACAGTCTACTTCAGAATGTGCCAGAGAATGTGGTTCGGGTCAAGACTGTGAAGGTAGATGATGAGTCACAGGTGATGCACTTACACAATCTGTTCGTGCACGATGGGTTTGAGGGTACGATGGTGCGTGATCCTGGTATGAATTATGAAATTAATAAGCGGTCTTATTCACTTCTTAAACTTAAGGATTTTACAGATGCAGAGTATCGTATTGTTGATGTTGTTGACGGCGATGGTAGTGATTCCGGCCTCGCAATTTTTGAACTGGAAACTGATTCGGGTGCTCGTTTCAATTGCCGCCCAGAGGGTTCGCAGGAAAATCGTAGTGAACTTTATAAGAACCGCAAGAAGCTTATCGGCAAATACTTGACCGTTCGCTATTTTGAATTGAGCAAGGATGGAATTCCGATTTTCCCTGTTGGCGTGTCGGTGCGTGAACGAGGAGAATTCTGATGTGACAGATGAATATAAAAATCCTAATGCTTTAACGTATGGAACTACACCCAACACTCCAGCATCTCTGAAACCAGTAGAGATTGATAAGTGGAAGGCTGATGTAAGTCCTACGTTTAAGCATTATTATACCGAACGATATAATGAGTTAGTACGTCAGTTTCAAGAACTAGTTTCAGATTATGACATCAATCAGATGTGTTATGAAGCATCGATTGGGTTTAAACCGATTATGGGTCAATCATATCATCTTTATGAGAAACCCAATGGAACTAGATTCTTTTCATTAGTCCCACCACAGTCTGCCTTTTGGGGTGGATACGTTGGAATGTTTAAACTTAACGCACAGTATGCATGGGAACGAATAGATGAATAACATTTGTCATCACGACGAACTTTGGTACGCCTGTAAAAAGTGTTATACTGAACTTCTTGTGTGGGAAGCGTATGATAAGGTGAAAGAAGAGTTGGCAGATGAACGTAGTAAACGCAAACAGATTGAAGAGTTGTATGATAATTTGAAAGCTGATGTTGCTCCACTCATTAAAGCCGCAAAGGAACTCAATGTTGCGGGAAACGATGACACTCGCACCATTCATAACATTCGGAGAGCGGTAAAGTATTTATGAAACTAGATAATTTTGTTCATGAAATGGATGAATACTTTGACGAAGATGGGTATCCTACTGAACATGCACTTGACATGATTGCCAAATGGGATTGGCGTCATACGGATGAATGTTTTGAATTCGTTCGTCAGATGTGGCGGTGGAATGATATGTTGTGGACACAGACAGATGACGGAGAAAAGATTACCTACGACTTCAGTACAGGTGGGTGGAGTGGGAATGAGAGTTTGATTGCCGCGTTGCAAGAGAACCATATGATTTGGATTTTTACTTGGGTACAGTCTCAGCGGGGTGGGCATTACGTCTTTGAGTTACCATACAAACGTCAACCATCTATGGTGGGAAAGGAAAATGAAAACACGAACATTAACACTTAATCTCAAAGTTCCCCGCTGGATTCCTACTGGATATCAATGGAGAGCGTGGAAGAAGAAGGTTAAACTCTTTGTCTTTCCTCCCCGTTGTGGTTCGTGTGAATGTAAACTCCCTGTGGAATATCCTGTGTATTACAAATATCGCACGGGACATCACATGGGGTATGCAAATGTACGGAGTGATTTCGCAATTAATACGTCTCGTAAACAGCTGTGTACATCATGCCTAAAACAGTATATTCACCAACTGGATTTGAAAAAGGGAACCTGTGAATTGTGTCAAACGAAAGACACTAAAGTTATCGGGTACTCTTTCAGCAAAGAGATGACGATTACGTTCTTGTGGCAATGGTGGAATGGTCGAGACTTTTGTTTACCGTGTGTAGATGACCTATTGGATACCGGTAAAGCGCGTAATGCATTTTAGAGGAGAAACTATGAAAGAACATAAAATTATTACTAAACTCCGTAGACCGCTTGAGAACTTTTCGTCATATGACCTTGACGAACTGATTCAGGCGTATGATGAAGTGCGGGCCGAATGTAATCGGGTGAAGGAAGATGTATCTATTGCACTACGGCAACCGTATTGGATGAACCCTCGTCAAGAGTGGGATTGTCCGAAGTGTGGGAAGTTAAACTATGGTACTGCATCATTGTGTGACTGTATGGTTACTACTACCAAGAATTTCAAGTTGTGTATGATTGATAGGCACGGGTTTGCCTACTTCACTACTAAAGAGCTTAGCAAGCAATGGGGTGATGATTGGAATGATGCTCCATATGAACACAATGCTGGAACGCCATACGAACCGACTATCTTCTACTATTCAGATGGACGTAGGGAAAAAGACCCGAGGGATTGGAACGAAGATGGTACTCCGAAGTGGGAAATCTATAAGGTTGCTTATGACTATTGTGGAGCAGAAACGCCTGGTGATATGGGACCAAATAGCCGATACTCTGTAGAAATGATTAACAATAAGTTGACTCCGTGGTTGATGAAGTATCCTGATAAGGCGTTGTTTGCTGGTGCAAGTGTTGATGAGTTTGTTACTTTTATTGAAGAGTGTGGTGGTACCGTTTATTTACCAAAGGAGAAGTATCATGCAGAAACGTGACCGATTTTTATTTGAAGAGATGATTATGCAGTGTTGGCATGTAACCGATGATGTGGATACCATCGCTAGTTATGTTGCGGATAGTGAGATCCCAGCAAAGCATCAAGATGAGATTATGAATATGTTGTTTGGAATCAAATCTATTTATAATCAGAGGTTCAATGATACGATGAACCTGTTTAACGAACTGGTCGAGAATGGACAGTTTAGAGGAACAGAGAAATTGTATGAAACGCACATGCGAATGATTGATGATCTAAAATAATAAAAAATGGCGGCGCAGTCGGTCGGGACGACGGTAGTAAATTGGGCTCGCTACTTGTTATATCCTTTACTACGCTAGGCCAAGGAATAGGAGTTCGAATCTCCCGCCGCCACTAGGAGAAGATATGTTTGTATACACACTACTTTTATTTTTTCAACTAACAGTTCCTACAGTATTGAATAGGCCGCTACCAATACGGCACTTGACAATTCGAGATACAACGGTTAACTATATAGTATTACACAATGATGGTGGGACCGCTGGTTATAATACAGCACGGCGTACTTTGATTAAACGTCGATTGAGTTATCATTATTATATTCAAGCAAATGGTACGATTGTCAAACTATTAGATCCAAAATATGAGGCGTCTCACGTTGGGTTGTCATATTGGAATGGAATGCTTCGTATTAATCGATATAGTATCGGGATATGTTTGGAAAACGGTATTAGTGGGCCATATACATTGAATCAGTATAATAGTTTAACGTGGTTGATTCTATCGTTACAAGAACGATTTCCCGATAGTACATCAAGAACAATCATAGGGCATTCGGATGTGGCAACGCCTTTAGGACGTAAACGTGACCCAGGTCCGCTTTTTGATTATCAACTTCTGAATAGGATGTTACGAAATGAAAGTCTACATAGGCAGATATCCAAAGAATAGCAAAAAAGAACGGAAGATTTCTGTGAAGATTGATCCGTGGGATACTTGGAGCATGGACCATACGTTGGCCTATATCGTTGCTCCTATGCTGAAACAGTTGAGAGAAACCAAACATGGTGCTCCATTTACAGACGATGCAGATGTTCCTGAACACCTTCGTACATCAGCAGCACCACCTACCGAAAATGAATGGGATACAGACGATAACCATTTCAAGCGGTGGGATTGGATAATGGATGAAATGATTTTTGCGTTTGAAAGTAAATTAATAGATGATGTTGATTGGGAACATCGTGAAGCACATCACGAACGTATTGCCAATGGATTTCGATTGTTTGGAAAGTATTACGAACATTTGTGGGATTAAAATAATATTTATAGATACACATCCAACTGATAATGTTTATGGGCTTAGATGATAATATTCTATGGGAAATGTCTTTGCCTGGTGTTGGATGTGGACACGCTTTTAAGATAAAATCAAAACAAGAAGGACATTATTTTGTGTCGAGTAGTGGAGAACTATACAGAGAAATATCTGGAAGTTATCAGCACTTGAAAAACTTTACAGGTGATATTACATTTTATGATGAGCGAACCGATTTGTTCACCGCTAATTTTAAAAACGGTATAGCTAGAATGGTTCACTTTAAATCATAATAACGGGGTACAAATGACTAAACGGTTATATAAACAAACACTTCCATTTTATGAAGATGCAAAGGTAGCGGACCAATTTGGTTGGCTACCATTGTCTATTATAGAACCAACGCGGGAAAGTAAAGCAAAATGGGATGTGGCATATATTGATCAAATTGATGAAGAAAAGCGTAGAAGTGATACGTCGGAATATTTGCCTGGATTGGGATTTAGTGAATTTCACGCAGGTCTATGCGAAAACATTGTTAAATACTGGAGCCTACCCGGCTCACATATCGTTGACCCATTTATGGGACGTGCCACACGTGCCGTAGTTTCTACTACATTAAACCGTACATATGAAGGGTACGAAATTTCTCCTAGTACCCATAAACGTGTAACGGAGCATATGAAAGAAATTGGATTGTCGGCAAGTTTACATCTTGACGATGGGACACAATTGAAACACACGGCTGACGCTACTGTTGATTTAGTGATGACTTGTCCTCCATACTGGAACATTGAAAAGTATGAGGATGTAGATGCACAACTTTCCAGTACAGAGTCTTATGATGAGTTCATGCAGATGATTACTGTATGTGGAAAGAATATTGCACGTGTTCTAAAACCCGGTGCGTTTTGTGTGTGGGTCTGTGCTGACTTCAGAGATTGGAGTGGGAAGAACAAATTCTATCCATTCCATTCAGATACTATTAATACATTTACAAAAGACGCTGGACTACTGTTTCACGATATTGTAATTATCAAAAACAATTCTCCGTTTGCCGCACTTCAAGCCGGAAAGGTTGCGGCAAAACGATACACCAGTAAAGTTCACGAATATGTGTTGGTTTTTAGAAAAGAAGGAGAATATGTTGTACCTGAACATTGTACGTTAAACCCTATAAATGAGAACGCTGAAAAGTTCTTTGAGTTTTGATATATGATACCGTCTAAAGTTGAAATAGGAGTTGTGGGATTGGGATATGTTGGTAGTGCCGTATTGAATGCGTACAAACTTGCTGGATATAACGTTCATACATTTGACATAGATCAATCTAAAAATCCATCGTGTCAATCATTTGAGGAATTCTTAAATACAGCAAATGTTATATATGTCGCTGTACCAACGCCTATGTTAGAAACTGGTGAGTGTGATACAAGAATAGTAGAAAGTGTTGTTCACGATTTATGTATGACGGAAGATAAAAAAATAATCGTCATAAAATCCACAGTTCCTCCTGGTACAACAGAACGACTACAAAACTTATATAATAATCAAACCATTCTGTTTAATCCAGAATTTCTCACGGAGGCTAACTATTTAGACGACTATCTAAATCAAGAAGTTATGTTAATAGGAAAACCTTCGTTGGCTTCCCAAGAGACATCGCAGTGGGTATTGGAGAATCAATCCAAAGTACTTAAAACCTTGCGATTAGGAAAAGTAGTTTCTGCCACAACAGCAGAGTTATTCAAATACACAGCCAATCTGTTTCTAGCCACAAAAGTTTCATTTGCTAATGAGATGTCAGATATCGCAAATAATGCTGGTGTTGAATGGAAGGAAATAGAACGGTTGTTAGTTGAAGATAGTAGGTTAGGAAAAACGCACTGGAAGGTGCCTGGTCCAGATGGACATAAAGGATTTGGTGGAACCTGTTTTCCCAAAGATTTATCCGCATTAATTTCCTATGCTAAAAACAACAACACACCTACACCACTACTACGTGCGGTATGGGGTCGTAATGTTTTAGTAGATAGACCAGAACGTGATTGGGAACAATTAAAAGGAAGAGCAATTTCTGGAGAATAAGTTATGGGAATGTTTGACTATCTTGAAGTACAACAAAAAATACCTGGATACGCAGGTATTCCTGACGAAGAGTTTCAAACAAAATCATTTGAAAACTTAATGGATAAATATATTATAACTGTTAAAGGTCATTTATACAGAGAGAGATGGCAATACGAGTGGGTGGAAGAACCAGAGCATTTCTTAAAAGGATATATTAGAAAAATAGAAGGTTCACTTACAAGAGAGTACTTGACAGACTTCCACGGCGATATTATATTTTATACAAGTAAACCTATTACAGAGAACCGTGTTTGGAGAGATTATACCGCTAGGTTCACCGAAGGTAGGCTCGCTCGTATTTGGTACGAAGATAAACAATATTAAACAATCAAGAGGTTAAAGGTTATGGAAAAGTCAAAGTTTGAAAAGTTCATTGGAAAATATAATCTGGGTGGTTCGTGTGAGAGTGTTCTTTATAACGTAGAGAACTCTTCTATCACGACACGTGCTATTTCCGATGACAAGAATGTACTCTGTGAAGTAATTGCCCCGTCGATGGGATTGAAGGATGGTAACTATGCCGTCTATGAAACCGCCAAGCTCCGTTCACTCCTTGGGGTTCTTGGTGAGACGCTTTCTGTGAACGTAAAGAAGTCTGGTGATAAGGCTGTTGGTATGACGTTTGATGATACGAATACGGAAGTCACGTTTGTTCTCGCTGACGCTACCGTAATTCCAGCTGTTCCCGATCTAAAGAAGCTTCCGCCATTTGAGATGACAATTGAGATGGATGAACAGTTTATCAACACGTTCGTTAAGGCTAAGGGTGCTCTTGCCGATGTTGATACATTCGCTGTAATGAGTGAGGGTGAGGATGAAACGGCAAACGTTGTTCTTGGGTTCTCGTCGCTTAATACCAATCGTGTGAAGCTCAAGGCTAAGACGACTGAAGCTACGGAACTGAAGCCCACTTCGTTCTCCGCCAAGTATCTCCGTGAAATCCTCGTTGCCAATAAGGACGCGAAGGGTGGTAAGCTGGAAATATCTTCAAAGGGATTGGCTCGTACCTCGTTCAACGTAGACAATATCAAGTCTACCTATTATCTCGTACAGATTGATACGAAGGAATAATGACAACCGAACAGAATGACATCGACCAGTATTGGGGATTGTTCGTGTTTGGATTTGGATTGTTCGTGATGGGTATGCACAAACTTCTTAAAAAACTTTTTGGAAATAATAATGACTAAATTCGCTGAATTCTTTGATGTACCAGAAATTTCTATTGACGATGCGAAGAAACGCTTCGTTGATAATATGGACATGCTTAAAACCATGCCCGTGCAGGAACAGACGCTCTACAAGAAGTGGAAGGAAGTCAAAGGATATTATGCGAATAAGGTGGACCCGTCCAGAATTGTGAAAGCAAAAATCTGGACGCCCACCGACATTATGAATAAAGAACAGACCGTGGCTGAAATCAACGCTCTTCAGCCACGGATTCGTTACGTTGTACCCAAGAGCAATGATGAAGTAGATTGGTTGATGCTTCGAGTGTTTTCACATACAATGGAGTTCGACCAGAACCCCGGTCGTTTCTTGAAGTTTCTTGTTTATGATGAACCTACTGGAAAGTATCTTGGTGCTGTCTCGTTGGGTAGTGATGTTATTGCGATTACGTGCCGTGACAGCTGGATTGGTTGGGACAAGGACACCAAGCTGAAGGGAAAGTTGAATAACTCTGCTATTGGCACGTGTATTATGGCAACCCAGCCATTCGGATATAACTTCTTGGGTGGGAAGCTTGTTGCATCAATGTTGACTACAAAAGTTGTTGCTGATGTATGGGAAAAACTGTACAATAATAAACTGGCGGGACTCACCACAACGTCTTTGTATGGTGGTCACAGTATGTACCAACGTATTCCGTTCTGGAAGGAGATGGGTTTGAGTAAGGGAGCAATCGCTATCAAACCCGATGATGATGTATACGATGAATGGCACCAATGGATTAAGGAGAATATGGCAGATGAATACGATAAAAAGATTCGTTCGAAAGATACGGCTCACGGCCCTGTTACTGGAATTAAACAGCAAATCCTTTCTATCATCTTTAAGGCTGTGGGAATAAGTCAGTCCAAGTATAAGCATGGATTTGAACGTGGAGTGTATTATGCTCCGTTGTATGAGAATACACGGGAGTTCTTGAAGGGAGAGATTACAGAGGAACAATTGGTACCGCTGAAGAAACTTGAAAAGGATGTGGACGCTGTGTTAGATTGGTGGAGGCCGAAGGCCATTCAGCGGTATCTTAATCTCTATGAGCAGGGACGTATCAAGCCAGAGATTTTGTATTATAATAATTTGATTAATCTGTCGTGGGATGAGGCAAAAGAAACTTATCTAGGAGATGTCGGACGATGATTACTGTTACTACTATGGGATTTATTATTGGTCTTGCAGCATATTTCGCATTTGGTTTTCTGTTTATGATTATCTGTGCTAAAATGGGATTGATTGGAAAGTATGAACCGTCGTTGTTCTACTGGATTTTTTGGCCGGTTGCTATTTTTATGAAGATACTGGATGGGATACTTTTGTATCTTGCACAGATTTCATATCGGATTGAAACATTCGTTGATACACTAAAGCCACAAACAAAAGGCGACTAATGGATATTACAAACTTTTTAGAATCAACATACGATGCTCATCAGCAGTATGATTATCGTGTGTTGATTTATGGTAACTACACCGATATTGAAAACCTTGAACGAGATAGTTTTGTTCAAGTATTGAAACCCGTGCTTACCAATATGGATGACCGGCATAAAATTCATTATACGTTGCTGACCCCATCCACGATTAAAAGTTTGAACAAGCCCAACGTCAAGCAAGTCATTTACAAGTTGCCCACGTATCCCAATCTGATGCGGACACACTTTGATGCAACGGAGTTCTTGAAGGTAATTGATTGGAGACACAATGACTATGATATTATTTATAGTCATCTCCCAGAACATACCTCACAGATTGCGAACGTCATTCATAACAGCACACATCTCATGCCAAAGATTATCGGATATTGTCATTGGTTTGAAGTAGCGGAGAACGCTCCCTACGCCAAGACAATGTTCCTTAACAACATTTTGGGCATACTGGAAATGGAAGAATGTGGGGTAAATAGTAAGTGGTTGAAGAACTTTGTGATTGAATATGCAAAAGAACATTTCAACGACAATGTGATTGCACAGCTTGACAAGATTATTCAGCCACATTACTTGGGCGTAGATAGAAGTGAAGTACGAGATGTCAGTAACATTATTCCCAAGTCGGTTATCTTCAATCATCGTGCGAATGACTACACGGGCTGGAATTGGTTTGTGAAAGCAATGGATGATCTCTGGCAGAAGCGTCAAGACTTTACCGTCTATACGACCTATGCCAAGATTGACCGTCCGTGGAATAAGCAGATTGATGAACCAACGCGTGAAGGATATATGGCACAGATGCAACGGATGCAGTTTGGGGTTGCGTGCTTTGAAGGATATTCGGCATGGAGTATCAGCACCACCGATGGGTTGTCAATGAACGTTCCATACTTGCTCCCGAAGAAACTCTGCTATCCCGAAATGGTTCCCGCTGATTATCCATACTTCTATAAGAACCGAGCGGAATTCGTAGAGAAGTTTGAAGAAATGCTAGATAACCCATTAACCTATAATACTAAAGAACTGTCATATAATATGTTATGGGGTATTAGAATTGACCAATGGTTTGATAAGTGGGATAAAGTATTTACGTTTAAGAAGATGTTAAACTCAAAAGCAATTGATAACATCATTGACATTATCCATACTCGGAAGTATATTTCAAAGTATGACTTATTGAATGAACTCGGATGGGGTGTTCAAATTAAATGGAGCCCGTATCGAAATACGTTACGAGAACACCCAAACATTAAACTAACGGCGGATGGTTATGAGTGGAAAGACTGAACATACGATTTGGGTTGAACGATATCGACCTGATACATTAGAAGGATATGTTGGTAACGATGCTGTCAAGGCAAAGCTTGCACAGTATATTGAAACACAGGATATTCCTCATCTGTTGTTTTATGGAACGGCCGGAACGGGAAAGACAACTGCGGCAAAGCTCTTGGTGAAAAATATTGAGTGTGATTATATGTTTATCAATGCTTCAGACGAACGTGGTATCGATACAGTTCGTGACAAGATTAAGGGATTTGCTTCTACGATTGGATTTAAACCGTTGAAGATTGTGGTGTTGGATGAAGCAGACTTTTTGGGTCGAGAAGCACAACCCGCTCTTCGTAACTTGATGGAAGCGTATTCGGCTACGACCCGATTCATCTTGACGGCAAACTATATCGAACGGATTATTGACCCACTTGTTTCACGAACGCAGGTCTATAAGTTGACTCCGCCCAGTAAGAAAGATGCGGCATTGAAACTTACCGAGATACTTAAGAATGAAGGCGTTGAATATGATAAACAGACTGTCGTACAGATCGTCAACGCGTATTATCCCGACCTTCGGAAGATTATCAATACCGCACAACTCCAAACCCGTGACGGAAATCTGCATGTCAGCGTTGAGGAACTGATTGGCCAGGATATGAAACTGAAAGTGGTGGATGTGCTTACCAACTCAATTCCACTAAAGGAAAAAATCAATCAGATTCGACAGATTGTTGCAGACCAACAAATTCAAGATTTTACGGAACTGTATCAACTATTATATCAATATGTAGAAACATACGCTCCGAATAAAGTACCAGAAGCAGTAATAGCTATCGCTGAAGGATTGTATAGAGATGGTCAAGTCCCCGATAGAGAAATTAATTTCGTAGCAACTTTGTATACAATTTTAAATTAAGAGGATTATATGTCACAACAGCAACCACCGATGAATTTGGATTTAACTAATGCACAAGATATCACGTGCGATAACTGCGGAAACTATACTTTCCAAGAAGTTGCACTGATGAAGCGTATTTCCGCTCTTGTTTCTCCAACTGGTAAGGAAGCAATTGTTCCGATTCCTACATTTGCATGTAACGCGTGTGGATTTATCAACAAGCAATTCCTACCTGTTCGTATTCGTGAAGAAGAACTCGCGGCAAATGAACATGCGACCAGCAAGCCGTCTCTTACTTTAGAGAAGTAAAATGAATAATGAGGATATGCAGGGATATGGAATTCCCGACATGCGTTCCAGTTCACTAACAGATAAAGGTATTTATTATTTTGCTGGGGAATTCAACCAAGGTAGTGTGAAGGATTGTATTACTTGGATTCTTGACGCAAACTTTCAAGACAAGACACAATATGAAGCACTTACGCTTATTATCAGTAGTTATGGCGGCGATTTGTTTTCAGCATTTGCTCTCATTGATGTAATGCGTGGAAGTGCAATTCCAGTTCGCACAATTGGATTGGGTATTATCGCAAGTGCAGGATTGATGACCTTTATTGCAGGAGAAAAGGGACATCGAATTATTACACCAAATACCAGTATCCTTTCTCACCAATGGTCTGCTGGTACTTACGGAAAGGAACACGAACTAATGGCAAGTCAGAAGCAGTTTGATTTAACCACCAAGCGTATGATTTCACATTATAAGAAGTGTACGGGTCTAACTGACAAGCAAATTAGAGCAAAGTTACTTCCAGCACAAGATGTCTGGTTGAGTGGAGAGGAAGCTAAGGAGTATGGTCTAGCTGATCAAGTTAGAAGCTTGAGGTAAATATGGAAGAAGGTTACGTCAATACTGGTAAAACGATTGTCCGCCATATCAACAAAGATGTGGCGGCGTCGTTTATCATTAAACATCATTACACGCATAAGTCGTCTAGTTGTCGATATGCGTTAGGGCTCTATCATATCGAAGAATCACATTCATTCTTTGAAGGACAGAGTGAAAAGCTTATTGGCGTAATGACATATGGACATCCCGTAAGTAATCGCACAGTAGCTTCTATTACAAAAACTCATCCGTTAGAACTGGATGAGGTGTTGGAACTTACTCGGTTAGTGTGTTTGGATGGATATGGGAAGAACTTGGAAAGTCATTTTCTTGGGGAATCCTTTCGGTGGTTAAAGTACAACGCGCCAGAAGTGAAAGTCTTGGTGAGTTACGCTGACCCAGAACAAGAACACACGGGAACTATCTATCGGGCAACGAATTGGTTATATCAAGGATGTGGTGTATCGAAGCTGATGCCTGATTATTCCATCAGATTGTTTGAACATAGTGATTGGATTCATAGTCGTACAGTAGGGGAGCGATACGGAAATAAAAACGTAGAGAACCTTGCCAGTACGATTGGACATACATTCTGGCGTAAAGAAGAAACGGCAAAACATCGATACATCTATTTCCTCTGTAATAAGAAAGAGAAGAAACGGATACTAAACGATTTGAAGATTCCTATTATGTCGTATAAGGATATTAAAGAATACACACAACTTATCCAGAAGGTGTATGTAAAAGATGGGAAGATGGACAAGATAGAAGTGCTACAAGGTGTGGATAACGGCTGGGCAAACAAACAACAGGTTATGTAATATGTTCGACAAACTTATAGATTTCATTATTAAAATTGGTAAAGACGCTCTTCCATATGTTATTGTGGAGCAGTGGAACGGTGCCGTACAAACTCGTTTCGGGAAATTCTATAAGGACTTGAAGCCGGGTATTCATCTAAAGCTACCATTCTTCGATGGGATATTTGAAACTACCGTGATTACACAATCGGTCAGTCTACCAGCACAGACCTTGACAACACAAGACGAACAAACTATTGTTCTTAAAGCAATCATCAGATACCACGTTTCTGATGTTAAAAAGTATTTAACAGAAGTGGAACACGCTAACGTTGTATTGGTTGATACCACACAAGGAATGATTCGTGATATTGTCGAGGTTACTGATTGGGTAAATCTCGTTGACGTTAACAATACTATTACCAAAAAGGTAAAAACATTTGTAAAACGATGGGGAATTTCTATTGAACGTATAACGATTACTGATTTGGGTATCGTTAAAACCTATCGTATCCTTGGCGATGGTACAGGTACAAAAGTGTTACCTACAGAAGAAGAGAGATTTAACTAATGCCACCAAAGAAGAAAACACAAACGGATGCACCAAAGGGAAAAGAACTCTTTGACTTCATCAATATGATATATCAAGATCAGCGTATGGAATCTTTTGATGAGATGACCGACGCTGAAAAGAAGAAGTATAAAAACTCGAAGTATATGATTCATCGATTTCTTTCTATGAACCCATCATATGCTCCGATAGTAAATGCGTTACAGAAATATACCAGTATACCAGAACGTGTACACTATATGTTTTTAACTTCTATGTTACCGAAGGGTAGACAGTTTAATAAGTACATCAAAGGACAGAAAGAAGATACCTATGAGTCGTGGCTTGTGGAATTGGTTTCTAAATATTTTAATGTCTCTACGGTAGAAGCAACAACATATCTTGACATTTATTATGAACACAATAGAGGCGCTCTTCGGATTTTATGTGAACTCCACGGTATCGATTCCAAGCAACTTAAGAAGGCAAAACTATGAACTGGCAAACATATTTTAGAACTATAGTTCGCACGATAAAGTTAAAGTCAAAAGATAAATACACACAGATTGGTGCGTTAGTTGTTGGAAAGAATAACGAAATCGTTTCAACTGGATACAATTCCTTTCCACGGGGTATAGATGACTCACACTCTGAACGACAAGAACGACCGGAAAAATATTATTGGTTTGAACATGCCGAAAGAAATGCTATCTACAATGCGGCACGTATTGGTGTCTCTACTGAAGGTTGTACGATGTACCTTACTTGTGGTATACCCTGTGCTGATTGCGCTCGCGGTATTATCAATGCTGGTATTACCAAGGTAGTTTGTGAGATTGATCCATCATTCGGTGCACATGGGAGTATTTGGGAAGAGCATGCAAAACGTAGTCTGATTATGTTTGAAGAAGCTGGAGTGGAGGTTGAATACTATGAGTAGTAATGGAAAAGGTGACAATCCTCGCCCGCTTAGCATAAGCGTGGAGGAATATGCAAATAATTTTGAACGTACATTCGGGTCGAAGAAAACAAAAATGGAGCAACGTATTCAAGAGTTACAAAACGATATTAATGCAGTCCGAGAAAAATTAGATAATTGCGAGTATAGCGGACTACCTGCTACCTCATCATACAACGAAGGAGAATAATATGGTACATCCAAATGAAGTCAGAGTTACAGAGTCTAATCGGGATATGTTATTCGCTCTTGCAGAATCGCTTGGTGACAAATATGTACAAGCATTGAAGGAGCAAATCGCCCGACAAGAAGGTAAGTAATGCATCAACTGTATACTGGTAAAGAGTCAGGGAAAACGACAATGGGGAATCACTATGCAATATTGCAGGATTCCCCAGTATCGTTTCATATAACGGTTGCCGTTGGTGACAATTTAATTTACGAACACCTCGAACGTCCAAGTAGTATAGACGAGGTTCGAAACAAAATAAATGAGCTGGAACTAGAATTAATTAATAAGAACCAGACACAAAATAACACATAACAGTACCACCACCTTCACCGTTGATAGGTGACATAGGAATTACATTTACAAGGTTCCAGCTACCGGTCGGTGCACCTGTAAAAGAATGTGATACATTTGAACCTACATTGTTCAACCACGTTCTGTTCATAGACCCAGATGGCATTTGTGCTACATAATATTGAAATGGCATATTTTATACTCTACAAGGGTTAATAAATTTCGGACCATAACATCGTTCCACCAACATTTGTTGAGTCGGCAGTCATATTCTTTGCGATTAATACATAGATTTCACTATCTGTACTATCGTAATTTTGTGCGATAAAGTTTTGTTTGTTGGTAACACCGGATTGATTTTGTACTAATGGATTTGCTTGATTGATATTCAACGAGTTTGCTCCAACAAATCCGGTCAATAAAGTTTTTCCATCACTATATCCTGTAGCGCTTACATTATATTCCACAACAGAAGTATTGTTATCTACCGATACCCATGCACTACTAGTGGTTAACATTGACCCACTTGGTAGTTTCGTTAAGGTGTATCGTATCGTTTGTTGGTCCGTAAACACTGCCGCTTCTTGAATACGAATAAATGCACGATTTGGTAATCCGTTCACCGAGTTCTTTAATCGGATTGCAAGTACGGGTAATGTGGAACCACTTGATAAGGTACGGAATGATTCGTTAGATATGGAGTATGCTTTACCTGCTTCACTATACCCACCTTCACTTGCGACCGTAGAACAGATTTGTTCCATGTATGATGCGGTAGTCACCGAGTTTCTAATTTCACACCGAACGGGAAGATTGGGATTCTGCATATATGCCACATTTAAAATATTCGTGTGGTCAAATACGTGAGTAAGAACTGTAATACCCTTGTGTACGAACCCACAACGAACGCGGCCGACTGCTAACCATTGGAAATCAACGTAGAATAATTGCGTCTTGGTTACATCTAATGTGAAGTCACCATCCAATAACGTATTCACATTCCAGTTTTCTTGTTTGACACGTTGTTCTGTTACCGACCCCGTGCCGTTGGTAGCAGAACGAATAACGATTTGTAAACTACCGGTTGCGTCTTGTTCCAAGAAAATACCATTGTAGTCGTCAAAATATCCTGTACGTTTGGTGGACCCACTTACTGGTGAACCAAATATGAAACTGGAAAGAATCAATTGACTCTTGCCAGGCATATAATGGTGATACATTTTAGTTTGATGAATAGCGTAACTTGTACTACTTGTTGCGGCAATCGTGACGGATGACCGATTAATATTATTGGTCACAGAACCATCACCGTTTAATTTATTGAGGAATACATCTTCAATTCCATAGGTGTGTTTATAATCACCCAACGTAAATGGTTCCGACATACGGGTACGTCCGAACGCATCAACGGCTGCATTCAGAGAACCGCTAGATATAGACCCTACTGCGGTAGACTTTAGATATGCGTGTTGGTTATATAGATGGACTAATTCCCATCCTTCCTTACCAACATCATTTAAATACCCCTCTACATCTGGCAATACCCAATCTGGTATCTTGACTATCTTGTGCTGGGACATTTTATTACCTTATTAATATGAAAATACAAGATTAACTCCTAGTATAAATATCAAATAGTTCGACTTGACTTCTAAATTACTAGATGTTATATTTCAAAATACCACAGATATGAGGATTTTTATGAGTAAAGAACCTAGACTTCCTGGTTTTGTAATTTACGAAGATGGCGGATACGACCGTGACCTTGCCAAACGTAGTGTTGGTACGGGGTGGGTTGGTTTGATTGACGAAATCTTTGACAAGAAGGAAAAGCTACAGCTGAACACCGTCAAGATTGTTCAGGTCAAAGAGAAGTATGGTGGACTCCGTGTATATATTGATGGCTATGAGATGGATGAAAACCATCCTGTTTATAAGTTTGAAAAATTTCTACATGAAGTTGAGAATCGTAGTTTTAAGATTTGTGAAGCCTGCGGAAAGCCTGGTGCTGTTCGTGGTCGGCATTGGTATTATACTTCTTGCGACGAACACGCTAAAAACGGTGACCTTCCCCTAAAGGACGATAACGATGCCAAAGAAGAAAACTAAACCAGAAGAGTTCCACTTGAAGTTTACGGGCAAGATGAGTATCCTTATTGAACTGGAAGGTCATGGTCCGTTGGAATTTCGAGTCAATGATTTACAAGTGGTGAAGGATGCTGTACAAATTATACTAGACCACACAAATAATAAAACACCCGTAAATTCATACGGCAAGCGTGAACAGAAAACGATGCAGAAAATACTGGATGGTATCGAATGAACAAGATTAGTTATAGTCAATATACAATGTGGGCGAATTGTCCCCAAGCGTGGAAGTTGAAGTATATTGATGGACACAAGTTTGATGATACGTCTATCAATACCATCTTCGGTACAGCTATTCACGAAGTGGTGCAAGAGTGGCTAGACACATTGTATAACAAGAGTGAGACTGTTGCCAAGTCCGTGTATTTACATGACACGTTCAAAGATAAGCTCATTACCTTGTTTAAGGAAAATGTAATTATTGATGCTAATGGGGAGAAAACCTTTCTGTCCGATAAGAAAACGTTGATGGAGTATTACGAACAAGGCTGTCAGATTATTACTTACATCCAACAGAACTATAAGAAAATCTTTCCTACGTCTAATACGCGGCTCTTTGGTATCGAATACGAACTTCATGCCGAAATCAAACCTGGCGTAAACTATATCGGATACATTGACATCGTGACGTATAACGAACTGACGGGCAAGTATGTTCTATATGATTTGAAAACGTCACGGGCTGGCTGGGACCAAAAAACAAAGACTGACCCGTATAAGGTTGGACAGTTGCTTCTATACAAGACGTTCTTCGCACAACAAGAGGGAGTCGATATTGACAGTATTTCGGTAGAGTTTATTATTCTCAAGCGTACGATTTTCGAGAACTCTCCATATCCAATCCCACGCGTCAGTAAGTTTGAACCACCCAACAAGACGCCTTCGCTAAACAAGAATTGGGATCGATTCCAGCAATTCGTAGACACGGCTTTCGACGAGGAGGGTAACTACATCACGGAACAGAAAGCAACCCCGAGTAAAGAGGCATGTCGGTGGTGTGTATATCGGGATAAGAAAGAATTGTGTTCCGTTGGGGTGAAAAAGTAGATTAAGAAAATATAATAAACATAGTATAGGACTAGATAGTAATACATTACTATTTATAGATACTAATGGTTATTTCCACAAAATGACCAGAGGTTTATTGTATGACTCGCAACGGAGTTTCTGCAAAGCTCAAAGGTATTCTTTTTATTGCAATTACGGTTCTGTATGCGTGTTCAGACTCATCAACACAAGCGGTAGACCCAGTAATACCGCCGGATGACGCTGGAGTATCATTTTCGATGTTGTCTAGTATCATCACCGCCACGGACACGAACATCAATATTCGTGTTTCGTGGAAAGCTCCAAATGACCCATTTGGTGCACCAGAATTTTACAGACACACGATGGTATCATCAAAAGTCGTAACAGACTCTACTACTGGAAATTTACCTACACTTAAGCAGGTAAATGGATTGGCCGATACTGTTCGTATTTCCCTAAAAAAGATAAACGATACGGTTACACTTACGTCGAACGTGTGGTCAGTTCGTCGTAGTTTACAATCCACAACGCCTGGAATTGGAAAGCTCTTTGTAAGAAGAGGCGACCGAGCACCGTTACCACCTGACTCTATTAAGGTGGATACCATTGTAATACCAGCTGCGCCCGTAATAGGAAGTATGTCATCTGTCCTATTTCAAAATAATGCAAATACAAGATTGATAAATGAACAATCGTACAACTCTATGTTTGGAAGTTACAAAAATGGAGTTAGTATATACAAACTAGGAAACACCACCTACTTAACGATTATTCCACAATAGTATTTACGAGGTTACTATGAAATGGTTATCTAGTATTCTTGCAACATTAGTGATTTCCACTACAGCATATGCACAACCAACCCGACCGGTCGCATCGGTCAGTATGTTAACCGCCTCTCGACAAATTGCATTTCAATTGACTTGGACACAACGAGAGGCGGTTGATAGTACGATGGTAGCAGTCTTTCTGTCGAGTGATACGGTTCCAATCTTATACAGACGAACACAGTCACCAGACACTATTCGATTTACTATTCCAACCGACACAACCACATACAGATTCTTGTTGGTAAACGTCCGTAGAAATATTGTAAGTCCGCCGGCAAATGTGAATTTCTATTTCGACGCAGATGCATACTATGTACCCAGCGGATTGTCGGTGTATCCTAAAACAGTCACTATTGATTCAACGAGCGTCACTCGTCAAGTACAGTTTTGCGCCTTCATTAAGTTTGCAGATGGTACTACAGTAATGCGAGATAGAGATTTGGTTATTCCAAAGTGTATTGAATACTACAATACAATTCCCGTGGACCAACGTTCTACTGGTGGAGCAAAGCAACGAGTGGCAAATAAAATGTGTTTGTCGTGGACAACTACGGGCGGAACGATTGAGAACGAAGTGTGTTCATAAAAGCTATAACGTTTAGTCTCGCTCTACAGACAAGTCAAATTAAAGTCGTTTATTCCTACGACAGAAAAACATATGATAGTTTGGAAGTCATTGTCAACAAAAATCAAAAAACGATTTACCACAAAAATCATACGTTATTCGCCGATATTGATTCAACTGATATTGGGTATGCTAGAAAAGCTGATACGGTTGAAGTAATCCTACGGGGCTATAAAAAAGATTTATATTGTTTCCCCCTTATAGACAGACTAATATATCCTTATTATAGGATTTCGTATGGGCTAAACTTTGAATGTACCAAATTAAATGGTATTTAATAGACTTGACAAGTGGCCTCGCAGATGGTATATTTAGAGTATACTTCTGCGAGGTCATTTCTATGAAAGAAAATCCAATGGTGAACTATAGTAAGATTATTGCCGATACGGCTAGTAATCATTACAACGTTCGTGATGAGTATAAGACGAATACCTACGAACAGAATGTCGCTATCACGATGAGTGAACAGCGTCGGTTCTCCGTGGCGTGTATCAACATTACGGGTGAACTCAATATCGGAATGATGATTCGGTCTGCGTGTCTATTGGGTGCAGAGAACTTTTATATCTTTGGACGAAAGAAATTCGATAAGCGGTCCACAGTAGGGGCTGAGAAATACATTAATATCGTCCAGTATACGTTTGATGACCCGATACACGCGGATACCGAAATCAACGAACGATTGGAGTATTTGCTGAAGTGGAATAGCGTGGTCTTGTGTGAACATGGTGGTGTTGAAATTGGTTCATATATGTCCACGCCGATGTATAAGGAATTGAAGAATCCGTTGTTCGTGTTCGGTTCGGAGAGTCACGGGCTACCAGAAGTAGTAATAAACAATCCACACTTCTATAAGTTGAGTATTCCGCAACGTGGAGTCCTTCGTTCGTTTAACGTCAGTGCGGCAATGAATATTATGTGTTGGGATTATATTAAGGAGACGCATCTGTGATTAAGTTAGTTATATTTGATTTGGACGGGGTGTTGGTAGAGGCCAAAGAGATTCATTATCAATCCCTCAACAACGCAATACTTGAAGTCACAAATAATCCCAAGTGGGTGATTGGATGGGAAGAACATCTGTCGGTATATGATGGTCGTAAAACCAATGAAAAGTTGGAAATACTTACAGCAAATAAAGGATTGCCAGAGGGATTCCACGAACCAATTTGGAAATGTAAACAGAGTAAAACGTTAGAAGCGTTAGGTGGTCTTACGATTGATACACGATTGCAACTGCTGTTCAAAAGATTGATCAGTGAAAAATATAAGATTGCATGTTGTTCTAATTCCATCCGCCGGACTGTATTGACAGTCTTGGCTAAGATGGGATTAATTGAGTATATGGACTTGATTATTTCAAATGAAGATGTAAAGAACAGTAAACCCCATCCTGAAATGTACTGGAAAGCAATGAGTACGATGGGGGTTTTGCCGGAAGAAACATTAATTGTCGAAGATAGTCCGCCGGGATTGTTGGCAGCTGCACGTAGTCGAGCTAATGTACTACGTGTCAATAATCCAAAAGATTTGACGGAAGAAAAGATATACGAAAAATTAAATCAAACAAGTATAATGGTGATGCCAAAGTGGCAAGGTGATAAGATGAACGTATTGATACCGATGGCTGGTGCGGGAAGTCGCTTCCAGCAAGCAGGATATACTTTCCCAAAACCATTGATTGATGTACGGGGAAAGCCAATGATTCAGGTTGTTGCGGAAAACTTGAACGTTGAGGCAACTTTCATTTATGTCGTACAGAAAGAACATCGTACCAAGTATAACCTTGATACGCTGTTGAATCTTATCACGCCTAACTGTAAGATTGTGGAGGTCGATGGAATTACCGAGGGTGCGGCATGTACTACACTATTGGCAAGAGAACATATTAATACCGACGCACCATTGTTGATGGCTAATTCTGACCAGTATGTTGAATGGGATAGCAATGAGTTTATGTATAAGATGGTTGAACAGAACCTTGATGGTGGGATTGTGACATTCAAATCAACCCATCCAAAGTGGTCGTTTGCTAGGATTAACGAACATGGATTTGTCACCGAAGTTGCAGAGAAGAATCCTATCTCCGATATTGCGACCGTGGGTATCTATTACTGGAAGCATGGAAGCGATTATGTTCGGTTCGCAGAACAAATGATTGAAAAGAATATTCGGGTTAATAACGAGTTTTATGTGTGTCCTGTATTCAATGAAGCGATTGGTGCTGGAAAGAAGATCAAGACATTCGATGTCCCTGTGATGTGGGGATTGGGAACGCCGGAAGATTTGAAGTTCTTTATGGAAAATAATTAAGAGGTTATTTATGAAATTAGTATATCGTAGAATGATAGATACTCGCCGTCTTTATAAGTTAGAAGGTGACATGTATTGTGACCGGCGATATAGTAATATCACCAAGCAACGTCCGTATAAGTTTTTGTTGAGTCTGGCGAAGAAAATTTGGAAGAAAGAAAACATCAAATCCGACATGCCACAAATCCGATTTGGCATTGGCACTCCTCACGGTGGTGTAAGATATAGTTGGTGTGATGGTGAAACAATTGAGTTAGTAAAAACCCAAAGGGATATTCTAACATTGATTCACGAACTAGTACACGGCATGGGATTCGACTACCACGATAAAAAGTTTGTCAGAAAAGAAATGGAACTATTAAACAAATATACAGATATTAATGAAGAACTTATAATTGAGGCGTTTGAATCGTATGATTATCACTAAACTAAAAGAAGCGGGAATCCTATTTGTAATTCAGGTCTTGAATTATGCAATCTGGTGTATTAACTTTCGTGCTGTAGCAGATACACACTATCACACCGCAGCAATGAGTGATTTCATGTTAGCGTCTATTCAATTCTTTGTTATTCGTCGTATTGCTCATGGTCAAGATAATTTTCACCAATGGGCTGGTTATGCTATGGGTAGTGTCGTGGGGAGTTATGTAGGTATCTGGATTTCAGCAACATTTTTGGGGGTATAAATGCAAGTTAAATTTGTAGAAAAGCCGTGGGGTTCCGAAACAATTTGGGCCCATACAGAACATTATGTGGGAAAGATTTTGAAGGTCAATTGTGGGGAAGCATTGAGTATTCAGTATCATCACCACAAGGATGAAACGATGTATGTATTGTCGGGTAAGGGATATATTCGTTTCTATAAATTGGAAGATGCACGTCCTGTGGTCACCAAGGAAATGATTGTATCGGAAGGTGATGCGGTGCATATTCCTCCCACACAAATTCATAACGTAGAAGCAATTACGGATATGGAAATTTTAGAAGCATCAACGAACCATCTGGATGATTTGGTTCGAGTACGAGATAGATACAGTAGAGGGTGATATGGGATTAGTATACGCAGATGTAATCGTAGACCTTCAGTACGGAGATACTGGTAAAGGGAAAGTAGCACATGCATTAGCATCATCAGATGATTATAATATAGTGCTACGATACAATGGTGGAGCAAACGCTGGGCACACGGTGTACCACAACGGACAAAAGGTTGTGACGCATCAGGTGCCTGTTGGTGTGCTCTACGGTAAAAAAAGTGTGATTGGGCCTGGTTGTGTTGTAAATATACCCAAGCTAGAATCAGAAATTAAAGAACTAAACGATGCCGGATTTAAAACAGATGGATTGATATTCGTTGATAAACGCGCTCACCTAGTGTTAGATAAACATCTTGAAGAGGATGGTTCTGATGTAAAGATTGGTACAACACGCCAAGGTATCGGTCCTGCGTATCGTGACAAGTACGGTCGTAGTGGTGTTCGTATGGGAGATTTACAGGTTAGACCATCTGAATTATTTCAAGTTATCGATGTTTATAAATTACTCCACGAAGATTTTCACAAGTATCGTGTGTTGTGTGAGGGTGCGCAAGGATTTCATCTTGATATTGATTGGGGTGATTATCCATACGTCACCAGTTCACATTGTACAGTTGGGTCATCTGTTCTAAATGGTATACCACCTCGTCGTATTCGAAAAGTAATTGGTACGATGAAAGCATATGAAACATATGTCGGAAACAGAACTGACTATACAAACGAAGCTGACCCTATCTTCCAAGAAATTCAACGCGTCGGTGCTGAGTTCGGAGCAACTACAGGCCGCCCACGTAAAGTAAATTGGATGAATCTTGACCGAGTGATAATGGCTGCTAATATCAATGGCGTTACACAAGTCATTATCAACAAAGCAGATGTATTGAAACAGGTAGGACATTTTGGTATCATTCTTGACGGGAAACTGGAGAAGTTTTCCAGCTTCGATAACTTTAGAAATTTTGTTAATGGTATATTAACAGAAACGTGTACAAGTGGATTTACTATTGTTTGGTCAGAAACTCCAAATGGAATTTGATGTTTGGTGACTTTGAATGATACTTATCTATAGAACTCTATAGAACGTAGAGAATATTATGGCTAAGAAAAATAAAAAACAATATACTACAATTCAAATTCGTAAAGATATTAATGAGTATGTTCGCACAATTTGTGACCAGAACGGATGGGTTGCTGCGACTATTACCGAAAAATATTGGTTGGGTCTAATATCGGCGAGTATGAGTGGTAGTGTTATCCTATAAGGAGAAATTATGTCTAGTACTTTAAAGAGTGACATTCTAGGAGCAGGTACGCTAGAACAAAGAATCTTTACAGCGATTAACTGGTATGGATGTGCTGAAGGATATGAGCAATCCACAGATCCATGTCAAGCACAAAAAGATTTTGCTCAAAGATTAGCAGACGCAATATCAGAGGGAGTAGCAAAAGGTGTCCAGAAATATCTAAATGAGACAGTGAAAACCATAACTCAACCAACGCTGAATTCAGGTGGACTTGTCCACGTACATGAGAACGTACCAAAATTTGATTTAAACGCACCATAATAGAGGATTATATACATGAAGCAATGGTTACCTAAAGAACAAAGAAAGAAAATACTTTTACTCTCGGATGACTTACGAGTTCATTCTGGTATCGGAGTAATGTCAAGGGAAATCGTAGAACAGACTGCGGGAATTTTTAATTGGGTGCAGGTTGGTGCGGCTATCAACCATCCAGAAGAAGGAAAAGTTGCAGACATAAGCGAACAAGTATCAGAACAAACTGGTATTCAAGACGCGTCTGTAAAGATTTATGCACAGAATGGATATGGCAACAGTATGTTAATTCGGTATCTTATGGATACGGAAAAGCCAGATGCCATTCTTCATTTTACCGATCCTCGTTATTGGATTTGGCTTTATCAAATTGAGCACGAAATTCGTCAGAAGATTCCGATGATGTTTTATGCTATTTGGGATGATCTCCCATATCCATATTACAACGAAAACTTTTATAGATCAGATGACGGAATCTTCTGTATCAGTAAGCAAACATACAATATTGTTAAACACGTATCTCGTAAAGAACCGAGAAAGCCGTGGTCGTTGACATATCTTCCACATGGAATTGATCATAAAAAGAAATACTATCCAATTCAGAACGATGACACCGTGGGTCAAGAATTATTGACCAATACAAAAAATGAATTGTTCCGTGGTGAGGATGTAGATTTCGTAGTGTTCTATAATGCACGCAATCTTCGTCGTAAGATGACTTCGGATGTACTACTTGCGTATAACCATTTCTTAAAACAGTTGACAAAAGAAGAACAAGAAAAGTGTCGTATCGTATTACATACACAACCCGTTGACGAAAACGGTACGGACCTCCCAGCAGTTATTCGTGATGTTACACCCGATATCAAAGCAGTATTCTCTAACACAAGAGTTGATGCGTTGGTCCTCAATGCGATGTATAATATTGCTGACGTTACTATCAATCTCGCTAGTAATGAAGGATTTGGATTGGGAACGTGTGAAAGTATGTTAGCGGGTACACCTATCGTTGTAAACGTCACAGGTGGATTACAAGACCAATGTGGATTTATGGACGAAGAAGGAAACTATCTCGATCCAGAAAAGCATTTCACCTACGAATGGGGTAGTAACCACGATGGTCGCTATAATAGACATGGTGAATGGGCATTCCCGTGCTTCCCAACCTCACGGTCACTACAAGGTTCTCCGTTGACTCCATATATTTTTGACGACCGTTGTTCGTGGGAAGAGGCTGGAGATAGATTGTTGGAGTTATATAAGATGGGTCGTGAAGAACGGAAACGCCGTGGAATGCTTGGTCGTGAATATGCAATGGGGCCGGGAATGTTTACCGCTGAAAAGATGGGAGAGCTATTTATTGAACACATTAATACCCTATTGGAGAATTGGACTCCACGGGAACGTTATACTTTGGTGAGGGCATAATGAAGCGTAGAGCATTGATTACTGGTATTACTGGCCAAGATGGTCACTATCTTACCAAGTTACTTTTAGAAAAAGACTATGAAGTGTTCGGTGTCATTCGTAGACACAACCGAGTAGAGAATGAATTGGGTACAGTCAAAGAATTCGAATCGATGGTAAGTTTTGATTACGGTGATTTGACTGATGCATCTTCTATGGAAGCAATAGTTCATAGAGTAAAGCCAACGGAAATTTATAATCTGGCGGCACAATCTCACGTTAAAGTAAGTTTCGACTCTCCAGTATACACTGCGCAAGCAAATGCTATCGGAGTTGCACAGTTGTTAGATGCAGTTCGTCGTATTACTCCATACGCACGATTCTATCAAGCATCAACGTCTGAAATGTACGGTAACAGCGTTGACCTCGACGGGTTTCAACGTGAAACTACTACGATGCGTCCAGTAAGTCCGTATGGTGTAGCAAAGTTATATGCTCACCAAATGGTAAACGTGTATAGAGTACAATATGGAATGTTTGCATGTGCTGGTATCCTGTTTAATCACGAATCACCAATGCGTGGAGATCTATTCGTTACCAAAAAGATTACTAATTTCGTAAAGGCAATGAAAGAATTGAATTGGAACCATTACACCAAGAAGAAATTAAAGTTGGGTAATTTGGATGCTCGTCGTGATTGGGGACACGCCGAAGATTATGTGCATGGCATGTGGTTGATGTTACAGCATAATACACCAGATGATTATGTACTCGCAACGGGTATGACTTATAGCATTAAAGACTTTTTAACTGCTGCGTTTGGTGATAGAGATTGGCGTGAGTGGGTAGAAGTTGATCAAAAGTTCATGCGGCCGGAAGATGTTCATCACTTAAAAGGTGATTCAAACAAAGCCCGTCAAGTTTTAGGATGGGAGCCAAAGCATGATTTAAATTCCCTTGTCAATTCAATGTTAACGGAGTAAAATATGTCACAAGAAATTAAACCGTTGTGTATTGTTCGAGCACCATGTGCCACACGTTCAGGATACGGTGATATGAGCCGTGATATCATTCGTCACTTAATAGAATATGATAAGTACGATGTACGCGTTCATAGTGTACCGTGGGGTGATACTCCAATGAACGCGTTGGATGAAAACAATCCAAAAGATAAAATGATTTTGGATAGAATTCTAACTAGTACAGTAAACAAGCAACCAGAATTATTCGTTGTAGTTTCCGTACCGAACGAATTTCAACGTATTGGAAAGTATAATATCGGTATCACTGCAGGTATAGAAACAACCGCAGTCTCTCCACCGTGGGTAAAGGGATGTAATGAGATGGATGTGGTGTTTACAATCTCTGAACACTCGAAGCGTATATTTGAAAACAGTAAGTATGGATTTAAGAATCCAGACGGAACGGAAGGATTGTTAGAGCTGACTAAACCTATCGAAGTTCTGCATAATTGTATTGATACGACAATATTTGGAAAGAACGCTCCGACTGAACCATCTATGGTAAAAGCACTAGACGCTATCCCAGAATCATTCTGTTATCTATTTGTGGGACATTGGTTACAAGGTGCTCTTGGGGAGGATCGAAAGAATGTTGGGTTCCTTGTTAAAATGTTTTTAGAAACGTTTAAACAGATACAGACAAAAAATCCACCAGCACTTATTCTTAAGACAAGTAATGCGGGATTCTCTATTCTAGACCGAGAAGAAATATTGAATCGTATAGAACAGATACGTTCTACGGTTACGTTGGAGCATGGACAGTCATTACCAAACATCTATCTGCTCCACGGAGAGTTAACAGAAAAAGAAATGAATACTATATACAATCACCCGAAGGTAAAGGCACATATCAGTTTGACAAAGGGTGAAGGTTTTGGTAGACCTTTACTAGAAGCATCTGTGAGTGGGAAGCCTGTTATTGCTTCTGGTTGGAGCGGACATTTGGATTTTCTTGATAAGGAAACCGCTTTGTTAATTGGTGGTGAGTTGAAGAATGTTCATCCAACTGCGGCATGGGAAAACGTAATTATGAAGGAAGCAAGTTGGTTTGCACCAGACCCGAATCAAACTGCTAACGGAATAGCAGCGGTATTTATGGATTACAAACAATTTAAAGATAGAGCATACGATTTGGCTGTTAAAAATAGAAAGCAATTTTCGTATGAGAATATACAAAAGAAAACGTTTGAATTGTTGGATAAGTATGTACCGGAATTCCCGAAACAAGTGGCTGTAGTGTTACCTAAATTAAAGAAAGTTGAATTACCGTCTTTGAAGAGTGATGCATGAGATATATAGATTCCAATCCAGAAACGTATATAGTAGAACCTGTAGCATCGATTTCAGAAGTGGAAGTCGGTTCTGTTGTAGAATTTATTTACGATGGTAAACAGAAACACGCAATTGTTTTAAATCCTGAATGGAATGGAAAGTTACATGCGTTAAGATTACGGAACATTGCTACACAAACTCTTCAACAATTGTTGCGATTGATTGGCGACAATAATGATGAGAAGAAGATTTTAGCAGAGTATAAAGAAAGTAGATACGTCAAGGATCGACCGTATCGTACATATACTATAGATAAAATTTCCAACATTCGTAAGGTGTATCTCACACTACCGCCGGTAAAACCAAAACCAACACCGAAAGTAAAGAAGGAAGAGAAGAAGGAAGAAATTAAAAAGTACAAAATGTATGAGGAATAATGTATGACTAAAGACCCGTTTGGCGTATGTGCAGAACCGGAGTGTAATGATGAAGTCGAACCACCCAAGAACATGCCATCAGCTTATAATCAATTAAAAGGATTTTTAAGTAGTGCTAAAGATATAGTCGGTGGCGTTATGGCTGGAGAAGGTGCATTTGTAACTGAAGATATTCGTAATGACCGACTCAAAGAATGTCATAGTTGTGAGTTTTTTGATAATAGGTCCGAACGTTGTTCGCAGTGTGGGTGCTTTATGAATACGAAATCTATGTTCAAGAAAACGTATTGTCCTGTTGGTAAATGGCATGAGGTGATTGATGGGTAAAACATTAGCGGTTATTTTAAATCACAATAGACGTGAATATACCGATCGTGTTTATAGAATGGTTGCACCATATGCTAAAGATCAATATGATGTGGTAGTTCTAGATAATGGTAGTACCGATACATCCGAAGTATCGCAATACACCATGTATCAGTCGGAAACAAATTGTTATTTTGGTGGTGGATTTAATCTAGCCATGCAGTTAATGCAACAAAACGAGCAGTATGATTCTATGTTGTTTATGAGTAATGATATTATCTTACACGGATACAATTATATCTCAAAGTTGCGTAGTATAATGTTTGATGAAGATTATGCAGTAGTAGCATCTTCCGTCACACAACCAGAAGAAGGACAATGTTTCTGGAAGCAAATGCACAATTGGGGTGCTTCTAAAACCAGAACGGTGAAATGGGTAGACTTCATGTGTCCATTAATACGCCGTGATGTACTGGATACTATTGGACAATATGATATGGATTTAGTATACGGATGGGGTTTGGATATATACACAGGCGTTGTGTGTGAAGATAAAGGATGGAAAACTGGTGTGACGGATACGTTAAGCCTAATACATTTTTCAGCACAAACCGTGAAAGATAATAAAGCAAATCTTACTATGTCCGATTATGCAAGAAACGCGGAGTCTGGAATGTATGGTTTCTTTGGTAAAATTAATAGAATGAATGATCTGGAACGGATGCGACATTTTGGAATGACCTATCAATACACGGGTAGTATATGAGAAACTTCTACAGAATTTCCGAACATTCAAACAATAAACAAAGATTTCCTTTTGCAACAAAAGAAAACTGCTTGAACAATTTTCTACGGCATTTTCCAAAAGAGGAAACTATTATCTGGGCTGATAATGTCTCTGATGAATTTTTTGACTGGCTTAAATCGTTTGGTTGTGAGTTAAGGAGAACCGCACTAGGAAACGCTGCTGGATTTAAAGCTATTCTAAATGAAGTACTGACTCTATCGGATGACGAGGTAGTATACTTTGTAGAAGATGATTACATTCACAGAGAAGATTCTAGAAAGATTTTGTTAGAAGGATTGACTCGAGCGCATTATGTATCTTTATATGACCACATTGACAAGTATTTGTTACCAGAACAAGGAGCAAATCCTCTCATAGAAAAAGATGGTTCGGAAATAACAAAAGTATTCTTAACTAAAAGTTCGCACTGGAAACTTACCAACAGTACAACATATACATTTGCTACATTAGTTGGTACAATTAGACAAGACGCAGATGTTTTCATAGGACACTCGCAACACGGATTGTCAAATGATTTCGCAACATTTACGGATTTGTTGAAAAGAGGAAGAGCATTAGCAACACCGATACCTTCGAGAAATACGCACTGTGAACCTTATTGGGCAGCACCTCTGGTAGATTGGAGTAACGAGGTATAGTATGTCACACATATTGTTTCAAATGCATATTATGTGGTATGAGTCTCGTATGATATATGAAACGCTTACTTCTGTAGAACGTGCACTAAAACATAGCAAGTTGCCGGTTAAGCTTCAGTTTTGTTTAAACGCACAAACGTTTATAGAATCTCCCGAAATGGGCGAACCAGAAGAAATGTTTAATATGTTTCTACATCACAATCTATTAAAAGATGCGGAACTGATATATAAAACAAACGATGATGGGTTCTATAATGCAACTGATTGGCGTAGAGATGTATATGACCCTAACGCAAAGTATACTGTGTGGGGTGAATCAGACTGTTTGATGCCTGAAGATTATTTTTACATACTATCGGAAGTTGACTTCAAGAATCCTCACGCTCTTACACTATCTTCTAGGAAGATGTGGGATAGCACGTGGGATGTTGTGGAGCACAAAGACATTGTGAAATATCAGAGAACACGGGAACAGATATACACTGCCCCGTATCCTCTCAATTCTTCTGATATCATCAATCTAGAGCAACTTAATACGTTCAACAATCAATATGATATAGAAATCATACAGCTTCCAGTTTGTAAGTTTGATGGTTCGTTACTCGCATTGTCGGGCGGTATAAACGAAAAGTTCATACCAGAAAATTTACATTTCATATATGATGATACTAGTGCCGAGAGATTCTTTGAATCAAAAGGATGGCCACAATATCTTGTGAGTACAAGAATAAAAGGACACAACTACGGTCATCCTAATAAAAGAACAAACACATCGTCAACTCGACATGATGATGTGTACAAGAAATACGCACAAGAGTCGTTAGAAATATTCACCAAGTTTGTAATGGATTTACAAAGGAATTAGTTTATGATTACAACATGCATAGGATCAAATAACAATCTACCATATCTAAAGTTGGCGATTGAATCTATCAAGAAGAATCATCACTTCAAAGATACGAAGATTATTGTAGCAGCAGAAAATTGTACGGATGGTACAAACGAATGGCTAGAAGAGAATAAGGAAAGACTGAACATCCAGCCTATCATTATCGATTGTCCAGATGACACCTGTGGTATCGGTTATGGTATGAATGAAATGGCAAAGGTTGTAGAAACTGAATTTATACATTTCTTACACGCCGATATGTACGTTGCTCCTGATCAAGATTTAGCACTCTTGAAACTATTTGATAAGTATCCAAATGAAAAATTGGTTGTAACATCACATCGTGTAGAACCAAACGTCTTTGTTGGTACATCATCTCGACCTGGAGTTATCATAACTCCTAATAATGAATTTGGTGCGTTTCACCACGATTTCCGACAGGACGTATTTGATGAATGGGCAACCGAGTTTACCAAAGAAAACGAAGAGTATGAAATTCCTTTGGCATGGGGGTGTTCATTTATGATCCGCAAGTCAGATTGGGATGAATCAGGTGGAAACGATCCACAGTATAATCCTGCTGCGTTTGAGGACCACGATTTGTTCTTGACAATGCGACATAAAGGGTTTAAATTTGTACTCACGGGTTCGTCTATGGTGTATCATTTTGCTAGTAGAAGTTTTAATAGTAATTTTCCAAATGATGTAATGACTCGTTCTAATAGATTATTAGCATTTGAAAATAGAAACGCTGGACTATTCATCAAGAAATGGGGCGGATTGCCGATGTTTGATGAATACGGAATGATTTGTGGCGTTCGGCCAATATCAACATAATAAGAGGTGTATATGAAAAAGGTTATTACAGTAGAATTTGAAGCACGAAACAACGCAGCAATAGAGCAGATTGAGAACGAATATCCGGGAATGACTGCGGAGTTCTTAAAGATTTGTATGGAACAGTACGACACATTTTGTTCCAAGCAATTAAACTACGGACCATCCAACATTTCAGTAGGTACTTCGTTACAGACTGAAGATGATATTAAATTGTCTTTAACTGGACTCTGGTTCCGTATGAATGATAAGATTCAACGATTAAAGCAAATGGTTGTGTTGGGTAAGCCGGATGCTGTTGGTGAAAGCGTAGATGATACGTTCCAAGACTTGTCGGTTTACGGTATTATTTGCCAGTTAGTTACTCGTAGAAAGTGGGCAAAGTGAGTTTGTGGTAATATTTATATAAGTCCAATAGCTAGAGATAACATATGAAAGAATTACTTGTGGAGTTTTTTGCATCAATCCTAAATGAAGATGAAGAACTCGATAAACAAATTATTAAATATAAGGATGCCAAGGGGAAGGAAGGTGAGGCAACCGTAAAAACCATTCGAACCAAGGGTGAAAAACATCCAGCGTGGAATCAATATCAGGCATTACTTAAGTCACGACAAGCAAAGGCACCGAAAAAAACCACAGCAAAGGCTGCCAAAGTTAAACCAGCAGAACAACCATCGAAAACATCAACATCCGCTGAACCAAAAAAGCGTCGTGGTACTCCAAAGAAAAAGGATTTGGATCAGAAAGTAAAAACTACAGAACAGTTCAATACCGATAGTAGATTTGCTAAAGACGGCGTAAGTGATGCGGATTTCAGAAAGAATCCAAAAGTAAAACCTACAAGTAAATCAATTAAACCGCAAGAAATAGAAGCATTCTTTTTAGATAAAAACGGAAAAACGCGGTTCCCTCGTAAGTATGTCAAAGTACTATCCAGACTATTAAGTACGAAGCCTGGTGCGCTTACCATCACGGATTTTACTGATGCTTCTGGAGCAGGTACATTATCATCGACTACGGGTGAATTGTTGACTATGATGGCATTGACTATTAAAGATGAAAAGAAAGCTACGGAATTTTTTCAGTTGGTTTCATCTCACGTTAAGGCAATGGAAAAAGGAAAGGAAAGTATCATCGATTCGGCCTGGGTCAAGTCGGCTCAACGAGTAAGAACTGCAATGTTCAAGAGATATGATCAAAAATATGGGAAGGGCAATTGGGAATTAGATAATATGGCCTGGGACATTAAGGATGAGGTCGAAGGACTCGGTTTAGCAGACTATAAAAATAATAAGGGATTCTCTACAGACGTATACGCAAAAGTAAAAGTTGGGGGAAAGACAGTTCTTGACGAAATTTCTTTGAAAAAGGAATTGAGAGCAAATCTTCTTAATGCAACTTCGGGTCGCGTTGCCGACATTATGGTATATGGTAGAGCGAGTCAAGAAGATATTGAAGTTTACGAAGATTTGAACGCTCGTATAGATGCTCTTGGCAGAGAACCAACTGCACAAAACAAACGTGAACGTGCTGTTTTGGTTAAGCAACGTGATGAGATGGTTAAAAAGTATAACGCAGATGTTCCAGATGATGTAAAGGTTGAAAAGGCAATTCAAAGACAACAAAAGTTGTACGATGATTTTCTAAATGACCAAGGTGCTATGAAGGAAGTTAAATCCTTTATGGGTAGGTGGGCAAAGGCTAGTGTAAAAGAAAAAGCCACAATCGCAGCAGAGATTGCGAAAAGTCTAAATCAAAAAGAAGCATATGCTAAACAAATAGCAGACCGTCTGAATAAGTTGTCCAAACAATCATTTAAGAATGGTGATGAATTTAAAGCGGCGCTTACAAGTGTCGTTGGTGGAAACACTGCCGACCAGAACAAAACTATGTTGTCAATCATGCGTGGTATCGGTAAGAATACAGAAAGTGGTAGATATGCTGACAAGCTAGTGGCTAACTCACATAAACATTCTAGAGCAGTTCGTGACTTCTTATTGACAGATAAACAAGCGCGTACTGGACTTTTAAAGTCTATTCGTGATGCATTTCCTCTGCGTGCTTTATTCGAGGGTGAAGAAAGTATGGCACTAGGTGATACTATCGCAGACAGAACTATTCTGAAGAAAGTATTCGGTACAGATAATTTCGACGAGATTGAACAGAAATTAACTATTCGTGATGAACCACCTCCTCCGTCTATTGTGTATCAAGCAAAGACAGGAGGATCGGCAATACCTATAGCAGAAATTGTATCCAGACCGGACGGTATTGCATATGGTTCAACGTGGAAATTAATTATGGCAGTACACGATGACTTCGCTAAATTACTACAACAAGCTAACAGAGATATTCTAGGATAAGTTATGGAAGTAAAAAAACCAATATTTAAACGAGTCCCGCCTGGTGATAGATGGATGGAGTTAGATGATCGTGAACAACCGATTGGAACGCGGGTGTTTCCAAGTCTCACAGAATCATTAGAACATTATTTTCAAAAGACGGGCAATCGTCAGTATTATATCGATGCCGCTCAAGGTACGATATTTAAAGTAGTGGAAGAAGCGGATCCAGTTATTCCGCCGAAGCAGTTCTCTATCTATGGTGATGGTTATTGAGGAGTAGTTATGAAAAGTGTATTGGTTACGGGCGGTGTTGGTTTTGTCGGTACTAACTTAATTCGTAGATTATTGAACGAAGGATGTCAAGTAATATCAGTAGACAATTACGAAGTTGGTACGGTTGAAAATGAACACGACGGTGCGACATACCTACAGTTTGATGTACGGGATGATTTATTTACGGCGTTACAACCATATGATATAGACGTAGTGTATCATCTAGCGGCATTATCTAGAATACAACCATCGTTTGAAAATCCAACTGAAACTGTCGAAGTAAATACAAATGGTACTCTTTCCGTATTAGAATGGGCACGTTCTAGAAATATAAAGGTGATATATGCCGGCTCTTCGTCCAGATGGCACAACCCGTTTATATCTCCATATGCTTTATCTAAACATATGGGTGAGGAGTTGTGTAAGACGTATCGTACAATCTATAATATGGAAATAGAAATAACCAGATTCTACAATGTGTATGGACCGCGTGAGATTACAGAAGGTGATTGGGCGGCAGTTATTGGTAAATGGAGAGGACAAGTAGAACGAGGTGAATTAATTACTATTGTCGGAGACGGGGAACAACGTAGAGATTTCACACATATTGACGATATAGTAGATGGATTGATTCGAATCGGACAATCAAATGAACGTCACCACGATGCGTGGGAACTTGGAACGGGAAATAACTATTCACTAAATGAAGTGTATCATATGTTCCGCGATAAATTCAAAGTCGGATTCATAAGACTTCCAGACCAACAAGGAAACTATAAGGAAACGCGTCGAGAGAATAATGATGCAGTAGATAGACTAGGTTGGGTACCAAACGATAGGTTACGGGAGTATATCAATAATTTATGAAAATACTAGTTACGGGTGGTTGTGGGTTTATCGGTAGCAACTTCATAGAGTTTCTACTGACACATACTGATTATTATATTATCAATGTCGATGCGTTGACATACGCAGGCGTGACCTCTCATCCAAAGAGTTCACGGTATCTCTTCTATCAAGCAGACATCGGTGACCCAGTTATCATCGATACGATTATATTGAACCATAAACCAGATTTCATCATCAACTTTGCTGCTGAAACACACGTTGATCGTTCCATCGCTGACCCCGATGCGTTTGTCAAAACGAATCTGATGGGCACTTATAACTTCCTCTGTGCTCTTCGACGATATAACGAAACTGGAGCACGGTTTAGATTCATTCATATCTCAACCGATGAAGTGTACGGACATTTATCAACTGATGACCCTCCGTTTACAGAATCCACACCATACGCACCGAATAGTCCATACTCCGCTACGAAAGCAGGTGGGGATCATTTAGTCAGAGCATTCAACAAGACATTCAATCTACCAGCTATCATCACCCATTGCACCAACAACTATGGACCACGACAATATCCAGAGAAGCTGATACCGACTGTGATTCGAAAGGCAATGAAGAATGAACGTATTCCGGTGTATGGCACGGGAATGAATATACGAGATTGGTTACACGTTGATGATCATTGTAGAGCTCTATATCGTGTATTGTTGGATGGGAAGATTGGTTCGGTATACAACATTGGTGGCAATTCTGAACGGGCAAACATCGATGTAGTCAAATTGATTCTTCATATAATGAACAGAGATGAATCCTTGATTGAATATGTCGAGGATAGAAAGGGACATGACTTTAGATATGCGATGTCCATAGAAAAGATAGAAAAAGAATTAGGATGGAAACCTTCCGTGTCATTCGAGGAAGGGTTATATAAAACTGTCGAATGGTATCTTTCAAATGTTACTTGGATGGAACAATGCGAACTCTCGGTATAATATTAGCTGGTGGAAAGTCAACACGTTTGTATCCTTCTACGTTAGTTGCCACCAAACAACTACTTCCGGTATACGATAAACCCCTTATCTATTATCCACTCTCGACATTGATGTTGGCAGGTGTTCGAGATTTTATAATCATCAGCTCTCCAGGCGAATTAGATAGTTTCAATAAGTTGTTTGCTAACGCAAAAGAAGAGTTAGGAATTTCTGTACGATGTCTAGTACAACCAGTTCCTCTCGGTATAGCTGATGCATTCAATATCGTACACAATACTATTCAAAATGAAATTTTCGAATATGATGCACATGCATTAATTCTTGGAGATAATATTTTTTATGGTTCTGGATTGCGGGGATTGTTAGATGAGGTGAATAAAGAAGGAATCAGAAAGAAAGCAGAAGTGTTCCTATACCCTGTCAGAGATCCAGAGTTGTTTGGTGTTGCTGAAGTAATGAATAATAAAGTTATATCGATTGAAGAAAAGCCTACAAAACCAAAAAGTAATTTAGCAGTTACCGGCCTTTACTTTTATCCCACAAGCGTGTATCTTTATACTACGATGTTGTCACCGTCCAAACGTGGTGAACTTGAAATCACCGATTTAAACAAGTATTATCTTGATAGAGGAGAGATGGAAGCTGTACAATTGTCGAGAGGTATGGTGTGGTTTGATACGGGAAATGCTGAAGCAATGTTAGAAGCAGCAAATTTCATTCACAATGTACAGAAACATCAAAACTATCTTGTTGGTAGTCCGCACGAAATTGCAATTACAAAGAAATGGGTAACAAGAGAAGGTGTCACGCCATTTATTGAACTATGCAGTAAGACAGAATATGGGAAGTATCTCAAAACGGTTTTAGATAGAGAGGAATTATGACAGACGATAAACGTATAGAGCTGCTTATAGATGAATTGACAAAAGCAGTCCAACCGAAGTGGGCGTATAATAGTAAGGACTTTGTGCCGGGTAAATCACCCGTCTATTATTCTGGTCCATTCTTTGATGACAATGAAATCCGTATGGCATTGACTGCATTCCTTACGGGGAAGTGGTTAGTGTCTGGTGAATACGTCAACAAGTTTCAAGTACGATTTGCTGAATTATTCAAGGTAAGGTTTGCCCATATGGTAAATTCTGGCTCTTCGGCAAATCTTGTACTAGTTGCTGCAGTCAAGAAGTATTTAGGTTGGGAAGATGGTGATGAGGTTATTGTGTCACCCGTTGGATTCCCTACGACGATAGCCCCGCTCGTTCAGAATGGATTGAAGCCGGTATTCGTCGATATCGAAATAGATACGCTAAACTTTGATTTGATGGAGATTGTCAAAAAGATTACTCCACGCACCAAAGCCATTTTCGTTTCTCCCGTACTCGGTAATCCGCCTAATATGGATATACTGAAAGGTATCTGTGAATCACACAACCTGATTCTACTCGGGGACAATTGCGATAGTCTGGGTTCACATTGGAACGATAAACTTATCAACGAATACTACTACGCGTGGTCGTGTTCGTTCTATCCAGCACATCATATTACGACAGGTGAAGGTGGTATGGTGTGTTCTAATGATGAAAAATTGATTGACCTTGCTCGAAGTATTTCGTGGTGGGGCCGTGATTGTTATTGTGTCGGAGCAGCAAACCTTCTTGCATGCGGAACGTGTGGGAAACGATTTGATACGTGGCTCGAAGGATATAATGGCGTCGTGGACCACAAGTATGTATTCACACAGATGGGATACAATCTCAAGCCGCTTGACCTTCAAGGCGCAATCGGTATGGCACAGTTAGAAAAGTTTGATACGATTCATAGTGGGCGTCGAAACAGTAAGCAACGTATTCACGAAAGTATTATGAAACACATCAAGGGCGTCCGTGTGGTTGAAGAAAGTGAACTCGCCGAAACTTCGTGGTTTGGTGTTCCGATTTATGTTGAAGATTCGCAAATGAAAACGAAACTCCAACAGCACTTCGAGGATAACAAAATCCAGACTCGAAACTATTTCGCTGGTAACATCTTACTACACCCAGGGTATTCACACTTGGGTAATTACAAGGAGTATCCCCTTGCCAATCTAGCATTGAGTAACGTGTTCTTTTTGGGATGTCCACCACATTATACGGAAGAAGTATTGAACTATATTGATGAAGTGTGTGCGAAATGGAATCAATAAACGTTTTTGGTGGGAAGGGATTTGTCGGTTCACGTTATGTTGAACTATATCCGAATTGTGTTGTAAACCAACGAAACGATTATTCACCGAAAACAAACAACATTCTGTATTTCATTTCTACGGTAGATAACTACAATGTATTCTATGACCCGTTTATTGATATAAACACGAATCTAACTACGTTGATCACCGTACTTCAAAACATACAAGATAGAGAAAATACCGTATTCAATTTCATATCGTCGTGGTTCGTATACGGAGACACGGATTTACCGGCAAAAGAAACGTCTTATTGTAATCCGAAGGGGTTCTATTCAATCACGAAACGTACAGCGGAACAGATGCTCATATCGTATTGTCAAACGTTTGGGATAAAATATCGTATACTTCGATTGGCAAACGTAGTAGGACTGTCAGATAGAAAAGCATCTACAAAGAAAAATGCAATCGTACATATGATAAAGTCTTTACACAAAAATGAACCAGTACCTTTATATGATGGTGGACAGTTGTATAGAGACATTATTGATTTAGATGATTGTGTCCGAGCTATTGATATGGTATTGACAAGGGGTGAAGTGAATGAGATCTACAATATAGGAAACGGTAAAGCTGTTTCACTATATGATATTGTTATGGACGCACGTAGAATGCTAGGTTCAACGAGCGAGATTACATATGTAGATGCACCCAACTTTCATAAAATCGTACAAGTAAAATCGATGTATATGGACAATAGTAAATTGCAATCACTTGGATATACGCCTGAATATGATACACGGGATATAATTCAACGAGTGATTGACAAATGTGAATGATGTGAGTAGATTACATAGTATTGTTATCTTTCAAGACTAAACGGAGTTATAATGCGTATTATTACAGAACCAAAAGTTACACTAATTGCTAAACAAGTATTTCTCGGACACCCAGACTATGATATTCCATCTGACGGCAACGATGCTGTCAAGATTGGTGCATTCGCAGCAAAGGGATGTTATGATAGTTTCGGTGCTGATGGTAGGGCAAACATTAAAAATCAAGAAGCAATCCTCGAACATCAGCACGGTTCTGTACTGGAGCACGTGACATTTACTTTGTTTGTGGAAGGAATCACCCGTGGACTTTCACTTGAAAGCAATCGGCATCGCCAGTTAGCAGTGTCCCAACGTTCTACCAGATATACAGCTGAAGAAGATGCAGCAATTGTATTAGAGCCATTTTATGCGAAGCTATATCAAAAGTATGAACCGTGGTTGGTTGACCCGAACAAGGATGACATTACAGAAGATTTTAAGTTAGATGAATTGAATTTTATCGCCTCGCATCTAGCATCACTGCAAATGGGTATCGATGCATACCAACGTGATGTGAATTGGCTCATGCATATGAATCCGCTGATGTTGACGGGATTCGATTTGCGCAAGTGGGCCCGAGGAAAAGCTCGTAATCTTTTACCACATGCACTTGAAACGCGTATTACTTATACTGGTAATGTTAGAGCGTGGCGTTGGTTCATCGAATCACGTTCTGATAAACACGCCGAACCAGAGATTCGACGGTTGGCTGAAAAGATTCTTGAAATTTTAAAGGTCGAGGCGCCTGTGTATTTCAACGATTTCTATGTGTCGGAAGTATATGATGGTATGAGAGTATGGAAGCCATTACATAGGAAAGTATGATTGAACTACTTAAACGTATATTACTCTGGACGATATTCTGTATTATAGCAGGTGTAATACTATTTATCACAGTAGTATCATCTATTATAATAATACTATATAATACATTAATACGTTATAATAAACGTCGAATAGTACTAATACAGACGGAAATCAGAGACTAAATGCGTAGGGAAGGGAGCGTAAGGCATTACAGGACAAAGCCTTACGCTCCCTTGACTTTGGGGTAGTTTGTAGGTACATTTCAACGTATCCCCAAAACCCCTTCATATAGGACTATGACGAAAAACACCTCTCATTCTAACTACTGGCTGGACTCTGACCTCTTCGACGATGAGAACGAACTGCAGGATGGTGTCGAGGAGACAGAGGAAATTGCCAATCTGGCACGGGTCGCTCGGCTCAGTGCCGCTCGTCGTGCCACTGCGAACTTTGTCAACATTCTGACAGGTCGTAATGATATTCCGGTTCGGTATTCGTCGGGCAAGGATAGTTACACCGATGGTAAGGAAGTTATCATCGCCGCTGACGACAATCCCAATCATTTCGATTCTATGGTCGGCCTCGCTCTCCACGAAGGTAGTCACGTTCTTCTGAGCGACTTTGAATTTGTTTCCGCTGTAGCTGAAGTTGCCAAGCAGATTGACACCGATTGGGGTATCGATACCCGATGGGGCAATCGCGTTCTCCCACAGCAGAATCACGGCTATGATGAACAAATTGAAGTGAGTACTGTCCTTAAGAAGATTCTCCATCCGTCTCTTGCGGCACTACTCCCACCTGCGATGACCAATGCCCGTCATTCGGACAATGTGACATTGTATGCACGTGTTGCTCGTCAGTATGTTCACGACCTGCAGATGATTATGAACATCCTTGAAGATCGTCGTATCGACAAGTATGTGTATCAGAATTGCGGTGGATATCGTCCTTACTACGATAGCCTGTATGAAAGGTACTTTTTTACTACGGAGATTGAACGTAATCTTCGCTGGAATCCGAGCTGGCGTGAACTGACTGTTGAGAACTACATCAATCGTCTATTGTTTGTTATTCACCCGGCATCGAATCCGACTGCGCTTCCCGGCTTGGATACTCTTATCAAGATGATGGACCTTCGAAACATTGAGCGTATCGCTCCGACCGATAAGGTGTGGAAGGATATTATTTCGTATGACCACATGCCTGCTATTTGGCAGACGGCCAACGAACTTTACGCTTACATTCTTCGTTTCGTCGCTCGTAGTATGGAAGATGCGAATAAGGGCAATGAAGGCGTTCCTACCTATAACAATCAGCCGATGGATGGATTTCCTTCGGCACAGTCTGTGATTGATTCTACTAACAATCTTCCGAATCTGGACATTCCTCGGGGTCAGATGGTTCCTACGGAAGTCGAAGAGGCTGATAAGACGAAGGCTGGTAAGGAGAAGCCCCGTAACTTCAACGACAAGCGTGGTAAGTCACAGGTCGAGAAGGCCAAGGATGTTGTCAATGGTGAGCTGAAGAAGCGGAAGGCTAAGAAGGCGGAACTTCTCGCCGCTGATGCACTGGAGAATGCGCAGGCTAAGATGGTTGACCTTAAGGGTGATGGTATTCCCGGCGGTGAGTGTATGGTGACGCGAAAGATGTCAGAGGCTATGTTTACGCAGGACTGGTTCATCTTCCGTAGTTGGTCATCGTGGGATGGTAGCCGTGAGAACGATCTTCGTAAGAAGGCTATTGCCGCCGGTAAGCGCATGGGTCAGATTATGGTACATCGTCTCCAGGTTCGAAATGACCCCGTGATGACGAAGAACACTCGCCTTCAGCACGGTGGTCTTGACCGCCGACTGTTGGCTCAGCTGGGTATGGATATTACCAGCGTGTTCCAGAAGTCACGCATCGATACCTTCAAGCCGGCGATGTTGCACTTGACGCTTGACGCTTCGGGTTCAATGAGTGGCCGAAAGTGGGAGAAGGTATTGACGGTCGCTACCGCTCTTGCGTATGTTGGTAACAAGATGCGCAATATTGATACGGTGATTACGATTCGCGGTGGTAACGATATTCCCGTGGTGTGTGTTGTGTTCGATAGTCGTAAGGACCAGTTCACTTCGTGGCTCAAGTGGGCTCCTCGTTTGTCACCCGCTGGTTCGACTCCCGAGGGTCTGTGTTTCAAGGCGACGATGGAACTGATTACGGAATGTGCTTCTACTCACGATGTGTACTTCATCAATTTCTCTGATGGTGAGCCGGGTTTCTCTCTGGACCTTCGCTCTATGTTGAAGAAGAAGCGTGGTCGCCGGACGTATTGGGGTGACGATGCTACGGTGTGTAGTTATCAGGGTGAGATGGCATTCAAGCACACTCGCCAGATGGTTCAGAATATGAAGGACCACGGCATCAAGGTATTGTCGTATTTCATTACCGAATCCAGTTATGGTATGACACGTTCTATGGATGTGTTCCGCCGGATGTATGGTGAGGATGCAGTGGCGGTCAACGTCGAAAACGCTTCTGACGTAATCCGTACCCTCAACAAAGCACTGACCAATCGGGGTGTGTAAAGGTCAGAGGGACGTAAGGCATTACAGGTCAAAGCCTTACGTCCCTTGACACCCCATAGAAAGTCTGTTAGATTTATAGAAGGTTCGAGAAGTACCAATTTCCCTATTTCATTTTGGAGAGTATAAACGTGGCTAAGCGTAAGATGGTTCGGAAGGTTTCGAAGAATGTGGTAAAGAAGTCGGTTGAGCAGATTGTGGTTCGTCTGACTGACGCCGGTACGGTGATTGACCAGAACGGCCGTGATGTTACGAAGCGTATTCCGAAGAACAAGATCCGTGTGATGGATCGTGACGGCGTGTGTCTCCGCCTTGTTCATACCAAGACGGGTGGTGAGCAGTGGCGTTCGGCGGATATGTCGCTGTATGATTCGCTGAGCAAGACCGCTGCCCCGCTCGACGCGGTGGATAACCGTAGTGATGAGCAGCATGGTGATGTTGAGCAGTATATCAAGGATAGTATTTCGCTCCGTCCGACTAACCTTATCCTCAGCGACTTGAAGTGGAAGTATCTGATGCGTTCCGTTGTTCGTGGTAAGAACATTATGATGACCGGCCCTTCGGGTTGTGGTAAGACTCTCGCTGTTCAGAGTGTCGCTAAGGCACTCAATGGTCGCCCGTATTACTACTTCAACCTCGGCGCTACTACGGACCCGCGTTCTACCCTTATCGGTAATACGCATTACAATAAGGAGAAGGGTACCTATGTGGCTGACGCTCTCTTCGCTCAGGCTATTCAGAAGGAGAACGCCATCATTCTGATGGACGAGTTGACCCGAGCCACGCCGGACGCGTGGAACATCCTTATCACCGTGCTCGACGAGAATCAGCGGTACCTGCGTACCGACGAAAAGCCGGACACGCCGACTATCAAGGTTGCCAAGGGTGTGACCTTTATCGCTACGGCGAATATCGGTGCGGAGTATACGTCCACTCGCGTTCTTGACCGAGCGATGCTTGACCGTTTCTCGGCTATCGTAGAGATGGAACCGCTGTCGAAGGATGAAGAGGTTCGTCTCCTGTCGATGACCTATCCGAATCTCGCTGAGAAGGACATCACGGCAATCGCCGAAATCGCCGCTCATACTCGAGCGCAGGTCAAGTCCGATGATGCCCGTGTCACTACGTCTATCTCGAGCCGTCTGACGGTAGAGATGGCTGGGCTGATGTACGATGGATTCAATCTCGCGGAGGCCGCTGAGGTGTGTATCTATCCGTTCTTCTCGGAGGCTGGTGGTGTTGACTCCGAGCGTACCTATATGAAGCAGCTGGTCCAGAAGTATCTCCCGGCTGTCTCGGCTGGTACGAACAATCCGTGGGAACACGTTTCCAACGGGACCGACACTAATTATGCGATGAACGTGTAATCGTTCACACACTTTAACTTTATATAAGAGGACCAAAAGAACAATGGGTAAGACGTTTAAGGACCAGCGGAAGTATGACAAGAAGCACCGTGACCGTGAGGATTCTGGAATGAGTAAGACGCCACGTAAGAACCGAACGGCTCGCTACGAGGAAATCATTCCCGATGAGGATGAGATGGATCGGTATGAATACCTCGACTACGATTACGACGACGAACGCTAATCACAATATAAACGGTTATATAAATGACATACAATATCGGTGAGTACGTTCAAATCGTCAATCACGCTGAGTCCGAATGTAATGGGCAGTATGGGTATATCAAAGAGATTCAAATCGGTTATGATGGCATGACCCGATTCTATACGGTCGAACTTGAAGATACCTACACCAAATGTACTTGTATCGACGATGAAATGATGGAAGGATAAAATGCAAGCAGCAGGTACATTACTACTCATTGTTCTCGCCCTCGCGTATATCGCTTCGGCAGACGAATGATACAAGGAAAGGGGGCCCGAAATCAAACGGGCTCCCTTTTCATTTTGTACCGATAATCTTTTGAAAGTTATCGATGGTGGTTTAGTATTTATTATTAGATAGATATGACTTTTCAAACCTAATAAGTCGATATGAAACGAATAGCAATATGCCTAGCAGGTAATCTTCGTAAATACGAACAGTTTCAAATAGAATGGATGAAGATCTCCTCGAATACAAATACTGATATTTTTTTGAGTACATGGGACTTTACCGGAAAAAAATTAGGGGTCACCGATCCTTCGCACAAATCCTACCACGATTACAACTATAACGACACCATCCCATATAGTATAGATTTTTTAAAGACTAGAGGATTCATTGACGTAGAAATAGAACCGTTTTACCCAACATTTTATGAAAGGTTTGCAGAACAAATTCAACCGTTATGGTCCTATTATCGATTATCGACTCCATACGATCCATATGTCGAAAGTATGAAGGGGATGCATCGTGAACATATGATTGCTTTTCTTTCGATGTGGTATAAACGATGGAAGGTATTTGACTTGTGTAATCTATATGCACGAACCCATAATATTACTTATGATATAGTGATGATGGGTAGACCTGATATTGTTCCACGACATATTGAGTATGAATCAATAGTCGAAGACGCGATAAATGTTCGAGCTGGATATGACCAAGAGCAAGACTTTGATGACCATCTCGCTGTCGGTTCGTTTGACTTGATACGAGAATATTCACTACTATATCCACGATTTGAATACGCTTGTCGTTACTGGCCGGTGCGTGTTGCTGAAAACCTTCACCAACCAACGGGGTACCTTCGAATCTATCTTGAACAACTCAACATCCCGATACATCTACATTCACCCTCAACTCTCAACTATTAGATCGTATTTTGTCGGGCAACCTTAATACATATATAAACAAGTATACACCAATATTCACCAGGCGTTTTTAAAAAATTTTTGACCCCACGAATTTCAAGCGTGTTGCTCATATACCGCTTGATCGTACCCTATGGAAAGAACCAGTTATGACGATTAAGAATCCCAATGCCCCAACCGGTGGACGCCCACCTGCGAAACCGATTCTCCGTGCCGAAATCGAAGAAGCACAACGGCACACGAAGAGTAATAGCCAAGCCGCCAAGTATCTCAATGTCCCGTATAAACGCTATAAACAATATGCGGAGTTATACGGGTTGTTCGCCGGGCACTTGAACGTGCGGGGCGTCGGGATTGATAAAGGGTTTGGCAAGAAGCCAACCAGTATCCCGCTCCGTGATATCTTGTCGGGCAAACATCCTACCTATAGTCTCAGCAAACTGAAGAATAGACTCATCGCCAGACAGAAACTATCAGAACACTGCGCACTCTGTGGATTCCACGAACGCCGCATTACGGATGGAAAAGTCCCCCTGATGTTATCATTCAAGGATGGCAACCGTAGTCATATGCAACTGGACAACCTGGAACTCCGCTGTTATAACTGTATGTTCCTCACTACTGGAGCACCAAGTGTCGTGTACAGGGGATATATGGAACGTTCACTCCGTGCGGATCTCCCACCATATACTCGACACTATGATACCGACCCCATCCCGGCCGATGCGATTGACCCCTCCGACGATCTCCCGACTTCCGATGTCACCCTCACGCCCGAGGAATTGGAAGCCCTCTATAATCCCGATTGACCCCTTACCCTAATGGACCCCACGAATGGATGAACACACACTACTCCGATATCAAGAAGCGCAAGGCATGGATCTCTATGACTTTTTCCATGATGAACCTACGGATACCCCATCACATACAATCTCATTAGACTATGTGACGGAGCAGGTTCAACAGCTGACGGAACGCTTGCTTACCCATAGTCAAAACCTCGATGGCACTAGCCTCCCCATCGCGGAGTAAGCACTTTTTCCTAGAGAGACGCCTAGCCCTATAGGCGCTCGACTGCGCCCCCTTCTACGAGCGGTTCCCAACGTTCCACACGCTGGGAGCCGTTGTTCGTGCCGGCCCACCACACGCCACACCACGTTACACGGCGTCCCACACGCTACACAACGTGGGGCGTGTGGGGAACGTGGGGGCGGAGAGGGCTATGTTTTATCATCGTTGTGGTATGGTGTGGCGTGGTACATATGGGGTGCGTGATGTATACGTGCTGGTGTAATGGCTGAAGGATGATTATATACATGTGTGGTAGTAAGGGTGCCCGCAAACGATGACGATATACATACGAAAGGCTATACACATATGACTATATAGGAATATGTTTTATCATCGTTCGAGGGTAGCGTTTTATCACGCCGCCGGCAGGCAAGAAAAAACCCCACCTGGCGGAAGTGCCAGATGGGGTTGATTGATTACCGGCCGTATGTGGTGCGGTATCGTTGGGTGAGGAGACGCACCAGCGTGACGAGCGGGTGCGTGAACCCCCTGCGGGGATTATATCGGATATACATGGTCATATTAAAAGGGAAGATCTTCACCCGGATCGTTGTCCACGGCGTTACGGGCCTCGACCAGCCCGAGATTGAATGCGGCACGGACAATCTTGATCTTGTCCAATCGGGAGAGATTGGTATTGCGGAGGGTGCCAATCAACGTCTGGAGATTGGAAACGTCCGACTTCGGGGCCGGCGTGTGGAGGAGTGTAGCACGGAGTGACAGCACTTCCTGTTCGAGGAGCTCCATATATCGCTCGTTGATGAGCTGATCCATCTTGATGCGGATGTCGTCGGAGGCCTGATTGCGCAACTGCCAAAGGAGATCGTAATTCATGTTGGGTACCGTATTAGGAGTGACTTGAACCATCGGGGAGAACAGCGATTACCATACTGCCAACGTCAATGAGAAACTCATCGGGAAAGCCCAGCGGGGAGCTGACGGTAATGGTATGAGGAAGATTAAAACGATGAGCGATATCGCAGGCTTTCTCGAACTGCGGGACGGTCATATGTGCGGGGTATCCCGTGCGATACTGAAAGCGATGAACAGGCATCATATTAGGGCTCCATGTTGGAGATGAGAGTAATAAAGGCTGCCACATCACCAGTAGTGCAGTAGCCCTTCACGGTGTCACCATCTTCGAACTTGTACCAGTTCCGTGCCGCGTCCCAGGCGGCAATCTCAGCGGAATTGGCCTTCTCACACTTCGTTCCAATCAGTTGACCGTAGTTGGACGAATACGTGCAGGCACCCCACTGGACACTGACCGTCCAACCATTGCCGAACGTCATCTGAAACCCCGAACCACGGGTAATCTTAAACATCTTCTAGCTCCTCCAGGAGTTGATTGTCATTTTATCGTACCGCCCACTTGCTCGGACGGGAACCGAACGCGAAGGTCGGATCGTCCTCTGATGGGGTAATGGTGACCGTCATCGTGATGGTGTTGCCCTTCTGAGCGTTGGACCCATTCGGGAGACTCACCCAGAGCTTCATCCCTTCGGGCGTCTGACCCAGAATCTTGGGACCGAACATCCGCTCCTTGATGGCGAGAATCTCGAGCGTGACCTGCCGGCGTTCCTTGGTCCAGATGTAGTTATTCTGGATCAGGTGCTGCTTCTGACTCTCTCGAGCCTCCCACCGCTGACGACCGGAGATCGTGGCTTCGGTGAACTTCCGACGAGCGAACTCATACTGCTTCGGCGTCAGCCCACCCCACTGGCGGAGACTGTCCGTGATGAACCGCGGTGGGGTGCCGTACCACTTGAAGAAGTTAGTACGTTCCGTCTCGTCCTGAATAGACTCGACGAAATCGACCCCCAGCCACACACGGAACAGAAGGTCACCCTTGGTCTGGGCGTCAAACTCGTTACGGCGACGAAGAAAAGCCTTGGTCATATATCCTTTTGGAAGAAGTGATGTAAAGTGAAGTGCACCGCCTGGGACTCGAACCCAGAACCTAGAGGTTAAAAGCCACTTGCTCTACCATTGAGCTAACGGTGCGTGTACCCCTAATATTTAGCGAGGTCTAGGGATAATCCTCGTCGTACCATTATCCTAACATTAGATCTACATCGTCAATACCCCATCCATCGCCGGCCGGGTCATACTCTCGAGCGGGTTCTGGGGTTGGGTTCCGTACATCATTCATTACATTTGCCGATTCATTCAACCAACTGTCATACACTTCCTCACATTGCACCTGCGTGTCGAAATCATCGATGTCCATTACTTGCCTCGGGACTTAAGGGTGGCTTTCCGAATCTTGAGTGCTGCCTTCTTCACACGAGCCCGCTCCTTCTTGTTCTCTTTCAGCCAATCGTTGAACTCTTTCTTGGCTTCCTTCATAATCTGCTTGTATTCAGCGTTGGTCATCGGATGGTAATCTTGTAGAGGTAAGAACCATAGGGGTCAATCCGATTCTGGAGCTCGTCCATATCAGAGAGAAGGTTAAATCGAACGCCCTTAGCGGGAGCCTTCCAACTGGCGGCCTTCAAGAGATTGCCCGTCTTATTCTCAATGAAGGAGTGAACCGACCGGTTACTGTCACCAGCGACAACGACCTTCGTGTACTTCGAACCACGTTGGAGCTCTACACGCTCATCGAAGTTGTGATTCATCTGTCGGTCACGCTCTCGAAGAGTGTTCTGGAGAAGCGTGGCGTAGTTCGTGATGGCGGTTTCGATGGTGTTCATATTATCGGCCCAGAACACCGTCGATAAGGGACCGCTTCTCCTCGTAGGAGAGATCCTCACGGCGGAGGATGTCGTTGATGCGCTCTTCGATAGTCTTGGTCATGCTGTTCTCCGTGTTGGTTTGGTTAGACTTGAGCGGTCGGGTGGAGCACCATCAGGAGCTCCTCAGCCCCGTACACTTTGGGAAGGTCACACTCTTCACACTCGTAGCGTCGAGCGTCCGGCTCAATCCCGTAGTGCTCAGCACCACAGGCGATACAGAACCCCATGTCCTCGCCGGACTCTACAGCCTCGATGAGCTGGTCGAACGTGATAGTCGAATGAATACGAGCCATTGTGTTGTTTCCTCTTACTTGGTGATGGTGTAGGGCGTCTGCCAGTTACCAACGTTAACGTGGTAGTAGTAGGCGGTGTCGAAGTAGTCAATCTGAGCGTCACTATTGTCGTACCAATCGCCCGACTTGAGAGCGGTGATGACTTCCTTTAGGAAGTGATAACTCTCACCATTGTAGTGCTCTTGGAACCAGTAGGGATTGACATCAAGCGAATAGTGCTTTCGGAGTTCATCCTTGGAGAGAGCCATACGATTAGGACGGTCAGTATTCAAATCACCGATGAAGTCAATCGGACCAGACTTGATGGTTAGCGTGATGCTGAGTCGGTCAGTCTTGAGCGACCCCTTGACGCCGTACTTCTTGAGAATCGGCTTCACCTTCTCAGCGATCTTCTTCTTTCGGTCCTGATTCATATACGCCATCTTACTTGGTTTCCTTTGAGAGAATGTCCACTGCGTTCATCATCGCATCAGCGAGATGTTTGTCGTACTGTCCTATCTCCTTGATTGCCTTGCGGAGTTCACGGAGATTTTTCATTTGAGCCGTCTTACTCATCGGCTTCGGTTTACGTTTGATTGTCGGATTGTAGAAGAGTGCCATTAGTAGAGATTGACATTAGAAGGATTTTCATTCACCCAAGCCATCCAACCTATTAGGATTGCCTTGGCCTCTTTTCTACCGATATCGAAATCCTCTTCGAGATAGGGAGTCGCACCGAACATATTGGTGACGCCAGACTCACGAAGGTTATTGAGATAGATGTACTCTAGACGATGTTTCTGAAAGTTACTCATTAGACTCGCTCGATGAGGAAGTGATTACGGAACTTCTTGAACTCCGAACGGGAGAGCTTGAACCCGTGCTTTCGAAGGTTCCGAAGGTTCTCTACGGAACCGAAGGCCCGAAGAGCGGACTCCTTGTTCTTTCGATTGTAAACAAACGAGGTGAAGGTGTCCACCGTGATGTCGGTGGAGTTGCGAGTGCGAATCTCGCGGGGAATTTCGACGACGATCTTGTAGTTGTACTTCATACGTTGTTGTCCTTGTGTTGTGGTGTGGTATTTGGTGAGTAGCCCTAACGGGAATCGAACCCGTCTCTCGACCTTGAAAGGGTCGCGTCCTAACCGATAGACGATAGGGCCGTGGTCCTACATCGTGTCACACGGGTCCGGAATGGACATCGGACCCGTCACACGTTCAACCTTCGGTTTTCAATCAGCCATCGGTTTTGGCGTTCCGATGGGGTCAGGAACCGTCGTTCCCGAACCACTCCCTAATATTAACCAATTAAAACCCCCATGTCAAGGGGGCGTAAGGCATTGAAAATCATAGCCTTATGCGCACCCCCTCGGGACGGATCCCCAGTTTTCGGGGTTTATTCGGGTTTTTTCTTCGGTTTTCGTTCGGGTTTGTGGTACCTTATAAAGAGATCCCCGCAGGGGAGTACCGTGCGGGGATCTATTTAGTTACTTATTGTTACTATTGAACGACACGCTCTTGAACAGAATCGTGGACAAGAAGTTGATAGCGACAGCCTGCCAGAGATCGATCGTGGGAAGATTGAAGAGGTCCGGCATCAGAAAGTTCCAGGTCCACATCGTCGGGAAGGCCAGTAGTAGAACCAACCCGAACATCATTGCCACCAGTGCCAGTATACCAGCGATAACATCAGACATAGTTACTCCGTGAGTGCGGTAAGGAGACGTTCGAGCTTCTTTCGTTCCGCCAACATCTTATCAATACGAGCCTGGAGATCGGTCACGGTGCTGTCAATCTCGTGAATACGCCGTGGAGCGTTCTCTTCCACCATACGAATTAGGTTCACATCAGATCCCCCGAGCAGATGCTGTGGGGGCGTTGGAATGAGTGGAGCGTGATCAATGATATCATTCGGAAGCGGTGGAGGTGTCGTCTTACGCTTGAAGATAAGTCCCATATTATGCCTTCTTGCTCGACTTCTTCGTGGTTACGGCGTCCGTGATCTGTGAGTCTACCTTAGCCTTCGGAGCCGGAGCGGGGTTCTTACGGGGACGACCACGGGGCTTATAGTTCTTGGTAATCTCCGCCTCACGGTCATTGAAGATTCGCTCAGCGGACGTACCGGCCAACGGTGTCGGGGCTACCTGCGTCCAATCGTACTGACCCACGCTATCGAGCGTCCCATACCACCGGCGGGGATTAAACTGAAAGCTCGACTTCGCACCGTAAATCTCCCAGCTGTTGCGGTCCACGAAGAAGCGGACGGTATCGTTGCACTTGATGCGGTCAAACCGGCGCCCCTCAATACGTTCCACAGACTTGCTACCCTTGAGCAGAGCGGAGACGAAGGCGTTGGTGAGTTCGACAAACTTGATTGCGTGTTCCATGTTGGTTTCCTTGTTTAGTTGTGTTTAGTGTTTAAACTCGATGTATTCAATATACCCTTATATCCGGCGAAAGTCAACCGGGATATTAAACGGTATTTAAGATGATAGATGCGTGATAGACTTGATGAGGTGATATCGTTCGTGGACATCTTGAATCTGATAGGCGGCAAATAGTTCCGTCTCCACCAGATACAGATACGATTCCAGATCCATAAACTTCAGCGGGCTAGCCTGACCCTCGAAGGCTACCGATTCCCCAGCTGTCAGCTTGGTATGGAGCTGTTCGAGCTGGGGAATATGATTCACTGCGGACTGCACTACCCGCTCGAAATCGTCAGCGTAGAAGGGATCGCTATCAAGCTTGTCCCAATTGATCTCGATCTCTTCTTGACGAGCGAACGCCTTGAGTTCAGAAAGTTCCATTACTTAGCTCCTGTGTGTTTACAAAACCGTCGAAACTGGTATCCGGGACACTCACACGACCACTTCCCATTGGGTTGCATCGTGAGCGTGTACATCTTGCCCGTCGATCCCTTCACCTTCTTGGTGCGAGGTGGGACGGGCTTGGGGACTGCTGGACGCTGCCACTCGAGCCATCCCAAGTCAAACCCTTCGGGAAGATCGCTATCCACCGGCACATCCACACCATCCACCTGGACTCGGGTGACGGTGCCGCCGGCAATCCGTAGGGAACCCGTAGCGGGAACCGTCCAGAGGGCCGGCGGGTAGGTAGACCAAACTTTAATCATAGCTCGATTTTCTTTCCTGTCCGAAGAAATGCCAGTGCCATCTCCATCGCTGATTCCGTATCCTCACAGTAGTAGAGGTCCGGCCACGGGAGAAACTTGGGGTGCACATATCGATTCACAAAGAACTGCCCGAATCGAATCCCCTTCTTATTCGGGCCACTGTAGAACTCCCGAACGATATCCCGCATGATACGCATCTTACTTCCCTCGCTTCTTCGTGGTAACGGGCTGACCGAAGCTGTACTTCGTACCATCGGGTGCCGTGAACTGCTTCTTGAGGTGCCACCCACGACCAAACCCTGTGGTAGCCTTGACCACCTTCGGCTTGGCAACTCGCTTCACCTTCTTGACCTTCGGGACGGCAGACTTCGGAGCCTTCCCAATCTGCTCCGGCGTCCCAGCCAGTCGAGCCGTGCAGGAACCACAGAGAATCGCACGAATCGACTTGTCTGCTGTCTGGGGCGTCTTGCAAAACACACACTTGAGCGTAGCCATCTGATACTTCTCCTATGAAGAGGGATACTTGAAATATACCCCATTTAATAGCCATCGTCAAGTGCCCTCGTAAGGCTTGACGCCCCAACGACTTACCCTCCTAATAATTTCTCGTAACTAGGGGCGAGGGGGCTTGACAATCGGGGCGGGGAGCCTACGCTCGCGTTGCGGCGCAATTTTTTCCCTATAGGAACGCTTCTTATATAAAGATTATGGTATCGGGAAATTATCGACTCGAAGCCACCCCTAACCCGACGATATGGTATAGTCATATGGTGAGAAGTGGACTAATAGGAAATTATGGTCGGCGTCGGGTCATTTCTTGAATCTGGCGGAGACGGACTTGATGTTCTCGTCTGATTCGTTGTTCCTCTCGACGGCATGTATCCAGATGGCGTTGGAGTTCTCGGCGGAACTGTTGCTCTTCCAGTTGGACTTGTCGTTCATAGTGATGGCGGAAATCAGAACTGCGGAGTGGAGCTTGAGTGAGTAGAACGGCAAGGGGGACTAGGAATAGCGTCTTAATCATAGAAATATCCTCATAAAGAAATGCGTGGAAACTATTTATTACTAACACGTACACAGGAGTTATATATGGGTGATTGGTTTATTGGAGAAATTCGGACAGTTGCATTTGAGTATGCCCCAGAGAACTGGATGTTATGTAATGGACAACTCTTATCGATTGGTCAGTATCAAGCATTGTTTGCCCTTTTAGGTACCCGCTATGGTGGCGATGGTCATAATACATTTGCTCTCCCCAACTTGAACGGGCGGGTCATCGTCGGACAAGGTACCACAACATCGATTGATGGATCATCAGTTCATTACGATATGGGTCAATCCTTCGGTCAAGATAAACACACGATTACCGCATTAGACCTTCCGTGGTCCAACACCCCCGTGACCGCCGCAGCAGGTACGGACGTATCGGTATCACACTTGGTCGGAAAAACTCCAGCTCCATCGAACAACTTTCCTCCAGCACTTGTATTAAACTATATTATTGCTGTTCAAGGACTCTGGCCACCCCGTCCATAAGTGTATGATTCGTCTCGTCGATTTACTCGTTGAATTAGGGGACAAAGAGGACCGTTCCGTGTGGCGGACCTATGCCAATCGGTATGGAGCACGCAACACGGTCGGTCAAGTCCGATACTTTGCGGACCGGGAATCTGCGGCGGCCTTTGCTCGGGGAGAGGTCGCAGGTCCGAAATTGGGGCGTCCGAAGAAATCCAAGAGTAAGGAACCGAAGGAACGGAAACAAACCTACGATTATACCCCGTCACGGGAAAAAGATATGGAGAAAATAAGTTAGCCCGCTACGTGTGTAGACGGGCTAAACTTTTTAGGGGTAAAATTTTTTAAAACAGCTCTAGTTGGGTGGCTACGCCAATCGAATAGTCGGGAATCTGATCAGTCTTTTCAATCTCCATTAGAACATCCCACATCTTTTCTCGAGCCATCGTTGCATCTTCTGCATTAATCTGGAACGACACGGGAACCTGATAGACGTTCTGTGCCTTTCGACGAGCCTCGGTGTGATTAAGTTCTTCAGCGCGACTCTTAATCACATTGTCCCAACTACCTTCCATATATCCCAACGATAGTACCAGCTGACGAATAGAATCCATCAGCTCATCTAGTGTGGTGTCGGTGGATACGGTGCAGGTAAAACTTGTCTGACCAAATCCTTCGTGATTAGCTTCTGCCGTAAGCTTAATAGTATTTGCTTCAGTCATAATATCCTCTGTTAGTTTCTGGAACGGTTAATGAATCGCTTGAGTGTTTCGACAGCCTGCTTGTTCTCTGGGCGGATATAGGCCAGACGGGGAGCGGTCTTATGATCGAAAATCATAGCCCCAACATACTTTTGAACCCCGCTACATCCAACGCACGTATGTGTGTCGGGAAGTACCTCGAGCCGATCGCGGGGAATAATCGTCTTACACTTAATACAAGTTCGGGTCATCACTTTAGTAGTCCCTCTCTCACATATCGGTTGCGAGCGTTTTCGACGCGTTTGAGTGTAGCCATATTAGTGTTAATCATACGCTCTTTGTTGCTGGACATCTTGCCACGCGTGGGTAGATTGTCGTATTCGTCATCGTACTGCTCATATCGATCGGTCATACTAGTTCTCGAACGTTGTCTCGTTGTAGGGTAGCGTGATTACCAAAAACTTTCTTTGCTTCGTAATATCCTGCTCGACGGGCTTCTTGAATCGTGCGAGCGACCACAATAGTAGACCAGTTATAGTGCTGGCTGTATGCGGTGTATACCCATTGCCGCCGGCCGGAAAGATGTGGGAGTTGCTTTTTCATTACTCATTCTCCAAAAGGTCGGGATAGATATCCTGAACCTGCTGCGTCAGTCCCTCATCGCTATACTCATCCAACTCCTCCGACAGCTTATCGTATGCGTACTGCACCAACTCCCTAGTGGACAGATTATCCACAATACGAGCGATATACTCATCCTGCAACTTCTGTCGGGGACTACGCCAATCGTTGGTCATTGTTACTCCTAAAAGGTGAAAATGCAATTTACTACGGTGCGGTTGATTTGTCAAGTGACTCTATTATTATCTATTATTTGATTAGTCTATCCAGAATGAACATCACGATCGTGCTGATGAGGAAAATCTTTAGCCCGAAATCCATTAGAATTTCTCCATAATATAAACCATCACCATACCCGCAAGGGCCCCAACAGAAAGAATACCGATAAGAGTCATCACGTTGATAAATCCTTGCATCATCCGTTACCTTCCAAGTTAATGTAATCGTCTTTCTGTACCACTGCCCAGAACATTTCGGTGATGTCCTTGCGGGTATAGAGACGAGCGGGGAGACTACGAGACGGCTGACCATACTCGTCCGCGTCCATCATCAGCTCGTCGTAATATGCCTCAAGCCCTGTGACAATACACTCGAGCGCCACGACATTGTTGATGAGTGGAAGTTCAACAGCACTCCACTGCAATTCGCTCAGCCCGAAATCGCTGATGGCTTCTACTTCCTCCTCACGAAGCTCCATATAGTCGAGGATATCCCAAAGGGAAATTGCGGTGAATCGGGTACGGGGAATACTGTGCCCGTTGGGAGTGAGAATGTGAGTCTGGTACATATTACGCCGCCTTACGAAGAATGGTGAACCCGCTGTTGTCCTTCTTAGCCTTACCCTTAGCGATGAGTCCGACGATAACGTTCTTCTCGTCGAGGAACCGCAGGTCAGTCTCGGTGCCGTCGATGACCTTGTACCCAAGATACGTCTCGGGGAGAACGTCGAACACGACAGCAACATTGTATCCACGATTCAACATCGTCGTAACATACGCATCGTTGCTCTCACTACGCGAGAACGTCAGATGATAGTTCGACGGAATGTTACGACGATTGGTAAGCTTGGTGTAGTCATAGAACCGCACGTTACCAAAAAACTCCATAATGTTTCGAAAGTCGATACCTTCAAAGGTAAACGATACCGTCTCCCAACGGATATCGGACGTACCGTTAAGACGGAACACAGGAATCATACCTTCACGGTTAGCCTTACGGATAGCGGCTCGGATATCCTTCACCAGCTGAATCATAAAGCTCTCGCGGTCCTCGAAGAACCACTTGGTCTTGCGGATACGGGCCTCCTGTGTGGCGGTGAAACGACCACGACCCGCCGTATTGAGACAGGCCGCCGCACACCCATCGGAGGCCATCGGACAGGTGTTATAACCCGAAAGAGTAGAGGGGGCAAGGTGCATGATGAAAGTCATATACCCAAGAGCCTCGCCCTTGACAGTCTTGGTGTTACCGATAGTGAGCAACTTCATACGTTGGTGATGTCCTATTTTGAGGGATACTTGAAATATACCCTATTTAATAGGGTATGTCAAGGGGGACGTAAGGCTATGATTTTCAATGCCTTACGTCCCCCTCCCTATGGGATTTTACCCCATTTTAGCCTATTTTTACCCCATTTTGACCCTATACGAACCACTCCATAATGGGTTTTTCTTCGTGTATCTTATTCATTTCTTCCGCATTGGGAAAGGTTCGTTGGAGTTTATCGCCGGGGAATCTCCAGAAATAACATCCACTTTCGTTTATATTTGGTAGAGTGCGTAATACCGGAAATGAATAGGCACCTCGTCCATCGTGGTTTACTGGTCTATAGTCGGTTTCCGCATCCCACTCTGCACATAAGAAATAGAAATCGTGCGTCCATCCATAGTATCCCATAAGTTGATCATTGTTCCACGTTATCGATAAGAACTTTTCATCAAACATATCATTACCAAGTAGATGGCGAGGATATGAAACACTATGCCAATGATCGGGGAGTCTTACATAAATGTCTTTTTTAGTTGGAAAATGTACGTGCGTATTATACATCTTCGCCCACTTTTTTCCATTCTCATACCAAGTACGTGCTTCAATAATTCCATTACCTCTGTAACATATAACGTGGCGATGTGAATACTGTTTTAGTTTTTTTAGGTGATAGGAAATCATACTTGGATGATATTCTTGATCATCGTCAACTACAATGAATATATCATTTGGATTATTTGGTAGATGCTTCATTGGGTACAATAGATTTGATATAGGACCGTAATCATTATTGTCCCGTAGTATTCTAATCTTATTTGACCGTGTATTTACAAACTCTTGCAACCACTGCGGAATAGTTGCGTCTGGATAATTGTTATACTTGAATGGGATGTTCAAAACAATCTGGTAAGGTTCCGTGGTGTCCTGGTTTAAAAGACTTTCCAAACAAACCTTAAACCACTCTTCAGATGCCATTCTGTCTGGCACAGTACATAGTGTAACGTAAATCATATGTTAGATGTCCAATCAAGATAAGTGTTTCGAAGTTCTCTCATAGCTAGTTCATACCCTAACTTAACATCGGAATTTAAATTGAGGGTATCTTCTAATTCCCCAAGACGTTCGAACACAGCATCGGTGAAATCTTCGACAACTGCCCCCTCGACTGCTCGAGCGGCACGCCATACCAAATCTGATTTGTTTTCTGATTCTGATTCTTTACTGTATTCGTATGCGGTCCACGCGTGTTTTCTACGTCCCATACTCCCTCCGGATTGTACCATTCAAACGCAACTGGTGTCATAACAACCTACCATTAAGTTAATAAATTTATATCAAACGTATTAACGAACAATTCAACTTGCCTATCAAGCTTTCCTGTTCGTAAATACCATTCACGTGCATTTTTTCCAACAAACTCTAATAACTCATAATTATTTTTTACTTCTTCCCACTTTTCAATCAACGCCTGGCTGTGCAGTTTATAGTCACGGTTGTATGGGTAATCGGTTGCTTCTACATAATAATATTCCCGATCATAATCATACGGAATGTAATGTACATTCGGAATTAATGGTTCGTGAAACTGCACATTTTTAAATAACGGACGAATGATAGGAATTCCAATTGCCATAAGTTCCAAGTCACGATTACAAATTTCTGCTACTCCGTTCAATGACAACCCACATCGAAGTGATGCTAGTTCACCGTAATAATCTGGAACGTGGTCTTTGAAGAAACTAATTTCTGGGTGATTGGTGTGTTCCGCCACAAACGGGCGTGAGTAATGCATTGCACCACGAAACACCAATGATTGTTTTCTGTCTTTAGCGGATAGTTTAGTTTCATATAACTTATCGGAAATTTTTAAATCGTACTCGGTTCTAAATACTACTTGATTGAACGGTTTTATAATTCTTTCCAAATCTAGATCTAGTGCAACACTGTCATTTGTTCCGACATATGGCAACAACGTTTCATCTTTCTTTATTTTATATTGTCGTGCAGCATCTTTCATTGGAACAATATCCGACAAACAAAATAATTGCTGTACTGTATAAGGTTGCCAGCCAACAGATTCATCCTTCAATAAAACATATCGAGAATTATCTAGATAAGATAAAATTATTCGTTTGTTATTTTTTGGATTTATTACAACAAACGCACCCGGCGATGGAAATCCCAATCCGTTAAATTGTTCTGGATTGATATGGCTGAACCGTACTTCTGGATACTTTGTTTTAAGCATCGCAAAAGATTGTTCATAGACATAATGGGGACTCCATGCTGGGTGGTTTGTTGCTTGATACACTATGTCAAGTTCCATAACTATACCATTACAGTTTCATTAATATCCACAATACGATAGTTAGGTGCAATAATTGAACGGTGCATGTGACCAGAATAAATTGGAATGTTATCTAGTGAATCCCAGATGTGTTGGATGACATCTTGGTTATGGTCATGCCAATCCAACCCCACACCAAACATTAGTTTTTGGCGTGGATCAAAATGTTTTTCAATCACACTATTCGGCGGACAATGTGTAAGCAGAATATCAATCTGCTTACCTTCCATATTCTCTCGAAGGCGAAGAGTTTCCTCTGGACTAATATTTTCGTATTCGTCCCAATGCCAATTATACATCAGTCGTGTATTCTTATCAATTGATGCTGCTCCACCCATCGCAGCAAACGTTCTACCATCCAATTCGAACACACACCCACGGGGAATATAGAACATATCAAGTCCATCCCACAGACGGGTAATATCACTATACTGATTCCATCGGATACAGTCATCGTGATTACCATCGATGAAATAGATAGGAATGGGTGACTGTTCGGCAATGACATAAAACGATTTCTCGTTATACGAAAACATACCAAAGTCGCCCAGCTGGATAATTGCCGTTGCGTTTGTCTTTACGGCTTTATCAACGGCATCTCGCAGTGCCATCGTTTCACCGTGAATATCTCCAAGTAACATAATCATATGTGTATTCCTTAAGTATGAGTACGGAAGCGGTGAGATTCGAACTCACGGTAGGTATTATCCCACGGCTGTTTAGTAGACAGCTGCCTTAAACCACTCGGCCACACTTCCAACTTCTATTATTTTAGCATTTCCATGTCAATACTCTGACACTTTGAACAAGGCGGTGCACAACACCGTTGAATATTTCCGCACTTTCTACATCTTGATCTGATAAAGGTATCGTTGGTTGCTGGAATAAATCGGTTTGCAATTCTAGGCCAGATAACAAAACAAAATATTAAAGAAACCATTGTCCAAATACCTAATACAATAAAAACCGTTTTCATAAATCTTTCCTATTACGATTGTTATACTCTTCTGTATTTTTTTCATACCCAAGATATATAGCACCGAACGTGGCCACAATAAAGATAAGACCCACAAGCAACATTGCCATTTTGAATAACATAAATTACCTCATTGATTCAATAAAGGAAACAAAGGATTGCAAACTCTTACGATTGATAGGCTTGTAAAAGTTGTTATTCCAGATAGGCTTCTTTGGTGAACGAATGCCATCACACAAAAAGAAAATATGATCGATATGACCTTCATCCATATAGTACTGAAACGCATCTTTTCCAGTAGCTTGTTCGAGTGCCAGAATAAATGTTGCCGGTTTCTGTTTAAGACCACGGGTGATTCGACTAAAATCACTACTTGCACGTTCCATAAAGCATCGGTCAAGATATGCTTTACACTCCCCTAACGCGACAAGAGTGTTAGAAGGAGTGTATAGATGTCGATCAACCTGAAACTTCAGCTTAATTCCGCTCGTGCTTTTCGAAACCACATAGTCATTCTTTTTAGAGGAACCACCAACAACATCCGTCCAAATCAAATCCAACATACCTTCAACCAATTCACCCATCGTCGAACGAACAAATCCCTTTTCATTTTTCTTCGCATAAGAAGCTGCAAGGGAAAGTTTGTTCTCATAATGATCGATATACTTCTGAATCTGATTCACAAAAACCTCTTGGTTTGGGATATATTGAAATTTACCCAAAAACCAATTATTTGTCAAGGGGTCTATTATAAGGTATTTTTAGTGACCGTCTCATAGAGAGATTCAAATTCTTGATGAGTAGCTACCTCGTCTGCGAAATTCTGCTTGTGATAGACCTTCGCTAGCTTACGAAACACTTTCTTATTTAAATCCAACTCTTCGCAGATATCACCAATAACATTCTTTTGCAAATCACGTTCGGCTGATTGCCGTGCCATTGACGCGCTCATATCCTTTAAGGCGTTCTCGAGCTTTTTCTTATCTTGTGGCGTTAAGTTCATAGTAACCTCTACTTGGTAAATTTAATCATATTTGCTGCTACTCTAAATCCACTGGCAGCGCGTTCCAGTTCTGCTATACTTTCTGGACTATCCTTTACTGTTTTATACAGTTGTTCAATTTCGTGAGCCCGATATAACTCGTCAGCATAAGTTTGTAACTTGTCAGTTTCCATATAACCTTCTAATGCATATGGGAACTCTGTGGCGTATCGTCTCATACGTTCACATGCGCCGTGGGGAATCTCATCATTCTTAAACTTCACAACAGCTTCATCAATAGTGTCAGCGATAACATTTAAGAATTGGCTAATTGTATTCTTCTTGTCAGCTTGTAGTCCTTTTACGGTACCGATTCCAGATAAGATTCCTGTAGCAACACTAACAATTATACCAATAGTTTCAATCATACTGACCTCATGTGCTCAAAGAGTGTCGTGTTGGCTTTCCCGTATCATCAACACATACGAATACCATTTCATCAATATTTACAATTATTCTTTGTGTAGTCAAATCTCGTACTTGAACTTCTAATGTAAGTGATGTTCTACCAACTTTTTTTAGAGCTATACCGATTTCTACCACATCACCTTGAAACGCAGGAGCGACAAAATTAATTGCTGAAATACTTTTCGTTACGACTTTCTTGTGTCGTGTTTCGATTGCCGCATAGATTGCTGCTTCTTCGTCAACCCAAGCAAGACAACGACCACCAAACAGAGTACCGTTAGCATTTAAATCTCCTGGTTGTACTAGTTTGCGGGTAAGAAATCGCATTAGAATCCTCGGTATGCCTGTACGGAAAAAATCTTATCATCTTTTATAGTAAGAACATCAAGTACTGAAATTAATTTTTCATCCAGTATAATAGATAATTCGCAGTAGTGTTTATCACCGTCTGTAGCAGACGTTTGTACGAGCACCGTTAAAGTTTCCGACGAGCTGAACAGTTCTTCGTTAGCTTTCAATACTTCTTCCTTTCCTATGAAAACACGTTGACCCCATTCCCAAAGAACAACATCATCGTGGTATAATTCAGATAATGTCGTTAAATTTTTGTTAGAGAGTGCGGCAAAATATTTTTTAACTAAATCGTTCATAAAACCTCCAAAAAACGGACAGGGTGAGATTCGAACTCACGGAACCTTTCAGTTCGGCAGTTTTCAAGACTGCTGCCTTAAACCACTCGGCCACCTGTCCTAGATTTAAATCAACATAGTTCCAAAGTCGAAATCTATGCGTTCTACTTTAATTTTATTAATCACTTCAATCCAACGTTTAAGCATCATTTCGTGATTGAATCTAACATCACCTGCGTCAGATAATATGTTTTCAAAATTTAAAAACATACTAGTATAGATATCCATCAAATTACTATTGCAAGCGCACCATATATCGTTCATTCCAATTTCAGATGGATAACGATCTGATGCGTATATTGTGTCGATCTCTGTAAACTTTTTTAGGTCTAACGGTTCGGCTGGTAAGAAATCAAACCGTATACGAAGTACCATATCATATTTTATCTTATGAAAATTTTCGTATTCGGTTTTAAGAAGATTTGCTTGCCACATAGAGTACATCCAACTTAACATATCTTGTGGATACATTACATCTGATAGATATTCTTCTACAGAAGTATCGTATGAAAATGTTTTTGGCTTTTCAAACTTCCATACTTTTGGATTATATAATTCTAAAATAGTAGAATCTATATTTGATGGAACTACTTTACTGGCAACAGATCGTTCCTCTGCTTCTTCATTTTGTTGTTGCTTTAATAACTTTCTACGCCACTGTGCTACATACTGCTTACCGACCATATCAGGATCAATCCACGAATGAATAAAAATGTCTTTTATGCCGTTAGGTTCTATAACTTTTGTATAGATACCTTCGTATGCTTCTTTAACATTTCGCGGTTGACCAGAGATGAGTAATGCATATTTCATATAATCTTTACACTAAAAGTAGTAAGGACATAGTATTGTGAACATTTAACAGGCGACTGCTAGCACCTACACCGCCCTATATCCTTATGCTCCCGGTGAGACTCGAACTCACAATCCCAATGGGAAGCAGTTTTTGAGACTGCCGTGTATACCATTCCACCACAAGAGCGTGTGTGATATCAGCAACGTTGTGGTTTCCAGCAGACCACTGATATCACTAGCTGGAATGGACAATGACGGATTCGAACCGCCGACCCTCGCTGTGTAAAAGCGATGCTCTAACCAGCTGAGCTAATTGTCCAAGTGGTAGTTATTATCACCCGAAGGTGCCAGTGACGAACTCTACCAAACGTCATATGTATATGTTAGTCGAACCGCGCGGTCTTTTACTTCCACGGTTTAACCACCAGATTCCGTGGCTGACAACTAACATATAATATGTACGCAGAAACGTGACTAGTGTTTCTGTACCAGATGATTGGTATAGGCTGCAGTCAATACCTTTCTTGTGCACCGCACTGGTGGGCGGTTATTAGTCTACGTACATATTTTAAGTCGGAGAAACAGGATTCGAACCTGCGACCCCTCGCTCCCAAAGCGAGTGCTCTAACCGGACTGAGCTACTCTCCGTAACTTCTATTAAGTATAACCAATTGTTTTAATTATGTCAAGTGCCCCAAGCAGGAGTCGAACCCACAACAGCCGGTTCCGAAGACCGGTGCTCTTCCAATTGAGCTATTGAGGCGAAGCTGACAACCAGGATTGAACTGGTGACCTCTACTTTACCAAAGTAGTGCTCTGCCAACTGAGCTATGTCAGCGTCAATAATTTCTATATCTATTCAACCACTCTTCACGTTGCTTTCTAGCAACTTGTCGTTGGCGTTCTTGTTCTTCTTTTATTTTTTTAGATTTATATTCTGCTCGTTTAACTATAAATTCTAATACCAGAATGAATACACCTAAAAATATAATTACCGTTTTCATATTTAACTCATTTACAATAGCACAATCTAGGGTGAATGACGGGACTCGAACCCGCAACCCTCGGAATCACAATCCGATGCTCTAACCAGTTGAGCTACAATCACCATGTAAATTCACTATACAAAAACACCCCCGGCAGGACTCGAACCCGCAACCCAGAGAGTAGAAATCTCTTGCGCTTCCAATTGCGCCACAGGGGTAAGTAGTCCCTGCTGGAATCGAACCAGCGACCTTTGCTTTATCAGAACAACGCTCTAACCAACTGAGCTAAGGGACTGTTGTGTGTCTTTGTAGTACCGATGTCTGTAGAAGTTACCACGGCGCATAGTGCGTATTCTATGACAATTAGCACATACAACTTCACATAATTTTATTTCTTCTTGTAACCTTTTTAACTTACCATTTGATAATAATATTGATACGTCAGTATTCTTTTCCTTGATATGGTCAAATTCCAACACACGAATATCGGAGTTTCCACAATCTACGCATGGATTCTGAAGTAAAAAATCCACCATAAAATCTCTACATTTCTCAATTTTCTTTCGTTCTTTTGTTCGTTCGAAAGGACGCCAGCACGGTTTGCACATATGTCTATAAATTTTTTCACCTTTCTTATTATTTCCTTTCGATGGAAATTCTGTAGGCCAAGATTTATAGGTATTGCAGTTTTTACATAACTTTTTATCTTTACCTACATATTGAGCTTTTAGAAATTTGTTTATATTCATACTTGTGGATTACTTTAATTTGTTATGGGAGTGGATGGATTCGAACCAACTAGGCCGGTTAAGGCGACGGATTTACAGTCCGGTGCAGTCCTCCAACTCTGCAGCACTCCCTTATTCTAATTCACCTTCATACTTCTTGATTTCAATTTTGGTGTGGCCACGTGCTGAAACACTTGGCCAATATGCAACATCGTGTGAATCAATTTCAATCTCACCAAACGTTTTCTTCAATTCTGCAACCGCTTCTTCTCTGGTAAAATACGGGTGTGGTGTGATTACATCGTTGTAAGTAATATAATACATAGATTCTCCACTAAAGTCAATAGCACGGGTGGGACTCGAACCCACATGAACCCGCCTTATGAGAGCGGTGCCTCAACCAGTTCAGACCACCGTGCTATATAAACGGAGCATACGAGAATCGAACTCGTCCTTCCAGCGTGACAGGCTAGCGTCCTAACCGATAGACCAATGCTCCTTGTAAACACGCCGGACAGGACTCGAACCTGTAACAACCGGTTTTGGAGACCGGGACTCTACCAATTGAGCTACCGACGCATATATCAAATCATAGTATGATATGGCATATATTCGTTTACATAAGTATTAAACAGATTGTATTGAAGATAGTCTAGTGCATCTTCTTCTGTCATATCATCTGTTTCGTTTAAAATTTCAATCATCTTTTGTGTAGAGTAGACCAAACGACCGTCGATGGCTACAGCGATAATTGCATCATCAAATTCTTCCCACACAATTGCTTCTGGGTGTGCTAATGTTTTATATTCTTCTGCTGTCATAATTACTACCTCCAGAGGGCGAGACAGGATTCGAACCTGCGGTGGGATTACTCCAAAGGTTTTGCAGACCCATGCCTTCAGCCACTCGGCCACCCGCCCAAATAGCTCCCCGAACAGGACTCGAACCTGTGACCCGCTGATTAACAGTCAGCTGCTCTACCGACTGAGCTATCGGGGAATAACTATATCTTTCTTACACTACCATCTTCGTTCTCTGTGCATTTACGAAACCAAATAACACCCGCTTCATTTCTATGTTTTCCGAAACACAATACTGCGGTGATACCAAAGTTCCACGGGTCATTAGGGTTGACTTTTTTTCCATTCACTCGTAACTGCGTAGGATTCTTCTTGAACTGACCTTTACTCTTGATAAACCCGGCAGATTCAAAGACATCTACGATGGTTTGCTTTTCTGGTAACTCTATGAACCGTAACCCAACTGCGAACACACAATCTGCCACACTATTCCTGTCAAGTTTGGTACACGCCATCACATCGTCTAGCGATGTAATATCATTAAAATCTTCGGGAGTCAACAACGGCTTTTCATCATCCATAATGTATTTTGTGTTAACGTAACAAATATCCTACTTCATCGTGTGGTTCGTCTGGAAGTACATTTTCATGCTTTCCATAATACCACTTTTCGTTTTTATCAATTACTAGATGCACATCGTACACACCGGATACATCGTTGACGCCACCTTCGTATCCCGAAATAGTTACTCTCTTCTCTTGGTCAAGCGTTTGAAGAAAGTTGATTAACTCATAGACTTTCATGTTTTCTCCGATTACTCTACATCGAAACCATTTCCGTTCATTGGATTATCGTATATACGGACATCATCGGAATAGTAATGTTTAACTTTACCACCCTTCAGCCGAACTAGCCATACCGTATTTACATTTAAACCGTAATCGATGAGAAGATACGCTTCACCGTCACCGTGAGGTGTTTTAACTGGAATTGGTGTTTTAAATTCGTGTATCATATATTATTTCCTCCATGCCAAGAGACAGAATCGAACTGCCGACACGCGGTTCTTCAGACCGCTGCTCTACCAACTGAGCTATCTTGGCTCAATTGAAAATCATTTAGTGTTATGGAAAATCTTCCCCTTTATAGTCTGGATGGATTTCATTCATATGCGTGATTCCCGATGTCCACAATAAAGCAAGAGCGGCAACACATACGACTATACCCAACCACAGAATAAGTTTAAGAAAAAACATAGTAATCTCCAATAGTATAGAAAAAGGTTCAGCTATTACTAGTGAACCTTTTAAATGGACCTGATCGGGATCGAACCGATGACCTTTCGCTTGCAAAGCGGATGCTCTCCCAGCTGAGCTACAGGCCCGTACTGATTTAAGTATAACTTATTTTAAGTAAAGTGTCAAGCCTCACTCATCACCCTCTTGCGTAGTAGTTAGCTTTTGTTCCGCCAACAACTGCTTATATTCTTGTTCTGTTAGTTTATGTAGTCCCATACAAAGACCGTCTTCGCGTGTACTTCTTCCACATTTACACATATTATACTCCTTATAGATTTAAGCGGGCGATGGGATTCGAACCCACGACAACGTGCTTGGCAAGCACGGACTCTACCGCTGAGCTACACCCGCGGTCGAACTAGTGTTTGCGCTTTCTGTTTTTCCAACGATTATTACGCTTCTTGGACCCAATCTTTCGACGGCCCTTTCCGCATTTTTTTGGATGTGGCATAGACAACTCCATTCAAGTTAAGAGCCACAAGTCGGGATTGAACCGACGACCGCTCGATTACAAATCGAGAGCTCTACCGCTGAGCTATTGTGGCAATGTGTATAAGTAGATTATATTTTATATTTTTGTATGTTTTCCATACTATTCAGTAACTTTAAAACATATGATGGATATTGATTATCTCTGATGTGAATTAAATCAGAATCGGAATAATCTAATTTCAAATGTCCGTCGTTATCAGCATACAACGTGTATATATCAAAATATAATATACCGTATTTTTCACATAAACTTTTAAGTGTATTATTTAATTTTTGTGTGTATCGAACTCTATCACTATCTGAACCTATGAACGGATACTGCGAATTTTTCATTACATCAGATTGAGTTTCAATACGTGCTGGTGGTACTATACTCATAACTCCTATATCGGAGTCTACTGTTTTAATTTTATTGATGTACGATGTTGCTAGTGTGTTTATAACTTCATCTTCTAATCTATTTTTTTGTATGATTTGATTGTGAATGTGACATCTCACATCAATTTCACCAAAGCAAAATACTATCAACCCATCGGTTGCAACTCCCCACTCTTGAATTAGATCTTTGGGAGTAGAAGCAATGGTATACATAGTATTTGGACCAGTAGGCATGGTATGTGTAATACTATAAAACGTACCAGCGTGTGAATCTCCTACCGCATAAATTTTGTTATATACTGGTGACATAGTATTTGGATCGAACTTGTAAATGTAGTACAGCGGGAAAGGTGTTGTCCTGCAATCGGGTGATAAGTAGTTGCAACTCTTATCTGTGTATCAGACCCGCAATCGGCCGGAATGACCACCCCTATACATCGTCGTTATTCATCCTAACCCCAGGGGGTTTTCATCAGATGCCTTTCCATACGACCACTAACCGTATAAGATACGTCCTGCTGTACTACAAGCACGTGGCGGGAGTCGAACCCGCGTCTCTAGCTTGGAAGGCTAGGATAATAGCCGTTATATGACACGTGCGTACTTAAGTGCCCAGGGCGAGACTCGAACTCGCAAGACCGTAAGGCCGGCAGATTTTAAGTCTGCTGTGTATACCATTCCACCACCAGGGCAAATATATGGGCCCTCTGGGGCTTGAACCCAGGCACTCCCGATTATGAGTCGGGTGCTCTAACCAACTGAGCTAAAGGCCCAACAAAGTCCGCCGAGCAGGACTTGAACCTGCACATCTTCGGTATATAAGACCGCTGCCTTCACCATTTGGCCATCGGCGGATAGTGCCCCCACTAGGACTCGAACCTAGAACTTACTGGTTAAAAGCCAGCTACTCTGACCAATTGAGTTATGGAGGCTAAAAAATCCCGAGACTTGTTGTGCGCTTCGGGACTAGAGCGCCCGTCCCAATATCCATCGTGGATATGGAGACTGTGGTAGATGGTGTATCACGCCATCTATTCGCCTGTGAATTCTGACAGGACGGTGTAGCCACATCTACACCAGCTGATTTAAGATGAACGGCCTTATGCCGTCAACAAGAGGACCACTCTTCCCAATACTTATCGGCTATTGGGTACCGCGTATTCGTCTCGACAATACGACCGCTTAACGTATTACCCGAAGGTTTGTATTTTACATCGTAGGTTAAGACACGATGGATACCACTGCGGTTTATAGAGGACTTTTACCCCGGGCGCCGTGCCCCGTTTACAGTAACCCCAGCGGGATTACTAATCGGATGCGTGACGGTATTAATTAGGATGGATACCATCGTCACGCCGATTGTTGTCAAACAACATATTCAACTTACATCAATTCTATCAAGTTGTCAAGCCTTACTATGCGTTCGGAGGGACTTGAACCCACACGATTTACATCGCCAGAGCCTAAATCTGGTGCGTCTGCCAGTTCCGCCACGAACGCGTTATTTCAAATAGCAGGGGATGGACTCGAACCATCGGCCTCCACATTATGAGCGTGGCGAGCTGCCTCTGCTCTACCCTGCGACAAGAGCGGTTCCACGGAGTTGCACCGGACCTGTTAGCTGGACGCCAACCGTGCTAGCTATTACACTAGAACCGCAGGATGGTTGTTGAAGTGCGCACTTCTGTGGGGACAACCATAACTCCCCTGAAATTTTTATTTTTATTTATATTAGTATCACTCTTAAGTATAAACGTCAGTAAAATACTTGTCAAGTGGGCCAATGAGTCTGGTGCGCTTACCATTTACCATCATTGATTAGACTAATTCTCGTACATACGTTTACGAGGAAGTCTCCTTGCAATAGAGGTAGGGACCGGCGTTCTATGAGTGTGTCCCATTTTAATTTCCCCATGCTCTAGAATCGCCGTGGGAAACCTTTCGGCCATTAAGGCCTCATCAGTATTGCTTACTTAGCGGTTGAATCAACAACAGCACTGTCGGTAGTTACCTTGACCGAATCGATAGCTACAGCAGTAGAATCTGCCGTAGTTTCGGCAACTTCCTTTGTGCTGCAAGCGGTCAACGTAGCAACAGTAAGAACAAGAAGAAACTTGTACATATTGTACTCCATTTAAAAGTTAATTAGGAACTGCTAGGAACAAAAAGAGTAGATGTGACCAGGTCGCTCAACGTGTCGTTCACACACCAATGTTACTAGACAACTATGTTACTCGAACGTAGCCCCCACCACAGGCGTTGCCCTCGTTGCACATCTGTTATTGCCCACCATGGAATCGAACCACGATTCGTTGATCCAAAGTCAACTGTATTGCCATTATACGAGTGGGCATCAGAGGGGTGACAATTGAGGTAGTTTCCAGTTACCCAAGGATGTCGCGCGGTCTAGACCCGCTCCCCTTAACCTTTGCGTTTCTTGTTTGGTAAGAAAGCACTAACCAACCCCACAGCGTATCCCGTGTCGTGGAAACGGAATGATTCATTGTTTAACGTCAGACAACCATTGAAGCTGACGGGAACTTTTGGCTGAAAGATTTTGCACGTTCTTTCATTTCATCACCTCGACTGCGCTTCGGTGCACCAAGTACCGCGTGCGGGAATCGAACCCGCCTTCTAGCCTTGAAAGGGCTATGTCCTAACCGATAGACGAACGCGGCGTAGAGTGGCTCGTGTCGTGAGCCATACGTCGGAGTTATTTCCTCGTTGTCGGAGGCCGGGAACTCGGAAAGTAAACCTTTTATGTGGAAGGAGATTATCTAACCGTCTTTTGGACTGCCCGATTACTCGGGGGTAATTCCGACCACACTTTAATTATACACCAGCGTGTTGAGTTTGTCAAGTCCCAATCTTAAATAAGTATTAAATACTATTAAAATAAGTTTGTATTTCCGACAATTCAATTGGTGTGTAATTAATATGTTCTACACATACCGACTTGTAATGTACATCTGGATTGCTCGAATTGTCAAGCCGTACCACATTACTGTGAAGATGTCCGTGTACATTCCCCCTAAAGCGTTCGATTGAATCTTTATGAATCGGGATGTGACTAATTATGAATTTATCTAGTACATGGTAAGCACGAATGTCTTTAAAATAAGGTACATAATTATCCAAATCAAAGATGTCGTGATTACCTTTGATAAGTACTTTTTTACCATTAAGTGCTTCTAAAATAAATCGAGCTTTTCGATTTATAAAGACATCACCCAAATGGTATACTTTATCCGTAGGTTTTACTACGTTATTCCAATTTTCAATCATCGTTTGGTCACCTTCAGCTGCGTTCGCAAACTGATGGCGTACCCGTGTTCCATCTGCGTTCGTAAATCGGTACATATTGTCATGTCCGAAATGCGTATCAGAAATTAAAAAAACATTTGGCATATCTAACTCCAAATTTTTCGGATTAGTATCTTACACCATATCCAAACTTTTGTCAAGCCGTTATGCGTTTTCCATCTAGAAATCTCTGAAATAGTACGATAACATCCTATACAGATATTATTATCCATCTTACAGATTTTGATGCATGGAGATTTTACGACCCAATCCACCGATACGCTCCAACGGCATCAATCAATAACCATACGGAATTTACGATGACCATTGGAATATCTCGTTTCAAATAGAACGAATGTAGCATACCACCGTGACCAAAGAAAAACAAGACATAAGGAAGAGAAAGTGGAAGCGGTAATCGTCCTGCTAATATAATGCCACCGATAATTAACAACGTGACGGCCCACCACTTACGCTTAACAATAAGATGTTCTTCCGTTTCTGTCAAGGTCACCGGCTTCTGTTGTAAAAATTCTTTAGTTTGACGTACTGGCATATGCTCTCCATCCTACCGGTAATATACAATTAGAAGGCGCTTCGGTGAACATCGGAGCAATATCGTTGTCCTCGTATCCAGCAAGTCCACACCCAACCCGTGTTACTTCAAATTGTAAATCTGGGTTTAGTTTTGCGAATTTGATAAACTGTTGTACATATCTTTCAATTTTATTTAATGGTAACGATTGTATGTTTTCGTCTTTTGTTGGTATGGCGTAACTATTACCTTGTAATCCCACACCTTGACCGTATATCGCACCGTGTTCTTGATAAGCTCGAAGGGCGGCACCTTTTCCGTGTCGCCCCGCAAGATTACTTCCGAATACAAATATTTTCTTTTTCATAAGTAACCTCATTTAGTCATACAACTTTAAATATAGACTAAATTAATTTTTTGTCAAGACCCCGTAGAATTTATTGAATTTCTCAATACGATCAACCAATCCGTGTGTCCCACCATTTACCTTTTTGGTAATAGCGGTTACATCTAATTCACTTGCACCCTTGTCAGCTAACGCATTCAACGCTCTGGAGTTCCAGAACCATGCCGCAGATAATAATGGATATTTTGTTGCTACCAAGTCTGGGTTTGTGGTAATATCTTCATCTACTACTTTATCAAATGATTGGTAGTTGACTTTACCCGTTAGTTGGATATATCCACGGCCTCGATACTTAAATCCATCACCACTACTTTCTGGACCATTACCCATTCTATTTCCGTATACGAGGTTAGCAATCTTTTCTGGTTTACGTGCATATGCTTCTACGTTCTTTTCATTAAAATATTTACCAAATACTTTTAGTAATGATACGGGACTATAATTTAAATTTTCTGTTACTGCCTTAAAGTTACCACTTTCGTGTGCACATTGTGCTAAAAAGTGACACAATCTCAATGGGGTATTAATTTGGAATTTTTCCATTACTTGTGGAATTTGACTTAATACCGCATCGGGAACGTGTCCTTTTAGTTTATCTAATTGCATCGAATATCTCCAGAGGTTAATAACGTATAACTAAAACTATTACCGTGAATAACCTTTGCTTTATTACAAATACTCATAAACAAATCAAAATCTTTGACTCGTTTAAATACTTGACATCCTTCACTCCAATTTTCTACATAAGTGGATTCTGTTTTTGGATTTGAACGATGAATGTTAATACCAAAGATTCCAACGTCAATTACGTTCTCATCAAACGTCATATCTTTGTTTGCATCACGAAATACTTTAACTGGACGATGTTGCCGAAGTGCTTCGTATTTTCCTTGATGCAATCCAATTGTATGCGAACCACGATATTGTCCTGGAACCAACCGTGCCACACCTTTTGGATTACTGAATTCCTTGACGGCTTTTGTGCCGGGATCTGTGGTGCATGGCCAACAATGAAACTTCCACACGCCACCTGCTTTATAGGAGACGGTCATCCAATCATCAAAAAGATTTGTAACTTTTTTATTTATAGTCGGCATAAGATTACGAACACCAACTATATTTAAGTCAAAATCTTTAGGGCCCTCGAACCACACATAACCGTTTTCCTTTACAGCATCTTCTATCTGTTCTCGGGTAAACATAGTATTATCCGTTGTTAAATTCAGTACCGCAACTTGGGCAAGTACAGTTACCCGTTCCTATGTTTACATCTACGTCAACCGAACTAGAAGAATCACCACTAGAAATTTCTGCTTCAGCACGTGCCTTAGCTACAGGTGAAAACTTTTCCAAACCGGCAATACCAAAAGAACCGATTGTAAGGTACACAAACGATTGATAGATATAATCTTTAATTTCTAGATTTACCCCTTCCAATCCTGTGACCAAATCTACAACTGCAATCGCAACCATTACAGCAAATGACATAAACCCAATAATTGTTTTTTCATTCCAATCATTACTGTCTTTGAAAATTTGTGTAAAGCCTTTAAGCATACCTTTCTCCAAAAAGATTATTGACAAAACTCCCTCAATCGACTATCCATATAATATGGCTGAACTTTACATTCATTATCGATGAGTATTTGGACTAATCGCTTGTTGGTAGTTAGTTGTTCGTTGATAACGTTTATACCAGTTGACACTTCTCTGATAGATGTTACGGCATCTGTTATTTGATTATCTACAACTCTATGCTTGTTAGATGTTTTATTTGATATTGAATCTAACGTTGCAGATAAATCCGTAAGTTTTTTATTAGTGTCTTGTGACAACTGAATATATAAAACCGATTCGACGGCAATGACAAGCAACAAAACAGTAATAACCGATAGTATGCTTACTCTTATTGCATGAAAGGTTTTATTTGGTATGAACATTATCTTCCTCTTTTCTTGCCTGTGGTTTTCATTGTGGTGTTGCCTTTTGACACTACTACATTATCACCATCCAATTCTACGTTCATTGGTTCACGAGCTTCATCCAATTGCTTGATAAGGCTCTTGATGATTTCAATTTCCGGCTTCTCTTCTTTTTCTCTAGTCCCCGTGATACCACTCAACATCGTGATAAATGCCATTACCGCAGTAGACACTAATCCGATAACTGCCGGGAGTGATTCAGATGGGAGGAATGCACTTGATACAACGCCGACAATAACTAATAGTACAATCCACGGAATTGCCGTCTTACCAATAAACTTACTGGCGACATCTTTTGCCGTCGAATGAGCTTCCATTTTACGCAATTCATTTTCAGTTTTCTTAAGTTCCAAATCAGCCATCAACTCTTGGCGTTTGAGGTCAATAGATGCTTCGATTTGGGTTTTCTTAAGTGCCATCTTTGGATCTAAATTACTTTGTTCTTTTGCCATAGATTTCGTATCCATTTGTGTATGTTAACATAACGACGATGAACCCAATCTACCACATCAAGAAACCCGCTGGGGTTTAACCCAAACAGTATTAGTACTATAACCATTATAATGTTTAAGTATCCCCAAACATCAATAATAGTGTGTATCATAATATACAATACATTAAAGTGTGTAAAAAACGAAAGGGCTTATATAACATTTCTGTTACATAAACCCTTTCTAAACTTACCTATATAAGTATTATTTATCTTTCGGTAGACACACCGAAATCAGTAAAAGTCAAGTCAACCCCATAATATCCGTGTACCTTAAGTTCAGCGTTGATGGTTTCTTCTAGAAGAGGTAAAAAAATCTTTTCTAGATTGGTGACGGCTGCTTCTTCATATTTTCTACTCAATTCTAATTTAGTCTCGTCCTTTCGGCTAAGTTTATATCCCCATTCTCCCAATTCCCACAAGACACAATGCAACATTTCGTGAATGGCGGTGGATACGATTTCTTCATGAGATAGATTGGGCATTTCGTATGAATTTAATCTAATTTTAGCTACTTTATACTCTGGTGCAGCTTCACACGTTGCCGTCTCTTTCATCCGCTGAGAATGGGAAAAAACCACCATAATCTTCCAGTCACTCAATCGCAGGATGGGTTGGATAATTTCGATAGTTTTTTGAAACAATGCTTTTTTGGTGATTCGCTTTTTGCGTGGTGGCATACAAACTCCATGTTATCGTAAAGGAGGTACGTTATTAAGATATTTTTCTATTTCTTCTTGAATCTGCTCGTCACACCTATCATAAATAGTCATTAAGAACTTTTCGTGCTCCCAACAACGTTCAAATAAACTTTGATTAAATTTATTCATACGTTTCCATAATATAGGTAATATAACCATATAACTAATACAAATAAATAAAGTTATAATACCAATGACGTACAACGTTTCCATATCAACTCCAAGTCAGTGTTTAACGTTCGCGTACATTATATATAACGGTGTGACCCTTCGATGTCAAGTTTAAAATTTAATTTAACAAAGGTTGACATTTATTTGTTTGGGGGGTATACTTATTACATCCAAATTTTTGAGGAAATTAATTATGGACAAATTAAACAATTATAACGCGTATGTTAAACTTATAATTAAAGGAGAAACTGAAGAAGATGCGTTAGACACATTATATTCTGCTGTTGATATGTGTGATTTATTAGACCAAGATGGTATCGTTGGTATCGAAGTTATCGATGATATTGAGTTAAACGACGATGAACTTGAAGAAGAGGAATAAACTATGAGTCCTATTAGTGTAGAATCCCTATCGCGTAGTGCTAGTAAGTTGTTTACTTATATTGTAATTATATCGATCGTGATTCTTGGTTATAAAATTAGTTTAGTTGCGTTTGACAAATTTACTGGTAGACAGATGGCACGTCGGGAAGCAATCTGTCCATCTCTATTGAGTATTTCACGTTCAGCGAGAGATACTCTAATTGTTATGAAGGCAGAAAATTTGTGTAATTCATTTGTTCTTGATAATTTGAAATAATTTCCATCTATATATTGTTGTGACGTTTTTCTTGGAGAATCGTATGAACACACAAGAGTCCAGTAATAACGGGTTTTGTAGTACAATGATATTTTTACTCGGATTACTGATAGGTTCTTTTGTGGTATCGGTGGAAGATTCTCATTGGCATACTCTATTTATTATAGGAGTTTCCACTTTAACTTTTCACTTATCACATCGTTCAAAAGGATGGTTTCGAAAGTAAACATTACGGTTTTATAAAGGTAAATAACTTTATATTACCCTACTGGAGAAATTGAAACTATGGTATCGACCCCACATTTTATACAAGAATTTAATTCTGCAATTTTAGCCACAGTCGCGGGGTTATTTGTCGGGGCAATATTTAAGTTTATAAATAAACCTTCTGACAAACGTAAACAAGATTTTACTGAACACCTTGAATTGCGAAAGGAACTTCGGGAAGAGTTAGACGCAGTAAAAGAAGAATTGCATCAACTTCAAAAAGAACTAGATGAATGGAAAGAAAAATATTATCATCAGTTAGAGTTGACAAATCAATTACGATTGAGTATGTTACAATTAACAGATGAGTTGGACGAGTATAAACGTATAAGTGGTATTTTTCCAGCCGAAGGAGAACGTAAAAATAATGGTTGGCCTTCGCAAGACGAGTACCTTAAATGATTGTATATGCGATAACAGTTCTGGATGTGTTAGGTGATCCAGTTTTAGGTAATCGACGAACTCCAGCAATATTTACATCTCTTGAACGAGCAATACAAACTGTTCGTGAAAACGAATCTGATTTAGCAGATAATAATTTATATCAATATGCTGTTATTGAGGAAACTTTGTTGAACACAGTTCGTCCGTATATACAATCAGGTGAAAAACTTTGGTTTAAGCACAATACAATACTTGATGAGTTTGAACAAATTGATGTATCAAAAGTACCACCACAAATATCAAGATTGTATGGATTTGGTATCGGTTAATTTATAGGAAAAGTATATGAATATAACTTTAATTGTAGGTTTTTTAGTAGTAGTGAACATAGTTTTATTGTTTGCTGTGATTCTTTTAATTCGTGATATCGTCGGTATAAAGTTCTTATCGTCACAGATGCACAATGGATTGGGTAATATTCTTAATAGAATGCAACAACAAGATATGTTCTTAAATAAATTGGGTAACGGGTTTGGACAGTTTACTGCTATGGTAGAAAACTTGGTAGACAAAATGAATGATCAGATGGGCCCGCGTGGTGGTATGTTATACAGAACTATAGATGGTAAGTACGCGGCCACATCGTTAGAAGATTTGATTGATAAAATCAAAGATAATGGTGAAGAAAAATCATATCTTTCAGAAGAAGAGATTGATGGACTTCGTAAGTTATTTGAAGAAGATGACGACGAAGAAGAAAATATACTTTAACAAAGGATGATTAATGTTTCCAACCGATAAAGAGGTAGCCTCACTTATCAAGAAAATTCAAAAAAAGGTAGCTCAAAAACCAGCACCGAAGAAAGTTGAGGTTAAAAAAGAAGATGTGGTAGAAGATACGTCGAGTGAAATCTTCAATGAAATGAAAAAATTACCATTCACCTCTTGACAACAAAAAATTAGTCAGTATATTAAGTAAAACTAGGCGCCGAAATGACAATTATTACGTTTACTACGGGATTTGCTAAACTTCCCGTGCAGGAATCGTTTGCGCTATAGTAAACTCTTATAAAAGAAAAAGTAGCAAAAAGAAAACGCTAAAATAATAAACAACATGATATTACGCAATTTTAAAACAGGATGGGTAGAAGCGTTTGAACAAAAGATACAAACGTTATTAACTCTATTTCCAGAAAGTAAAGTATTATCTATTAAAAGACATTTAGGAATGTTGCGAATAGAAATAGAGGCTATTGACAAAGACCGCCAATATGTTATAAATTGCGTAACATATAAAATAGAACGTGAATCTGCACGTATATGTGAAATTTGTGGGAAATACGGAACACGCAGAGATTCCTATCTTCCTGAAACGATGTGTCTCTGCTGGAGGTGTTACGCTCTAGAGGTAGATGCCCTAGATCAAGCGGACACTGCAACAATCTCAAATTGAGGTTATTATGTTTTGGACAGAAGAAGATGTACAGCCTGCAGTAAATGCAGCAATTGAAGAGTTTGGACCTACTGGACGTATGGTACACAACAGCGGCGTAATGAATATCGGTATTGGTACCCGTGAATTTGGTAAGATTTGGTACGGCGATACAGACCGTGACACGTTGGCCGCCAAGTGTGTTTCTCTAGGTCAGAAAATTCAACAGAAGGTATATATTGTAGATTCTGACTTTAATTTTGTTGAGTGTATTTAATATAGTTTAAATACCCCCTTGACAAGACACAGTAATTTGATTAAGATTCAGTATCTTTGATGAACAAGGCATCAAGATACTATAATATCAACCTTGTATAAATGTTATTTTTAGGAGGAAGTATGGCTAACAAGAACACTACTCGCCGTTTCACCGTCAAGACCTTCACGAACGAAGAGTTCGAC